>Ga0208373_1000153_pt1 | contig 129364 bp, 109 predicted proteins | sample RifOxyC2_FD_184036 | JGI IMG/M metagenome (GOLD analysis project Ga0208373, IMG submission 184036) | Soil microbial communities from Rifle, Colorado - Rifle Oxygen_injection C2 (SPAdes) | ecosystem: Environmental > Terrestrial > Deep subsurface > Rock core/Sediment | place: Rifle, Colorado... | reverse complement strand
GCCTTTGTTTGATCTTTTCTTAATATTCTTGCGAAATTTCGTTTTATTTCTTTCATAATTTTTTTCTGCTTTTAAAATAAATCTAATTTAAATTATAGCTTAAAATTGCCCATCAGTCCCTCTCCCTCTGGGAGAGGGAGAAATGCCTACCAGTTCTCAAACTATTTCAAGATTGGGTGAGGGCAGAGAAATCCAGAATGGAAAATTCACAAAGTCATTATTTTATGTATCACAAAATTTTTACTGCACAGCGTTTTTTTGGCTTAATGACAATAATTATTGAAAAATGCTTTTTGCTAGGAGAAAGTCAAGAGAGAAAGATTTATAAAATCAAAACATAGTCGCAAGGCAATAGATAAGATTATCGGGATAACCCCAGTTGGAAAGAGCATCCCGACTTCGTAAGAACGTCGGGAAGGTCAAATGTTCAATCCCGGTTGCGGGCTTTTGAATTTGTAGATAGCATTTTTTTGGTGTAAAATAATTCTGTGAGAGTTTTTTTTGTAATTTTAATATTTTATTTTTTTATGACGGCGGCGGTATTTGCTTTTGATATTCTTCCTCAAGCTGAAAATGCAATTATTTCACCTGAAAACGTAGAAGTTGTTTATGTTGATCAGTATGGGTTCCCCGGATCTGCTGATGGGCATTTTTATTTTCCAAAAGATGTTTGTGTCTCTTCATTTGGCAATATTGAGACAAAATTGGGTGAGATTTTTGTTGCTGATACCGGCAACAATAGAATACAGCGGATTGATAATAACGGATTATTTGTTTATCAGTTTGGAAAATTTGGTTCATCTGCCGGTGAATTTAATGCGCCGGCAGGCGTTGTTGTCGATTTTAATTATTACATTTATGTTTCTGATAATGAAAACAATAGAATACAAAAATTTGATATAAAAGGTAATTTGGTCTCTTCATTTGGAGAATACGGAAAACAAAGCGGCGACTTTATCTATCCTTTGGGATTAGCTTTGAGTAAAGCTGGAAATCTTTATGTTGCCGATTCCGATAATGATAGAATCCAGAAGTTTGACAATTCCGGAAATTTTATTGAAGTTATAGGCGGCTTTGGTCGAGGCGACGGCTTTTTGGATTCACCATCTGATGTGGCTGTGGATCAGGATGAATCAATTTATGTTTTGGATGCCGGCAATAATAGGGTTCAAAAAATTGATCAATATGGCAGGCCGGTCTTCTCTTTTGGTAGTTTTGGAAAAGAAAACGGTAAATTCAATGCTCCGCAAGGAGTTTTTATCGACGATAACTATGTTTATGTTGCGGATACAGGGAATAATCGTATACAACTGTTTAATAAGATGGGACAATTTGTTTTATCTTATGGAAGATATGGGTATAAACAGGGAGAATTTAATGGCCCCGCAGGCATAACTGTTTCCCCTCAAGGGGAAATTTATGTTGCGGATACAAATAACCAAAGAATAGTGAAATTGAAAATTATTTCCTCGGATAACTAATTGATTTAATAAAGCCACATTGTATTTAAAATGACCAATAACCGGTTTCCAACAACTAAACATGATTTGGTAGGGATAAGATTTTTTAAAACGGTCTTATTGACAAGTCTTTTTATTCTTTTTTCCTTCTCTTTTTTATTCGGGGAGACCTCAGAATATAAGGTGGATCATTTTTCTTTGAATTTTCAGCCTGTTTATCCTCTTCTTACAGATAAAGAAACTTCTGTCAGGGTGATGACAGATTTAGATGCGTATGATATTTGGATTTATTTAACTCATGGAAAGCGGATTAGAATGAAAAAGGATGGGAATAAATGGGTAGGAGTATTTATTCCTGAAGATTCTCCTCCATATGGATTTCGGCCCTTATTTGTTTATATTAAACATAGGGAAAAAATTTTGTCGGATTCGATTTATAAGAAATTTATTGCTTTTTTGGGCGGGGGAGATTCTTTTGAAATAAGAAGATCCATTTTTGTTGGAAAAATGTGGTATAAGGTTTTTAAGCCTCACCCTAAGATTTCAGATGTTTTACAGTCTGAAAATAAAGGGAGTGACGATTTGACAGTGGTTGATATTTTGGATGTTTTTAATAATGATGGAGAAAAACAAAAAGAAGAAATCGTTAAGGGGTTTGAAGGTGAAAAAGAGATAAAAAATAGACAAAATCTTAGCGAGGGGTTTGAGGAAAATAGTTTTTCTTCAGAAGGGGAGGTTTTTTTGTCATCATATCCGACAAAAGAGCCAAATACTTTAATTATAAAAGGAAATCGTGTTTTTGCTTTCTCTTCAAAAAGCGTGGAAGGATCAAAAGAGGGATTTTTGCCCGGTGTTAACAGAGAAGAGTCGCTTCGTTTGAATATCTCCGGAAAAATAAAAGAGGCTGAAATTGACGCAAGTTTGTTTTCTTCTTCAATTTTGGGGGTCGATCAGGTTTCTTCAAAAGAAGAAATTGTTAGTGTTTTATTGAAGACTGGTTCCACAGAAGTTTACTTTGGAGATTATAAGCCTTTTATAAATGACCTTGAATTTTCTCGACTTGATAAAGTTTTATCAGGTTTTAGGGTTACGGGCGATTATGGTAAGTGGAATCTTAAGATGTTCTTTGCCACCCCCAAGGGAATTTCAAGGATTGAAAAGGTTTATGGCGACGGGACTCAAGGTCCTTATTTGCTAAACTCTTCACCTGTTGTAATTGATTCGGAACGTGTTTATGTTGATGCTTTGTTGCAAAGACGTGGTAACGACTATGAGATAGATTATCTGGCAGGAACGATAACATTTAAAAATAGGGTGATACCAAAACAATCTGTTTTAAAAATATATTATGATTTAAGAGAGACAATTTATAGTCATTTAACATATGCTCTTTACACCAAAGTTAATCCAATACCCAGTTTAAAAATTGGCGCTTCATACATAAATGATTCGGATAGTTTGGATAATGCGGCAACCATTTCCCAGAGTACTTCTATTGAGCCTCAGAGTCATTTGATTTTTGGCTTAAATGGCGCTTTCGGCTATCAGGATTTGATTAATCTTCAGAGTGAGGTTGCTTATTCTGTCAAAAAAAATAAATTGCTTTCTGATCCTTCTTTAAAAGAAGATGGCCGTGCCGCGAAACTTGATGTTATTTCCAGTTTTGGGCCCTTCAATTTTTCTGGAAAATTAAAAAAAATAGGGTTGGGATTTGAACCTATTGGCCAGGCGGATCCTAAGCAGGATTTATCTGAATATAACACATTGCTTGGATTTAGGGTTAATCCTAATTTGTTTTTAGAGGGGTCTTTATATGATTCTTATTATCTTGAAAATTCTGTGCGATACAAGACGATCAATAAAGACGGCAGAATGAACTTAGCTTATCCTGCTTTTCCGTCTTTTCTTTATTCTATTAAAGAGATATGGGAGAGTAATGATCCTGTTACATCTGATAGAATAGACAGGTTGACTAAAAGAAATTCTGTTGAGATAAAACATTTATTTCAGATAGTCAATTTATCTGTTAACGGAGGAAGAGAGGAGAGATTTGTTACTACTCCGTCTCTTGAAACAACTGTTTATAATACAGTTGGCACATCTTTTTCTTTGATTCCGCAGGACAAATTTTCAGCTTCTGGGAATATCGAACTCAAGGATACTTTTGTCTCCTCGGGGGATAATTCATATACAAAAGAATATATATTGAATTTGTCTGCTTTCCCCGCTCCTGAATATGTAATTACAGGTTCTTTGGATCATATTGATGATACCAAAGATGGAGTGTTTCAGGTTGCGGATCTTTCGTATAAAGCAAATCTTTTAAATTATTTAAAAACTGACGGTAAATGTACAGTTAGTTCCTTAAAGGAGACTTTTGGAGCGACAAAAGAGGGGATTAGAAAAGAGGAAGCTTCTATTCGTTTTGAAGTTTCACCGATTGATAATATGCGGGTCCGTTATTACTATAAACCTAATATAACCTTGTTAAACAGAACCCTTGGTTTGACTTATAGTAATACAATAAAACAATTTGAGGCTAACCTGGCAATGTTTAGTTCGACTGTCTTTTCCTATTCTCTGCAAAATTTTGATCGTTTTACCATAGATAAAAATGATTTTCCCTTTTATTTACGAAAACAAAACATGGAAAACGGGGGCACTAAGATTTATTCTGTTAAAACAGCTCCTCTTCAGTTCTTATCCTGTGAATTTAATTATATTGATGATGGGAGAACAACTTATACCCTTATCTCTTCGGAAGGGACATTTGATTATAGCAGGGATAATTTTATAAATAATGAATTTATGGCTGTAGTTAAAAGTTCTCTTACAAATAAAATAGCGATTGACAGCAGCTATTCTGTTAAGACTTCGACGTCAGGCTCCAAAGAAGCTTTTGATAACACTCAAAATCTTTTAACTCAGTCGATAGGTCTTAAAGGCATTTTTTATGTTAATAATGAATTAAGTTTTAATATTTCGTCTTCTTATTCTAGAATTGTAAATTATTTGTCGGATAACGATGAAAATACATATACTTTTGAGCCTGGTTTAGGGTTTGTTTATTCTCTGCCCGGGAAATTAAGGTTGGATGGTGAATATTTATATGCTAAATCTTATTCCGGGGCAAATATGGAAAACAGTAAAGTGAATTTGCGCGGCATATATGATTTTTCCGGTTTTTTGCATTTTGCGCTTCGAATAGAAACGGAAATTAATTCTTTTCCATATTATAAGACTTCAGATTTTTCGGGCAATGTTGAAATTAATTTGTAATTGCTGCCAAAATCTTCATAGAGGGGGTTAATGTAGTGGAAAATTTATATTCATATTGATAAAATGTTTCTATGTTTTTAAATATAGCAGCTAAAGTTTTTTTATCTGTTTTTTTGTTGGTTGCGCAAGCTTTTGCCGTAACTTCAGAGGTTGAAAAATTTGACAGTAACCTAGTGCGGGGGGAGGGACCCTTTCCTTATAACTATAGAATTATAGACGGTCATATTCATGCAGGGGGACATCCTTTTAATCCAAAAACTTCTTTTGGTAATAGTGATAAACAGATTTTGTCTATTCTTAATTATTTAAAAGCAAAAGGGGTAAAAACTATTATTGATTTGGACAATACCTCTAGGATTCAGTTGCGATATAAAAGATTATATAGAGAAGTTGGCTTGGAACGGTTTCATCTGCCTTTAAGCTCAGATAGAGTCCCAAATGCGGAAGAGTGGGAAGACTTAAAGGAAGCGATGAGAGAACCTGTTTATATTCATTGTACCTGGGGGGCAGACAGAACAGGAGCCGTAATTGCAAAATATTTAGTTGAAGAAAAGGGATATTCTCCTAAAGAAGCATTTGAAGCTGTTGTGACAGGCGGATCACATTCAGGTTTATTTGGAGGCTTAAAAAAAATCAGCGCGAATAACAAGCTTATTAAATTCTTCTGGCCAGATTATACATTCACCCCGATTAGAAAATCGGGGTTCAATGAATCCACAAAAAAATAAGCACAGAATTCAATACAATTTTTGGAACTCTTAAGGTTCTCTTGTAATAAATTCTGTGCTTTTCATTTGAGGCTGGTACTTTAAGTACTCTTTTGCCCTAAATTATTATTGATGTAAAAGCAAAAAATAAAGTTGATATTATTATACATCTAAGTGGAAAATTGTCAATGCACATTTTTTTGTGCATTAATTATTGAAGTTATCCTAAGCTTGTCTATAGTCCTAAGGGGCTTGTCATGGGTCTATAGTTTTAAAGGTTGTGTTGCAAAAAATACTATGCCGCTTGTTGATGGGCCATTTCCTATAGAGATTGATTCATAGCCAACTGAAAACTCGGTTTTTGCCTGAAGTCCTAAATCTGCCAGTATCCCTCCGTACAGTTTTCCGCCCAACCCTCCGGTTTTACCGTCTCTTCCTATTAAGTTGATATTTAAGCCGGCTCCAACGAATGGATCAGCTCCGTTTAATGATCCTTCTTTTAAATATACTATAGCGTCTGCAAATAGAGGGATTGCATTTATAGGGGCATCATTTGTACCGCTTCCCATTATGTATCCCAGACCGACTTTGTATTCAACTGCATCTTCTGAAAGACCGAATTTCTCTCCCATTTTTAACGGATCACTAAATATTATATCTCCTCTTAATCCGACAGTTCCAAAGAGTCCTTGTTGACCTGAAAGATTGTATAAATAAGAGGCTGTTATATCCGCATTTGTTCCCCATCCAAAAACGCCTTTTGGTTCTTTTGGCAATTCTGTCATTTTTTCTGGTTGTGGTGGTGGTGGAGGTGGTGATAATTCAGGCAATGCTTCTTCCGTAGATTCTGTTTCGGGGGCTTCTACGGGGGCAATTTCGGGTTGAATTACCTTTTTTATGGTTTTTTTAACAACTTTGCTTTCAGCAATAGCTTTATTTGTGAAAACGAACCCGGAAGCCAATAACAGTATTAATATAAAAGAGATTTTCTTCATATGAGTCACCTCAGTAGATATTTTGATGGATAGAAGGTTTATTGTCAATAGGGGACTGTTGCGAAATGGTCATTCCCGTGTGGATCCCCGCTTTCGCGGGGATGACAAATTGCAAAAACTATCATTTTGCAACAGTCCCATGTTGAAATTTCATTTCAAAAAAACAAGAATTTTGTTTTGTTTTGTTGTAAAATAAAGACAAGGAACTTTATTTATGCGAAGAATTTTTATCTCTTTTTTATTTATCTTGTTTTTTGCCATTGCTTCTTATTCCCAAACTTATGAAAGCATAAGTTTGATTAATCAGACAAACTTTGCCCAAAAGTTTAATGATTATTTGGGTTATGTTTATGATAGTCATGGTTGCCTTCATTTTACTCCGGCTGATATATACTTATTAACGCAGACTATTCCTAACGGAATAGAATTGAAGATTAAGGATTATAAGATAAAGAAAGAGGAATATCCTGATTACCTTGAAAGCATACCCTACCTGGTTGATATTACAAAAGATTCTGATGATATAAAAAAACACAAACAACTTTTTAATAGTTCTACAACTGAAGTTGTTGTCTATCCTTCTTTAAGCAAATTAGTTATAAAAGTAAACGGGATTCCTTATGCCAAGATAGATACCTTAGCGGGGCCTGAAGATGAGATGTTAATCGCCTTTGATGTTGTAAAAGAAGGTTTAATTGAGTGGGATTTAATGCTTACTACTCCTACCGATCCCGGGATATATACAATTCTTCGTTCAACTGATCATTATATAAGCAGCGCCTATTATCAAAATACTATTGTCCCTTTTGGCGCGTGGATTTTAAAAAAGAATGGAGTTTGGTCGTTTAAGGAAAATAATAAATGGTATAAACTGCCTCAAAATGTAATTGATGATTTAAACCGTTCTGCCAACAATCGACAATATAATTATTATGATGTAATCCTTAATAAGGATGGCAAGGTAACAGCGGCACGTTATGCGGGGCATGATTTTGGAAAATATGTTCTTTTGTGGACAGTTGATGGCAAAAACCACTATCCCGAAATGGGATACGCGGCAGGGGAACTTCTTTATGAACAGATAATCCTTGTAAAAGATTTAGTTTATCTTCTTACATTACAAGATGATGATTTTGATGCCGCAGTCTTAAAAAGTAAAAATTTTATGATGTATAAAGGGCTATCTGACTTTATAAAATCAAAAGGGAAAGTTACATCAAAAGAAATTCCGCCTAGGGTTTACAGCTATTATCGTTTATATAACGGGTTTGAGCTTAAACCGGAAGATTATAAGAATATGGATAGTAGAGTATTAAAGGCATTTAGTGAATATAAAGAAAACAGATTGCCAAGAGATAAAGTAACTCGGGAAAAAGAGCTGGGGCTTGTCCACTTTTTAAAAGTTAACAGTATGGTTGTTGATAAAGAGGCCGCATGGTACGAAAAAATTAAAAAGGATTGGGATTTTTGGAAAAACCTTAAAATATCCGCGAGAGAAGACTTTAAAAAAATGGGAATTCTCTCTCTTTCGAACAGGCAAAATCTTTTGGAAGAATGGATAAATAAACGTTTGGAGTTTTCTGTTGTTACTACCCCAAAACAGGCAAAGAATTTGCAGGATCTTACTTTTTCATCTTTTTTTAAACCCTCGGAAGAAAATTCCGTCTTTGATGAAAGAGAAAAAGAAGAGATGTTAAAGCTTGTTCGTGAAACAGTAAAAAATGACTCAGCAGGTCTTAATCTTTATTCGGTTGATGCTTTAAACAATTACAATTTTGGAGTTTTATTAAATGATATTCTGGGAGATCTGTATAAAAGCCACGGATGTATGCACGTCTCTCCAAGAAACAGTTTCTTTTTATACAAGTTTTTGCCGATAGGCGCCCGGGTGACGATTTACGATTATTCAAAAAAAGTTGATGAAAAGCAATTTGAAAATGTTCCATATCTTGCGGATCTTATAAATTTTATAGAAGATATTCCCCCTTTAAGGGAAAGACTCTCCGTGACGGAAGAAGTTCAAGTTGAAGTTTATCCGACCTCCGGATTTTGGGTGATATATTTAAAAGAAAAGCCGTTTGCCAAGCTTAATGTCAGGGGAGGCCCGCAGGCTAAAATGTATCTTGTTCATGGCCGAGATGATAAGGGAAAACCTATTTTTGAAGATCATTTGGCTTATCCTACAACACCCGGCACTTATTATATTTTCAAAAAGACGGAACATTATATTTCTAATATTTATTATCCTATTACAGTTATAGGGGCGGGGGATATTATAAAAAAAGATGGCAATAAATTTGTTTTTCAAAATGATAAAGGGATTTTTGTTCCAGTCTCCGATGAGATAAAAGCTGATATTGAAAAGCCCGAAAAAGACAGGGAATATACATATTATGATACTATAAAAAATATAAGCGGAGAGGTTATAAGTATGCGATGGGGGAGCCATCCCTTCGGTCGGTTCGCGCTGCAGATTTCAAAGGATAATAAAACAATGTTTCCTGAACTTATACATTCTTCAGGTGATCTTATGATGGAGGAACGCGGAATTATAGATGACCTTATAAAAATTTTGTCCGCGCCGCTTGATGAGGTTGAAAGATGTGTTAAATACAGTTCCAATTTTGATTTATATAGAGCTTGTTACGAGTTTGTGCAAAATCCTAACAGAGAAGATTTAATTCAAGTTAAAGAAAGATCAAGCTATAAGCTTTATCATGGCATGGAGTTGTCTTCAGGCGAAGCTGCTTCTTTACATAAAGATGTTATTGCTGCGAATAAAGTGTTGAAAAATCAACGTTTATCAGAGAGCGATGTTGATGCTTTAATAAACAGTGGCGCGGCTTATCGCCGAGGAGGCAAGTTTAAAATCAACATGGAGAAAGTTTTAGGATTGCAATTTGACACTTACCAGTATGTGGTAATGGTTCAAAAATATGCCCATCATTATAAAGTTTTAAAAGATAATTGGGATGAGCTTTCAGAATTGCGAAAAGCCATGTTAAAAGATTTTAATAATTTTGTGATAAAAGACCCCCAGGTTTTTCATAATTTCATGAAAGAGCTTATGGTTCGACGCACCCAAATGAAGCGTCTCTCTCAAAAAGAGGCGATGGATATTTTAGTTGGGATGTTTTAACCCCGATTATCCTAATCGGGGTGAATAATCGGGGTTAATCCTGGCATTAAAGTCCTTATTTTTTTGAAATTAAGGTATTTTTTTTTCGATAATAAAAAATGAACATGCCAGTTGTAGGTAATAAGTTCAGTCGCTTTTCTTCCGTCTACAATGTCAGAAAGAGAGTTTGCGATAATCCTCTTGATAAACTTACCCCTTTGCATAGATATGTAATTTCGGAGATTCGAAGAAGCAGATTACACGCGATCACTTTTGAAAGATTTATGCAAATAAGTCTTTATCATCCAAAGCTTGGTTATTATTCGGGTGGTAATGTTAAAATATACGGAAATTCCGATGGTCATCAGAGTCATTTTACGACTCATCCTGAAACTTTTTATCCGTTTTATAGTTATGGCATAGCTGAGAAATTTGTTGAAATGTGGGATTGTATGGGAAATCCATCTGATCTTCCAGTTGTGGAAATGGGCGCCGGCAACGGAAGAATGGCCAAAGGCATTTTAGATTATCTTAAAAAATATTGTCCGGAACTTTATAAACAAGTTAGATATAACATAGTTGAACTAAGCCCAGTTTTACGTAATATACAAAAAATAAACTGCGCGGAGCACAACCTTTTTCATATTAATCAATCGGCTATTAATTTCCCTTTCAGTAATTTAAATGGCATTATCATTTCAAATGAATTGCCCGATGTTTTTCCTGTACATCTGGTGTTGTGCCATTCGAGTCCTCGCGAATTATATTTAACGGAAAACGACGGAGTCTTAGAAGAGATTCTAGGGCCTATATCTGATTCTGATATTTATGAATATATGAAAAGGGCCGATTCTGTGTCACACAATAGAATAGAAGTTGTTAATACAAATATGATGAGATGGGCTCAAAATCTGGCAAAGGGTTTGGATAGAGGGTATATCATAACTATAGATTATTCCAGAAAATTTGGCCAAATAGCACATCATGAACGGCCTGATATAATTCGTTGTTTTGGTGAGGCGGGAGGGCGCGAGTCAAGGAAGGATGCCTATTCAAAAGTTGGGGAACTGGATATGACGAGTGATTTGCATAGTGATGTTTATATGAAAATATTAGAAGCTGCTGGGTTAGTAACCGAATTTATCGGAAATGAAACAGAGTTCATTGGTTCAACAGGGAGAATTACTGGTTTTCTTGGTGGGTTTTCAGCAATTGTTTCATCAAGAAATGTAGAAAATCGGCGAAGTGGAAACACGTCAACAAGATTTATTGTTGTGGGGATGGGGAAGGATAATAAACTTTATCCGGAGGCTTTTGATCAGGTTTTATATTTGTTTTATCCGATTGCAGTAAATTTTTGGGGAAAAGAGGCGCGAAAATCTTCTCTATTTAGATTGGGGTTTGAAATGATGCAAGCTTTTGAACTTGAGCCGGGCGTATATGATTTTAAAGATATTAATAATTCTCTTAGAACGAAATTTCCTAATTTTACTCACGAAGAATTATTGAGGCTTAGCGAAGCAATAAGAGAGAAGATAAATTTAAAAAAAGAAAAAAAATCTTCTGACTCTGAAAAATTTGAGTACGTTAGTAATGAAGAAATAGTTGCTGAATTTCCAGTTGATTTATTGTGTCAATATTTAGGCAAGGAGCTTGCTGTTTATCATTCATTGTTAAAGATGTATTTGAAGCCAGAAGAACAATATGTAGAAAAAATAATGACTGTGGCAACTTTAAACGGAGAAGCGTTTGTTGAGGGACTTTGTCGAATAGCAGACAGCAAGTATTCGTATAAACTTGCAAATTATTTAATAAAACATAAAAAGATAAGCGCTTTAGTTGCTTTAATGAAAAACTATTATGGATTCAACGGTTCAAATATAAGCCTTTTGTCAGAAGACATAAGAGCTTCTCTTTTTGATTTAGTCGTAAAAATCATGATTGAAGAGATACGCGGAGCTATAAAGGATAATTTGTCGTTATTTTGTTATGGGTCTGTTTTAGAATTGATTGATGTCGCGCTATCTGTTGATAATGGTTTGGCTTCTAAGTTCATGAGTTTGGATGAAGAACAAAAAAAGATATTAAAAGAATTAATCTTGCAATGTTATGGAAGAGAGCATGACAGTTACAAAAGAGCAAAATGTCTTGCTTTTTTAAATGTTGATAAATAGGTTGAATGAGACTGTTGCGTAATGACAGTTTTTGCAATTTGTCATCCCCGCGAAAGCGGGGATCCACACGGGAATGACCATTATGCAACAGTCCCTGAATGTAATATCTTATTAGGAAGATGCTTTGTTTTTTGTTAAATAGGTTATAATATATTTTAATGCGAATCTTTTTGATAGTATTAATTCTCTCTTTTATATTTTCTGCTTCATCCAATGCAAAAGATATCAACTTTTTAGAATACGATCTTCCTAACGGTCTTCATGTCATACTTCATCAAAACCGCTCAGTCCCAATCGTTGTTGTTTCTGTCATGTACCATGTCGGCTCCAAAAATGAAGATCCGCATAAGACAGGGTTTGCTCATTTTTTTGAACACTTAATGTTTGAGGGGTCGGATAATATTGGGAGAGGGGAATATGCCAAATATGTTAATTCCGCAGGTGGCATTTGTAACGCGAATACGACCGTCGATCGCACCTATTATTACGAAGAGTTTCCATCCAACCAATTGGCTCTTGGCCTTTGGCTTGAATCGGAAAGAATGCTCCATGCCAAAGTTGATGAGGTGGGGATCAAAACACAAAAAGAGGTTGTCAAAGAAGAGCGGCGGCTTAGGTATGACAATCAGCCTTACGGGACTGTTATGGAAGAGATTATGAAGAGATCTTATATAAATCATCCTTACAGGTGGACAACTATAGGGTCGATGAATGATATTGGTAAAGCAACATTTGCCGATTTTGCTGGTTTTTATAAAACTTTTTATGTTCCAAACAACGCTGTTTTGGTGGTGGCGGGAGATATTGAAATCGGAAAAACAAAAAAATTGGTTTCCAGATATTTTTCTGACATTCCAAAATCTTTTAAGAATATTCCCAGACCGGTTAATATTGAAACTGCTCAAACATCGGAAACAAAAGGAGTTGTATATGATAATATCCGACTGCCTGCGATTGTTTTTGCTTATCATATTCCTGCATGGGGAGAAAAAGATTTTTATGCTATTGAACTATTGACTTCTGTTTTAAGCGGAGGGGCAAGTTCCAGGCTTTATAAATCTTTGGTTGATGACACACAAAAAGCATTGGATGTTTCTATGTTTGCATTGCCTTACGAACATTCATCCCTCGCGCTTGTTTTTGCAACAGCAAATCTTAATGTTGCGTTGTTTAAGCTTTTAGACCTTATCGATAAAGAACTAGACAAGGTGAAGCATGAGGTTATTTCCGATTATGAGATGCAAAAACTCAAGAACCAGATTGAAAACACTTCTGTTGATGCGAAATCTTCTTTGGCCGGTATTGCGGAGAACTTGGCCGGTTATTATACCTTTTTTCATAATACTAATCTGATAAATACCGAAATTGACAAATATCTTGACGTTACAAAAGAAGATATCAAGAGGGTCGCGAATAAATATTTTACGAAGAAAAATAGGGTTGTGTTGTACTGGGAACCTGTTCAATATAAATGAAAAATGACTTAATGACTAATGAAGAAAAAATATGAACCACGATTATTCACCACGATTAGGATAATCGGGGTTCATGCCTAAGAAATTTTCTAATAGACTGCTAAAATTTTGTTGGTCTATGAATAATCGGGGTGAATATACAGTGGTTTGTAATCTTAAAATATTTATCGGGGTGAAGATGATGAAAAGATTTTTAATAATTTGTAGTTTAATAATCTTTGTTTTTGGCTGTGGATCTTCTGCGAAATCTTTTAGAAGCGATCCTCCTAATGCAGAGCCCATTCCTAATTCTAAAATAGGAGAGTATCAATCTTTTCTCCTTGATAATGGACTTCGAGTTTTTGTTGTCGAAGATCACAAGCTTCCAAAAGTTTCCATGCAGCTTTTTGTCGATTATTTTCCTGTCCTTGAAAAAGATGCTGCAGGGCTTCAGGCTATAACAGGAAGTTTGATTAAAGCCGGAACAGAGAAGAGATCAAAGGATGATATTGATAGAGAGATAGATTTTATTGGAGCTTCATTTAATACAAATTCCAGAGGTTTTTATGCTTCGGCCCTTTCAAAGCACGTTGATAAATTGTTTGAGTTATCATCGGATGTTTTATTGAACCCGATTTTTCCTCAGGACGAACTTTTAAAATTAAAAAAACAGATGATATCAGAACTTGAAGCGGAAAAAGAGGATCCGGAAGCGATCTCCTCAAAAGTTGGCAGAGCTCTATGTTTTGGAAAGGATCATCCTTACGGTGAAATTATAACCGAAAAGAGCGTGAAAAATATTACACGTGAAAAATGTGCCGGTTTTTACAGTGACCATTTCAATCCGCATTCTTCTTATCTTATAATAGTAGGGGATATAACAAAAGAAGAAGCAATCCCTTTGGCTCAAAAATATTTTGGAGGGTGGAAAGATTTTACCCTTTCTGAAGAGATGCCTAAAAAGACAAACTCTCCTTTAGGCATTCAAATATCTTTTGTTGAAAAAAAAGAAAGTGTTCAATCTGTTATTACGGTTATCTATCCTGTTGATTTAAAACCGTGGGATAAGGATTTAATCAAAACGAGGGTGATGAACTTTATTTTGGGCGGAGGAGGGTTTTCAAGCCGGTTATTTAAAAATTTAAGGGAGGATAAAGGCTATACTTATTCTATAGGGTCAAATTTAATCGAGGATAGATTTGTCGGAAATTTTATTGTGGAAGCGAGCGTAAGGAATAGCGTTACATCTGATGCGATCCTGCAAATTCTTTCCGAGATGAAAAATATTAAACTGAAAAATATCCCGTCAAAAGAATTAGTAAATATTATAAACCAAATGACGGGGAATTTTACTCTTATGCTTGAAGATCCCAAGGTCGTGGGGAGATTTGCCCTTACTATTGCCCGTTTTAATTTACCTAAAGATTATTATTCCACGTACGTTGAAAAATTAAACAAAATTACGGCAAAAGATATAAAAGATGCGGCTCAAAAATATTTAAATCCAGATGATACTCATATCCTAGTTGTAGGTGATGAGAGTGTGGTTGATGAGTTATGCAAAATAGATTCAGATGGAAAGATTGATGTTTTACGCTCTGCAGATTACGGACTATAATAATCGGGATAAAATTATTTATTTGGAACATTTGGAAAAACTCGCAATACGCCAATACTTAAGGTGTCAGTGTTGCCAAACATTCGAAATAAACCTCGATTATGATAATCGGGGTTTATTTTAAAAAACTCATCATACGCCAATACCCCTTTTTTTAAGATATCTTATCTTGTATAATATTGCCGCGGTCAATATGCAAACTTTTTTAATAAATTGGGAATGTATGCTTCTTACAACTGCGTTTGTAGTTACTTTGGGTTTGGGTCTTTTTGCTTATTTAAAAGGTTCAAATGATGAAGTAAATATCTCTTTTAGCTTCATGCTTTTCGGGCTTACTTTCTGGGCGGGGAGTCTGCTTGCTTTTCTTTTGGTAAGGGATTTTAACTGGGCTTTAATTATTAGAAAGTTGACTCCTATCGGCTCCTCTATCTTAATGGGATATTTTTTGTATTTTTCTATTTTATTTCCCAAAAAGCATGACCCTTTGCCTCTTGCGGAACGTTATTTGATTTTAGCTCCTGGATTTATTTTTGCCATGATTTCTGTTTTTACCCCTTTAATGATTAAAAATATTCAGTTTATAAACGGTGAGTATCCGTTTCTGGGGAGACCCGTTTTTGGTGAATTGTATTTGGTATATTCGGTATATCTTATAACTTATTTTGCTTCCGCGGTTACTATTTTAATTTATAAATATCTTTTTAGCGAGGGAAGGGAGAAACTTCAGATTTTTTATGTCGCTTTTGGCGCTCTGCTTGCCGGGGTTGGGGGGATTTTTGTAAGTCTTTTTTTCCCTCTTGTCAATGTGGTGAATCTTTTTACAATCGGGCCTGTTTTTATATTGGTTGCCTCTTTTTTTATAACTTATGCGATCATAAAATATCGTCTTCTTGGAATTGAAGATTTTCTTACACGGGGATTAGCACTCTTTTTTATTTTGTTTGCTTTTGTCGGCACTATAATGATTTTTATATATAACAAAGCCTCTTTTCTTCCGGCTTTTTATCTTATGCTAATTCAGGGGGCATTGGGGCTTTTGATTTATTTTAAAGATCGTCGCAATGAAGTAAATTTTTCTTTTACATATTTTAATCTTTCTTTTGCTCTTTGGGTTTATTTTATGTATATGATCGCGTTGCGCCCTGTTTTATTTTTAAGTTTTTATCATAAATATGTTTTTGTTGTTTCTGCTCTCATGTTTTCTTTTTTGTTGTATTTTACTTCTGTTTTTCCAAAACCGAAAAAAGATTTTATGGCTGTTTTTTCCAGAACTTTGATTTTTATTTTTCCTGCAATTATATTCTTACTTACTCTGTATGATTTCATGCTAAAAAATATTGATATAAAAGCGGGTATTCCTGTCCCTGCATGGGGGAGTGGTTATCCTGTTTTTGTTTTTTTATCTTTTGCGTATATATTTTTTAGTTTATTTAATTTGTTAAAGTCATACCTGTTTTTGCAGGGAAAAGAAAAGGCTCAGGCTTTATGCCTTTTTTTGGGGCTTGCTTTAAGTCTCTTTTTTTTGGGTAGTACAACCTGGCTTGTTCCATGGTTTAGAGGCGTAAGGATAATTATGTTCGCCCCTTTTTCTGTTCTGTTTTTTGTTTTTTTTACATCTTACGCGATTTTGAAATATCATTTTATGGACATAGAAATTGTTTTCCGTCGCGGATTTGTTTATGGAACTATCAGAGCTTTTGTTATGATTTTATATGCTTTGGTTTTGCTCGTGACGGAAAGAATTTTATGGATGTTTATCGGCGGAAATTCTATTGTTGTGACATCTTTGTCCATAGTTGTCTTTGCCGCCTTTTTTCAGCCTTTTGTGAATTTTCTTCAAAATTTGGCGGACCGGTTTTTTTTCCATGAGTATTATGATTATCAGATCAGCCTGCTTCACGTGAGCCGATTAATCGCGGATTATAGGGCTTATAATGAACTTGTCAATTTTGTAATTAAGACTTTTTCAAAGACTATGCAGGCTGTTTATGTCTCATTTCTTATTCCCAGGGAGGCGGAGTATCTCTCCCTTTCGTTAAACATGGAGGATAAGGAGATAATTTATAAGAAGATGAGATTTGATAAACGTTTGCCGGTCATAAGGTTAATAGAAGAGAGCCTTGATGTTGTCTCTTTGGATTATTTAGAAGAGCAGATATTTGCCAAGAGGGCTTTTGGCAAAAGCTTTGGCAAGAGTCGTGATTTTTTTATAGATGTTAAAGATGCTATGGAGAAAGAATCTGTCTCTGTTATTGTCCCTGTTGTTTTGCGTGGAAGGATAATTGGTATTGTGGCATTAGGATATAAAGTTTCTAAAGACATTTATACCCAACAAGATTTGATGTTTCTTATGACGATAGCCAACCAGTCCGCGGTAGTCTTTGATAATATAAATCTTCTTCAAGATTGAATGAACCCCGATTTCCTAATCGGGGTGAAATTTCGTTCTCAATGTTACGATAATTATGTGTGACATTTGAATAAGTCTTTTTAGCAAGGAGGAAAAATTTATGGTTACTATGATGAGAGATATAAAAAGTGTTTTTTTAAAGGATATTGGTGCCGGTTTTGGTGAAGTTACCGGGGTTGGGCGAGGGAAAAGCCTTGCAACTGCGACAAAAACTCGGTTAGAAAATATCCCTCCATTTGTTTGTTTGGATAAGCGACCAGATGGTTATGTTGGATCTGCTTTGAAAAATCCCAGAGATGCAAAAAGTTTGTTAATGTCGGCTCAAAGATTTGGGGAAGTTGAAGTTGAAATTGAAGCATTTACTCCAGAGGCTCAAGCTGAAATTATGATAGCTTGTTCCTCTAACTTTTTAAATGAAACCCCGCCTTCAATTTTCAATATAATAGAATCAAACAGCGAACCCCCTTTCAATTTTACTGGAGGCAAAATTGATATAGACAGGGCTAAAAGAATTTTAGAAGAGTTTATTTGGGGTCGAGCATTTTCAAATACTATAACACTTAAACCAGGGAACTTACCAGGTTTACAAAGGCCTGAGTTATTAGAGAAACCTCCTATACCAGGGAAATTACCAGGTTTAAAAAGTCCCTATGAGTTATTAGAGATCCCTCCTATGCCAGAGAAATTACCAAACTTAAAAAGTCCCCATAAGTTATTAGAGAAACCTTCTTCGAAAAATCGACATCCTTTTGAGTTCGAAGACCACGGTTGTAAGTATCGCTACAAAGAGCCCCCCAATATGATATATCCAAAAGTAGAGAAATTACCCAGGTTTATATATCCAAAAATAGGGGGTCACGAGGATAAAATTAATAAGAATGATTGGTTTGAGTTTTTAGATTACATAGGGATTCTTAACGAGTCTTTTGATATTCCAAGCGAATTTTTGCCATCGAAGGCCAGGGAGGGGAGGAAATATACGCGTCCAGGTTTGATGGATACTGTGCCTAATTCACAAAGTCAAAAAAATTCCGATGGACTCAAAGCTGAGCAGGCTGGAACTGACGCTGCAGAGAAAAGTGATGCTGCAAAAGCCTTTAAAAGGTTCTTGGGTGATATTTTGAAAAAATTGGGGATTAAATAAAATGTCTTGCCCCCTAACCCCCTAAAGGGGGAAAAAATAAGGGGAGAATTGAGAATATATTTATTGATATAGTAAGCGAGATTTCTATATTAACCCTGATTATCTTAATCGGGGTTAATAATTGGGGTTAAAGTCTCCTTTAGGGAATTTAGGGACATAAAAATTCTACTTGTTTTTAATTATAACAAGGTGATATAATATTTTCATTGAGGTCGAAAGTTAATGGTGAAAAACTTAAGAATCTGCTTCTTAGTTGTGTTGATGCCTCGCAAATTTAGGCTCTTCATTCCGTTAATCGCAGATAAATATTCAAAAGGAGAAATACATATATGAAGAGCATATTTGTTGGCAATTTACCTTGGTCTGTAAAGAATGAAGATCTGGAAGCTAAATTCGCTGAATTTGGAACAGTCTTATCAGCAAGAGTAATGACCGATAACTTTTCAGGTAAGTCAAGAGGCTTTGGTTTTGTTGACATGGAAGACCTAGATGCCGAAAAAGCAATAGCTGCTTTGGCTGATAGCGAATGGGAAGGGCGTAAAATTACTGTAAATTTGGCCAAACCTAAGACTGAGAGAAGTGATAGAAACGATAGAAGAGGCGGAAGAGAAAAAAGAGATTTTAACCGCTTCTAGTTTCTAATTGGATTTAAAAGACCCTCTGACTTAGATGTTTTGCGTCTTAGTTCAGGGGGTTTTTGTTCTGATAGGTTTTTGTCGTAGCGTTTTCCCTCCTTGGTTTTTCGTTTTTATTGATGTAGACTGTTTTGCAGCAAGTCCCTGGGAGTAAAAATGGATAAAAATAAAAAAAATATACTTGTTTTATTTGTTGTTTTGATAGTTGTCGGATTTGCGTGGTCTTTTTATGCAAAAAACATTGCTTCTTCTTCCATAGCGTCTGGGACTATTGAAGCAACTGAGGTTGTTGTGAGTAGTAAAATTCAAGGTAGAGTTTTGAAAATAAATGTAGACCAGGGATCTTATGTCTTATCAGGAGATGTCCTTGCGGAAATAGAAGCAGGTGAACTTGCGGAAAATTTAAAAAGCGCTCGGGCAAAATACGATTTAGCAACTTATGATTTTGAAAGGAACAAAAAACTTTTAAAAGGAGATGCCATAAGCCAGCAGACGTACGATAATTCAAAAACCAATCTTGATCTTATGGAAGCCGCCCTTGAAACGGCAAAGATACAGATGGATTATTCTATGATAAAAGCTCCGATCTCGGGAGTTGTTTTGGTAAAAGCCATAGAAACAGGGGAACTTGCCTCTTTTGGAACTCCTATTGTTACGTTGGCTGATTTATCAAATGTAAACCTGATAGTCTATTTATCTGAAAAAGATATTGGCAAGATAAAACTTGGTAATAAGGTTTTTGTTTATGTGGACGCCTATCCGGACGAAAAATTTTCAGGTAGAATAACATATATCTCAGATACAGCTGAATTTACACCAAAATCCATACAGACAAAAGACGAAAGGACCAAACAGGTTTTTGGCGTAAAAATAAAAATTTCAAATCCTGATCAAAAATTAAAGCCGGGAATGCCTGCGGATGCGGAATTTACCCCAACATCTTGAACATTCTATTTTTTTAGCGCGAAATTTTTCTATATTGGAGATTAAATGGAATTTGCAATAGAAGCGGTAAATCTCACAAAGAAATTTAAGGATTTTAATGCGGTATCCGGTCTTAATCTTCAAATTAAGCGTGGGGAGATTTTTGGTTTTGTTGGACCGGATGGCGCGGGCAAAACAACAACTCTTCGTATGCTTTCTACCGCGATGGAGCCGACTTCCGGAGAAGCTTCTGTTTTGGGATTAAATGTTAGAACCGAAGAAGAGAAAATTCGCGATAAAATTGGATATATGCCCCAAAGATTCAGTTTGTATGGTGATTTAACCGTGTCGGAAAACATAGATTTTTTTGCCGACATTTACAAGGTTGAACGAGAATACAGAAGAAAAAGAAAAGCGGAGCTTTTGGAATTTATGAGTCTTGCAGAATTTGTAAAAAGGAAGGGGAGGGAACTTTCAGGGGGGATGCAAAAAAAACTCGCATTGGCCTGCAATCTTATACATACACCCAAACTCCTCTTTTTGGATGAACCGACTACCGGTGTCGATCCGATATCGAGAAGAGAATTTTGGCGGATACTTTATGGTTTAGAGAATGTCACAATAGTAGTTTCAACCCCTTATATGGATGAAGCTGAACGTTGCAATCGTGTGGGGCTTATACGGGAAGGTAGGCTTTTGTTGTGCGATGTGCCGTCCGAAATAAAAAAAAGGGCTAACGCCAGGACACTGGAAGAAGCTTTTATAAATATTATTGAGGCCTCTTTTAAAGAGGTGAGAAAATGACAAATGCTATAGAAGTCTATAATCTTGTAAAAAAATTTGGAGATTTTACTGCAGTTGACAATATAAATTTCACCGTAAAGGTTGGAGAAATTTTTGGTTTTTTGGGGCCAAACGGGTCTGGGAAGACGACAACAATTAGAATGCTTTGTGGTTTGCTCTTTCCAAGCTCGGGGCGGGGTTTTGTGGGGGGCTTTGATATTTCAAAAGACGAAGAAAAAATAAAAGAGAAGATAGGCTACATGTCTCAAAAATTCTCCCTATATGATGATTTAACTGTTTCAGAAAATATAGATTTTTATGCCGGTATTTATCAGACCAAGAGAGAGGAAAGAAGACAAAAAAAAGAAGAGGTTGTAAAAAGAGCTGAACTTATTGGAAAAGAAAAGGAGCTAACTTGTAATCTTGCCACATCCATAAAGCAGCATTTGGCTCTTGGGTGCGCGTTGATCCATAATCCTAAAATCGTCTTTTTAGATGAACCTACTGCCGGAGTAGATCCTATCTCGAGGAAAAAATTTTGGAAAATCATAAAAGATATTTCAGACAGAGGGGTTACAACTCTGGTTTCTACTCATTATATGGATGAAGCGGAACAATGCGACAGGATAGCTTTAATAAGTGGAGGTAGAATAATAGCCTGCGATACCCCTTATAACCTGAAAACAAAGACAATGACCAATCTTCTTCTTGAAATTGAATGTGACAATGTTATGGCGGGATTAGAAGAGCTGCGTAGAGAACAAAAGGTGTTGGATATTACATTGTATGGACTTTTTCTCCATGTTGTAGTTGAAAAGGAAAAAGACATAGATGAAATTAGATATTTTCTGGAAAACAAAAACATAAAAATCAAACGAATTGAAAAGATAATCCCTTCACTGGAAGATGTTTTTGTCTTTTTGGTGGAAAGGGAGAGGAAAAAAAATAAGGATGTTTGACCGTCTTATCCCGATCATAAAAAAAGAGTTTCTGCATTTGCTGAGGGATTTCAGGTCACTTGCTCTTATGTTTGCAATGCCTGTTCTTTTGCTTTTTATCTATGGATATGCAGCTACATTTGACGTAAAGGAGATCCCTTTGTCTCTTTTTGATCAAGATAAGAGCGTAGAAAGCCGTGATTTTATGTCCAGGTTTTTGAGTAGCGGCTATTTTGTTCTTGTTAAGAATTTATCATCGACATCACAATTTTCTTATGAACTTGACAGCGGGAATGTAAAGGCAATCTTTAATATACCTCCTTTCTTTTCACATGATATTAAAAACGGTAAAAAGGCAAATGTTCAGGTTCTTCTTGATGGCTCGGACCCCAACTTTGCATCTTCCGCCATAGGTTACATAGGTTCAATTACAGAAAGATACTATCAGGATTTGGTCAAAACCAAATTTGAGAAACGAGGAATCAAAAACTTTTCAACCTCTCCTGTAAATTTGGTTACAAGATTCTGGTACAACGAGACTCTACGCAGTATCAATTTTTTTATCCCCGGATTAATTTGCATAATTTTAATGCAGATGTCGGCAAGTCTAACCTCATTAACGATTGTTTCTGAAAAAGAGCAGGGGACAATGGAAAGTTTGATTGTAAGTCCGATAAGAAAAAATGAGCTTATGATAGGGAAAATAATCCCGTATGTTCTTGTAGCTTTTTTTGATGTTTTACTTGTAACTATAATAGGAGTTTTATGGTTTCATGTTCCGTTTAAAGGGAATCTTATTCTTTTAACTTTAAGTTCGCTTATTTTTTTAACGGGAGCAATGGCTCTTGGAGTTTTAATATCAACAAATGCGAAAACAAGCCAAGAAGCAATGCAGACTGCGACTCTAGCTACAATGTTGCCATCCCTTTTGCTTTCTGGATTTGTTTTTCCTATAGAGAATATGCCGTTTATCCTTCAAGGTGTTTCGCTTTTTATCCCGGCCCGTTACTATCTTGAAATTTTACGTGATCTGTTTTTAAAAGGGGTAGGCTTAAACGCATTTTGGCCTGAAATGCTCCTTATGACGATTTTAAGTCTTTTCTTTATTATTATGAGTGTTAGAAGATTTAAAAAGAGGATTAAGTGATGGATAGTAGGCTATTTCATTTTATAAAAAAAGAATTCATACAATTTTTCAGGGATCCGAGGATGCTTTTTGTTGCCATTCTGGCCCCCATGATACAACTTATTTTTTTGGGATATGTTGCATCTACCGACATTAAAAATGTTAAAACAGCGGTTTTGGATCAAGACCGCTCTTCTTACAGCAGAAATTATATACAAAGTTTTAAGAACTCAGGGTATTTTAACATAAATTATTATGTCCACAATCAAAGAGAGCTGACAGATCTGCTTGATCGCGGGAAAGTGAAACTTGCCATTGTAATTCTCCACGGATTTGGCAGAAAAGTTGCAAGGTATGAAAGCGCTGATGTCCAGGCAATCATTGATGGCTCCAATTCTAGCATTGCTACAATTATACAAAGTTATATTGAGCGGATTAATTTTATAAATTCAAATGCTCTTTTGCAAAAAAAACTTGCCCGTTTTGAAATGGGGGGTGACAGGTTTGATCAGGAGATTCAAAGTGTTGGGGTGAATTTGGAGCAGCGGGTATGGTACAACCCGGAATTAAAGAGTATTAATTTTATGGTCCCCGCGATTTTTGCTCAAATTCTTATGCTTGTAAGCATGTTTTTAACGACAGCGGCCATAGTAAAAGAAAAAGAAAATGGGACAATGGAGATGCTTATAGTAACGCCTCTCAAATCTTATGAACTTATTTTGGGAAAACTGATTCCGTTTATAATAGTTGCCTTAACTGATATAGCCTTAGTTTTTTTAGCTATTACCATTTTATTTGGCATTCCTATGAAAGGGAGTATTTTATTGCTTTTTCTTCTTGGCCTTCTTTTTGCAAGCGCAGGTCTTGGAATCGGTGTTTTTATTTCTACTATATCGCAGACTCAAAGGCAGGCTATAATGGCAAGCTCATTTATAATGATGCCCTTTTTTATATTGTCAGGATTTATATTCCCGATTGCCAACATGCCAAAACCGATACAATTTCTTACTATCTTTATTCCTCTTAGGTATTTTTTATCAATAGTCAGAGGATTGTTTTTAAAAGGGATCGGGCTAAACTATTTATGGCCTGACATTTGGCCTCTTTTTGTTATTGCCGTTGTAGTTTTGACTTTGAGTATTTTGAGGTTTAGGAAAAAGCTGGGATAATAAAATAGAGAAAATAAACCCCGATTATTCATACTTGGAAAAATTTTCAATACTCTGCTAGAATTCTGTTCGTCTATGAATAATCGGGGTAAATAATTCCAGGCAAACGAATTTAACCCCAGGATAATCGGGGTTAACCGATTTCTAGTTCTCCTCTTGGAACCTTTTTTAATTCTTGGTTGTCTAATCATGTAAGAAAGGGCTATAATATCTATTGTGGTTTTAAAAATTACTTTTACCTTATTTGTCGTTTTGATTTTATCCATGCAGGCCTTTTCGTTGACTTGGAGCGAAGCTCTATCTGCCGCGTCTCAAAATAACAACCAGCTAAAAAGCGCGGAAAAACAGGTTGACTCTTCCGAATGGACATACAGAAAAGCTTATACTGTATTTTTTCCTCAAATCTCTGCTTTTGCTAGAATGACTGACTATGAGTTTATGACTACAGCGGAATCAAAAAGTTATTCTTATGGTTTAAATGTATCTCAATATATTCTTCCAAATGTAGGAGATATATATAATATTCAATCTTCTTATGCAAACCTTGAATATCAAAAAGCAAACCTTGCAATAACCAAGGCTTCTGTTTATTATGACCTGCGCAAAGCTTTTCTTGATGTTCTGTTTTTACAGGAAAAGATTAAACTTCTTTCCGAGATACTTGCAAAGCGTAAGGAAAACACAAAACTGATAGGGCTTAGATATGACAGCGGGAGGGAGGATAAAGGAAATTATTTGACGACGCAAGCAGATGAAGCCTCTGCAGGCTATGACCTCTCTTCGGCTAAAAGAGGCTTAACCATTGCACGGCTTAAACTTTCCCAGCTTATTTCTGATAATATTTTGAGAGTTGAAGAACCGGAATTTCTTTCCGAGCCGACAGTTGTTGATTTTGAAATTCTTCTCAAAGGAACTCCATCTTATTTTATTTTGGAAAAACAGCTGAAACTTGCAGAAGTATCTTATCAAGCATCTATTTCCGGATTTTTACCTTCGCTTTCACTAAATGCCAGTTATGGCAATAGTGGCGCTGATTGGCCGCCGACAAGTGAAACTAGATCTTGGAGCCTTGTTGTTTCCATTCCGATGTTTCCTGGTGGACGCAATGTTGCTGACAGAATAATTGAAGGCAAAAATCTTGAAAAAGCCAAGGAAGATTTTGCCAGTTCTGTTTATACTTTGCGCTATTCTCTTGAAGAAGCTTATTTGGGATACAAAGATGCTTTTGAAGCTTTTAATGTCGCAAAAATTTCACTTAATGCGGCAACAGAAAGAGAAAAAATAACCAAGACCAAGTATCTTAACGGATTGACGACTTATGACGAGTGGTATCGCATTGAAAACTCTTATGTGCAGGCAGAAAAAAGCATCTTATCAAGCAAAGAATCATTACTTTTGGCCGAAGCATTGTGGTATAAAACATATGGGGGATGGAAAAAATGACAATTCGAAATGTTTTCTTTGGTATTTTACTTTTAATCGCTACTTTAACAATTTCTTCTTGTTCTGGAAAAGAGGAGGAGGTTTTGCAGAAAGTAAAGGTGGAAAGAGGTACAATAAAAGCGCAGATCCAGTCGACAGGAATTGTTGAGCCGCGAAACAGACTTGAGATAAAGCCTCCTCTTGCTGGACGGGTAGATAGAATTATGGTTGTGGAAGGACAGAATGTAAGAAAAGGCCAGATTATTGCCTACATGAGCTCGTCTGATCGCGCCGCCCTCCTTGATGCCGCAAGGGCAAAAGGGGAAGAAGAAGTCAAACATTGGGAAGATGTATATAAGCCCACTCCCATCATCGCCCCGTTAAATGGTTTTGTCATTCAAAAGGCAATTGAGCCGGGTCAGACAGTGACTGCTGCCGACCCGATAATTGTAATGGCAGATCATCTAATAGTAAAAGCGCAGGTGGATGAAACCGATTTGGCGAGCATCTCTTTGGGTCAAAAGGTAAATATAGTTCTAGATGCATATTCTGATAAGCAGATATCGGGAAAAGTTGAGCATATCGCGTATGAATCTACCATTGTAAATAATGTAACAATTTATGATGTCGATGTAATTCCAAACCGTGTCCCGTCATTTTTTAGGGCGGGGATGAGCGCGACTGTTAATTTTATCCTAGGAGAAAAAAGTGATATTTTAGTGTTGCCTCTTAACGCAGTTAAAAAAATGGGGGATAAGACATATGTTTTTGTGGAGGAAAAGGAAAAAACAAAATCTGTCCAAATACAGACAGGAATGGAAGATAATTTAAATATTGAAATCATAAACGGATTGTCAGCAACAGATGAAGTAGTCATTCCTACGGCAAAAATGCTTGAAAGTTTGCAGAGCAAATCTGGCCGTCGCGGTCCGATAAATCCTTTCGCGAAGAAAAAATAGCCCTCACCCAATTTACAGACAATTTGAGGGTTAATAGGTAAGAACCCTCTCCCTAGAGGGAGAGGGAGTTATAAATGATTGTCAAAATATTTGAAAATCCTTCTCCCTCTGGGAGAAGGTGGTTAGCCATAAAACTAACAAATAAAGAAAAAAGGTGGATGAGGGTTGTCACTCATTGAATTAAAAGATATTCATAAGACTTATTATATTGGTGGCAAACTTCCCGTTTATGCTTTGCGAGGGCTCTCTTTAAAAGTTGAGCCTGGCGAATTTATCGCGATTATGGGACCGTCAGGTTCCGGAAAATCTACCCTTTTGGCGATCCTTGGTCTTCTTGACAAATCAGAAAGCGGAGAATATCTCCTTTTAAATAAAAACATCTCTTCGATGGGAGAAAAACAATTTGCCTTTTTGCGAAACCGGTTTTTTGGTTTTGTCTTCCAAAGTTTTAACCTTCTTCCAAAATTAAATGTTGTAGACAATGTAATGCTTCCTTTTATATATTCCAGTGAACACAAATCCTCAAAAAGGGAATATGTTTTAAGTAACTTAAAAAAAATAGGCCTAAGTGACAGGTTGAAGCATAGGCCAAATGAACTTTCGGGTGGACAGCAGCAAAGAGCAGCGCTTGGAAGAGCCTTGTCAAATGAACCTTTGGTTATTTTAGCAGATGAACCTACAGGGAACCTTGACACAAAATCTTCGCAGGAGATTATGGGCCTTTTGAAAGAGCTAAATGAGCAGGGACACACTATTATAATGGTTACACATGAACATGATATAGCCGGATGGGCATCACGTGTTTTAACTTTGCGCGACGGACAAATCGTAGGCGATGAAAGAAAAACCGTTAAAACTGCATATTCTGAAAGTGGAAAGAAAGAAAATGTCAACCTAAGTGAAAAGATTTCAATTGATAAAATTCCTAAAAGCCGATTATTAAGTTTTGCCGGAATCAAGAATTACTGTTATGAAGCGTATCTTTCTATAATAAATAATAAACTCCGATCTCTTTTGTCCATTCTTGGTGTAATGATCGGGGTTGCGGCGGTTATTACCATGTTGGCGCTTGGAACCGGGGCAAGACGAAATGTGGAAGAGACTTTATCTTCTTTGGGAACAAATATTTTGATGGTAAGGGCTCCTCGCAGGGCGCAGGGGATTTCTCTTGGAACATCAGGGACTACCCGTTTTACATTTGAAGACCTATCTACTCTCAAGCAAATTCTTGAAGTTTCGGATGTTGTTCCGTACGTTTCGAGTAGGGGACAGGTTGTTTATAAAAACAAAAACTGGAATACCAGTGTAGTTGGCACAAGTATCGATTATCAAAATTTGCACACTTCGGGGATGCAATATGGAAGATTTTTTACTCAAGGAGAGGCCAATGCCAGGGATAAAGTTGCCATTTTGGGCAAAGCTGTTGCTGATGAACTATTTGGCAACCAAAACCCTGTTGGGCAGTTTGTCCGCATCAATCGTATTAGTTTTCAAATTGTTGGAGTGGCAGCCGAGCAGGGAGCACGCGGGTGGACAAACCTTGATGACCAGATAATTATCCCTGTCAAAACCGCAATGTACAGGCTTATGGGGGATGATTATATAGATTATTTTGAGGTCAAGGTGAAAAAACTCGATTCTATGGCTTATGTTTCACAGCAGATTACAAGCGAATTGATGCGTCTTCACCGCATGCAGGAGTCTGACCGCGAAAGCATTGACATTATAAATATGGCAGAAATCCAGCAGGCGGCGAGTGCCATGGTTGCAACGCTTTCATATCTTCTAGGATCAGTTGCGGTTGTAAGTCTTCTTGTCGGCGGTATCGGCATTATGAACATAATGCTTGTTATGGTAATGGAAAGGACTCATGAGATAGGATTGAGAAAAGCTCTTGGCGCGCAGAGAAGCGACATACTTGTCCAATTTTTAGTTGAGGCTGTTCTTATATGTTTGTTTGGTGGAATAATCGGAATAGGTTTTGGTATTTTAATTTCTTATATTTTGTCGACCCTTGCGCAATGGGTAATTTTTATATCTACGGGATCTATAATATTGGCATTTACATTCTCGGTTTTAGTTGGTGTCATCTTTGGCATTTGGCCCGCATGGAGGGCATCAAAATTGCTGCCTATTGAAGCACTACGATATGAATGAGAAGGAAAAAGACTTAACCCCGATTATTCATACCTAAGGAATTTTTTAATAGACTGTTAAAATTTTGTTAGTCTATGAATAATCGGGGTTAATGACTAATGAATTTGTGCATTAGTCATTCTTCATTAGGACATTTTTCATTTATCTCTAGCTTGTCGGACGCCTTACAATACGTAATGCAATTGGGGTATAGTTCTTAATATCCCAAATATGCTCATATAAAGAACTGCTACTGCGACTGTGGGCAGTAAAGCAAGTTGGGATTGCAACTGCCAGATCGTTTTGCCATTCTTCGTGGTAGTTTTCCATAAAATATTTAGTGCGTAGGTTCGCTCTCTCTTTTTTATGTGTAGCCGGCATATAATCATAAATATTTGGACTATACTTATATATATCCTTTGGCGGTGAACCTGGTTCTGTATATGATTTGTACTCATCCATTATAGGGGTCTTTTTCGGATTGGTTATCCATATTAAACATGGATTTCTTTTTTCATGAAAGGGTTGCACAACATTTTTTTTTATCGCTGCGCTGAACTCTTCAAGTGTTGGCAAACCAAATTCATAGCCTGTTCCTCCCCTTACTAAATTAAGCCTGCGTACAAATTCAGCAGCTTCATTATAACTTACATAAATCATAGGGGCGGCTTTTTTTTCTGGCGAAAGAGCACTTAAAAAAGATAATGTGATTTCTCCATTATTATCATCCCAAAATTCTTTTGGAAAAAGATCAAAATTCCCGCGACCATCAGGATCCCAAGCGTTTTCACGCCAATCTATTCCAAAATTTTCATTTATAATATTTGCTCCTAACATAGTCCTAAGAAAGAACCCGCTTGAAATATAACCAGTCATTTCAACTCCATTGTCAATAGGAGACATCGGTAAGTCTACAAATTGAAGTTCAGAAACAATATCTGTAAACTGTATAGATTCCTGACCTACTTGTACATTGTCCGGTCGTCTTTTTTGCAAAATATTAAAAACGTTATCTACTGTATCACCAGGACGAAAGTATCTTCCATTGCCTGACAGCCTTTGTTTAAGAATTTGCATTCCTTCGCTTTGGGTTGGCGCTTCTCCACCTCGAAAGCTTATTCCTTTTATTGTTCCTACTAATAAATTCATTTTTTATTCACTCCTTGTTTTTTTATCTATTTAACAAGTGAGTATCTTTTAATAATATAAAAAATTTCACACGATTTTTATTAGCATTAGAAAATTCTACGGACATGGTGACCTTTTTTGGCCTGCATGGAGGGCATCAAAGTTACTTCCGATTGAAGCATTAAGATATGAGTGACGGATTTGTCTTGGATCCCCGCTTTTGCGGGGATGACAAATTGCAAAAACTACCATTATGTAACAAGCCCATTACTTGACTATTTAACCTGTGCGGTTGTTTCTCCTACTATTAATTTAACCGGCAAAGTGTATCTATATGCCACTTCTGACGGAGAAACGATGTTGCTTAGCAGTTCTTTAACAGCCGCTTTTCCAAGTTGTTCTAAATTGATGTCGACAGTTGTAATATTTGGTTTTACCTGGTTTATGTAGGGAGGAAAGGGGAGATTGTCAAATCCTGTGATAGAAATGTCCTTTGGAATTTTCAACCCTGCTTCTGTCAATCTGTGGTAGATTTTATAAGCTATTCCATCGCTTTCACATACGATAGCGGTCGGCATCGGTTTTAGCTTTAAAATATTATCCGCCTCTTTTGATATAAGATTTTTGCATACATCAAAATCCCCGATAATAATATATTCTTCAGGCAGAGAGATTTCTGCTTCTTTTAAAGCATATTTAAATCCGTCAAGCCTGTCTGATGTTATGGGATCAAAAAAATCACTTCCAGTAACATAAGCTATCTTTCTGTGCCCCAATCCAATAAGGTGCTTAGTCGCTTCATAAATACCCGATCTCCCATCGCTCCATACGGTATTTAATTCGATCCACGAAGTCGGCCTGCCGCAGATAAGGAGAGGGATGTTTTCCTGTTTTATCATTAAGAGGTGTTCCTGTGAAATAACCCCCAAAATAATCACACCGTCTAAAACCTTTTTTGAAAACATATAGGGGAGGGTATCTTCCTTATCATCGAAGGATTCAATTATTACATTTATTCCCTCTTCTTTTGCTGATGACAAAATCGATTTGGTTACAGCGTTATAATAATCACCAAGTATGACATGATGTGTCGGACCTGTTATTCCTATGATCTTCTTTCTCTTTCCTCTCAATGTCCTTCTTACATAACCTAATTGCTCACAAGCCTCCAAAATTTCCATTCTTGTTTTTCTATTTACGAGTTTAGGGTTATGAAAAGCTTGTGATACTGTCGCAGGGGAACAGGCGACTTTTTTTGCAATATCTTTGATTTTAACTTTTTTTGCCATTTTATCTTATATCATTTTATCATATTTTTTATAAAAAAATTTCAGTATATTCTATAAATATTTTATATAAATTTGTACTATTTTTGTATTATTTTGCCATTATTTTTATTGTTATACAGCATAAAATATATGAATATAAAATTTATATAAATTTATATAATGAAATATTTATAAGTTTTATTAGAAGTTTATGCATGATGGAATAATAAGGAAAGGAGGTAGTAAGTTTATTTGAAATAGGGTAATTAGTTTAAGGAGGTATGTAATCATGGGAATAAAAATGACAAAGGTTTCGTTGTGGGCGCAAAGAGCTGAATGTGTTTTGTTTTCTTCTAGACATAAGTATATGGAAGGTTTAAGTAGTTTTTCCAGAAGGCTTGCGGTAAAATTAATAGAGACTTCTTATTTCCCACCACATACGATATTAGGTGATTTTATGCCGGCAACTTGTGAAATAGAACAATCATTTAAGCTTGATCCTAAAAAAGCTTTAGTAACCTTCTCAAGATTATTTTATGAAGAAGAAAATTTTATGTGCAGAGATAGGAACACCAAAAAAAAGCTTATGCCAAAAAATTGGAGTGTTAGTATTCCTCGATGTGTTTGTGCCGCTCTTTTATCGGCAGAAATTCGCGAGGTAGAATTTTTAGAACCAAAATGGAGGGTTACCAGTCGAGAAAATTTTAGAGGATCTGTAAATATTTTAAGTGATGCCATAATATCTGTTTTAAGGTCGCTTAGCCTTTCTAATACTTGGGAAGATGTAGTAGATTATAAAAAAAGAGGATGGAAACAACGTGATTGGGAATACTTAAATTTAACCTGGGGAAGGACGAGAACTTCTGTTGATCAAAGAAATAGACAGGTAGAAGTAATCGTTGGAGAGGCAAAAGGCGTAAAATTATATATTGAAATAAAAAGTATTGGTGATCATCAGAAAAAAGCAATTGTTAAATGGGACGAAACTAATGCAAAAAAAATTAGAGGCTATTAGAAGCTTGTTGTCTTCTGTGCTTCCCAGCCCCCAAAGAGGAAGAAGAATGGAAGAGAAAGGAGATAAAGAATGAGGAGTGAAGAAAGAGGCAAGCAAACTAGTAGAATCTCTTTGAACTTTCTTTTATTAGTATTAAATTAGTATTTATACACATTATTTTTATTGTATTAATGCTAAAATTTTAATGTAGACCTTAAAATTGCTTTACATTTTAGTAGTAATATGATAACTTTGTTTCTATGAAATCTCTCTTGACCTCTTGGACACTTGAAACCTCGATCCCTCGAACTTTTATATATATCCCCTGGATTTTATTTTGAAATGTTGATACAATTTGTCGGAAAGATGGATAAGGTGTTTTTGATGTAAAGGAGGAAAACAAAATGGGTATGTTTGATATGTTGAAAAATGCAAAGGATATGGTGGATCAAGCGAAGGGGTTTCAACAAGGGGCAATGAAAAGTCAACAGGCGGCGGCTCAACCTGTTAATTTAAATGATCCGATGTGGGCTCCTATAGAAGGGGTTACTCTTGATTTGTATGCCGAAATTTCCGCGGGTCTAATGAAGAATGCGGTTATGGGGTTGGAAGCTGTAAATAAATATGCTGAAAGTAAAGGGGTTCCTTCCGGCGCTTGGCAGAAGGTGCAAAACGGATGGGTTGCCAGAATGGGGACAAATGAACCTGTCAGGATGAGATTCGGAAATTTGTACAATGAGTTCTTGAAGTAAAAAATGACAGGCTTTTATATCGTATTAATTGGAATAGCAATTATTGTTTTTTCCTTTATTCATCAGGATTCATTTTTTATGTTGTCTCCAATAGGGAAGAGTTTAGTCCTTTTTGGTATTTTTTTTCTTATTTTTAGTAGTGTTGTTAATAAGTTCTTTTGGGGTTCTTTTAAGCCACATGATTCGCTAAAGAGCGCTTCCAAAAAAATGGAATCTATGGCAAGTTTTTTGAAAGAGCAAAACAGAATGAACAAGCTAAGCGCTTCGGGGCAACCTGTAAAAGTGAAAATTATAAGTTTACGGGATACTGGTCAGCTTGTTAATTTTGATCCTGTCTTAGAATTTAATCTTGAAGTTTTACATGAAAAAAAAGAGGATGATTACATCGTAAATAATCATCAACAGCTTGTGTCTAAGATTATAATATCAAGAATAATCCCCGGCAATATTTATCAGGCTAAAGTTGATCCAAATGATAAGAATAATGTTTATATATCGTGGCTATAGCTTTAGCCATAACTCTTGACAAAAAGATGTGGTTGATATTCAATATTAATATGTGTTATAATCTAAAGGTCGAAGTTTAATGGTAAAGAACATAAGAGTCTGCCTCTTTTGTCGTGTTGATGCTTCTTTAAGAGCTCTTCATCCGTTAATCGCAGAAAAATAAGTAAAAGGAGAATACTATAACATGAAGAGCATATTCGTTGGGAACCTTCCTTGGTCTGTAAAAAATGAAGATTTAGAAGCTAAGTTTTCAGAATTCGGCGCTGTATTGTCAGCCAGAGTTATGACAGACAAGATGACAGGCAAGTCCAGAGGATTTGGTTTCGTTGATATGGAAGATGCCGATGCCGAAAAAGCTATAGCTGCATTAAGCGGTTATAAGTGGGGCGATCGTGAAATCACAGTCAATGAAGCTAAGCCTAAGACTGACAGAAGAGATAACGATAGAAGCGGCGGATTCCGCAGAAGCTTCTAGTCTCTCAGTAATTTCAAACTGAAGGCCCTCGGGAAACCGGGGGCTTTTTTTTGCTCGAGGGACAGGCGATCCGTTAAGGGGGCTGTAATCCTTCAAGGGACTGTTGCGAAATGGTCATTCCCGTGTGGATCCCCGCTTTCGCGGGGATGACAAATCGCAAAAATTGTCATTACTCAACAGTCCTTACATCTTATTTGGTTTCAAATTTAACCCCGACCATGGTTAATAACAGCCAAAAGTTCTTCTGATGAGACAAGAAAACTTGATCCGTATGGAAGAAAAGCCACTCGATGTCCATCCTTAGGTATAAGTCCTATTGCTCCTGGAATTTTGAATTCCATATCCATTTTAAGTGTATCTTGTTTTAAATGGTTTTTTAAAAATTCTAATCCTATCGTTGCTGTTTGATAACTTTTCAGCCATGTGTCTAGAGCCTCTATTATTGTATTTCTACAAAAAGTAAAGTTACAATGTTTGTCTGCAAAAACCAGCAAATTTTGAATTGCTTGGGGTTGTCTGTTTTCATCCAAAGCTCCTATTATTCTTTCTAAATTTGCTCCTAATAATATACGTGCGGTTTTTCCTGTGTCTAAACCTTCAATTGTAAAACCTTTTCTTGCTGTTCCTGTGATGGCATAATGGAACTTGTGTTGGCGTAGCATTTTTAAGTAAGTTGGTTCTGTTTGAACATTACGTGGATATATTTTTGGGGTATCTGACGCTGTTACTTTAGTTCCCATTGATTTCCTCCTTAACCCCGATTGTCGGGACTTTGTGCTTTTCCTGTCTATGACTGCTTACGTATCTTTATATAAATCGAAAAATTTCACCCGATTATGATAATCTCTTAAAAGAATAATGAAATTTTCAAGGGTTTTTAATAATAATAATATGCCAGGAGGATTTATGTTTAGCAGAAAGGTTATCTCTTTTCATGTGCCTGAAATTGTTGAACGCAAAGATGTTCAACTCTTATTTACTAAAGTTATTGCCGTAGAGGGTGGCTCTGAGCTTACAGAAGAGTTGATTTCTGAACTTAAGGAGTTTGGTTTTCCTGTTACAAAAAGCCGCATTTCTCAAGCTATTAAAAGCGGGGGATTACACGCTGTTTTACTTACGTTGAGTAAGCAGAAAACAGATGTAAGCATGATAGAAATTCCGGAGATGATAAACATTTCTGATAAAGTTAGCATTATGAGAGGGGAAGTTACGGTTAAATTATTCAAGCAAGTTATGGGTGATTATACACCGACAGGGCATAATGCGGATAAACTTATAGCTGTTCTTAATGATCCTTCAAAAGAAGGGGAAATCCTAACCTATTTAAGCTTGCTGGATGGAAGAGAATTCGCTAAACGGTTAAGTGCTCTAGCCGGCAGAAAATTCAGAGTTCAAACCGAAGCGGAGTGGTTGCAAGGTGGAGGTTCTTTGATAGGAGTCAATTTTACATGGACTGAAACTAGAGGTAATTATAAAACATTTGTTCTCCGTAACCTGGTCTTTGGCGATCGCGACAAGAACAATCCGGAGAATCGATACAGTAACAGTGCTCTTCGCCTTGTCGAGGACAAATAAAGTTAAACCTTGTGTTTTTACCCCTTTATTCCATTCACAAAAAACTTGTGGTGTGTGGATAAGGATATGGTAATTTGTAGTTTGTATTTTGCAATTGTAATTTGTATGTTGTTTTTCTCTTTTTTGGTAATGGGGATTGGATTTGCTTCGTCAAAAGGGGATCTCATATTAAAAAGCTCTGCATTTAAAAATAATGATTATATCCCTTACGAATATACCTATTTAGGCGAGAGGGGAAACCCTCCTCTTGTCTTTGAAAATGTTCCTGAAGAAACTAAAACTTTTGTTCTTATTGTGGATGATCCCGATGCCCCAAGCGGGACATTTGTCCATTTTATTGCTTATAACATACCAAAAGACATAAGGCATATAGAAGAGGGGAAATTACCAAAAGGGTGTCTTTTTGGTAAAAATTCTTTAGAAGAAACAGGCTATGTCCCTCCTTGCCCTTCTTCTGGTAAAGTACACCATTATTATTATAAACTTTATGCTTTAGATACTTTTTTGATTTTAAATATGCCGAACTTTCCAACAAAGGAAGATGTCGAAGATAGCATGAAGGGGCATATTTTAGCACAAACCGCGCTTATCGGCCTTTTTAAAAAAGTGACTATTTGAGTATTTGAAAAATATTAAATAAGGATTACTCTAACTTTTCAAACTTCCTTCAATCCTCTTTTTGAGTTGTGCATGAGCTCGGCTTCGTAATTTTAGATTATGTTCTCGTTTTCTTGCATCGCTTTCTGCTTTATAGGCTTCATAGTAGATTAGCTCAAAGGGAATTCTGCTTTTTTTGGAAATACTTTTGCCATCATTGTGTTCTTTGATTCTTCTTTCAAGGTTGTTGGTTGAACCAATATATAAGTTATTGTCTTTTAGACTTTTTAAAACATAAACATAAAACATAATACTTTCAGTCCTATTAGTGGGCTCGCCCCCACACCAACTTCATTAGAAAAATCTTCTTTATCGATTATCTTTCTAACGATCTGATAATCTATCAAAAAAGATACACCTTCTCCGAAGTTGGTGTGGGGGCAGGCCTATAAGCCGGATCCTGTACCCTAGGCAAAGCCTAAGGCGACGATCATCTATCTTGCCTTTACATTGCTGCAAAGATCTTTGCGGTCTACTCGAGATCATAACGCACGGGCTAGTGCTTTCTCTATTTGACCTTGCTCCGGGTGGGGTTTAACGCACCGCTAGTTACCTAGCTGTCATGTGGGAGCTCTTACCTCCCATTTTCACCTATCGCCTCTTAACCTTTAGAGTTAAGTTGGGCTGTATATTTTCTGTGCCACTTTCCCTAATTTCGGAAAACCGAAACCGGCTGCCGTTAGCAGCCACCATTGCCCTAGGAGTCCGGACTTTCCTCCCTCGATAGCGTAAGCGTATCGGGGCGATCGTCCAGCCTGCTCATATATAATTATAACACGAATTGGGGTTGATTTCTGAGTTCACCGTGAATAATCGTGGTGAAATTTTCAAGGTTTTTCAACAATAATAATATGCCAGGAGGATTTATGTTTAGCAGAAAGGTTATCTCTTTTCATGTGCCTGAAATTGTTGAACGCAAAGATGTTCAACTCTTATTTACTAAAGTTATTGCCGTAGAGGGTGGCTCTGAGCTTACAGAAGAGTTGATTTCTGAACTTAAGGAGTTTGGTTTTCCTGTTACAAAAATCCGAATTTCTCAAGCCATTAAAAGCGGGGGATTACACGCTGTGTTACTTACGTTGAGTAGGCAGAAAACAGATGTAAGCATGATAGAAATTCCGGAGATGATAGGTCTTTCCAATAAAGTTAGCATTATGAGAGGAGAAGTTACGGTTAAATTATTCAAGCAAGTCATGGGTGATTATACACCGACAGGGCATAATGCGGATAAACTTATTGCTATTCTTGACGATCCTTCAAAAGAAGGGGAAATCCTAACTTATGTAAGTTTGCTGGATGGAAGAGAAGTTGCTAAACGGTTAAGCGCTCTAACTGGTAGAAAATTCAGAGTTCAAAAAGAAACCAATTTTTTGCAAGCCCTAGCTCATTTATTAGGAAACAACTGGACATGGACTGAAACTAAGTATGATGAGAACACCTTTGTTCTCCGTTACAAATACTGTGACTCGCGCTTTAGCAACAATCCAGAGAATCGCTGCGGCAGCTACGCGCTTCGCCTTGTCGAAGACAAATAAAATAGAATATTTTGATTATTTAAATGAGGCGCAAAAAAATGATTTAAAGGGTAGTGTTGTTAAGTCACTTGAGAGACAGATGAAAAAAAGATATCCTAATGACAAAATGATGTTTGAGCTGAAGATGTTAAAAGCTATCAATAGTTTCCGCTTGCTTTCATTGAATTAAAATTAACTGATTAAGGATTTGCTATGCCAATAAGGTGTGTATACTTCGTATATTAAGTTTATGTTTTTACTTGTCTTTATGAATTTCTCTTTATCTTTTTTACTGCTAAAATTTAGAACAAACTTGAGGCCGGTTTCATAAAAGGGTCTTTTTCCTTTTTTTGTAAAATCGCTAAAGAGTCTTTTCCCTTTTTTTATATAATCGTTCCCTTCTATATAATATTTGACATGTTTGTCTAAAATAAATTCTGCATCTTTTACAGAGACTCCTTTTTTGAAGACAACAACAAGCTCAAAAGGATCGGAAACTTTTTTAATAAAATAAAGAGGAATCGGTTTGTTTGCATCAGGATTATATCCCATTACATAAGAAGCTCCAGTTTGTATCTGATATACTCCTCCCGCTTTAAGTATAGAGATGTCAATGTCATCGCCAAATGCATAAAAATCTAAAACCTTTTCTTGGGTAAAACTATTGTTTTTTACAAGAAAAGTCATCTCAATAGTATCAACGGAAGATGACGCTTTTTCTTTGTATGCAAAAGAGAGAAGCACCCCTTCAAGCTTTAAAACCCTTTCCTCTTCATTATTCTTGCCTATATTGGCAAAAGCAAAAGAGCTCTTTGCAAAGAGTAAAATCGAAAAAATAAATAGAACAAAATAAATAGTAAAATACTTCATGACGGAATTGTAGGATAAAAATCAGCCAAAATCAAATTTTTAAAGATTTTTTGAAATCCTTGATGAAAATAGTCGATAAAAGCATGTAGGCAAGTCAAACTTTTGGAGGTTATATAAGTGGCAAGAATTGATGTTGGCAGGTTCTCTGAAAAATATGCTGTGCGTGTAAGGAGCGATTCTGATTTACGTGGCGTTTTAAAGAGAAAAAGTTTACAAGGGCTAATCAAATTTTTTAGAGTTCAAGCTGCTCCTTCTATGCAAAACAGAGAAGATGCTTTAGCTGTTCGAAGCACAGATCGTAGTATAGATGTTTTGTTTGAAAGGGGAAATGGGAGCTCGATGCGGCGTACATTAAGCCAAATAGCAACCGCTAATAATCTTTATTTTCGTGGAGAACAAAATGTTTATATCCACGACTTGGTGACATTATTTAATACTTTGCCTGTAGGAGCAAAAGCTTTATTAATAGATTGTGTTGCTGAAAATGATTCTAAAGCTATTTTATTTGATACGTTTTCCCCTCATGAAAAGAATATTGTTTTTGAAAAATGGCCGCGTTTGATAGATGGCGGTTTTTTGACATTAGACATGTATGAAGATCTGTTTCTTGCTTTAAATGCTAAAAATAAAGGCAAATTTTTAGCTCATCTTGATCTAGTTTTTTTTGAAAATTTTTTGCATTATGTTGGAGATGTTGAAAAGACTTTAATATTACAAACTCTTGCCGAGAGTGGAGATTTTATAGATGATTTATCGCGTGAAAAACTACAATTCATATGGTTGTTTTTTTGCAGGCATACGCATTTCAATAGAATAATAAATGGAAGCTATCTGGGGGATGTAATTTATGAGAATCACAGATTGTGTTTAAGCGCTTTGGAATTTAGTCAGATGAAAGAATTGATAACTATTATGGAAAACGGTAGAAGATGTGCATTTTTGCGTAGGTTAAAAGGAGATAGAGAGGCTAAATCTTTTTTAGATTATTTAGCAGGCGAGCTTCTTTCTTCTTTGCCCGCACCTGAAAAAGATGTTGAAGATGGGTTTGGTCTTACGCAAAAAAGCGCTTATGACAGGTGGGCTGATTATTCAGGAAAGATTGATCGTGCCAGATTTATAAACTCTTTTTCAGGAAAAAAATCTTTTGGTTGTGTTGACCGTAACATGTTTGATCCTGATGACTGGGCTCTTTTAGTATCTGCGCGCTACGTGGAATCAGATGGAGATGGAGGTTTTTTGGTGACTTCAAAAATTCCTGGAAGTTTTGGCGGAAGCGGCTTGAATTATATAAAAAGTTGGGATACTTTGATGAAAACAAGAGCTTTTGCAATGATGGGAGCAGAAGAGATTGGTCTTATTTCAAAAGAGAGGCTTGATGAAGTTTTGCCGCCGGAGGATAATATTCGGAAGAAATTTTTTATTGAATCAGGATGGTCAACATCCCTTTTTTCTTATAATAATTTTGATGATATTAGAAGAGCGATAGATGATCCTTCTAGAGCCGACAGAATAATATCTTTATTAAAATCTGTAAGAAGAGACAGCTATAGCAGTGTTATTGGGTTGTCCAGATATTTGTCCAGAGCTATTGGTGATCCATCTTCCAGCAGCGAAGCTGCCGAGGCAAGTAAAATACTTAATGTTATGAGAGATGTTTGCAAGAAAATAGAAGAGCAGCCGTTTGATGCAATAAAACTAAAATTTAAAAAAAGAAGTAAAAAGACTGGCCCTAAGAGAAAAACAACTTCTGTTGCGGATGATCCATGGAGCGCATTTGGGGCAGGTTATGGTGGTGGAGCAGGTTATGCAGGGTATTCTACGCAAGGGGGTAATTCTAGCCGCCGGTCTGATCAGAATGCGGGATATAATTCAGATCCGTGGTGGAACGGATTTACGCAAGGAAGATCCGGTTTTCATGATGATGGATTTCATACTGATCCTTACAGTTCTGGAAGGCCAGAAAATAAAGGAAAAGAAGAACCTAAACTGGATAAACAAAAAGAGGAAAAGAGGGTTTTAAGAATTTTTAGTGGAATTTTTGATAAAGAATATGTATTGGATGTATTACAAACTTTTGGCAATAATGAGGTTCTAGCGTCTCTTTTGTCTGATGGGATATTACGCTTAAATTTTGATACTAATGGATATGTAATAGATCCTATTACATTTGACGGGACGAGAAGGAGTATAGAGGGTTTAATAAAAGATACGCTTAAATACAAAGGCTATAGAAATCCTGTTTATCTGGATGCGTGTGTGGATAATGTTTATTTGAGGTTGAAAAAGGCGATGGCATGCGCGCTTTTGGGGCTGGATTTTAATTCTACTTTATATGAGGCAAATAACAGATATGCTCTTTTTATTGATCAGATTACAATTAATGATAGATATCATCAGGAAAGATTTGAAAAATTTTTAGAAGGCGCTTTTGTTGATAGTGTTTGGAGCGTTAAAATTTTCAGCACATATGAAAAGAAAGAAAGAGAAAGGATCCTTGGCGCTTTAAATGAAGGGAAATTTAATGATAGATATCGAATTCATCTAAGTGAAACTTTCTCTTCTCTTGACCAGGGGATCGCTCAGTTACTAATGAGTAAGAATATATTGACATACATAAATGGGGACTATTTTGTAAATCCTTCCTTTTTTAATGGTGATAGAGAGAGCATTGAATCTGTTTTAGCTTTGAGCTTACTGATGGTCAACATTCGAAATCCGGAATATAAAAAAGCTTCTATTGATAAAGTTTTTTTTATATTAAAAAAAGCGATGGCTTGTGTCCTTCTCGATCTGGACTATAATGTCTCTCTTGAAGAGGCAAGAAAAAAACATGAGCTTATTGTCAAGCAACTTAAACTTGAGGGGGACGATAACACCAGGTTTGAAAGGTTTTTAAAAGATGCTTTCACCTCTGAAGTTTGGAATGCCAGGCTAGTAGTGAGAACATAAATCCCGATTATGAACCCCGATTAGGATAATCGGGGTTAAAATCAATAAGCTGATTTTTTATCTAAGGCAATATTTGCAAGCTTGTCTGCTTCTCTGTTTTCTTCTCTTTTAATGTGCTTGGCTTTGAAAACTTTCAGTTTTTTTATAAGTGACAGCATCTGATTGTATAAAGGTTTTAACCCTTCATGTTTTACTCTGTATTCCTTTTTTATTTGCTTAATTAAAAGTTCAGAATCAGCAAAGAGCTCTATTTCTGTTCCTCCCAATATTAAAGCTTCCGTTAATCCTCTGATTGCTGCCATATATTCCGCGATATTATTGGTTGTTTTGCCGATATAATCTGATATTTCAAGAATTGTTTTTCCGTCTTTTTTTATTACAATTCCGATTCCGGCATGCCCTGGATTATTTCTGGATGCCCCGTCTGTAAAAACGGTAAGCTTCATTTTTTATTCCTTGATCTTTCGTTCTCTGTTAAAAGCCTTTTTCTAAGTCTTATGTTTTTAGGCGTAATTTCTACAAGTTCATCGTCGTCTATAAATTCAAGAGCCTGTTCCATTGTAAGTTTAATGGGAGGAGTAAGTCTTATGGCTTCGTCAGCTCCAGCTGCCCTTATGTTTGTCAATTTTTTTTCCTTGCATGGATTTACGGTCATATCTTGGCCGCGATTGTTTTCACCGACAATCATCCCTTCATAGACCTCAACGCCGGGTTCAATAAAAAGAGTTGCCCTCTCTTGCAGATTGTTTAAGGCATAACCCGCTGTTTTTCCGTTAATACCTGAGATTAAAACGCCGTTTTGTCTTTTATTTATCTCTCCTTTGAATCTTTCATATTTTGAAAATGCGTGATGAAGTATCCCCTCACTTTTTGTATCCATGATAAATTCTGCTCTGTACCCTAAAAGTCCTCTTGTTGGAACCATATAAGTTAAATGAGTAGTCCCGTTTTTTGTATTCATGTCAAGCATCTCTCCGCGTCTTTTTCCCAACTTTTCTATGACAGAGCCCGCATATTCATCTGGAACCGAAATGCTTGCCTGTTCAATAGGCTCCATTTTTTCATTGTTTATTGTTTTAAAAATAACCTTTGGTTGGGCAACTTGTATTTCATATCCTTCACGCCGCATCTTTTCAAGTAAAATAGAAAGATGCAACTCTCCCCGGCCTGCCACTTTGAAGCCGTCGATCCCTCCCAGCGCTTCAATTTTTAGTCCTACGTTTGTTTGAAGCTCTCTGTCGAGCCTCTCTCTTATATGCCTGTTTGTGACGAATTTCCCTTCACGCCCGGCAAACGGGGAATCATTAACCAAAAATTCCATCGTAAGCGTAGGTTCGTCTATTTGAAGAAGTGGCATTGGTCTTGGATTCTCTTCATTTGAAATTGTCTCTCCGATTGTGATATCAGGAATTCCCGCAACGGCAACGATATCTCCACATTCGGCGTCTGACACTTCAACTTGTTTTAGTCCTTCGAAGATTGACAACTTGGTTATTTTGCCAGGAACAATAGAGCTGTCCCTTTTACAAACTACAATCTTCCCGTTTTTTTGAAGTATTCCGCTATATATTCTTCCTATTCCAATCCTTCCGATATAGTCGTCGTAAATTAAATTTGTAACCTGCATTTGAAGGGGTTCTAAACTTTTGTCAGGATAGGGTTTTACATGCTTCAATATTGTTTCAAAAAGAGGAGATAGATCAAGGCTTTCGTCTTCAATATTATATTTTGCTATTCCCTGTTTTGATATTGCATATACTATCGGAAAGTCCAGTTGTTCATCTGTCGCGTCAAGTTTTACAAAAAGATCAAAAACTTTATCTATGACCTTGTGGGCCCGCTGTCCCGATTTGTCTATCTTGTTTATTACAACAATTGGCCGCAATCCCAGCTTTAAAGATTTTGACAAAACAAATTTTGTCTGTGGCATCGGGCCTTCCTTAGCGTCAACAAGAAGGAGGACGCTGTCTACCATTTTTAGAACTCTTTCGACTTCTGAGCCGAAATCGGCATGTCCGGGGGTATCGACAATATTTATTTTATACTCTTTGTATCGGATAGCGCAATTTTTTGAAAAGATAGTTATTCCACGTTCTTTTTCAAGGTCGTTTGAATCCATGACAAGTTCTGGAACTTCGTCCCTTTCAGAAAAGGCCCCTCCTTGTCTTAAAAGATGGTCGGTTAGGGTTGTTTTCCCGTGATCTACGTGTGCTATTATTGCTACATTTATTATTTTGTTCATGTTTCTATTATATCATGGTAAAAATTTAAAAATTTGGTGAATTTTCAATTAATCCCGAGTTTCACTACGATTATCATAATTCATGTGAAACTCGGGATTAATATATTCGATGGTGTGACGTGATTGTATACTCAGTGAGAAAAAAGAGCTTAATTAAGCCGTTTTTGCCTAAAGCGTCTAACTGTTCTTTGAGGGATAAACATAAAGCTTTAGATTTGGTTGGATTGTTTCATGGATTTTTAAATGTAAAAGATAGAAGGGTTTATGTGGGGTGGGGTGATTCTTTATCCTTGGATGGAAATAACACAGTCAGAGAATCTTATCTTGAAGCATCAAACGCATTATCTTGCATGGGTGGATTTCCAGCATCTGATGTTTTAGATTTTTTGTTGAGGATGAAACAGTCTTCAAAGGCTGTCAGAAAAAATCCTTGTTGGGCGGCGGGCTTTTTAGCTAACAGTTTAATTTTAAAAAAATGTTTTGAAGATAAATTAAAACAGGATGGGATTCCTTTTGATTTTAAGGCTTATGCAGGATATGGCTTTGGGTTTTTATCTGCAATTGTTGCTTCAAAGGCCCTCTCCCTTGGAGATGGAGTTAAACTTGCTTATCATATAGCCAGCCTTATTTCCGAGAACAAAGGAAACTATGGTGTTGTAGCTCTTAAAGGCGAATGCCTTGATGATGTTGTGCATCGTTTAAATTCGGTATTTCCTAATAGTACGGAAGTCTTTGAGTCTTTGGAATGCGGAAATTTGGGGTTTTATAAGTTGTATGTTAAACAATCTATCCTTGATAAAGTGATGTCGTATATTTTTTGTAATTTTAATTGGGAACAGATTGAAGCTTCAATCTTAGCGACAAACATAAAGTTTACCCCTCATTCAAATAGGATGTTGGAACTGCAGATAGCAGTCTCGAAATTCATAGATGATTATATTCCAATTAAGCAACCCGAGGCTCCTGTTGTCTCTTGCTTTGGAAATGGTTTAATTTTTTCAAGAGAAGGGATTGTTTCTGATATTTTGGATATGGTTTCCAAACCTTTGAATCTTAGTCAATTTGCTTATGATGTTAAGTCCTTAACTCCTCGCAGCCTAATTGAATTTGGAAGAGAAAGTATAGCAGGCCGAATTTTTTGGCAGACGGAAAGTAAATTGCCTTATTTACTTTATACTGATGAGCCTAGAAGTTTTGATGATTATTGTAAGGCAGCTTCCTATCAGTCTGTATTGAATTTTTTTTCCTTTCAGCCGCTTTTAGATAAAATAGTAAGATTAGTTCTTAATAAATGTGAAGAGCAAAATGACAAAAGAACCCCTGTTATAATTACTCTTGAAGGTGATTCAGGGTCTGGTAAGACTACACTTGCAGGTTTCTTATTAGAGTATTTTTCTAACATAGGGTTTAAAGTAATGGTCGACCAGTATGGTAAAGTCCCTACATTGGATATGTTTTTAAAGCCGAGTGAACTTAGGCACAAGCTGCGGGATAAAGTGATTGAGGATGGAAAACTTTATTATGACGAAATTGATGTTTTTGATTGGAAGGCAATTGAGCAATTTTGTTGTGAAATTAATTTGTTTAGAGAGTCTGATAAAGAAGAGATTGTTATTTACGTGGAGGATGCTTATGATCAAGCAACAAGAACAAGGGGCTTGCGTTATTTTTATTTAAATAAAAAAATGACGGTTTTTATTGAAGGGAAAAATGCCGGTCTTTGCAGAGGCTCAGACATTAATTTTTTGATGATGAATAAAAATTCTTTTTTAAGGTTTATAGAAAGGTCCCAAGTTTTATCTTCGAAAGAATTACTGGTAAATAGACTATGGCATCGCTTAGCGTTAACTCCGAGTTTTGAAAGATACCTTAAAGAGGGTAAAAGCAAAAAAATAGATGATGGTAGGTCTGATTACGTGGTGGATATTTCCTCTGACATTCCTGATAATTGGGCGGTATATGATGGCAGAGAGACAAAGGTTGATAGGCTTACAAAATTGGAAGCCTTTGAATTTGAAGGGATGAGAGCCGAGTTTACTTATTATTTAGGGGTTAGAAGCAAGGAGTTAATGTCTTTTTTAGTTAAGGATGGGGAAGGGCGAATTGTTTTGGACTTCGAAGCCGGGGATGTATCGATAAAGATTCCTGAATTGATAGGTAACGCAGTCAGAGCTTTTTTTTATGTCCCTGATGATGCAGGCTTTAACACTTTGCTTTCTTTAACCAGATCTTCACAAGAGATATTGCAAGCGGCAGCTATTGATGTGCTAAATGAAAGGATAAGGCCTTTGCCTTTTGATCAAATGTACAGTTATTTTCATAGACAACCTTTTAAGGATAAAATTTTGGGGTTTTATCCTTCCTCTGAAGATAGGGGGGTAACATTAAATGTTTTATTTAGGGGAAAAGCCAAAGGCGATTCTCTGGAGATCGAATATAATAAGGATAGTCGTTCCATCACTAAAGTTGTTGTTAAGCATTTTTTTGAAAAGACAGTTTTGTTTGATAGTTTAGTTTCAGATGATGGATCAAATCTTTCATCTATAAAATATCCTGTTTTGGGAGCCCATTTTTCTGTCGTCAATGAAAATCCTGTTATTAGGATCATCGTTAAAGACTCTGTATTGCCAAAATTAAAAAGATTATTTCAAAAAGAGACAAGAGGTTTTGTCGGAGGACTAAGTTGGGAGATTTATTCATTGACAGATGCTCTTTACAAAATAAACGGAGTTAAAGAGGTATTACTTATAAATGATAATACATAAAAAACCAAGAAGGGATGAAACAATCAATCTCTAGTAGACTTGATCGTACTCATAAACTTGCTGCTCAAAGAATATCTTTTTAACCGTCGCTTCAAAACTCCATGAGATTATAAATAAAATAACAATACCTATTAAAACCCAGAGGCCGAGTTTATGATGTTTTATCCATCTGATTGACACATAAATAGTTATAATCACCATTGCAACGGTAAGTACCAATCCCGTTATTATTAAAAGAGTTGAAATAAGTACGGGTAACCATGATCGTAAGAATAGCACCAATAAATAGCAGGTGTTGGACCATGATATCAAAAGAATAAGTAAATTTGTTACCGTAAAATGTTCTTCATCAATTTCAAATCTCATATTAACCTCCAATTATAATGAAAAATGACTAAGGTTAAAAGTGCCAAGAACTAGGGTAAAATGAAAAAATATTCTCAAGCATTAGGTCATTAATCATTCTTCATTTATTTAAAACAATATCTTTCATCTTAATCATTGTAACCTGGCTTGCTCGTTCCATCTCTGACAGTTTCATTTTTATTTCTGACGATGTTTTTTCAAGTTCTGGTATCATAACATATTCAAGTGCATTTACTCTACGACGAGTTTCAATAATTTGTGTCGCCATAAGCTGTATTGAGTAGCTCTTGCCGGCAAACTTTAATAAATCAGGCAAAATCTTAGAAAAATTTTTACTCGCACTTCTATATTCTACCGAACTTGCTAGGGTTACGCCTGCAGACATAAGTCCGTAATCGCCAGGTTGTAGGGTGTAGTCTTTTGTCCTAACTCCCATAATATTCTTTGTCTCTGTTTCTATTTTTATCGGAGTAATTTTTTTTGTCTCTGTCTCTTTTAAGAAATCTTCATCACAGAGAGCTGTTCCAAAAACAGCCTTTTTAAAAATTTTAGCTAGTATGGGGTCCAATTTGTCGTGAAGGCTTAAAAAATCATCTTTTAATTTGAGGAATTTTTGGATTAACCCATCAAGTTTGTCTTTTAAAAGTTTATGTCCTCTTTTTGCAAGGGCAAGTTTTCTTTTCGTCAGCAAAAGCTGCATTCTTGTTGCGGCGGTTTTTCTTTTCATTTGAATTTTTAGTAATACTTTTCCAGAATCTCTGGCTTAATTCTCTTTAGCTCGTCTTTGGGCAATATCTTCAAAAGTTCCCATGCAATAGAAAGAGTTTCTTCAATGCTTCTATCTTCCATTTCGTCTTGCCTTATAAATTTATCTTCGAAAGAATCCGCGAATTTAAGATATTTTTTATCCGTATCAGATAGCGCTGCTTCACCCAAAATAACCATAAGCTCCCTTACTTCTCTTCCTTTCGAATAAGAGGCAAAAAGCTGGTTTGCAACGTTTGGATGGTCTTCTCTGGTTTTGTTTTCGCCGATAGCTTTATCTCTAAGCCTTGAAAGGGATGGAAGGGGGTCAATGGGGGGGTATATCCCTTTTCTTTCCAAAGTTCTGTCAAGAATAATTTGTCCTTCTGTTATGTATCCTGTTAAGTCTGGTATTGGATGTGTTTTATCATCATCGGGCATCGATAAAATGGGGATAAGTGTAATTGAGCCTTCTTTCCCTTTTATTCTCCCTGCTCTTTCATAAATTGTTGCGAGATCTGTATATAAATATCCGGGATATCCCCTTCGTCCGGGGACCTCTTTTCGTGCGGCAGAGACCTCTCTTAAACTTTCGCAATAGTTTGTCATATCAGTTAAAATCACCAAAACATGCATATTGAGATCAAAAGCCATGTATTCTGCCGCAGTTAATGCTACTCGAGGGGTTGCGATGCGTTCTATAGCAGGATCAGACGCAAGGTTTATAAATAAAACCGCGTTTTCAATCGCGCCTGTCTCCCTGAATTTTCTAATAAAAAATTCCGCGTCTTCAAATGTAATTCCCATCGCGCCAAACACGACAGCAAACTCTTCTCTTTCACCTTTTACTTTTGCCTGTCTCGCAATTTGAGCGGCGAGACGGGAGTGGGGGAGTCCTGAACCTGAAAATATCGGCAGTTTTTGGCCTCTTGTTAAAGTGTTTAGTCCATCAATTGTAGATATCCCTGTTTGAATAAAATTGTTTGGATAATCCCTTGAAAAAGGATTAATAGAAGAACCATTAATGTCGATTCTTTTTTCGGAGATTATATCAGGCGCATCGTCTATTGGTTTGCCAAGGCCGGAAAAAATGCGGCCTAAAAGGTCTTTTGATACACCAAGTTCAAGTCCCCTTCCTTTAAATTTTATGCTTACTGTTTTTAAGTCTATTCCATCTGTTCCTTCAAATACTTGGATGAGTGCTTTATCATCTTTTACTTCGAGCACTTTTCCTGAGCGTACCTCTTTGTTTTTTAATTCTATTTCTATAAGTTCGTCGTATAATGCGCCTGTTACACCTTCAACAAGAAGCAGCGGGCCGTAAATTTCTGTTGCTTTACTCATTGTTTATCCTGCCCCTTAAATTTTCTAATTTTATTTTTAGTTCTTGCTTGATTGATTCTGTCTCTTTTTCGACCTCTTCCTCTTTTATAAGTTTTAATTTTGAGATTTTTGATATGGTTTTGATTTTTTGAATTTCCTTTGCTTCTAATCCTTCACTTATAAGACTTAATCCGTTTTTGTATAAGTTTATTATTAAACTGAGTAGACAATATTGTTTTTTAAAACTTGAAAATTGGTCAATAGGATCAAACGCGCTTTGATACAAAAAATCTTCTCTTATCAGTTTACATATAAACAAAATAAGCTGTTCTTGCTGAGATAAAGCTTCTGTTCCAACAAGCCTTACAATCTCTTCAAGCTCAGCTTCTTTAGTCAAAAGTTTCAAGGATTCTTCTCTGATTGCTGGGAAATCTTCTCCTATGTTTTCTTTGAAATATTTTGACAGGTTGTCTACGTAAAGGGAATAGGATTGAAGCCAGTTTATAGCTGGGAAATGCCTCTTATGGGCCAGGGCATAATCTAATCCCCAGAAGACCTTGGTTACACGGAGAGTGTTTTGAACAACAGGTTCTGAAAAATCTCCTCCCGGAGGGGAGACCGAACCGATAATTGTTAGAGACCCTTTTCTTTCTGGCATTCCAAAACATTTTCCGTAACCCGATCTCTCATAGAAATCAGCAAGCCGCGAAGAAAGATATGCTGGGTATCCTTCTTCCCCTGGCATCTCTTCGAGCCTTCCCGACATCTCTCTAAGCGCTTCTGCCCATCTGGATGTTGAGTCTGCCATTAGGGCGACATTGTATCCCATGTCACGGAAATATTCTGCAATTGCGGCTCCTGTATATATAGAGGCTTCACGCGCGGCAATTGGCATGTTAGATGTATTTGCAATAAGGATAGTCCTTTCAAGTAGCGGTTTACCTGTTCTTGGGTCTTTAAGTTCTGGAAATTCCTGCAATACGTCTGTCATTTCGTTCCCTCGTTCGCCGCATCCTACAAAAACAATAATATCAGCATCTGCCCATTTTGCTAATTGATGTTGAATTACTGTTTTGCCTGCTCCAAAGGGACCTGGGACACAAGCAGATCCTCCTTTTGCCAATGGGAACATCGTATCTATTATCCGTTGTCCTGTTGTAAGTGGAATGCTCACCGATTCTTTTTGTTTTAGTCCTCTACTTTTTCTTACAGGCCATTTTTGATACATTTTAATCTCTTTGCCTGCAATTTTTGCTATGACATCTTCTATTGTAAACTCTCCTGATTTTATTTCCTCTATTTTGCCATGGATTCCGTGCGGAACCATTATCTTATGGACAATAAGACTAGTCTCCTTAACTGTTCCTATTATATCTCCAACTGAGACTTCATCTCCGTTTTTTTTAACAGATGTAAATTCCCATTTTTTTGTTCTATTTAGAGAAAAGACTTCGACTCCTCTTGCAATAAATACTCCAGATGCTTTTTCAAGTTCAACAAGAGGCCTTTGAATTCCGTCAAACATTGTGGAGAGGAGGCCGGGCCCAAGTTCAACAGAGAGAGGCATCCCTGTGTTTTCGACAGGATCGCCGACTTTTAATCCGGAAGTCTCTTCGTATACTTGAATTGATACTAAATCACCCCGAATTTCTATGATTTCGCCGCCAAGTTTTAACATTCCTACTTTTACAAGATCACCCTTTTTACACCCAGGCACACTTGCGACAACAAGAGGCCCTGCTACTTTTTTTATCATGTGAGCTCCTTTTTCATTATTAAGATTAAATTATTACTCTATGAAAGTCAAGATGATAAGAATTTTGAGTTGCGATTATTCACCCCGATTAGGATAATCGGGGTTCAGAGTTGAACTGATTATGAATCGGGGGTCATATGGACTTGTTGCGTAATGACAGTTTTTGCAATTTGTCATCCCCGCGAAAGCGGGGATCTATCTTGTTTTCTGAGAAATAGATTCCCGTTTTCACGGGAATGACCATTTCGCAACAGTCCCGTAATGATAATTTGTGTGAAACTTTTTTATTATTGGAGCGATAAAAAACATATGAAAATTCAAGGGATTATGAGGGTTGTTACAAGAAATTATGGTGAAAGGGAAATTTCAATAATTTTTAGTAGAGAAATTGGCAGATTAAATCGTGCAAGAAAGAGTGGAAGCTTGCATTTGTATGCTCCAAATATAAGGGATATTGCTTATAATAGCGTTACAAATATTTTATTAAATGCTAAAAGAGTTTTTATTTTTTTATCGTCTAAACTTGATGACTATAGTGTGGTAAAGGAGCAGCTTCCGGAATTAGATTTGCATGTAAAACAGATACTTTCTTCAATAAGCGAAAATTTTGTTGATAAAAATTCTAAAACACAAGATGTTAGAGAAATTGAAGACATTTTGATGTGTTATTTAAAAGCAAGAAAGTTGGTAAGCACAAGTAGTGTTTCTTTAGAAGGTGATTATCAATTTTTAGTGGTTTTTGTATATAAAAGATTACTTGAAAGATCTAGTGTTGATCAAATAGAGAATATTTTAAAAGTTGTTGAGAGCAAAGTACCACGGAGAAAAACCGGTCAGACGGCTGAATTTGCTTATGCTTTTTTAGCTTTTTTATCTGAGTTAACTTATGCTTCAACTATGGATGATTCCCGATTATTCACCCCGATTAGGAAATCGGGGTTCATGCCCGAAAAAAAAGCAGGCGGCTTCTCTTCAAGTGATTTTCCTGTAAATAATCTGGTTTTCTTGGCTGGTTCTTCAAAAGGAAAATTATTATCAGTTGATGTTGATATAGCTGATTTTAATTATGCTGTGATCTCTTTGACTTTTATATTTTGTTTTTTCGTAAAGCATTTGAAAGGATTCCAGGTGAGATTAGAAAGCGCTCTTGATGTTTTATTGGAGGAAAATCCTACCAAAAAGATACGTGAAAAACTGGAAACATTATGTCCTGAACAACTTTCAAGGTTATACCGTAGTTTAATTCAGTATATGAAAGTTAGTGATATAAGATTTAAAATTTCTCAAGGCAATTTGACTTTTAAACGAAGAGAAGAAATTGAAATTGCTGTTCTAGAGATTAAAAATGATAAGTTGACATCTCAAGAGGCTGAGTTTTTGGATGATTCTTCCGCTGTTAAATATTTTTCACCGGAAGAGATCTTTGTTCTTCATAAAAAAATGGGGTTATTGATAGGGTTAAAAACAAGATCGATTTTACCTTTATTTGTTTAAGCTTCCGCCCAAAGCATGCTTTATTAAGCCGTTTAATCTTTCTTTAAACAAGCCGATACTCCCTTTGTGATCGGGGATTAGAACTATATTTAGACTGTTTTCAAGTTCCGCGATTTTTTCTTGTGTGTCTGATGCGAGAACTTCCGTAATAAATATGACATCAAATTTTTTTGAAAGATGGATTTTGTCTAAAATTTGTTCCGCCTGCCTCCCATTATCGCAGGAAAATATTGCAATGCCGCTCTCTTTTAGCGGCAGAACCATTTGATATGGGCCTATAATTGCTACTTGATTGCTCATCCCTCTCCTTTAAACATACGCTTTCCTCAAACGTTTCTTGATCTCTTCTGTTTCTAAACCCAACAACTTGCCTGTGAGTATTAACTTAATATTTTTTGTCTCCATCTCTTTCCCTATTAAAAAGCCAATCAAAGGTTCTATTCCAAAGGCCATATATTTTGCTTTTTGTACAATTTCTATTAAATGGTTATCAATCTCTCTTTCTAATACAAATAAATTTTTAGAAGGGAGGCTTTTTAAAACGGCATTGGAATAATTTTTGTATTTTATCTTTTCTGCCGCTTCTTCCATGGTTAAGTTTTCAGTTTCTGTGTTTAAAAGTAAAGTTTGCAGGGCCGCAAAAGCTTCAACATATTCTTTAAATAGAAAAACATTGTTTTTTTTAGCTGTTTTTTCCAGCATTTTTATATAATCTATTAGTGTTAAATAAGGCAGGCTGAATTTTTTAAGCAATACATCTATTATTTCGGATTCTGGAGCCATATTAATCAGAAAACTTTTTATGAAATCAAGCTCGATGTTGACTAATTCACCAAAGTTAAACGGGTTAGACAACCGGTCGATTTTTTCTGAATAAGAAGTTTCGGTCAAAACAAAAAAAGATGATTCAAAATCTTTTGATTCTGCCATACGAGTAAAATGTGAGGTAGAAAGCATTTGTGCCTCAAGTGATCTTATTCTTCCTATCGCATATCCAAGTTTATTCATTTAGCTGAAAAGAACCTTTGCGACTTCAATTTCTTTTTTTTCTTTTAAATCTTTTGATTTGCCTTCAAATATAAGATCAAGTATTTTTCTTTTTTCTTCCAGTATTTTTTTCTTTGATTCAAGCTTAAAAGGGGTTATAAACGCTCGTTTTAAATCTTCAGCCTCTTTTTTGCCAGAGAACAAAATTTCGTCTCTTTCTTTTTCCGCCCTTGCTTCTGCCTCTTTAATAATCTGCATAGCTTGGCTTTTGGCTTCAGAGATTATATTTTCTGCCTCGATGTTGGTATCCTGTTTTATTTTGTTTTCTATATCGGAAAGAGCCATTTAGACTTTAATCCCCGATACAAGAAGAATTGTTGCGAGTAATCCTACTACAGCGTATGTTTCAACCATCGCAGGGAGGATTACAGCCTTACCCATCTCTTCAGGGCGTTTTGCGAGAAGCAAAATCCCTGCGGCTGAAGCGCGGCCTTGATAGTAAGCCGAAAATAAGCCGACAACGCCTACAGGAAGAGCCGCAAAACAAAGTTGTAAGCCTGTTGATAGGTCAATTGGCATTCCGCCTTTCAAAAGATTTATTTTGAGCATTACATAAAACATGCCCAAAAAAGCGTAAAACCCTTGAGTTCCCGGAAGCGCAAGTAGTACAAGCACTCTTCCAAATTTTTCCGGATCTTCAGTTAAAACTCCTCCTGCCGCTTCCGATGCGATTGCAATTCCCCATGCCGAGCCCACAGCCCCCAAAAATGCCGTAATTGCCGCTCCAGCTACTGCAAGTCCTAGTCCTATGTTCATTTTTATCCTCCTATTTTATAACTACATATTTTGTCTCTCTGCCCAACGGCTTAAAAGGACGTCCGCTCCCTTCATAAAACTTGCCGAAAAACTCGACAAGCTGAAGTCTCATTGAGTGGACAAAAGCGCCTAGCACGGAGACTACAAGGTTAAAAAGATGCCCGACAACCAAAATCACAATCATTATAACATAACCAAAAATAGGAATGCTTGTTGCGGTGATTCCCGCCAATATATTTACAACTAAACCGATAATACTGGTTGTCATCATTAAAGCCAAAAGCCTTGAGTAAGAAAGCGTATCTCCCAGAAATGCTGTTGTGCGATAAAGGCTTAATATGCCGCCTATCGCTTTTTTTATGAAACCAGGTTCGTTCCTGCCTTGAGTTAAAACAAGCATTATGGCTCCCGCCATGCTCAAGTAAGAAGTGAGAGATACAAAATTTGGTCCTATTGCGTTTGCTATTAAGAGGGCGACAAGCGCCAACAGGAAAAATATCCAAAGCCCAAAATCAAAAATGCCGGCCAAGTATTCTTTCTGTTTTATTTTCCAGTACATACCAACTATAAGTCCCCAAATATTTTGGATTACTCCCATTGCAAGAGATGCGATAAGCATTGTAAGGGGAGATTTAACAGGATCTATGATTTTTACGTATAGTAGAGCATCTTTTATGCTGCTTTTAGGCAGATCATCAAGATTTATAGCGAAATAACTTCCTGTTAAAATCCCTGCCGCGATAGATAGTATTCCGCCCCAAAATAAGAGGAGGAGAAGGTTTTTTCCACCTTCGGACAAGGTAAGTTTTTTTAAAAAATAAAAAGATGCTATTGCGAGAATTGCTCCGTATGCGGCGTCGGATAGGCATATTGCGAAAAAGACTATATAGAAAAAAGACAATGCTTGGGTGGGGTCGACCTCTTTTGTCCCTGGCACTCCGAATATTTTGGTTATAAGCTCAAAAGGCTTAAACATGGGAGGATTTTCTATTGCGGTTGGAATAATTTCGTTTTCACCCGGCAAAACAGGGATTACGTCTATCTCTTTTGATAGGTTAAGAAGCGTATTTAAAAGCTTTTCTCTCTCTTTCTTTTTTATCCAACCTGACATTGTATACGCTCTTTTTGTATTGTTTACAAACCCTTTTGCCTCTTTTTCCTGTTTTTTAAGCAGGAGATAGTCATAGACAAGTGTTAAATTCTCAATATTTGTCGAAAGGGAGAGCGCCTCTTTTTCCAGCTCTTTTTTCTCGTATATCATTTCTTCAAAGGCTTGTCTTAATTTTTTTAGTTCTTCATTTGCGCAACAGTTGGCATAAGGGAGCGCCCTTAATTGGAATCTGTTTTCGTTTAAGATATCCAAAACTTCTTTTTCATTTTCTTTTAAAACGATTATTGCGGCATATTCTTTATTTCCAGCTGAAGAGACAACGCTGATATCAAAAAATATCTTTTTATCCTCAAGCTTTTTTTCTGCCGCCATCTTATCCTTTTTCCCGTACTCTGCGAATATGATGATTGTCCTTTTTAATTTGTTTTCTAAATCAAGGTTGAAATTAAGACTTTGCCATGGAGTTAAATTATCGATATCTGTTTCCAGCTTTGATTTTAAATTTCTTATATTCGCGAGTTCCCCTTCGATAGTTTTTATTTTTTTTACTGTTTCCTTCCAATCTGTTTTTTTATAGGCGTTGATTAAAACTTCTTGATGTATTGTTTTTTTGGTCGGGGCAAAACTTTCGACAAAGCTCTTTTTAATTTGAGCTGCTTTTTCGAGGAAGGAGATTGCGGCTGCGACTTCTGCTATTGCAAGCTCATAATCCTCATTCTTTGTGTTTTCTTCTTTTTGGAGATTTGTCTCTGTAAGTTCGATGACACCTAACTCATGGAGTTTTTTTATGACAGTATCTTTGTTTTCCTGAGTTCCGCATATTAGAACTTTTTGCATTTTTACGGTAGGCATATTAGTTTATCAGTTTTTTTGCTTCGTTTAATTTAAACGCTGCTTTTTTTTTGATATCTTCTATTTCATTTTCGGCTCTCTTTAAGATCTCAGCCCCTTCATTTTTAGCGTCTGTTTTTGCCTTTTCAAGAAGGATGTTTACCTTATCGCACGCATTTTTTTTGCTTTGGATTAAAAGATTTTCTCCCTCTTTTTTGGCATTTACAACTATTATTTTTGCCTCTTTTTGAGCGTTTTCAATTATTTTATCAGCTTCCTGCTCTATTAAAACTATTTTCTGCAAAGTTTCAGTTGCCATGATTATATTTTAACAGGGAACAAAAGTAATGTCCAATGCGTTGACCAATCTCCAAAAGGGGCTATACGGTTTTTATAATTTCAATATAAGCTAGATTAGCAATTGAATCCCAAGGTGTTTCAAAACGATTTTTAGGATTAGCAATGGTATCAATTATAAGATTTCCGACTCTAGTTTCAAGATGAAGTTCTTTGAAAACAGATGCTATGATACATGTCAAACTGTCTTTATGAGCAAAAAACGCATCTTCTAGTAATTTAGCTTCTGCGTCTTGTTTTGCTATAGCTTTTAATTTTTCAGAGCGAGCTTCTGAATCTGTTATCTTATAAGCATCATCTCTTAGCGTTTTTATTTCTTCCAGTTTTGCTTCATACTCTCTTTCTTCTTCTTGTATTGTTTTTAACTCTTCTGAAAGCGCTTCTTTTAAGACTATTCCAACTTTTCTTATATTGCCTTTATCTTTATTCCAAGAATCGAGGCTTCTTAATCTCCACTGTGTCGCAAGTTGGACAACCGCTTGTCTATCTTCTTCAGTTTTTACATCAGAAGAATCTGCAAACAATACCTCTTTCAGTATTGCCCCTTCAACTTCCGGATTATCAATCTTATGGCAGAGCATGCTTAACGCATAACCTTTTACAAGAGGGTTTTTAGCTCCATTTAAGCTTAGCATTACAGATAGCGGTTTTCGTCTATCTTCTTCAGTTTTAATTTCTTTCCACGTTTTATCAAAAAGTTTTTGGGAATCTTGTAATATTGATATCCCATGTTGGGCGGATATAGCGTTAAGAAATGCTTCCGTTTTACCATCTTCATAAGTGCTAGAAACTGTTAATGCATGTAAAAAGAGGCCAATTCCATCGGTTGAGGGAGTAGTTTCAACATGTTCTATTAATCTCTTTGCAAAAACAGATGCTATCCCCTGGAAGAGGTCGCCTGAAACATTTTGATTTTCCAGCATACTTCCAAATGCTTCAAGTTTCTCAGTACCATACTTTTCTATTTGAATAAAAAGTTCATCAAAATATTGATGTGCATTCTCTAAAGTAATTCTGGTTTCTAAAAAATGAAAACCTTGGGATGTGGGCATTACTGTTTTATTCCGTATTTGCATTTGTATGAAGGATTGAGTCCCTAAGCTTAGTCTTGCTGGTCGACGAACAAACATATTTTTTCTCCTTCTGTTAATTATGATTTTCGACTGCCAACTTCCGACCATCCATAGTCTGTCATAACAATATATCGCTAAAAAACTATTCTTATTTCATCAGATATATTCTACATAAATATTTATCGAAATAATATTATTGTAACTTGCATTTGTTTCTTGTTTGTAAGTGTTATAAAATAGAGGCAAAGCAAAAGTTTATAAAAAAAGGAGAAATTAAAAATGTCGGAACAGGAAGTTAAAGTTGAAATTGATGATGAAATAGCAAAGGGTATTTATAGTAATTTGGCGATTCTTTCGCATAATGAGAATGAATTTATATTGGATTTTGTTTTTGTTCATCCTCCAAAAGGAAAAGTAAATTCCAGAATTATTACTTCGCCTACTCATGCTAAAAAGTTTCTAAAAGCTTTGCAGCAAAACATAGAGATGTATGAAAAAAAATTCGGACAGATCAAAGAAGCTCCGGAGCCTAAAAATTTGGGGGGAGTAGGGTTTTCTCAAAACTAACTCCGATTATCATAACTAGGGTCAATTTCCTGACAGGTTAAAAAGATGGAGATTTTCTTGATTTTTTCTTTTCAGAGACAATTTTTTTCTCTCTTAAAATCTTCTCTTTAGCCCTTTTAGATCTCTTTCTTTTTTGCCTTTTGATTTTGTATATGCGTTTTTGTTCTCGACTCTTTTCACCCAAAATCATCTCTTCTGCTTTATCAGCCAAAAGCCGCCATGCCAGGAATCTGTTTAACGCTTGTGATCTTTCCTGTTGAAATTTTACTTCTATTCCTGTTGGCACGTGCTTTAAATATACGGCAGATGCTATTTTATTTACGTTTTGTCCTCCGGCGCCGCTTGATCGTACAAACTTCTCTATAACATTGCTTTTATTGATGTTAAGTTTTGCAAGTCTTTCTTTAAGAGCTTTTTGCTTTTCTGGACTTATCATTATAATTTAAATGGATTCAACGAAAAACAAAGCAAAGACCGTATTCATCTTTGGTGAAGTCGGCTGTTTTGTTTTGCATCATCCCATTCTGAGCCGCAAAATCCCTTAGTCGTTCTCTTGATAAATTGCTTGGCGCTTTTGATATGACAAACCATAATGCTTTGGTGTATTTACTTTTCAAATCTTCAAAAATTTCTTTGTAATTTTCTTTCTTTTTTGCCCTAAACCAGTATATTATTATATCGACAGGCTCTTCCTTGTAATCAAAAAAAACTGTGCAATTTCTAGGAACATTCTTTTTTAGGTTTTTTAGGAAATTGCGTGTGGGATTAACAGGCCAAATTGTTTCTCCTCCCAATATATTTAAGCGTTTGTAAAAATTTTTTAACATTTTATAAGGTTGTTTTGATGATTACATCTTTTAATGTTACATTTTTTAATGGTTTATCTCTGGTGTCTTTTTTTACGAGAGAAATTTTTTCAACAACATCTTGGCCCTTAATTACCTGACCAAAAATTGTGTGATGTCCGTTGAGCCATGGGGTGGGGGCTACTGTAATAAAAAACTGTGAACCATTTGTGTTAGGGCCTGCATTTGCCATGGCAAGACGGCCGGGCTGATCAAATGTCAGATTTTTATCTATTTCATCTTCAAATTGGTATCCTGGTCCACCATATCCCATACCCAAAGGATCTCCTCCTTGGATCATAAAATCGGGAATTACCCTATGAAAGATTGTTTCATTATATAGAGGATTATTTGTCTTCTCTTTTGTTTTTGGGTCAGTCCATTCTTTTTCTCCTTTTGCAAGGCCCACAAAATTTGAAACGGTTTTTGGGGCTTCCTCAGAATAAAGGATACAGGTTATATCTCCCATATCTGTTTCGAATGTAGCATACAGTTTGTCGGTGTTTTTCTCCTCTGTCATCTTGGTTTTTCCTCCTAGTTGTGCGATTGCAGGGCTTATTAAACTTATTAATAGAATAAATATTAATATTTTTGTTTTCATTTTTTTCTTATTTGTCATAATAGTTAATTCTAACATGCCTGGCCTTGTAGAAAAAGAGGTCATTTTACAGTGCAATTTTGTTGCTTGTTTTTTCGATAGTAAAATAAGGGGTGAAATTCAATCTAAAAGAGGGGAAACCATCTATTTATGGAAAATATAACTGGGGCAAACATCAATCCGGGCCGAACTGTCGAAAGCGCTAAAAAAGGAACAACTATTAATCTTTCTGATCGCCTAAGCAAAAAAGGCAAAAAAGAGTTGTTGACAAAAATTAGAGAGAAAGTGAGAAATGTTTCTGAAAAACAGCTTAAGGACTTATTGGAAAAGATTGATACTGTTTTTGAGGGGAATGTTTTGTTGTGGGCTGTTTCTTTTGTTGTAAAAGAACAAATTTCTGGGGCTCAGTTGGAGAATTTTATTTTCAATGCTGTTGAAATTATATCAAAAATGAAGCCAGAAGTTGTTTGTGAAAAAGCTTCTGTTGATTATAAACATAGAGGTTGTGCTGTTTCTAATCAATTTATAAATGTAGTCAGGCAAGAGTCTTTAACAGCGCTTTTTGAAAGTAATTTAAATCCAATTAATCCTGATTATGCGAAAAAGGTACTCTCTTTTAGACTTGGGGATCACGATCCTATGCCTATTATGAAATTTTTAAAGAGAATACCTGAGAACCTTGCTCCCCTTTTATATTATGCAATTAATAATATAGATAGCATTGATGCCACTGTGGAATATTATCTAATTTATAATATTTGTAAGCTTGGAGTGGAAATGGCTGGGAGAGCAGTTGATTTAGGTGCGGACTTAACAGGAATGTTCAATCAAAGTTTGGATATCTCAGTTGTTCAGACTGATATAGAAAAATTATATTTAAGTTTAGGAATAACTTTATCTTTGAAGGATATTGAAAAAATAATTGATGCGCTTAAGTTTTTGGTCCCGGAAGATAAAACATTGAGAGAATATTTTGAATTGATTATAAATAAATTACCTTCAGGTATGACTGTTTTTTTGTTTGTAGAATTTCTTAGAAATTTTTCGGATCAGCGGACAAGATTAAAATATGATCTAGCAGATGATGATAAGTTTAAAAAATTTATTTCTTCTTGTATGGATGATTTTTGTGGAATTCCCGAGTATGATTCTGCTGATAAATATATTCAAAAGTATAAAAGCATTTTAGAAGCAAAATTAAATTGCGCCCTTCCGATTGAAGACATAATAAAAACAGCTGCTGATGATAATAAAAAAATTAATCTTTCGTTTAGCTCTGCTGCCGACTCTAGAGGGATGTTGTCCCTTTCTGCAGAAGCAAAAGTTCCTTTTAGTGTTATATCTTTGAAAATTGGAGGAGGAATGACATTAATTAATTCTCCTATTTTTAATAATTCTGACGCGGGGACAATTGATAGGCCGAACCTTTCAGGATCAGGTTATAATTTAAGTGCGGCTGTTAACAGAAAACAATCTTTCGGGGACTTTGGATCAAGTCTTTTTGCTCTGGGAGGATCATATGATTCCCAAGAAATGCATTATTCTTTATCTTATAAAGATGAAGAGACGGGATTGCCAATAGATTATGAACGAGATATGGCGGCTGCAACCACTAAGCTTACCTTTGGATTTCAGCATGAAAAAATATTCAGATGGAATAAAAATAACAAGCCTTCGGCGCTTGCCCCTTCGTTTTCACTGTATGTTAATCCGTATTTAAGCAGGTCATTTTTAGGTGTTAATACAGAGGTTACACTTAAAGGGGCCTTTGGCAGCTTTGCCCCTTTTATCTCTTTTAAGTTTTCGAGAGATGCCGACGGAGCAAAAATAAATGAAGCTTATTTGAACCAAGGAGAAGAGTTGTTGGCCAATTCGTCTGATTTGGATAGTCCGTATATTGAACTTTCTGTTTCAGGTGGAAATGTTTTTTCTATTAATGATTCGCATAGGCTGGCTTTGAACGGAAATTTTGAAAAAACAATCTATTCTAACGATACTGGTTATGTCTCCAGTTCTTTCTTTTTGGCTTATGTTCCTCGAGTTACTTCTAAGTTTGGGACTGTAGATTTTATGATTGGCGGTGGACTAACTCTTAGCAAACAGCCTGAATCAAAAGCAGCTAGCGGTTTTAATGTTTTAACAGGTTTTACTTACACTCCGCCTATAAAATAACATAGGGTTAACCCCGATTATCCTAATCGGGGTTAACTTTCAATTTTTGAATTACTATAATATAATATTAATTATGCATATACAGCCTCAACTTGGCCGTGTTTTTATTGGAAGATTTGAATGTGGAGATGATCTGCTGGAAGTTCTTACGGAATTTTGCATAAAGCAGAATATTCGCCTTGGAACATTTTCTTTGATAGGGGCGGTTAAGCGAGCAAAACTTGGATATTATGATCAAAAGGAAAAGCAATATGTTGCATCAATTAACCTGGATAAAAAACTCGAAATTTCTTCGTGCATGGGGAATGTCTCTTTAAAAGATAATCGGCCCATCGTTCATGCCCACATAACTCTGGCGGATTTTGACGGAAAGGCTTTTGGCGGACACCTTATGCCTGGCACAGAGGTCTTTGCCGCCGAATTTTTTATTCAAGAGCTTACGGGTGGCGAACTTGTGAGAAATAAGGATAATGCAACAGGATTGCCTCTGTGGTGAAATTTTGTATCAGGCGCAGTTGCTCCATTTCTAAAATTGTGATATAATAAAACCCCGTATGTTAATATACATCGGGACCTTCTTTATAGCTCTCCTTTCAACTGTTTTTGTTGCGCCAATAGTTATTAAATTTGCTACATTTAAGGGTGTTTTAGATAAACCTGATCCCCGAAAGATTCATAAAGAGCCAGTCCCTAGGCTTGGTGGTATTTCTATATATGTTGGGTTTGCCTTAGCTCTTTTATTTGCTTTGATTTTTTCCTGGTTTAACGGCATGCATATAAAATATTTGGGAATACTTGGTATTTTTATTTCTGCGACAATAATGTTTTTTCTTGGAATCGTTGATGACGTAAAAGGGGTTAATTCTTTAATAAAACTTTTGATTCAACTTTTGGCCTCGGCAATAGTGATATTCTTTGGAATCGAAATAAATTTTATTTCTAATCCTTTTAACGGGATTTTTCCTTTGATTGGTTTTATATCAATTCCCTTGACTCTTATTTGGCTGACTGGAGTGACAAATGCTGTGAATTTAATAGATGGATTAGATGGTTTAGCTGCCGGGGTAACAACTATATCTGCAATGACCCTTTTTTTTGTTGCATTGCGCACTCATGAAATAGGCGCGGCTTTAATTCTTTTATCTCTTGCTGGCGCGGCTTTAGGATTTTTAAAATATAATTTTTTCCCTGCCAGAATATTTTTAGGGGATTCAGGCAGTTATTTTTTAGGATTTTTACTTGCAACTTCGTCTATTATGGGTGTTTTTAAAACTACACTTGTTGTTGCCTTAATTATCCCTTTGTTAATTTTAGGAGTTCCGATATTTGATACAATGTTTGCCATTGGGAGGCGTTTGAGTGAAAGAAAAAGCCCGTTTGCGCCGGACAAAGGACATATTCATCATATGCTTTTACGGGCAGGATTTACCCAGAGAGAGGCTGTTCTATCGATCTATGTTGCATGTTTTTTGTTGAGTATTGGAGCTCTGCTTATGGCATTGAAACATTGATTGTTCCGATAATTATGTCAGCACAAAAAGGATTGTTTATTAATGTCTAAAAAGAAGATAATGTTGGTTTTTGGAACAAGGCCAGAGGCCATAAAAATGGCGCCCCTTCTTCTTGAAATGAAAAAGCATCAGGATAAGATTGAACCTGTTGTTGTTTCTACCGGACAGCATAAAGAGATGCTTGCACAGGTTATGCGTATTTTCAATCTTAAAGCAGATTATGACTTGGATATTATGCAGAAATCTCAATCTCTTCAGCAGATTGTCAGCAAAACATTAAGTGGCCTTGAAATTGTTTTGGATAGGGAGAAACCTGATATGCTTTTAGTTCAAGGGGATACAAGCACTGCTTTTGCTGCGGCGTTGTCCTCTTTTTACCATAAAATTACTTTAGGGCATATTGAGGCAGGGCTTAGAACCTTTGATAAATTTAAACCTTATCCGGAAGAAATTAACCGCCGGCTGATTTCTGTTGTTAGTGATTTGCATTTTGCTCCCACAAAAACATCTGTTAATCATTTGCTAAATGAAAATATTCAAAAAAAGAATATATATTGTTCCGGAAATACTGTGATAGACGCTTTATTGTTCGTGGCGAATAAAAAACTTAATTTGTTTGAATCTGGCTTGAAATTAGATGTCAACAAAAAAATAATTTTGGTGACAACTCATAGAAGAGAATCATTTGGCATGCCTCTTAGATGTATTTGTGAAGGGATAAGGCGACTAGCAGAAAAATATTTTGATATAATACAGGTTGTTTTGCCTGTCCATAAAAATCCCATGGTTCGTAGCGCAGTAAATGAAGTTTTAGGGAATGTTTCAAATGTATTAGTTATTGAGCCTATGGATTATGAGCCGTTTGTTCATCTTATGAAAGCATCTTATTTGATTTTGACTGATTCTGGAGGTATTCAGGAAGAGGCTCCTTCCTTGGGAAAACCTGTTCTTGTTTTGCGCGAAAAGACAGAGCGTCCGGAAGCTATAAAAGCAGGGACTGTTAAACTTATAGGAGTTGACGCCGATAAAATTTTTAAAGAAGCGGGCAGACTTCTTTCTAAAAAAAGTGACTATAAGAAAATGCAAAAAGTTGTCAATCCATATGGAGATGGCAAAGCTGCAAAAAGAATTATTTCTGTCATATTGCATTATCTTGGGTTTAAAAATATTATGGAGAAAGAATTTCACTATAAATGAGAAGAATTTTACTTAGAGGCGGAAATAAATTGAAAGGGGATGTCCTGGTTTCAGGGGCCAAAAATGCCGCGCTCCCTATCCTTGCCGCAACTATTTTGACTAAAGGTGAATGTATAATTACTAATGTTCCAAATCTTTTGGACATACAAACAATGATTAGAGTTTTAAGATCTTTGGGTATTCGTGCGGAATACTCATATCCAAACACAGTTCATACTTGGGTAAATGGCGGATTAAAACACGTTGCTCCTTACGAGCTGGTAACAAAAATGCGCGCGTCTTTTTTTATAATAGGGCCTCTTTTGGCAAAAACGGGACGGGCAAGGATCCCTCTTCCCGGAGGATGCGCGATTGGTTCCCGCCCGGTAAACATACACCTTAAGGGCTTGGAAGCTTTGGGTGCAAAAATTTCAATGGAGCATGGTTTTGTTATAGGGAAAGCCGATAAATTAATTGGAAGCAGGATATACTTGGATTTTCCATCTGTTGGGGCGACTGAAACCATAATAATGGCCGCGACACTTGCGCAGGGCGATACCATTATAGAGAATGCCGCTCGGGAACCGGAAATCGTCGATCTTGTAAATTTCTTGAAGAAATGCGGAGCTAAGATAGACGGCGCTGGAACCGAGGAGATCAAGATCTCGGGGACATCTTCATTAGTGGCGGCCAATCATGAGATTATTCCTGATCGGGTTGAAGCAGCTACTTTGATTATTGCGGCGGCGATTACACATGGAGATGTTGTTATTAAAGGAATAAATCCATTGCATATAGAATCGGCAATTAGCAAGCTGAAAGATGCCGGAGTAGTCTTTGATATAAAAGAAGATACTATTAGAGTTACTGTTCCAGACGGAATTAAGCCTGTTGATATTAAGACTTTGCCTTATCCCGGGTTTCCAACCGATATTCAGCCTCAAATTTCAGCTCTTCTTACTTTATCTTCAGGTACTTCTGTTGTTACAGAGACTGTTTTTGAAAATAGATTTATGCATGCCCATGAACTTAGACGTTTGGGTGCGAATATAAGGCTTGAAGGGCAAAGCGCTATTATAACGGGAGTTCCAAAACTGGAAGGGGCTCCGGTTAAAAGCAGAGATTTACGCGCTGGCGCAGCTTTAGTGATCGCGGGCCTCGCGGCGGAAGGAGATACTTTAATTGAAGATATAGATCAATTTATAATTCGTGGTTATGATGGCTTGGATAATAAATTGATATCTTTGGGAGCTAAAATTAAAGAGCTTGGGAATATAGCGGAGTATGGATATGGTGAGGATATTTCTTAATTTTACAGATAAGATATTTGAGTCAGACAAGGCATTTAGGGGAATAAACTTAAAGGTGGGTAAGATATTGAGCGAACATAAGGCGAGGGGGGGGATGGGGATTACTTTTGGAGATGGCGCACTGCTTAGAGAATTAAACAAAAAATATAGAAATAAAAATAAAACGACAGATGTGTTATCATTTAATTTAGGGGATAAAAAAAATATAATGGGAGATGTTTATATTTCGGTTCCGGCTGCAAAAAGACAGGCGAAAGAGTATAATATTTCTTTAAAAGAAGAACTTTTACGGCTTGCAATTCATGGAACATTGCATGTTTTGGGGTATACCCACAAGGAGATGGGAGTATGATTGTTGAGTTTTTTGTTTTAATTATATGTTTTTTGTTTTCGGCTTTCTTTTCAATTATAGAGACTGCTTATACGTCTCTTTCGCACTTAAAAGTTTCTCATCTTGTGGAAAAAGGAGTTTATGGAGCGGCACGCGTTAAAAAACTTAAAGATGAACCGAGCAAACTCTTGTCAGTTGTTTTAATCGGTAATAATATCGCAAACATTGGAGCTTCAGTTCTTGCGACATCAATAATTATTTCATTTTTTGAAAGAAGGGGAATTCAAAATCTTGGAGCGATTTTAGGTCTTGCGACAGGAATTATAACATTTTTAATAATTGTTTTTGGAGAGATAATTCCTAAAAATATAGCCATAAGAAATTCAGATAAGATAGCTTTGTTTTTTTCTTTGCCTCTTCTTGTCGTTTCTATTATTTTAACTCCTATATCTATTGTTTTAACTGCAATATCAAAACCTTTTGTTTCGTTTTTTGGCGGAAAAATATCGGAAAAAGGACCCTTTTTAACAGAAGATGATTTAAGATTTCTTATCGCAACTTCTGAAAAAGAGGGTGTAATTGAAAAGAAAGAGAGAGAGATGATATCTTCTATTTTTGATTTTGGAGAGACAACCGTAAAAGAAGTTATGACTCCCCGCCCTGATATTAAAGCTATTAAAAGCAGCCTAAACATTAATGAAGCAATAGCATATTTTAGAGAGACGGGACATTCAAGAATTCCAGTTTATGAGGATAATCTTGATAATACTATTGGTGTGATCTATGCCAAAGATCTTTTGGGATGTCAGACTGAGAAGCAATTAAAAGATTATATGAGAGTTGTAATATTTATTCCTGAAGTTAAAAAAATAGATGAGCTCTTGCGCCAAATGCAGATTAACAGAACTCATATTGCGATTGTTGTTGATGAACATGGTATAACATCAGGAATTGTAACAATGGAAGATATCATAGAAGAGATTGTTGGAGAAATTCATGATGAATTTGAGCAGGGAGAAAAACTTTTTGAAAAGGTTGATGAAAATACTTATGTTGTGGCAGGTAAAATGCCTATAGAAGAATTGAATTTTGAACTCAAACTGGATATTCCAATTTCTGAAGATTATGATACTATTTCGGGGTTTCTCCTTTCCTTTCTTGGCAAAATGCCGGCTGTTGGCGATTTTATTGAATATGAAAATTTAAAGATAAGCGTGGAAAGGGTTTTAAAGAGACGTGTTACGAGGCTTAAAATTGTGAAAAAATTAAACAAAATTGAGGATAATATTGTAGGGGGATAACTATAAATGAAGAATTAAAAATGACTTTATGACTAATGAAAACAGAATAAGTACAATACATTAGTCATTTTTAATTAAGTCATTCTTCATTGCAATTATGAATAACCAAAAACAACCAAAATATATTTTTGTAACAGGAGGAGTTGTTTCTTCTCTTGGAAAGGGGATAACGGCTGCGTCCCTTGGCAGGCTGTTAAAATCTCGAGGCATTTCTGTTACAATTCAAAAACTTGATCCTTACATTAACGTGGATCCTGGCACAATGAATCCATATCAACATGGGGAAGTTTTTGTTACGGAAGATGGGGCGGAAACAGATTTGGATCTTGGGCATTATGAAAGGTTTATCGATGTTAATTTGGGTAAAGCAAATAATGTGACAGCCGGAATGGTTTACTGGTCGGTCCTTTTAAAAGAGAGGCGTGGTGATTACCTTGGCGGAACGGTTCAAGTTGTTCCTCATATAACAAATGAAATTAAGGAGCGAATTAAACTTGTTACAAAAAACCAAGACTTTGATGTTGTAATTTGTGAAATAGGAGGGACCGTCGGTGATATAGAAGGATTGCCTTTTCTTGAAGCGATAAGGCAGTTTAGAAAAGAGGTAGGTCGTGATAATTGTGTCAATATTCATGTAACACTTGTTCCTTATCTTGATACAACTCAAGAATTTAAGACAAAACCTACGCAACATTCTGTAAAAGAGCTTCGCGCGATCGGTATTCATCCGGATATTATTATTTGCAGATCTCGAGAACCTTTAATCCAAGACTTAAAAGATAAAATCTCTCTTTTTTGCGATGTGGCGCGTGACGCGGTTATTGGCCTTGCTGATATAGGCTCTCTTTATGAAGTTCCTCTGGCCTTAGAAAAAGAACGGCTAGATGAGATAGTTGTTAAATATTTAGACTTGGAATCTTCGGGTTTTGAAACTTCTGAATGGGAGAGCATGGTTGAATCCGTAAAAGATCTTAAGCACAAAGTAAAAATCGCAATTGTCGGAAAATATACGGATCTTAGGGACTCTTATATTAGTATTGTTGAGTCTTTAAAACATGGCGGGATTGTAAATAACAGTGAGATCGAAATTAAGCTTGTTAATGCGGAATATATTGAGGCTGCCCAAGATATTGATGTATTTTTGAATGATGTACATGGGATCCTTGTTCCCGGAGGGTTTGGCATTCGAGGGGTGGAAGGAAAAATTAAAGCGATAAAATATGCAAGAGAAAATAAAATTCCATATTTGGGCTTATGTTTGGGAATGCAAACGGCTGTTATTGAATTTGCGAGAAATGTTTGCGGTTTAAAAGATGCGAATTCTTCTGAATTTAATAATGAAACTAAAAATCCTGTCATAGATTTAATGGAAGAGCAAGTTGGTGTTTCAGAAAAAGGTGGGACAATGAGGCTTGGCGCGTATCCATGTAAGATAAAAAATGATACACTTCTTTCTGCTTTATATGAAGGAAAAGATGTTGTTCAAGAGAGACATCGGCATCGTTATGAATTTAACAATAAATTTAGATCCAAACTGGAAGAAAATGGTTTAGTCTTTTCGGGAATTTATGAGAAATTAAATTTGGTTGAAGTAATAGAACTTCCAAAACATCCGTTTTTTTTGGCTACGCAATATCACCCCGAATTTAAATCCCGTCCCAATAAACCCCACCCCATTTTTGCCGGGTTTGTAAAAGCCGCTAAAAAGCTTGTTAGCGAACAGGCTGAATTGTTTTAGTGGGACTGTTGCGTAATGACAGTTTTTGCGATTTGTCATCCCCGCGAAAGCGGAGATCCATCTTAACCCCGATTATAAATCGGGGTTGTTTTCTGAGAAATAGATTCCCGTTTTCACGGGAATGACCATTTTGCAACAGTCCCTTAGTGTCAGACGGAAAAAAGTCAATTTATTATAGAACCCTTCTCTTCACAGCCGTTAAGTAATTTCTTATAATTAACCCCGATTAGGGAATCAGGGTTCATACCTGGGGGAAACTTTCAACACTCTGCTAGAATTCTGTTCGTCTATGAATAATCGGGGTTAAGTTATAAAATTGTTGCTAGTGCCACCTCAGACTTACCTGTTTTGCAACATTGTGTTTTAACCCCGATTATCATAATCTGGGTGAATAATCGGGGTTAATGTTCCTTCGAAACATTTTCTGAACTCAATACTCGGTTGTGGCATAAAAATGTGATTAAAAATGGATATCACCAGTAAAATCAGGTAATTCCGCCAAATTGAAAATTGAGTGAAATTTTTGCTTTAATTATAAGAAAAACATATGCAAGTTTTATGTTTGTCATGTCGATTGATTTGTGAGTGGTAGATACTAAGAATATTATGAAATTTAAGTTGGTTTTTAACGATATATAGGAAAGTTTATAATATTAAGTAGTTTATTGTTTCAGAAGGGGGAGATATAAATATGACGGAATCGATTAGCGCTAGTCGAATGTTAATGGGACATATTGTACCTGTTGATCCGAAACAGGCCGAAAAACCAGATAGAAACGGAGCAAAGACAGGAAAGAAGCCTCCTGCAAAAGCAGAGGCAGATAAATCTTTGTCCGGCAAAGTTTTGGATGGAGTTGGCGCTGTAATACAATATATGTTTATTCCCGCTGCAGGAGTAGTTCCTAGTTGTACATCTCAAGCTCCAAGCTGTTTAATGTTTAATCCCGATATTACAGATGGGAAAGGAAATACAATAACCGGAGGTTTGTCTTCGGAATTAAGCACTAAAGGAGTGGCTGAAATCCCTTTTCGTTTTGAAATAGTTTCGAAAATAAGAAATGATGGCAGCGGGTGGGGGAGTGTCAAAGTCAATGGCGGAATTTCAATCGGACTTCATGATGGATATGTCGGCTTTAATAAAGACGGAGATTTTTATGTGAAGGAAGATGGAGGGCCTTTTACAAGTTGTAATACTGCGGTTGACGATAACAACCTAGATGATTTAGGGCAATGTTCTCCTTTTGTTCTCCAAGATGGAGATGAAAAGCCAACTTATATTTCCGGGGCGTATCCTGCAGCTATTCCTTTAATGGTTGATGGCTATCCTGTTTTAACATCGCTCGATGGCAGCGGCAATGCTACATATAGACCAATACAAGTAACTGCTCCAGAGCTTGGTATTTTTAATTCCAATGTATTCAAGCTATCTGCAGATAACGGAGGAATTCACTTTGTAGTTTTTGGATCAAAAATAGAAAACGAAATGATTGTTACTGCTTACTATTATATAAAGGGGTTTGTTTCAGTAGATGATTTTACGAATCCGGATACCGTGCTTCTTGGAGAAGATTTAGCTGATGTTTTAAAAAAAGATGGCGGAGCTATTTATTCGGCTTTGATTGAAGAAGGATATATTAGCAATGACGGAACAGATGAAATAACAACAAAATTTACGGGTGATTTTGAAGATTTTTCTCTGCCAAGTGAACAATATAGTTTTTCGCAAGATCAGATACAGGCAGCCTTTATTGTTATGCGATATGCCTTGGAAAATGGCAATATTGTTGGTCCCTTTGATATCAATGAAAATGATATAAATACTGAAGATACTTTTAATGCTTATTATAAAACAGATGATAAAGGGGTTCTTCTGTCAGAAGATAGTCATACAGAAGTAGCTGCGCATATTTATTCTTATACTAAAGATCCTAAATATACTTCCAAAGATATCTATTATGGAAATGAAGATAAGGGATTAACCGGGGTGCTTGTAAATAACGGAGTTATCAACCCTGAAAGCATCGCAACAATTGTTGTCCCTCTTAATTACGAGCTTACTTTAAGAAATAGTGAGACAGGCAGAATACAAGAAGTAAAAGGCAAAATTGAAAAAGGGACACAAGGCATTTCATTTATATTTGATTCTGCTCTTTTAGATAGCGCGGAAGGTTCTGACTATACAATAATTGACGGATCCATTAGATTGGAATTGGCTAAGAATGCCCCTAAAGGGTTTTCTTTAAATGTTTCAGTTAATGGAATAATGGTTGAAGTTGAGCAGAGAGAAGAAGAAGGAGTTTGTGAAAAGCAACAATAGATTGGGGGTACATGAACTTATGAAGAGATTAATTGGTTTTTTACGGGTTGTAATTTTTATTTTATTTTTCTTTGTTTCTGTAGCAACATATGCAGCAGGGATAGAGTGGCCTGTCAATTCTGTTCTTTCTCATAATTCTCAGTTAGGAGGGAAATATTTATATTCTCCCGACAATGTGAATGCGGCTATAAATATTTATGACATATCGGGAGGATCAAGTTTTAACCCTGTAAATAATAAGATTGGACAGATAACTTCCGGTCAGTTGGGTGGTGGAGTTATATCTGCAATGGCGTTAAGCCTTGATGGAAATACTCTTTATGCTTTGGCAACCAATGGTAATGTAAAGATGTTCGGTCCTACGGGAACACTTAAAGGGACGATAAACGGCACTACGTTTGTTGCTCCGACTCAGATGGCGATGTCTTCTGATGGCAAGAGACTTTATGTTTTGGATCAGGCATTTAAAGGTGTAAAGATTATAGATACCAAAACAAACCAGATAATTTCTTCTATTTCAGTTGATCAGAATCCGGATGTTAAGGGTGTAAGCGCTACGTATCTTTTCGGGATAGCAATAAGTCCTGACAATACAATGCTTGCCGTTACAAATAAGCAGGCTTATACTTCAGATGGATCAGGATCTGCTGTCTATATATATAACATAGTACATTCTGCTGACGGGACTATTTCTTATCAATATAATAGAAGTCTTACTTATGGTTCTATCATTAATTATCCGACACATGTTGTTTTTTCTCCTGACAGTAAGACTTTGTACGTGCGGGTTGATCAGACCTCAGGCTCATTTAGAGACATTGTAATGTTTAATGTTACTAATAATTTTAGCGGGTCTGCTCTCTCTTTAGAAAACGGGAATTATCAGGATCCAAACAATGTACATGGAGAGATTTTAGGGTTGTCCGTGAATGGTTTGTACATATACGCAACACATAGAAACAGTTCAGGGACAAATATAGTTTATAGAATATCTACAGTAAATAGCGATGGGACCCCCAGAAATTTATCTAACTGGACATACAATTCTGCTATTGACGGAAGCTTTACGTTGCCTTTCGTCACTTTTCCCGCGGATGGACTCTCTGTAGTACCTGACGGTTCTTATTTGTGGTTTACATGTTCTGAACCTGCTAGCGCCATGTACAATGCTATGTTTTCATCTTATACAGGATATAGGGATGCTTCAGGGGCTTTAGTGAATAAAGTTCCCGAAGCTCCTTCTATAGTACATCCTAATTCTGTAAGCGGAGATAATCTTGATAATTATGCAGGGGTGGCTCAATGGGCTCACGGTTATGATGATAGTCCTGCCGGTAATTATAAATATGAAATTTATTATAAACAATCAGGGAGTTCTACTTGGACATCATTAGAAGGGTTTACTCCTAACACTACGACTTCGTTGGCGACTTTATCCGCAGGAGTCTACTATAATTTGAGAATCAGAATGTATGATGGTGTGAGCTGGTGGAGCCCTTATACATATTCAGAACCGTTTAAAAAACCAAATGCTACTATTTCTACAATAGAAATTGATAAAAACAGAGACCCTAATGTTGAGAATTTTACAGAATATAACGCTTCAACAAATATAGGGTATATTTATGACGCTATAAAAATAAAAGGGACAGGGTTTGGCTCTCTTTCCAGTCCTTTTTCCTATAATGGCACAGATTATCAGGTAATCTTCAGAACAGCTACAAAAGATTATATATTACCTGCATATATTGATGAAAATTCTGATGGTCAGTACAATGACGGAGAGGAGCATGTTATCTCCAATTGGCAGGATAGTGAACTTTCATTTGTTATGCCGGAAGAGTTTAAGGATAAATCTGCCGTATATCCCCAGCAGTTTCAACTAGTTGTTAAATCATTTGGTGTTGAAGGGGCTATTTACAGTTTTAATGTCGGGCCTGTTGTAACCGACATGAATAGATTCGGATATCCTGGACAACAGGTAGATATTTATGGGGCCGGTTTTGGCGCGACTAAAGGGACAAGCTCTGTTATTTTTAACAGTAATGCAACCGCGCAGACTTCATATTGGGATAACGGGCATATAACATGTACTGTGCCAAGTGGCGTGGTAAACGGTAGAGTGAAGGTAAAGGTTAATAATGTAGATACTTCCATAAACTATGCTGGAGCGCCTCTTGGTGACGGGCAATACAATCTGCCTGTAACTTTTGAAGTTCTTCCTATTCCACAGCCTACTTATACCTCAGTAAAAGTCTGGGATATAGATTATGATAGCAACGGTAATAAACTGGCGGATTCAAACGAATATAAGGAGCAGACTTGGGGATATGATTCTGACGCGATTATAATTAAAGGCAACAATTTTGGGAGTGCGGGAACAGTTAAACTTGGCACAAGAACTATTCCAAGTGAGGAAGTTTACTGGGCAACCGATGGAACACAAATATCTTTTTCGATTCCATCGACTGCTGTTATGGGACATCCTGGAATAACCATAACAAATACTTTTGGCAGCCTTACAATCCCTTTTGATATACACCCAAAAATTGATAATAATGGAATATCTCCTGCTTCAGGGCTTCCTGGCACACGAATATATATTTCAGGGACAGGTTTTAATGATTCGACTTTGATTAATTCAATTGACTTTTTAATAGACGGGAATATTGCGGCTTCAGTCGCTGGTGTTTTGGAAGGTGGCAAGATTCATGCTGATGTTCCGAATCTTTTAATTAATACTTATAATGTTAGAATTGCTTCTGAAGATTTTGACGGCATTTACAGCAACGATAACCAGACTTTTACATTGGTCAACCCAAAAATCACAGGGTTTGCTGTTGATACTGATCCTCATCCTGTTTATGACACATGGAAGGATTTAGGGCCTCAGGATTCGGTTGCTGTTAACGACAATATAAAAATTAAGGGGTCAGGTTTTGGGTCCCCGGGAGATGGCGCAGGGGATACTGCTTCTTATAATGTTACATTTAATGGTATTAAAATAAGAGATGATGATGTTAATAATACAGGTTATCAGATTTATTCATGGAATGACAATGAGATAAAACTTGGCATACCGCACAAAGCAGGGAATGATTATATTAAATCGGGAAATAATGTTGTTGTTGTAACAGCCGGTGATATTACAGCTACAAGTTCTATAAAAATCAGACCTACTATTGACAGATATCTTCCTGATGACGCGACTGCTCATAAAGGGAGTTCTGTTGTATTGGTAGGGACGGCGCTGGAAAGTCTCTCTTTAAGTCAGGTTGTACATTTTGGCGACAGTTTAATTGGAAATGGTGTTATAGCAAGAGCAGGAGAGACACCTGCCGATGTTGATGGATCTGATGTTACTGAAACCCTTACTTTTAATGCTCCTGATTTACCTCCTGCTTCTTATAGTGTTTCTGTTGAAGGGGAAGGGGTCTTTAGCAATAAAGTAGATTTTAATATTGTTGCGCCTGTTGTATCACAAATTCAGGTTGCTGATGATCTGTTTGGTTCTACCCCTTTACAATTTTCTGGAAATGAAGCTGCCTATGGGTATGTTTACAGCAGTCTTAAAATTACAGGAGAGGCTTTTGGGGAGGAGGGGACTGTAAAAATCGGAAATATAATTCTTGAGCCTAACAAGAATGTCTGGTGGGATGCGAACAAAAATGAGATATCAGTTGCCGTTCCAAGGAATATAGTGACCGATTATGTTGATGCCGGTGACAAATTATCTATTATAAACGCTTATGGCGAACCGATTAATGCTTCATTTACTGTAAGGCCAAAAATTTCATCTCTTTCAAAACAGGCTGCTGCAGTGGGGGGGTCTTTTTCGATAAAGGGATATGCTTTGGGAGATGCCGGGGATGGTGATGTAGTCAAATTTTTGAATGATACGCTTGGCAATGAATTTATGGATGTTGTTGTAACCTCAAGAGATTCGGATAACGACATAATAAATGTGATACTTGATGAAGCTGTATTTGCATCAAAAACTGGTATATATACTATAGAAGTAGATAGAAACAGCCAGGTAAGTAACAGTATGCAGTTTAATATTTTGCCAAAGTCTGTTCCTATTATAGAAAATTTTCAGGTTGATACCAATCCTAATCCTGACATAGAAAGCTTTAAAGATGTTACTGATGGGGTAGTTATTTATGATACGGTGAAAATATCAGGAGAAAGTTTTGGCGCTGTTGCTGACGGATCACGCGCTACTGCGTCTAACAATATTACTATAAACGGTTTGATGATACCTGATGTTTTGGGTGATCCCCTTAATCCTTCCGATCCGGGAAATCAGGGATATCAAGTCTATTCTTGGAATGACACGGAAATTGTTGTTGGCATTCCGCGCAGTGTAACTACTATTGACGGGGTTAAATATATTAATGCCGGAGTTCACGAGATAAAAGTTACCGCTAACGGGGATGTTTCTAACAGCGCTAATTTAACTATAAAACCGACGATAAATTATGTAAATCCCAAAAATGGTTATCCCGGGCTAACAACTGTTACTATTAGTGGGGAAGCTTTGGTTTCAGTGGATGCGGGGTCTATTACAAAGTTATATTTTGGCGGAGTTAACCTTGGAACAGTTACAGTCAACCGAGGAATTGGAAATTCTATGGATGGGCGGGGAGCAAAAGATTTTATAACAGTAAAACTCCCTTCTGATCTTCCTGTTGGTTTATATTCAGTCTCGGCAGAGGTTGGATCTCTTGTCAGTGTAAGTAAAAATGATGAAAATTTATTTAATGTTTTGGCGATTCCTGTTCCGGCTATTAGCTCAATACAGGTAAAAGATGATACTTGGAATAATAAATATGTCACTCAATCATTAGATAGCGCGTACGGCTATGTTTATAGCACAGTTTCAGTCGAGGGAAATGGATTTGATACTTCACCTGGATCTAGAATTGTTTTAAACCTTAGTAATGGGGATATTGTTGATCTTCCTTCTGATTATATATATGCCTGGGAGAACAAACTTATAGAGTTTGGGGTGCCAAGAGTTATTACTATCCAGCCTCAAGACGGGCCGTCTCAGGTTTTTTATATATCTCCAGGGAGCGCCACAATAGAATTGATAAATCGTTTTGGCAATAAAGCTGATCTTATATTTAATATACATCCTAAAATATATAGTGTTTCAAAAAGCTCTGTAAAAGCAGGGGATACTATGGATGTGAGTGGAGTTGGTTTTGGAGACCCTACGAATACTGTTGATATCACTTTCTGGGATGCAACTGGAACAAAAGTAGGCCTTGTGGAGATGTCGAACGGTTTTGTAAGGACTGCAGACAATGGCGATATTTCTGGAAATGATGCTATAAAAAACATTGTTGTACCTGATCTTGGAGCATCAGGGACATATACAGTAAAAGTTTCCGCGTACGATGACGCTCCTCCCTACAGCAATGGAAAAGATGTGACATTTACCGCGACGCCAGGTCCACAAACACCGTCAGTGACAAAGATTGAAGTAAGAAAAGATGAGAATTCGGCTTATGTGACTACAAGTGAAGGATATCTAGGATATACGGTAAAGATGAGCGGAACAGGGTTTGAAGGGAACTATAATAATCAAGGCAAGGTAATGATAGATGGCGTAGAGATGCCGATATATAGTTGGAATGAACCGACAGGAAATGGAGATGGCACATACTATATTTCGTTTGGGTTGGCAAGATCGGTAAATAGTGTATATGCGACAGCAGGACTAAAGGCTGTGGCGATAATAAATAATGTATCGAAGACTTCGGCAACAGTGCCATTTACAATAAAGCCGGAGATAACAAGCAGCATATCGCCAACAAATGGTTATGCGGGCAGTAAAATAAAAATATATGGAACAGGATTTGGCGCAACTAATGATACCGTAACGGTAATATTGAATGATGGGACGACAAGCGTAAGTACAACAGGGGTTGCAACAAGAGTTAACGATGAGCCAGCATATGATGGATATGATCAGGTAGAGACTACGGTTCCTGCAAGTTTATTAGCAGGCGTATATAAGGTTATAGTAGAAACCAATGAAGCTCAAAGCAATGATGATGAGACCTTTACTGTAGACGCAGCTCCCGGGGCACAAACACCGTCAGTGACAAAGATTGAAGTAAGAAAAGATGAGAATTCAGCTTATGTGACTACAAGTGAAGGATATCTAGGATATACGGTAAAGATGAGCGGAACAGGGTTTGAAGGGAACTATAATAATCAAGGCAAGGTAATGATAGATGGCGTAGAGATGCCGATATATAGTTGGAATGAACCGACAGGAAATGGAGATGGCACATACTATATTTCGTTTGGGTTGGCAAGATCGGTAAATAGTGTATATGCGACAGCAGGACTAAAGGCTGTGGCGATAATAAATAATGTATCGAAGACTTCGGCAACAGTGCCATTTACAATAAAGCCGGAGATAACAAGCAGCATATCGCCAACAAATGGTTATGCGGGCAGTAAAATAAAAATATATGGAACAGGATTTGGCGCAACTAATGATACCGTAACGGTAATATTGAATGATGGGACGACAAGCGTAAGTACAACAGGGGTTGCAACAAGAGTTAACGATGAGCCAGCAATATTATATGATGGATATGATCAGGTAGAGACTACGGTTCCTGCTGGATTGACAGTAGGTACTTATGAAGTTGTTGTTGTCGCGGGATTAGTAGAGAGCAATAATGATTATAAATTTACTGTAAAAGAGATACCTCAAACCCCAACTCCAGTTATTACCGGGCTTGAAGTTGATACTGACACTTCTCAAAATAATGCATGGCAGGCAACTACTGATGCTGTGATATACGATCATATAAGAATTGTTGGAACAGGATTCGGAAATACAATTTCTAAAGGAGAATTTTCTACAGATACAAATAATGTGACTATTGCGGGATTGAGAATTCGTGATGGTGGAGCAAATGATTATGATGGATTGCAAGTCTATAGCTGGCTCGATAATTATATAGAAATCGGTATCCCAAGGAGAATCGGCGATGGCGCAAACTCTGATAATTTTATAAAAGCCGGACCAAATGAAATTAAAATTACCGCAAATGGAAAAGTTTCAAATGTCATAACTTTAAACATAAAACCTTATGTTTATGCTTTGGCGCCTGGAAATGGCATAGCCGGTGATGAAGTTAAAATTAAAGGGACAGCTTTAGTTCCAGATGCTTTAGGTCAACGTTATATAAATTTTGGAAGTTATACCGCTGTTGAGAAAAGTTTTGATCAGCAGGCAGGAATGGATCCTGATGGAACAAGCAATGACGACTTTACAGATGGGAATGATGTTGTAACTGTAACAGTTCCAAGCGGTTTGGTCATTGCCGGAGATTATAGTGTCTCTGCTGTTGTTTCCAGTTTGACAAGTAATATCAAGACATTTACTATAAAATCTTTGGGCGCGCCAAAGATAATTCAAGTTACACCTGATGTCCTTTTAAATACTGAAAACATTACAGTTATTATCGATGGGGAGAATTTTATTGATGGGGCTTCTGTCTTTCTTGTAAAAGATCAGCAGCCTTCTATTACAAGCGACAATGTGATAGTTGAATCTTCTTCAAGAATAAGAGCATATTTGCCAATAAAAGATAAAGGTGCGGTTATAGGCAAGTGGAACCTTGTTGTTACAAATCCTGATACTCAAACAGCATCAAAAGTTATATCAATTCTTGACGGCAATGATCCAAACAATGAAACCGCACAGGTTATTGACGATTTTGAAGGGATGGCGGTCAAGCCGGAAAATTATACAGCGTTTACATCCGGAGGAGATATTAACTTTGCTCTCTCTTCAGTAGAAAAACATGAAGGGGAACAGTCAATAGCTGTTACTTACGGATCGTCACCTACTGATAAGTATAGGGGATATAACGGGTATCTATCTGAACCTAGAGATATTTCAGATTTTACCTCTGTTGCGTTATGGGTAAAAGGTGATGGGAGTTCAGGTCTTGTCAGTCTTCAGCTTACAGACAAAAATAGTAATAATTTTGCCGCGGTAGATTCTAAAGGGGACCCCAAATACACAATACCTTTAACGACTACAATATGGACCAAGTATGTAATTCCATTAAGCGCTTTTGTTCAGATTAAAGATGGGTTCCCTTCCGGCGGACAGGCTATGGATAAGAGTTCGATAGCAAATTATCAGATTGTATTTAAGGGGTCAGGAGGAACAACAGGGACTGTTTATGTTGACTTTGTTGTTGCGGAAGGATATATTCCTCCTCCAGCCCTTGGGGATATAACGACTTCTATTGCGCGCTCAGGATCAGATATAAGTATCACTTGGAAGCATAATGATAAATATGCCGGAACTTCTGATATTTATACAAGCAACACCTTTTCAACAAATGCTAATGATTGGACCATCTGGAAAAAGAGCGTTGCAAGCCCACAGACTGATCTCTCTCAGGTCGGTTTGGGAACAGAAAAATATTATAAAGTGGTTAAAACTGATGCCGGCATATCAAGTGACATGTTAAAAGACGATGTTGTCGGTAAATTTGATATAAAAGCTTTAAAAAACTTGAAATATAATTTAGTCTCTCTTCCTTTAATTCAGTCTGAGTCTAATATTAACAGTGTTATCGGAAATCAGATGACAGGAGCCCCTTTTGAATTTGGCGCTGATTCTATTTATTATCCCGTTGGAGATGTTTTTGAAATTGCATGGTTAAAAGATGATGGTAAATGGTACAAATCGGGGACTACCGATACCTTAGCTCAAATTTCAATTGATGAGAAAAAAGGATTTTATATGGTTGTTAATGATACTACGGGGAATCCGGATAAAAATGTGACAATAGTAGGAAATGTCAGTTTTTCAAAAGCTGTTCAAACTGTAAGCCAGGGCTATAATTTGGTCGGTTCTCCATATCCTGTTACGGTTGGTTTATCGTCATCAGGCTTATTTGAAAGCGGACTTAAACCCGGAGATTTTGAATTTGCAGCTTCATCTATTTATTATCCAAATGCACAAGGCGGCTTTGATGTCGCATGGCTCAAGAGTGACGGGACCTGGCGTGATACTGGGACTGACAACATAACAAGTATAAAATTAAAACCGGGAGTCGGTTATTATTTATATGATACAGATGTGTCCAATTCAAATCTTAATTTTGAATGGACATATCCGTTGCCATATTGAAAGTAGGAGGAGAATAAATGTTAAAAGAGTTATTTAAAAAAATTAATAAAACCGGGAGTATAATTTTGTTTTTACTTCTTTTAATGATGGCTCTTTCTACACAAGCTTTGGCTACAGGTGTAAACATTCGTATGCTGGAACAGGTAAACGTTCCAAATGCCGGGGGGACAATTTCTGATGATCAGGGGATTCCTCTTCCTGTCGGTTCTGTTGTTCAGATAATACAGGTTGTCGGTTCAGTAGATCAGGCTGATATGAGCAAAGCTCATTTTGTAGGTGGGGATGATATCTGGATAGCTGATGTAACGGTGGGCTTGGGGACAGGAGCTCCCGGATCGCTATATATTCAAAACGGTTCTATTAGTGAAAAGACTATATATTTAAGAGGATGGAATGCTACAAGTTTAGCTTCTGCCACTAAGTATGGAAATTCTGCAACAAAATCTGTCACGGGCCTTTCTCCTATTACATGGGATGTTCCAAGTTTCGCGACGGCAACTTCTATAACACCTTCTGAGACTTTAACATTTAATCCGTCAAGTCTTTATGCTGGAGATGAAGCTTCCGTCGTGGCGACAAATTCGGCGGGGACATTTACTTCGGCAACTACTTTTAATTTTGGTTCAGGGATTGCGGTAAGTAAGGGATCAAACACCACAACTACTTATAATCTCTCTCTTGCGGTTCAGGCGTCGGCCGCTTCCGGAAGCAGGTCTATTTCTGCTTCAACTGGAGGGGCGGGAAACTTTACGATAAATTCTCCTTCTATTTCCTCCGTCTCTCCTCAACAAGGGACGCAGGGGACAGCAACAATAGCTACAATTACTGGCGTTGGGACTCATTTTAAAAATGGCAGTACGACTGTTGTCTTTAACGGAGGAGGAATAACAGTTAATAGTGCAACTGTTAAATCTGCAACTCAAGTTGAAGTTTCAATAACTATCGATCCTGCGGCTTCTGCTACAACAAGGACTGTAACGGTTACAACTCCGATTGTAAATCTTGGGACAGAAAGCGTAACTTCTTCGACGGCTGGTTTTCAGGTTGTCTCTTCTTCAAGCAATGCTATCATCGATGACTTTGAAGGGATTTATGTCCCTGCGGATGGTTATTATTCTTATGAGGCGGCAGGCGATTCTTTACCTACTATGGAGTTGTCTACCAAAACGTACCATGAAACGGCTACCTCTATGCATTTTGCTTATAAAGCGGCCTCTGATTCAAAAAATGCTTGGAGAGGGTTTGGCGGAATATTGACGAATCTAAAAGATATAACTTCATACGACACTATTTCTTTCTGGATGAAAGGGGATGGCTCAACAAATACAGTAAAGATTCAATTAAAAGATGATGACGGAACAAATTGGGCGGCAACAGATGCAGCTGCTGTTTCAACGGCAGATACAGACTGGAAAGAGTATAAAGTTCCGATCTCATCAATAACAAAATCATTGAATCCTGGGGCTGACGGCTCACTTGAGAAAACAAAAATAGCCGAATACCAGTTTACATTTGTGGGGAAAAACGGATCATTAAATGACGGCGTTTATATAGATTATGTAACCCTTGAGAATGCGGCAGAGACTCCTGCTTTATCTGTGAACAAGACCACTCTTAACTTTACGGCTCAATATGGAGGAGTAAATCCCAATTCTCAAACAGTCTCTGTCTCTAATACAGGAGGAGGAACCCTCAGTTGGAGTACATCAGACCCGGGGAATTGGCTTTCTATCTCTCCGCTTAGCGGAACACTTGGAGCAGGAAATGGAGAGACACTTACATTTTCTGTCGATGTTACAGGTGTTGCGACAGGAGATTATTCATACTCTGCAATAATTAATTCGATTGATGGGGGATCATCAACTATCGTTGTAAATCTTAATGTTACAGAGCCTCATGCCCTTGCCCCAAAACTTTTATCCGCTGATCCCGCCTCCGCGACACAGGGGACAACTGTTTCTCTTATGACGATTGAAGCCCAAGATACTCAGTTTAGCGGAACACTAAGTGTTGATTTCGGCGAAGGGATTACACATGGCAATGTCACAGTTATTGATGATACGACCTTGACGGTTGCGGATGTTGTACTTGCAGGCAGCGCCTCTGCCGGTTTGAAGCTTATAAAAGTTACTCAAGGTAGTTCAGTAATTACAGGTGAAATATTTACGGTTATAGAGACAACTTCATCGTTTGTTATTGACGATTTTGAAGGAGATCTTGTGGATCCTGCTAACGGTTATTACAGAGAGGCGGCTCTTAAAGATTATAAACCTACAAGTGAACGTACTTCTAAAGAGGCTTATGAAAAAGATTATTCTTTTAGCGTTGTCTATGGAAGCATAAGCGATCCTGCAAATGCCTGGAGGCTTGTAGGGGCTGTTTTAAATGATTTAAAGGATATATCAAGTTACAATGCTATATCTCTCAGAATTAAAGGGGATGGACAGCCTCATCAGTTTAAGTTCCAGTTAAAAGACAGAGACAGCGCTACAAGTGATGAGGGGGATAATTTTGCAAGTAATCCTATCGACATTAACCCTACAACAAACTGGCAGGAATATACTATACCTATAGCTAATATCGGCAGCCGTGTTAACGAAGGGAGTACCGATAACAGTAACGGGACTTTAGATAAGCAATTGATAAAAGAATACCAGTTGGTTTTTCAGGGAGAGAGCGGGACCAGTGGATTGCTTCTTGATTATGTGATTTTAAAAAATACATCTCAAATTGAAGATCCTGTTATTACTTCAATAGATCCTAATCATGGAATTTATGGCAGAGAGACAACCTTTACTCTTACGGGTTCAGGCCTTGGCAATGGCGGAGAGATTAAAATAGAGGGACAGGGGATAACCTCTATATACAAATCTTCCGCGGATCAAGAGAGCAGAGTTTCTGCTTGGAGTATAAACAGCATAGCTTTTACAGTCCCCAGAATGGAAGTTGGAACTAAGACAATAAGTGTTAAACGTACAGATGGAAAAGAGAGTAACACTATAACATTTAACGTTGTAGCTTCTGATGTGACCGGAGTTTCTGGTTCGTATAACTATCCCAACCCGTTTAATCCTTTGGCAGGGGAGATTACGAAGATAGTCTTTGATCCGCAAGGGGCAACATCTGCTACAGCATACATTATGGATATGACTACAAGAATTGTAGGGAAACTTAGCTGGACAGATGATGGCTCGGGTCCTTCCGAAATTGAATGGAATGGCGTAAGCGCATTTTCAGAAAAATTGGGAGATGGGGTCTATTTGTATCGTGTAATTGATTCAAATAATAAATTGCTTGGTAAAGGGAAAATACTAATTATCAATAAATAATGGAGAAAAGCAAGAAATTTATGTCCAGAATTTTCGATAATAAGTTAGGAGATGAAAAGATGAGAAAGATCAAATTTTCAATTGCATGGATGGTAGTTTTTCTGTTGTGTTTGATCTCTTTGCCTGTTTTTGCGGCTCAGGACATGATAGTCGCAGATCCAATGTATATAGGTGTGGGGGCGAGACCCCTCGGAATGGGTAAAGCATATGTTGCAGTCGCAGAAGATGGCGATACGGTTTTTGTAAATCCCGCAGGTCTTGGAAAAGTTCTTACGCCAAAATTGACTAGCATGTATACAAGCCTTTTGGGTGATGTAAATTATGTAGTTTTGGGAGGAGCTTACCCTCAGACCAAAAATAGCGCCATCGGAGTTGGGGCGATTATTGCTTCCTCTCCGGATATAATATTGTCAGATTCGAACGGAACAAAGCTTGGTTCAGGCACATGGGGATCCAGTCTCTTTTTCTTGTCTTATGGGATTGATCTTATAAATTCAAATATCCAGTTGGGAGGAAGCTTGAAATATTTTTCACAGGGAGGGACTGGAGACTCATCAATTGAGAATGCAAATTCAACAGGAATAGGGTTTGATATTGGAGCTCTTTATGCTGTATCAGATAAACTCTCTTTGGGTGTTTCAGCTCAAAATCCTTTAGGGACGAAGCTGACTTCAGGAAATGGAATTGAAAATACGGTTCCATATTTAATTAAAGTCGGCGGCGCTTATAAAACGAGCATGTATGATGATAGAAAACTTACTTTGGCTTGCGATGTTGACATAGTTGACAACAGGCCATTAACTTTGCATGTTGGAGCGGAATTGGGTCTTACTCAAAATATTACAATAAGGGCGGGGTTGGACCAGAATCCGATTCCTAATTCCGAGATCCAAAATAACCCTACCCTTGGGATGGGATTATCTGTTAGTGGAATGGAATTTAACTATGCTTATCATCCGTATGGTAATATAGCGGAAGATTCTACACACTATTTTTCTCTATCTTATGTTGGAGATAAATACATAGAAGAAGAGACCTTTGGAATTGTTATTTATGAGCCGAAAGATAAATCTATAATTTATGATGATAAAGTTGCGGTGTCAGGAAGCGCCGAAGGGTTTAAAACTGTTTCTGTCAACGGGATAACTGTTTCTGTAAACAATGATGGCACTTTTAATGCTAATGTTCCAATTGGAAATGTAGGCAAAAAATTAATTGAGGTTACGGCTGCCAAGGATGACGGGGAAAAATTATCTGAATCAATAAGGGTCTTAAGATTGGTTGGGTTTAAAGATGTACCACAAAGTTATTGGGCAAAACGGCCTATTGAAGGATCAAGTACTGTTGGTCTTGTTGAAGGCTATCCTGACGGGACATTTAAACCCGAGAGGACTTTAAGCAGGGCGGAACTTGCGACTCTTCTTGTTCGTGCAAGCGGGACGGAAGTTACAGAGCGTCCTCGAAGCAAAGTTTTTAAAGATGTAGATCCGAGTCATTGGGCGGCTCCTTATATAAAAGAAGCGATAGCAATGGGTTTGGTTCAAGGCTACCCTGACGGGAACTTTAGGCCAAACAATAAAATTTCAAAGGCCGAAGCGATAACCGTTTTGGCACGCTATGACAGACTCCCCCTGGAAAAAGTTGAACAAAAGCCTTTCAGTGATGTTGCTGTTGATAATTGGGCCGCTAAATATGTTCAAGCTGCAAAGAATGCTGGTGTTTTATCTTATGTAAAGAAGGGTTCTTTGGGAGTTAAACAAGATGTTACTCGTGCTGAAGCTATAGAGATGATGAGCAAGACCTCTATGGCGGGGGCCCTTATAAAAGAGTTGTTTTCCTGGGAGAAAGGCTTTAGATTGAAAAAAGAAAAGCCTATGATAAAGGCGAGTTTGTAAGGAGATGTATAAAAAATGCCAGACATTGATAACGTAGGCAATAGTTTCTCTTTTAAAATGCCTATAGGTCCTCATAATTATAATAATGGGAATACTGAATTTATTCCTCCTGACTTAAAAGAAGTTGGAGAAGAATATTTAGGACAGGTTTGTGGAGAAAAAAATCCAACTCCAAAACAATCGGAGAGGGCTGCTCATATAATTTTGGGGCAATATAGTTATTTGCCGCCTGTTTGGATTGATGGTGAATTGCGATATTATGATGAATTAGCGCGAGAAGTTTGTGATGCTCTTTATGAAGAAGAGGCTTTTTCCATGGTTTCTGTTGAGGTTGACCAGCGGGGAGTTGTTGAGGTTAACCTTACAGCCCTGGTCTCTACTGATGAGCGCAAAATTTTGGAAAAAATTTATCTAGGAGAAGGGGTTAGATTAATTGATTCTGATGGAGACAGTTACGCAGTTCCCCCTGAGCAATTGCGACAAACCTTACTTGAAAATACGAAAATTAATTTAATTGGGGGGGAGCCAGGCATAGGGGTTGAGAAATATTTAAATGACAAAGGTGAACTCTGTTTAAAAATTTCAGCTCCGGCGGCAGATGTTCCTCTTAACGGACAAAGAAGCTATCAATTTAGTTTGGAAATTAAACCTGAAAAGGAGACTGTTTCTAGAGAACAAACTTCAGTAAGACAAATAACCGATACAACTGGAAACACAATTAGTGTTCCTGTTTTTACTGAGAAAGTTGAAGTTATAAGCTTGTTTGAGGGAAGGCTCTCTTTTATGGGGGAGGTTAAGGTCAATTATAAGCCTTATGCCCGTAAAGCAGTACGAGAGAGTGCAGCTCCGTCGCTTGGAAGATCTTTGCAGATTGAAAGAAATTAAACGTTAGGAGTATATAATGGTTAGTATAGGATTAAATCTTATAAGTTATTTTTCCGCATTATCTGCGACCCACTTAACTGCGTCAAATGATTCAACAAATGGTACAGATACGACTCTTCAAGAAGTTGATCCTGCTATTCTTCAAGCCCAATATGAAGTAGTTTTAAAAATAATTGATCTTATTGAATTAAAAGATCGAGTGTCAACTCTTGCCGACAGATTAGACAGGCTTGATCCCGGGTATTCTATTAGAAAAGGGATATCGCATAAATTAGATAGATTTTTTGTTGGAGACCAAAGGGTCTCTTTCTCTGAAAAAGATGATTTTGATTTTCAAGGTGAAGATAAGAAGAAAGTTTTTGATGCTTTAATAAGAGCGGGACTTATTACCCGTAAGGTTGTTAGTGGTAGACAGGGAAGACATTGTATCCTTAATTTTGAAGAGATATTTGTCAGTTTTGCAATTAAGAATATCGTTATAGATGGACAGGTTGTGTCAGACGAGAGAAAAGCCAAAATATTTACAAGCCTTTTAGCTCTCATAACAAAAAAACTGGAACAATCTTTAGACGAAAGTTTGGATTTAAGAGGATTTATTTCTGATGCTGAATTTGGAATTTTTGGGGATAGAGTTAGGCCTGCCGTTGTTTTTGGGGCTTTATCTGACTATGTTGAAAAAAAGAGATTGTTGGATGCTAATAGTGGACATTATTATAATGTTTATGTTGTTAAAAAAGAGGCATTTAGGACTGTTGCCAGTGATTTTAATGCTTTTAAATCCGCGGTTAACATTCCTGGGATTACAGAAGATGCAGATCTTCTTGCAATATACAGAATACTCCAAACAGCTTATGATAAAGAAAAGAGACTTGAAAGAGTAAAGGATAATTTAAGTGCGGCTGTTACAAAATCAGAAACTCCTTCTACCTCTTCAGGAGATATCATAACTCCTTGGCTCGCAGAAGTTGGTGAGCGTGCAGTTTATGGTACAGATAATTATCTGCAGCGATTAGATATTATAGCAAAAGTTAGGCGGGAAATAGGCGAAACCTATGAACTTGACGGTAGAAGTTATGATGTTGAAACGTTGACTGATGCTACAAGTATTATTGCTTCGCATGAAAAAGAATTACTTGGCAAATTACAGGGAAAAACAAAGGAATTATTTGACACAGCTGCAGGATCAACTTATGCAAGGATAATGAGGGTTGAAAGAGATTTATCAAACGCTATTAATAATAAAAAAGAATCAGGCACTGTTGGTCTTGATACATCAAGGACAATGGAACTCCTTCCCGAGATGGTGAAACCTTCCGCAAAAAAACCTTTGAATGCTTTCTGGAGTTGGATGGCAACTCAAGGCGCCCGAGGTGGACTTACATTTGAAGTTCCTGTAGAGACGATTGGTTCTGAACGTGGCGCGGATTTGATGGCGACTGTTGCTGTAAAACCGTCGTTTTCCGGGAAGATCGGAGATAATTATCTTCTTCAGTTTGATCCTTATTTTCTGGGGCTGAAACAATACGGTTTTAATCTTCACGGATTGACAATAGATCCTGACGCTTCTTATCTACCTAAGGATTTTTCTCTTGGAGTTGACATCGTAAATAAGTTAAACGTCGTGAGGCAATCTTTTTCTACGATTGTTGATGGAAACTTTTTAGCTAATGGAAGATTATCTTTGGGAGACGCGGGGTTGTTGTACGGAATGAACGGTAGACTAAGTTATGAAAAAAACAGGACAGTGGCGCTTGGTGATGTTTATACAACTTCCGGCAGGTTTGCTTTTGGTTTCGATTTGGGTTTTTCTTCTAATATTTTCTCACTTATGATCTCTTTCAATGCTGTTTGGCAGACGGCCCCTGTTGTTTCTGCCAATGGGATGGAGACTTTTAGCAATGTTCTCGCCGGAGAGTTGCCTGTTTACAGAGGAATTGATGCCTCTTTAGTTGGGATACTTGATCTTTCTAGGTTGGGTAATTTTACTGTAAACAGTTATTTTACAGATATGCCAAGATCTGATGATACCGTCGCAGGGATATTTGGAATATACAGACCGGAAAACTTTTCTTCATTATATGTGGCAGGTGGGTATACTTTAACTTCAGATAATATTTGGAAGCCGGGGATAAAAGTTGGCACAGGAGAAGTTGATCTTTTTGGGGTCTCTTCTTTGGGTTTTGTTGCCGGATATACTTTTGATAGATCCTTTGGAAATAAAGATTTTAATTTTAGAAATGGAACATTTACTGCTGGAGTAGTTGGTGGTTTTGGAGGGCGGCGTAGAGTAAGTGTTCGAGCATTAAGAGCGGCTCTTCGTTCTGAAAGAGAGGGGCGTATATCTAGATCTCAGCAAAGATTGGAAATCGGTAGAGCTAATGTTAGTCCTTTATCTACGAACCACCCATATTTGGAGGATATTGCCGACTTAGGCAAGTACGCAACTCCTCTTCCTTCAGAGGAATCTATTGCTCAGCCTATTAGTGGCGAAGTTCCGGAAGTTTCAATATTAGGCGGAAAGAAGATATATCTTAACGAAGAAATGTCAGATAAATTGCGAAGTGCGTTGATTGAGTTAAATAAGCAGACAGAATTTATAAAACAGGCTTTAATATCTTTAGGAGTTAACGACGAGTCTGTAAATAGAGTAGAGCGAATTGATTTGATTGTTCCTGCTGATGTGATAGCAGAATTGCCTGGGGAGATTGTTTTGGAAGCTGCTGATGCTGATGAAATTAGTAAGCTTATAGGTTTATGCGCGGTTGGGTTTATTGAAGAGGCTGTTGATGTTGATGGCTCTCAAAAGATAATATTTAAAGTGCAAGAGTTTTTTAATAAATTAAATAAAGAGATAGAAGATAATAGGGTGGGACGCGCTCTGGTAGCTCTTATTAATGCGATCCATCTTATAGACCCTATATTGAGTGAAACCCTAAAAACAGAAAACCCTGAAATTGCGAGTTCAGATGTGATGAGTCGTGCAAAAATAGAGTATCTTTATAGCAGGCTTGATCTTTATGCTGAAGATGGTGTAAGTGTCGAATATATTTTGAAATGGCATGAAAACTTTAATCAAAAAGGAGCGTCTCTACCACTGGATGGTGTGTCTCAGGAAAGATCAGCTGTAACAGCAGTTCCTTCTCAAGAAGAAGGAGCCCCTGCTTTACAATCGCCAAGTGAACCAGCCAGGACTGATTTATCCTCTGGGACAGCTCCAGCATCAGAGCCTCAAATCTTTCCGACTCCTCAACCAGAGAGAACCGTTGAGGATCAGATTCCTCAAGAGCTTTTAAACGATGGTGATCCATTGCGTACTATGGAACAATTTATTTACGGAATAGAGGAAGAGTAATTTTATATGACATCCTGTTCTGAAATATCTTTTAATAATTTAACATCGATAACTACTTCGCCTCAATGCAAAAAAGATGTTGAGCCTACCGTTGAAAAGGAGCTTGAATATGTTAGAGTTCTTATCTATCTTACAACCCTTCTTGAGGAGGCAAAAGAGCTTTATAATTCAGCCAAGTCTTCGGATCCTGAGGATAAAATAAGAAGGGAATTGCAGGTAATAATTTATCCGTATCTTGCAAGAGGTGGAATTTCAGATATTAATGCACTTGTTAATAAAATTATAAGTAAACTGAAAGTTGAACTTACCTCTGATAGAGAGACTAAACTTAGGGATGATTTAACAAGAGCGCTTAGCCTAGAGAGTGTTTCTAACGTTTTATCCAGGACTCCTGCTAAGGATGAAAATATTCAGGCTCATCTTATTGCCATGACGAGGGATATTTCAAGATATGTGGCTTATGGGTTTGAAAATTATGAAGGATTAATTGGTTTTTCTAGAAAAATAGGAGATTTAAAAACAGATAGCACCCTTCCTGATTTTGTTCGTAATTCAGCAGCTCATGGATATAAAGGAATGGTTAAGGCTTTGGAGAGTGCCATCTCTGATCTTGAATCTAAATTGCCTGATGGTCTTCGCCCAAAAACTCCTAACCAGATAAGCTCTCTTTCAAATGGCGGATTGACTTCAAGCGAGCTTGAATGTTTAAAGGCGTGGCTTGAAGATTTTAATTGTCTTCAGATTCAAACCCCTGAACCCCAATTTCCTAATCGGGGATTTACTATACCTTATGATCTTAATGTCAGACTGATAGAGTCAATTACACTTCCTATGCAGACTCTTGCAGAAGTCCTTTCAGATGAAGCTGGTGGTGATTGGATAAATTTAAAAGAGGTCGTTCTTAATGAAAAGAGACCTGTTTTAACCTTTTTATCACGGTTTATTCCATCTGAACCCCGTTTAGGAGATCGGGGTGAATATATTGAGAATAGAGATGGAAATAAATATTTTCAGATAGGGGCATTCTTTAATAATGTCAAATTTGTATCAGGACATCCTGATACTCATGGCTATACTTACTCAAAAGAGAGTATAGCCATACTTAAACTTTTGTGGTTGCTGGCGGCAGTAGCTGATTTGTCAAGTAGGAGTTCACAAGCGGACGGATCGTCTATTCTAATTGATCAAGTCAAGGGCAGAGCTAGCGCTTTTGTTGCGAGTGATCTTTTAATGATTGATCAGGTTAATAATATTATTAGATTTTTAGATGGCGTAGAAGAGCGTCGACTTAAATATTATTGGCATATTTTAAAAGAGGCTGTTAAGCAATCAGATGAAACACACCCTCAGGGAGGGGATATAATTAAAGATATTCCTAAGATGATCAACGATAAATTTATGGAGAGAGTTCTAAATCTTCAACAAAAACGGTCTACTGAGAGTTATTCTCCGCCAATAAGCGGGGTTGCTTCTCCCATTGTAGCGTTTATTAATGTTTCTGCTGATTCTGTAACTATGTTTGTTCGGTTTAGATGTGCTGGAATATGCAACGATATTTTTACTCAAGCTATAGATTCATTTAATGATTCGAATATCGGTGGCATGTTTATAATATATCCATATTCTGAGCATTTGCCTGATGAAAAAATAGAAGAGTTAAAGGAAGCTATTTCCAATTCTTCTATTAGAGGCTTCTCTGAATAATATAGGGACTGTTGCAAAATGGTCATTCCCGTGAAAACGGGAATCTATTTCTCAGAAAACAACCCCGATTATTATAATCGTGGTTAAGATGGATCTCCGCTTTCCTGCCTGCCGTCAGGCAGGCGACAGGCACGGCGCGGGGATGGCAAATTGCAAAAACTGTTATTACCCAACAAGCCTATAAGAGCAGTAAAAAATGAAATTCCACTTTGTTTTATCCGATGTAGATATATGGATGCAATACGAATTAAGCTCCGATGTCCGGTCCTCCCTTCTCCTCAAAGGATAGATTTTTTAAATCAGCTTAAATCTGCTAAAACTATGTTTTTGGCGAGATCACCTAATGCTTTTTCATTTGTGCAACAGATTTATACTAATAAAGCGTTTGCTGGGTGGAAAGAAGAGGTCTCTGGTTTTTTAATGAAAGTTGCCCGTGCGTTTTCGAGAATTGCGTATCTTGATGAAGCAAATAGCATAATAAAATTTTGTAATACTTTAGAGCCTGGAGGGACAAGAAAGAGGATCTATCATGATTTTCAAATAAGCAATGAATTTGATCGTCTTTTAATGTACGGAGATACCGATAATGCAATAAAATTACTCAGGAGGGCTTTGTTATCTCCCTCTCTTACAGAAGATGATAAAACCTCCATTATAGAATTTGCATCTTATACGCTTGTTTATTTTACTTATAGAACAATAGCTTTTTCCGATTCATCTATAGAGAAAATAACAGAACCATGGAAAGGGCTTTTTTCTCTTAAATTGAGTGACCCTCAAATGTTTGGTCTTTCTAAAGAAGTGGTCAGGGTCGCTACTGCGATAGCATTAGATCTTTCTCCTTTGGAAGAAAAAGAGAAATGGAAAGAATTGTTGGAAGCTGCCGGAGAAGATAAAAGAAGGGTTGCAGAGGGCCTTGTAAATACAAATTATCTTAGAGCTGTGATGCCTGAGTCTGTTGCAAAGAAGCGGGGAGATGTAATTTATAGACTTGTAGAGACCCTTTATAATATGGAAACTGATGAAAGAAAAAGAGCTGTTTTTTTGATGGAGATGATATCTGTTGCAAATCTTACCGCGGATATTGGAAATGGTTTTATTGCCGCTAAATTGTATTTAGCTATAGGATTAAAAATGCGTGAAGAGGTTGAACGGGGGGAGTTGGAAAATGAAAAATTAATTAATTTGTGCCGTAAAATATACTCTAAAGCCGGTGATTTTATGATGATAGGTGAAATAGATATGGCGATTCCTCTTTGTGGAGTTCTTTTTAATTTACATGATGAGCTGTTGGGTGAACAAGTGTTTGGTAAAATCAAAACTTTTTTTGAAAAAAAGATGATTGAACCAGCGTTAAAGTTGCTAACTTTTGGGTATGAAACAAATTTATTTTCAAGGACTCGCAGATATAGATTTATTTCAATACTGGCAAAAAATATATCTGATTCTGAAATTAGAGAAAGAGTAAAAAAGTTTTTGATCGATAATAACAGTAAGAGTAATTTTTTTGTGATTCTCTCTTCGTTGGTTTTTTATTTTGAGCAGAGGTTTAATGAAATTATAGAGTTAGTTGATGCCATGCCATCTCCTGATCTATTGGTTCGACAATTTAGAGCAGACGCTTTAAGAAAATCTTTTTGTCGTGAAGAGGCAATAGAGGAATCATCCTGTATTATTGATGAGGCGCAAAAAGGGACAGATGATGATATCAAGCTAAGGGCTTTTGTTTGTAGGGCTTATTCTTATTATCATGCGCCATGGATTGAGGGCCATCTTCAAAAAGCTCTTGAAGATTTTAAAGTTGCGGAAGATCTTGTTGAAAATTTTGGTTTAGGATCTGTTCAACGTATCTTATTAGGCAAGGCGCTTGTTTATGTTGATCTAGGAGATTATGACTCCGCGGAACAAATTGTTTGTAGTATACCCTACTCTTTGCATGATGATAAAACTAACAGAATAAGGGCTTTGATCAAAGAGATAAGAGGACTAGAAGGATGTCACACTGAACTTGTCAAGGGATGATTTTAACCCTGATTAATTTATATAAGAGCAATAAAAACATCGAAATTTACCTTCATTTTTAGCGATATATATGTAGGGCTTGTTGGGTAATGACAGTTTTTGCAATTTGTCATCCCAGCGAAAGCGGGGATCCATCTTGTTTTATGAGAAATAGATTCCCGTTTTCACGGGAATGACCATTATGCAACAGACCCATGTAGTAAAGAGAGAATATACAATGACTCATGACCCAAGACCCATGACTCATGACCAATATTAAATAATCTAAAAGTAACGGGGAGAAATGAGAAATGTCTGATATTTTAAGGCTTGGTTTGAATCCCATATTTTCTTTTTCTAGTTCTTCTGATAAAGATAAAAAAGAGAAACCTGAAACTAAACAATGTATAGTAAATGGCTTTGTTGGAACTGTTTTTGGTTATTATGGTAACCAGCTTTCTTACGATGTCAGTAGTGATGGCTGGCAGCCTGGTGATGTCGTGGGGGAAGTAGATAAAAGTACTACCACAGAAGAGAATCCCTCATTGATTGCCCTTCGCGTTCCTGTTTACCTTGATCTCAAGCTTAGTGAGAATGTTGGTTTATCATTTGGGGGGACAGGGAATCTGGACAACCTTTTTTCTGCAAATAATTTGACTTCCAATCCGTTTAATTTAACAGAAGCTTTATTTAGTGGGAATCTTAATGTTTCTAATGATTATATTGCAAGCCTTTCTTTGGGAGGATTTTCAGGCTTATCTTATTTTGGCTTTTATGAGTTTTGGGATGGCAGCCTGCCGACTGATGATTATGAAAAATTAAGATGGGGCGGGCGACTTCATAATAATTTTGATTTTGGACATATTTTCGGAGTTGATCCATCAAAGTACGATCTGTCCCTTAATATTGGCTGGGAAGGTTCTTATCTTTCACAGCCTACTCAAAAGGAATTTAATTCACTTGCGGTTGCCGATGTTGCAGGGAGAGTAGGTATATTGGAAGTAGAAGCAAACTTTAAGTGGAGGTATTATTCAGGATTTTCAATTCGTACCGTTTTATCTGGCAATGAAAATTCCTCAGAGGGAAATGATGATTCCAGTTGTTGGGTAAATATATGTGATGGAGAGACAGGTGTTGGCTGCTGGGAAAATACTTGCACGGGAGAAGACGGGCCACCAAGCTATGGAAATGACAATGGTGATATTGGATCAGGAATTGGAGATGGGATTGCTCAAACAGTTGAAGAAAATTTGGATTATTCGGGAAATATTTTCGAGGTTCGGGGCGGGATTAAGATCTCTCCCGCCTTTGGTGAGACTTCAAACTTTAGTTTTATGATTATGGGGGGGCTCTCTTTTTATAAAGAAGAGAAGGGGTGGTTTGTGGGGGGAGAAGCAGAGATCCCTTTATGCCATGCACCCCGATTAGAAAATCAGGGTGAATACAGGTTGGGGGTTGGGTATTCTTTTGTAAATAATTATGCTTCAATTTTTGCTGATTCAAAAAATGATAGCCATAATCTGAAGTTGTCTTTAGATGCCGGGAAAAATCAATTAACTCTTATTGGCCGACTTTCAACTTCAAAAGATGAAGGGAAACCTCCTTATTTTGTCGGAATGACTTTAACTCACTATTTTGAGGGAAGTTTTTTTGATGTGATGCAAAGTTTATTTCATTAAAACACCTGCTATTTAACGGTTATCTTCCTCTCTGGAAATACTTTTATTTTGAAAAACCGACCAAGTTTATGTCATGATACTTGACAAACTCATTGTTAAGTTTTATTATAATGTCTGTGATAAGTTATGATGTTTTTTATATCAGATAGAAGACGACCAGTCTATACTATATCAATAGCGGCAGAAATGTTAGAATGTCATCCTAGAACATTGCGTATATATGAAGAGAAGGGTTTAGTGAAACCTTATCGCCGTAATAATATTCGTCTCTATTCTCAGCAAGACATAGAGAGTATCAAGAAAATATGCGATTTAATGGATGAATTAAGCATTAATTTATCTGCCGTTAGGGCATTATTTAAGGTTTCGGAGAAATTCCACCTTTCATTTTCAAAAATGATTGATAGAATGTTAGAATAGTATTAAGTACAGACCAAATAAAGGAGTTGAATATATGTCGATGATATGTGATGAGTGCCATATAAATCAAGCTACAGTTCATGTAACAAGAGTGGTAAATGGGAAAAAGGTTGTAAGACATTTATGTCCGACATGCGCGGAAAAACTTGGATTTATGCCAACAGATCTTGGGTTCCCAGGGTTTTTTGAAATTCCGGATATATTTGCTTCATTTTTTAAACGCCGTCCTTCTGAAAGAATATATGATTATTTTACGGATTCCGCGCAAAAGGTTATCCATCTTGCCTCAGAAGAGGCTCGCAGATTAAAACACGACCATTTGACGACAGAGCATCTACTACTTGGAATAATTCGTGAAGAGGGTTTTGCTTACAAAATTTTAAAAGATTTAGAAGTTGATCTTGTTGATCTTTTTTCTGATATTGAATCTTTAATTGGTCATGGAGAAGGGACTAAAGGAGAGATATCTCTTTCACCAAGAACAAAAAAAGTTTTGGAGCTTTCTTATAATGCAGCAAAAGAATTAGGTTTTAGTTTTGTAGGGTCAGAGCATATTCTTTTAGGAATTATTCGTGAAGGGGAGTCAATTTCAGCTCAATCTCTTCACAAACGTAAAATTACGTTTGATAAGGTTGTAAGCAAAATATTGGAAGAGTTGGAAAAAGAACAGAAGGGGGAAGAGGGGTTGCTTGGTGGGGATGCAGATGACCAGTTTTCCTTGGAAGGCGGGCCTGAGGGGATGGATATTCCCGAGGGGTCTGAGGATATAGAAGGTGGAGGAGGTGGTTTCTTTGGTGGTATGCCGGGGTTTGGTTTCCCAGGGACAATGGCTCCTCCCAGGTCAAGAAAACCGGCGCTTGCGTCTTTTGGTAAAGACTTGACTCTTGAAGCAAAGGAGGGGAGGCTTGATCCTGTTATAGATAGGAGTAAAGAGATAGAAAGGGTTATAAGAATTCTTTCTCGTCGAACCAAAAATAATCCGGCATTACTTGGTGATCCCGGTGTTGGTAAAACAGCTATAGTGGAAGGCCTTGCTGATAAGATCATAAAAGGTGATGTCCCAGATGTTTTAAAAGGAAAGAAGCTTATCTCTCTTGATTTGGGAGGGATGGTAGCCGGAACAAAATACCGTGGCGAGTTTGAAGCCAGGATCAAAAAAGTTCTTGATGAAGTGCTAAGCAAAAAAAGAGAAATTATTTTATTTATAGACGAACTTCATACTTTGGTTGGGGCTGGGGCTGCTGAGGGGGCAATTGATGCTGCCAATATGTTAAAGCCTGCGCTTGCAAGGGGAGAGTTACAAGTTATCGGAGCTACAACAGTTGATGAATACCGTAAAAATATAGAAAAAGACGCTGCATTGGAACGTAGATTTCAACCTGTTATGGTAAATGAACCAGACAAGGAACTTGCCGTGCAAATATTGCAGGGGATTCGGTCTAAGTATGAAGAACATCACAGAGTGAAAATTCCTGATGCCGCTTTATTTGCAGCTGTCTCTTTGTCTGATCGTTACATATCAGATAGATTCCTTCCTGATAAGGCAATTGATGTTATGGATGAAGCTGCCGCAAAGGTTCGTTTAAAGCTTATTAACAGGCCTAAAGCATTAAAAGAAGTTGAAAATAAAATTGAGGATGTTAAAAAGAGCCAGGCTGCAGCTATTGGCGAACAGAAATATGAAAAGGCCGCATCAAAAAGAGACGAATTACAGAGCCTGCAGGATCATTTGAAAAAGTTGGAAGAAGAATGGAAAGTGGAATCAAGTAATATCGCTGCTGTGGTTACAGAAGATGATATTGCAGAGGTTGTTTCTGATTGGACGGGAATTCCTGTTGTAAAACTTACTCAAGCGGAGACGGAAAAACTTCTTCATATGGAAGAGACTTTGCATAAGCGTGTTATCGGACAGGATGAATCTATAGTTTCGATTGCTCAGGCTATTCGCAGGGGAAGGGCGGGGCTCAAGGCTCCTGAACGTCCGTTGGGATCTTTCATTTTTGCGGGACCTACAGGGGTTGGAAAAACAGAGGTTGCAAGGCGCCTGGCGGAATTTATGTTTGGGACTATGGATGCAATGATTCGTATTGATATGTCTGAATATATGGAAAAGCATACCATATCGAGATTAATTGGAGCGCCTCCGGGATATGTTGGATATGAAGAGGGGGGAGTTTTAACTGAAGCTGTACGCCGTAAACCATATTCTGTTGTCCTTTTTGATGAAATAGAGAAAGGACATCCTGATGTGTTTAATGTTTTGCTTCAAATATTGGATGATGGAAGAGTTACAGATTCTAAAGGAAAGCTTATTGATTTTAAAAATACAATAATCATCATGACTACAAATATTGGACAGAGACTGATAATTGAAAGGGGAGCTATAGGCTTTATGGCTAAAGAGGACAGGGAAGCCGATTATGAAAAGATGAAAGATACGGTTATGGATGAGATGAAAAAAGAGTTTAGACCTGAATTTTTAAACCGTATCGATGAAATTATAGTTTTTCATCCATTATCAGATGCAGAATTGAAGCAAATTGCAAAACTTATACTTTCTGATGTTGAGAGACAAATGGAGGAACAAGAGATGCAGCTAGCTATAGATGATGAGATTACATCTATGATAGTGAAAGAGGGGTATGATCCTAAATTTGGAGCAAGGCCTTTACGCCGTGCTGTTAGGCGTTTAATTGAAAATCCGTTAAGCAATCAATTGATTGAGGGAAAGTTTAAAGCCGGAGATAAAGTTGCCGCTGTTGTTAAAGATGGGAAAATAGTTTTTGAAAAGATCGGGAAGGCTGAAATTAAGGGTAAACGTTCTGAATCAGAAACTAAATCTGTAACAAAGCCTGTACAAGCTGAATCGTCATCTAAAAAAGAGCTCGATGGTGGAGAAAAATTCAAGAAAGGTAAAAAAAAGAGTAAATAATACTAATTATAAAAGTTCTTTAAGTTTTATACTACCTGTGTATAATGCTTGACCTACAATACAACCCTCAAGAGGAAGCTTTTTTAGTTTTTCTATATCTTCGGTACAGGCAACCCCTCCGGACGCAATAACCGGAACTTTTACAGCATTTGCGAATTTTTCAATTTCATCAAAATTAGGACCCGTAAGCATCCCATCACGAGAAATATCTGTAAATATAAATCTTTTAACTCCCATTGCGACAACTTCTTGTCCTAACGCAGCGGCAGTCTTTTGCGAAACATTTGTCCATCCGTTTGCCATTACTTTTCCATCTTTTGCGTCTACAGCTACAATTATTTGATCTCTAAATTTCTGACAAACTTTTTCTATTAAATTGGGATTAAATATCGCGGAACTTCCAAGTACAACACGAGAAATTCCAAGGGACAAGAGTTTTTCAATGTCGTCCATTCTTCTGTATCCTCCGCCTACTTGAATGGCTATATTTGATGTCTCTACAATTTTTTTTATGATCTCAAAATTTTTGGGAGTTCCTGTTCTTGCTCCATCTAAATCTACGACATGAAGACGTTTAGCTCCTTCTTGTTCCCACGTTAGCATTGCTTTGACAGGATCTTCATAATAGATGGTTTTTTTGTCGAAATGGCCTTGTTTTAGCCTTACGCATTTTCCATCTAATATATCTATAGCTGGTATTATTTCAAACATATTTCACCAAAATTCTTTAAAATTTTTAATCCTACAACACCCGATTTTTCAGGATGGAATTGAATTCCAAACATTTTCCCTTTTGATATAGAAGAAACAAATTCAATCCCATAATCTGTGGTCGTGCTTACAATCGACTCTTCTTTGGGGTTGCAATAATAAGAATGAGCAAAGTATACCATAGATCCGTTTTCAATTCCATTAAAGAGCTTAGATTCATTTTTTATTTTCATCTGATTCCACCCCATATGAGGAATTGATAATTTTAAATCTGTTCTTGTAAAGTTGAATTTTTTTACTTCTCCTTTTATTATGGCAAGCCCTTTGTCTCTTCCTTCTTCCGATTTCTCAAAAAGAAGTTGAAAGCCAATACATATTCCAAGAAAAGGTTTGTTTCTGGCTATTGCTTCTTCTATAGTTAATTCAAGCCCTTTTGCCCTTAATTCTTTCATTGCCGAGTCAAAGGCTCCGACTCCCGGGAGAATTATTCCGCTTGCAGAAAGTATTTCAGCTTTATCTTTTGTTAATGTTGCCTTAACACCTAAATTTTCTAGGGCTTTTTGAACGCTTCTTAGATTTCCCGCGCCATAGTCGATTATAGCTATAAACATAGCGCTCCAGCTCCTAAAACACCGGCTTTTGAACCAAGACGCGCTTTAACTATTTTTATAGTAGATGCAGGGATTGGCAGAGCATGTTTTTTGACATAAGATCGTACAGGCTTAAGCAGTAAATTATCCATGTTTGAGAGTCCTCCACCTACAACTATAAGTTCCGGATCGAAAATATTGACGAGATTTGTAATTCCTAATCCTAAATAATATGCAACTTGATCTATAATTTTTAGAGCTTTTTTCTCTCCTTGTTGGGCTTTTATGTGAACAGCCATGGCATTTTCTCCAAAAATTTTTTTAATAGAAGTTCCTGACGCCATTGATTCTAAATCTCCATAATTTCCACAACCACACTTATATTTGCGATTGCTTGCATCTATTATTATATGTCCTATTTCTCCCGCAGATCCATTTTTACCTCTATAAATTTTCCTTTCAATTATTATTCCACCTCCGATTCCGGTGGAGACTGTTATATAAATAAAATTTTTGGCCTTTTTGCCGGCGCCAAAAAGAGCTTCTCCGTATGCCGCGCAATTTGCATCGTTATCAACATAAACCGGAATACGAAACATGTCGGTTAGTATTTTTTTTAAATTTACCTTTTTCCAGCCGGGAAGATTTGGGGGATTTACGACTATCCCTTTTTCATATAATATAGGGCCTGGTACGCCTATTCCTATTGCTGATATTTTTGCTTTGCTTAATTTTTTTAAAGTTTCTATTGATTTTTTTATTTTATTGAGGACTGCTTTTTTCCCTTTTTTAGCTTCGGTAGGGATGTTTATGTCTGTGATGATGTTTTTTTTGTCTAAATCGATGAGAGCGGAAGCGATTTTTGTCCCTCCTAAGTCAATGCCTATAACACAATTTTTAGGATTTTCCATTTGTAATAAAGTATAACACGAAATAAAAAGCGCTGGGGGGTTAAGATTTTAGCTTTGGCATTGTCACTCTCAAGGCTTAACTGCTAAAAGTTGTTGACATTAGAGTCTCCCTATTGCTATAATTATCACTCAGTGTTATGGAGTGATAATTTGTGAGTAAAATGTCAGATGAATTGAAGTAAAATTTTTTTATGTCGTTTGAAATTTAGTTTTATATAAAAAAGGAGGTGACGTGAAAGTATGGCAGCAAAAAAGCTTATACCGCTTGGGGATAGAGTTGTAGTATTGCCTGAGCCGCAAGAAGAAAAAACTCGTTCAGGGATTGTTCTTCCGGATACAGCAAAAGAAAAACCATCAGAAGGAACAGTTGTTGCTGTTGGCACGGGAAGAATTTTGGATAACGGACAAAAAGTTGCTATTGAAGTAAAAGTTGGAGATAAGGTTATCTATAGCAAATACGGTGGGACAGAAGTTAAACTTGAAGGTGAAGAGTATATAATTTTACAAGAGAGAGATATTTTGGCAGTAAAAGGTTAATAGAATTTTTGGAGGTGAGTATTAAAAATGGCTTCGAAACAATTAAAGTTTGGTGATGAAGCTTGGCGTGCTGCTGAAAAAGGGGTAGAAAAAGTTGCAGATGCGGTAAAAGTAACTTTAGGGCCTCGCGGCAGAAATGTAGTCCTTGAGAAAAAATGGGGATCACCAACAATTACAAATGACGGGGTAACTATTGCAAAAGAGATAGACCTCGAAGACCCATTTGAAAATATGGGAGCTCAACTTTTAAAAGAAGTAGCTTCAAAGACCAATGATATAGCAGGCGATGGAACAACAACTGCTACAGTTTTAGGACATATTATATTTAAAGAAGGATTAAAAAATGTTGTTGCTGGTATTAATCCTATGGCTTTAAAGAGAGGGATTAACAAGGCAGTTGAAGTCGCAGTTGCTGAACTAAAAAAGAATAGCAGGCCTGTTGAGACAAAAGAGGCTATATCTCAGGTTGCGGCAATTTCAGCAAATAATGACCAGGAAATTGGCGATTTAATTGCAAATGCGATGGAGAAGGTTGGCAAAGATGGTGTTATTACTGTTGAAGAGTCCAAAGGGATTGAAACAACTTTGGATGTTGTAGAAGGGATGCAGTTTGACAAAGGGTATGCTTCTCCTTATATGGTAACTGATCGTGATCGCATGGAAGCTGTCCTTGAAGATTGCTTAATATTAATTACCGATAAGAAGATTTCTGCGGTAAAAGATCTTTTGCCTTCTCTTGAAAAATCTGTTCAAATGAGCAAACCGTTGCTTATTATTGCAGATGATATAGAAGGAGAAGCCCTTGCTACTATAGTTGTAAACAAACTTCGTGGAACACTTAATTGTGTTGCCGTAAAAGCTCCGGGATTTGGCGATAGAAGGAAAGCCATGCTTGAAGATATTGCTATTTTAACCGGCGGTGAAGTTGTGACTGAAGACAAGGGATTGTCTTTGGAAAATGTTGATGATAAATGGTTTGGAAAGGCAAAGAAAATTGTTATTGCAAAAGAGGCTACTACAATTATTGAAGGAGCTGGAACCCAAAAAGATGTTAAGGATAGAGTTTCTCAAATTAAAAAAGAGATAGACCTGTCTGATTCATCTTATGATAAGGAAAAGCTTCAAGAGAGATTGGCTAAGCTTTCAGGCGGTGTTGCTGTAATTAAAGCCGGGGCTGCCACTGAGACAGAACTCAAGGAGAAAAAACATCGTATAGAAGATGCCCTTTCTGCCACAAGAGCTGCTGTTGAAGAAGGTATTATTGCCGGCGGCGGATCAAGTTTGATCGGTATAATTCCGGCAATAGAAAAGCTTGAAAAGGAGACTTCAGGAGACGAAAAAGCTGGTGTCTCTATTGTAAAGCGTTCACTTAGTGAGCCTTTAAAACAAATAGCTACCAATGCTGGAGTTGAAGGATCCGTTGTTGTTGAACAGATAAAAAAGGAGAAGGCGGGTATCGGCTTTAACGCTCAGACTTTTGAATATGTTGATATGTTTAAAGCAGGTATCGTTGATCCTTTGAAAGTTACACGTTCAGCGCTTCAAAACGCAGCATCAATTGCGTCACTTCTTCTTACAACTGAAGTGTTAATTGCAGATAAGCCGGAAGAGGACAAGGCTCCTGCAATGCCAGGTGGTGGAATGGGTGGTATGGGCGGCATGGGAGGAATGATGTAGAACTATCTGCATCATCTAGTTTTAGTTTTGATAGAAGGGCCGGTTATTAAATCGGCCCTTTTTTTTGTTGCTTTCTGCTTACAAGCCTCAAAGCTTATGATGAAATAAGAGTTTTTGTTGTCATCCGAAAAATTCTTCTGTACGTGGATGATTATTGATAAATTTTTAATCGGATGATATTATAACACCAGGTTTCAAGAGATCAAGGTGTCGAGGTTTCAAGAGAGCAAAAGGAGCGCTTGAAATGAAGAAAATTCTAGTCATCCATGGGCCGAATTTAGATCTTTTAGGACAGAGGGAAATCGATGTTTATGGCAAATTTACCCTTGAAGAGATAAATTCCGAACTTAATAAATCGGCAAAAGAGCTTGGGGTGGAACTTGAAATAATTCAACTTGCAGGTGAAGGGGAAATTGTTAAAAAAGTAGGGTCAGCCAAAAAAGAGGGCTTTTCAGCAATAATTATAAACCCCGGAGGATATACTCATTACAGTATTGCGATCCGTGACGCAGTTGCCGCAGTTGATATTCCTACAATAGAGGTGCATCTTTCAAATATTTACGCACGCGAGGAGTTTCGCCACACATCTGTTATTGCCGCTGTAGCCCGCGGCCAAGTTTCAGGATTTGGAAAGGAAAGCTACTTATTGGGGCTTAGAGCCGCTGTTGCTTCTATGAGATGATTAGCGACTACGGGTTACCTACTGCAGACTCCTGTCTGCCGGCTGATTTTAAAAAAGCGATAGAGATTGCTGAAAAAGTTTTTAAAGAACTTCCGACATTTGTAAAAATAGGCCTTTCTGAAAAAGAAGTTGCCCAAAAAATTAGGTCTGCATTAAAAAAGCATGGAGCTAAAAAAGAGGCTTTCCGCATAATTGTAGCATCAGGTAAAAATTCCACTAAAATACATGGCTTTGCGGGTAGAAGAAAAATCAAACAAGGTGACATTGTCATGTTTGATTTTGGAGCTTTGTATAATACTTTTAGATCAGATATTACAAGAACCTATATTATAGGAAAACCGACAAAGAAACACAAAAAGATATGGGCACTTCTTTTAAAGGCTCAAAAAGGAGCAATTGAAAAGATTAAAGCGGGAACCTCCTGCAAAGTAGTTGATCTTACCGCAAGAGCTATAATACAAAGAGCAGGCCACGGTGAAAATTTTATCCATTCGACAGGACACGCCGTACGACACAAAATCCACGAATATCCGAGGATTCGTTCAAAAAGCAGAGGAGTTTTGAAAGAGGGCGATGTTATTACAATTGAGCCGGGGATTTATATAAAAGGATGGGGTGGGATGCGGGTTGAGGACATGGTTTTGGTGACAAAAAGGGGGTATAGGGTTTTGACGAGGTTGCCGCAAACCCTCACCCTAAATCCCTCTCCCAGAGGGCGAGGGACTTAATTTCATGAAAACAACAGCCATCATAACAGCCGGCGGATCGGGACAGCGAATGGGTGAGCCCAAGCAGTTTCTTTTCTTGCTTGGACGACCTATGCTTGAATGGACAATTGACGCATTTAAAAAGTGTGATGCTATAAACGAGATAATTCTTGTTGTCGCAAAAGATAATATTGCAAAGGCAAAGGTTTATGGATTTAAAGTTGCAGAAGGGGGAGAGGAGCGGACCGATTCTGTTAGAAATGGATTGGCACTAGTTTCTCCTGATACCGATATTGTCCTAATACATGATGGAGCCAGACCCCTTGTTACGGAGAAGATTATAAAAAGAGCGGTTGATGGGTTAAAGGAGACGGGAGCTGCAATTGTTGGTGTGCCGGTGAAGGATACTGTAAAACAAGTGAACAGTGAACAGTGTACAGTGTACAGAACGCTTGAGAGAAGTTCTTTATGGCAAGCGCAGACACCCCAGGCGTTTCGATATGACATTATCAAAAAGGCATATGAAAATGCGAAATCAAATGCGACTGATGATTCAAAGCTGGTTGAGGATTTAGGGATTAAAGTTAAAATGGTTATGGGGAGTTATGAGAATATAAAAGTTACGACACCGGAAGATCTGATAATCGCAGAAGCTTTTTTGAAAAACAGATTATGAACTCCGATTGGGTCTGTTTGCATAATGGTCATTTCCGTGCCGTATCTGCCTCCTGCGTGATAAAATTTGCCGCTCTTACAATATTTATCTAAAATTTCTATGTTTTTTTGTCGATATATATATATGATAACCTATTCAGCAGGAGTAGTTTCTACTCCTGCAGCAAGAACAACCCTTGCAACTACAGCGCTTACTTTCGCAAAAGGCTATTTTGACAGGCACGAATATCGAAGCGCTTTAAGTTTTTTATTGTCTGTGGATGTAGGGCAATGGGATTATCCTAATTTTAGAACTGTTATAAAATGTTACTATCTCCTTGAAGAATATGAGAATGCCTTGCGTTATTCGGAAATTTCTTTAAAAAGATTTCCTGATATGGCTATTCATTCTGATACTTCTGATATTTTAAGACATTTAGGCAGACATAGCGAGGCAGATAATTTCGAGCAAAGACAGTTAAAACTTCTTTATGAATCTCCCGACCAAAAGTCAAGAGAAGTTGTAAGCGCTAAAGTAAAATCTTGTCTACGTTTTGGTTTTATATTAAAGGATAAAAGGAGTGGGAATCCGACCGGAGATAAGTGTGAAGCAATGAGATATTTTATAGAAGCATATGATATCCAGAGGCATATATACAGGCATGAAAAAGTTATAAGAATCTTTAATGGGCTTGTTTTTGCGATGCAGGAACTGTCTACACTGAGATTTTTTGATGATTTTATATCACGGCAATCAAAAAATAGGGAGACATTTTTGACGGCTTTCAAGTTGGCTGAGAGCATAATGACTGAAGCGTTAAAAGATTTCAATATGAAAAAAAGAGGAATACCGCAAGAATCCCAGAATGAATTTCTCAGAGCGCTTCACGCCTTCAAATTAATTCAGGAGAGAATAAAACAAATAGAAACAATTCCCTCAATAGCAGCATAAAGCCCAAATAGGCTTGACACAAAAGAGTAGACAATATAATATAAAAGCAGGTGTTTTACATATGGATAATTTGAATCCTTCGACTATTGCGCAGAAAGGTGAAAAAATTTATCAGGAAAAATATAAGCAACTTCTTGAAAAAAGTGATTTTGGACAATATGTTGCCATTGATATTGAAACAGAAACTTATTATTTAGGAAAAACTGCCGAGGAAGCTTTGGAAAAAGCAAAAGAAAGCAATCCGCAAAAAATCTTTCATCTTATAAAAATCGGTTCAGAGGGGATATTTAAAGTTGCATGGACTTTAGATAATAAATTGGAAGATGCCTGGCATTTTTGATCAACGAAATCATCCTGGAATCTGCGCTTGTTTTGGCAAGTACTGCAACTTATACTTTAGCAGATGGCAGACCGTCTACTACTTTATTATGCAGGGGGACTGTAGAGATAGAAAATATCAAATTATTTGGCTTGATCTCAATTTTTCCTGGGGATGATCTTTTAATAGGGGTTGAACTTTTAAAAAGATTGAACAAAAAATTTATTTTAGATTTTCCCAATAATAAAATTGAGTTCATCTAAATAAAAAACTCCAAAAGAGCCCAAACAACGGCTTGGGCTCTTTTAAGGTGTTAAAAAATACAATCTAATTCGGTCCGTCATCAAAAAGGAGTTCGTGTTCTATATGTGGATTACATTTTGATTTTGCATTAGAATATGCGATGTATGCGATGTCAATTGCAGTTGCTGCTTTTTCTACTAATGCTGATGTGCCACCGGTAGCCTTAATTACCTTGGCTTTTCCTATAACAATATTCACAAGCGCGCTATTCTTAGGATCATCTAATGCCTTTTTACTTAATGTCCATCCTTTAGGGGTTTTAATAAATAGTTTTTTTGCATCTTTTGGTAAACCATTTTGACTTAAAAAAGCATTAATCTCTGAAGATGTCATATAACCAGAAGGCGGAATTGTATTAAATATTGTTTTCACTATTATTTCGTTAATCTTTTTTTGATCAGAATTATTCAAGATTAAGTTTGTGTTGTTGTTAATACCCTCCATCGTTCCATATCACCTCCTGAAACTCTTCAATTTCTATATTATTATAGTTTTTTTTTTTTTGAAATTTCATCTTATTTTTGATTTGCGGCTGTGGTAGAATAAAAGAGACTATGAAAAAAAAGCTTAATAAAAAAGATATATTTAAATTAATAAGAACAATAGTAGATAAATCTATCAATAGAGTTAAACCTCAAAAAGTTATTTTGTTTGGTTCTTACGCTTACGGGAATCCTAATAATGATAGTGATGTTGATTTGTTATTTATAAAAAACACAAAACAATCTAATTTAGAAAAACATCGTTTTGTAAGCAGTAGAATTGACCATGTTTTGCCCCTTGATATTTTAGTAAAGACTGATTTTGAAGTAGATAAAAGGCTTAAAATGGGAGACCCTTTTTATAAAGAGATAATTAAAAAAGGCAGAGTATTATATGAATCTACCTAATAAACAGCTTATTAATGAATGGCTAGAAAAGGCTTCCGGAGATTATGAAGTTGCAGTAGGTCTTTATAAAAGCAAAAGAAAGAAAAAAATATACTATATTATTGCTTTTCACTGCCAACAGGCTATAGAGAAATATTTAAAAGCCTTACTCATTTGCTTTGGGATCAATTTCCCAAAAACACATGATCTTCTCAATTTGCTTGATTTTGTAATAAAAAAAGATCAATTTCTTAAAGCCATAGAGCAACAATTATTGATTTTAAACCCTTTTGCGGTAGGATTCAGGTATCCCGGAGAAGATATAGATAAAGAAGAATTAAAAGAAGCTATCAAAGCTTTGAAGATATTAAAACCAATTTTATTGAAAAGGATAAAGGAATTTTTATAGATGTTCTATCCATCAAAAGAACAATTCATAGAATTATCAAAACAGGGTAATTTAATCCCCGTCTGCAAAGAACTTGTTGCAGATATGGAAACCCCTGTTTCCGCATTTAAAAAAATTACAGCATCTGCAAAAGGTGATGATTACTCTTTTCTGCTCGAATCGGTCGAAGGGGGAGAAAATGTCGCAAGGTATTCATTCCTTGGAACTACTCCTCAAAAAATCTTCTCATTTGATGGCAAAAAAGACCCATTCTCCGAACTTGAAAAAATCATCACCCGGTACAAACCTGTAGTTGTTCCCAATATGCCCCGTTTCCACGGTGGTTTGGTTGGCTATATAAGCTACGATGCTGTCCGATTTGTAGAAAATATCCCCGCTAAAAATAAAGACGACCTAAAACTTCCTATCGCGCAATTTATGTTGACAGATACTATCTTGGCTTTTGACCATGTAAAGCACAAAATCCTTATAATATCTAATGCTTTTGTCGAAAATAATCCTGAAAAAGCATACCGGGACGCGTGCGAAAAAATATCGGCACTTGAAAAGAAATTAAAGAAAAGTTTAAAAGGTGATGATTTTGAAATCCCATCAATGCCAAAGAAAGAACTGAAAATCAGATCAAATTTTACACAAAAAGAGTATGAATCGGTCGTCGAAAAAGCAAAAGAGTATATCAGGTCGGGAGATATTATCCAGGTGGTTCCTTCGCAGAGGTTTGAAACAAAATTTGACGGTGATCCTTTTAATGTTTACAGGATTTTGCGGACAATAAATCCGTCACCATACATGTATTACCTCAAATTTAAAGACTTGAAAATAGTTGGCGCGTCTCCCGAAGTGATGGTGCGATTTGAAAACGGCAAGGCAACTTTAAGGCCAATCGCCGGAACTCGCCCTCGAGGCAAAACAGAGAAAGAAGATAAATCATTTGAAAAAGAACTTTTAGCGTCTGAAAAAGAGCGAGCCGAACATGTTATGCTTGTTGATCTTGCAAGAAATGACCTAGGTAGAGTTTGTAAAGCAAATACGATAAAAATAGATGAGATTATGTCTGTCGAGAGATACTCCCATGTTATGCATATTGTAAGTAATGTAACAGGAGCGCTTTCCGATGACAAAAACGCATTTGACCTTATCCGTGCATCTTTTCCTGCGGGAACAGTTTCAGGCGCTCCAAAAGTCCGTGCAATGGAGATAATCGATGAGCTTGAAAATATAAAACGGGGACCTTACGCTGGCGCAATTGGCTACTTTTCATTCTCCGGCGAGATGGATACATGTATAACTATAAGAACATTGATTTTGAAAAATAAAAAGGCTTACATACAAGCAGGGGCGGGAATTGTTTCCGATTCTGTGCCAAGCGAAGAGTATCAAGAGACCTGCAACAAAGCCTCGGCAATGCTTCGTGCTGTAGAGCTTTGCGGGTAAGGCCTTATGATTAACCTCCGCATGCTCAAGCTTTCCGACAAGACCATATGGATTTGTATGTCTTTTCTAATAGCTGTCGGATTTCTTGCCATCTTTTCTGTAACGTACAAGACAGCCCTTAACGAAAATCATAGCGCTCTTTTTTATCTTTCAAAACAGTTCGGTTCTTTTATTGTTGGTCTTATTGGTATGGCTTTTTTTGCCTATCTGGATTATAACCACTTAAAAAAGATCGCGATTCCGTTATATATTGGAATGCTGGCTCTCCTTGTCTTTGTTCTTTTTCAGGGGACATCCGCTTATGGCGCGCAAAGATGGATTAATCTTGGGATTTTGTCTTTTCAGCCGTCAGAAATAACCAAGCTTGTTGTGATTATTGTTCTTGCAACTTATTTTACAAAAAGACAAGGCAAGTCCAATCCTTTGCTGACTTTATTTATAATGGGGCTCCCGTTCCTTTTAATATTTAAGCAGCCTGATTTAGGCACAGCATTGGTTGTTGCCGCAATCAGTTTTGGAATGCTCATATGGGACAAATCATCGCCGATTATCCTTGCAATGATTGTAACCCCATTTTTGTCACTTATGTGTCGGCCAAATATATTATTATGGTGTTTTTATATATTTATGGTTTGGTTCTTCTTGTATTTTAGTCGAGTTAAATTGTGGGATATGTTAATTATCCTCGGTTTAAATATTGGGGTGGGGGTTGCTTTCCCAATTATATGGGGATTGTTAAAAGAATATCAAAGAATGAGAATTATAGCCTTTTTAAATCCCGGAATTGATCCTTATGGTATGGGTTATCATACAATGCAAAGTGTCATAGCTGTCGGCTCGGGTGGATTTCTTGGAAAAGGTTTTCTTCAAGGGACTCAAACTCAGCTTCATTTTATTCCTGAACAGCATTCAGATTTTATATATTCCGCAATAACGGAAGAATTTGGTTTTGTAGGAGCTATGATGGTACTATTTGTTTTATTTGTTTTAATAAGAAAAGCTTTTATTATCGCAGGTGAGGCAAGGGATTATTTGGGGGGGATACTTGTTTGCGGGGCGGCTATGATGATCTTTTTTCACGTTTTTATTTCAATTGGCATGGTTTTAGGGATAATGCCGGTTGTTGGAATCCCACTTCCATTTGTAAGTTTTGGAGGGACGGCGCTTATTGTGAACATGATACTTGTGGGGATTATCCAGAGCGTTGCAATGAGGCGAAGGGATCTTATTTTTTAAACGTTGTCAAAAAATTAGTCGGGTACGATTTGGCTTAAAAGCTCTCTTGCTTTTTTATTTTCCGGATCAATTGCAATAACTTTATTTAAATCAGTTATAACTTCAGGCAGATAGGAATTATCCATTTCTCTTAAAATAACTAAATTTACTATCACGACGGCCCTGTTAAAATAAGCTTCAGCTTTTGTGTCTTTTGTACAATAAGGATCCAATTTAATAGATTGATTAAAATCATCCAAAGCCCCATGATAATCTTGTTGATTCATTCTGGCCGCTCCTCTATATAAATAAACCAGTGAATTCTTTTGATCTAGTAAGATTGCTTTATTAAATAATGTTATTGCCGCTTCATTGTTGTGAGACATAAAACAAGAAAGCCCAAAACCAATGTAATTTCCTGCGCTGTTTGGATCCAAACTTATTGCTTGTTTAAAGTGTTTTTCAGTATTTTCAGAATTTCCTGCATAACCATATGCTGTCCCTAACCAATAGTCTATTTTGTAATAATCGGGATTTTTATTTTTAATCTCTATGAAAAAAGGTATAGCTTCTTTGTATTTTCCACTAAAAAAGTTTGCAACACCAAAATTCCCTATTATATCCAAATCATTTCCTAAAAGTTTTTTAGCCTTGTTAAGATCAGGGAAGGCTTTTTGAGGGGTGCTTTTTATATAAAGATAAGCACATGCTCTATTAAAGTAAGCCAAACCTAATATTCCATTTTCATCCAAGCGTTTTTCTTTTTCGTTTTTAAACATAGGGTTGTGGGAAAACTCATTTTTTGTTGTAGTAGAGATTTTTCCTGTATCTATAGTGTAAGTTGTTTTTCCATCCGTATAACGGCAAAAAACATGTTTTGGCAGTTTATATATATCTATTTTGTAACCCAAAGATTTGGATAGTGCGAGTAAAAGCAAGGCATACGTATCACAAACAATATTTTTTTTTGCCAAAGACTGAAGAAGAAGCGATTTGCTTACTGCATCTTCGCCTGAAACATTAATCCCTTTTTCTTTCAACAGGTCATTTATAAGCTTAAATATATCTATTCCTTTAATCTTTTTTTCTTTAATCTTTTTTTTTTGCTTCAGTTAATATATCTAAAAGGATGTTATAGCCTTTTTGTGTGTCGGGAAAAGAGACGACCTCAGACTCCAACATAAATATTTTATTAATAATAGATGGAAATAGGCCATTGTCAGGCAAAGCTAATCCTTCTATCTCTTTTTCTATGTAAGGCCTGTTGTTTTGAATAAAATCCCAATATTCCTTGTCTGTTCTTTTTCCATTGCCGTCTGAATCTAATTTTTCGCTATTTTCAATTTTCCCGTTTTTATTAAAATCAAATTGGGCAGATTTTTGAATCTGAGGATACCCCCCCCATAAAAAATCTTGAGACCAGTTTGTTGTTGCCGCCATGTGATTTAATGCCTCTTTTAACCCCGATTATTCATGGTAAAACCAGAAACTAACCTGATCATGATAATTGGGGGAACTATGTAAATAATACCTAAAAACAGATTGTACAAATAGTATTGATAAGGAGGTTTTGTTGACTTTTTTCTACTTGTTTTTTTGTTTGATTTTTTGATATAATAATTACTTGCAACACAATGAAGCAAGATATAAAATTTAAAGCATTAATAGATCGTATAGAGGGAGATAAAGCTGTTGTTTTACTGGGAGAAGAAGATGAGGCAACAGTCTATTTTCCTATTCAATTTTTACCTCAAAGCATTAAAGAAGGGGATATTCTTAATTTTAAAATAGCTGTCAAATCGAGAAAGACAAAAGAGGCTAAAGATAAAATTAGGGAGATGATAGAAAAATTAAAAGCAAAAAATTAGAAGTTTCTATGCGTTGGATGATGTTTTTTCTACTCTTATTTTATTCAACCGGATTATCAGAAAATACCAATATAAAAAATGAAGTTCCTAGGCATTTTACGGTAAAAGTCTTAACGACTTCTTATTGGGCACATAAGGGAAGCGATTATGGCTGTTATCGGAGAGTTGCAAAAAATCAAAAACGCATAGGCAATTTTGTCGCGCTTAATTTTCTTCCCGGTGGAAGCATAGTCATGATTCCAGCTCTTTTTAAGACTACAACTTTTGAAGTTGCGGACACCTTTGGAGGTTCAGGCTTTGGATATTTCAAAGGTGAAAAATATTGGAAAGTTGACATCTTGAAAAACAAAAATGAGTGGCACGAAAATATTGATTATCCTATTGATTTATATGTTGTAAAATTCAACGAAAAAGGGCCTGTAAAAAATAAAACAGTAAAAAACAACGCACTTTCTATTTTACAAAAAATCAAAGCAAATAATAAGTGAGGGTAGTTATCTTTTTCTCTTGATATATTCGATAAGCCCGCCGGCATCAATCAGTTTTTGCATGAATTCAGGAAAGGCTTGGGCTTTGTAAATCTTGCCTGTTGTTTTGTTGGTAATATTTCCTTTGGCTAACTCAACCTCAATTTCGTCTCCTTCGTTTATTCCGTCAACAGCTTCAGGAGATTCAAGGATAGGAAGACCTATGTTTATAGCATTGCGATAAAATATCCTAGCAAACGATTTTGCGATAACGGCTGAAACGCCTGATTCTTTTATGGCAATTGGAGCATGTTCACGAGAAGACCCACACCCAAAGTTTTCGCCGCCGACGATAAAATCACCTTTTTGCATTTTATTTATCCATGTAGGATCAGCATCTTCCATGCAATGTTTCGCAAGCTCCGCGGGATCGGAGGTGTTTAAATATCTTGCAGGGATAATTAAATCAGTATCAATATTATCTTTAAATTTCCAAGCTTTGCCTTGCATGCCTTAACTATACCAAAAATCGGATGAAATTTCAAAAAAAATGATAAGAGTGTATGTGGAGTGAGGATACTTGGAGGTAAATAAATGGCTATTTCCCCATCACGGGGTTTTCTTGAATGAAAAAAAAGTTTTCCGATAGTATGAGCTCCGATTATGAACCCCGATTAGGAAATCGGGGTTCATAGACGAACAGAATTCTAGCAGAGTGTTGGAACTTTCCCCAGGTATGAATAATCGGGGTGAAATTTTCTTATTACAAAACAGATAATAATTTATGGCGAAAATAATAAAAAAACCTGCATATACTTGGCCTTCTACATTAAGAATGTGGGCAAGAGGAAGCGGCTCTAAAGCTTTTGGAGTATATTTAAAAGCCTTACGGGATATTACATATTTAACAAATGATGAGCTTGTTGACAAGTTGGCTTTAAAAAAAGAGGCTTTTGAGCGCGGAGATGCTGCAACAGTAGAAAAATTAAGAAATGATATTGTCTCATCATTTTTGCCGTATGTCAGAAATATCGCATTTAGCTTTGAATATTCAGGGGTTCCTATTGGTGATATTATTCAGGAAGGGAACCTCGGTTTAATGAGGGCTGTGGAAAAATACGATCCTGAGAGAGGTATAACCCTTATAACCTATTCTAGATCTTACATTTGGGGAGCGATGATGCGCTTTGTGTATACGGAAAACCTAGCAAAAGATGGGGTTGACAAGCCTTTGTATTTATTGGAATTAGGAAGGGAATTAAGCCGTTTATCGAAAGATTTTTTAATGACAAATGGGAGAGCTCCTGATCATGAAGAACTTGCTGAAATTGTGGATTTGCCATTGAAGACAGTTGATAGAGCTTTGACTTGTAATTCTGGAGCTTTTAATCATAGCTTTTATTCTGTAAGAAGAGATGAGAGTGAAGAAGAGCTTGATCTTCAGGGAGATGAATCTTTTTCTGAATTAGATGGAATTCTTTGTTTCGGAAAGATAAGCCAGCCGTCGATAATTGATGAGTTTTTACAGGGGGAAGAACTCTCTCCTGAAGAAAGAGTTTTTATGCACGAAAGAGAAGCTCTCTTTGATTCTATATTTAGGAGACTACTTACGCCTCGTGAAGAAAAAATAATTCAACTTTTCTATTTTGAAGATAAATCATATTCAGAAATAAGCGCTATTTGTTTGTCTTCCGAAGATAAGGTTAGAGGGAGAAAACAGGCAGCTATACGAAAACTTCGAGTTCATAATTTGTACTTCCGAGAATTTAAAAGTAAATAAATTAACGATAGTAATTAACCCCGATTATCCCAATCGGGGTTAATTTGAAAAATATGGACGAGAAAAATGATTTTAAAAAAACAGGGGAAACCACTTTTATAAGAAGAAGAGAATCACAGAATCATTCATAAAACAACCTGAAATTTAGCTTTTTTCATTCGATATTAAAACAGCATAAATGATTAACAGTAAAATAATATCTTTTAATATTGATACCGCTGTCAATAAACCTTACAGCATAAAGCAATTACTAGATAGAATTCAACAAGAAGAAGCAACTGACATTGATATTATCATGATGTTGCACGAGTTTGGAATGCCTATTGTCACCACTCGATTAAAAGCCATTATGAGAACAGAACCTTTTATTGAGTTTCTTAGAAATCTGGCAATAGAGGAAGAGATGAAAACAATAAATGACCTAACAGCCAAGGCGATATTAGTTTATGAAAACTCAATAGCTGCGGGTAAGATTACTTCAGCATTAACAAATTTTTTACATGAAAATCCATCTGCTGAATCAATTATTATTAATATATGTTTAGATAGATCTGAATGGTGGGATACGAAAAGAGATCCAGATTTTAACACGTTTGGTTTTATAACTGAAGCCAGTTTTTTGTATGGCCTTTTAACTGACAACGATCAAAAATGGCGTTTTATAATATTCATGATAGCTATCCAGTATCTTTACTCTCACCATGACACTAGAATTTGGGAACAAAACCTGAAAATCGATTTTTTCAATATAACAAGAAAAGCATTTCCTCATAGGGATGAAATATATCGTAAGCTTAGGTTCAGACATTATCCCCGTGACTATGCTAAATATACATCAACCGCCGAAATCATGGAAAAACTTATCTCCCTGATAAATAAATCGGAGCCTACTACTTCAGCTTCTTTGTAGACTTCTACAGCCAAGTTATTAGATGTTTAACATCATTTAACCCCGATTATTCATACATCGAGTAATGTTTGACAATTTGTTAGTTATTGATTCTGGCGTGAACCCCGATTATCCCAATCGGGGTGAATAATCGGGGTTAATTTTAGATTACTGAAGGAGTTTTTAACACAAATCCGCAGGGCTTACAATATATCCTGCTACAGCAGAGGCTGCCGCCACTGCAACATTTGAAAGATAAACTTCCGACTTTGGATGACCCATTCTTCCTACAAAGTTTCGATTTGTAGTAGCAATTGATCTTTCATCTTCCGCCAATATTCCCATATGCCCGCCAAGGCACGGTCCGCAGGTTGGAGTTGAGACTGCCGCTTCCGCTTTCATAAATATGTCGATTAAGCCTTCTTTCATGGCTTGACTGTAAATTGCTTGTGTCGCAGGAATAATTATTAGCCTTACATTCTTATTTCTCTTTTTCCCTTTTAGTATTTTTGCTGCAATTCGTAAATCTTCAATACGACCGTTTGTGCATGAACCGATTACAGACTGGTCGATTTTTATGTTCTTACATTTACTCACAGGCTTTGTGTTGCTTGGCAAATGAGGGAAGGCGACTTGTGGCTCGATTGTTGAGACATCCCAGTTGTATGTGTGTTTATAGACTGCATCGGGATCGGACTGGAGATTAGACCACAGATCACTGACCACAGACCATGAACCTAATTTCATTTTTGTCTTTAGATACTCATAAGTCTTTTGGTCAGGAGCAAAAATTCCATTCTTTCCACCTGCCTCAATCGCCATATTGGCCATTGTCAAACGGCCTTCAATAGAAAGCTTTTCAATCGCGGGACCTGTAAACTCCATAGACATATACCGTGCGCCGTCTACACCTATTTGCCCTATTGTGTAAAGGATCAAATCTTTTGCTTCGACCCATTTTTTAAGCTTGCCTTTAAAGATGAATTTTAACTGCTCTGGAACTTTAAACCAAACTTCGCCAGTTGCCATTGCAGCCGCCATGTCTGTTGATCCAACTCCTGTTGAGAATGCTCCAAGAGCTCCGTATGTACAGGTGTGAGAATCAGCGCCTATAATTAAATCTCCCGGAATTATTGCTCCCATTTCTGGAAGCAGAGCATGTTCAACACCCATGCAGCCAATCTCAAAAAAATTGACTATCCCATATTTTTTGGCAAATTCACGCATCATCTTAACCTGTTCCGCAGATTTTATATCTTTGGCAGGGGTAAAATGATCGGGCACAAGATAGATTTTCTTTTTGTTGAAAACTTTTGCAACTCCAATTTTTGCGAATTCTTTTATGGCGGGTGGGGATGTAATATCATTCCCAAGTACAAGATCAACTTTGCAGTTGATAAGTTGTCCGGGTTCGACTTCTTTCAACCCCGCATGTTTAGCTAATATTTTTTGTGACATTGTTTGTTGCATGTCTTAACTATACCAAAAATCGCCTGAAATTTCAAAGAAATCTAAACGAGAGTGTAAACGAGAACCAAATATATTTTATTTAAAAAAAGGAGGGAAAGGATTGGGAGAGAGTCTATTGCTTAAAGGAGGAAAATATTATGGGAGTTAGAGCCGCGAGAGTAATAAGTAGCCTTGGTGGGAGTCGGGAGATGTTAGCATCCATGGTTTTTCATCGTGCAAAAAGTTTAGTTGGGAGCAGAATTTCTCAAATGGAAAAATTGAAAGAACCCTATAACCCCAGTGAGCTAAGAGGAAATGTTTTAAATGGATTGGGGATAGAAAATGTCGAAGATGTTTCAAAAGGAATCGAAGGAAATAGAGTCCCTGATGAAGTATACCTTAGGGTGAGAGATGAAGAGCAAGGAAATACAGAAGATGTTGATATTATAAGGCAAATAGCTATGAGATTTTTGGGTTCTACCAAAGTTCCAATGATGCTTGGAGATTCTCTTACTACTAGAGAAGGAAATTGGTTTGATAAGCGAACCAAGCTTTCGTGGGAGCAGGGAACAGAAAAATTACTTTATTATCCTGACTTTTCTAGAAGGTTGTTAGGTAAAATATATGGTGAATGGATAGCATTATTAGGAATAATTCCCCCTTCCAATGATGTTGAATCTCTCATGATAAACAAAAATATTGATTGGCTTACCATGCTATATTTTAGTGAGAGATTAGAAAGAAGACAAGATAGGCCTAGTGGTGCAAAATATCCTAACCCTGGGAGTATGCAAGTATCTTTAAGCTTTTTGATATGCAAGCCAGGAGAGTCGCCAGAACTAAATAGTAGGCAAATATTAGCATCTGGTAAAGTGGCGTTTTAAACAAAAATTATGCAAATAAGTTGTGAGGTATGAGTTGTGCATTATATGGCTCAACCTCACAACTGCGGCTTAACCAACTATTCTAGGATTTAGCCTCCAAAAAGTCATAGTCTGATGAAGAAGAAAAGTTTCCTCTTGCTCTTGACCCAAAAAGATAGGCGCTTACTATTTGAGGATATTTCCTGAAAACTTTAGCTAATATTTTTTGTGACATTGTTTGTTGCATGCCTTAACCCCGATTATTCACCTCAGAATCAATAACTAACAAATTGTCAAACATTACTCGAGGTATGAATAATCGGGGTTAACTATATCAAAAATCATCTGAAATTTCAAAAATCTCTTGTTAGGGCTTCAAAGAATTGGTATAATAAAGATGTCGTGGAGGAAGAGTTATAGATGAAGATGTCGAGGCTCTTTGCGCCAACCTTGCGAGAAGAACCAGGTGAAGCTGAGGTAATATCCCATAAATTAATGCTTCGGGCGGGTATGATGAGGAAGCTGGCTGCAGGAGTTTATTCACTTTTACCCCTTGGACAACGTGTTATTCAAAAAGTCTCCAATATTATTCGTAAAGAATTAAATTATGCTGGAGCTCAAGAAGTTTTTCTGCCAGTCCTCCTTCCTTCTGAATTATGGAAAGAGACAGGCCGATGGGACCTTTACGGCAAGGAACTCTTTCGCATAAAAGATCGCCATGATAGAGAATTTTGTTTAGGCCCTACGCACGAAGAGATAATTACGGATATTGCGCGCAATAATATACGTTCATATAAACAGCTGCCAATTAATTTATATCAGATACAAACGAAATTCCGCGATGAAATACGCCCGCGATTTGGAGTTATGCGTTCTCGCGAATTTATGATGAAAGATGCGTACTCTTTCCATGCGGACCAAGAATGTTTGAATAAAGAGTATAAAAACATGTATGAGACTTATTGCCGTATTTTTGACCGTATCGGTTTTAAATATAAAGTGGTTGACGCGGATTCCGGTATTATGGGCGGAGGGTTTTCTCAAGAATACATGGTTTTGGCAGATACCGGCGAAGAAGAAATTTTCTACTGTGAAGAATGTTCTTATGCTGTTTCTTCAGAAGCCAAAAAATCTGATGACTGTCCAAAATGTAAGGGTAAAAGCTTAAATAAGACACGAGGGATTGAAGTGGGCCATATTTTTCAGCTTGGGACAAAATATTCCGAAGGGATGAAGGCTACTTATCTTGATGAAAACAATAATGAGCAACCTTTTATTATGGGGTGTTATGGCATAGGGGTTGGAAGGACTGCGGCAGCCGCAATAGAACAGAGCCATGACAAGGATGGAATAATTTGGCCGATGGCGATCGCGCCTTATAAAATTATTATAGTTCCGGTAAATGCTGAAGACCCTGAGCAATTTGTTGCTGCAGAAAAAATTTATAATGAATTGACCGATCAAGTAGGAGATGATATCGCGTTTGATGATCGCGCGGGTCGTCTTGGGATGAAATTAAAAGATGCCGATTTAATCGGTTTTCCTGTCAAAATAATAATAGGAAAGGGATTAAAAGAAGGTAAGTTTGAACTCAAAATAAGGGCGACAGGTGAAGTTAAATTAGTTGACAAGGATAATATATTTCCGGTTTTGAAAGAATTGATTTAGCATAGTAAGAAATATTTTTCTGGAGGGCTTAATGACTTGTTTTAATTGTTCCTCAAAATGTGATAAACCTGAAGAAGCCTGCGGTGTGTTCGGCATATATTCTTATGATGGTGATCATTTGGCAAAAACAACATATTATGGCCTTTTTTCGCTTCAACATAGAGGACAGGAGTCTGCCGGAATTGCTGTATCTAATGGGAAAGAGATTAATTATCAGGTTGGGATGGGGCTTGTTAATGTTGTGTTCAAAGAATGGAGTTTAAAAGATCTAACAGGCAACATATCTATCGGGCATGTCAGATATTCAACAACCGGAGGAAGCAGCCTCTCTAATGCGCAGCCTTTTGTTTTGGATACAAAATTTGGGCCTGTTGCTGTTGCTCATAACGGTAATTTAATTAATACCGATGAACTTAAACAGGGTTTGCAGGATAAAGGATTTAAGTTTTCCGGAACTTCCGATACTGAAGTAATTGCAGGACTTATTGCTACTTCGGAGAAAGATAAATTTGAAGAAGCCCTTTTTTCTGTTCTTGATCAGATTCAAGGGGCTTTTTCTCTTCTTATTATGACAACTGACAAACTTTTTGCGATAAAAGATCCTCATGGTGTCAGGCCTTTGTGTGTTGGCGAGTTGGATGAAGCTTATGTTGTGGCATCTGAGACATGCGCATTGGATATTGTCGGCGCGAAATTTCTAAGAGAGATATCAAATGGAGAGATTGTTATTATAGATAAAGAAGGGATGCAGTCAAAAACTTATTCCAGAAAAAAGAAGTCTGCTTTATGTGTTTTTGAATTTATTTATTTTGCCAGACCTGATTCTGTAATTAATGGGCGCAGCGTTTATGAAGCCCGAGTCAGCATGGGGAAATATTTAGCGAAAGAACATAATTCTCCTTATATGGATTTTATAAGCGGGGTTCCAGATTCGGGAATACCCGCGGCGATCGGTTTTGCGTCTGAAAGCAGAATCCCTTTTGGTGACTCGTTGATTAAAAACAGGTACGTAGGGAGGACTTTTATACAGCCCAGCCAGGAGATCCGTGATATGGGAGTAAAAATCAAATTAAATCCTTTAAGAGAGACAGTTAGAAACAGCAAGTTGGTTGTTTTAGATGATTCAATAGTAAGGGGGACAACCTCCAGGCAGATTGTGAAGATTTTAAAAGACGCGGGAGCAAGAGAAGTTCATTTTAGAGTATCTTCACCTCCTATAACACATTCTTGTTTTTATGGTATTGATACTCCTTCCAGGGCTGAATTAATAGCTGCTAACTTGTCTGTTGAAGGCATTAGGAAATACCTTGATGTAGAATCTTTGGGTTATTTAAGCTTAGAAAGTTTGGTTAGGTCAATCAATTTGCCGAGAAATTCTTTGTGTTTGGCTTGTTTAAGCGGCAGTTATCCTATAGAAATTCCGGAAAAACTGGAAACACTGAAATTATTTTTTAAATGATAAGATAATAAAAAGGGGGGTGAATAGCATGGGTGAATCATGCAACTCTTATCCAAAATGTCAGAAGTGTGGAACGGGGGAACTTATTCCATTATCTGACTTTTCTAACAACTCAGTTGCAATTCGTTATAAAGCGTGGGCTTGTACGAATAAAGATTGCAGATTCTTTATTGTTTTGCGTGGTGGAGATGTTTATTATGGTACAGCAACAACAGAATCAGCAAGATAATTTTAAGCTTATTTATAAGAATAATAAGAGCGGGCGGTGTATGTAAACGCCCGTTTTTTATTTTATGGAAAAGGCAATAAGCGCTTATTGTTTAGGGTAAAGTAAAGTGGTATAATTATAATCAAATAGCATAATAATTTAGCGTGAAATTTAAAATATATGGGATCGAATAGCAAATAACTAAAAAAAGAGGGTGATTACTGTGAAAGGCTTAACTTATAAATCATCGGGAGTGGATATAGAGGCGGGGTATGAGGTGGTGAAAAGGGTTAAGAAACTGGCACGCTCTACTTTTAATCCCGCAGTTGCCTCTGGAATCGGTTTTTTTGGCGGTTGCTATTCGATCGATGAAAAAAACATGTTGGTTTCTGCGACCGATGGGGTTGGAACCAAACTTAAAATCGCCTTTAAAATGAATAAGCATGATACTGTAGGAATTGATCTTGTTGCAATGAATGTGAATGATGTTATTTGTTGTGGCGCTAAACCGCTATTTTTTCTTGATTATATTGGAGTTCACAAGTTAGACCCTGATATTGCTGAACAAATTTTAAAGGGGATTGTTAAGGGATGTAAGGAGGCTGGTTGTGCATTGATTGGCGGGGAGACCGCTGAGCTTCCCGGTTTGTACAATGATGGGGAGTATGATTTGGCCGGTTTTGTTGTCGGTATGGTTCAAAAGAAAGATGTGATTAATGGTTCTAAAATTAAGCCTGGAGATAAGATTTTAGGACTTGCTTCTTCCGGCATTCACAGTAATGGGTATTCTTTGGTGCGAAGGGTATTTTTCTGTTGCGCTGATCTTGATATTAATGAAGAGATGAAAGGGCTTGATAAGACTTTAGGTGAAGAGCTGTTGACTCCTACTAGAATTTACACTAAAACCATTTTAAACTTAATAAAACAGGTGAAAGTTAAGGGAGTTGCTCATATAACAGGGGGCGGACTTCCTGAAAATGTTGCCCGCCTTTTACCGAAAGGGACAAAAGCTCATATAGAACGTTTCTCATGGAAACATCCATCTATCTTCGGTTTAGTTCAAATGTACGGACGAGTTGGAAATGACGAGATGTATAAAACATTTAATATGGGAATTGGAATGGTTATTGTTGTTGAGAAGAAAGATGTGGATAAGACTTTAAAAGCTCTAAAAAAATCAGGGGAGGAAGCTTTTTTGATAGGTGAAATTCAGAAGGGGAGCGGGGAAGTAGAGATTAAGTAGAGTTACCAAAAAATGCCGGACTCCATTTCGGGTATGGGGTCAGAGCAAGAGCGAAGTTCATCATTATCAAGTACTTGATGAACTTGGGGATTAATTCTCCATCTGCCATCAGGAAGAATTTCTAAATTTTCATATCCTAGAAAGTCTATTGTAGTTGCATCTTTAACTTTGTTTGGAGCAACGAGGGGTGAAGATGCTCTGACAATATTAATCCAATCCTCAAACCCAATATGTTTAAATCTTTCTCCTGATACGTCTGGAATTTTTTCTGTATATTTTTTTTGCAAATCATGAGAAAGGAAGGGAAAAACTCGATTCCAGAAAAAACTTTCAATAAATTTAAAATGCAGCCATTCAGGATTTTTGTTTATCCAGGCACAATCATTTTCACTAAAAAAGCCATGGCGTAAACCTAAGCCCCTTAGCGCGATTTTAGCGGGTTTTAAATATTCAATTGCTTCAATAAACCTTGCAGCATATTCATTGAGAATCTCTTCACTTGGTCTATCTGGCCCGTTAAATTCTTTATGGAATAAATGCACAGAAAGTCTACGTATTTCTATTCCCATAGAACTTAACTTTTTATAAGTAGCTAAAGCGTTCTTAAGGGTATGCGGTGAACCGTGTGTTTGAAGCGCTGCTGCTCCAAAAGTATATGCTGAAAGAACATCGTGGCTTGCTTTATATACATCGCCAAAATCTGCCTTCCAAAAAGGATCTCCGTAGTGTAATATCTCTATTCTAACGGTATTAAAACGGATTTTAATATTATACCGTTTTGCCATCTCAAATATTAACAATATTTTTATGTATTCAGTTGACTCGGTTTTGCTTGGAGTCCCAGCCAGACAACAAGTACATTGATTTTGGCATCCGCTCATAATTTCAAAGCTTATTATGGGATCGCGCCTGACGCTTGCTATAGCTTCAAATGGATAAGAGTCAGGTGGAGTAAAAAGTTCAAGATGTGGATTTTCAATCCTTGGTGATTGAGAGGATATCCAGCGTAAATAATTTTGCAGATAGGTGTCGCTGTAAGCTTGAGATACGACTCTTTGACTAAACCTAAAAAGATGGTCTCTTATATCAAGTCCTTTGCTATTTAGTAAATCGTAATTTTTGTCAAATATAGCTGCTCCTCGCCTCAGATTAGAAACATGTTCGGCAGGAAAATTTTTGGCGTTCAATAATTGCCAGGGAACCAACTTTCTACAGCTTCTTATAGTTGTTTCTGACTGTTGAACCATGTTTTTTTATCGAAAAAAACAGGACGAAATTTCGTGTAATATGCTAAAATTAAAAAAAGAAGGGAATTAAAATGCTAAAAATCGGAGTTCTAATTTCAGGCCGCGGATCAAATCTTCAAGCCTTAATTGATGCGTCAGAGTGCAGAGATATCCCTGCTGAAATTTCTGTTGTTATTTCAAATAAATCTGACGCTTATGGATTAGAGCGCGCTAAAAAGCATAATATTCCAGCTGTTTTTATAAACCCCAAGGATTTTCCTGACAAAAATTTTTACGAGGAAAAAATTGTTGAGACCTTGAAAAAATATAATGTTGGGCTTGTCTGTTTGGCAGGATATATGAAGATCGTTGGCAAGGTTGTTTTGACTGAGTATAAGAGAAAGATGATTAATATCCATCCATCACTATTACCTAAATATCCAGGCCTTCATGCACAAAAGCAAGCCTTAGAAGATAAAGCAAAAGTGTCAGGCGCAACAGTCCATTTTGTGGATGAAGGCTGTGACACGGGGCCTATTCTTCTACAGGCAGAAGTTCCTGTTTTGGAAAATGATACAGAAGAGAGTTTATCTTCCAGAATTTTAGAACAGGAGCATAAGATTTATCCGGAAGCGGTGAGGTTGTTTGCGGAGGGGAAGTTGAAGTTTTGATGAGCGAAATTTTTTTTGACAAAGTTCGATAAAAGGTTATGAAAACGGTATGTTTGCCTGAGGAGTCAGGGATTAGTGCATTAAGGTATTGTCAAAGAAGAGCAACAAGTCGTGCTACAACTAATCCTGCTTTTAGTGCTCTTTATGGGTTTAGATTTATTCCCAGAAATTCTTATGCCCCAAAATTTTGGAGCGAAAACAAATCATCTTTATCTGAAGCGGAGATAATTGAATTGGTTGAAAACGGAATTGTCGCACATAAGGAGTTTTATGTAGTATTAAGGTTTGCGGGGAAACCAAATCATTCTAGTGTTTGTTCTGTATCATTTGCAAGAATTGAAATAGTACCTATTATTTTTGATCCCCCTGTTGCAGGCTATTTAGATTTTTCGATTGATGGTGATTATAATATTGCAACAATAGATTGTTCTCTTGATGTGTTAATTGATCAACAGGGTTTTACGGAAAAAGCTCAAACTAAAATTGGGATTGAAAACATAGAAAAATATTATGATAATGGAACTAGGTCTAATGTCGCTTTTTGGGTTGAAGATACATTCAGGACGCGCCTTTATATGAAAGAGAGACTTTCGCATATTTTGATGAGTACCTGTGTACAGCTTTGCAGAGGAATAAATATTGTGGAGATACATTTAGAAGATGTGCGTAATATTGGGTTTTACGAAAGAAATTTTGGCGCAATTGCCAAGCCAAGTATGTTTTTATCTGGCTTGCCTTTTATGATATCCATCTGAAGGCATTATTTTTATGGCATAAAAATTGACAAACTTGTAAACGCCCAAAAATGGGGAACAGATATGATTGAGCAAGCGTCTCCAACGGCGAGAGCTGGCGTATCTATTGAAAAGATAAAACTTTTTACCACCTAAATTAATGGTTGCTGTGGATGCCACACTTATTGTTGAAAACCCTACTTTCATACATACATATCGAAAAATTTGAAGCAGAATTTCTAGTGTGGGTGTGGTAAAATAAATGTCATGGCAAATCAAAAAAGATTAATTGATTTGATCTATTCAAATTCCAAATATTTTGGAAGACATGTTGTTATTATTCATGGGAAGATATATTCAGCTAAAACTGGGAAAGAAGCTTCTAGGATACTTGAAAAAGCAGTAAAAAAATATCCTTTGGAAACACCAACAATTACTTATGTCCCAAAGGCTGATTCGTTAATTTTGTTTTCTTTATGAGAGAGAAATTTCCTTATGAAAAAGAGGTTTCTAAGCTATTTGGTGTAATTAAGCGTCCCGTAGCATTAGCATATTGCTGGTCTCAAAGATTCCACACTTATTTAAAAGTCTATTTTATTGTTGATACAGGTGCTGATTATACTCTATTTCCTTTTTCAAAAGCCTATGATTTTGGCATAAATCTGGAAAAAGATTGTAAAAAATTTAAAACCTATGGAATTGGAGGAGAAGAAACTGTTTTTTTGTGCCCTGAATTTAAAATTAAATTATGTGGGAAAGAGCTTTTTTTGCCGGTAGGGTTTTTAAAAAGAGATGATATCCCTCCATTATTAGGAAGACACAAATGTTTAGATGAGTTTTCTGTATTATTTTCAGATTTTATAACGACTTTTGAATGTTGAGTTTTTTAGATTTGTTTGAAGCAGAATTTCTTGGTTTCATGTGGTAAAATTAAAATAGTTAGATAAAAGAGGAGGATTGGTTTTTATGGTGCCATCTGTTTTGAGGGGATTAGCTGAAGAAAAAATAGTTTTGTTATCTGATGCCAAAGCCCATAATTTACCTTTTGATATCAAAGGTATTACCAGGCTAGTGGATAAAAAAGGAAATACATTGGGTTTATTGCTTGACAATAAAATTTTGGAAGAATTGGAGGACGATATTGATTCTCAAGGGGATGATTTTGTTAAATCTTTAAAAGAATCTCGCATTTCAGGAAAAGTTAAGAGTTCTGTTGTAAAAAAGAAATCTGGCTTGGTTTGATGGAGTACTTTTTTACAAGAAAATCTGAAAAAGAATTTTTAAAGCTTTCTCATAATATTCAGAAAAAGATAATAGAGAAAGTTGAATTTTATCTATCTTTACCTAATCCATTAAACTACGCAAAAAGATTGTCAGGGCTTGATGATCCGACTTTTAGATTTAGGGTGGATGATTATAGGGTTGTTTTTGATTTAGAAAAAGACAACAGAATAACAATTTTACGAGTAGGGCATAGAAAAGATATTTATAAAGGATTTTAGCCTGCCGCAGGCTTTTAAGAGATGCAGATATTTCTTTGGATGAATTTTTAAAATTGTTATAGAAGGGAGAAGTAATTACTTATTATGAGAAAAAAGAAAATTGTTAGAAAAAAGACAAAATCCCAAATCCCAGATCCCAAAACCCAAACAAAGAAACAAAAACCGATTGCCCTTCTTAGTGTCTGGAATAAAAAAGGTCTAGCCTCATTTGCACGCGGACTTGTAAAAAGTGGGTATGATATTGTCTCCTCCGGCGGCACTGCAAAATTCCTAAAAAAATCAGGTGTAAAAGTCACAGAAGTCTCACGCCTTACAAATTATCCTCATATGTTGGGTGGGCGTGTTAAGACTTTGCATCCTTTAATTCATGGAGGAATTCTTGCCAATCGATCATTGAAAGATCATCAAAAAGATATGCAGAAGTTTGGCATAAGGCCTATTGATATTGTAGTTTGCAATCTTTATCCGTTTAATGAAACTATTTCAAAGCCGAATTGTACACTTTCTGATGCTGTTGAAAATATCGATATCGGAGGGCCGTGTATGGTCCGAGCCGCGGCGAAAAATTTCAAAGATGTGGCTGTAATTGTAGATCCTGCCGATTATTCTCTTATTTTAAGGGAACTTAAATATAATAGTGGAAAAACTACAGTTGATACGCGTAAGCTTTTGGCATTAAAAGCTTTTAGACTTACCAGGCTTTATGATACATCCATTAGTCATTATCTGTCTGAAAAATTTGAGGGAGAAGAGCTTTTTCCTTCAAACGTTCAGATAAATTTACAAAAAATTCAAGATTTAAGATATGGAGAAAATCCTCATCAAAAAGCAGCATTTTATAGGGAAACAGTAGTCCCTTTTAAAGGAGCAATTGTTGATGCAGAGCAGCTTCATGGGAAAGAGTTGTCTTTTAATAATATAGTTGACATAGATTCTGCATGGAATATAGTAAACTATTTTGCAGATACCACAGTTGCTGTAATCAAGCACAACAATCCTTGTGGAGCTGCAAAAGGGAAAACACCTTCAGATGCTTTCAAGAAAGCTTTTGCCTGTGACACTGTCTCTGCATTTGGAAGTATTATAGCTTGTAACAAAGAAATTGACATGGAAATGGTAGAAGCAATCGGAAAACTTTTTGTTGAGGCTATTATTGCTCCCTCTTATTCAAAAGAGGCTCTTGATAAACTGAAAGAAAAGAAAAATCTTAGGATTATGAAGTCTTCTTTAATGGGATCACGTTATAATGTTTTAGACTATAAGAGAGTTATGGGCGGACTTTTGATCCAAGATATGGATACGGCTCAGCTTGGTATAAATGATACAAAGACAGTCACAAAAAGAGAGCCGTCTCTTCATCAGATGGATGATCTGTTTTTTGCTTGGGGGATCGCAAAGCATGTTAAATCAAATACTATTGTTTTTGTAAAAAATGGCGCAACAGTTGGTATTGGGGCAGGACAAATGAGCAGGATTGATGCTACGGAAATCGCAGGAAAAAAGGCAGGAGAGAAGACAAAAGGGGCTGTTATGGCTTCAGATGCTTTTTTCCCTTTTAGGGATAATGTAGATCTTGCTGCGAAACTAGGGATTTCTGCTATAATCCAACCTGGTGGAAGTGTTAGGGACCAAGAGTCTATCGATGCCGCGAATGAACATGGAATTGCGATGATCTTTACAGGTTGCAGGCATTTTAGGCACTAAATTGGGAGGAAGAAAATGACAAATGGAAAGAGGTTTCAAGGTTTTAAGGTTTCAAGGTTTCGAGGACTTTTATTTGTCGTTTGGGTTTTAGTATTGGTTTCTTCATCATTTGCTTCTTCCAGTTTAACAGATAATACTATAAGCTTGGGTTATATAAAAGCCGGGTCCAGTGAAGTTGGTGCGATTTCATGGCAGCCGGATTTTAGGTTGGGGATGTGGGGAGTTGGTTTGGATATCAATATTCCAGTCGGAAATAACAAACCCGAAGGTTATGACACAGTCGTTTTTCGTTATGCTGAATTCAATGATGGTATGAAGGGGCTCCGTTATGGATTGCTGGATGGATATACTTGGGGACATGGCCTTTTGATGAAGAACTATTCCTCAAGAAATGCTGGGCCTATTGCGCAAAATAATAACCAGACGGCGTTTAAGGGATATTTTAATGCAGAGAGGGTAGGTATTGAGTTTTTTACAACTTGGTCGCATCTTTACGGTCTTCGTTTAACAGAAAGAGCCCATCAAATGTTAATTTTAGGCCAATCTTATATATCAGATGCGGATGGTGTTTCTGTTAAAAATACTGATGGGACGACGACAACTTATCCTTCTGTTTCGGGGCTTGCAATTGATGCCTCGGTTCCACTTCCCATGAATTTTATAGGATATACAGAGACCGCAGCACTTATGACGTCGGGGAATTCTGCAATTGGTTCAACTATTGGCATAAACTGGGGATTTAACGCTCTTGCTTTTGCGGCATTATTTGACGTGGGATATAGGGTTAACGGTAAAAATTTTGTACCTGGATACTTTAACGGTGGGTATGAAACAAATCCTATAAATTTAATATCTTATGAAGCTTCAAGCAAAGAGAAAAATGGGTACATAGCGGAGCTTAATTTATTATTTTCAACTTTACTTCAGACGGATGTTATATATGAATATTACAATGGAAGTGATGCTGTTTTAAATGGAAAGGCATCTGCAAAATACGACAAGTATACCGCTTCCGCATATTTTGAACAGCCAAAGTTTACCGATTTCAGGTCTCTTAATCTTGAGCAGGGGGCAATTATAGGTATGACAGTTGGATATGATATAAATGATAACATGACATTATTTGCACATTATAAAAAAGCTTATGATCCTAATGTGGGTCAAGTTATAGAGAGTCAATATTACGAAGTTAAACTGGGGTTTTAAATATTCCTCCTGACTTTCTCCTAGCAAAAAGCATTTTTCAATAATTATTGTCATTAAGCCAAAAAAACGCTGTGCAGTAAAAATTTTGTGATACATAAAATAATGACTTTGTGAATTTTCCATCCTGGATTTCTCTGCCCTCACCCAATCTTGAAATAGTTTGAGAACTGGTAGGCATTTCACCCTCTCCCAGAGGGAGAGGGGC
>Ga0208373_1000150_pt1 | contig 129871 bp, 139 predicted proteins | sample RifOxyC2_FD_184036 | JGI IMG/M metagenome (GOLD analysis project Ga0208373, IMG submission 184036) | Soil microbial communities from Rifle, Colorado - Rifle Oxygen_injection C2 (SPAdes) | ecosystem: Environmental > Terrestrial > Deep subsurface > Rock core/Sediment | place: Rifle, Colorado... | reverse complement strand
CCCGTCCCTCAACCGGAGAAATTCTGTCAATGGTTGGCTCTAAAGACTTTTTTGAAGGCACCTATGGTGCCTACAACGTGACCACCGCTCTTCGCCAACCGGGAAGTTCGATTAAGCCCGTTACTTACACCCTGGCCTTGAAAAAAGGAATGACAGCCGCGACCATTATTCAGGATGTGCCAACTGTGTTTGAAATTCTCGGGAGCGAGAGCTACCGGCCGGTAAATTATGATGAACGTTTTCACGGCGCTGTACCTTTGCGTTACGCCTTAGCCAATTCTTATAACATTCCGGCAGTCAAGGTTTTGAACACGATTGGGGTAGATGAACTGATTCAGTTTGCTGAAAAATTAGGTATTGCCAGTTGGCAAACAAACAAAAAGCAATACGGTTTGTCGCTGACTTTGGGCGGCGGAGAAGTAACAATGCTGGAAATGGCAACGGCTTTTGGTGTGATTGCCAATCTGGGAACCAAAGTCGATTTGAATCCGATTAATCGAATTGAGGATACTTTAGGCCAAAATCTTTATCAGGCCGAAATTCAAGAAAGCCGAGTTATTGGAGAAGAGGAGCCCTTTATTATTGCCGATATCTTAAGTGATAATATGGCTCGGAGTCCGGCTTTTGGCAACAATTCTCCTTTGAATTTTGGTGATGGCAAAATTGCGGTCAAAACCGGCACCACTGATCAAAAGAAAGACAACTGGACTATTGGTTTCACTCGACCAACTCTTTCAAGCCAATATGGCGATGTCTTAGTGGCGGTGTGGGTTGGCAACAACAACGGTGATCCAATGAACCCCAATCTGGCCTCAGGAATTACTGGCGCGGCTCCAATTTGGCGTCGGGTAATGGAACGATTAGTAGACAAAATGTTTTTACAACAGCCTTTGTATATTCCCTCTGGCTTGGAAAAGAAAATCTGTTACTATGGTCGGACCGAATATTTTGTTACCGGCACTGCCAGCAAAGTCAATTGCTTTGATTATCAGATCACCCCTTCACCCAAACCGTAATTTGACAATCGTGTTATAATTATGACAATGAAAAATTCATTACTTTTAACCAAGCTGAGCTTAAGGCGCAGGACCTCTGGAGAAGGTAATGAACTTGATGCCTAAAAAATAGAACCTCATCGTATTCATTACCGCCTCCCGACAGCAATGTTTAGGGAGTTTTTTTATGGGTAAAATCCCAAATTAATAATTAAAACAAATAATATGATTAACCAAATTGAAAACAGTCACTTTACAAATAAGCCGGAATTAAAGGCAAAATTACAGTATCTTAAGGACTGCTGGTTATTTTTACCAGAGCAAATAAAAAATTTGCCAAAAGAACTGATTAATAACTGGGCGCAGCAAATTAGCAGCCAAATTGATCAGTTGAGTCATGGTCATATGTTTGCTTGTCCGGTTGAAGAGGTGCAAGCAGATTTAATTCAGGGCATGGCGATGGCACTTACTAGTCCGGATCAGAAACAGGTCCTGTCTTTTATTAAAAAAATGGCCTGGCCAAATAGTCATGGCACTGCTTGTTGGGAAGTCGGCAGTTTGTTCACCGTTCCCTCGGTTCAGAATTTGGGTGTCGGCCGATATATGGTAAACGCTTTTTGTAAGCACTCCGCGCTGATGTCTGTTTCAGAGCCGGTGATCAGCGTTGTTACAACTGACAACACGCCATCGTTAGCTGTGTTTCGGGCTTGTCAGTGGGCAGAAATTCAGCCAGCAACCGAAGAGTGTGTCAATTTTTCTGCTTATGACGTTAATGGTGCCAATATTTTCGATAATTGGGGTTTACCCTCAAGTGTGTTTGTTTTGCCAAAATTATCAGTTAAAAAAACAACATGAAAGATGTAGTTGATTATTTTTTCAAGCTAGTCCAAATTGACAGCGAGTCTGGCAAGGAAACCAAAATGATTGAATATTTGACTCATTGGTTTGACAAATTGGGAATTAAGTATCGTCAGGACCATTCCGGTAATTTGATTGGTTATGTTCAAGGTCATGGTCAGCCACTAATTCTGTGCAGCCATATGGATACGGTTGCTCCGGGACAAAAGATTAAACCAGTGGTGGTTGGCGGCGTCATTAAAAGTTCCGGCTCGACTATTCTTGGAGCCGATAACAAAGCGACTTTGGCAGCCATAATGGTCGCGGTTGAACAAGAACTAATGCAGTCAAATCACAGGGCCTTAGAGCTACTTTTTACAGTCAAAGAAGAGGTTGGTGACAATTTGCAATCATTGCCTAAACATCGGTTAAAGGGCCGGGAAATTCTACTATTTGACAATGCGGCGCCTTTGGGAACAATTGTGTTACGGTCGCCGGAGATCATTAATTTTAGTTTAAAAATCAATGGTCAATCAGCTCATGCTTCCAGACCTGATAAAGGTAAGAACGCTATTGCGGCAATGGCTAACTTAATTCACTTGTTTAAGCCCGGTTACCACGACTATCGGGAAACTACCATTAACTTTGGTTTAATAAGTGGCGGTGTTGGTATTAATATTATTCCTTCAACTGGAATATTGACAGGCGAAATTCGAAGCTATGGCGCTGATTTGATGACGAGATGGCAAAATAAACTGCAAGAAAATATTAATAAAATCCAGACAATCTTTGGCGTCACTATTGACGCTAGTTTTAGTGGTTATTGTCCGGGTTACCAGCACGATTCAAACCTGAATCTCGTCAATAAACTCAAACAGATTCATCAAAGTTTAGGATTGTCGACAGTACTGAGTCGATATTCCGGAGTGAGTGATGCTAATTTGCTAAACAGCTATGGTTTTACCGCGGTCAATTTGGGAGATGGGGTTGAGAATCCTCATAGTCATCTGGAACAGATAAAGATAGTTGATTTGATTAAGTTGACTGGAATTGTTAAAACAGCCATTAACAAGATATAATAAAAGCAAATGAAAAAAAAGATCAGTATATTGCTGGCTAAGGCAGTTGGTCAAAAATGGCGTTCATTAATCGAACTTACTGTTTCCAAAAATTCAGAGCACGGTGATTTTTCCAGTAATCTGGCAATGAAACTGGCAGGCAATCTCAAGCAAAACCCCATGACAATTGCTCAGGACTTAGCCAAAAAAATCAAGCTTCCGGACTATTTGAAGAAAATTAAAATTGCTAAACCTGGTTATCTCAATTTCTTTTTAAAGGAAAAAGTTTATTTGGATAATTTGGAGCAGATTTTAAAAGATAAAGACGCTTTTGGTCAAGGAAAAGTATACAAGGGGCAGCGAATCATGATTGAGTTTGCCCATCCCAATCCTTTTAAAATGATGCATATTGGTCATTTGCGAAATATCACGCTCGGCGAATCACTTGTCAGGCTGTTTGAAGCTCAAGGGGCAACCGTGATTCGGGCCAATTATCAGGGTGATGTCGGCATGCATGTCGCCAAATGTGTTTGGGCAATGAACAAAGTTTCCCAGAAGAGCTTTCCAACCGAAACCAATGACCGAGTCGCTTTTTTGGGCCAGTGTTATTTTGAAGGCGCCCGAGTTTACGAAGAAGACGAAAAAGGTAAAGCGGAAATCATGGAGATTAATCGTAAAATATACAACCGGACCGATTCTCAAATTACCAAGCTGTGGCAATTGGGAGTGGCCTGGAGTTTGGATAAGTTTCATCAGCTATATTCCAGAGTGGATTCACATTTTGATCGGGAGTATATGGAAAGTGAGACCTTGCCTTTTATTGATCAGGAAATAAAAACAGCCATTAAAAAAGGCATTCTCACCAAAAGTCAGGGCGCGCTCATTTTTGATGGTAAAAAATACGGAATTGATACTCGAGTTTATCTGACTAAAGAAGGTTTGCCGACTTACGAAGGCAAACAATTGGGTTTGGTGGTCCCGATGGAATTTAAAGATTTTGGCAAACTAAACAAATTGATTTTTAATGTGGCGGTTGAACAGATTAGTTATTTCAAATCAACCATCAAGGTGATTGAGTTGATGCATCCTCAATATAAGGGAATTCAATATCACAACGCTTATGAATTTGTCGGTCTGAAAAGTGGCAAAATGTCTTCCCGCAAAGGTCAGGTGGTGACAGCGGAAAGTATTTTGGACGAAGCCCATACACACATCAAAAGAATTGTTACCAAAAACAAAGCGAAACTGACTGAAAAAGAAATTGATGACATTGCTGTTGCTGCCGTAAAGTACGCTTATTTGAAAATCAGTCCGTTTAAATATTTGGCTTTTGATTTGAAAGCGAGTATTTCTTTTAGCGGTGATTCAGGGCCGTATTTGCAATACACTTATGCTCGGGTAATGAGTATTTTGCGAAAAAATAATTCGGTCAAAAAAAGTACTCAGATTAAAATCAATTCAGAAGAAAAGCAGCTGTTGCAAAAGTTATTGCAATTTAATGAAACGATTGAAAACGCAGTTATGGCTTATTCGCCTAACTATTTAGCCACTTATTTGAACGACTTGGCTCAATTATTCAATAACTTTTATTCCAAGCATCGGGTGATCGGTAATTTATTTAGAATCAAACTGGCTGAGGGAGTGGCTCAGGTAATCAAGAATGGTTTGTATTTATTAGGGATTAAGACTCTGGAACAGATGTGATATCATTGATCTATGGTTTATTCATTCAGGCGTTACAAAACAGCTTACAATCCGGCTAGCCCAACTCCATACAAACTGTCACGCAGCAAAATCGATCTTTATATTGATTGTCCGCGCTGTTTTTATTTAGACCGGCGCTTATGGGTAAGTCGGCCGGACAGTCCGCCCTACACCTTAAATAACGCCGTCGACGCCCTTTTGAAAAACGAATTCGATCTCTTGCGCAAAAATGGCGAAAAGCACGCGCTTATGAAAAAATATCAGATTGACGCCATACCCTATCAACACCAAGACCTGCCGGTTTGGCGAGACGATATTCGTAAATATACCGGCGCTTCCTACGTTCATAAGCCGACTAATTTACAGATTTGTGGAATTGTCGACGATCTGTGGGTCAATCCCCAGGGTGAGCTGATTATTGTTGATTACAAAGCCACCTCGACCACTCGCAAAATCAGTTTGGAAGATGAATGGAAAGCCGGTTATAAACGCCAGATGGAAGTCTATCAATGGATTTTTAGACAGAACGGTTTTAAAGTTGTTGACACCGGTTATTTTGTTTTTGCCAACGCCACTAAAAACCGTGATAAGTTTGATGGCCGGCTTGAATTTGAAGTCACAATTCTGCCCTATAAAGGCAATCCCGATTGGATAGAGAACACAATTATTGAAATAAAAAAATGTTTGGATTCAGATAAAATTCCGCAACCAAACCCGAACTGTAAATACTGCAATTATCGCCGCGAAGCCGGCCAGAAAATCAACGCCAAGCTTCTCTAGCAACCTGTTCCATTCCCGATATGGATTAGGCTTTCATGATGGTCTCGAACTCGTCTTGATCGAGATTTTCTTTTTCAATTAAGACCTTGGCGATTAAATCTAGTTTGGCTTTATGGGTTTTGAGAATGCTTTGAGCTTGAGTATAGGAACTATTAATGATTTGGGAGATGGCTTTGTCAATTTTGGCTAAAGTTTCTTGTGAAACTTGATCGTTATTGGAATATCTGGCCCAATTGGTAACATCCATATTATTATTTAAGCTTAATGGGCCAAGTGAGCTCATACCGTATTCAGTGACCATTTCCCGGGCAATTGCTGTTGCCTGATTAAAATCATTGGCAGCTCCAGTAGTGACTTCGTTGAAAATCAGTTCTTCGGCTGCTCGGCCGCCCAACATTGAGGTAATTCTTTCCAATAATCTGGTTTTAGTTTCGTGAATAATTTCTTTTTTTGGTGGTATCAGAGTGTGACCTAGACTCATGCCTCGGGCGACAATCGAAATACGGTGAACCGGGTCCATTGTGGGTAAATTAAAAGCAACAACAGCGTGACCGGCTTCGTGGTAAGCAGTCAGTTTTCGATCATCTTCGGTTTGTAATCTCTTTTTTTCCGGACCAAGTTTAACTTTGGTTGCCGCCTCTTCTAAAATATCCGAATTAATTTTAGTTTTTCCCAAACGCGCGGTTAGAATCGCGGCCTCATTAAGCATATTTTCCAGATCAGCGCCGGAGTAGCCAACTGTTCGTTTGGCTAATCTCGACCAATCAACATTGTTTTCAAATGGTTTACCTTGAGAATGTAGTTTTAGAATTGATTGTCGCTCATCCAGATCTGGAAAATTAACGGTAATTCGACGATCGAAACGACCTGGTCGCATTAGTGCCGTATCCAATAAGTCGCCACGATTGGTGGCGGCAACCACGACTACTTTTTCTGTCGGCTCAAAACCATCCATTTCAACCAGAATTTGGTTAAGAGTTTGCTCACGTTCGTCATGGCTGCTCATGACCCCGCTGGATCGAGCTCGACCAATGGCGTCGATCTCGTCGATAAAAATAATTGAAGGCGCGTTGGTTTTGGCATTTTTAAACAGGTCGCGCACCCGGGCAGCGCCGATACCCACCAGCATTTCCATAAATTCGGATCCGGCAATAGAGAAGAAAGGAACATTAGCCTCACCGGCTACCGCTTTGGCCAAAAGTGTTTTACCGCAACCGGCCGGCCCGACTAGCAATACCCCTTTGGGAGTACGGGCGCCCACTTTTTGATACTTTTCCGGATGTTTGAGAAAGTCAACTACCTCTTCAAGCTCTTCTTTGGCTTCTTTGATGCCGGCAACATCTTTGAAAGTAATCTTGGATTTGCTTTTGATAAAGCGCTTGGCCCGGCTTTGGCCAAAGGAAAAAATAGAGTCCTGGGCGCCTCTGGCTTGGCGAAACAGAAAAATAAAAAAGACCACCATTAATATAGTCGGAATGACATTGATGAGAATATTAATTAAAGTGCCCATTTGGTCATTGTCTTGGCTGGTAATTTTGACTGACAGAGGATCAATTCCAGAGTCTTTCAGAACTTCAAACAAAGAAGCATTTGGTTCTTTGTTGGTTCTGGCCAAATTACCATTTTTGTATTTCACCAGAATTTTGTTTTCAGTAAGCTCAAGTTCCTTAACTTTGTTGTTTTTGACTTCAGTGAGAATGGTGGAAATCGATTTTTCCGGCTCTGTTTGTTTGAGATATTGTTGGTAACTGTCATAAGAAGAAAGAAGAAAAAGACCAACAATCATTAAAATAAAAATGTTGGCGGCGCTGAGACGGAATTTGTTTTTTTTGACCTTAGTCATGCAGGGTATTATAGCATTTTCTGATATAATAGAGACAGATGCGCAACCGCTTAACAATCACGTTGAAAAGCTCAATTTTAGACAAACTTGATTCTATTATTGATGGCGTGAAAATTCGCAACCGTTCTCACGCTATTGAGTATCTTTTGAACAAAGCTTTTTATTCCGATCAGATTACCGCCGTGATTTTGGCAGGCGGAGAAGGAGAAAGAATGCGGCCGTTAACTTATGAGTTGCCCAAAAGCATGCTGCCGGTTAAAAAACGGCCCTTAATGGCTTATTTGGTGAGCTTGCTTAAAAACGCCAACATTAAAGAATTGTTGGTCTGTACTAATAAGCAGGCCGAGGCAATCAGGGAATACTTTGGAAACGGTTCGCGGTTTGGAGTAAACGTCACTTATGTTTTTGAAAAACAGAATTTGGGGACTGGTGGAGCGTTGCTTAAAGCCAGGCATCAAATAAAATCCTCACCGTTTTTGGTTCTTCATAGCGATTTATATACCGAAATTGATTTAAGAGAGCTAATTAGCTTTCATCAACAGGCCGGCGCCATGGTTACAATTGGTTTAAAGCCGGTGGGTCAGACTCGTCAGTTTGGTCAGATTGCTCTGAAGGGCTCAACAGTGACTCATTTCTTCCAAAATCCTCAATCAGGCAAAAGCAATCTGATCAATAGCGGCATTTATGTTTGTAATCAGGAAGTTTTTAATTATTTTCCGCCAAAAAAAGAACCTTTTGATTTTGATGACGTTTTGGTTGCTTTAGTTAAACAAAAACAAGTGAATGGTTATGTTTTTGATAGTTTATGGTACGACGTGGGGACTCCAGCCGACTACGAAAAGGTTATTAAAATCGCCCGCGGTTCTTAAAAAAAGATTTTGATCACAATTTCGCTTAGCCAGTAAGAAACTGCCAGAAGAATAATTCCGATTACGGCATTGGTAATGCGGAGCTTAGCCGATTCCACTAACTTTGGGTTGCCCAAATTCCTGACCATATCAAAACCCGACCACAAAAGAAACACAAAAAGGATAAACAGCGCCAACGGAAAAACGATTTTTAATACGGCATTAATAATGTCGGCCAGATTGTTGAATTTGTTCACTGGTCCGGTGATTGTCTGTCCGCCGATCTGCAAACTTTGAGCCAATATTTTTTCCATAAATTGATTATAGAATTAAAGAGAAGAGTTTGACAAGTTAAGATTTTTTTAACATAATGAATTCATGGGCATTTTGGGTATGTTTAACAAAAAGAACGTTGGTAGTGGCCAAATTGCCGCTGCACCCATCGAACCGCCAGTCTCGACAGTAACTCCACCAGTTTCGACGGCGCCAATTCCTACCAAACCGGTTCAACCACCACCGGTTACTCAAGCGCCATCTCAGTTTCAACCACCGCCCCAAACAGCCAAGCCAATTGATAAAAAAGAAGGCTTGGACATTATGACCAGATTGACTCAACGTTCAAATCGCGTTTTGTCGGTTGCCAATCAAAAGGCACTGGAACTTAAGAATCCTTTTGTTGACAGCGAACACCTGTTGTTTGGGTTGCTTGCCGATCAGGAAATTTTTAATCTGTTGTCATCGTTAAAGATGATTCCCCAAGAAATCTCTCGAGAGTTGGGAACTAATCTTAAGCCGGGTAACAGCACGGAAAAACCTCAGCTGGCCCCGCGGGTCAAGAAAATTATCGAAGATTCGCTTTTGGTCGCCCGTAAACTGGGTTTTGAATTTATTTCGCCTGAGCATATTCTTTATGGACTGTATAACGAAGGCGAAGGAGTTGGGGCCAGAGTTTTGTCAAAGATGGGTTTGAATAAAGAAGAAATGAACATTAAGGTTTTGGGAAAGAAAAAAGGTTTGGAGGAAGGCGAGACTGAAAAAAAACAAAATGCGTTGCAAAAATTTACCACCGACCTGACTGAAAAAGCAGCGGCCGGCCAACTCGATCCAGTGGTCGAGCGCGCTCCGGTAATTGAGCGAGTTATTCATATCTTGTCCAGACGAAGTAAAAACAATCCGGTTTTGACTGGTGAGGCTGGCGTTGGAAAAACTGCCGTAGTTGAAGGCTTAGCCCAAAAGATAGTTTCAAAAGAAGTGCCGGAAACTTTATTAAACAAGAAAATTCTTCAGCTGGATCTGATGGCTATGTTGGCTGGTGCTTCACGAAGAGGCGAATTTGAAGAAAGACTGAAAAATATGCTGGACGAGCTTAAGCAGACTGCCGGCGGCGTGATTTTGTTTATCGATGAAATTCATAATATTGTTGGTATGGGAGCCTCAGGAGAAGGTTCTGGTGACGCGGCCAATATTATCAAACCGGCCTTAGCCAGAGGCGAAATTCAAACCATTGGTGCCACTACCACCTCAGAATACCGTAAATATATTGAAAAAGACCCGGCTTTGGAGCGCCGGTTTCAGCCGGTTGAGGTACCGGAGCCAACAGCCGAACAGGCGATTAAAATGCTTCGGGCCATTAGAGACAAATATGAGGCTTTTCATAAAGTCAAAATTCCCGATGAGGTAATTGACGCATCAGTGAATTTATCCAAGCGTTATGTGGGCGGGCGTTTTTTACCGGACAAGGCCATTGATTTAATCGATGAATCTGCTTCTGCAGTCCGCTTGCCAGTCATCTCTTTACCAGAAGAAATTAAATCACTGGAAGAGCATATTAAAATACTACAACAAGAAAAACAAGAAGCCTTAAAAGTCGGCAATAAAGTCAAGGCTAATTTATTTGAAAAACGGATTATTGATGCTTCTGATGAGCTCAAAGCCAAACAAGAAGAGTATCAGCAAAAAAAAGCCTTATCTGTGGCGATTGTCTCGGTTCAATTAGTAAAAGATGTGATCGCCCGCTGGACCGGCATTCCGGTCAATAAAATTTCCAACACGGAAAAAGAAAAAGTGGTTAAGCTTGAGGAAATTATGCACGACCGACTGATTAATCAAAATAACGCTGTCGCCTCAGTTTCTCAAGCAATCAGACGTGGTCGGGCTGGCCTCAAAGCCACCAACAAACCAATCGGCAGCTTTGTTTTCCTGGGTCCAACCGGCGTGGGTAAAACCGAGCTAGTCAAAACTTTGGCCGAAATATTGTTTGGGACCGAGGATTCAATGGTTCGGTTTGACATGACCGAGTATATGGAAAAGCATGAGGTGGCTAAACTTTTAGGAGCGCCTCCTGGTTACGTAGGATATGAAGAGGGTGGTAAACTAACCGAAGCGGTTAAGCGCAAACCCTACAGTGTGGTGCTTTTTGATGAAGTTGAAAAAGCTCATCCGGACATTTTTAATATTTTGCTGCAAATTTTAGACGACGGCCGATTGACAGACAACAAGGGTCATACTATTTCTTTCAAAAACACCGTTGTTATTTGTACCTCAAATATCGGTTCTCATACAATTCAACAAGAACTGATGAAAACCGCCAAAGATCAGATTGAGGAACCAATGGCTCTCAGTACTTATGTAGTTTCGCCCCGCGGCCGGGAAATTCTAGTCATTAGTAACAAAACTTTTAGTCGTGATTCTGCTAATTCACAGTGGCAGCCGGGCTTTTTGAGGGACTATTTTGCCGGCCAAAAAGTGCTTGCGATTGACGAAAAAGATCAGGGCTTGGAGATCACTCTGGATTTGAAAAAAATCAGCACTCACGCTATTTCCCCTCAGGGAATGGAGGTTATTACTTCGGATCAGGATGTTTATGTGCGCAAAGCCACGACGGCCAAGGAATGGCAAAAGTTTAAGCTATTAGATTATTTCAAAGACAACTTGGTTGTTAATACCTTGCCGGACACGCCGGACGAACAGCTACCAACAGTAAAACTGGCCACTCATGTTTTTACGCCTCAGGAAGAAGAAATTGTTTCTTATAAAAACCGCTTGTGGAAACGAAAAATGGGTGCCAAAGAATGGACAGTCCTCACCTTGGCCAAATATCTGGAAGGCCAAAAAACCAATCATAATGAGGCCTTACCAATGGCTTATTGGAATATTCATTTGTTTAGCGCTGGGGGCCAGGAAATAATTGTGGTCGGGGATAATCTATATCAGAAAACAGCCTCGGGGTGGGAAAAGAAAACATTAGACGAATATTTTGGTAAAGAGTCACCCCTGCAGCAGGAATTAGTCAAAGTTAAAGAAATGTCTGGTGAATCGGACAAACAGAATTATCTCAAGCTCAAAGAAAAAGTGATGGCAGAACTGTTGAAGTTTATGCGTCCGGAATTAGTTAATCGCTTTGACGAGGCGATTGTTTTTGAACCGCTTAAATATGAACACATGGTCAAGATTGTCAAATTACAGCTAAAGGGAGTTTCCAAAATGATGGAAGAGCAAAGTTTTGGTTTGGAAGTTTCGCAAATTGCGCAAAAAGAGATTGTCCGTTCCGGTTTTGATCCAGTTTATGGCGCCAGACCCTTGAGAAGAGCTATTCAACGCTTAGTGGAGAATCCCATTTCCGAACTAATCATTGCCGGTAAGGTGACTGAAGGCGACGTGATTGTAGTTGATTTTGACGGCGAAAAACTGACTTTTGAAATCAACAAAGCCAAATTGGAATCAACTGCCAAAGAACAACAGGAAGCCTATCTTTGTCATTATTGTCAAAATCGTTTTGAAACCGTGATTTTACCTGATCAAAGCTCGGTAATTTGTTCAAAATGCGGCAAACTTTTGTCAAAAGAAGACAAACCTAAACTCGAACCAGCTGCTCAACCAATCGCGCCACTAGAGGTAAAGCCAGAAAACTCAGTCGCCAAAACCGCCCCAACCAACGGTAAGGCAGCGATGCCAATTCCGCAACTGGCCACTTTATAGCCATGGACACCACGAAGCTGATAGAAAAAGCCAAACGCCTTCGTTATTTAATACTGGTTTCAACCACCAAGGCCGCAAGCGGGCATCCCACTTCTTGTTTATCAGCCGTGGAGTTAGTGACTTTCTTGCGTTTTGGAGGGAATTGGCAAGAGAGTGACCGGATGATTTTCTCCAAAGGTCACGCCGCCCCTCTTTTATACGCTTTATTAGTTGAAGTTGGCTCCATTACTCAAGAGGAATTAATGACTTTACGTCAATTTGGCAGCCGGGTGCAAGGACACCCGATGCCGGGTATGCCGGAAATAGAAGTGGCAACCGGTTCTTTGGGTCAAGGTTTATCCATTGGGGTAGGAATGGCGCTCGCTGACAAAAAATTTCTTAAAAATAAAAACCAGCATTATGTCTTATTAGGAGACGGAGAATTGGCTGAGGGTTCGGTTTGGGAAGCCTGCAATCTGGCCAGCTATTATAAGCTGGACAATTTAACTGCGATCGTTGATCTCAACCGGTTGGAACAAGACGGAGAAACTAGTCTGGGCTGGAATCTGGATCTATACGAAGCGCGGTTTAAAGCATTTGGCTGGCAGGTGGAACTGGTTAAGAACGGTCATGATTTTGACGAAATCAAAAAAGCCTTCTTGACCAAAAGTATCAAAAAACCCAAAGTGATTTTGGCTAAAACCATCAAAGGCAAAGGAGTCTCTTTTTTGGAAAACCAGGACAATTGGCATGGCAAGGCACTGACAGAAATCGAGTTCAAGCAGGCGCTGGCGGAATTAAAAATAGTTGACCAAACTTAGTCAAAATGCTTAATTATCAATTAAAAGACAAAGTTGCCACCCGTCAGGCTTATGGACAAGCTTTGGTTGAAATGGGGAAGAAGCATAATCAATTAGTGGTGTTGGACGCTGGCGTGAGTAACTCCACCTATACTCAGTTATTTAGACAAAAGTATCCCGAACGTTATTTACCAATGTTTATTGCTGAACAAAACATGGTGGGGGTGGCTGTTGGTTTGGCTAAGCGTGGTTTAATTCCGTTTCTATCCACGTTTGCCGCTTTTTTGACCCGGGCCCATGATCAACTGAGAATGGCCTCATACAGCAATGCAAATTTGAAGATCTGCGGTTCTCATTGCGGAGTCTCTATTGGTCAAGACGGGGTGTCGCAAATGGGCTTGGAAGACTTGGCCATGTTCAGGTCGTTATATGGAGCCACGGTTCTATATCCGTCTGATGCTGTCAGCACAGTTAAGTTAGTGGAATTGGCATATTCCATTCCCGGATTGGTTTATTTAAGAACGACCAGGCAGCCGCTAACGGTGATTTATGATTTACAAACTGAATTTGCTGTTGGTAACGTGAAAATTGTGAAAAAAAGCGAGTCAGACAAGATTGCAGTCTTAGCAGCCGGAATTACTTTACACGAAACCTTGGCGGCTTACGAAAAATTGCAGACACAAGGCATTAAGATCAGAGTGATTGATGTTTATTGTTTAGAACCACTTAATGTTAAAAACCTTATGCAAGCCTTAAAGGGAATTAATAAGATTCTGACGGTTGAGGATCACTATCGCGAGGGTGGTTTGGGTGAAACAGTCGCCTCGGTTTTAAAATCAAAAAACTATTTAATCAAAAGCTTAAGTGTCAACAAACTACCCCAGAGTGGTTTACCAGCGGCGTTATTAGCTGATGAGGAAATAGACAGAGAGGCAATTATCAAAGCCGTCAAAGCTTTAATTTAGTTCATCGATTCCGCCTGGATTTGCCGGATGACAACGGCTGATTCTTTTAATTCCCCAAAACAAACCCTTAAACACTCCATATTTTTCAACTGCCTGCAAGGTATATTGCGAACACGTGGGCCAAAATCGGCACTGTTGTCTGGGTAAAGCTCGGCTGAGGTTTTGGTAGAGTTTTATTAATAAAACAACAATCTGTCTAGGTAAAATTTTCATGAAAAATATTTTCGATTGGAACTGACAGTGTTGTTTGCAGATAACCCTGCAGTGCTTCAACCGTTGGTTGCCGGCCGCACAAATAAAATTCACTGGTGGTTGGCAAAGGCATTGAATTGAGCTTTTCCTGAATATGGCCGGCAAAAAAAGGTGCCTGGCCAAAATTTTCTTGGGAAAGACAATAGTGATAGCTAAAATTAGGTTTGGATTGGGCCAATTTTTGCCAGCAGTCTTGTAAATACAGAGCGCTTTGTTTTTTTAAACCCCATAACAAAAAAAACGGAGCGCTAAAATCACTTTCACTCAGATTAAAAAGCATTGATTTGATTGGTGAAATTCCGGCGCCTGTTGCCAGAAAGACTTTGGGGTTGGAGTTTGACTTCAAAGTAAACAATCCCATTGGCGCTCTAAAACTGATTGGCTGGCCAACCGCTAAATTCAACAGGTATTGTGAGCCAATTCCCATAGGTAGGGTGTCAACAATGGTTTCAACAGAATGATGTTGATTACTTGAGCTGGAGATTGAATATTGGCGATAGCCTTGCTTAATGTCTAGCAAAAGATATTGCCCGGCCAAAAAATCAATTATCTTGGGCTCGTCAAGGCCAAACTCAAACCGGTAAACAGTTTGATTTAATTGTTCTTTGGTAATTAGATGGGCCTGATAGTTTTGCAACATCTTTCATAGTATAATTGATTTATGGTGAATAAGCTATCAGTGTGTATTGCGACATACAATGAACAAAACAACATTAAGAAATGTCTGCAATCGGTCAGTGATTGGGTAGATGAAATTGTTATTGTTGACGGCCGGAGTTTGGATAAAACAGTTGAGGTTGCCAAAACTTTTGGTAATAAAGTCAAAGTTGTTTTGCACGACAATCCGGCTAATTTTTTAGATAATCGCCGCCAGGCCATGAAATTGGCTAAGAGCGAATGGCTGCTGATTTTGGATGCAGACGAAAGAGTGTCTCCCAAACTTAAGGCCGAAATTTTGTCAGTGATCAAAGAAAATACCAAGGCTGGTTATTGGCTTCCCAGACTTAATTACTTTTTGAATTCACCCTTGAGAAAAGGCGGTCAGTTTCCGGATTATTGTTTACGCTTGGTTAAGCGAAAATTAGCCGACCAACCAGTCAAAACCCTTCATGATCAGGTCGCAGTTAAAGCCGGTAAAGACATGATCGGTTATTTAACTAACCCGTTATTGCACTATCCTTATCCTAGTTTTGAAGTCTATCTGCGCAAGTGGATTCAATATTCCAGTCATGAGGCAGACTTATTGATCAAACAAAAGATAAAGCCCGGCTGGTCTATGTTTTTCAGATACTGTTTGCTTTATCCCAAATTATGGTTTTTGAAAACCTATTTTCGACACAAGGGTTTTCAGGATGGGTTCGCCGGTTTTGTGTTTGCCTTTTTTTCCGGATTGCGCTATTTAGTTATTTATATAAAACTCTATGAAAAAACCCGATCTTAAAAAATTAAAAATCGCCATCGTTCACGATTTTTTTATGGAATACGGCGGGGCCGAACGAGTGGTGGAGGTTATCCACGACACTTTTCCTCAGAGTGATGTTTTTACCGCCCTAATCAACCGGCAGGCGATGAAGATTCATTGGTACCGGCTTAAAGATTGGCGGTTCCATATTTCTTGGTTTGGTAAGACTCCGCTTTTACGAAATTATCCTTCGGCTTTTCGTTTTTTTACGCCTATTATCTGGGAGAGTTTTGATTTTTCCGGTTACGATGTGGTTATTTCTTCCTCAGGTTGGTTTATGTGCAAAGGAATAATTACCCGGCCGGAAACCTTACACTTGTCTTATATTCATCATCAGAATAAATTTCTCACCTATTACGAAACACCGGACAATTGGAAAACCAATTGGCTCAAACGTTTGTACGGTTATTTGGTGGGCACTCCGTTGCGGATGTGGGATTTTGTCAGTTCTAGCCGGCCGGATATTATGGTGGCCAACTCCAAAGAAACCGCTTCCCGAATCGCCAAGTATTACCGTCGGGAGTCCGTGGTTTTGTATCCGCCAGTGTTTGATCCCAAAATCAAACTGACCGAAAAATACAAAAAAACCAAAGACTATTACATTACCGTCAATCGTTTATCCAAGCCAAAACATATCGAAGTGTTAATTGAAGCGGCAAACGAGTTAGGCATTACTTTATATGTGGTGGGGACTGGCCGGGAGTTTGGCCGACTCAAAGCTCAGGCCAAAAAGAACGTCATTTTTACCGGAGAGATTTCGGATGCCGAACTGTCCAGACTTTATATGGGTGCCAAAGGCTTTTTGTTTGCCTCAGTGGACGAAGAGTTTGGAATTGCTCCGGTTGAAGCGATGATGCACGGCATTCCGGTAATTGCTTACAAGAGCGGCGGATTAAAGGAAACGGTCAAAGACGGCAGTAATGGGTTTTTGGTGGATAAGCTCAATAGCCAGGAATATATTAAAGCAATTAGGAAACTGGAAAAACAGAATTATCAGCGCCTGGCGTCAAATAGTTATCACCAAGCCAAAAAATACTCCAGAGAGGTTTTTCAGCAAAAACTCCTGGACTTGGTCAGCGCCAATCTAAAAGACCGATAATGCTCAAAATCACTAATCTTAAGGTTAATTATCAAAAACAGGCAATTGTTAAGGGTGTGAGTTTAGCGCTTGATCGCGGCGAGATGGTTATTTTAATGGGGCCAAACGGTTCGGGAAAAAGTACTTTGGCAAACGCGCTTATGGGCCATCCTCATTACGCAGTCAAATCCGGTCGGATTGAGTTAGATGGTCAGGATATCACCCAGGCTGAGCCGGAGGAAAAAGTCAAGCAGGGGCTGTTTTTAGCTTGGCAGAATCCAATGGCGGTTGCCGGTGTTTCTTTGACTAAATTAGTCAGAGAGCTAAACTTATTCAAAAACGACGTTGTTAGCGTAGTGAAGTCTTTGCGTCAATACGCCAAGAAAATGAACTTCAGCGACAGTCTGCTTTTGCGTGGTCTAAACGACGGATTTTCCGGCGGCGAGCGAAAAAAGCTGGAAATGCTACAAGCTATATTTTTGGCCAAAAAATACGTTTTGTTTGACGAGATTGATACCGGTTTGGATGTAGATGCTCTAAAGGCAATTGCCAAAGAAATTAATCTTTTGAAACGCAAAAATCTCGGCTGTTTGGTGATTACTCATTATCATCGCTTAATTAAACTACTTGATTTTGACAAAGTGATGGTAATGCGCCAGGGAAAAATTGTTAAAACCGGAGGCCGGGCTCTGGCCGAGAAAATTGAAAATCATGGCTACACCAGTATCTGACACCCATACTCAACAATGGCAATTTCGTTTTGGCAGCCAATACACCCTAAATGCCAAAAAAGGATTGGACTATCAACTAATTCATAAGCTATCGTTGCAAAAAAAAGAACCCGATTGGATGTTGAAAATCAGGCTACAAGCTTACGAAATTTTTAAGCAAAAAAAACTGCCTCGCTGGGGAGCTAATTTATCAGAACTTGATTTCAAAAACATTTTTTATTATTTGAAGCCTCATGCCGCACAAGTTCGGCGCTGGGAAGATCTTCCTTCTGATATCCGCCAAACCTATGATTATCTGGGGATCAAAGACGCCGAAAAAAACTTTTTGGCCGGAGTCTCGGCTCAGTATGAATCTGAGGTGTTGTATAAATCGATTCAGAAAAATTTGAGTGAGCAAGGGGTGATTTTTCTGGATACAGACACCGCTCTTAAAAAATATCCGGATATTTTTAAACAATATTTTGGCAAGCTTGTGCCTGCGGCCGACAACAAATTCGCCGCTTTAAATACGGCGGTTTGGTCTGGCGGCAGTTTTGTTTATATTCCCGAGGGCGTTAAAGTGGATTTGCCGTTGCAAGCATATTTTCGCATTAATGCCGAGAATATGGGACAGTTTGAGCGCACTCTGATTATTGCGGAAAAAAACAGTTCGGTTCATTATATTGAGGGCTGTAGTGCTCCAATTTACTCAACAGCTTCTTTGCACTCGGCTGTGGTTGAAATTTTTGTTCAGGAAGGAGCTCAGGTACGCTACACCACCATTCAGAATTGGAGCCCCAATGTTTACAATTTGGTGACCAAACGGGCTCAGGTACAAGCTCGGGCATCAATGCAGTGGATTGACGGCAATTTAGGATCAAAAGTGACGATGAAATATCCCAGTTGTCATCTGGTTGGTCAGGGAGCGCGCGGTGAGGTGCTATCTTTGGCCTATGCCGCCAATAGTCAACATCAGGATGCGGGCGCAAAAATGTTACACCTGGCTGACAATACCACCAGTCGGATCATTTCCAAATCAGTGTGCAAACAGGGTGGCCGGACTTCATACCGTGGTCTGAATTATATAAAAAAAGGCGCTAAAAATTGCCAAACCAAAGTGATATGTGACGCTCTGATTATGGATGAAAAGTCCCGCTCCGATACCTACCCGACTATGAAAATAGACGAACAGCGAGCCAAAGTTGAGCATGAGGCCACTGTATCCAAAGTCAGTGAAGAGCAGCTGTTTTATCTGCAGAGTCGCGGTCTTACTCAGGAGCGGGCACAAAGTTTAATTGTAAACGGTTTTTTGGAGCCAATTATTAAAGAACTGCCGCTGGAATACGCGGTTGAAATTAATCGTTTAATCAGTTTGCAAATGGAAGGCTCTGTTGGTTAAAACTTATTGGAATGTACCCAAGCTGAATTTCGTGACCAAACCAGATCAATCCGGAATTCTAGTAATTGTTTATTATCTTAATCAACAACAGCTAACTGTTAATTTGAACTTTGAGATTTTGAAAAACAACAATTTCAAAATTATGATTTTGGTAAATCTGATCGGGCAGAGTCAATTACATCTGACTACGACTCAAAATCATCTGGAAGCAAACAGTACTTCTGATCTGTTGTGTAAAGCCACTGTTGATCAGGATTCGCGATTCAGCTATTATGGTAAGGTTGTGATTAATAAAGCCGCCAATCAAGCTCATGCCTATCAGCGCAATGAAAATTTAATTCTTGATTCGGGTTCGACGATTGTCAGCGAGCCGAGCCTGGAAATTAAAGCCAATGACGTTTTTTGTACTCACGGCTCATTCACCAGTTATCTTGATCCTTTGGAACTTTATTATTTACAGACTCGGGGATTGTCGCTTTGCGCCGCTGAAAAATTATTAACCAAGGGTTTTTTGCTTTCGGGATTAGACAAGTTATTGATTGAGCCGGTGATTACCGTTAGTCGTTTGGAAAATTTACGTCAACAGGTGGGCCATTATTTATTAAGCAATCACTAATTTTTATGTCAGATCAACTTTATCGCGAAGAAATTTTGGATCATTACCAGCATCCCCGTAACTGTCAAAAACCCAAGACTTACTCACGGTTTTTTAGTTTAAGTAACGTCAGTTGCGGTGACAAAATTACAGTGTATTTGCAGCTGGAAAAAGAAAAAATTAAGCAAATCAGCTACCAAATTAGTGGTTGTGCTATTTCGGTAGCTAGCGCCAGTATTCTGTCGCAAAAACTGAAAAACAAAACCAGAAGTCAGGTTCTCAAACTCACCAGTCTTGAAGTGCTGAAATTGTTAAAGCTCCAATTGACCCCCACCCGAGCTAAGTGCGCTCTCTTACCGGTTGAGGCGATTAAGAAATCACTGCTTTAACAAGCGTACATAAATTGCATTTTAAAATTAATCGTGTATAATGTCTGTCTATGGTAGAAAAAAAGAAAGAGACTAAAGTCAAAAAAACCGTTCCCAAAAAAGTCGCCCCTAAAAAAGTAACCCCCAAAAAGGTTGTCTCCAAGAAGGTCGCTCCCAAGAAAGTCGCTCCCAAAAAAGAAGTCAAAGCCCCTGCCGTGATTACTGATGCCGAAAAACAAGCGATTATTAATAAATTTTCCACTCATTCAGGTGATACTGGCAGTCCAGAAGTTCAAGTAGCCATTTTAACCTGGAAGATTGTTAATCTTCAGAAACATTTACAAAATAATCAAAAAGACAATCATTCTCGTCGCGGATTATTGAAGATTGTTTCCAAAAGACGCCGAATTATGAAGTACCTTCGTGATAAGGATGAAAAAAGATTTATCGCACTTGAACTAAAAATCAAAGAATATCAAGCAGACAACAAGTAATTTAATAATGAACTCTTTAAAAAAAAATCTAGATCTGGCCGGTCGGCCTTTAACTTTTAGCATTGGTGAATTAGCTCAGCAGGCGACTGCCGCTGTTATTACTCAATACGGCGAAACAACCATTTTAACGACCGTGGTTGTGGGCAAAGAAAATACCCAATTGGACTATTTTCCTTTAAATGTCGAATATGTGGAAAAGTTATATGCCGGTGGTCGAATCAAAGGCTCTCGTTGGATTAAGCGTGAAGGCCGTCCAAATGATAATGCCATTTTGTCCGGTCGATTAATTGACCGTTCCATCAGGCCATTGTTTGACCCGTCGTTTCGACGTGATGTTCAAATCATCAACACTCTTTTATCTGTTGACGGGATCAATTCACCCGAAATTACCGCAGCTCTGGGAACCGCTTGTGCTTTGTCGCTTTGTTCTATTCCTTTCAAAGGTCCGGTGGCGACTGTCAAGATTGGTTATTTGATGGAAAGCGATGGTCAGAAAGGTCATTATGTTGTCAATCCCACTTCAGACGAAGAGTTGTTGCAGGATTTTGAAATTACCTTTTCGATCACTAACGACAAAGTCGTGATGATTGAAGCCGAAGGTAATCAGTTTAGCGAAGAGCAATTTATGGAGGCTTTTTCAGTTGCTCAAAAAGAAGCAGACAGATTAAACACTCTTTTTAAAGATCTGGCCAAAGAGGCGAATGTTAAACCTTATGTCATGGAACCGGATCAGGCGATTACAATTGCCAAAGAACTGGCTCAAAAGTATCAGTCCGAATTCACTCAGGTTTTGGAGGAAAGAGCCACTAAAGAAGGAGGTAGTAATAGCACTGCTTTTGATGAGTTGCTTAATTTGATTGTCGAAAAATACGAAGTTGACGCCAAAGAGGCTGGTCGTATCAGTGAACTGGTCTTTAAGATCTTAATGAAAAAATTGGTTTTGGAGAAGAAAAAGCGAGTTGATGGCCGAGGTTTTGACGAAATTCGACCGCTTTCAGCCAAGGTGGGAATTTTACCCCGGACACACGGTTCGGCGATTTTCTCCCGCGGCAGCACTCAAGTATTGTCGATTGCGACTCTAGGCCCGCTCTCAATGCAACAATGGATTGAAAATCCTGAGGGCGAATTTATGAAAAAGTATATCCATCATTATTTTATGCCGCCTTATTCTGTCGGTGAAACCGGCCGTAGCGGTTTTGTTTCTCGAAGAGAGATTGGTCATGGTGCCTTGGCGGAAAAAGCAGTTGAACAGGTATTGCCGGTTGAAAATAAATTTCCTTATACCGTCAGAGTGGTGTCAGAAGTTTTATCCTCCAACGGTTCTACTTCAATGGCTTCAACCTGTGGTTCCTCTTTGGTTTTAATGGATGCCGGAGTGCCTATTAAAGAACAGGTTGGTGGAATTGCCGTAGGCATTGTTCGTAAAAACGACGATGAATATCAGCTATTGACCGATATTATTGGCATTGAGGATTTTTATGGTGAAATGGATTTCAAAGTGGCCGGGACCAAAAACGGCATTACCGCAATTCAATTGGATGTTAAAAGCTCAGGCATTACTGCCAAAATGATTAAAGAAACTCTTAAATTGGCCAAAGCCGCCAGACTGAAAGTTTTAGAGGTGATGAATAAAGCGATTTCGACCCCTCGGCCGGAAATGTCCAAATACGCTCCCAGAGTGGAAATCGTGACCCCGCCAGAGGAAAAGATCGGTGAAATTATCGGTCCGGGTGGTAAGAACATCAAAAAACTAATTGCCGAAACAGGCTGTGACATTGATGTGGGCGAGGACGGTCGCGTTTCGATTTCCGGAGTTAATCCCCAAGCGGTTAAGCAAGCGGCCGATCGGATTCGCAGTATCAGCAAGGTTTATGAACGGGGTGAGGCTTATACCGGCAAAGTGATTAAGGTCTTGGCTTTTGGTGCCATTGTTGAGATTGCGCCAGGCAAGGAAGGCTTACTTCACGTCAGCCGAATGGGTATGGGTTTTGTCAAAGATGCGAACGAAGTTTTCAAAATTGGTGACACCATCAAGATTATTGTTGATGAGATTGACGACAAAGGCAGACTTAAACTCAAAGCGGCCGAACCAAAAAAACCGGCTAAAGATTCTCGAGACTAACACTCATTATTGTATTTTCGTTTTCATCCGTAACGACAAGTTTTTCTGAATTGGGATAAATGGGTAAATACAGGCTGATTTCAGAGTTGGGCTTGGTGATTAAATCATTTACTTCATAACCAGGATAAGTAAAGCGGGAAATCAAATATTGTTTTGGAACTTGAGTAAGATAAAGGACTTTATCGTTTTTGTCTAAGACTTTTGCCTGATAATATTTGGTTAGTTGATCATTGCTGAACGACCGAGCCGGATAGGTTGATTCAACCGTAATTTTTTGCAGCTGCAGATCATTTTCCGACAACTGTTTAATAAGCACCTTTACCGCGCCAAATTTTTTTGGTTGCTGTCTTTGCCAAAACAAAAATACGGTGACGGCAATCAAGCCGATTATCAAAATAATCCCTACTAATTTATTACTTCTCATTAGTATTTGTTAAAAAAAGCTTGCCACATCTCCAGAGAGGGTGGATTGTAATAGTCAATATACTCCGGATCATTATTCATGGTGCTGTGTTCTGTTGAGCGAAACCAGTCGCGGTAGCCGCAGATTGGAAAACAACCGATCTGAGGATCATTCGGGTATTTTTCTCGCCACTCTTGACAGCGGCCCTGATCTTGTCCGGCACAGTTGTAATAATTAGCCGGCTCTTGTGATTCGGTTTGGAAATCATACTCATCAAATAAGCCAGGAAGTGCGTGACCGAGTTCATGAGGAGTGACAAAAAGAGAATGCTTTAAAACAACAGCCATCAGACCACCGATGGTTGAAAAACCGCCGGTGCCGTAACTGCTGGCCCTATCAGGATATTTTTGAGTAATAATCAAAAAAGCGTCTCCCTGGCAATTTTGCTGGGTTAATCTGGCCAAAGTCATATTAAGATCAACATTTTGCGGAGTCACTACGATTTGGTAATCCTTGGTAAGATCACTGGAATAGCGAAAGGTAAATTTACTCATGGCAGTTACAGGCAGATTGGTTTTTTTCAGGCTCTCGACTGCGAGTTTGGCATCGGTTTCAAATTCTGTGAGGTTGCTATACTGATCCGGAATAATCACCAAGGTCAGTGGGCCGTTGCCTTCAATATTCGGACATCCGGGGATACTGATGGTAGAAGTGGGAACAGGGGTAATTTGAGGGATGGTGGGTGTCGGTTCTGGTGGAGTCTCGGTAGCTGTTAATATCGGGGTTGGGGTTGGAATATCAGTCGGACGGATAATCGGATTAGCGTTTAGTGTAAGAATTTGGTTCAGGTCAGTAACTGTTTTCAGAGTGGTGAAATACAGGTAGGCAATTGGCGCTTCACCGCTGTATTGTAGAGTCGTTGTTCCGTCAATTGTGATTTTGCCGGCTTGGCTAGTGTCTGAGGTGATGTCAAAAATGTCCCATTTTTTTACCTCATTTAATTTCAAGGAGTTTGGATCATAGTTTACGGTCACACTGCCTTGTTGGACTTGTTCGTTTTGGACGTTAATATAAAGTTTGATTTCCAATTCCCGGCCGGCCTCATAGCGACTGCCTTGAGTGAGAATTTGGTATCGGTAATTATAGGAAACAGTTGCTTGACTGTCTTTAGTGAGAGCTAGACCGGTAAAAATCAGAGAACAGATAATTAAAAAAGAAATAATCGGTTTCTTCATGAAATTTGGTATTGCATTTACTGTTGTCATTTAATATTATCAAAAAGATACTCCGACTTTAAGGAGTATTTTTTTAAGGTTTAATGAGTTCTGATACAAGAGTAACTCAAACAGAAGTCACTAAGCTTTTTGACCTCCGAACTGAACTTTGGACTTCACCTGAATCAGAATTAACCGAAATTGCCACGAGATATGGTTTATCTAATACTGAAGCTGACAAAAAAGCTATTTTATTGGCTTATTTAGAACGGCATTTTCCGCATTCTGCTAATAATGGCGAGCATTTCTTAAAAATGAAGGCGCAGGCCGAAACTCTTCATCGGCATTTTGCTGAGATTACCACTGACACTTGCATTTATCTTTTTGGTTCCTATAGTATTGGGACTATTAATGGTACTCATTCAGACTTAGATTTAATAGCCGGCTTAGGATCAAACCCTAATGATTTGGTTGCTTTTGAGCAATTAGAACGGGCGGGTGTTATTTATAGTCCAGAACTCTCATGTCTTGACAGAATGCAAAGTATTGTTGAAAGTGGCCATGGTTTGGCTAGAGTGTATGGCGTGTCTGAACAAGGCGTGGAAGTGGAGTTTCATGTGTTAGGCCGACATGATTTGGCTGCAATTCACAAACTTAAACCAGGCTTTGTAACCAGAGTTGTTCCAGTTCCTCCAAAAGAAGAAACTAGGATTTCTTTTACGGGAGCGATTATGAACTTACCAAAAGATAGCACCACCGTTAATCATTACCTTTCTAATCAAGGTGAATACTATCGTGGTTTTTTTCCTGACGCGATGATTATGAGCACTTTAGTGTTAGATTCAAAGGGTAAAGGACAAGAGGCACTAGATAATGTATGGTTTGCCAGCGTCAAGGCCTACTTATATCACAACGGTTATCTAAAAAAAACGAGTCAAGGAATTGTTATTGACATCCAAAGAGCTAATTTTGATGAATTTTTATGTACGGTTATGCCGCAAAAAAGGGCCTTTACACCCGAGAGGTACCAAACAATGTCACGATCCTATCATCAAGCTTTGAATGAAATTGTCAATCGATATAAGTGTATTATATTGTCCTAGCCTGCTATATAATCCTAGCAATGGTTGAGAAAAGCTTGTTTAGTAAGAAAGAACTTGATGGTCATCCTGGCTGGATAGCTCTGGGCCGCTTGAAAAGAGCGGGTTGTTCAGGAGTTGTGGCAGACTACGACGGAACTCTATTTGGACCTGGTTGTGGGACAGAATCAGTCGCCAGATTAATATATGAAGCGGCCAAAAAAATGGTGCCAGTGATCGCTACTGCTCGGGGTGCCACTTTTAGACGACAGCAGTTAAAATCCATAATCGAAGCGACAAGAACCAACCGGTTACTTAAACCAGTTTATATTTCTTTGGGTAACGGAGCTTGGATTGATAAAGTAGCCAATGGTTATATCGAGACTATTTATGACAATAGTCTTACTATAGATGACACCAAAACTATCATTGCCGCTTATCAATCTTTGGGGATCCAATTAAAACCGGAAGATGACGCTTTTCGGCAAAAAGACCTGCAATTTCCTTGGGGTGATTTACTGTCTCCGGAATATCTGGAACTATCTCAACAATCAATGGGAGTTTGGGCAGAACCGATTAAATTAACACTGCTTTTTGGCCAAACCACACCAGAAGTCCTTAGAAAACATCACCAGACGCTTAGTCAGGCTTTGCCACGATATCAAGTTAGTTGGGGTGGTAAACCGGTGATTGATGTTAGCAGAAAGATTATGATTAAAGGCAAGGAAATAGACGGAAAATTAGCAACGGCAATATTTATTTCTGAACTTGAGGATTTATCACTTGATAATATAGCTACTTTCGGTGATACACCAGACGGCAACGACAGAGCCTTACTGGAGCTACCTTATGGGTTTACAAATCAAGAAGGATATTTTGGCCGACCGTATTCTTTACCAGTAATTGGTTTACAAGCACAAAGAATTTATGAAGCAATTTACCTGCTGATGACCTGATGCTCAGAGTCAGTTTCACCATGATTGTCTTCGCTATTACCACCAAAAAGATGTAACATTCCCGAAATTCCTTGAGCAAGCGATTCAGCCAAATTAGCTAAAGATAGTCTTGATTTTTGATGAAAAACCTCACCCTCACGGGTTTGTGCTGTCCATCCTTCTCGATCATTCCAATCTGACATGCCGAAATTATACAGGACAAAGATTGGACTTGCAATTTTAATTTGAATCTAATAGGATCAACAAAATATGCTTTGTAAACTTTTGATTGGCATTGCCGGGGGAACCGGCGCCGGTAAAACTACTTTAGTAAAAATCCTTCAGCAGCAGTTTAGTGAACAGGTGGTTTGTCTTTCCCACGACAGTTATTACCGAGATCTGTCGTCTCTGTCTTTAGACGAGCGCCGCCAAGTTAATTTTGACCATCCCGATTCTTTGGAAACAGAGCTGATGATTAAACAGCTCAAAGAATTAATCAAGGGTCAAAGCATTAAAGTGCCGATTTATGACTTTAATGTTAGCAATCGGACCGACAAAACTAGTTTAGTAAAGCCAAAATCGGTTGTCATTGTCGAGGGGATTTTGATTTTTGCCGATCCGATTTTAAGCGATCTGTTTCAGATCAAAGTGTTTGTCGACGCTCCGGCTGATGTCAGATTGGGGCGTCGAATTAAACGTGACATAGAGGAGCGCGGGCGGACCTTAGAACATTCTCTTAATCAGTATTTGACTATGTCCAGACCAATGCATGAACAATATGTGGAGCCGAGTAAAAAATTTGCCGATGTTATTGTTCCGGAAGGAGGAAAGAATACAATTGCCACCCAAATGCTGATCAATCTGATTGAGAAATATCTGAAATAAACTTTGTCTGTTAATAATCTCTGCTTGCAATTTTGACCTTGACTTGCCATAATTAAATATGGAACAACCGCAAGTTGTTTTTTTTATTAATCACGCATTCATACCGCGCCCAAAAAGCGCGGCTTTTTTTTTATGAGAAAAGAAAATAATAGTTGTCGTTTTTGCCATCCTGAAAGGTTCCCTAGTCGCTATTTTGAAAAATATGGATTAGATTATTTAGATGAATATCCAATTTATAATTCAGAACAAATAACAGTAATTCCAGATGTGTTACCAGGCAATCCAAATTTTCATGGTTTAATTGTTCCAAAGATACACAAACATGCTTTTGCACAAATTTCCAATTTACAGAACGAAGTAGCTGAAATTGCTTGCAGATTTGAACGTTTATTTAATAGACCGCCGGCTTTTTTTGAGCATGGCGGTGGAAGTAAGCAGCAAGAATCGAATATACAGTCTGTTTACCATGAACATATGCATGCTCTAGATCCTGAGGGCTTAGACGTTATTCCAATAATGGCTCATTTTTTAAGCCAGCAGGGAATAAGACCAAGAATATTTAATTATTGGGATCAATCTGATCCAAGTCCAATTTTTGAGCTTAAAGGTCTTTATCGAGGCTACCCATATTTATATGTAAAACATGGGCGTTGGGGATTATGGATTGACGATCCAGACGATAATCTCCCTTCTCAACTTACACAGCGGTTTATGCACTCGGTTTTTAGCGGCACTACCGAATTAAATTGGAAAGAGATTCCCGTAAATGGTGAATTTGAGAAACTAAGTGTACATAGAATTAAGAATATGATTGATCGGCTTCATCAATGTGAACAAGAAGGGAAATTTTGAAAACTAGAGGGCCAAAAAGGGAATGTGCATTTCCTCGGGGGTGAGGCCGCCGTGATGGCCAAAATATTTTTGCTCAAACTTGTCTTTTTCGTACCACCAAACTGCTTGACCGGCATAAGGCAGAATTACCAAATTAGACAGGCGGTCTTTGAGCTGTTTGTCGACCTTCTGGCCAAAAAGGCCTTGTTCGATCAGATCCCTGATTTCGTAAATTTCCGCTTTTCCCTGTAACTTTTGTTGCAGGATTTTTTTGAGTATGGGCAGGGCGGCTTCTTTGCTATAAACAAACATATCGCGGCAGGAACCGGCCGGAACCAAAAGTTGTTTTTTACGATTGGTTTGCAAATATTGATCGATATTTTTTATTTTTTTGTTTAAATAAAAAGTTTTATCCGGACTGACTTTGGTCATGCCATGATCAGCCGACAGCAGAATAGTTAGATTTTTCTCACTTTTCACAGATTGATAAAAAAGAGCCTCCAGTGCCGTAAATAAATTATGGATTTCGGCCTGATGAACCAAAGAACTCGGGCCTTCGACATGTCCGGAAGTATCTACAGCATCATAATAATAAAAATAATAAGCCGGTCCGGTCGAATTAAGAATAGTTTGCGACATTAGAGTTAAACCATGAGCCAGTGAACGATAAGGGAAAACTTGAGTTGCGCCTTGAAAAACGACATCTGAAAAGGCCGAGGGCGTGTAGTCTTTATATTGAAAAATATAAGATTTGACTTTATGTTTAGCCAAATCTTTATAAATAGTTTTTTTGGGATAGATTTCTTTGGGTTTAATATCAGCCAGTTGTAATGTGTCTCGCTCTTTTTTGCCGGCAAAAGAAAATAGCAATGGGGCAATAATGGCGTCTACTTTGGGTTCGTAATAGAACCATTCAAATAAGCCACTTTGGCCAATCGGCAAGCCAGTATGAATGGTCGTCACATGAGCCGAAGTAGTTGAAGGAAACTGGCTGGTAAGCTTGGAAACAACTCCTTGAGTAAGAAAACGTTTTAAAAACGGGTATTTTGAATGATGTTTTTGCCAGAATTCCCAACCAAAACTGTCGATGAACAGAAAAACAACCTTGCGGGAAGATTTTTTTGGTAAAACATCTTGAGGTAAGGGTTTTTGATTAGGAGCCAGTAATAGGCTTTTGATTGTGTCGGGAATATTGGCAAAACAATAAGATTCTGACAAGGGCTTGACAAAATGGCTGGAAAACTTAGCCGCATTCACGGCCTTAATTGATTTCTGATTGAGCATTAAGCGTATATTATACAAATTTTTTGTATAATCTTTCCTAGATATGGGTAGACATAAGGCAATTAAATTGCCGTTTTTTAAAATTAAGCTAAAAGCCAAAACGATTTACGGCATTTTTTCGTTGCTTTTTTTGGCACTTTTTGGATTAACGATCCTTTCATTTAATCAGGAGGCCACGCTTCTTAATATGGTTAACGAGCAATTACTTTATTATTTCGGCTCTTTGGCTTTCTTATTCACTTTTGTTTTTCTTTTTGCCGCCGGAGCCATGGTTCAGAGTAAGCGTTTCAAGGTGATCAAACCTAACTGGTTTTTGGGCTATGTGTTAATCTTTTTTTCTGGTTTGATAGTTGGTGACGCTGGTTATGTCGGGCAATTTTTAAACTATCAGCTAACTGTACTATTGTCCCGGCCGGGTACGGTGATCATTTTTATGCTTATTTTTTTGATCGGGGTGTTGATTTTCTTTGAAATCTCTTTGCCGGATTTTGCCAAGGGAGTGGCTAAATTGTTAGGAGGCCTGTTTAAACAAATTGGTCAGTCATTGGCAAAAATGAAAAAAGAAAAAGGCAAAGCGGCTAAAGACGAAAAGGGTATGTTTATCGGCGACAGTTTGTCGGTTGACAAACTGTTGATGAAAAAACCGCCAACCGGTTTGGCTAAAACCTCGGCTATTCCTACCGGAATAGAACCTTTGTTTAAACCAACAGCGGCTAAGATTAAAGCCGGTGACTGGAAATTCCCATCGTTGTCTTTATTGAGTAATACCCAAGAGGAAGAAGCAGAGCGGGGAGACGTTAAGCAACAGGCCAGTGCGATCGAGGAAGCTTTGGAAAGTTTTGGAATCAAAGCGCGGGTCGCCGACATTAATTATGGACCAGCCGTAACCCAGTATGCTTTGCAGATAGCTAAGGGTGTTAAGTTAAATAAAATCACCTCTCTTTCCAATAATCTGGCTTTGGCTCTCGCTGCTCCTCAAGGATTGATCAGAATTGAAGCCCCGATTCCAGGCAAAAGCTTAGTAGGAATCGAGGTTCCTAATATTAAGCCACAGGTGGTGCCATTAAGAAAGCTATTAAGCTTGCCGGCCTTTACCGACCGGACTAATTTATTAAGAGTCCCATTGGGATTAGACGTTTCCGACGTGCCGCAATACATTGATATCAACGCGATGCCTCATATTTTGATTGCCGGAACTACCGGTTCGGGTAAGTCTGTGCTGTTGTCTTCCTGGATTGCCACACTTTTATTCCGAACAACACCGGAAGAGCTGAGATTAATTCTGATTGATCCCAAGCGAGTCACTTTTATGCCCTTTGATGACATTCCTCATTTATTAGTGAACGTGATTACTGATCTTAAAAAAACAGTTTCGGCGCTCAAATGGGCTGTCGACGAAATGGAAAAGCGCTATGAGATTTTGGCCAGCCAAAAAACCAAAGACATCTTTTCCTATAATCAGCAAAATCCGGATAACAAATTGCCTTTTATTGTGATCGTGATCGATGAATTAGCCGACTTAATGATGTTTGCTTCCAAAGAGGTTGAAGACTCAATTACCAGAATTGCCCAAAAAGCTCGGGCCGTGGGTTTGTATCTGGTGATTGCGACTCAGCGACCGAGCGTGGACGTGATCACTGGTTTAATGAAAGCCAATATTCCGGCGCGAATCGCCTTTAATGTTTCTTCGATGATTGATTCACGGGTTATTATTGACATGCCTGGAGCAGAGAAGCTTTTGGGGCGAGGCGATATGTTGTTTTTGTCGCCAAACAGTTCAAAGCCCACTCGTATTCAAGGACCGTTTTTGACCGACGCCGAAACTAAAAATTTAGTTGATTTTCTCAAAGCCAGTCAGCCAACAGTTCACTACACCGAGGAAGTGATTCAACAGGCAGTAAAAACCGTGGTCGACAGTGCCGGAAAAATGCAAGTTAAATCCAGCAATCAGGATCCATATTTTGCCGATGCGGTTAATTTGGTTTGTAGTGCCAAAAAAGCCTCGGCCTCTCTTTTGCAGCGTCGTTTTTCCATCGGCTATTCTCGAGCGGCCCGAATTTTGGACGAACTCCAGGGCGCAGGGATTGTTGGTCCTCCGGATGGCTCTAAACCCAGAGAAATCCTCATCAATAATCCTGAGGAAGTCTTAACTCAAGGCTAGCTATGAAAAAACTGACGCAAATTTTTCAGGATCGCCGCCAGTCGTTACAGATCAAACTTTCCAAAATCAGTCAGGACACTAAGATTCCTCAAGAACAATTGAATAATCTTGAACAAGGAAACTTAACCAATTTTGGTTCTTATGCCTATTTGCAGGGTGTGGTCAAAAAATATGCCGAATATCTTGGACTTGATCCTGAAGTAATGACCTCTTATTTAAGAAGAGAAATAGAGCAGCAGCAAGTGAAGTTTATCAGAGTAACAGATTATCAGGTCAATTCACGCTTTCCCTCATTAAACTGGCCGATTTACGCGATTATTTTTCTGGTGGTTTTATTTTTTGCTTTGCAACTGTTTCTATCTTGGCAAAAGCCCTTATTAGAGCTTAGGGCTTTGCCAAAAACCATTACGGTCAGTCAACCCCTAGTTATTCGCGGCCAAACCGAGTCCGGGGTTTTACTCTATCTGAACGACGAGCAGATTTATCAGAACGAAAAAGGGTACTTTTCGGAAAGCCTGTATTTTAAAACACCGGGTGAGCGTCAATTGATCATCAAAGCCATTGGTGTCAACGGCAAAGAACAAACCGAAAAATTCTCTGTTAATATTAAAGCCGACTAAACATAGTTGACTTCTGGGCCAAAATTTTGCATCATAAAGATATGAACATTGAAACTTTATATATTGTCATTATTGCTTCGTTATCAATTGCGACTGTTTTGATTACCATTATTGGTATTCAAACCATTCTGCTTTTAAAAGAAGTCAGAATTATTACCAAAAGAGCCAATAATTTAAGCAATGGTTTAATTAGCATTAGCCAAACAGTGGAACGCTCTTTGAAAGAAATGAGTACACTGACCGAAGGTGCCCGATTAGTTACCGGTTTGATTAGCAAACTGATTAATCCCAAAAAAAATGACGCAGAATAATACCGAAAGCAATCCGGCCCAGAATTTCTTTTCCGGCTTTTTGCTGGGTGCAGTCGTCGCGTCAGCTACTTGTTATTTAACGATGACCAAGTCTGGTCGTAAGGCGGCTCGGGAGATTTTACGGCGGGCTGAACAATTAGGTGAAGAAGGGGCTGATTTTAAAAAGAAAACAGAAAAAAAGATCGACGGAATCATTGGTAAACTGAAGCACGAAGTCAGGGCCGTAAAAAAAGGTTGACAAGAAGACTCTGTTCTTATATACTTACACTTCACAGTTTATAAATGTAAGCCGAGCGTACTTGTGTGTACGCTTTTCTTTTGTTTTATTTAGCGGGTCAAACAGTGAATGAAGAAAAATAACTCTTTGTCAACAATAGCCTCCGAAACAAAACGCTTGTTTCTTAATAAACAGGCTAGGGCCAGCGATTTTCAAAAACTCGATTTTCTCCATTTTCAAAAAGAATCCTATGACAATTTCTTAAAACACGAATTTGAAACTATTCTCAAGGAATTTTTTCCGATTGAGGACTATACCAAGAAAAATTGGTTAATGTATTTGAATCAAATCGAATTTGAACCACCCAAAATTACCGAGAAGGCCGCTTTTGAAAAACAATTGACTTATCAATTTTCGGTTTATCTGAATCTGGAACTGAAAAACAATCAAACCGGTAAAACTAAAACCCAAAAGCTCTATGTTTGTGATCTGCCTCAAATGACCTCCCGCGGTACCTTTATTATTAATGGAATCGAAAGATGCGTGATTGGCCAAATTGTCCGGGCGCCGGGAGTCTATTTTACGGCCGAGCAGGATCGCTCAACTGGCATTACTATTTATAATGCCGAAATTAGGCCTTATATTGGTGCCTGGCTCGATCTTTTTATTGGCAAAACTAAGCAGGTGGAAGCCAAAATCAATAAGCGCCGTAAATTTCCAGTTACTTTGATTCTAAAGGTTTTTGGAATGACCAAAGACGAGATTTTAAGAGAATTTAGCGATTTAAAAGAAGATTTATTTAAAGACTATATCTTGAGTACCTTGGAAAAAGACCGTACCGAAACCGCCGAAGAAGCTATTCTCGAGTTATACAAAAAGATCAAGCCTGGAGAAGCTTTGGTTTTGGAAAATGCCCGCGAGACCATTAACAATCTTTTTTTCAACACCCGCCGCTACTCTTTGGCCAATGTTGGCCGCTACAAAATCAATAAAAAACTCGGTTTATCCACTAAAATTGAAAAACGTAATTTCTTGCTTTTAAAAGAAGACCTGATTGCCATTGTTAAGTACCTGATCAAAGTTACTCACGAGAAAAAAGGTTTTGACAATATCGATCATTTAGGAAATCGTCGGGTTAGGCGAGTCGGCGAGTTACTGGGAATGTATGGAGTCAGAGTGGGTATGATGCGAGTGGAGCGTGACACTAAAGAAAGAATGAGTTTGATTCCGCCCACCAGTAATGTTTTACCTTCACAAATGCTTAATCCCAAACCTCTAATTGCCTCAATCAATACTTTTATCAAAACCAGCCAGTTGTCGACCATTGTTGATCAGACTAATATTTTGTCAGAATTGGATAACTTACGTCGTTTAACCGTGGGCGGACCGGGCGGAATTCAAAAGAATCGCGCCTCGTTCTCCATTCGTGACATTTCACCATCTCAATACGGTCGTATTTGTCCGATCAGAAGTCCGGAAGGACCCAATATCGGTGTTGTCACTTATCTGGCGCTTTACGCCAAAATCAACGAATATGGCTTTATGGAAACGCCTTATTTCAAGATTAAGCCAGTTAAACAAGGTCAAAAAACCAGAATGCAGGTGACAGACGAAATAGTTTATTTTCAGCCAGATGACGAAGAGCAATATTACATTACCCATTCCAATATCAGCAAAGATGCGCATGGTTTTATTCTTGCCGATCGGGTTCCGGCCCGTCATCAGGGAGAATTCATCGAAGTTCCGGTAGAACAAATCCAATATATCGACGTGTCGCCGCGTCAGGTCGTTGGTCTATCCGCTTGTTTGATTCCCTTTTTACAAAACGATGACGCCAGCCGTGCCTTAATGGGTACTCACATGCAATGTCAGGCCGTTCCATTGATTAAGGGTGAAAGTCCTTTGGTGGGAACCGGAATGGAAGGAACTGTCGCCAAGGGTGCCGGTCGTTCCATTGTTGCCGATCAAGACGGTGAAGTGAAATATGTCGACGCCGAGGAATTAGTTGTCAAAGTTAAAGGTAAGGAACAGAAATTTGCCCTGCAAAAATTTCAACGTACAAACAAAGATACTAGCTTTTCTCAAAGTCCTAACGTTAGCAACGGACAGAGCTTTAAGAAAGGGACAATTTTGGTAGACGGCCCCAGTACGGTAAACGGTGAGATTGCTTTCGGTCAAAATCTCAACGTTGCTTATATGGCCTATGAGGGTTTGGGTTATGAAGACGCGATTGTTATCTCTGAAAGAATCCTTAAAGAAGATTTGTTGACTTCAGTAGTCATTGAAGAATATAAAGTCGACGTGGTCAATACAAAATTAGGCCCTGAAGAGATTACTCGCGATATTCCCAATGTCCGCGAAGAGGTGTTGGCCAGTTTGGACAAGCACGGAATCGCAATTATCGGTTCTCGAGTAAAGGGTGGCGACATTCTCGTTGGTAAAGTGGCTCCCAAAGGTGAAAAAGAATTAACCGCTGAGGAACGTCTATTAAAAGCGATTTTTGGTGAAAAAGCCAAAGACGTTCAGGATACTTCGTTAACCATTTCTTATGGTAAAAGTGGAATTGTAACCGATGTTAAAGTGCTAACTGAAAAAAATGGCGCCGAACTGGAGCCTGGTGTTTTAAAACGAGTTGTGGTCAAGGTGGCTGAATTAAGAAAAATAATGGTTGGCGACAAGCTGGCCGGGCGACATGGAAACAAAGGTGTCATTTCCAAGATTGTCCCAGTTGAGGACATGCCTTATCTTGAAGATGGCACTCCGATTGATATTATCATCTCACCATTATCTGTAATTTCCAGAATGAATTTGGGCCAGCTGTTTGAAACTTATATTGGTATGGCAGCCAATAAATTAAATACCAAAGTGGCGGCTCCGGTTTTTGACCAAATTGCCGAAGACACTTTAATCAAACAGATGCAGCTTGCTAATTTGCCTGTCGATGGCAAATTTACCCTGTACGACGGCAAAACCGGCCGACCTTTTGAAAACAAGGTTATGGTTGGTTATGAATACATTCTCAAATTAGCTCATATGGCCAAAGACAAGATTCATGCCCGTTCAACCGGACCTTATTCCTTGGTTAGTCAACAGCCTTTGGGTGGTAAAGCGCAGATGGGTGGCCAGCGTTTTGGTGAAATGGAAGTTTGGGCGCTAGAAGCGCACCGCGCTGCTTATGCTTTACAGGAAATGCTGACAATTAAGAGCGACGACATTAAGGGCCGAAACCGCTCCTTTGAAGCGATCATCAAAGGCTTGCCGATTCCTGATCCAGGAATTCCGGAATCTTTTAAGGTTTTAATGAAAGAACTCAACGCCCTCTCTTTAGAAGTTGAAACGATCAAATAAATGGAAGAGAACAAGCCTGTGTTGACTAACGCCAGTGCCTTAGATTTGGATAAACTTTTGGGTAAGAAAAACGAAGAGGTGCTTTTTCGAGCTATCAAAATTTCCCTGTCTTCGCCGGACCAGATTTTAACCAAGTCTCACGGTGAAGTCACCAAAGCCGAAACCATCAATTATCGGACCTTTAAACCGGAAAAAGACGGTTTGTTTGATGAACGTATTTTTGGTCCGACCAAAGACTTTGAATGTTACTGTGGCAAGTATCGACGTATTCGTTACAAAGGGATTGTTTGTGACCGCTGTGGAGTTGAAGTGACTTCATCAAGTGTTCGTCGTGAACGGATGGGCCACATTACTTTGGCGGCTCCGGTTGCCCATATCTGGTTTTTCAAAACCACTAGCTCACCCATGTCTTTGATTTTGGGAATTCCGGCTAACGCCTTGGAGAGAATTATTTATTTTGCTTTGTATTTAACCAAAGGGGTTAAAGACGACAAGCGCAAGGAAGCAGAAAAAGTGATTCGTAGTAAGGAAAAAGAATCCAAAGTAAATCTTGATGAATGGTACGGCCGTTTGCAAAAGGACTTGAAAGCCTCAGAAGACAAAGAAATCGACCATATCAAGAAAAAAATCACCAATAAAGATCGACACAGCATTGCCGAATCTGAAACCAGGCATAAATTCAAGCAAAAAAGGTTGACTCTTGCCAACGAATATCAGGATAAAAAAACCATTCAGGAAGATTACTATAATCGTTTGGCTAAGCTTGCCAAATCGATCCGGCCAATGGATGTTTTGGAAGAGGACGACTATCTCTCTTTCAGAGAGTTGGGTATTTCTGATCTGGTCGAGGTTGGAATGGGAGCCGAAGTGATTTTGGAGGTCTTAAGCTCTCTTGATATGAATAAGTTGATTGCCGATCTAAACAAAAGATTGGCCGCAACCAAGGGTGAAGCCAAAACCAAATTGCTAAAAAGAATTAGAGCAGTCGAAGCTTTTGTTAAAGCTAAAATTGAGCCCAAATGGATGACTTTAACCGTTTTGCCGGTGATCCCTCCGGATTTGCGGCCGATGGTGCAGCTAACCGGTGGGAAATTTGCGACTTCGGACTTGAATGATTTTTATCGAAGAGTAATTAACCGCAACAACCGTTTACGTCATTTAATTGAGTTAGGAGCTCCTAACATTATTTTGCGCAATGAGAAAAGAATGTTGCAGGAAGCAGTCGATTCTTTGATTGATTTGAGCAAAAGCTCAGGTCGGGCTACTCGTGCCGGTGGAGCAGGAATCAAAAAGAAAAAATCCCTATCGGACATTCTGAAGGGAAAACAGGGCCGGTTCCGTCAGAATTTATTGGGTAAACGTGTCGATTACTCCGGTCGTTCGGTAATTGTGGTTGGTCCGGAACTGAAAATTGACCAGTTCGGTTTACCCAAAGAAATGGCTTTGGAGCTTTATAAGCCTTTTATTTTGCGAGATATTATTAATCAAGGCTTTGCGACTAATATTAAGAGTGCCAAAAACTTTTTTGAGAGCAAAGACCCGGTGATTTATGATATTTTGGAAAAAGTCGTTGAGAACTATCCGGTTTTGTTGAATCGGGCTCCCACTTTGCATAAATTGAGCATTTTGGCTTTTTATCCGGTTTTAACCGATGACATTGCCATCCGATTGCATCCGTGTGTTTGTCAGGGTTACAACGCCGATTTCGACGGCGACGCTATGGGTGTGTTTGTCCCATTGTCAAAAGGCGCAATTGAAGAGGCTAAGAAATATATGTTGCCGAGCGTTAACTTGTTAAAGCCGGCCGACGGATCTCTAATTGCCATTCCTAATAAAGAAATGGTATTGGGACTCTATTTCCTAACCAGTCAGAACGAAGACATTACTCCGGACGAGAAGAAACTGTCTGCTTTTGCTAGCGTACAAGAGGTTCGTATGGCTTATCAGCTTAAAAAAGTCGATCTTAGACAACTCATTTATTTTAAGCATGAAAACGAAGTGGTCAAAACCACTGTCGGCCGTGTCTTTTTAAACGAGAAATTACCTTTGGAACTAGGTTTTATTAATACCGTACTTAAAGCGGCCGATGTTAAAGCGCTAACCAAAAGAGCGATGAAAGTGCTTCCACAGGCCAAAGTGGCTGAATTGATTGATCAGCTCAAAGACTTGGGTTTCTGGGCGGCCACCAAATTTTCCGGCGCTTCTTTTTCAGTGACTGACTGTATCATCTACGACGACAAGAAAAAAGTGGTTAATGAAGCCGAAACCTCTGCGGCCGAAATTGACAGTAACTATCAGCAGGGTTTGGTGACATTGAATGAGAAAAGAGAATTAATTAATAACGTTTGGATTGAAACCACGGAAAAGTTAGCCGACCTGACTTGGGACGCTTATAAAGAGGAAAATCCGGTCAAGGTGATTATTAAATCCGGAGGAGCTCGGGCTTCCCGTGAACAACTTAAACAGATTTCCGGTATTAAGGGTTTAATTTACGATCCGTTGGGTAAAATTGTGGAAATGCCCACTAAATCCAATTACCGTGAAGGTTTGACTATTTTTGAATACTTTACCAATACTCGTGGTGCCCGTAAAGGTTTGGCCGACTCGGCCTTAAAAACCGCCGACGCCGGTTATCTAACCAGACGTTTGGTTGACGTTGCCCACGACGTCATTGTTAAGGAAGACGACTGTGGTGAAAAAAATGGCATTCTTGTCAGCCGTACCGGAATCCGCGGTGATAAATTCAACGAAAGAGTGATCAATCGTTATTTGGCCAAAGATGTTAAAAATGGCAAAAAAGTTCTGTTTAAAGTTAATACTTTGGTGACTGATGAAATTTTGGCTGAAATTAATCAAGCTAAGATTGAAAAAGTGGAAGTACGTAGTCCTTTGCTTTGTCAAACCAAACGTGGTTTGTGCCGCAAGTGTTACGGTTCGGATTTCACCACCAGCAAAACGGTGGAAATTGGTGTGCCCGTGGGTGTTGTTGCCGCTCAGTCTATTGGTGAGCCAGGTACTCAGCTGACAATGCGAGTCAGGCACTTTGGTGGTATTGTTATTTCAGACGTTACTCAGGGCTTGCCTCGGGTAGAGGAACTTTTGGAAACCCGGACTCCCAAAGTCATTTCGCCAATTGCCGAAATCGACGGTAAAGCCAAAGTCAGAGAAGACAATGAAAACGAGCTGTATCAAATTGAAATAGCCACAACAGACGGTAAGATCACCAAGTTTTACCAGATTCCGATGACGCAAAGACTGCATATTAAAAACGGTCAGCTGGTGACCAAAGGAACTCAATTGAGCGAGGGTTATCTCGACATCAAAGAAGTTTTGGAAATCAGAGGCATCAGATCAACTCAGATGTATCTGTTGCACGAGATTCAGAACGTGTATGAATCTCAAGGGATCGGTATTCACGATAAGCATTTTGAAGTCATTATTCGCAAAATGAGCGACAAAATTATTATTGACGACGAGGGTGACACTAATTTCTTGATGGGTGAGGCCGTTAATAAAGACGTCTTTATCGAAGAAAACAAAAAGATAGTTGCCAAGGGTGGTAAGCCAGCATCTGGTAAGACCAAGATTTTGGGAATCACCAATGCTTCGATCTTTACCGATTCATGGTTGTCAGCGGCTTCGTTCCAGAACACAACCAATGTTCTGACTCGTTCCGCTATTAAAGGCCAGATGGACTATTTGTACGGTCTTAAGGAAAATGTTATAATCGGTAGACTGATTCCAGTGACGGAAAAATTAATAAATAAATACTATAAATAAAAAATGCCAACGATTAATCAGCTGATCAGAAAAGGGCGTAAAATCAAAAACCGTTCTACCAAAGCCTTGGCTTTGAAAAAATGGTACAACCATCTGACCGGCCAGTACAAGTTAAATTCTTCCCCTTTTAAAAAGGGAGTTTGTACTGTGGTGCGTACGATGACACCTAAGAAACCAAACTCGGCTTTACGTAAAATTGCCAGAGTCAGGCTATCCAACAAAATGGAGGTGACTGCCTATATTCCGGGAATTGGTCATAATTTGGCCGAGCATTCGATTGTTTTGGTTCGTGGTGGTCGCGTGCCGGACTTACCTGGTGTTAAATACCATATTGTTAGAGGAGTTTATGATACCGGCGGAGTTGATAACCGTAAATCCTCTCGGTCCAAATATGGTGCTAAGTTAAGCAAAGAGGCTAAAAGTTAATTTTTAAAAATGCCCAGACGCGGATATAAAATCAGAAAAGCAGCCGTTGATCCGGTTTACCAAAGCCCACTGGTTGCCAAACTCATTAATTTAGTGATGAAAGACGGTAAACGTGAAGTGGCGCAAAAACTGGTTTATCAGACTTTGGACAAGTTTAAGGAAAAAAAGCTTGAGCCTTTGGAAGTATTTGAGAAAGTAGTTAATAATATCGGTCCTCGAATGGTAGTTCGGCCGCGCCGAATTGGTGGTGCCTCGTATATGGTCCCTAAAGAGGTTCAGCCCAAACATCGGCTTTTTTTAGCTCTCAAATGGCTGGTCGACGCCTCCCGTACTCGTCCCAACAAGGAATATCATACTTTTACTGATAAACTGTATGCGGAAATGGCAGACGCTTACGAAGGCAAGGGGGCTGCCGTTGATAAAAACAACCAAGCCCAAAAGCTTGCCGAAGCAAACAAAGTGTTTGCCCATTTTTCCTGGTAAATTCCCATGGCACAGCAAAGTATTTTTACCAAAAACCGTCAGGTCGCGTTAGACAAAATCCGTAATATCGGTATCATTGCTCACATTGATGCCGGCAAAACCACCACTACCGAAAGAATCCTTTTTTATACCGGCCGAAGCTATAAGATCGGCGATATTGATGAAGGCACCACCCAGATGGACTGGATGGAGCAGGAGAAAGAGCGTGGCATTACCATTATGTCAGCGGCCACGACCACGTTTTGGCGTGAAGTCCGCATTAATATTATCGATACTCCCGGCCATGTTGATTTTACCGCCGAAGTGGAGCGTTCCTTAAGAGTGCTCGACGGCGCCGTGGTTATTTTTGATGCCGAAGAAGGAGTGCAGGCTCAATCCGAAACCGTTTGGCGCCAAGCCGACAAATACAAAGTCCCTCGGTTATGTTTTATTAACAAGATGGACAAGCTCGGAGCCGATTATGAAGACACTTTGATTCAGATCCGCGAAAAATTGGGTGCCGTTCCGGTTTCGATCACGATTCCAATCGGTAAAGAAAATGAGTTTAAAGGCGTGATTGATCTTTTGAGTATGAAAGCCCTTCTTTGGGATCAGGATCCCCAGGGAATAAAATACAGTACAGTTGAGATTCCTGAGGATTATCAGGAAATAGCCAAGAAAAAGAAAGCCACCTTGATTGAAATTGTTTCAGAACATGATGACGTTTTAATGGAAAAGTTTATTGCCGAGCAGGCAATTTCAGACGAAGAGCTGATGCAAGGCATTCGTCGAGCCACCATTGCTTACAAAATCATTCCTATTTATGCCGGTACCTCGTTGCGTAATAAGGGCGTTCAGCCTCTTTTAAACGGTGTGGTTGATTTTTTACCGTCGCCGGTTGATCTCAAAGAAATCGAAGGCGTTGAGCCCTCAACAGACAAAATTATCAAACGGGCGCTGGTTCCAGAGGAAAAACTATGTATGCTTTCTTTTAAGCTGCAGTTGGATACGCACGTGGGTAAGTTGACTTATGCCCGTATTTATTCAGGAATACTCAAATCCGGTTCTTATGTTTTTAATCCTCGCAGTCGCGAAAAAGAGAGAATCAGCCGGATTTTATTAATGCACGCCAATCAGCGGGAAGAGATTGACAGCGCTTATGCCGGTGAGATTGTGGCGTTGGTCGGGCCCAAAAAAGCCAAAACCGGTGATACTCTTACTGAGGAAAATGCGCCAATTGTTTTGGAGACCATTAAATTTCCCGAGCCGGTGATTTCTTTGGCAATCGAGCCCAAGACTAAGGCTGATCAAGAAAAATTAGGCAATATTTTGCAGAAGTTTTTGGAAGAAGACCCTACTTTTAAGGTGAAATACAATCATGAAACCGGACAGACCGTGATTGCCGGCATGGGTGAATTGCACTTGGAAATTATTGTCGATCGGATGAGGCGTGAGTATAACATGAACGCTAACGTTGGTAAGCCTCAAGTTGCTTATAAAGAAACGATTACTCAAGAAGCCGAGACTGAAGGGAAATACATCAAACAGTCCGGTGGCCGTGGCCAATATGGCCATTGTTTTCTAAGACTCAAGCCGTTGCCTCGAGGTGAGGGCTTTAAATTCATCAATGCCATCAAAGGTGGCGCTATTCCTGGAGAGTTTATCGGTTCAGTGGAAAAAGGCGTTAAAGAGGCTCTCGACAAAGGTGTGCTTGCCGGATACCCGCTGTCGGATTTAGAAGTGACTCTTTATGACGGTAGTTATCATGACGTCGATTCCTCAGACATTGCCTTTAAAATTGCCGGGTCAATGGCTCTTACTTCCGGCGCTCGCAAAGCCGGACTTACTCTAACCGAGCCGGTGATGAAAATGGAAGTCAGCACGCCAGAGATCAATATGGGTACGGTGATTGGCGACTTATCCAGCAAGCGTGCCAAGATCCTAAAAACCACCAAGCGGGGTGACTCAGTCACGATTGACGCTTATGCGCCCCTAGCCGAGCTCTCCGGCTATGCCACGATGATTCGTTCACTTACTCAAGGTCGCGGCTTTTTCTATATGGAACCTTCTCATTACGAAGAAGTGCCCAAAAACATTCAGGCCAAAATTGTTGAGGAGCGCATGGGCTCCCGCAAATAACCGTTCCATTTCGGGAATGGAACAGCGCGTGCTATAGCTCTCCTAAACTTGCTTTTTACCCCCTAATATCCTATAATATTTATGCCACTGAGCAATTTGCCGCTCAGTGAGTACTTTGAAAGGAGGTGACTATGTCACCCATGAAAACTCCACCAGAAACGGTGGAGAAAATAAAAGCCGAACATCCCGAGTCCTGGGATGCCAGCGGGAATTATATTCCCAATGGTATTCCGGAAGTCGGCAGCCCTGACCAGAAGACTGGTTGCAGGGCTACTGGTTGTGAGTACCTAGTACTCATAACCATTTTCTTTATTGGTGTTGTGTCATTGATCGTCATACTGACGATACTGACATGACTATGGCCCGGACCTTTGGTCCGGGCCTTTTCTTAGCTCTATTCCATATCGGGAATGGAACAGCGCGTGTTATAGCTCTATATATACAGTATCTTTGAGCTTAATATTGAACTTGTCAATAAAGCCGCTCTTTACTTCTAAAAGTCGGTCAAACGGTTCCTGACTGATAGCGTATTCAACTTCGTTATTATTGTTCACCGGTGCTTTGACATTTTCCAATAAATAAACGACGCGGTTGCCATTAATAAAAATAAAATCCAAATCAAAAAGCATGTCTTTCATCCAAAACTGATATCTGTCGGGCTGGTCAAAAACAAACAAAAGCCCCTCGTCATAACCGATGGCGCTGTGATTGGAATAGCCTTGGGTCCGTTTTTGGTCAGTATCGGCGATTGTGATTGAAATCGTGACTTTATTTTTAATTGTGAGTTTATTCTTACTTGAGGCTGGTTTTGTTTTTAAGCCAAAGCCTGCTAGAATTAGAATAGTTATTGCAATTAAAAACCACATTTTTTTCATGACCAAAATTAAGCTTATCACAGATGCCAGTTATGCAACAGCCTGGAATCGGGTAGTGACTCACCCTTTGCAAACTTGGGAGTGGGGAGAAATCAGGCAAAAAACCGGCAACCAGATTTTGCGTTTGGCTCTTGTCAACGACCAGGATCAAATTCAGCAAGCCTTTCTGTTCACTCTTCACTCATTGCCTTGGGGCAAGCAGATTATCAACTATGCCAAGGGCCCGTTTTTGCCAGAAGCCGTTTGGCAATATCTCAAAGAACATTATCATCAAACTGTTTTGTTGGTCAAACTTGAACCTGAGGTTTTTATTGAGGAGGCGGGAAAGTACCAGCTACCCATTTATAAACAGCACTGGCAAGACAATGGCCTGGATTTTTATCTATCCAAATCGCCTGTTTTTGCCAGACACACTTTTATACTGGACCTTGAGCCAAATGAAGCCAAATTATTGAGCCTGATGAAAAGTAAAACTCGCTACAACATCAATCTAGCCCGGCGCAAAGGCGTTGTTATTAAAGATGAAACCAGCGATCCGGCGGCGTTTTCGATTTTTTTTAAGCTGTATCAGCAGACCATCAAGCGCCAAAACTATCTGGGCCATTCACAAAAATACCATCAAACAGTTTGGGAAATTATGAAGCAGGCTGGAGTTGCCAAAATTCTGACTGCTTATTATCAAAATGAGCCATTGTCTAGTTATACCCTGTTTTTCTACAAAAACACTGCTTATTATCTTTATGGTGGCTCAAGTTCTAGACACAAAGAGGTGATGGCCTCCAATCTGCTAATGTGGGAAGCGCTGTTACTGGCAAAAAAGCAAGGAATGAAATACTTTGATCTTTGGGGGGCTTTGGAAAAAAACTATTCCCCCAATCATCCTTGGGCCGGCTTTCATCGTTTCAAAGAGGGCTACGGCGGTCTTCATCAAGCATATTTACCCACGCTCGACGTTGTCTTTGATCCAATCGGATATTGGTTTTTCAGCCTGTTGTGGCCGCTGCGAATCAAAATTCTGGAGTTGATCAGGCGCTTTTTTTAACCTGAATGATTTTAATCTCACCGTTAGGAATAATATACAAATCACCCTTTTCCGTTTCCAGATAAGTGCTTTTGAGTGTCACTTTTTTCACCGTGCCGGCATATTTATCAATCGTGATGAAGCGGTTAATTTTAAACTCCGGTTCCAACAGTAAATAAATACCGGCGATGATATCCTTAAAAAAGCTTTGAGCGCCAAAACCAATGGCAAAACCGACAATTGACGAGGACAGAAGGTAAGGAGTGACGTCGACCTCAAAAAGATTAAGAATGGCCATGGCCGCCAAAAAATAAACTACGACTGCGACTGCCTGCCTGAGAAAATCAATCACGGTCTTGGCCTTACTGGTTTGCCGACTTTTGGGAAGCAGGATAAATTTAGGCGCGATTTTGGCAATTACATAAGAACTGACCAGAATTATCAATAACTTTAGGATTTTATCTTCCATGGTTTTATAGTAAGATTATATCCATGTACAAACCTACTTTCAAGATTACTAACAAAATGATTATGGATATCGGCAAAATTGAGGCCAGCCGCGAGATTATTATCAACGCGCCACTTTTGCCACTATGGGAAAAGCGTTTTCGTGAAGAAGCCTTAGTCCGTACCGTTCATCATGGTACCCATCTTGAGGGCAATCAGCTGGATTTTGAAGAAGCCAAAGAAGTGGTCTTGAGTCAGAACTTACACAGCGTCAGAACGCGCGATGTTCAAGAAGTGATTAATTACCGTGAGGTGATGGATTATTTGGAAAAAGTCGTTCGGGATCAAAAACAAACCATCAGCGAATCCCTGTTTAAAAAAATTCATCAGTTGGTAGTCAACAAAATTATGCCGGCTAATCTGGCTGGTCAGTACCGCCTGAAACAAGTGGTTATCAAAGATTCCGGGAGCGGGCAAGTAACTTTCCGGCCGCCTGAGCCGGAGCAGATTCCTTATTTAATTGGCCAGTTTTTGGCCTGGCTCAATCAAACTCACCCGGACGAGATGCATTCGGCGATCAAAGCCGGCATTGCTCACTATGAATTGGTTCGAATCCATCCTTTTTTGGATGGCAACGGCCGGGTCGCTCGTTCCATTTCTACCTTAATTTTATATAGCGAGGGGTACGATATCCGGCGGTTTTTTTCGCTCGAGGAATATTACGACAAAGACCCCCTCACTTATTATGAGCATTTACAAAAAGCCGGTGGCGGTGATTTAACGCCTTGGCTGGAATATTTTATCAAGGGGATTGCCAACGAATTTGAAAAAATAAAACTTAGAATCCAAAAGTTGTCATCAGATAGCCAGCTCAAACACAAGCTTGGTGGCAAACAAGTGTTTCTGAACGAGCGCCAAACTAAGCTGGTGGAATATATTCAGGAAACCGGCTTTTTGCAAAACCAGGCTTTTCCCAGTCTTTTTCCCGATTATTCCGAAGACACAATTTTGCGCGATCTCAAAGATTTGATGGACAAAGACTTGATTCGCAAAATCGGGAAAACCAAAGGGGCCAAATACGTGCTGAAATAAGCTAATAAACCAGATTGGTTTCGCCTTTTACAAATCGTTCTGCCAGGCCGGCAATTTTCAATTGATAAGAATCCCAATTTTCAATAAAGTCTTGGCGACTAATTTTTTCCAGCGAGCGGTTTTGGTGTAAGTCAATAATCGGGCAGACAAATTCGTAATTTGGTTTAGTAAAAACTTTAATCAGATCAGTGATTTTAACTACAACCAAGCCAGCGACTTCCTCTTTTTGCAATCGATATGAAGACAGGGAGCTATTATCAATAGTAATAAAAACGTCGCACACAGTTTGCAGTTTTCTGGAGGCATCGTCAAAACCAACAAACACTTTTTTACCCAAGTAAGTCAGTTTGTCAAAATTATAATTTCTGCCAATTTCCTCTCTCACTTCCCTCAGGCCGTCTTTGACAGTTTCTCCAGCCATATAATGGCCAGCGGCGGACACGTCAAGCAATCCGGGAAAAGTGGCTTTTTGGCGGCTCCGGCGTTGAAAAACCAGCGCTAATTCTGGTTCGGTTTGAACAATCCAAAGATGAAAACCGCCCAGCCAATCACTGTCGGTAATGGCCTGGTCGCGGGTTTTAGTGACGCCGCTTTTGTGAAAATCCGGCGGCAAGAGAATATCGACTTTTTCCATTTTTTTTAGGTTTAAGCGAGTATACCAAAAAGACTAAAAATAATAATTAACAATATGGCCGCCAAGAATTTAAACGCAAATTCTCGTTTTCCAACAACAAAAACATAAATTGACTTACCTAGAAGATTAACTGCGTTTACCAAAACAATTGTCAATACTCCGGCTTGATAACTCAGCGTGGTTCCGGCTAAGGAAGAAAGAGTTAAAACCACGGCGTCAATGCCGGTTAGGGCGGCAATTGAAGCAGTCAGATAAAAGCCAATTTCTCCAAAAACCACAAGACTGATTTTGGCGCTGGCACTAATAATCAGATAAATAAGAGCAAATTTTAGCGCTGCCTGGAGTGAGAAAATCGAAGCTTGATGCCAACCGGTTTTGGTGTTGAGCTCTTTATTTTGAGAGTCTTTTTGGCGTAAATACCAAAAAACGGCTCCCAGCGAACTGAGAATGATAAGAACAATCACTTTAAAACTTTTTAGCAACAAAACAGCATTGGTAGAGACAATCAGAATAAACAGTTGAAAAAAACTGGCCAGATTGGCCAAAATGGCTGAAGCCACCAAACGATTTACAAGCCTGCTTTGTTGACTTTTTTGAGCCAAGGAAATAGTGGTGCTGGTTGAGGACACGAAGCCAGCGACAAAACTTGTCAGCAGCCAGCCTTTTTTTTGTCCAAAAACTTTACTCAAAGAATAACCAAACACCTCCACGCCGGTAATTAAAGCCACCAAAAACCACAGGCGATAGGGATTGAAAATCTCAATCTGAACAATACTTGATAATCCTAAGTTAAGATTATCAACGATTAAAGACAGCCCCGGGATGTTGCTAAGCGAATAGTTTTGGTTGGGCAAAAAAGGCAGAATGACCAAAGCGATAATACTGTAGCTGATAAAAGCCGTTACTTCGGATTGATTAATGCCGGTGATCCACTGCCGGACAATGTCTTTTTGAGACAGAATTAAAATCAAAACCACAGTGATTGCCAAAATCAATTGAATGGGAAAAATATCAAGGGCGATAAAAATCCCAATCAGATAACTAAAAATAATGGCCATTTCAGTAGTAATGCCATTGTCTTTTAAGTAAAGGCTGCCGGTAACATAATAGGCAACTAGTAAAACCAAAAAAACAATATTAACCGTGATGAACAAATCAGGAAAATCAGGGCGCAACAAACCAGAGAGCGTGCCAAGAGTGGTAATTAGTGCAAAAGTGCGGACTCCAAGCGAACCTTTGCGGTCGTGTGGCTGTTTATTATTTTGGCAATGCAGCTGGTCGTAGGATTCCCGTTCCAGGCCAATAGCGGCCCCAATGAGCAAGGATAAAAACAACTTAATCGGAACCGACAACAAGAGCATTATTCACAGTATAGCTCAAATTCTGGTTTATTGACAGTTCGCCAGGCAGGCTTGTTTGGCGTCACTCGGCAAGCTGTTACAGACATTGCAGATATTTTCTTTGAGCCCCTCAAGCATGGCGCTCAGATCGGTAAAAGTAATTTTATTAGGAGTCTTAAAAAACCCGGTTTGGGGTTTAAAATTCTGACACTTAAATTGATATTTGTTTTTGTATTGTTGGTTCAGCTGTTGCAAATTCTGATTTTTTTGATAATCGGCATTGTTTTTCTTAGCCAGATTTTGCATTTGTTTGATATTCATTTTAGTGCCTTGCTTGCTGTTGCTGTTCCACATATAAAGATTTTTGCCGTCGCTCAGCGTGTAGGTTTTAATCTTCAATTTATTTACCACCGATTCAAACTCGCTTCGGTATTTTTGATTAGAAGTGTACATTACCCCTTTAATTGTTTGTTTGCCCATTTTGTAACTATAAGTGCATTTAAGCGACTGTTTTTTCTTAAGCAAATCTGAAATGGTGCCGCTGATACTTTTGGCCGAAACACTGGTAAAAGAAAACGAGAATAAAGTTACCAAAGTTAAAACCGAAAAAAGAAGTTTTTTCATCAAAATTGGGTTAAATTAATAACTACGCTTATTATACTAAATTCAATATTCCGGATAGGCCGTTTCCCCCAAAAATTGCGACGGCAGATTGTACTGGGCCCGACCGTACAGATAGCGACGGTTGGTGTAGGTGAGAAACAACTTCTCTTTGGCGCGGGTAATGCCCACATAAAACAGGCGCCGTTCCTCTTCCAATTCGGTGATTGATTCAATTGAACGGGAATGAGGCAAGATTCCTTCCTCGACTCCCACAATAAAAACGACCCCAAATTCCAGGCCTTTAGCGGCATGAAGAGTCATTAAATGAATTTTTTCACCTTGGCCGTCTTTAAACTCATATCCGGCCTCAATCAGCGCGACCGTGTCAAGCAATTTTTCCAGCGTGTCATAATTGTAGCTGACATTAATAAGCTCCTGAATGTTTTCCATTCTGGTGGCGTCCTCCGGATCATTTTGTGAATAAAGATGCAAATAGGGCGAATCTTTTAAAATAGCCTGAATGATTTGTTCCGGTTTATTTTGCGCGCTCTGTTTGGCAATGGTTTGCAAAATCAGTTGGCCTCTTTTTTTGCCAAGTTTCATAATCCTTTTTAGAGCCACCTGATCTTTGGGATTGTGCAGATAACGCAAAAACGCCAAAATATCCTTAATTTCCCTGCGTTCGTAAAAGCGAACCCCGCCATAAATCCGGTAAGGCAATCCCTGGGCCAGGCAGATTTCTTCAAAAAGACGCGATTGAGCGTTGGTTCGGTACAGAACGGCAAAGTCTTCCAAAGAATAATCGCCGCTAAAATTCAATTCCTGAATTTTATTAACCACAAACGTGGCTTCTTTCTCGGCGTTTTCCAAAGGGACAATTTTAATTTCTTCTCCGCCTTTTTTTTCAGTCCAGAGTTTTAAGATCGGGTGAGTGGTGTTTTGGGAAATGACGTTGTAGGCAAAATCAAGGATTGGTTGGGTACTGCGGTAATTCTGTTCGAGATTAAAAACTTTGGCATTTTGAAAATCCTTTTGAAATTTCTCCAGATTGGTAAAGTCGGCTCCACGCCAAGAGTAAATACTTTGGGAAAAGTCTCCTACAATTGTGATTCGATGATGTTTTTGTGCTAATAATTTGGCCATTAAATATTGGCAATGATTGGTGTCCTGGTATTCATCGATCAACAGATATTGATATTGGTTTTGCAGTTTGGCCAAAACCGAAGGCTCCTGTTCTAGCAAATAAACCATTTCGTTCAAGAGGTCATCAAAGTCAAGGGCGTTGTTGTTTCGCAATTCTTTTTGGTATCGCCGGTATACGTCCACAATCACCTCGTCATAAACATTCAGAGCTTGTTCTTCTAAATCCTTTGGAGTCAACAGTTGATTTTTAGCCAGGCCAATGCGATAGAGCAAGCTGTTAACCGTGACTTTGGTTTTGAGATCAGAATCTTTAATGATCTGTTTGAGCAGATCCTTCTGGTCGTTGTCGTCAAAAATTACAAACTGGCGCTGATGGGTTTTGGCTAAACCAAAACGGCGTAAAACCAAAACGGCAAAAGAATGGAAAGTGGTGGCTGTAATCAGTTCTGGGTTAAGGCGCGGATCAATGTATTTTTTGATCCGCAATTTCATCTCGTCGGCGGCCTTATTGGTAAAAGTGAGCATTAACAAAGCTCTGGGATCAATTTTGACCTCAGACAACAAATAGGCGGCTTTATAGCCCAAAACACGAGTTTTGCCCGAGCCGGCCCCAGCCAAAATAATCGACGGCTGATCAACAAACATCACGGCCTGTTGTTGCGGTTGATTCAGCTTTTGCAAAAAGGAGACACTCATGGCTATAATATATCAAACCAGATGAAAATCGCTGTTGCCAATTTGAAAGCCGAATTTAACGAGATTGAAATCAAGGTGTGGTCTCAGGCTTTTAATAAAGAGTATTCTCAAAGCTCGACCGCGGACAAAAAAGTGATTGTTGCCCCGCCGGCAATTTTTCTGGAGCTGATCAAATCCAGTCAGGAACAAGCTCGGGTTGATTATGAAATTGCCGCCCAGGATATTTCTCAATTTGAAAAAGGCACTTATACCGGAGAAATTACGGCCCCAATGATTACGGCCTTTGCCCGTTATGTCATTATTGGTCATTCAGAACAACGGCGCATCAGTCGGGAGAATCAGGCCGTAATCCAGCAAAAAATTGATCTGGCCAACCAATACAATCTGCAGGTCATTTTGTGTGTTGAAAAACCAGAGTCTTATCAGGGCCGGATTTTTGCCGTCGCTTACGAGCCGAAAGCGGCAATTAGTACCGGGGCCGCCGCTGACCCTACTTCTAGTTGGGAAACAATGGCCTCAATTGCCAAACTGATTCAAGCAGAACATTATCTTTATGGTGGCAGTGTCAATTCAGGCAATGTTGCTGCCTTTATTGCCGCTGGTTTTAGCGGCGTGCTGGTTGGCAAAAAGTCACTGGATCCGTCAGAGTTCTTGGCGATTGTTGCCAATCTTTAGTTTATTCAGATCCAGAGGCGTTTTTTCAAAAGCTTTATTAAAAACCGGCTTTTGGTATTTAAAATAAGTCCTTACCTCGTAGATTCCGGAGGCAATCACCAAGAGCAATATCAAAATCACGGCTTTGGGGAATCTTTTAAATAATGTTTTTAAAGCCAATGTGATTAAGAAAACCAAACCAACTGTGACAGTGTATGTTCTTAAAAAGTGCGGATTATCAGTGGGCAGAGTCAACAAACTGGGAACTATTGACAGAATGATCCAAAGATAAAAAAACCAATATTTTGTCCGATTTTTCAAGCTGAGTGCAAGACCGATCCAAAACAGCACGCCCATAGCTGGATTCAGGCCGGGTTTGCCCGGATAATTGTGCCGACCATTAAGGTCGCCATAAAAATTCAACATCAAAATATTTTTAACAATGTTTTCCCAAAAATAGCCCAGTTTGGTTATCAGGGGCAAATCTTGATTTAAATAAAGCAGTTCTTGAACACGGTTTTCAGTGCCGCCAGTTACTAATACTAGGGGCAAAGCGAAAACAGAAAACAAAATAAGATAAGTCAGCCAGTATTTAGTTTTTACTTTATTGATAATCATGATTGCTGTTGGCAATAAAAAGAAAAGCCGGCCGGGGAGATAAGAATAAAAACTGGCGAGAGTCGCCACCAGTAATAATCCAAGATTAAGAATTTTTTTGTTTTTAAGATACGACAAAAGATTAATCACGCCAAACAGTTCCCAAAACAAAAGGTAAGTCGCCTCAAAGCCAAAACGACTGAAATTAAAAACCCAGTGGGAAAAGCCAAAAATAAGGGCTCCTAGCGCCGCTAGCCAGTCGGAAAAAAAGCGACGAAAAAGATAATAAACCAGCACACAGTTAGCCACCCCAAACAAAGCCGCCGGCAATCGTAACGCCCCAATATTCAAACCAAAAGTTTTAAAAGACAATAACAACAGATAAAAATAAGGCGTGGCGTGGCCGGTGGCTTGTTTAGAGAATATTTGCCACTTGCCCTCCAGGTCAAGCGCCAGTTTGGCAAATTCCAGCTCGTCAAAAGCCATTTTTTGAGGAATAAGCGGAAACTGCCAAAATACCACCAGAGACGAAAACAACAGAATCATTAATGGGATTAAGCGCTTTCTGTTAAAATATAACATATGCAGTTATCTGTGCTTGTAATTTCTTATAATACCAAAAAAATCACTCTGCAGGCACTGCGGTCAATTGTCACCAGTCTGAAAAACAGTGACTTAACTTATGAAATATTAGTCTTGGATAATCATTCTCAAGACGGTTCCGTTCAAGCGATCAAAAAATTAAAGATAAAAACACTCAGATTATTTGAATCGTTAGAGAATCTGGGTTTTGGCAAGGGCAACAATTATTTAGCCAAAAAAGCCCACGGTCAGCACCTGTTATTATTGAATTCAGACATTGAGGTTATAGACAAAGCCATTGATAAGCTGTTTTCTTTTTACATTAAGCAGCGCCGGTTTGCTTTTGTGGGAGGGAAATTGCTTAATACCGATCTTTCTCCCCAAGCCTCCTGCGGACCGCTTTACAGTCCGTTAGTAGTCTTGGCCGCTCTTTTTTGCCGCGGTGATTATTGGGGTCTGACGCGCTATAGCCCGTCAGCAGTCAGGCCGGTCGGCTGGGTTTCCGGCGCCTGTATTTTGACTGCCAAAGCCGATTATGAAAAAGTCAATGGTTTTGACGAAAACATTTTTATGTATATGGAAGAAATTGATCTGTTCAAAAGAGCCCAAAAAATAGGACTAAAAGTCGGTTATTTTCCCAACGCAAAATTTATTCATCATGGTTTTGCCTCCAGCAAAGGCAAATCAAGGCCGGTGATCAATGTTTTTAAGGGAATTGTTTACTATTACCGCCAGCATTATGGCTGGTTCAGTCGTTTGTTTATTTGGCTACTGTTGAAAACTAAGGCCTTACTCGGTTATACTTTAGGGGTAGTTACTAATAATCATTATTTAAAACAAACTTACTATGAAGCTTATAAAATCACTGGTCGAGAGATTTAAAAAAAACCCCTTAAATCTGCTTCAGATTCTGGTTTTGGGATATATTTACCTAATTCCAATCTGGCCCAAATTACCGTTTAAAAACATCAACTACACTTATATTGCCGTGCGTTACGAAGATCTATACGTCGCTTTGCTGGTGGCGGTTTTTATTCTGGGCTTGTTATTTCGTAAGATCAAATTGCATAACAGCCCGTTTCTAAAACTGATTCCTTTTTACTGGCTGGTGGTTATTATTTCGGCCTTGGTTGGTTTTTATGTTTTTCATTCGACCGCAACATTACAGCTGAGCCTGCTTCATGCTTTTCGCCGGGTGGAGTATATGATTGTTTTCTTTGTGGCGGCCTCATCTGTTTCTAACATCAAGCAGCTTAAATTTTATTTCAACCATTTGATGATGGTATTGTTTTTGGTAAGCGTGTACGGTATTGGGCAAAAATTTTTGGGTTGGCCGGCGATTCAGACAATGAACCCTCATTACAGCAAGGGTTATCTTTTGACGCTGGACGCCAATGCCCGAATTTCGTCCACTTTTGGCGGTCATTATGATTTGGCGGCTTTCTTGGTCTATTTGATGCCGCTTTCTTTGGGGCTCTTTTTGGTGGAAAGAAGGATGCGCTATTTTCTGGTTTTTGTAACAGCACTGATCGCGCTTATTTTGACAGCGTCGCGTGCTTCCTATGTGGCTTATTTAATGACGGCGCCGATTTTTTTACTGACTCAAAAACGATTTCGCTTAATGGTTTTGATAATTGCTTTGACTGTGGTTTTGACGCCGTTGTCCAACAATCTAACCAAACGGATCAACCGGACGTTCCGGCAAGATTTGGTTTGGGTTAGCAAAGATACCGGACAGGCGATTGTGCCCAGAAAAATTACGGCCGATGATCTGCCTGCCGGCGACTATGTGATCAAAAAAACATCGGGGACAGAGGTTCAGGATCAGACTCCAGAACAGGTTCAATTGGTCAAAGCCGAGATCAGGGAGAATATTCTGGAAGAAGCCAGGCAAAGCGGCAAAGAACTGACTCAAAGCGAATTGAATCAGTTGGTCGATAGCACTTTTGCCAATTTTGCGCCGGTCAGTTCGGTGTTGCCCGATATTTCTTTTGCCACCCGCTTGCAGGTCGAGTGGCCGCGGGCAATTAAAGCCTTTTTGAAAAATCCGCTTATTGGTTCCGGAACCGGTTCGATCACCGAGGCGACTGATAACGATTATTTGCGCTCTCTTGGTGAAACCGGCTTACTGGGTTTTGGAATGTTGATGTTAATTCTGTTTAAGCTTCAATTTTTTCTTTTCCGTAAGGGTCGGGAATTTAAAAATCGCTTGCAGCCGATGTTTTGGGGCCTGATGTTTGGTGGGCTGGCCTTGATGATCAATGCTTTATACATTGATGTTTTTGAAGCGTCCAAAGTGGCGCTGATGATTTGGTTAACTTGGGGTTTGATTTATAGCATTGAATTTTTCAGTCAAGATGAAGTCAGCCGGTGGTAAATTAAAATTCTTTCTCCTGTGCCTAGTGTTATTAATGGCGATTGGAGTCAGGCTTTACAAAATTAATAATTCGCTCACCGAATGGTTTTCCTGGCGCCAATCAGATACCGCGGCAGTCGGCCGGTTTTTGCAACAAAACAATTTCAATTTACTCAAACCTCAATATTACGACCTGTCAAATATTCAGTCGGCAGTTGACAATCCTGGGGGGTGGCGAATGGTTGAGTTTCCGATTTACAACGCTATGTTTGCCGGGCTCAACAGCACTTTTCCCGCCATTTCTCTGGAAATGTGGGCCAGAATAGTCACAATCGCTTTTTCTTTACTGATTATTGTCTGTTTGTTTTTTATTTTAGAATCTGAATTTGGTTTGGCTGAGGCTTTTTTTGGGTCGTTGTTTTTTGCCGTCAATCCTTTTATTGTTTTTTATTCGCGCACAATTCTACCCGATATGCCCGCGACGGCAATGGCTTTCTTAGCAATATATTTTCTGTACCGATATTTAAAAGGTGATTGGTTTGTGTTATTGTTGGCTAGCCTCTCAATGGCGACAGCGCTTTTAATGAAGCCAACGGTGATTTTCTTTATTGTGCCGGCACTGTATTTACTTTGGATCAAAGCACATTCGTCAGCCAATAAAATAATCACCATTGTCGTTTTTATGCTGTTTTCTATATTGCCGCTGGTTTGGTGGCGCCATTATATTCAGCAGTTTCCAGAGGGCATTCCTTACAGCCAATGGTTATTGACTTCGGTTAATACTTCCACCGGTTTGCAGTCGATCTTTTTCCGGCCGGCCTTTTTCCGTTGGATTTTTTTTGAAAGAATCAGTCAATTGATTATGGGCGGTTACTTAGTTTTTTTCCTGTTATTTGGTTTGTTTATTGAGACCAAAAAAAATCTAAAACTGCATTTTTGGCTGTTTCTGGCCGCACTGCTTTATTTGTTTACTTTTCAGGGTGGTAATGTTCAGCACGAATATTATCAGATCTTGATTATGCCGGCCTTAGCCATGCTGGTAGGAGTAGGAGTGGGCAATTATTTTAGGCAAAAAAAAGCCGGTTACCTGGTGTTACGGGTCTTAATTACTCTGGCCATTTTTACCAGCGCCACTTTGTTTACTTTTTATCAGGTTAGGGGCAAGTATGACGAACAACCTAATTTAATGCTGATTGCCGATGTCTTGCATTCACTAACTAATAAGAATGATTTAATTGTGTCAGACAGTCAGGGCGATACGACGCTTCTATATTTGAGTGATCGTCGAGGTTATCCGGCTCCTTATCGAGAACTGCCAATTCTCAAAGATCAGGGAGCGGATTATTTTGTCACGCAAAACTTGGACTACAAAGAAAAACTGGCTGGTCAATATTCACTGGTGTTTGAAAACGACCAAGTTTTGATTTTCAAACTATGAAGATTTTAATGCTGACGCCCTACCTGCCTTATCCGCCTTCTTCCGGCGGCCAGGTGAGAACCTACAACTTACTCAAATATTTGAGCCGAAATCACAAAATAACCCTGATTTCGCTTTACAAGTTTGAGCAAGAAAAAAAATATCTCAAACCGCTTCAAAAATTTTGTGAAGAAATCCATCTTTGCAAACGAGCCGAAAAACCCTGGCAAATAAGAATTGTCTTGAGCGCGGTTTTTTCCAACCGGCCTTTTTTAATCGTCCGAAACTATTCCAGCGAAGCTTATGAGATTCTAAAAAAACTGTTGGCGACTAATCATTACGACGTTATTCACGCCGAGACTTTTTACATTATGCCTCATTTGCCCAATACCCAAGTGCCGATTGTTCTGGTTGAACAAACAATTGAGTACAAGGTTTATCAGCATTTCGTCCATTCTTTGCCTTTTTTTGTCCGGCCGTTTTTTTACCTGGATATTATGAAACTGATTCGCTGGGAAAGGCACTTTTGGCGAAAAGCCAATTTGGTGGCAACCGTGTCCGAATCCGATCGGCAGGAGATCAAAAAACTGGAGCCCAAGATCAATCCGGCCATTATTCCTAATGGGGCTGGTGACGAAATGCTCACTCTCAAATTAAAAAATAAAGACCTCACACAGCCCAAATTATTGTTTATGGGCAACTTTTTTTGGTTGCAAAATGTCGAGGCGGCTCACTATTTAATCAATTCGATTTACCCGCTCTTAATCAACCGATTAAAACATTTCAAATTAATTATTGCCGGCCAAAACGCCAATAATAAATTAGGAATAATCAAGAAAAAAAATCTCGACGTCATTGACGTCAAAACCGATGACATTGCTATTGTCAAAAAACTTTATCAGGATGCCACGCTTTTTGTCTCTCCTATTTATGGACCCGGTGGCACCAGGCTGAAAATTTTAGCCGCTATGGCGAGCGGCTTGCCGATTATTTCCTCAGCCACCGGAATTCAGGGTTTGGATTTGCAGGCCGGTCGCGATGTTTTGCTGGCCGATTCGGTCGAGGCGTTTATGAGTCAGGTCGAAGCGATTCTAAAAGACAAAAAGCGTTTCCAGCAGATCCAAAAAAATGCTTATTCTTTGGTTCGGAAAAAATACAGTTGGCAGAAAATTGCCCAAAATCTGGAACGAGTTTATTACAAAATCAAATGAGAATCGGCATTGATATTTCGCAAATTGTTTATTCGGGCACAGGCGTGGCCCGGTATACTCAGGGTCTGGTTGAGGCAATTCTTCAATACGAAAACCAGCATCAGTGGGTATTTTTCTTTGCTTCCCTTAGAAGAGCCTTGCCGGCAAAGCTGGTTGCCCAGATTGCCCAAAAAGGCTTTATTCTTAAACAGTACAAAATTCCACCGACACTTTTGTCTTTGCTGTGGAACCGGTGGCATTTTATAAACGTCGAATGGCTCACTGGTAAGCTGGATTGGTATATCAGTTCGGATTGGACAGAGCCCCCGGTTAAAAACGCCAAAAAAGCAACCATTATTCATGACCTGGCTTTTTTACATTATCCCGAAACTATTGACTGGAAAATTCTTAAAACTCAGCAACAAAGACTGATTCATGTTTGCCACGAATCCGATCTGATTTTGGCCGATTCCGATTCCACCAAACGTGATATTGAGCATTTCTTAACTTTAAATAAGGCCAAAGTCCAAACCATTTACCCAGGAATTTCGACCCGGATTCCCGATAAGAGCACGGTGCAAAAAACCTTGGCCAAGTTTGGTCTAAAGAAACAAAACTTTATTTTGAGTGTCGGCAAATTAGAGCCGCGTAAAAATCTGGAACGCTTGCTCGAAGCATACAAAAAGCTCAATCAATCCAAATACCAGCTCATCATTGTCGGTCCCAAAGGCTGGGGCAGTCTTAATTTGGCAGGCGAAAATGTTCGAGTGATTGGCTTTGTCAAAGACGAGGAACTTTATTCTCTGTATCAAGCATGTTTGTTTTTTGTCTACCCCTCGCTTTACGAAGGTTTTGGTTATCCGGTTTTGGAGGCGGCCAGTTTAGGAGCGGCAATTGCCACCTCCAATCGATCTTCGCTTCAAGAGTTGGGTCAGGGGATCAGTTTACAATTCAATCCGGAAAACGTGGCTGACATAACCGGCAAAATGAGCACTCTGATCAGTAATCCGGATTTGCGAACCGATTTGAGTCAAAAAGCGATTGTTAAAAGCCAGGAGTTTACCTGGCAAAAAACTTATCAACAAATAGTTGAGGTTTTAAAGAATTCATGATTATTGGCATTGATGGCAATGAGGCCAATGTGAAGACACGCGTGGGCGTGGGCTGGTATGTGTATTATTTGCTCACCGAGTTCAAAAAGATCGCCGGTCCAAAATTACAGTTTCGGGTTTTTGTCAAAGAGCCGCCTCTGGATGATTTGCCCAAAGCCAGCTCTTATTTTAATTATCAGATAGTTCCCAAACGCACTCTTTGGAGTCAGATTGATTTGCCCACTGCTCTTTTTTGGCACCATCGCGATTTGTCAGTTTTTTTGTCTCCGGCTCATTACAGCCCGCGTTTTTGCCCTTGTCCGACTGTGGTTGTGGTTCACGACCTGTCTTATTTTTACTACCCCCAGGATTTTTTAAAAAAAGATCTTTACCAACTGGTTAACTGGACTGCTTATTCGTTAAAAAAAGCACAGTCAATAATTGCCGTGTCTCAACTAACCAAAAAAGATATTGTCAAAAACTATGGCCTTCCCGAGTCCAAAATCAGGGTTGTTTATAATGGCTTCAGTCTTTCAAAAATCAAAGCGCAACCGCCCCAGTTTAAAATTAATAAACCCTATTTTTTATATTTGGGAACCTTGCAGCCACGCAAAAATATCCATAACTTGATCTTGGGTTTTGAACAGTTGTTGACCAAGCATCCTGAACAGAATCTTTATCTGGTTGGCAAAAAAGGCTGGCTTTATGAGGAGGTTTACGACTTGGTTAAGCGTCGTAATTTAGGTCACAAAATTATTTTTACCGACTATGTCAATGAAGCAGAAAAGTGGTTTCTGCTGAAGGAAGCGACAGCTCTGATTATGCCAGGTTGGTATGAGGGTTTTGGTTTACCGATTCTAGAAGCGTTTTCAGTTAAGACACCGGTGATTTGCAGCCAGGCCGGGGCCTTGCCGGAAATTGCCGGAGAGGCCGCTTTGTACTTTGATCCGGCTAAGCCGGTTGAGCTGGCTGAGGCAATGCAATCCCTGATTAAAAATCCAGAGCTGAGGACCAAATTGATTAGTGAGGGATTACGGCAGCTCAAACAATTTTCCTGGAGCCAAACTGCCGCTGACATTCTCAAAATAATTGAGGCATAAAAACTCTCGACAAACAGTGCAGAATAAAGTAAGCTTGGATAATTAACAGTTTACAAAACGAGTATGGACGAGCCAACTAATACAGAGGCACAGGAAGAAATTATTTACGAGTTTGACAAAAACGAGCGCGAAGTCGTTAAACTGCGCAAATCAGTGTTCAAAGGCAAAGAATATGTTGATTTACGACTCTATGTCAAAACTCCGGAGGGAGAAGACGATATTCCCACCAAAAAAGGGGTCAACTTGCCGGTGGAGATGATTGCCGAACTCAAAAAAGCGATTGCCAAACTTAAGTAAGCTGTTTCAGATAAGAGAGCAGGGCTTTTTTTTCATTCTTTAATTTGTTGGCTTCGACCTGGGCAAAAACCTGATTCAGAATTTGCCCGACTTTGGGCCCGGGTTTGAGTTTGAGTGTTTTCATCACTTGGATACCATCGATTTTCAAGTCAGTGATACTAAACGGTTTTTGCTGAACTTTTTTTAATCTTTCCAAAAACAATTCCGTTCGCCAGGAAGTCAATTTGGCGCCCGAGCCCACACGGTCGGCAAACCGCAGGTCAATAATATCCTGAAGATTGTCCGGCCCCACGTTGCGGATGAAACGTTTGAGAGCACTGTCGGTTTGCAGTTCGCTGACAGTAAACTGATGGTAGCGCACCAGTTTAGTTAACTTGACCAATTCTTTTTTACTCAGTTTAAGACGTTTGCCAATTTCATAAACCATTTCGGTTCCGACAATCTCGTGATTATAAAATGTCACAATTCCGTTCGGGTCGATTGCCCTGGTTTTGATTTTTCCCAGATCATGGAGCAAGCAGGCGAGTCTAACCAAAGGATTTTTGTTTTGACAGTGTTTCAGAGTCATAAACAAATGAGTACCCAAATCATAGATATGATGTCTTTCCGGGCTGACCTGATCAATCGAAAAAGCCGTGACCAGTTCCGGCAAAATATGGTCCAGTAAGCCGGTTTCTTTAAGAAGCATCATTCCGTCGTAGGGATTATCTGAGGCCAGGATTTTCATCAATTCGTCGCGCAGCCGCTCACTGCTTATTCTTTTTAGTAACTGGTTGTGGGTTTTAAGGGCCCGGCGGGTTTCCTGTTCAATTGTAAAACCCAGTTGGCAGCTGAAACGTACGGCCCGCAGCAGTCTGAGGGCGTCTTCCTGAAACCGCTCCTCCGGTTTGCCGATTGTCCGAATGATCTTTTTTTCTAAATCAGCCTTTCCCTGAAACAGGTCGACAAAGGTTTTGCCGTCGTAGCAAAAGGCATTAATGGTAAAGTCGCGTCTTTTCAAATCCTCAGCCAATGATTTTCCCCAGGCAATTTGATCAGGATGACGAGAGTCGCGATAATTGTTTTCCGTCCGGTAAGTGGTAATTTCAAAAAAATCCCCTTTTTCAAGCGGGACAATCACGGTGCCAAAACGATTTTCATATTTGGCATTTTCAAAAAGTGCCAGAATTTGTTCGGGAGTGGCGTTGGTCGTAAAATCAATGCCAATTCCATCAGTCTGGCGTTTCAGAAGCTGGTCGCGAAGGTAGCCGCCCACCACATAGCATTCGTAGCCGTGTTTTTTAAAATCAGCAATTAGCTGGCTGACTTTCTTGGGTAATATTAGTTGCGTCATCTTTTGTATTATATTATAATTTAATCCACTATGGGTTTTGACACACCTCGCTATCTTATTATTAAAAAGATTTGTACTAATGTATAGTACAGATTCAATCACCAATCCCGCGGAAGCGGGATTTTTTTTCGGTCGAAAATTATGCAGGAAACATTAATTTTATCTATTGGCGGCAGTTTGATTGTCCCTAATGGAGGAATTAATGTTGATTTTTTAACCAAGCTGAATGTTTTTGTCCGCCGGAATGTTTCCAAAAATCGCCGGCTGTTTCTGGTTGCCGGAGGCGGAACCACAGCCCGTCATTATATTGACGGCGGCAAAAAAGTAATTAAGAAAATCACCAACGACGACTTGGATTGGCTCGGGATTCATTCCTCTCGTCTCAACGCTCATTTGTTAAGAACCATTTTCCGCGATTTGGCCCACCCTCGTATTACCGAAAACTATGATCACCGGATTTTAAATCTAAGAGAGCCGGTTATGATTGGCGCCGGCTGGAAACCGGGCTGGTCTACCGATTATTGCGCGGTGATGTTTGCCAAAAACTACAATGCCAATCTGGTGATCAATTTGTCCAATCTATACTGGATTTACGACAAAGACCCCAATGTTTATCACGGCGCCAAAGTCATTGAAAAAACGACTTGGGATTTTTACCAAACACTGGTTGGCGATAAATGGACACCGGGTTTGTCGGCGCCGATCGATCCCATTGCCGCCGCTCTTTCCAAAGAACTCAAACTGACTGTGATCACCACCAAAGGCGACGATTTCCGCAACTTACAGCGGATTGTGGACGGAGAAAGTTTCAAAGGTACCGTAATCCGGCCTTTCGACGTGTCATCGGCTTTTTACGACCGTCAGTATTATCTGGGCGAAAAAGGCGAATATCGTTATGTTGGCGGAATCAACAAAGCCAAGGAAATATTATTCAAATTAGCCAATTGGTATCGGGCTTTATATATCAAATTACAGTTTAACCCCAAAACTTTACTGGATGTCGGTTGCGGCACCGGTGAGCTGGTCCACAACTTAAGGCTTTTGGGAGTCGATGCTCGAGGCGTGGAGTTGTCGCCGGACGCTTTGGCGATGGCTAGGGACAATGTGAAGCCCTTTTTGAGCCAGGGAGACGCTGAGAAACTGCCTTTTAAGAATAATTCATTTGAAATGGTAATCAGTATTGATGTTTTAGAGCACTTGGAAAGATCAAAATTGCAAAAAGTCGTTAATGAAACAGTGAGAGTGGCCAAAAAAGCAGTGCTGCACAAGATTTTTACCCAGGAGAATGTTCTTTTAGACTTTTTCCATAGCGACGACCCTTCTCACGTCTCAGTTTTCTCTCAGGGTTTTTGGGAAAGACTGTTTATTAATACCAAGAACGTCGCGGTGGCCCGTAAGTTTTTCCGGCTGCCTTCTTATCTTGAGAGTGTCTATCTTCTCAAGAAAAACGATTAACCAAAGCAGAATGTTTCTCAAATCAATCACTTTATCCGGTTTCCGGTCTTTTAATAAAAAAGACTATTTTCAATTTGATCCCAAGTTTACGCTGATTATCGGTCCTAATTCAGTTGGCAAAACCAATCTCTTAGAATCGATTTATTTTCTGAGCAAAGGCAACGGTTTTCGGGACAAAAAAACTTATGAGTTGGTCTCATCCGGCCAGCCGCTTTGTGTGGTTGAGGCCGAGTTGTCAAACAAAGATCAGGCAACCAATCTGGGTATTAAACTCAATCAAAAAGACCAGGAAGTCCGCAAAAGTTTTTTCATCAACCAATTAAACAAAACTTTCAAACAGTACAGTCAGCGCACTTTTAGCGTCGTCTTGTTTCAGCCAGAGGATTTGCTTATGGTCAACGGCACCCCGGACAAGCGCCGGAGCTATTTTGATCGGGTTTTGGCCCAGGTCGGCTACCAGTATTATCTGGCCAGGCAAAATTTTAGCCGCGGTTTATACAAGCGCAATAAAATTCTGGAAAACCAGCAGGAATATCAAAAGCCGGTACTTTTGGATTTGTTACGTTTTTGGGATCAATATCTGGAGGAGCAGGCCTCAGTTTTACAAAAACAAAGGTTAAGTTTGGTAGAAGCTTTCAACACTCGTCCGTCCTTAAACGGCATGAGTTTCAAAATTATGTATGAGCAAAATCACTTTATCAGTAGTGGCGACGCCAAACAGTTGAGCCTGGAATTAAAAAATCGCCGCACTCTTTCTGGGCCTCAGCTGGACGACTTCATCTTTGTCCGTCTTAATCACACTCAAGATAAGTTACTGTCTCAGTATGGTTCCCGGAGCGAGCAGCGGCTGTGTGTACTTTGGCTCAAAATCAACGAATTGCAATATCTCAAAGAACAAAGCGGCCAGTTGCCCATTTTATTAATGGATGATATTTTTTCAGAACTGGATCAGGCCAATAGCGAGCGGATTTTACACGTTTCACAAGATTATCAAACCATTGTTACCACAGCCCATTTAGATATTCTGCCTCTGATTGAAAAAGCCGGACTGAAGATGATGGGCAAAACAATTACATTAACCCCCTGAGTTTTTTGGCGCGTGAGGGATGTTTGAGTTTGCGGATTGCCTTGGCTTCAATCTGCCTGATGCGTTCACGGGTCACATTAAACTGCCGGCCGACTTCCTCCAGAGTTCTGGGTTTGCCGTCTTCCAGCCCGTAGCGCAATACCAAAACTTTGCGTTCCCTGGGAGTTAAGGTATCCAGTACCTCAAACAAATATTCCTTAATGAATTTGTTCGTGACATTGTCGTAAATGCTGCTTTGATTTGGATCCTTGATAAAGTCCTCCAGAGTGGCATCTTCCTCGTCGTTGATGGCCGTTGACAGCGAGGTGGTTCTTTGCGAAATTCGGAACAGATTTTTGATTTCGTCCTCAGACATTTCCAGAGCGCGGCTCAATTCCTTAATGGTCGGGGTCCGGTTGTATTTTTGCATTAAGCGGCGCTGGATTTTGTAAAGCTTGTTAATGTTTTCAACCATATGCACCGGAATGCGGATCGTGCGCGACTGATCGGCAATGGCCCGGGTAATGGCTTGCCTAATCCACCAAGTGGCATAAGTGGAGAATTTAAAACCACGGCGCCAATCGTATTTTTCCACCGCTTTCATCAAGCCCTGATTACCCTCCTGAATTAAGTCCAAAAAAGACAAACCACGGCCAATATGTTTTTTGGCCACCGAAACCACTAATCTTAAATTCGAAACTACCAGTGTTTTTCGAGCCGCTTCGTCTTCATTTTCATAGCGTTTGGCAAGAGAGATTTCGTCTTCAAATTTCAGCAAGGGATAAGTGCCAATTTCTTTGAGGTAAATTTTGATCGGATCCAGCGATTCGCCCTTTTCCAGTTTGATCATGCTTTCCAGTTCTTTTTCCAGTTCCTGGGTGGATTTTTGCGCCTCTTGTTCCTCGCGGGTAGACACGTTTTCAAAAACGTCGATTTTTTTGTTCAAGAGGTAGTCAAACAAAGCGTCCAGTTCCGGCACATGTTTTTCCGGTTCGGGATAAAGATTCAAAACATCATCCAAAACCACAAAGCCGGAATCAATGCCGTCTTTGATGAACTGTTGCACGTTTGGTGCAAAAGAGTTGAGGTTGTTAGGCATATCTATATTCTATATGATCGAGAGCGTTTTTTCTACCTTGGTTAGTTCTTTGAGTTTGAGCTTGAGCGCTGTTTCGTTTTCCGACTTCATCAGTTCCTGGATTTGTTTTTTGAGTGAGTATTTTTTAATCTTCAAAATATTTTTGGTAATTTCTTTTTTCCAGTCGATGTCGCCAGTGGGCAGATCATAGAGAAAGCCACGATTATACGAATCCATCAGTTCGTCTGGCAGGTTTTGATTGAGTTGTTCCAGAATTTCTTTGGGGGTGGTTTCGGTGTAAGATTGGGCCAGCTTAAACAATTTATAGGTTGAGGGCGAATAATAATCGTTTTCAGAAAGTTCCTGCCCGGCTTTTTTAAGCAGATAAACCTGTTCGCTGGTTTGCACAAGCAGGGCGAGCAGATAATTTTCCAGCGTTTCCTCAACGTTCTTTTTTTTGTCGCTTTCCCTTGTGGTGGCAAATCCGGACTGGTCTTTTTTCCCTTGTTTTTGTTTTCGCCGGTAATCAAACAGAGCACGCTTAATCGTTTCTCCCGGAGTGTTGGTTTTTTCCGACAGCAATCTGAGGTAATGGTCAAACAAAATCGGATTATAGATATTAGCTAGATATGGAATAATCGCCTCAATCACGGCTTTTTGGCCGTAGACTGTGCTAAGATCTTGTTTTAGGCTGTATGAATCAATCAGATATTCATAGATTGTTTGTTTATCTTTATAAAACTGGGCAAAGTCGTCGGCTTTGGATTGCAACACGTCGGCCGGGTCTTTGCCGGATTTAAGGTTAACTACGTGCATCTGAAAATCAAATTTCTCCGCCTCCTCAATGCTGCGTCTGATTGCTTCCTGGCCGGCCTGATCCATATCAAGCGCAAACACAATCCGGTTGGTCAGGCGTTTGATCAGTCGCAAATGATCCTGGGTTAGAGCCGAGCCCTTGATGGCGACAGTTTGTTTATAGCCAAACTGATGGGCCAAAATCGCATCAAACTCACCCTCCACCAGCATAATTTCATTTTGTTCGCGAATATCCTTGTGTCCCTGATGCAAGCCAAACAGGTTTTCCCGTTTATGATAAATAGCCGTTTCGGGCGTATTCATATATTTCATTTCCTGGCCGCCTTTGGTGGTTTCGTCCATCACTCGGCCTGAGAATCCCAAAATATTTCCCCGGAGATCAGTGAGAGGGAACATCAGCCGGGAGCGGAAACGGTCGTAGAAACGATTGCCTTGAGTTTTAATAATTAGCCCGGCGGCCAAAATTTCCAAAGCTGTGTAGCCTTTTTTGGTCAAAAATTTAAGGAGTGAATCCCAGGATTTTGGGGCATAGCCCAGATAAAAATACTTGGCGGTTTTGTTGTTCACGCCGCGGCTGTCCAAATATTGCCGGGCTTTGTTGCCCAGGCGGTGTTTTTCCAGTAAAAACTGGTAAAAATCAGCCGCGTATTGATTGATGGTAATCAGTTTTTGTTTTTGGTCCCAATCATTGTCCACAAAACTGCCTTTTTCCAGTTTGACACCGGCTTCCTGCGCCAGAATTTTCAGAGCTTCACCAAAAGTGAGGTTTTCCCATTTCATCAGGAATTTAAAAATGTCGCCGCCTTCGTTGCAGGCGCCGAAACAGTGCCAGATTTGCCGGTCCGGCGAGACTACAAAGGAAGGCGTTTTTTCCGAGTGAAAAGGGCAGGGAGCTTTAAAATTCCGGCCCGCCTTTTGCAAAGGCACATGTTTATTGATAAATTCCACAATATCGATTCGTTTCTTGATTTCCCCAAGTGCATCCATAGGCTGTTGCCGTATTATACAATTTTTCTAAGGGCAGCTTTTGGCTTTGTTGTAGCCGGCTTTTTGAGCCTGTTTTTCAGTGCAAAACCAGTCTTCTCCCTGGTCCTCCTCAACAATCACAAATTGATACTGAGCACAGCCCGGATAATAGTACCGTTTGGTGTATGGGCTGTTATTATCTATGTTGCCTTTAATCACACAGCGCGGGTTAGCCGGTTCTTGATGCACGCATTTTTTGTACAAACCAATATTTTTGGTCTTAGCCTCATCGGCCGCTTGTTTCAAAACGTCCTTCTTTGCCGAATTGTCATGATGATATCTGGCCCAGCCGCTTTTGAGCATCTCAAGATTCAAAAAAGTTTGGTCGCTATAAACATAAGCCATCGGTCGCCCGCGTTGATCAATAATTCTTTCGCTAATATTAATTCCCTGATTTCTTTTAAGTAAGTCCTGCAAATATTCTTTCGCTTCTTTGCCTCCGCAGTTTTCCAGTTCAGGGGCATCAATGTTTCTTAGTCGCAATCTTGCTTTGTTTTCCAAAACCAGTGTATCGCCGTCAAGCACGGCCAGCATTTTATATAGATTATTATTCGGTTTTGTCAGTTGATAACCAAAATATAAGTTCAGAATCAAAGAGGGGAGTGCTATCCAAGTTAAAAGTCGTTTAATATGATTAGCCTTTTTCTTGGCTTTCATAGCTTAAAGTATAGTCTTTCTTGATATAATTTACTAGATTACTGGAGGGGTGCCAGAGTGGACGATTGGGCTAATCTCGAAAATTAGTAAGGTTGAAAGATCTTCGCGGGTTCGAATCCCGCCCCCTCCGCACACACCACACCGTTCACAAAATGACAGTTTTGTGTCAAAAATAGCTTGGTATATCAACACCTGGTTTTTTGGTCATCATCACCCCTGTTTTATCATTCAAATAACGGAATTTGCTATTGCAACCAGTAAATTTGGTCATTCGTCTTTTAAGCACATAGCCATTAAGCCAAAGCTTGGCGTGCTTGAGAGAATTGAAGCTTTTTAAAGAAAACAGTCTTGATTGCAGGTGAGAGTTAAAACTCTCAATAATGTTAGAGGTTAAAGGAGCTTGATGGATTCCCCGATAAGCCAATAACTCTGCTTGATTTTTGTGAATGTTCAAAAGCACCTGTTGTGCTACTTGATCCCGTCCATATTTTTGATAAAGCAATAGGAGTTGTTTGTTAAAAACTTCTTGAGAAAGTTTTTGAGAGAGAATTTTATCAATACTTTTAGAGAACTGTCTGTAAAAAGGATTAGATCTGGTTTGTAATTGCCTTCTAATGTTTTCCTTGTAGTGGTTAACACAAGTTTGTATTTTAATGCTAGGAAACAGATTTCTAGCTGCTAATTTAAGATTGTAATTATCATCACAAACAATTAGCTGAGGTCGATGATTAAGTAATCTAAAAAAAGAGAAAAATCTAGCCCAAGAATGATAATTTTCAGCAGTATTAAGGTCAAAAACAGGTATGTCATGACGAAAGTAATCCAGGCCCCATAACAAAACGGGTTTGTAAGCAAAGCCTTTAACGTTTAAGTATTTACCATCAAAGGCAAAGATAGCTGAATAGCGCGAACAGTAGCTAAAACTGAATTGGTTATTATTGGGTAGTTTTTGTAGCTCCTCATGACAAATGTTCCAAACCCTAGTTTTAGAGAGATTGTATTTATGAGAAAGCTTTCCAAAAGACAAACCATCTAGATGGTCATTAAGAATACCCTTACGGTTGAATAATTTAAAATTAACAGTGAAATATCTAGAACAGGCTTTGCATTTGTAGACTAAAGATTGGTGACGTTTACGTTGAAAAATAACCTGGGTTGTAGTCCGGCATTGCGGACAAGAATATTTTTTTTCATATCCCCATTACAGCATAATTAATTGCAAAAGAACAAGCAAATATATACAATTTAACTGTCAAAAAGTGAACGGTGTCCGCAACGTAAGAAATTGCGAAGCAATTTCAACGTTGCTGGAACGCTTAAATTTGCTTTGCAAATTTATTGCGTTTCCGCCATATGTTTTATTACACTTATATACTTCAAAGTTTAAAGAATAATAGTCTATATATTGGCTATACTTCCAATCTAAAAAATAGGTTTAATGAACTCATTTATGGGCATAGCCATAAACTCCTTAGTTTTGTTTGACTAAATACTAAAAATTTCATATAGTAACTGTTTATAAGTAATGATTTTAGTACGATACAACTATAATAGTAAGACTATACGAATATGCCAAACAAAAAATCCACAATTGGGGATAACATAAGAAAATACCGGAACAAACTCGGTATTTCTCAAGATGTGCTTTCAAAGAGAGCGGATTTGGCTTTTCATACAATCGCCAAGATTGAAGCTGGCTCTACCCCCAACCCTACAATTGATACAGTCAAAAAAATAGCGGACGCTCTCGGCGTTTCGCTTGATGATTTAATGAAATAAAACTATGACAAACTTAACCACACTTGAAAAACAAATATTTGAAAAGCTATTCCAAATGAATGGTGGTTATGTTTTGAATTTTTCAGATCGGACAATGGGAGAATTTTTTAGAGACGATATAGGAATTGATATTTACAATCAAAAATATAACTATGCAAGCGGTTCAAAAGCTAATCGCATGCGTGGTTTGTGGTTAAAAGCAGATGAAAAAACTGTTGGTAAAAGTGTATTAAAACTTATTGAATATATTGAAAATCAAATTTTACTTGATAATCTAAAGCGAGCTGACTTTCCGACTGAAAGAATGACCGCTGCAAAAAATATCGGGGAAAAACTTCTTGGAACGAAAGTGAAAGTTGAAAATAAATCTCAAGCCACTTTCAAGAATGGCAATATCAATATAACTTTGCAAAAAGAAGTTTTTGACCATGTTCAAAAATTACTGAATAGTGGGCATTATTTTAATGCCGTGGAAGAAGCATATAAAATCGTTCGGCAGAAACTTAAAGATATTACAGGAAAAGAAAAGGCGCATGAGGCTTTTGCGGAATTAAATCAAGAAAAGATTTTCGGACGCAAACCGAAAAACGAAGCTGATAAGGACTTTTTCGAGGGAGTAAAATTTTTGCATATGTCTATTCATTTTTTACGAAATGAAAAAGCACATACTCCCGCTCAAGATTTGGATAAAAATTTGGCGATTCATTACATATCACTCGCCAGCTTGGCGTATGACTTGATAACTAGGAAATAATTATGGCAGCAAAATTTTTAAATACAAATTTACACAAAGCGAGCGCCGCCAAAAAAGACGAGTTTTATACTCAACTTGTTGATATTGAAAAAGAACTAAAGCACTATAAAGAACAGTTTCAAGGCAAAGTTGTTTATTGTAACTGCGATGATCCATACGAGAGCAACTTTTTTAAATACTTTGCATCCAACTTTAATGCTCTTGGATTAAAGAAGCTCATCGCCACGAGTTATAGCGGTTCACCGATTATTGGAGGTCAATTACCGCTGTTTCAAGTAGCTGGATCAAAGGGCAAGCAACCGCTCAAAATTGAAATTAAAGAAGTGCCGGATACAGACAAAGACGGCGCAATAAACCTTGATGATGTTAAGTATTTGCTCAAACATGACAAAAACACCGTCACACCGCTAAAAGGCAGTGGTGACTTTCGAAGTGATGAATGTATAGAACTACTAAAGCAGGCCGATATAGTTGTAACCAATCCGCCGTTTTCATTATTTCGGGATTATGTCGCGCAACTCGTCAAATATAAGAAAAAGTTTTTAATTATGGGCAATCAAAATGCAATTACCTATAAAGAAATATTTAAATTAATTAAAGAGAATAAACTTTGGCTTGGACAAAGTCTAAATGGTAAAAACATCCTTTTTCAAATTCCAGATCATTATGAAAGTTATTACAAAATTATTGATGGTAAAAAGTATGCTTTTCCAAAGGGAGTAGTTTGGTTTACCAATCTGAATGTTCCAAAACGAAATGAAGAATTAGTGTTGTATAGAAAATATTCTAAAGAAGAATATTCCAACTTTGATAACTACAATGCGATAAATGTAGATAGGACAGAACAAATCCCCATGGATTATAAAGGTGTGATGGGAGTACCTATAACTTTTTTACATAAATACAACCCAGATCAATTTGAAATTATTGGTTTAGGAATATCGACATCAGGATTAGAAATCGGAGTTATGCCGTATAAACCAGAGCATAAAAAGTATAGGAAGGAAGTTCAAAAAAGAGGTGCAGTGGACGGAGATTTATACATGATTAAAAATGAAATTGTAGAAGTGCCTTATGCGCGTATTCTTATTAAAAATAAAAAGTAAAAAAATAATATGAAAATCGATTTACATAAAATTAAAATTCGAAAAGTAATTACTGGCTACAAAGATAGTGCAGAAGAAGGTGTGGAGGCTTATGATGGCAAGCTTGATATTCGCCCAAAATATCAGCGCGAATTCGTTTATAAGGAAAAACAGCGCAACGCCGTAATAGAAACTATAAAAAATAGTTTTCCGCTAAATGTGATGTATTGGATGATTAGAGAAGATGGTGGCTATGAAGTGTTAGACGGCCAGCAGCGCACCATCAGCATTGGGCAATATGTGACTGGAGATTTTTCTCTCAATGATCGTTTTTTTCATAATTTAACCAAAGAGGAACAGGACAAAATTTTAGATTATGAATTAATGATTTACTTTTGCGAAGGTACGGACAAAGAACGACTGGATTGGTTTAGGATTATCAATATCGCCGGGGAAAAATTGACCGACCAAGAAATTCGCAACGCAGTCTATACCGGGCCGTGGCTTTCGGATGCAAAACTCAAATTCAGTAAATCAAACTGTGTGGCATATCTGGTAGCAAACGACGGCGGGCAATTAGTTAGCGGTTCACCGATACGGCAGGTATATTTAGAAACCGCTCTTTCGTGGATAAACGATGGCATGATTGAAGACTATATGGCGAAACATCAGCATGACAAAAAAGCTGATGAGCTATGGGGCTATTTTCAAGATGTAGTCGCTTGGGTGCGTAAAACTTTTCCCAATTACAGAAAAGAGATGGCGAGCGTGAATTGGGGCGAGTTATACAACAAATTCAAAGATAAGAAATTGAATACCGTCAAACTGGAAACTCAAATTAAAAAATTAATGCAGGACGAAGATGTTACCAAAAAGTTCGGCATTTATCCGTATGTTTTGACGGGGCGAGAAAGACACCTTTCAATTCGTGCTTTTACCGACAAAATGAAGCGCGAAGCGTATGAAAGACAGGATGGCATTTGTCCATTTTGCAAGAAGCAGAAAAAAGAGAAAAAACAATGGGATATTTCAGAAATGGAAGCCGACCACATTACCCCTTGGCACGAAGGTGGAAAAACGATTGCAGAGAATTGCCAAATACTATGCAAGGAGCATAATCGAATAAAATCCGGGGAGTAAGCCGAGTGTTGGCGAAAATTTAGTAATCCCTAATATATTTGTAGAAAAACTTGACACGCTTGTTTGAATTTGCTACATTACTTTCATAATAGGGTTATTTATATGAACACAGTACCAAATCTATACAAAAAAATACAGGATTTCCGCCAAAAGGCCGGAATGACGCAAAAGGAACTTGCGGAGAAGGTCGGTTTATCCCGTGGGGCGGTTACTTCAATAGAACAAGGGAAGCGTAAGGTTACAGTTGAAGAATTGCTCAAATTTTGCGAAGCGTTTAGCTGCTCTTATGCAGATTTTTTGGCTTCCGATCAGAAGGATAAGCCGGCGGCGGAAAGTGGAAAAAAAAATGTCCGCGAGCTTTATGACGCGTACAAAGATAAATATCAAGGCAAAACATTGCCTTATCCGCAGAATGATAACCCCCTTGATGATTATTTGCGTCAGGTGAACCCATATTATTACCCGTTTGCCAATAACGAAATCCGATATGAGCAATGATCCTAAACAATCGAAAAAGCTGGAGCTAACAGAGTTAGCCCCAAGGAAACCGGAAGAAGGTGGTGAGGGTGCTTCTTTGCCAATCTCTATTGAGCTTAATCAAAAGCGCAGACAGCATAATCAAAATTTTGAAAAAAGCTTGCGACATGCACGAATTGAGCTTATTAAAGATATTCAGCAAAAGCGCGGCTCCAAGGTATTTGTATTTTACTCTCACGATACTTTGGACGCGCAACACGCAGAAATTTTCTTTGAACTCCTACAGGAAGTTGGCAAACAAAAAAAACTTGATCTCTTTTTATTAAGCCCTGGTGGATTTGCCGACCAAGCTTTCAATATGTCGCGCTGGTGCAGACAATACGCCACGCAATTTAATGTAATCATTCCTTACTACGCAAAAAGTGCCGCGACCTTGCTATCTTTGGGCGCAGATACGCTTTTGATGGGGCCTTCATCGGAACTTGGACCAATTGATCCTCAAATTCGTATACCCGATGAATATGGGCGGACAATGCAAGTATCAGCACTTTCCATCAAAGACGCCTTGAAAGTCATTGAAGGTCTAACCGAAGACAATCAAGAAAAAGCTTTGAAATACATGCCCCTGATTGAGAAAATTGATCTCAAGGTGCTTGGGCAATATGACCGCGCGATACAAAGCGCAAAACAATACGCTTCTGACCTCTTGCACATGAGCGGCCTCTTGAAAGATAAGGATATCGAAGAAGTGGACGTTGATGATTCAAAAAAGAAAGTGCCAAAACATAAAAACATCGCACACCAGCTAACCGAGGGCTATTATTCTCACGGCTATGCGATAGGTACGGATAAAGCGCAAGAACTTGGATTTAATGTCGTCTGCCCGGGCAATGACGGCTTTGACCCCGAAGTTTGGAAGTCGGTTTGGCGGCTACATAAGCTATATGATGATATGATGAGAAATAATCGCAAAGAGCGGCTTCTTACGGAAAATTTGGTTGAATACCGGCAGGTTATGACTGTTTTGGAAACCGATGCCTTCTCTGTGCCTGTTGAGAAGAATTTTATAAAGGATTTATCGCAAAAATATGGTAAAAAATAATATCACACAATTAGCAGTAGAAGAAAAGAGCAAGCCGATTTTGCAATTTTCCGTTTTATGCGACGGCGTTGCAAAGCAGGGCAACAAGCCAGTATTTATTGGTGTATTCAGCAATTTTGTACGCACTGGTGTTATTGCCCAATTCTTTATCGTAAACCGATGGATTTACGGCAAAGGAACATTCAAGCAGAAAATTGCAATAAAGGATCCCGATTTACAAAAAACTATAGCTGAAATTCCAGATCAAGAATTTATTTTGAAAGAAGAAATTAACAGTGCGGACATAGTCAATGGTTTTGTAAATGTAAATTTTGAAAAACCAGGCGTATATTGGGTAGAGATTTCTTTAGACAATAAATTGTTAATGTCGTATCCATTACCGGTGTACGAACAGCAGAAGTAACTAAACCCGCCCGCCACCCATTGATTTTGTGGCTCCGCAAAATAATTTCAGGGCGAATCCCAAGCAGTCGATCAAAATTATGTGGAGGTTGGTGGTCAATGTAAACTATAAGGACCAAATTATTCCAGACCTACATACTTCGCAATAAGCAAAAAGCTAGTGGGTGATTGTCTTAACCATCTCTTAAGCAATCCTTAAGAAAGTTAAGTTATACTAGCAATAATGAGGATTCTTCTGATTGAAGACGAGCACAAACTGGCTAACGCAATTAAACGAGCATTAGAGTTACAAAAGTATGCCGTCGATGTCGTTTATGATGGAGAGGAAGGCTTTAATTTGACCATTGGAGAAGAAGCATGCGATCTGATTATTTCTGACATTATGTTACCCAGTCTCGACGGAATTGAGTTTTGCAAAAGAATTCGTCAGGAAGGAATTCATACCCCCGTTTTGATGTTAACCGCCAAGGGACAGATTCAGGACAAAGTCGTCGGACTGGATAATGGGGCCGATGACTATATGGTTAAACCATTCTCGTTTGATGAGCTTTTTGCTCGCGTGCGAGCGTTGGTACGCAGACCCAAGGGAGAACGTGATCCGATGTTAAAGATTGCGGATTTGAGACTAGACCCTGTTAACTTCAAAGTTATTAGAGCCGGTAAACAAATTAAACTTTCAACTAGAGAATTCTCCATTCTTGAGTACCTAATGAGAAATCAAAATAAAGTAGTTGGTAAAAAGCATTTAATTGCTCATGTTTGGGATTATGATGCCAATATATTACCAGGAACAGTTGAGGTGCATATCAAAAATATCAGAGATAAAATTGACAAACCTTTTACCAAAAGGCTCATTCATACAGTTCGCGGATTTGGATACGAAATAAAAGTCGAAAATTAATATGTTTAACAAAGCCCGATTAAAACTCACCATTTGGTATTTGGTGATTATCTTTGTAATCAGTGGATTATTTAGTGTCGCTTTTTATCATGCCTCTACCAGAGAGATTCAGAGAATTGTTAAGCGAATGCAAATAGCTCAGGAAGAATGGCAAGGTCGGTTTAGGAATTTTCCACTTTTACCCCCACCTCAAAGAGCCCCGAGTTTAGAAGAGCTACAGCTGGCCAAACAGCGACTGCTTATGAACCTTGTTTTTATTAATGGAGTTATTCTGGTTATCTCCGGTGGTGTTGCCTATTTTTTGGCAGGCAAAACTTTAAGGCCAATCAAATTAATGGTCGATGAGCAGAATCAATTCATTTCTAATTCTTCTCACGAGCTAAGAACTCCATTATCTACACTTCGTGCTGAAATGGAAGGCAATTTGCTGGAAAAACACATCTCTGATAAACAGGCACGCAAATTGATTAATTCTAATTTGGAAGAAGTCGGCAGAATTCAAAACTTATCAAATAAGTTGTTGCAATTAGCCAAGCTTCATTGTTCTTTGCCAATTAAATATACGGACAAACTCAAAATTAAAGAGATCATCGCCTTAGCGGTAAAAAGAGTTCAGATGTTGGCTAATGCCAAACAAATTAACTTCCAGCTTAAACTAGATGATTCAATCGTCAAGGGTGATAAAGAAAGTCTTTGTGAACTATTTGTAATTTTGCTTGACAACGCCATTAAGTTTAACCATAAAAGGGGAACAGTAAGAATCGTTTCCAAAGTAATTGGAGATAAAGTGGTAATTTTGGTAAAAGATCAGGGTATCGGTATTCCTGAAAAAGACAAAAATCATATTTTTGAAAGATTCTACCGGTCAGACAAATCCAGGTCCCAAACTGAGGGCTTTGGTTTGGGCTTATCTATTGCTAAGCAAATTGTTGAGAAGCATAACGGGGTCATTACTGTTAAGAGCAAGATTGGCAAAGGCTCAATTTTCACGATCTCTCTTTCTTTAGTGCAATTTTAAGCCATTCTTAAGATTCCTTTTTTACAATACCTTTACTATGAACAAATTGGTAAGTTCTTGGAAAGCAAGATTAGTCATCTTAGTTGTCGCAATTGGATTTGGTCTTGGTGCTTGGCAACTGTTTGGCAAAACAAATCAAGCCAAAGTTAGCTACGAAACGATCGTTGCCGAAAAAAGTACATTTATCTCTTCCATCTCAGGTTCAGGCATTATTACTTCCGGAAACTATACCAATGTCACTACAAAAACTGCGGGAGTTGTTAGTAAAGTGTATGTTACCAATGGTGACACGGTTACTCAGGGACAGAAGATTGCAGAAGTAGAACTTGATGATTATGCCAAAGAGCGGCAGTCAGCTGCTTGGGTTGCCTATCTGGAAGCCAAAGAATTATCTTTAGCCGCTGTTAGCGGTAAATCTGAAGCCGATATCGCCATGTGGCAGGCTCAACAGGCGGTGATTGATGCCCAAGAAGCCCTCGACGACTTAAACAATGGGGGCAACAATCCAGCCACTGACGAAGAGTATACTGAGAGCGAGCGGGCCATTATCCCTAAAACTTTGGATCAAAAACGGGAAGCTTTTACCGTGGCTGAAGCCAAATATTTGAATGCTGATGCTGATATCTCTAACGCCAGTGCCAAAGTGACTGCAGCCTTGAGAGATTATCAAGAGAACTCAGCCACTATTGTGGCTCCTGCTGATGGGGAGATTACCGATCTGGCACTAGCAGAAGGATTAATTGTGGCCGCTAGCTCCACTACTTCACAAACCAGTGGCGCCACTATTGTTTCTGCTCAGACCGTGGGCAAGATAAATAATTCCAATGGGCAATTGATCGCCACAGTCAACCTAACTGAGATTGATATTATTAATGTCAAAGCTAACCAAAAAGTCACTCTTACTCTAGACGCTTATGAGGACAAAACTTTCACCGGTAAAGTAATGGCGGTGAATACTAACGGAAGTGTTTCCTCAGGAGTGACTTCATATCCAGCCACGATTTTGCTTGATCCGGTTTCGGTAGAGATTTATCCCAATATGGCAGTTAGTGTTGAAATTATTACCAGCATCATTCCAGATGTGATCGTTCTGCCAGCTGCAGCTGTGCAACTAATTGGTGGTCAAAATTCAGTTCAAGTGAAAAAGGATGGCGAAGTGGCAACTGTTCAAGTGGAAGTTGGCGATGCCAGCGATTCACAGATAATTATAACTTCAGGAATAAGGGAGGGCGATGAGATTATCACCTCAACAATTACAGATAGTAGTGACAAACAAGATGATACCAGTTCGCCATTTAGTGGCACTGGCGGCGGTAGAGGCGGTTTTGGGGGTGGAGTTCCTTTTTAAAAAACAAAGACATGTCAAAACCAATTATTAGTGTCAATCATTTGTCAAAAGTTTACAAAACTGGTGACATTGAAGTCAAAGCGCTGTCAGATGTATCCATTCAAATCAATGAGGGTGAATTCGTGGCGATTATGGGTTCTTCTGGATCAGGCAAATCAACGCTGATGCACATCATGGGGGCGCTAGATAAGCCTACGAGTGGTAGTTATCTGTTGGTAGGCCATAATGTGGAGTCTTTGTCAGATGATGAACTGGCAGAAATCAGAAATAAAAAGATCGGTTTTGTCTTTCAGGCCTTTAATTTGTTAGCCAGAACCTCGGCTATTGATAACGTTAAGTTACCGATGGATTATGCGGGATATCCGGATAACGAACAAGAACAGCGAGCCAAACAAGTGTTACAAATGGTTGGTTTGGCAGACCGAATGGATCACTCGCCAAATGAACTCTCAGGAGGCCAGCAGCAACGTGTCGCCATTGCCAGAGCACTGGTAATGAAGCCGGCGATTATTTTAGCAGACGAACCAACTGGCAATATTGCCTCTGTCCAGGCTGAGGAAATTATGGATATTTTTCAAAAGCTCAATGATGACGGACACACAATAGTCATGATTACCCATGAAGAAGACATTGCCGAACACGCCAAAAGAATAATCCATTTATTTGACGGCAAGATAAAAATATGAAATTATCAAAACTCATCAAATCTGGTTTCAAAAATCTCGGAGTCAACAAATTGCGAACAGGCTTGGCGATACTTGGGATTGTGATTGGAATTGGGAGCGTAATTGCCTTGGTATCCATGGGTGAGGCTAGTAAATTGGCAGTGCAATCTCAAATTCAATCCATTGGTTCAAATTTGTTAACCGTGTCCCCTGGCTCACAAACCAGTGGCGCTGTGCGAGGGGCTCCGGGTGGTGCCACAACTCTCACAAATGAAGACGCAGAAGTGATCAAAATCTCAGCACAGATAACGACGATAAAGAATGTTTCTCCAGAGTATTCTGGCCGTATCCAAGTCATTGCTGGTAGAAATAATAGTAATAGTCAAGTTGTTGGTGTGGAACCAGCGTATGCGGATGTTCGCAAAATAACTGTCTCTTATGGCGGTTTTATTACCTCACAGCACGTGTTTAGAATGTCAAAAGTGGCCGTACTTGGGCCCTCAATTGCTGAGGATCTTTTTGGTGAAAATACTAACCCTGTTGGCCAGACTATAAAAATTAACGGTAATGACTTTCTAGTCATTGGCATTACCAAGGCCAAAGGTGGTTCAGGGCCAACCAGTCAGGATGATCAAATATACATCCCTCTCTCTACCGCTCAAAAACAATTGTTTGGGGTCAAACACCTGACTTCGATTGCTCTGGAGGCAACAAGTGAGAATGTGATGACTAAGGCTCAAAATGAAGTGGGTTATTTACTTTTAGCAAGACATAAATTATCAGATCCCGCCGAGGCAGATTTTCGCATCACTTCCCAAGAGGATTTACTAGATACAATTACTTCAGTTACCGGGACATTTACCACTCTTTTAAGTGGTGTGGCAGCAATTTCTTTGTTGGTTGGCGGGATTGGCATTATGAATATTATGTTAATGTCAGTCACGGAAAGGACCAGAGAAATTGGTCTTCGTAAAGCCCTTGGTGCCAAAAAGAAAACCATTATTCAACAATTCTTAGTTGAATCAATTATTTTGACCTTTATAGGTGGTGTAATTGGCATAATCTTGGGTATTAGCGGTTTTTATGTTTATTCACAAGTAAGCGGATCAGTATTTGTGGTAACAGTTCAATCGGTGATATTAGCTTTTGGTGTATCGGTTGGTATTGGCATATTATTTGGTTGGTATCCAGCTAGGCAAGCGGCTAATTTACAACCAATTGAGGCCTTGAAATATGAATAGTAATTATAAAAATAAAGGAGGTGATACATTATGAAAAATAATCTTATGGTTACAGTTATAGTTGCGGTCGTTGTTGGAGGACTTGGTTTTTTTGGTGGGATGCAATACCAAAAGGCTAGTGCTCGACCATCAGCCACAGTGGGACAGTTCCAAGCACAAAATGGACAAGCTAGGCCCGAAGGTTTTCCAACTCGAGAAGGAACTGGTTCAAAGGGAGGCTCTGGTATAAATCCGGTTAGTGGTGAGATTCTTGAAATTGATAACAAGACAATAACCATTAAAACTCAGGATGGAAGTAGCAAAATAGTGATTTATTCAGGCTCTACCAATATAAATAAAACCTCTGAAGGTTCAATGGATGATTTGCAGGTGGGAGAAGAAGTGATGGTGATTGGTACTCAAGACACAAATGGTACTCTAACTGCACAAACAATTTCTATTGGAGGAAGAGGCTTCCGCGGTATACCAGAACAAGAAATAGACAAAGAGCAGTAATTTACTGCATTGTGACAATCTGATATACTTGCTTCACAATTGATGGTAGAAAAACCTAATCCACTACAAACAGACGCTGTTCTTCTTTGTGGCTATGATTTAAAACCTGGATTCAACGGAAAAAACAAATTTTCATTAGAAGTTGGTGGTACTACAGATATATTAGAAAATACTCTTGACGCTCTTGATAATACTCAATTTGTAGATCGTATTTTTGTGGTCACCTCATCGGACAATGTTCAAGATAGATTTGTTGGAAGACAAAAAGAATATGTGTTAGTTAAGTCTCAAGGTAGTCTAATAAATAACATCGAGGCAGGAATTGAAAAACAGCAACAGCGAGGCGGTAAAAAACACGTTTTAATGGTTTGTTCTGACTTACCATTTTTGACGAGTCAATCTCTTGACTGGTTAGTTATCAACTCAAGGCCGGATTCAGATAATAAAGGCATAAAAATACCTGTTGTTCCTCACACAAAAGTTCAAGAGTTATTGCCAATATACGAAACCTATTACTATCCCATGAGGGAGTTTTCTTTTAAAATGGGCAACAATATTTATATAGACATAAATCTACTCAATGAAGAAAGAATAAGACTATTGGTCGATGGTTATAGAAACTCAGGATCTGATAATTATGTGTTAATGTCGTTGCAGAAAATGGCTTTATTACAAAGATATGGAGGAATCGAGGCAGTTTACACTGTAATGATTAACTACCTTTCCAAACTCCTTCAGATAAAATACGGCACAAAAAGAAGCGTTCCATTATCAGGGTTGAGGAAAAAAAGTGATTATGAGCGAGTAATATCCCGAATAATTGGACATAAGGCCGAACTTCTTGCGACTCCATTTGTCGATATAGTTCTTGATGTCGACAATGCAGTTAGGTTAGGTATCTTCCAACGAGGATATGATCGTATTAGTCAAATAGTTAATAGACAATCTGATCAAACAATAATTTGATCGATTCTATTTTTTTATAACGTTTCATTTGTCTCGGTTATCAGACGCACGGGCTCCAGACCTAGGTGATCCGCCAATTGCAAGAACAGGTAATAAGAGTGTAGATTTTATAGCAATGCTAAATAAGCGCAAATTAATACTAAGTGAATTAGACAAAACAGTTTTGAAATAGTCAAAAGCCGAGCCAAGAACATCTGAAAGAAGTGTTAGTAACGTAGTTTAGAGAAATTGACATTCTGGTTAAAGATTTTATTATCAATCATAAGGGAGTAAAATAAGGGGAAAATGATAGTCACGCCAATTAAGACCGGTAAGATTACGATCGACAATACCAGTTTGTTCTCTGTTCTTGATCAGCACCTGCCGTCGCTAAAAGAAAAATCGGTGGTGGTGGTGACGTCGAAAATTGTCAGTATTTGTGAGGGTCGGGTCCAGAGAAAAGTCGGGAACGAAAAAAAAGACGCTTTGGTTATTGCCGAAGCCGAATTGTATTTGCCAAGGCGGCAAAATCAATACGGCTTTATGATCACAATTAACCAAGGGACGATGATTGCCAGCGCCGGCATCGACGAGTCTAATGGTAATGGTTATTTTGTGCTCTGGCCCAAAAATCCGCAGAAAAGCGCGAACGATATTCGCCGCTATTTAATCAAAAAGCATCAGTTAAAACATCTTGGGGTAATTATTTCCGACAGTCGAATTACTCCCTTACGGCGAGGTGTCACTGGGGTGTCTATTGCCCACAGCGGTTTTCGTTTATTAAATGATTATGTGGGCAAACCGGATATTTTTGGCCGGATTATGAAGGTGGAGAAAGCCAATATTGCCGATTCTTTGGCAACCGCGGCGGTTGTCGCCATGGGCGAGGGAGATGAGCAGCAGCCACTAGCTGTAATTGAAGATTTGGACTTTGTTCATTTTCAAGATCATAATCCTACCGCCAAGGAGTTAAAAAATAACCGAACTACGATTGAAACCGATGTTTTTTCCAAAATGCTGAAAGCGGTTAAGTGGCAAAAAGGAAAGAAAGGAGTAAAAAAGTAATGTTCTGGAAAATAATTATACTAATTATGGCGGTTCTGGCTTTATTGGGAGTGCTTTGGATTAATGAACGGCCGGTGTCGGTCATTGAAACGCCGGAATCTGAGGTTAAGGTGTTGCCCGCAGAGGTCATTGAGAAAATCGGGCAGGCACAATACGATAAGTCGTTTCAAGTGCCAATTCTTTTGTATCACTACGTTGAGTATGTCAAAGACACTAATGATACCATCAGACAATCGCTCAACATCACACCGGATATTTTTGAAGAGCAGGTTAAAACCTTATCCGAGGCCGGCTACACTTTTTTGACAATGAGAGAGCTTGGTTTAATTATTGACGACAAGCAGGCGCTCCCGGAAAAGCCGGTGGTTCTGACTTTTGATGACGGGCACTGGGATATTTATACCGATGTCTGGCCAATTCTCAAAAAGCATCAAGCCAAAATAACCGTCTTTATGATCACTGACTTTATCAACGGTTCGGACTTTTTGAGCACCGAACAGATTCGGGAAATTGTCGGGTCCAAAGAAATCGAGATCGGCGCCCATACCGTCCATCATGTTTCCCTTGCCTATGAATCAGCCCAAACGCTTAAATTCCAAGTTGAGCAAAGCAAAAAGACTTTGGAAAAAGATTTTGGTCTTGAGGTTGTCTCCTTTGCTTATCCCAATGGCGCTTTGGATTTGGCCGCCATGCAGGCAGTCGAGGACGCTGGCTATTGGACCGCCGTGTCAACCGTTCTTGGCACCAATGTGAACAAAGGAAACCGCTTTGCTCTTTATCGTCTTCGGCCCGGTCGACTGATTGGGGAGAATTTGCTCGAACGCCTAAGGGAAGTTAATTGATTATAAATTACTTAAATTCTATTAAATTTGTATACTGAAATCATTACTAATTAATTTTTATTATGGAAAATCAAGTTGAAAGCCCAAACAAAACTTATAAAACCTTGTTTTACGTGTTAATCACGATTTTACTAATGGTTGGTTCTTTTGCCATTGGAATGTTGTGCCAGAAGACTTTAAGTCCGAAAAAAGCCGACGATAAGATTAAAACCGAAGTTAAAGCTGGGCCAAGTGTTAAACCAAGTGTCACGACCAAAGTCGAAACTACTCCAAAAGTTGAACCGACAACTTCGGGCTTGTCGGCTCAAGAAGAAGAACTGCCGGCAATCAGAGCGGCAATGGCGGCTAAATACAATAAACAAACCAGTGAGGTCGATCTCACTATTTCCAAGTTCGAACCCGGTTTTGCCCAAGGCGGCGTGCAGTTTAGCGGTGAAATGGGTGGCGGCTGGTTTTTGGCAGCCGAAGTTGGTGGTCAGTGGGTCATTGTGGACGACGGCAACGGCACTATTTCCTGTGACATAATCGCACCCTATAATTTCCCGACGACCATTGTTTCAGAATGCTGGGACGAGACCAGTCAGGATATTATCTATCGTTAAACTAAGTGCTCGTTTTTGAAAAAATTCGAACGCATTTCAAACAAAATTGTTAAAGTGTTAGCTCGCCTCGCTCTGCTCGCCTCGTTACTCCAACGCGTCGCCCCCACCCGCCGCGTTTCCGAAAAAGTCGGTTCGAAATCCGCCTGTTAAGGCGGAAAAAGAAAATGTGCAATTTTTTTAATGTTCTAGTTCTCTGTTTAACAACTTAAATGGCCACTAAAAAAGCAATCGATTAAGTTGAAAGCAAATAAAGTATGGCAGAACTACCAGGTTATAAAAGTGATAAAATCACAATATGAATAATAACGAGTATTTGAATGAAATTACTGGACCTAATTTAGTTACGCTCAATTTCCCACCGGCACGCAATAAATATAAAAATATGGTAGCTACTGCACTTTCTGCCATTCAAGTAGGCGACATTCGCTTTTTCCCTGTGGACCAACTTGTTTTTGGCAAAAATCAATCTTTTAGCGGAAAGTGGTCGGCTAGATTTAAATAGATGGCATGTCATTTCTACAGGAGAAGGTTCTGTTGTCGTTAGTCAGGAATTTTTAGATATACAAAATAATTTCTCTCAACTTGAAATTAATTCGTCAATTTCATGGGATAGCGAAAAATGTTTAAATTTATTGAAAAAATATTTGCATTCTTTTATATTCTAACAATTTAGCTCTTGATAACCGAAACAAATTAGACGTTATAAAAAAATAAAATTACAAAATGACTAATTATTTACAAATAATAAATTTACTCGCTAATGAATTACTCATAGATTTTAACAAAAGACTAGAACTCTATTTATTATGAAGACTATTAAGGTTTGATTACTAAGATGATTCAGGAATCAAGATTGAGCTAAGGTAAAAAAATTACTTTTTTCCAATTCCCTGAGAAAATCTGAGTAAATATCCACTTGGATCCATAACAAGAATTTCTCGACATCCGTGTAAGGTTTTTTTTACTTTATAATAACTGTCTTTTATCCCTTTTTTCAATGGATAGTTATTTTGTGCAAGAGTATCAATTATTTTTTGAACATTATCTGTCTCTATTTGAAAGTTAATCCCCCTTCCATAAGGATATTCGGGTTTACCATTATGCCATTCTTCATCATTGTCGTCTTGTTGGATCATTAATTGACTACCTTGATAAGATAGAAAGGCAAATAATGGATCTTTTCTTTCATACTCGAGTTTAAAACCTGGTATATTTGTATAAAAATACAGACTCTTATGAAAGTCGATAACGTAAAGCTCCGGAAGAATATTATTAAATCTCATTTAATTAATTCTAATAATTAATAATATAGAATTTTATAATTGCAATTCAATACTCCAAGATACGGAGCATGTAGGTCTGGAACCCCAACGTCCTGATAACTGAGACAAATGAAACGATATAAAAAGTTAAACAAAGTTCTTTTTTTATTTAGATCAATTGTTATTATAGGATATTTATGCTATGCTATATAGACTTTTATAGTGGTCAAGATATGTTAATGCAAACAAAGCCAAACAAAACGCCCTATAGTCCCTATCTTTATACCACTACCAACCAATTTCATATAAAAACTCTGTATTTTTTTCGCATTCTTACTTGGCTCATGGTGGTTGCGGGATATGCGATGTTTTTTAGTCATTATCCACTGTATTGGCTGTTATTTGCCCCTATTATTATCTTTTTTACAATCTATTATATTTTAAGTTATGCTATTAACCTTTTTTACCAAAAGTTTGATGTTAAACAACATAATAAAGTAAAACGACAATTTTGGAAAAAATTAGGCATTCAACCTTCAATAGATATATATTTACCCGTATGTGGCGAGAGCATTAGCATGATAAAAAAAACTTTTATAGCCGCCAAGGCCATTAATTACAAAAATAAACAAATATATATTCTTGATGATAAAGGAAACGTTGACGTTAAAGCGCTTGCTAATAGGCTTAAAATAAATTATTTATCGCGTCCGAATAAAGGAGAAATGAAAAAAGCAGGTAATTTAAAATATGCTTTTGCACATACACACGGAGACTTTTTTGTGGTATTTGATGCTGATTTTGTCGCCCACTCTGATTTTATTACCGAGCTACTGCCATACATGAGTGATGAAAAAATTGGTATCGTACAAACTCCGCAACATTTTCTAGCTACTAACGAATTACACACTAAAAGCCCGCTTGAGTTTGGCGCCGCAGGTGTACAGGAAGATTTTTATCGAGTAATCCAGGTGGCGCGAAATCGATTTGGTAGTTCAATCTGTGTGGGAACAAACGCTATTTATCGCCGCTTGGCTATAGCAAAAATAGGTGGGCCGTATCAAATTGAACATAGTGAGGATGTTCATACAGGCTTTGCTCTAATAGAAAATGGCTATGCGATTAAATATATCCCTCTCATTTTCGCTTATGGTATTTGCCCCAACAACTTGCTTTCATATTTTCACCAGCAGCACCGATGGTGTAGTGGCACAATGAGTTTATTTCTGTCTGGCAAACTATTTTCATACAAACTCACCCTCGCTCAAAAACTATGCTACATAACTGGACTCCTATACTATATCAGTCATCCACTAGGACTTATTATGTCGTTCCAAATTTTCACAGTGGTATTGTTTCATCCTGAATGGCTGATATTTGCTCACCTTTTACCTTTTGTTCCATTTTTAGTGTACACACGACTTGTCCTACCTCTCACCAAACTCACGCGACCCAAAGTTGGAAGTTATCTAGCATATGCTGCTGTAACATATAACTATACTTATGCTGTATTTTCGAACATATTTGGTATTAAGCTGAGCTGGGTACCAACAAACGGAACTAATTTGAATGTATCTCAAGACTTTCTGAGGCTCGTCTTATTAAATAAAATATATTTGTTGACGTATACAGTGCTCGTCGTATTGATACTTGCCGTAACCTTGTATCGTTCTATGTATCAGGCATTGAGTATCACACCGTTTAATATAATCTTGTACATATGCATATTTGCATGGGTAGGATATAATATATTTCTTCATACAATTTTTTACCGTCATGCATTGAAATTTGTAACCTTGAAGTCGAATAACCTGTAAAAAATAGATATTGGTATGTTTTATCAAAACACGCTGAAAAATCTACTGCTGACCGGTACCCTGCATACTAGATATAGTTTTCTAAGAAAATATTAGCAGTTTATCTCTAAAACTATGACTTGTATCTCAAAAGAGATTAAAGATGGGGTTTTAATTAAAGTAAAAACTGGTAAGAAGGTAATAACTCTTTCCAAACAATATTGGATCAGTGAGAAAATTATACATAACTGGCTAAAATTAGGGACGGAAGACAGGATATCAATGAGTAAGAAAGCTTCTCCTTGGGAAAATGCTTATCAAGAGAGTTTTTACTACAACTTTAGAACTGACTTAGGATTGGAATTTGACCGCTTTATTGGAGTTGGAGAACTTGTCGAAGCTATTTCCCAAACAATTCATTACTACAACCAACAAAGAATCCACACTTCTCTCAAGATGTCACCTGCTAAATACAGACTTTATCAGGAGCAAAAAGTCTTAGAAAAAGTTGTCGAAAAAATGGGTACTTGACACTAACGGAAATAACGATAAGGGAAATAATATAAATAACGTTAAGAACGTTGAAGAATTATCTAAATTTGTATAATCATTCGAATAGTTAAGATATAGTTGGTGCCAATGTTTTGATACTGTTGTCGGGATAAAATAATTTAGCCCTTTCCCCTATAACAATTAAATTATCCTTACATCGTATAACTCCTCCTGTTTCTGGAATAGCTAAAATAGGTGATTCTATAGTTGGACTGAGATCCATTATGAGTTGATTTTCTTCTGATAATCCTTTGTAATGGCAAAAAACAGAGAGTCCGTCAAGGAAGTTTAGTCCATCATAAGACAATCTTGCGTTATTTCTAACTTCGGGTGCCGTACGTAAATCTTTTCCTAATATAATTGCACCAGCGCTACCTCCATATATTAGCCCACCCTCTCTAATATATCTGCTGATAAGCGACGTAAAACCTGTTTCTAAGAAATGATCCATTAATCTATTCGTATTTCCTCCTCCAATATATATACCTCCAATAGCTTGTAAATCTTGCATGGTAATCTTATTTAAATCTGTCCACATATTAACATTTGATCTTCCATTTACTACTCTATTAAACCATGTAAAACATTCACTATAAGGACGTGAAGTCATAGCGATTGGAATATAAGCAAGATTTCCTTTTAAATATTTAAAAAATTCATCATCAAAAGATGCGGATAAAGTTTCGTTACCTCCACCACCAAGAAATATTTTAGTTTGTCTTTCCATGTTGATTTTTCATAAATTGAATCAAATCATCATCTAATATACCGTGCATTTGAGCATAAATAAGAGTTGTTTCAATAGGTTGTTTAATATTCAATGCATCAGGTAAATTAAACTGTTTTTTTAAAGCTAAATTAAGCCTTTTATTACGTTCTATACTTATAACTTGGGTAGTTGTTATTAAATCTAATGGAAATGATTGAAAATGACTCCACCATTCATAGTAATAATTCACCAATTCATCTTTGAAGGGTTGAGAAAAACTAAATGCAGTGTCAGCCAAATTCTTATATTTCGATCCTACATCCCTATGACCACTTTCTACTCCTGAAGCAGATAATAGCACCAGGGTACGATATGCATCTAACTGTTCAATCTGATCATTACTGACTTCAATTAATGGGTTAAAAACTCCAAAATATAACCTATTTTTTCTCGCCGCCCATGTTAGTCGTTCTAACCCAAAAGTAATATCACTCATGGTCGCTGATGTTTGTGATTTAATTAAGGGAATGTTGATAAAAAAATTACTAACTCCTAGCTCCAAACCTTTATAAAATACCTTAATTACATCAGTATTAAATTCACCATTTCCCCAATTTGGACGATTTTCAATATGACGTAACGTTAAATCACCTGCAAATAAACCCACTTCTGATAATATTTCTATCCAATGTTCAAAATGAGACATATGATTTTCTAATGTAGCGTTAAATTGCTCCGTAGCTAATAGAGTAAATGATGTTGAAAATCCTTCTTTTTTTCCAACGATTTTACGACCTTGCAATCTAATAACAGGTTGAATTGTATAAATAGGTAAACCTTGCAAAGGAGCCTCGATTTCTTCATGGATAAATGGATCAAATAATTGACCAGCAGTACCGGTAAAGACTGTCGTACTATTGTCTCTTACTATGGGTAAAGGTTGACAATATTGAAAATCTGGATCTACAACTTCGTGAAATTTGTCTGCAATATCAAAAATAGATGGTGGATTTTTTCTTTTTTCTCCAATAAACTCATATCCATTACATTTTTCATCACCACAAATTGCTTTTTGACCCTTAGTTAAAAATAAAGTATGACAGCACTCACAGCTTGCCGAATGCCATCCTTTACTCGACAAATACTCCGAAACCACTGAATGAACTTGTGCTACACGCTGTTCACCTATGCCATTGATTTTTCTTTCATTGAAACCAGAACTATCAAAAGAAATTTTACCCTGCAATGATTCACTCATATATTAATAAAGCCTGATTTTGTTTTGTAACAGTTCTTTTGTAATGTCAGGGATTGAATCTAATTCATGTTTCACAAGTTTTATTAGTTGTTTTAGATCTAGATTATTCGAGTCTAAACAAACAATTGTTTTCCAAGGACGGATTAAATCTGAACCACTTTGGCTTACTAGAAAAACCATTACGGGTTGACCTGTTTTATTAAATAAAGCATTAGCAATTTTATAAGCTGCAATATTGTATAGTTTTCCAACGTGGTATACTGGATTTTTACCACAAGCTCCTTCCATACTCATAGGTTGAAGCATAGGAATTAAACCATGTATCCGATTTCCTCTTCCAACCAATCCTTCATCTCCGCTCTCAATAGATGAACCCGTTGCTGTCAAATATAATTCACCGGTATCATATTGATCTCTTGTATTAATATTTAGATTAATTTCGCTTTTAGGAAAATTGTTCCTAATAATTTTAAACACTTCTTCACGAGAATTATCAATATTTTGCTTGTATTCTTGTAAAGAATATACATAATTGGCTATTTGGGGAAGACAGAAAGTAATGTCGATTTTTTTCAATATTCTTGATGCCATTATTTTAATATCTGATCCACACCATGGATGGTGCTTCTGATATTTTTTAGAATTTAACAAGCCCTCTATACTTAATACGGTTTTTTCTAATGTCGTTAATGGAGCGTAACTGCAACCTAAAGAAGTATCGTTAGAAAATAATGATTTTAGTTCGGGAAGATCGTCAAGATCTCTTGGTTCAAACCAGAATTTCCTTTTTCCTTTCTCTGACTCTTTCTCCTCTGTTTTCCCAGGGCTACTGGCGTTACTTAAGTTGAAATGTATTTTAAGATCTGTTTTTTTGACTAAATCAAAAAAATGTTCTTTAAAAAAAGCATAAACAGTATCGGTTATCAAATCCATGTAGGGAATACTAGTATCCCCAAAAGAAGTAGATACGCGACCATTTATAAGAACTCGAATGGGGCTAGTAAGATATCCTTTTCCAAAACTAACAAATGCTTTTCCTCCCAATAAGCCTACTTTGTCAAAGTTGTGATGAAGAATTGCTCCATGATGAGATAGGGTATAATTTGAATATGATCGAGATAGAGATTCGGCTAAAGCGTCGGCGAGAGTATCTGGGTGCCCAATTCCTTTTCTTTCAATTAATTCAAAATCTCTTTGAATTACTGGATTAGGAAAAAAATTAATAGAACTCATATATTTATTAATAAATATAAGTCTAAATTATATCATCTTGAGGCGACAAATTCAACGCTGACAGCAGATTAATCTCAAAAATAAGTTTATGTCGTTGGCCAAGAGTAATAACTAGCTCATAACCAATGAAGAATATATTCGCGATAAAAAGAAAATTGAAGATGAAATAATAGAACTAGAAAAAAGATTAAACACAGTTGATAACAAAATCGAAAAAGCAAATGATCGAACCTACAAAAGAGAATTGTACAACGCTTTCTTGTGCTTCCTCGTTTCTTCAATTTCTCTTACTGTGCGCCTTCGGTGTCTTCTTTCGAACTCAATAATAGATGAGTTTATCAAATCTATGAGTGATTTTGCTAACTACTCGGCAATTTGATACTATGGTCTATATTTGACAAGCTAGAATGAGCAAATTTTTAGGGGGGAAGCTAGATAATCAGGAAATAAGACAAAGAATATATACGTATGAGTTTTCTTCTGGATACAAGCCTTCGAAAGAACTAGTTAATAGCGCAATTGAACAATTCTGGTTTCATGACTATTACAATAGCATTATTTCGGACGAGTGGTTTCTAGCAATATTCCCTAAATTTCTTGACAAACACAAGCCGGGTAAATTCAATCGCTATGATTTCTATGCCTTTCTGATTAATCAAATTACTGAAAACAAAACAGAAAGGCTAGGATTACAAAGAATCGCTTTGGAGTTTGAAAAAGCACAGGTCGATAGAATAAAAACAGATGCCTACGAACATTTTCTGGAAGATATAGAAGCTCCAGATGGCTTATTTAGCATTTCATGGTTTGAAAATAAAAGATTAGCAAAGATTGTTAAAGAGGATAATAAAAGTTTATTTGCTTGGGAACATCACACCCTCACGGAGTTTTTAGTGGCCGAATTTTTGATTCAGCAAAAGAACTCATTTCAAGAATTTCAAAAGCTAGCGATACTAAGCCAAGAAGGGATTGTTGCTTTCAAACCTTCCTGGTCCGGGGTATTACGCTTTCTTATGGAGTCGAAGTACGCGCAAGAAATAACCGCTTGGCTTATGCAGTTTTTAGATGAGTATTCAGATAATATTGACGATAATTTAGCGGAATTATTGGTATTCGAAGGGCTTAATACTAGCAAATCTTTCTATTTTAGAATTTTCAACTTGGTTTACAACACCTATTTTGAGCGACAGGTCTGGCTTCCTATATGGACAAGGCACCGACTCTCACGATTTGTTGATACAGAAATTTACAAAAGACTAAAGACTGATATTAAGAAATGGCCCCAGCAAACTGAGACTTATGTCAAAAGAAGTAACGCGATTATGGTTATTGAGGGTTTGCTTGAAAATAAGAACTCGTTGTTAACCACAAAAGAAAAAGAGTACTGGAAAAAAACACTCGTTAATTTCTGTAACAAACCTGGAGATGGAGGAAATGGTGTATTACAAAGAACTTGTCTATCTGCACTGGCCTACTTTAAAGATGGGAGTATTATTCCTAAAGTTGCCAAAAGCTGCTTTGAGAATACTCAAGACTCTCTGGTAAGAGATGAATTCATTCAGCTCTGTTATAACTCTGCGCCCAACTCAAGATACGCAATTGACTATTTAGTTGAGGGTATAAAAAAGGGTGCAACAATTTATGCACGGCACGGTTTATATGAAATAACCACAAAATCAGCGATTAAGTATTTCCTTAAAAAGATAATCAAAGATAATGGATTTTGGACTAAGTTTATTGACCATGAGAGCATTTTTGATAAAGAGGATGGAGACAAGCGACTTCTTGCAAATATAACGAGAAATGTAGATAGAGAAGTAATCAAACTTCTTAAAAAGAATATCTTTGGCATATTTGCTATTCCGAACTTTTATCAGGAAAACAAATCTAGTTTTATTAGGAAGATTGTTCAGATAATTAATAAACACGATTCCGGCTTTCTGTCTGAAATATTGAAATTAATAAATAAGCAGGATAACGACGATAAAATAGCACACCTGTTTTTCGATTTTGAGGAAATCCTAGCAATACTTCTTACTCCACAAAACGTAGCAGAGTATTTCAAGCAATTAGAGGAGATTGAAGAAAGACATAAAGAAAGGGTTATATATACAGCTCGACGGATTAATAGCAAAATAGGTAGGGCTGTGTACCAGAAAGCTGTGCAATTAAAACTAATTGAGCCGCTAAACGAACAAACAGCTATTACTAACTGGGAGAAACAACAAGAGCAGCAAAAGCAAAATAAATTAGACGAATTCTTAAGATTGCTTGAACCAGCACCGGGAAAATATATTCCCAGCGTTTTTGAATATTACACTCAAAATCAAAAAGAGTTTGATGAATTTTTTAAAACAAAAAAGGGACAGAGAGCAGAAAAACGACTTCTCAAATTAGTCCTGGATGAGGGTCTCAAAAAAATTGACCCACGTAAATTTACGGTTACCATTCCAAACAAAAAAGCAGGCAATAGCCAGTTCACTTGGAGTACATCAGCCTCTTATTTTGGAGATATGCTTTCTGTGCTAAAGATACTTGCCCCGGAGCAAATAAAAAAATATAGGCAAAAAATTATTGATTTTATTCCCTATGCTTTTTCTGACGATATGGGTCAAATTTTAGAGTTGGTTTCAGAAATATCCGATAAAGATTTGGAATTTGTAAACAAAGTTATGGGTAACCCAAAAGATGATAGGCGATACCTAATCCCTAGTTCATATATTTATATTGTTGAGCAGCTATTAAAAAGGAGGTACAGACTGTTACAAAGTAAAGAAATAATTAAATCTTTTATTGGTGATCAAAATATTGGAGACTATAACCAGCGTTCTGCACTCAAAACTTTTGGATTGTTTTTGAATAAAAAAAACACAGAGTCCAAAAAATTCCTGCAGGCAATTTTTGCCAAAAGGGACAAAAGCAATCACAACAAGCAATTGGGTAATATAGCCAACAGCTTATTAATTAGTGTTTATGAAGACGAAGAGGCAATAAACTGGAGGTTCAAAAAGATTAAAGAACCTTTAGCTTTTGAAGGAAGAAAGCTTGATGGGGAATTTCATGAAGTTGGGCCAATTGAGAATGAATTAGATACATTAGCTTTTGCTGGACCACTAATTAACTTGAAAAATGAAACGTACCTACCAAAGTTTCTGAAGCTACTTGATCACTCTTTTAAACTACAGGAAGAAAAACAAGGTAAAAATTACAGTGGTTATATTAATTATATCTGGAGAATAGTAACAAAGAATTTAGAGAATCTTCAAGAAACCGGATCATTTAGGCCGTTAATGTATTTCAATGCCTGGCTACTAATGCAGAAAAACCATCCAAACTTAAATTGGCTTAAATTGCACATAGAAAACAGTAGAAGACGGTACATTAATGATGTAAACCCAAAATTCCAATTAAATAGAGATCTTGAGAATAGTATTGAACTACTTTGTAGGTCAAATGATCCTGCTCAAAAAATAGCATGTGCTTTATTCAAATCTCAATTAGTTGAGCAAAAGCTGAAAGAATTACTTAAAGGTTTAGCATTATATACATCATTAATTACCAGACGGCACAAGATCAAAAAAAAAGTTGATTATGACGATTTTATACGTTTTACACTTGGAGATCTATTGATGTTACTAAATAAATATGAAGATAGTAATGAAGACAGTGATATAAAAAAATTAAGAAGTGAAATTAGTAATTTAAATGGTATACGTAAAAAGTTCACGCATCATTTATACGAGCAGACTAAAACTACTCAAGATTTGTTTAACGAGGCAAAAACTAGCATCAATTCTTCTTATAGAGCACTACAATTAATGCAGAGCGTTTGGATAAAAGTGTTAGCAATGAACTAAGTGCTCTCAACGGGATTCGAACCCGTGTCTGCGCCGTGAGAGGGCGCTGTCCTAGGCCACTAGACTATGAGAGCAAATAAACGTTCAATTTTGGCTCTTTTCTTCCAAGACTTAATCTCTTTCTCTCTTTTTCTTGCTTCTTTGAGAGTGTTATATTCCTCTGAATATTTTAGCAACCAAGGGCTGTAGATTCTAGTATATTTACTTAAACCAGCGTTGTGTTCGCTAACTCGGCGTTTCAGGTTGTTAGTACAGCCAATGTAATAACTTGAGTTCTTAAGTGAAATTAAAACGTATGTGTAATACATATGTATTTAAGCAAAGCCACTAGATGCCGTAGGCATGCACGATCCGCCAATAGGCGGAATCGGCACTAGTGAGAGCAGATTGACAAATACTCTCTTGTCAAGTAGATTATAGCAAATGAACAACCGTCCTAAGGCAATTTTAACCCCTGATGGTAAGGGTAAATTGGAAGCCGAATTGGCTGATTTGCGACGGCGCCGTCCGCAAATTGTTGAAGAAGTGCAACGGGCCCGAGCCTTGGGTGATTTGCGTGAAAACAGCGCTTATCAGGCCAATAAAGATAAGATGCGCCAAACCGATCGCCGGATTACTCATCTAGAATTGTTATTGCGCAACAGTCTGGTAGTTGAAAAAACCGATACCAAGGCAGTACAATTAGGGAGTCAGATTAAAACCGAAATTAATGGCCAAACTGTTGTTTTTGCTTTGGTTGGCGAGAGCGAAGCTGATCCCAAAAACCACCGGATTTCGTTGCATTCGCCGCTCGGTAAGGCTTTTTTAAACAGGCAAAAAAACGAGTTGGTAAAAGTAATCACTCCTGGAGGAGAAAGCATTTATAAAATTTTAGAGATTGAATAAAAAATGATTAAAGCCGATGATCTTCTGGGTCAGCGTCAAAGACGTTTAGATAACTTAAAAGCCCTAGAAAAACTAGGTATAGAAATTTATCCTGCCAAAGCTAAAAAACAAGTTGCCAACCAAAATTTAATTACTGATTTTGCCAAGTGGAAAGAAAAAACGGTTGTCCAGTCCGGTCGCCTTACTTCCTGGCGCGATCACGGCAAAATGGTTTTTGCCGATCTGATGGATTATTCGGCCAAAATTCAATTATGGTTAAAAAAAGACGGTCTTAAAGCCGATTTAACTCAAGGTTTTTTAGGATGGAGAGAGCTTAAGTTATTAGATGTGGGTGATTTTATTGAGGTTACCTCAACAGTAACCAAAACCAGCAGCGGGCAAGTGTCTTTGCTGGTTGACAGAGTGCGTTTGCTGGCCAAAAGCCTGCGGCCAATTCCCTGGCAATTATCAGACAAAGAGCAGTTGCTAAGGCGGCGGTATCTGGATTTTAATATCAATCCAGAAAAAAAAGCCCTTTTTGAGCGCAAAGCCAAGTTCTGGGAAGCTCAGCGCCGGTTTTTGGCAGATCACGGCTTTGTAGAAATTGAAACTCCGGTTTTGGAGCATGTCACCGGCGGCGCCGATGCCCGGCCGTTTACCACTTTTCACAATGATCTGGGCGAGTCCCTTTATCTGCGCATTTCCACTGAATTATTTCAAAAACGGTTGATTGCCTCAGGTTTTGAAAAGATCTATACTTTTGGCCCTAATTTTCGCAACGAAGGCATCAGTGAAGAGCATTTACAGGAATATTATCAGGTGGAATGGTATTGGGCCTATGCTTCTTATCGGGAAAATATGATTCTGGTCCGCGATCTGTTTCGCTATATTGCCAAAGAGGTTTATGGTAAAACCAAATTTGAAAGTCGAGGTCATTCATTTGATTTAAGTGATGATTGGTCGGAGATTGATTATGTCAAAGCGATCAAAGAAAAGTTCAAAATTGATATTTTCAAAAGTACAGAGGCAGAGATTATGGCTGTTCTAAAAGACCAAAAGGTAATTTTATCAGGCAAGGTGAATCGTAACCGGATGATTGATAATCTGTGGAAATTAATCCGCAAAACCGTTTCCGGCCCGGCTTTTCTGATCAATGAACCGGTCTTTATGTCGCCTCTGGCTAAGGCTAAAATTAATGATCCCTTGCTGACGGAGCGTTTTCATGTCATTATTGCCGGCTCCGAGCTTGGCAACGGTTATTCGGAAATCAACGATCCGCAGCAGCAACTGGCGCGTTTTCTAGAGCAGCAACAGTTACGGGAAAAAGGTGACGACGAAGCGCAAATGTTGGATTTGGATTATGTCGAAATGCTGGAATACGGTATGCCGCCGGTTTCCGGTTACGGCCAAAGCGAGCGGATCTTCTGGACTTTGGAAAACGTGAGCGCCCGTGAAGGCACGCTTTTTCCGCTCATGGCTTATTCTCTGGAGGAAAATACCAGCAAAATCTATGGTCAAAAAGTAACCAAATATACCAAAAATAATGAACAAAAGACCGATTAAAAATATCATCTGGGATGTCGACGGCACGCTTTATCAAAATATTCCGGCACTGAAGCCTTATTACAATCAGTTTAAGATTGATTATTTAGCCAAATATCTGCCCCAATTGTCTGTTAAAGACAGAGAATTGCGTTTTCAAAAAACCAAAGCCGAATTAAAATCTAATACTAAAACCATTGCCCAAATGACCGGCAAAAGCATTACCGAAGTTGGGCAGGAGTTTGAATTATATATTCCCAAGAAAAAATACATACGCCAAGATCCGCACTTAGTTGAACTTTTTGCCAGCTTAATCGGCAAAAAACAGATCAAAAATTTCGCTTTGCGTAACGGCATGACCAAAGTAACCAAAGACATTATTGATTGGGTTGGTCTAAAAGAAAGTGATTTTGTTGAAATTGTGGGGATGTTTGATCGTTTTGCCGATAGCAAGCCGGACGACAGCGGCTATCGCTATTTATTAGAAAAATATCATCTGGTTCTCGAAACTACTTTGGCAATTGGCGACAGGATTAATGTTGATCTTGTTCCGGCTAAAAAGTTAGGGATGCAAACAGCTTTGGTTTGGCAAAAAAGCGTTCCTGAAGAAAGTAAAGATGTTGTTGATTTTGTCCTACCCACAGTTTACGATCTGGCCTCGATTCTATGACAAAATTACTGCTGGCCACAAGTAATCCGGGAAAATTAGCCGAGATGCGTCAGGGACTCACTGATTTGTTAAAAAAGGGCTGGCAATTGTTGAGTTTAGCCGATCTGGAGATTTCACAATCACCTGAAGAAACCGGCCAGAGTTTTAAGGAAAACGCCGAACTCAAAGCCCGCTATTATGCTCAAAAAACCCGATTACCGGTTTTAGCCGATGACGGTGGTTTTGTCATCCCTTATTTAAATGGTGAACCTGGAGTTCGCTCAGCCCGCTGGTTGGGCAACGATTCTTCCGAAAATAATCTAATTAAACATACTTTAAACAAACTAGAAAACGCCAGAGATAAACAACGTCAGGCCTATCTTGAATTGGTTGTTTGTTTTTATGATCCGGTCAAAGAAATACTCTTGTTTGAAAACGAAAAGATAGCGGGGATCGTGGCCGGCAAGCCGAGTGCCAAACGTGTTTTTGGATTTCCTTATCGCGCTTTACTCAAAGTCGAGCCTTTTAATCAATATTACGATGAATTAAGTCCAAAACAGCATTTCCAAGTTAATCATCGTTTGAGAGCTTTAAAGAAGCTTAGAAATCAGTTAGATCAGTATTATGAATAATTTAATTAATTACGGCCAGCATTTCTTAGTTGATAAAAAAGTGATTCGGGATTTTTTGCAAAAATGTGATTTGCAGTCCCATGAGTCGGTTTTGGAAATCGGACCGGGCCAAGGCGTGCTTACTGGCGAGTTAGCTGCTAAAGCCAAAAGTATTACCGCGGTGGAAATAGATCAAAGGCTAAAACCAAAACTAGATAAGCTAATTAAGCAATTCTCTAATCTTTCTGTAATTTATCAAAATGCTTTAAAGCTACAAAACTTTGATTACGATTTGGTCTGTGGCGCGCTTTCCTATGCCATTTTTGAGCCCTTGGTAATTAAACTAATTAAAAATATGCAATTTGCTCGGGCGGTTTTTTTGGTAAGCGATAAAGTGCGGGAGTCGCAAAAAGAAGAAACTGGTTTATTATTTTATTTGTTAAATGCTTTTTTCAAGATTGATTTTAGTCAGCGTGTGTTACCGGCGGCTTTTACGCCCAAACCACGAACCGCCGGAGTGATAATTAAATTAATTCCGAGCATTCCCAAAGATAAACGCTTTTTGCTTTGGCGAGAACGGTTTTTAAAAGACAAAACCGTTTGGCAGCAAAATAACGCCAGTCTTTCAGAATTTGACCGGCAAATATTATATACTTGAGTCTATGTTAAGTATTGATTTTATTAAGCAAAACCTTGAGGCGGTCAAAGCGGCGGCCAAAAACAAAAACCGGCCTGTTGATTTGGATAAGATTTTAAAATTGGATCAGGCTAATCGCCAGTTGCTTACCCAGATAAGCCAGCTCAGGCAGGAACGTAATAATTTGGCTAAGCAAAAAGACGCTCAAAAAAATGCCGAAGTGGGCCGGCGCTTAAAAACAGAAGTCAAACAGATGGAAGAAAAACAAGCTGAGTTAGGCGCCCAGCTCAAGCAGTTGCTGGCGCAAGTGCCAAATGTGCCTTACAAAGAAGTGCCGATTGGCAAAGACGAAAAAGATAATCAGGAGATTAAAAAAGTGGGTGAGCCCACTAAGTTTGATTTTCCGGCCCAAAGTCATCTTGATTTGATCAAAAAACACGATTTGGCCGATCTTGAGCGAGGCAATAAAATCGCCGGCTTTCGCGGTTATTTTCTCAAAAAAGAACTGGCCTTAATGCATTTTGCTTTACTTTGGTATGTTTATTTGAAAATGTTTCACAAGGGTTATACCCCAATTATCGCACCGGCCCTGGTTAAGGATTTCCCGTTTTTTGGCGCCGGCCAATTTCCTTGGGGTAAGCCAGAGGTTTACTATCTGGAAAAAGACGATGTTTACTTATCCGGAACTGCCGAAGTCCCGGTGACCGCTTATTTTTCCAATGAAGTGCTCAGGGAGGCGGATTTACCCAAAAAGTTTTTTGCTTTTTCACCTTGTTTTCGGCGGGAAATCGGTTCTTATGGCAAAGATACCCAAGGGTTGTATCGGGTCCACGAGTTTGCCAAAATCGAACAGGTAATGATTGCCCCGGCCAATAATCAGCAGGCCAGGGATTTGCACGAAGAATTGCAGCAAAACGTGGAAGAAATCATCAATGATTTGGAGTTGCCCTATCGAGTTTTATTGATGTGTACCGGCGACATGGGTGAGCCGCAGGCCAAAAAATACGATACTGAGGTTTGGATGCCGTCCCGCCAGGCTTACGGCGAGGTGGCTTCCAATTCAATCATGACTGATTTTCAGGCCAGGCGCCTTAATATCCGCTATCGGGCCAAAGACGGGCAGACTCATTTTTGTTATACCTTAAATAACACGGCTCTGGCTTCTCCCCGGATTTTAATTGCCATTTTGGAAAACTATCAGCAAAAAGACGGCTCCATTATCATTCCTAAGGTCTTGCAAAGTTTGACCGGACTGAAAAAAATCACATAAATCATGGTTAATTTTTTTAATCGATTTTTCGACAGTAATGCTTCCGCCATTAAACGCCTTAAAGCAGTGGTTGACCAAATCAATGCGCAAGAGGAGCGTGCCAAAAAGCTAGAAGATCAGGATTTTCCCAAAGAAACGGCTAAACTCCAAAAACAGCTCAAAAATGATCCCAGGCAACTGGATGAGGTTTTGCCATGGGCGTTTGCTCTGGTGCGAGAAGCAGCCCGGCGGGTGTTGGGTGAACGTCATTATGATGTTCAGCTGATGGCTGGCGTTATTCTTCATCAAGGCAAAATTGCCGAGCAAAAAACCGGAGAAGGCAAAACCCTGTCGGCCACAGCGCCGTTATATCTCAACGCTCTTTTGGGCAAGGGCGCTCATTTGGTGACAGTCAACGATTATTTGGCCCGCCGTGACGCCGGCTGGATGGGTATGGTTTTTGATTTTCTGGGATTAACCACCGCGGCCATGATTTCGGAAAAATCTTATCTTTACGACAAAAACTATTTGGATAAACAGGTCACTGATTGGCGGCTCCAGCACTTGAAAGAGATCACGCGGAAAGAGGCGTATCAGGCCGATGTCACTTACGGCATCAACAGTGAGTTTGGCTTTGACTATTTGAGAGACAATATGAATATGAGCCGGGCCGAAATGGTGCAACGGGGTTTTTATTATGCCATTGTGGACGAAGTCGATTCCGTTCTGATCGACGAGGCCCGCACTCCTCATATTATTTCCGCTCCCTATGGTGAAAGTATTGATCAGTATTACAAATACGCTCAAGTCGTGTCCCGCTTAATGGCCGAGTCCGACTATACCATTGATGAAAAAATGCGGACAGTGAATTTAACTGAGCACGGCATTGAAAAAATTGAGAAAATTTTAGGGGTCAAAAACGTTTACGAATCCGATTACGATTCACTTTTTCATATTGAAGCAGCGCTCAAAGCCCGGACTTTGTTTAAGCTTAATCGCGATTACATTATCCGCAACAACGAAATTGTTATTGTAGACGAGTTTACCGGCCGGCTGCTTGAGGGACGCCGATTTTCCGAAGGTATCCATCAGGCGATTGAGGCCAAAGAGAATGTGGCCATCAAACAAGAATCCAAAACTTTGGCGACTGTTTCTTTGCAGAATTATTTCCGGATGTACGACAAGTTGGCCGGTATGACTGGGACCGCCGCCACTGAAGCTGAGGAGTTTCACAAGATCTATAAGTTGGAAGTAGTGATTGTGCCTACCAATCAGCCGATTGTGCGGCAGGATCAGCCTGATTTCATTTACAAAACCGTTCGGGGTAAATTTACGGCCATGGTCGAAGAGATAATGGCGGCCAACCGGCAGGGCCGGCCGATTCTGGTGGGCACAACCGACATTGATAAAAACGAAATGCTTTCAAGTCTGTTAAAGAAAAAAGGGGTCAAGCACGAGATTCTTAACGCCAAAAATCATGAGCGCGAAGCCGCCATTATCAGCAACGCCGGTCGAAAAAATGCCGTCACCATTGCCACCAATATGGCTGGCCGCGGTGTCGACATTGTTTTGGGTGGTAATCCGCCCAACCGTTATCAAACTGGCGTGAGTGCGAGCCAGTATCAAAAACAAAAACAGCAGTGGCAAAAAGATCACGACGAAGTGGTCAGGTTGGGTGGTTTATACGTGATGGGTACTGAGCGTCACGAAGCCCGGCGAATTGATAATCAGCTTCGTGGCCGAGCCGGCCGTCAGGGAGATCCGGGCCAAACCCGCTTTTTTATTTCTTTGGAGGATGATATGTTGCGGATTTTCGGCGGTGAGCAAATCGGCAAACTGATGACTTTTTTCAACTTTCCGGAAAATCAGCCGATTGAGCACGCCATGGTTTCCAAGGCGATTGAGCAAGCCCAAGTCAAAGTGGAAGGATTCAATTTTGATACCCGCAAGCATTTATTGGAGTTTGACGATGTCTTAAATAAGCAGCGAGAAATTGTTTACTCTCAGCGGACTCGAATTATGGAAATTGCCGAGGATAAAAACGAATCACTTTCGGATTTTTTGGATAAGCAAATTGAAAAACTGATCGAGGCGCAACTGGCGCCTTTGCGAATGACGCCGCAAATCAACAAAGACGAAGCGGTGACTATTTTGGAAAACTATTTTTCCTTAGCCGACAAAGAAAAAGCGCAGTTGTCCACTCTTACTTATCAGCAATTTGAAACCAGTTTCCGGCAAAATCTGAACCAAATTTTTAAAGACAAGCAAAAACGATTTGGAACTGAGCTTTTCGACGAGGCGATCAAGATCTTGTATATTTCCACCATTGATCGTTATTTTACCGAGCACCTGACTCATATTGAAAGTTTGCGCGAGGGGATCTCTTTGCGAGGTTATGCTCAATTGGACCCGCTGAATGAATACAAAAAAGAATCGTTTCAGATTTTCAACAATATGCTAAGCAGTATCCGGAACGACTTTTTCCGTCGCTTAACCCATTTGGAGATTCAACCCTCCCAGATTAATCAGATTGAGCCTGAAAAAAAAGAGGCGGTCGCCCGCCACGACCAAGTGAGTGCTTTAAACAACACCCCGGGGGTGTTACGGACTGTAGAGAAGCCCAAAAGTACCAAAATTGGTCGCAACGATCCCTGCCCTTGCGGCAGCGGTAAAAAGTACAAAAAATGTCATCTGCTTATTGACAATAAAATATAGTTTGCTACCATACAAAAATGGCTGATTATACTCAAAAAATCGACTCCCTGGCCAAAAATATCCAAACTCTCACATATTTGACGATTATGTTAATTATTGCGGTTGGCATTCTTTTTGTTAAGGATTATGTCAACGCTCCAGTTAGGCAAGAAGCAGTGAAAGCGGCGGACGCTCAGCCCGATACTGATACCACCACTCAGGTGACAGCAAAACAAATCAAAGCGCTTTTTACCAAAGACCAGATATATTTTGGCAACAAAAACAGTCAGAATCTGATCGTGATGGTCTCTGATCCCAGCTGTCCTTATTGTCAGATTGCCGCTGGCGAAAATCCGGAACTAAACAAGGAAGCCGGCGCTCAGTTTTTACTTGAACAGGATGGCGGCACTTATATTGCGCCTCTTCCCAAAATGCGTGCTTTGGTAGAAGAGGGCAAAGCGGCCCTGGTTTGGATTTATCAAAACGGTCATAACAACGGCGAAATGGCCACTAAGGCTTTGTATTGTGCTTATGAACAAAGTAAGTTTTGGGAGGCTCATGACCTGCTTATGTCCGGCGCTGGCTATGACTTGATCAACAATGTTGTTCAGAACGATCAAAGTAAAGCCGGTGATTTGGTGTCCTTTTTGGCCGAAGTGGTTAATTCAGACAAATTGCAGGCCTGTTTAGAAAGCGGCAAATACGACGCCAAAATTACTCAAGACATGGCCTTATCCGCGTCTTTAGGAGTGAGCGGGACGCCGGGCTTTTTTGTCAATACCACCAATTTTGCCGGTGCCTATAGTTGGGCCGAGATGGAATCTTCAGTAAAATAAACTGCAATTCTTGATAGACTTTTTATATGGGGCAGTTAAATTATTCTCCGCTAAAACCTAAGTCAGCCGTGTCGGTTCATGGTAACAAAGAGATGGAGCCAAAACCCAATGAAAAGATCCGGGTTCAGGACCAGAGTGAAGACGAACGCGAGCCGGTTGAGGAGGTTAAAACCAGTAGTCAGCCATCACCAGTAGAAGTCATTCCCGAATTACCGGAAATAGACAAAGAACTTCTTGATGAAGGAGTAGAAGTTATTGATCACGACACCATTTTTGTAGGCAACCGTAAAATCGACTTGCCTTTGCCGTTGGAAAAAATCGATCAGGGTCTTCATAAACCAGTAACGAGTGGTTGGCGCTGGATTTCGGAATTAACCAGATATATTTTAGCTCGCCTGCACATTGTAATTAGAAAAGTCGGTGATAAGTTTAAGTTGGTTGAACAAGACTGATGCTTTGGTTACTTTTAAATTCCGTGGGTATTGTTAGTTTGTTTTTTCTGGTTCCGCCGACTCATAATTTAATCATCGGTTTGTTTATTATCCTTTTGGGTTTGGAGTTTGGCTTGCTGTTTAAAGTGATAAAGATAAATCACCCAGTTCTTAAACGTTTGTGGCGATTATATTTGCCGATTGTAATTTCCGTTCTTTTATTTTTGTGGTGGCAGGATATTTTAAATTTCGTCATACTGAGTTATCTGTTTGTGCTGTTGGTTTTTTTGGAGTTTTTAATGAGGCAACTTAGTATTTGAGTTGGCAGTTTGATATACTCATTCCAGATATGAGGCGGTTTTTTGAAATTTTAATCCCATTGTTTACCTGGAGTTTAATCACACTTCCGGTTTGGTTGTCACCCTTTCATCCGGCCGTAGCCGCTTATTTTATTATCGTTTTTAACGTTTATTTTTTTTATAAATCGCTTAAGACTGTTATTTTGGCAACAGTTTCCTATATCAACATTGACAAGTCCAGACAAGTTAATTGGCTTGCCAAAGCCAGAAAGATTGAAAATTTTGATCGCATTAAACACTTTTTTATTATTCCAAACTATAAAGAAGGTTATGCGAAAGTAAAAAAAACCCTTGAGAATCTGGCCGAACAAAAATATCCGGTCAAAAATATCTATATTGTTTTGGCATTAGAACGGTCTGAGGGGCAAGAAGCCGTAACGCGTTTTCAACGACTATTCAGAAATTTCCGTCATCGTTTTGGCGGTTTTTATGCCACCTATCATGTGTTAAAGCCGGGTGAGGAAAAAGGCAAAGCCAGCAACGAAGCTTATGCGGCCAGATTTGTGAGTCAGTGGGTGAAAAAAAGAAAGCTGGATCCCTTAAATATTCTGGTCACCTCATGCGATGCGGACGCTCTTATGGATCCTCAATACTGCAGCTATCTGACCACCAATTATTTGCTGGATCAAAACGGTCGCTATCATTTTTATGCCGCGCCGGTTGTTTTATATAACAATTATTGGGATTTAAACTTTATTATCCGATTGCAAACCACCATTTCTTCTATTTTGAGAATGTCCATGCTTTCGGATCGTCATAGTTTGATTCAGATATCAACTTATAGTATGAGTTTGTGGTTGTTAGAGTCGGTTGATTATTGGGACGTTGATATTATTCCCGAAGACTGGCATATTTTTCTTCAGGCCTTTTTTAAATACGGAATTAAAGTCCGCACCGTTCCGGTTTACCTACTGTGCACTCGTGATGGAGTCCGTGGCAAAAATCTTTGGGATTCTTTTAAGAGCCGTTATGAGCAGGAAAAACGTTGGGCCTGGGGAGTTTCCGATATTCCGTATGCTTTGGAAAAAATGTTTCAGTCGCCGCAGATTCCGTTTTTGGATAAATTTTTCCGGCTTTTTGGCATTATTGAAGGTCACATTCTTTGGCCGTCTTCATTTTTCTTGCTCACTCTTGGCGCGAGCATTCCGGCTTTGGTCAATCCTTATTTCAAAAGAACAGTCATGGGTTATGTTTTGCCAAAAGTGGCCGGTGGAATTTTAACCTTATCCGTACTTTTTGTTTTGGTGATTGCTTATCTGGACTTTCAAGCCAAGCATCGCTTTATGAAAAAAGGCGAAATCAAAAAATTCCCTTATTTAGTCATTCAGTGGGTTTTGTTTCCGCTGTTTTCGCCGATTATCTCGGCTTTTTTGTCTTCTCTTCCGGCTTTGGAATCTCACACTCGTTTACTGTTGGGAAAAAAGCTAAACTATAAAGTAACTCAAAAGATATGAACGACAATTCCACCATCCGATTTTTGGATGACAAACACAAATGGCTAGTACTGACTGTGGTTACTTTTTTACTGGCTTTTTATTGGTTGCCGGAGCAAGTGCCTTTTTTTTACTCACAGGCTTTACCAGAGGAAAAGCTAGCCAGCAAATATTACTTATTGGTGATTCCCTTATTTAATTATTTGTTTTTTATCCTTAGTGACACTTGGCTTAGCAAGCTGGCGCTCAAAAACGATAATATGCTTAATTTGATTCGGTTTTTCCGGATCGGATTGGCTTTTTTTGGTTATTTTCTTTTTTTAAGAATCATAATTTTGATTATTTAAACAATGTGGATGTATATTGTCAGCTCGATATTGCTTGCCTTTTTTTTGACTCCGGTGGTGATTAAACTGGCCAGAAAATATAGATTGGTTACCGATGCCGGTTCCAAAAAACACCCGGCTCACACTCATCAGGGAATTCTGCCAAGGGGCGGAGGATTGCCTATTTTTCTAGCCATTCTGGTGCCGATGCTTTTTTTTGTCACCAACAAGATTATTACTTATGTTCTTATTGGTGGAGGTATTGCCGTAATTGTCGGCCTGATCGACGACAAATACGATCTTTCGCCGTACTTGCGATTTGGCACTAATATTCTGGCCGCGACCGTGGCTGTTTTGGGAGGAATCGGCATTCCTTTTATTACCAATCCCTTTGACACCTTGTTTAGACTGGATCAATTCAAAGTCAGTTTCACCTTGTTTGGCAGCGGTTTCGAATTATTGTGGTTGGCAGATTTGGCCGCCATTTTGTGGATTGTCTGGTGCATGAATATGGTCAATTGGAGCAAGGGCGTCGATGGACAGCTGCCCGGCTATGTCACCATTACGGCCTTTTTTTTGGGCTTATTGTCACTGCGTTTTTCCCGGCACGATATTTCCAAGGAGGTGGTGACTTTAATGTGTTTTGTGACGGCCGGGGCTTTTTTGGGTTTTCTGCCCTGGAATTATTATCCCCAGAAGATCTTGCCCGGTTATGCCGCTGGCAGTTTGGCCGGTTATTTATTGGGGATTTTGTCCATTCTCTCCTGGGGAAAGCTCGGGACAATGCTGTTATTGCTGGCTTTGCCCTTAACAGACGCTTTGGTTGTCATAACCAGGCGGATTGCCCAGAAAAAATCACCTTTTCGGGGAGACCGTCAGCATTTTCACCACACTTTATTAAATATGGGTTGGAGCCGCCGGAGGATCGCCGTTTTTTACTGGTTGGTTTCTTTGATTGTTGGGAGTTTGACTTTGTTTATGAACTCGCAAGAAAAAATGTACGCCTTTATTTTATTAGTGGTAGTCTTATCTGGGATTGTTGTCTGGAGTTATAATTTTGTCAAAAATGGCCACTAAATTAAAAATCATTTTCATTGCTATCCTGGTGTTTGTGGCGGTTTTTATTATTGGTCAATTTTTTTTGCCAGACAAATACGTAGTCAGGTTGTTTGCCAAAACCGGGACTTTGAGGGTGGAAAGCGTGCCCAAGACCAGCGTTTTTGTAAACAGCGCTTTTATCGGCCAAACCCCGTTACAATTAAGCTTGAAGACTGATGTTTACACAGTCAAGTTAGTGCCTGAGGCGAGTGAGGCTAGCCTAATTTCTTGGTCAGGATCAGTGCGGATTTTTGAAAACACCACCACTTATGTCAATCGTGAGTTGGCCTCCAAAGATTTATTGAGCGCCGGTGAAGTGATTTCTTTGGAAAAAGTCGGCAGTGACAAAGCCCAGATTTGGGTTAGTACCGATCCGAATGGCGTCATCGTTTCGCTGGACGGAGAGGATCGGGGAGTCAGTCCGGTGTTTATGGATAATATTAATCAGGGTAGTCATGAATTGGCTGTGCGGGGCGAAAGATTTTTACCAAGAACTATCAAAATCAATACGGTTGAAGGTTACAAGCTGACCGCTGATTTCAAGTTGGCAATTGACGAAAACTATAAAAAACCAGCCCCCAATAAAGCCAAAAAGCCCATCAGCAAAAAACCGCAGAAATTGATGATTTTGGATACCCCAACTGGCTGGCTCAGGGTTCGGGAAGAGCCCAATCTTAATGCGTCGGAGTCTGCTCAGGTGGCCCCCGGCGACGAGTTCACTTATTTTGAAGAGCAGAATAACTGGTATCAAATTGAGTATGAAATCGACAAATTGGGTTGGGTCTACGGAGACTATATCGAAATCATTAATGAAACAACCCCTACTCCTACCCCAGAAGAATAATTTATGAATAAAAAAATAAAACTGATGTTAATCGACGGTGATGGAGTGGCCATACTTAGCCGTCAAAAATTTAGCGAAAATCTAAAGCAAGATTTTGGTATTGGTACAGATGTTACCGATGATTTTTTTAAACACGACTTCAATGATTGTCTTACTGGTCAAAAAGATATGCAAGATTGTTTGCCGAAATATCTCAAGAAATGGGGATTAAAACACTCTTTTTCCGCAATATTAGATTATTGGTTCAAATCAGAAAATAGTCCGAATAAACGTTTGCTTGATTATCTACAGATGCTTAGAAAGCAAGGAATTGTTTGTTGTCTGGCAACTAATCAAGAAAAATACCGTACTTGCTATGTAAAAGAGTCGATGAAATTTGAACATTATTTTGATCATATTTATTCTTCATGTGATATGGGAGTCAAAAAGCCAGATCCGCGTTTTTTCGAAGTTATCCTAAAAGACTATCCCAATATTTCTAAAAATCAAGTTATGTTTTGGGATGATCAGCTTAAAAATGTCCAAGCCGGGATTGCTTTTGGCATTCAGGCCCAGGTTTATCTAGATTTTCCCAGTTTCAAATTATTTATGATACGTGCTACTCAAAACTAACGACAATGGTATAATTTAAACATGGGAGAAACAAAGAAAATAACCGAAAAAGTAACAATTAACACAGGAACAATTGTTGGCAGCCAATATTCTCAATTGGTTGGAGTATCAGTTACTGATGTTGATATTACCCTAGAGTTTGTGTTTATTAATCCGCGAGATAGGTCAATTGGGCAAGTGGTTTCAAGGATTACTTTACCGATAGATGTGGGCATGAATCTTGCGAAAGCCATTTTTGAAACAATAGAAATGCGTCGGCATAAGAAGAAGGGAGTTAAAAATGGTTAGTGCAGTTCCAATGAACATTATTGAAAAGACTTACAGATATACAGATAATTACTGTCAAGTCCCTAAGAACATTGACATTAAACCACCGAACTCAATTTTAGAATGGAAAGATATGACTATTAACAAAGGTGAATTACTGCATCAAGAAATCCCTATGTTTACTTTTCCTTCACTCAATGAAATTCGCAAAGAATATCTTAAAAAAGGTTACTCAAGTAAAGAAGTAAACAGTATGATAGCAGGTCTTTCTGAATTACCCGAATATGCGAGAAGTAACGGAAGTAAAAAGAGTCTTAAATAAAATTAGGAGATGGGGTCTAGAAAAAAGATATAAAAAACAAAAGAAGTTATTCATTTCTAATCCAGGGCACAGATCGTTGGATTTTATAATGCTAGATCATAAATTTAGGATTTGTTCATTTAAGGTAAATAATCAATATAGGGTTAAGGTGATTAAAAGAGATATTAACAGCTATGTTGTCATTGATATAGGCGATTATCATAAAAAACAATAAGCTGAAATTTAATTCCCCTTGCAAAAAAAAATAGTCGTTAGTATAATGCTGGTACTTTTTGAAAAGTATTTTTGTATTGAGAATTCTTATTATTAATTAAATTAATTAAACAAATATGGCAACTGCGAAATACGAAAGAACCAAACCTCATTTAAACATTGGTACCATTGGTCACGTTGATCACGGTAAAACCACTCTCACCTCTGCAATCACCACTGTTCTTGCCAAAAAAGGCATGGCCCAAGCTTTTAGTTATGAACAGATTGATAAAGCGCCAGAAGAAAAAGCCCGCGGCGTTACTATTAACGTTCATCACTGTGAATACGAAACCACAAAACGTCATTATGCTCACATCGACTGTCCCGGCCACGCCGACTACATCAAGAACATGATTACCGGCGCCGCCCAAATGGATGGAGCTATTTTAGTAGTCTCCGCTCCGGATGGTCCTATGCCTCAAACCCGAGAGCACATTTTATTGGCTCATCAGGTTAACGTTCCGGCCATGGTCGTCTTTTTGAACAAGGTCGACATGGTTCAGGACAAAGAACTTTTGGAACTGGTCGAAATGGAAATTCGGGACTTACTCAAAAAGTACAAATTTCCCGGCGACGAAATTCCGATCATCAAAGGTTCGGCCTTAAAAGCGATTGAAGGCGATGCCGAAGCCGTTAAAGCCATTGAAGATTTGATGCAAGCGGTTGACGATTATATTCCCGAGCCGGTTCGTGACGTGGAAAAACCGTTCATGATGCCCATTGAAGACATCTTTTCAATCAAAGGTCGTGGCACCGTGGTTACCGGTCGTGTTACCCGCGGCACTCTGAAAGTAAACGAGGAAGTCGAAATTGTCGGAATCAAACCCAACAAAAAGACCATTACCACCGGAATTGAAATGTTCCGCAAGAGCATGGATGAAACCATTGCCGGTGACAATGTCGGTTTGCTTTTAAGAGGAATCGAAAAGAAAGACGTTGTTCGCGGCCAGGTAGTTGCCAAACCGGGAACAATCAAACCTCATAAGAAATTTGAGGCCGAACTTTATGTTTTGACTAAGGATGAAGGTGGTCGTCACACTCCATTCTTTAATGGTTATCGTCCACAATTTTTTATCAATACTGCCGATGTTACCGGTGAAGCCAAACTCCCCAGCGGAGTCGAAATGGTTTCCCCAGGCGATAATGTCACTATTACCGGCGAATTGATTTATCCCGTCGCGATGGAACAGGGTTCCAAATTCGCCATTCGTGAAGGCGGCAAGACTGTCGGCGCGGGCGTGGTCACCAAAATTGTAGAGTAATTTTAAGTTTTAATTTTTAGTTAATGCCTACAGGCAAGATCAGAGTTCGTTTAAAAGCATACGATCACAAAGTGTTGGAAGACACTTGTGAAAAGATTATTTCAACAGCAATTAAGACTGGCGGTGCCGTTATTGGCCCCATTCCTTTGCCTACAAGGCGAACCCTAATTGCCGTGAACAAATCACCTTTTACCGACAAAGACAGTCGGGATCATTTTGAAATTAAGGAACACAAACGCCTGATCGACATTGTTAATCCCACTCTGCAAACTATTGACGCTTTAACCCATCTCGACATTCCCTCTGGCATTGACGTAGCCATTAAGATGTAATATAATCGTTACACAATAATGGAGTTATCTAAACTGTCTCACAAGCAGGTTTAGGAGTTTGGACAGATTGGAAAGCAAAGACCCAATCTGGGTCTTTTTTATTTGTGTACAAAAATGACAGGTTTTATTTTAGCAACCAAAGTTAAACAGACATCAGGTTTTGATGAGCAGAAAAATCGTCAAGCCTACACTCTTTTGAAAATAAGTCCTTGTTATGTTATTCAAGTAAAAACCAAGGAAACAGATGGCTATCAGGCACTCCAAATTGGTTTTCTTAATAAAAACCCCAAAAATATTAACTCAATGTTAAAGGGCCAGACCAAAAAAGCGGGAATACCAAGCCCGCTTTCTTTTTTTTCTGAGGTCAAGATTGAGGATTATTTTGAGGCCAAAGAAATTAAAGAAAACGACAAAGTCGGTTATCAGATCGGATCAAATTCCTTTTTACCCGGTACTTTGATTAAACCGGAAGCGGTTTTTGCTCCGAAGGATAAGGTTCAGGTAAGCGGAATCACTAAGGGTAAGGGTTTTGCCGGTGTGGTTAAGCGCCACGGTTTTGCCGGTGGTCCCAAAACTCACGGTCAGAGCGACCGTTTGCGCGCTCCAGGCGCGATTGGTTCCGGAACCACTCCCGGACGTGTCTGGAAAGGGAAGCGAATGGCCGGAAGAATGGGTGGCGAGGCGCAAACCATCAAGGGCTTGCAAGTCGTGAAAATCGATTCCGATTCAATTTTGTTGCAGGGTTTGGTTCCCGGACCAATTGGCGGCGTGATAACAGTTCTCAAACAAAAAAATGGTTAAAGCCGATTTATTGCTCAAAGACATCAAGCTGCCAAAAGAGATTTTTGGTGTCGTTGCTTCAGATAAGCTCCTTGCCCAATATGTTTATGTATATCTGAACAATTTGAAAAAGGGTCGTCACCAAACCAAAACCAGATCAATGGTCACTGGCTCGACTCGCAAGATCTACAGGCAAAAAGGGACTGGCCGAGCCCGGCACGGCGACATTAAAGCGCCTATTTTTGTCGGTGGCGGAATTGCTTTTGGTCCAACCGGAGATTACCGCCAGCTCAAATTAACTAAAAAAATGCGTCGAAAAGCTCTTTTTTACGCTTTGTCTCTTAAGGCTAAAGATAAGAAACTTTTTCTTGTCAATTCGGCCTTAGTCGACAAGGTCAATAAAACCAAACAGGCCCAAGATTTATTAGGCTCGATTAAATTAAAAGGATCTTCAATTTTAATTTTACCTCACCACGACAAAGCTCAGACTTTTTTTCAAAATCTCTACGGGCTTACTGTTAACGAACCCATGGCTCTGAATGCTTATCGGGTGTTGCAAGCCAAAAACCTGATTTTTACTGAAAAATCAGTCGCTGAATTTATCAGTCTTTTCAAACATGAGTAACACAACTCTATTAAAACCGGTGTTAACTGAAAAATCTCTGAATAAGGCTGATCTTTATGTTTTTAAGGTCGATCCGCAAGCAAACAAAAATCAGATTAAAGAAACGGTTGAAAAAGTTTACAAAGTCGTCGTTTCCGAAATCAAAACCGTTGTAGTGAAGGGCAAAATGAAAGTGGCGGGCAAGCGCCGTCTTAAAAAAAGACTATCTAAGGTAAAAAAAGCCTATATTACTTTGAGCAAAGGAAAGATTGACGACTTTCCCAAAAACAATTAATAAATAAAATGGAAAATCTAAATCGAGTTACCAAAAAATTAAAGTTTATTGCTCCCAATCGGGCCGCCCGTGACAATGCCGGCCGGGTGTCGGTACGCAGTCGTGGCGGTCGCCATAAACGTTACTATCGGGTTATCGATTGGAAGCGTGACAAGCGTGATGTTTGGGCAACGGTTGTAGCCATTGAATATGATCCAAACCGGTCGACCGAGATTGCTTTGCTTAAATACTCAGACGGAGAGTATCGCTATATTTTGGAGCCCTTAAATTTGAAAGTTGGTGACAAAGTGATCAGTTCGACTGACGCCCCGATTAAGCCGGGTTGTACTTTGGCCTTACAGTTGATTCCTTTGGGTGTGGAAATTCATAATATCGAAATGATTGCCGGTCGCGGAGGACAAATGGCCCGCTCAGCCGGAACCGCATGCGTTATAATAGGAAAAGACAAACAATACGCTCATTTGAAATTGCCATCTGGGGAAATCAGAAAAGTTTCTCTGACTTGTTTAGCTACAATCGGACAGTTGGGCAATGTGGAACGCAAAAATGAGGAGTTGGGTAAAGCCGGCCGTTCTCGTTTACGAGGTCGTCGGCCAAAGGTCAGAGGAGTGGCCATGCATCCTGATAGCCATCCTCACGGTGGTGGTGAAGGCCGTAGCGGCGAAGGTATGCATCCCAAGACCCCTTGGGGTAAAACGGCTCACGGACTAAAAACCCGTAAAAAACAAAAGCCATCGGACAAATTAATAATTAAGCGGAGAAAATAACTTATGTCCAGATCAATGAAAAAAGGACCATATATTGACGAAAAACTGATGAAAAAGGTCCTTAAACAAAAAAAGGCTGGCCAAAACGAACCTATCAAAACTTGGGCTCGGGCCTCTCAGATTCCGCCTGAATTTGTTGGTTTTCGTTTTCTGGTACATAATGGCCGTAAATTTGCCGAAGTCTATATTGGTGAGTCAATGGTTGGTCATCGTTTAGGTGAATTTGCCATTACCAGAACCTTTAAGGGACATGGTCGTGTCACCAAGAGAATTACACAAAAAACTTAAATTATGGAAAAAACAGCCAAAAGCAAATATCTAAGAACCTCGGCCAAAAAGCTACGGATCTTGATTAATAACCTCAAGGGTCAAAAAGCCGTTCTGATGCTGCAGAAATTAGAACTGCAATCTCAAAAAGGCGCTGAATTGATTGCCGGCACCCTAAAAAGTGCCATTAATCTTTTTGAAGAACCCTTAAGAGAGAAGCTCACGGTGAAAAATATCATGGCCGATCAGGGTCCGGTGTTTAAAAGGTGGCGGGCCGGATCAAGAGGAGCGGCCAAAAAATATTCCAAAAAAACCGCTCATTTACATATAACTTTAGAAATTAAGGACAAAACCAAAACCAAAAATGGGAAATAAAGTTAACGCCAACGCTTTACGACTGGGAATTTCCAGAACTTGGGACAGTCGTTGGTTTTTTAGCAACAACAAGCTTTTTAAAGAATCATTGATTCAGGATTTACAGATCCGGAAGTTTTTGATGAGGCGTTATCAGCCGGCCGGCTTAACTCAGGTTGAGATTGAGCGGAGTTTGTCCGGGATGAACTTAATCTTGCACTCAGTAAGGCCAGGAATGATTATCGGTCGTGGCGGCAAGGGTTTGGAAGAAGTCAAACACAAGATTATGGAATTATTGGGGATTAAATTGCAAAAGGAAAAAGAGAAATTCAAGCTTGAAATCAAAGTCGAGCAGGTTAAAAAACCTTTTTTGAGCGCCCGTTATGTGGCCGAATATATTTCCGAGCGGATTGCCAAAAACTTTCCGCACCGCGGCTTGGTTCACTCAACCATGGAAAAAGTCAAAGAAAGCGGCGCCCTGGGTGTCAAAATTGCCATCGGTGGCCGGATCAGAGGGGCCAACATTGCCAGACACGAAAAATATCAGATCGGCAAGGTACCATTATCGTCTGTCAAGGCTGATATTGACTATGCTCAAAGCCCGTCCTTAACCAGAAATGGTTATGTAGGAATAAAAGTTTGGATTTGTCGACCATAAAATGTTAGCCCCAAAAAAAACCAAGCATCGCAAACAGTTCAGAGGCACATATAAGCGCTTGGCGACCAGTGGTAATGAAGTTAATTTTGGTCGTTTTGGTTTAATCAGCAAAAAGGCCGCCTGGATTACGGATCGACAGATTGAGTCTTGTCGCGTTGTCCTATCCAGAGAGACCAGAAAAATTGGCCGCTATTGGCTAAGGATTTTTCCGCATAATCCTTATACCAAAAAGCCGTTGGAAGTGGGTATGGGTTCGGGTAAAGGTGACGTTTCGCACTATGTGGCGACAGTCTTACCCGGAACCGTTATGTTTGAGCTGGATGGAATTATTCCAACCGAGGCCAAACGAATTTTTAAGAAAGTCAGTCATAAGTTACCGGTGGCAACATTGGTGATCGATAAAAACAATGAGTAAACAAAAATTAATTCAAACCTCACAATTGCGAAAAAAAAGCCCGAAAGAGCTATTAAAACTTTTACAGGAAACTCAATTGAGTAAGAGTCAGGATGCCTTGGCCATGATTACCAAGAGGAGTAAAAACGTGAATCTTTTGAAACCAAGCAAAATAACCATTGCCAGAATCAAAACTGTTCTGGCTGAAAAAAGAGAACTGGCTAAGTTAGAAGTTGCCTCAAACACAGGCAAAACCAAAACCAAAAATGACTAAGATTTTAGAAGGAGTGGTAGTTTCCGCCAAAACAGAGCAGACAGTCGTCGTTAGAGTGGAGCGCAAATACCGCCATCCGGTTTATGCCAAAATCGTCAAGCGTCATAAGAAATATTTAGCCCATAATCCTAGCTTAAAGCTGATTGAGGGCGACTTGGTTAAGATTAAGGAAGTTCGTCCAATTTCAAAGAACAAACATTATTTAGTTGTTGGTAAAAAGTAACAATGCTGCAATTACGTTCGATGATAACTGTCGCCGACAACAGCGGCGCCAAAATCCTCCAAATGGTGGGGATTCCAGGTCGTGGTAATAAGAAGATTGCCAGAATTGGCGACGTCATTACCGGTGTTGTCAAAAAAGCTGATCCTACCGGTCAGGTGCAGGCGCATCAAGTGACTCGGGCCGTGATTGTCAGAACTCGCAAAGAATTGCGCCGTCCAGACGGATCTTATATCCGTTTTGACGAAAACGCCTGCGTTATTTTAGACGCCAAAACTCAGTTACCCAAAGGGTCCAGAGTCTTTGGTCCGATTGCCCGCGAGATAAAGCAGCTGGGATTTGTTAAAATAGCCAGTCTGGCAAAAGAAATTTATTAAAAAATATGAAAATTAAAAAAGCCGATCAAGTCAAAGTCATTTTGGGTAAAGATAAAGGTCGGGTGGGTGTGGTTGAAAAAATATACCCCAAATCCCACAAGCTCTTAGTTAAGGGAATAAACATGTACAAAAAACACGTTAAAAAAAGCGAATCTTTTCCCAAAGGCGGGATTGTTGAGATTAATCGTCCGATGTTGGACAACAAAGTGATGTTAGTTTGTCCTAACTGTAAAGAAAAAACCAGAGTTGGTTATACGTTGGACAGCAAGCAACAAAAGCAACGGCTTTGTCGCAAGTGCCACAAAGTTATTAAATAAATATGCATAATTTACTAAAAAAATATCAGGAAATAGTTCGACCAAAGCTCAAAAAAGAGTTTGATTTGCAAAACGATTTGCAGGTTCCGGGTTTGGTCAAAATTGTGGTTAATATGGGCTTGAACGATGCCATTAATAACAAAGGCATTATTGATAAGGTAATCAAACAGTTGCGGATTATTGCCGGCCAAGAGCCGTCAGTCACCAAATCCAGAAAAGCCATTTCCGCGTTTAAATTGCGTAAGGGTATGCCGATGGGTTTAAAAGTTACTCTCAGAGGAACACGGATGTTGGATTTTTGGGAGAAACTTGTTAAAATAGTACTTCCTCGTCAACGTGATTTTAAGGGTATTGCAGACAAGGGTTTTGACTCACAGGGAAATTTGAATCTCGGCTTTAAAGAGCAAACAATTTTTCCGGATTTGGAATACGATCAGATCGACAAGGCGCGAGGATTAGAAATTACAGTGGTTACTTCAAGCACTGATAAAAGTCAGGCAAAAAGACTCCTTGAGGAGTTGGGAATGCCTTTTAAAAAATAAAAATGGCCAAAACAAGCGATATTGTTAAGTTTCAAAAAGCACAAAAGTACAAAACCAGACAGGTTAATCGATGTTTGATTTGTGGTCGCAGTCGTGCTTATATGAGAAAGTTTGGGCTTTGCCGCCTCTGTTTCCGTAAGGCAGCCCTAGCCGGTGAAATTCCCGGCGTTTTAAAAGCATCATGGTAATGATTTCAGATCCGATCGGCGATATGTTAACCCGAATCCGAAATGGTTATATGGCCGGCAATAAAAACGTGACTATGCCTTATTCTAAGAGCAGAGAAGCGGTTGTCAAGGTGTTAATTGAAAACAAGATTTTAGCCGACTATCAAAAAGATACCAAAACCTTAAAAAAGACTTTGATAGTAAAACTGGTCGAAGGTAGGCGCCGGCCTTTTGAAATCAAGCGAGTCAGTAAGCCCGGTCGTCGGATTTATCTTTCCAACAAGAATTTTTACAAAGTTAAGGGCGATCAGGGCGTGTTGATTATCAGCACTTCCAAAGGTGTTATGGACAACAAAAAAGCAAACAAGTTAAAGATTGGCGGCGAAATAATTGCCGAAATATTTTAAAAATGTCAAAAATTGGTAACAATCCGGTCATAATTGAAAAGGAAGTTCAGATAACGACAGTTGGTAATGAAGTGACTGTCAAAGGTTCAAAAGGCGAGTTGAGTTTAAAATTGCCCAAAGCCATTAAATTGGAAATAAAAGACAATCAGGCACATTTTACCAACGTTAAGCCCAGTAAGAAAAGCCGGGCTTTACACGGTTTGACCAGAATGCTTTTTGCCAACGCCGCCTCAGGCGTGATCAATCTTTGGGAAAAGACCCTGGAAATTCATGGAGTTGGTTTCAGAGTTAAGCAAGAGGCGGACAATTTGGTTTTCCAAATTGGATATTCGCATCCGGTTAACTTTAAAGTGCCTCAGGGAGTCCTAGCCACTGTTAAGGGCAGCAAAATCGTCATTGCCGGAGTTAATAAACAACAGGTTGGTGAAATTGCCGCTGCGATCAAAAGAATTCGTAAACCGGACAAATATAAAGGCAAAGGAATCAGATATCAGGGTGAGGTTATTAAATTAAAGCCGGGCAAAAAAGCCAAAACTACGGCCTAAATTAAAAACAAATATGAAAATCAGCAGTTTACTCAAACAAACAAGACGTCAGCGAAGTCGTCGCTTGCTTAGAGTCAGGCGTCCGATTCTTGAGAGCAAAGCCAGACCAAGATTGACTGTTCATCGCTCAAGTCGCTATATTTATGCTCAGATTATTGATGACCGGTTGGGTAAAACTTTGGTCGCTTCTTCTGACTTAAAGATCAAAGTCAAAGACAAGCAAACCAAGACCGAACGGGCCAAATTGGTCGGCAAGGCTTTGGCTGAAAAAGCGATGGCCAAAAAAATCAAAACCGTGGTTTTTGATCGCGGTTGGTATAAGTTTCACGGCCGGATAAAGGCGTTAGCCGACAGTGCTCGTGAAGCCGGATTAATATTTTAATTTATTTATGAAACAAGATTCGCAACTGCAAGAACAAGTTTTGGATTTACGCCGGGTTTCCCGAAAAGTCCCGGGCGGTAATTATGCCAGCTTTTCTGCTTTGGTGGCAGTGGGGGACGGCAAAGGCGGTTTGGGAATCGGTTTGGCCAAAGCTCTTGAGGTGCCTCGGGCAATTAATAAGGCTCTTACTAAGGCCAGAAAAAGAATGATCACTATCAAACTTCACGGCACCACCATTCCCTATGACTTAATGGTGAAATATAACGCCAGCAAGCTTCTTTTAAAGCCTGCTCCAGAGGGGACTGGTTTAAAAGTCGGGAGTGTGGTCCGACCCTTGATGAACATGGCCGGAATTAAAGATCTGTCCGGCAAAATTTACGGTTCAAACAACAAGATCAATCTGACCTATGCAGTTTACGAACTGTTTAAAAAATTAGCTTATGAACAAAATGGTTAAATTACATCAGTTGCCGGTAATTCACAGCAAAAGACCCAAGCGAGTTGGTCGAGGTTGGGGATCTGGCAAAGGTAAATATGCCGGTCGTGGCAACAAAGGTCAAAAATCACGCGAAAAAATCAAATGGCTGTTTGAAGGTGGTCAAGCCAAGCTTCAGAAACGTTTGCCCATGATCAGAGGTAAGGGCAAAAACAGATCTTTTATCGTGAAACCGGAGATCATCAATGTTTCGGACTTGGAGCTTCTTAAATCAGTTAAGAGCGGAACCGTAATTGACAATCAATTTATGATCAAAATTGGCATAATAGAAAAAGGCCAGAAAATTAAATTATTAGGTAATGGTCGGCTGACCAAAAAGTTGGTCATCAAAATTCAAGCCTCAGAAAAAGCAATGCAAAAAGTTAAACAGGCAGGTGGTGAAAATCAATCTTAAAGCCATTATCGGCGATATCTGGTCAAACAGAGCCCTGCGTCGCAAATTTTTATTTACCCTTTTTATCCTCTTCGTTTTCAGACTGTTTGCTTTTGTTACCATCCCCACGATTGATTTAACCAAGCTGCAGGAATTGTTTTCTGGAAACCAATTTTTGGTTCTTTTGGATATTTTCTCCGGTGGCACTTTGGTTAACTTTTCCATTATGGCAGTGGGTTTGAATCCTTATATCAATGCCTCAATTGCTATTCAACTGTTTTCGGTGATCTATCCGCCACTGGAGGCGCTTTCCAAAGAAGGTGAATTCGGCCGATTTAAGCTCAATCAATACACTCGTTTTGTCACTCTGCCAATTGCTTTTTTACAAAGCATTGGTATGTACTTTTTTCTCCATAATCAGCAGATTATCGGCGCTTTGAGTTTTGTCGAGCTTTTGGTTTTTGCGCTCTCCTTGACCGCCGGAACCTTTATTTTAATGTGGCTAGGCGAGCTGATTTCGGAGTTTGGCGTCGGTAACGGTGTTTCTTTTATCATTTTGGCAGGTATTGTCGGCCGGTTGCCGGTGATGTTTGGTCAGTCGATTAATTTGCTCAATCAAGAAACAGTTATTCCCTCGCTGATTTTAATCGGGATTTCCCTCGCGGTTATTTATGCAGTCGTAGTTTTAAACGAAGCTAAGCGCAAAATTCCGGTTTATTACGCCAAACGGGTCAGGGGTGGCAAAATGTATGGCGGCGCCACCAATTATCTGCCGATCAAACTGAGTCAGGCCGGAGTCATTCCCATTATCTTTGCCGTTTCCTTTGTTTTGTTTCCACAACTGATTGGTAATTTTATGAGTAGTTCCAACAATCCTAGCGTAGCCGGAATTGGTCAATTTCTGGTAACTGTGTTTAATGCTAACGGCGCTGTTTACAACATTATCTACTTCTTGCTGGTGGTGATTTTTACTTTCTTTTATTCGTCCATTATTTTCAATCCGCAAAAAATTACCGATGAAATTCAAAAATATGGTGGTTTTATTCCTGGCATCAGACCGGGCAAAAACACCCGTGATTATCTTCAGGCCACTCTTTATCGTCTCACTTTTATCGGCGCGATTTTTTTGGGTATTATTGCCGTGTTACCCAATATTCTTTCCGGTTTAACCGGCGCCAGACTCATTTTCTTTGGCGGCACCAGTATCTTAATTGTTGTTTCGGTGATTCTGGAAACTTATAAGGTGGTTCAGGCCCAATTAACAACCGCTAATTATGATAAGTTACAAAGCTTAGTATGAAAATAGTCTTATTTGGAATTCCGGGCGCGGGTAAAAGCACTCAGGGAAATTTGCTGTCCCGACAGTTGCATATTCCTTATTTGTCTACCGGCCACATTTTTCGCAAGATCGCTCAGGAAAAGACCCAATGGGGTCGCTATATCAAAGAAACCATGGCGGCGGGGTTACTCATTCCAGACAAAGAAACTATCACCATTGTCGACGAGTATTTGAGCCGTCGGGAGTATCAAAAAGGCTATATTTTAGACGGTTTTCCCAGAAATCTCCATCAGGCCAAAACTTTTGCTAATCATATTGATTCGGTGATATATCTCAAAATCCCTGATAAAGAATCGTTGTGGCGAATTGCCGGTCGCGAAAGCGAAGGCCGCGACGACGATACGATTGCAGCAATGAAAAAACGAATCGAAATTTTTCATAAATACACCAAGCCGGTTCTTGACTATTACCGCCGCAAAAAATTGCTGGTGGAGATAGACGGCAGTAAAAGCATTAAGCACGTTAACAAATACTTGTTGAAGTCTTTGGGTAAGTCAATTGGCAAAAATGGATTGACTTCGTGGCACAAACGCCGCAAAGTTTTATTGGCGATTGTCGGATTGCCCGGCGCGGGTAAAAGTGTGGCCGCGGAGTATTTCAAAAAACGGGGGTTTCCGGTCATCAGACTCGGTCAGATTACAGATGACATTATCAAAGAGCGCAAGTTAGTTAATAACAACGCCAATAACAAGATTGTGCGTGAAGAGCTGCGGGCCAAACACGGCATGGATGCCTATATTGTCAGAAACATTCCCAAAATTCGCCACGAGTTTGAAAGCGGGCCAGTGGTCGTGATTGACGGGATGCGTTCCTACGAAGAGTATTTAAGTGCGCAGAAGAATTTTCGTAATGTTTTTCTATTGGCGGTTGTCGCGGACAAGCAGGTTCGTTATAGCCGCTTAAAACGCCGCAAAACCCGCAGTAATCTCAGCGGGCCAGATCGTGATTTGCAGGAAGTCGTTAATTTGAATATGGGCCCAACCATTGCTTTAGCCGATTCTTTGATCATTAATAACGGTACTGCCCTTGATTTTGAGGACAAGCTGGAGGATGTGTATCGCCAAGTTTATTTCGGCCTTGATTAATGGTTTACTCTTCCCACAATTCTTCCAAAAAAACGGCGATGATCAAAGCCGGCCAAATCTTAACATCGGTTTTGACTGATTTAAAAGCCGAAATCAAAGTTGGCATCACCACCAAAGAACTTGATCAAAAAGCTCAGGACTTGATTCATCACTACGGCGGCCAAGTCAGTTTTAACAAAGTTCCGGGTTATCACTGGGCCACCTGTATGTCAGTAAACGAAGTGATTGTCCATGGCGTTCCCAGCCATTACCGGCTCAAAGAGAATGATATGTTGAAACTGGATATTGGTGTTTATCTGAATGGCTATCATATTGATTATGGTGACAGTTTTTATTTGGGTACACCACCGCCAGCAGTCTCACGATTTATGGATGTTGGCCGCGCCACTCTTAAGAAAGTGATTCTTTTGGCCAAGGCCAATACCCACATCGGTTTAGTCAGTCAAACAATTGAACAGTCTATTCAGGGTGCCGGCTATCAGGTGATTTATAATCTTACCGGCCACGCCGTGGGGAAAGAGCTTCACGAAGACCCGCTTATTCCGCAGTTTTTAGAGGGATCAATTGCCAAAACGCCGCGATTTCAAGCCGGCAATGCCTATGCTTTGGAGATTATTTACTCGATGAAAGATAGTCAGATCCGTCACGCCAACAATGACGGTTGGAGTTTAAGAACAAAAACCGGCAGCACTAACTGCTGTTTTGAAAATACGGTCTTTATTGAACCTGATCAAAGTTTGGTTATTGTAAATTAATGTTTTATTTTTTGAAGATTAGTGATATAATTTGTCTTTCGTAATGCTGAATAACAACGACAACTTAATTATTGTGGGCGAGGTTATGGAAAACCTGCCGAACACAATGTTTAGAGTAAAAATCGGGGATAGTCAGAACACGGTTTTGTGCTATCTGAGTGGTAAAATGCGTAAGCATTTTATCAAGATTATTCCCGGCGACAAGGTAAAAATTGAGATTACTCCCTACGATAAGTATCGGGGGAGAATTATTTATCGAATGTAACAACAGTATGAAAGTCAAAGCATCAGTCAAAAAAATTTGTCCTAAATGTAAGTTAGTCAAAAGGCGTGGCCGGTTACAAGTTATTTGTGATAATCCTAAGCACAAACAACGACAGGGGTAATTAATGGCTAGATTATTTGGAATCAATCTCACCGATAAAGATAAAATCAGTTTTGCCTTAACCGGAATTTATGGAATTGGGTTTCCCAGAGCCAAGCAAATTTTGACTTTGTTAAAGATCGATATTACCAAAAGAGTCAAAGATCTAACCGAGGCTGAGATCAAACAGATCCAAGACTATGTTGAAAAACAGTTTAAGGTTGAGGGTGATTTGAGATTGGAAATTAACGAAAACATTAAACGTTTGAAAGAAATCGGCAGCTATCGGGGCATTCGCCATCTGCGTGGTTTACCTTGCCGTGGACAGCGGACCCGTTCCAACGCTCGTACCCGCAAAGGCAAGAAACGGACCATTGGTGCCTTGAGTAAGGAAGCTTGGGCGAAGATTGACCAAGTGACTCAACAAAAGCAAGTTAAATAAACCATCAAATGACAGAACCAAAAGACAAAAAAATCATTCAAGAAAAAAAAGCGGTTAAACCAGCAGAAAAGAAACAGGCCAGATATGTTCCCAAAGGCCGCATTTACCTAACAGCCACTTTCAACAACACCATGATTTCAATTACTGACGACCAAGGTCAGGTCCTTCATTGGAATTCCTGTGGCAAGATGGGTTTTTCCGGAACTCGTAAATCCACACCTTATGCCGCCACTTCGACAATTGAACAGGTTTTACGTGAGGCCAAGGATGTCTCTGGTTTGACCGAGGTAAGCGTTTATGTCAAGGGAGCCGGGCCGGGTCGCGACTCTTTGCTCAGAGTGTTAAGAAACAGCGATTTTGAAATTAATAAGTTGGTTGATCTGACTCCGGTCCCGCACGACGGAATTCGACCAAAGAAACGAAGGAGAGTTTAATATGGGTAGATTATTAAAAAGCAAAAACAAATTAGCCAGACGTGAAGGAGTCGATCTTTCTTTAAAGACTTTTGGTACCAAGTCACACGCCTCACTTTTGAGAAGATTAACCATTATTCCGGGTAAAAAAACCGTTACCAAAAGAATGCGCAAACTGTCTGATTTTGGCAAACAGTTGCGTGAAAAGCAAAAATTGAAAAGAATTTATGGTTTGAGTGAAAAAGGTTTAAACCGTTACTTTAAGAAAGCGATTAAGTCCAAAGGCAACACTGTCGAGCACTTGGTTAAGTTGCTTGAATATCGTTTGGATAATGTTCTGTACCGGTTGAGAATGGCCCCGACCAGAGCCAGCGCCCGGCAGCTGGTCACTCATGGTCATGTTGAGATTAACGGTCGCAAAATGAACATTCCGTCGCAACAGATCCAGAAAAATGATAAAATTAAGTTTAATAACGTCAAGACTGAGGAAATTCCTTACGTTAAGGCGATTTTGGAGGAAAAGAATCTACAATTACCAAATTGGCTTAAGCGCAGTAAGAATCTTGGCCAGGTAGTTGGCGATCTGAAAGTAGAGGAGTATGTTGAGCCGGTTAATATGTCATTAGTAGTAGAATTTTATTCTAAATTATAAATTGAATTTTTTTTCTATGGCAAAAGCCAATTTTTTTGTTGAAACTAAACAAACCACTGATAAGCACGGTATTTTGGAATTGTATCCTTTGGAAAGAGGTTTCGGTCAGACCATGGGCAATGTTTTACGCCGAACCATGCTGGCTTCGCTTGAAGGAGCGAGTGTTAATTATGTTAAGATCAAGGGCGTTTCCCATCCTTTTTCGACCATCAAGGGTCTAAAAGAAGATGTGCTCACCTTATTACTTAATTTGAAACTGTTGAGGTTCAAATTTTCTGTTGATCAAGAACAGAAGTTAACCTTAAAGATTAAAGGTGCCAAAAAAGTGACCGCCTCGCAAATTGACGATTCACCGCTTTGTAAAGTGATCAACAAAGATCTTTATCTTTGTGAAGTCGCCAAAGACGGCGCTTTGGAAGTGGAACTGTATATTAATAAAGGAATTGGTTATGTTCCTTCAGAAGAAAAGCCGGAACGGGAATTTGGCTTAATGCCCATTGATTCAGTCTATACCCCGGTCACCAATGTCCAATTAAGTGTTCAGGCGACTCGTGTTGGTAGCAAAACCAATTACGACAAACTGATTATGACTATCGATACCGATGGTAGTCTCACTCCGAGGGAAGCGCTTGATAAGGCCGCCAGAATCATGGTGGATCAGTTTAGTCTGTTGGTCGAGGGAGGCGTGGTTAAGCCCATAGAAACCCAGACCAAAGAGGAAAAAGAGATTTCAGACAAAGAAGACCGACAGGATATGATGGTCGACGAACTGGATCTGCCCACTCGAGTGATTAATGCCCTCATTAAACACGGAATTGAAACTGTTTCTCAGCTTAAGAATTTGTCCGATGAAGAGCTGTCTCAAGTACGTGGTTTAGGCAAAAAATCAATCGAGGAATTAAAAGATAAATTGCATGAAATTTAATGAAAAAAAGGGTTACCAAAACTCTTCTTGGCAAAAAAGGAGAACGTAAAAGCCGCAGTCGGGGTCAGTTGAAAAGCATGTTTCGCTATGGCAAGATTACTGTTTCCAATAGTGTTGCCAAGCAGTTGGCACGTTTAGTTGATCGTCTCATTGCCCGAACCAAAGGAAGAGATCGACTGAATGCCACTCGTTATCTGATTACTCAGGTGGCCGATTTGGCACTGGCCAAACAAATTTTGACCTACAGTCAGCTTGTGTTAAGCAAAAGACAGAGTGGTTTTACCACCCAGACCAAGCTCAATCCCCGTCGGGGAGACGCTCACGAAGAAACAATTATTGAATTAATTGACTTTATCGCTAAGCCCAAAGTAAAAAAGACTGCCAAGACCAAAGCGACTCCAGAACCAAAAAAAGAGCCGGAGCCAAAAGTTCTATCTAAAAAATAATGCTAAAACCCACACAATATACCAAAACCCTTAGCGCCAAGGATATTACCAGAACGGCGCATTTATTTGATGCCAAAGACCAAAAATTAGGTCGTTTGGCAACTCAGATTGCAGTTAAGCTGATTGGCAAACACAAAGTCAATTATGTACCCAATCTTGACATGGGTGATTATGTGGTGGTAATTAACGCTGCCCATTTGGACTTGGGCCAGAAAAAAATCGAAAGCAAAGAATATAATCGTTATTCTGGTTATCAAAGCGGTCGCAAAACAACCACTCTGGCTTCATTGTGGCCAAAAGACGCAGACAAAGTGATTATTCTGGCAGTTAAAGGCATGTTGCCGGACAATAAGCTGAAAAAGGCCAGACTACAACGTTTGTTTGTCGCCAAAGACAAAGAATACAATTTGCCGCCGAAAATACAAAAATTAATTCCCAAAAATGGTTAAAACTACCAAAGAAATTGTTAAAAAAATTACCTATTATCAGGCCCTTGGCCGTCGCAAAAGTGCGACTTGTCGGGTGAGATTATGCCTGACAGTTAGGTCGCTAAAAAAAGTCAAGCAAGAGCTTAAAAAAGGCGACTTTCTAGTTAACTGGATTAAGTCTGAAGAATACTTTCCGGGCAAAATTACCCAGCAAATTTATTTGCAGCCGCTAATAATCACTGACTCACTTAATCGTTTTATCATTACGGCAACGGTCAAAGGTGGCGGTAAAATGAGTCAGGCTGAAGCGTTGCGCCTGGCCATTGCCAGAGCTTTACTAAAAGTAAATCCAGAATATCGTCCGACTTTGAAGGCACAGGGATTTTTGGAAGTTGATGCCAGAGTCCGTGAACGCCGCAAAGTGGGTATGGGTGGCAAATCCCGTCGCAAACGTCAATCTCCCAAGCGTTAATTGGTTTTTTTTCCAACCAGATAAATCGCTTTCCAGGGCCGGAAATTAGAAACAAATTCCTGTTGCTTGACTTCATTATTGGGGTAGAGGACTTTATAAGTAAATTTGGCCGAGGTACCCCAGGCGGCAAAATCAACCTGTTTGGTCACTCCTTCAGGCAGATTAAAGTCGTCGATGTATTCGGGTTCCGGAGGGGGAGCAATATTCCACATGGTAATTTCCGAAAGCTCCACTTGGCGCTGATCTTTGGTGCCATAAAGATAAAAAGTCAGTTTCATCTCATTCAGATCGACTTCGGATTGTATTAAAAGAGCCGATTGATAATCGTTTTCAAATTTCAGATCAACTGTTGGCAGGTAAATAGTGGCGTCGAGGCCGGGCTTGGCGTCTTGTTCGTAATAGCCGACTCGATAAGCATGCGCCGTTCGTTCCAGGATCGGCACACCGGCGTTAAGAGCGGTGCGGAACATGGTTGTTGACACCTGGCAGATGCCACCACCGTCGTCTAACACAGTTCTTCCATTTTTGATGACAAAGGCCGGTGCAAAACCGGTACGGCCGGAAATTTCGCCCAGAAATTCGTTAAAGGAAAATGTCTGCTTTGGTTTAATAATCATCCCGTTAATTTTATTGGCGCCGGTGACAATGTTGTGAACCCGCTCTGGAGCCGAGCCGGCAAAATGCGAGCTGCCCATACCCACGAGTTCCCTAATTCCCAGATTATTAATTTCCTTAAGTTTAATTTCGGCTTTCAGGATTTGTTTGGCGACTGATACTTTGATTACTTGGCGCGGTTTAAACCGCTGGTCTTTGAGTGCTTTTTCAATTTCAGTTTGAACTGAGGCCATATCAAGCTGATAGCCATTTTTTTCTACCTGAAAAGCTTGGACTCGGCCGTCTGCAAAATCAAAACGGGCATCTAGCGGTTCTTTTTTATAGCTTTGTGCCAACTCATTTAATAAATTGTTGAGATACTTTTGGTCGTAAATAGGATTAAGGTCAAAATTATAACTTTCCCAGCCCAATTTGAGTGCAATCTGCTGGTAAAGAGCCGAAAGCCCTTGTCCGCGGCCAACAATATAGGCTTGGTCCACGGCGCTGTGAATCGGGAGCTGATAGTCGAGATTTTTGGCCGCGATAGTGGCAATATTCTTATTGTCAAATTTTAATTCGATTTTAAACTGATTATTTTGCCGGTAGCGTTTATTAAGGAGCTTGATTGCCTGTTCTTTGGTCAGCCCGCCGACTAGTATTTGGTCCAAATAAATATTTGGTAAGATAATATTAGAGCTGTGAATTGTTTGGGTGTTGGCGACAACTGTCCAACAAACCAAAAATAGGGCGGCAGATAGAAGTATAATCAGTTTGTTTTTAGTAGTAATCACAAAAAACATTATATCGAAAATATGGAGAATAAACCGGAACCGCCATCAAGCCAGCCAAAAGAAGGGGTTGTTTTTGAAAAGCCCAGCCAACCTGGAACTTCTCCTCCAGAGGTCAATGCTAACGCCATTCCAGAGGAATATTTAACCGACGAAGATCTGTATCCCGCGCAAACTGACAGCTCCGGCAACCCGGTCAGCACTCTCAAAAAGAAAACACCGCTGATAGTGGTCTTAGTAGTGGGAGTGATCGTTTTTGTGATTTTGTTGATTGTTTTGAGTCGTCTTTTTGCGAAAAGCAGTTCTGTATCAGACAAACCGGTCAAACTCACTTTCTGGGGAGTCTGGCAATCTGAGCAAGTAATGGAAGAGTTGATCAAGGACTACCAGAAAGACAATCCCAATGTGCAAATTGATTATTTATTAATGGATGCCAAAGACAGTTATCGTGAACGTATTCTTGAGCGTACCCGTAGTGGCACCGGTCCGGATATTTTCCGTTTTCACAACACCTGGGTAAACAGTATCAAAGAGCTTTTTGCGCCGGCGCCGACAACGGTTTTTACAGTGGAGGATTTTGCCAAGATTTATTATCCGGTCATGGTTAAGGATTTGACCATGGACGATCGGGTAATTGGTGTGCCGTATCATCTGGATGGTTTGGTGTTAGTTTATAACGACACTTTGTTAAAAAACGCCGGCATTAATCAGGCTCCGGCCGATTGGGAAACTCTGATTGATGTTTCAAAACAGATTACGGTCCGGGACGAAGCTGGACAGATTGTTACGGCCGGAATTGCTTTGGGTGCAGCTGAAAATATCAGTCATTTCAGTGATATTATCGGCTTAATGTTTTTACAAAATAACGTTGACCTTAAAAACCTTGAGAACAATGACAATGCTCTGACCGTAATTGACACTTATACTAATTTTGTATTAGCAGCAGACAATGTCTGGAGCGAGAGCTTTGATAATTCGATTAATGCTTTTGCCGAGGAAAAGGTGGCCATGATTTTGGCACCGGTTTGGGAGATTGAAGTGGTCAGACACCTTAATCCGGATTTGGATCTTAAAGTGGCCAGAGTGCCTCAGATCAGAGGCGGCTCTCAGAAAAATTTGGCTAATTATTGGGCCGACGGTGTCTCTCGGGGAAGTCAAAATCAACAACAGGCTTGGGATTTTCTAAAATTCCTGAGCGAAAAAGAGCAGCAGGGCAGGATGTTCGAATTAGAGGTTAAAAGCGGCCGGATGTTTGGCAATATTTACCCGCGTCAGGATATGGCTGAATTGCTGGTTGACGACCAATATTTAGCCCCGCTTTTAAAAGACGCCAATATTCTGGATACTTTGCCTCTGGTTAGTCGAACCTATGACAATGGTGTTAATGACGGCATTGTCGAATATTATCTCAAAGACAGTCTTAACAGCATTTTATTAGGCACTTCGGTCGATGAGGCGGTTCGTAATCTCGGATTAGGAGTGACTCAGGTATTGGAAAAGTATGGTTATTAGAATTATCTGACTCTGATTTTCATTCCCGGCTCAACTACATCCGGACTGCTCAGATTGTTTAATTCAACCAGAGTGGGGTAGAGGTAGGGATTGTTATATTCACGGCTAGCTACATCCCAGAGTGATTCGCCCTCTTGCATAATATGAAATCGGGGTGACGGTTGGATCGCTGTCACTTCGGGTTGAGACTTACTGGACTTTGGCCAATAATTTTTTGGTGAATAAGAACTAAGGATCAAAAATACCAGCATTGAAAGGATTAGGCTCAAAGTTAATAATCCAGTCACAAATTCTCTCGGTTTTGTTTTAATCAGTTTTTTGGCTGACTCTAACCAGTTTTTTTCCAACCTGATTGATTTTTTTTTCTTTGTCATCTCTGCTATATTTTAGCAGATAATCTGTTCAGGTCAAATAATTAAGCTGCCAACAGGATTTGGGATCACTCTTATTCTACAGGGCTTTAAAATAGAGGTCATAACTGATAAAATAGTGGATACACAAGAACTGCAATTGGGGTTGTAGCCCTGCCCGCCTTTGGAGGGTCAGCTTGGCTAGAGTGCTAATGGTAGATTGGGGTTGTAGCTCAGCTTGGCTAGAGCGTCCGCCTGTCACGCGGAAGGTCGCGGGTTCAAGTCCCGTCAGCCCCGCCCCTTCGTTTTGAAGCTCGGAGTAAATTCCGAGCTTTTTTTGATTCGAACTACTCCACGTATTAAAAAATACATGACATTAAAGTACAAGTATAGCAGAAAAAGCTTGAAGTATCAACCTAGCGGTGCAATTGTGATACTTTTTATTCAGCTTGCAAATTCTATTAAAAATCATCTTGGTGTTGGAATTGTTGACCGTATTCTTAACCAACAGCTATTTGACAAAAAAAGGAATCGTCTTAACGTTAAACAGGCCTGCACTTTGGTCGGCATAAATCCTGCTGTATATACCCAACTTAAACAAACTCACTCTAAAAAAGTTGAGATCCAGACAGGAGGTGAAAATCTATGAAAAAGTTACCAGCAATTGGCGGTGATACCGCTTTAAAAATCAAGACCGTTTTAATGACACTATTCATGATAGAGATCTTGTTAGCTAATTACTTTGCGTATTTATGGTTAACATCAAATACCCACTATTTTGGCCGTTTGTTTAGTGCCAGGGCCATGAATGTGGAGAAAAAGGTCGTTGAGGTGTCAATTAAATAAAAAACCTCTCTTGGGAGAGAGAGGTTAAAAACCAAAGTTTTATAAGTTTCAAAAAAACATTATGACAGATCAAGAAAAAGAAATCAAGCAGACCAAAGCTGAACTAAAGGAACAGCTTGATCTTAAAGCTAAAGAAGTCGAGGAGCTAAATAATAAGCTCGTTCG
>Ga0208373_1000147_pt1 | contig 131062 bp, 125 predicted proteins | sample RifOxyC2_FD_184036 | JGI IMG/M metagenome (GOLD analysis project Ga0208373, IMG submission 184036) | Soil microbial communities from Rifle, Colorado - Rifle Oxygen_injection C2 (SPAdes) | ecosystem: Environmental > Terrestrial > Deep subsurface > Rock core/Sediment | place: Rifle, Colorado... | reverse complement strand
AGCCACGAATTATGTGCAATCTTTATGTCTTGCAGGGGGTTCGGTGATGTTCGTTGAAGAGCCGGATGTGGGAGATCTGCAAGTCCGGTTCTGTGAGGGGCGTAAGGTGTCTCTCATGATAAATACATTTTATTGTAAGGAGATACTATGACGCCTACTCGACATACTCTTTGTTTCTGGACAACAGCATTGATTTCGCTTGTTTTCATCCAGACTGCCACTGCTTCCAGTATCAGCGGAAATGTCGATATCTCTGGAGTGAATGACAAAAGCGGCATTGTGGTCTTTGTGAGGCACGCCTTGCGGTATGCTGCGGTCACCGGCACTAACGGCGACTTTTCCCTTACCAACGTGCCGGCAACGCCCTGCACGCTCTATGCCTATAAAAAGTTTCATCTTCCTTCAAATAAGATCATTGATGCCTCTTCAAATGTCTCCGGGGTCCGGCTTACGGTCTTTCCGGGAGACCTGAACGAAGATATGAACATCACCGCAGCCGACGGCGCTATTATGGATTCGGTTATTGCCGGACAAAAAGAAGCTTCAGGTATTCCCTACGATCTTGATAAGAACGGATTGACAGGCGCTAGTGACAAAGCCCTCATTTCCGCGCACCTCGGAAAACAGTATGTCGGTCATTTGCTCTATATGGAGACCTTTGATTACGACAGCCTTTTTAACTGGGTAAAAGAAGGGACCTGTGCCCCAAAAATAACCAACGGCAAGCTCGATATCGACTGCTTCAGTCTTGGAAGCGGCATTGGCTCTATTTTTAATGAAAACGTCTGGTTCAACCGCGACCTCGATTCAAACTGTTCCATGGGTTTCACCGTTTCAGTCCACTCTCGAAAGGCTGACCGGACATATATGGCCAACCTGTTTTTCTGGAAAGCCACCGGACCGGCCTATGGTCAGGACGTGCTTGAAACCACGCAGTACCGGTCGGGAGATGCAATTTATGACAAGTACACAAAGGAATTGTATTATTATTCCACGACATTCTGGAGAAAAGGGGACTTGACCAACATAAGGAAACTGACTCCGGCAAAAGCGAACGACTGGAACGGGACCCTGATTGGCGAAGGAACCGAAGACGCAACGCCAATGCAGAACATTGTGTACGATCTTGGTATATCCCAGGTAGGCAAAGCGATTACCATGTATGCGAATGGCAGCGTGCATTTCACCACACAAGATCCGGATGCGCAGTCCTATGGACCGGGGAAAGCATCCATACGGAACCTTAACACCAAAGCGCTGTACGACAATTTTGTTGTTTTCAAAGAAGACAATTCGCCAATTATTGAAGACGCTACAATGTCGATAAACACCGGCGGTTGCATTCGAGAAGGCGCGATTGAAATACAGGTAACGCCGAATCCATTTAATCCAGCGGCGACCATCACGGTCCGGTCCAACGCTAATAATCAAAAGACAAACGTCAGTGTTGGAATTTATGATGCTGCCGGACGCAAGGTTTTCACCAAAGCTTTGTCATTGGACATGAGCCATGCCTCTGCGTTCCAATGGAATGCACACGGACACCCTGCCGGGGTGTATATGGTCAAGGCGAATATGGAGAACAGAGTGTACGCGAAACAAGCCATGTTCATTCAATAGTCTAACGAATATAAAAGGGGGCCCCATGAAGTCATTAGCATATTCCATTTCCTTGTTCCTGCTAGCATCAAACATTTCTCTTATGGCCTACACCACCGAGGACGGGAAGGCCGTTCCGCCATTGCCGCCACCTCCCGCCGCAAACGTTGTGTGCAGCACATCCGCCCAGTTTTATATGGCCATGCGCACCCAAACCAGCGGCAAAACCATTGTCCTGAAAGACGGCACCTATCCTCTCGCGCCATTCGAACCCCTGGGAATCGACTCCAGCAATATCACCATTCGGGGGGAATCGGGCGATCCCACCAAGGTCATTCTCACTGGTTCGGGATTCAGGAACTGCACCAACCGAGACGAGGAAATGCTGGTATTGTATAACGGGGGTTTTACCCTGGCCAACCTGACGATAACCGATTCACGCTGCCACGGACTGAAGATCGAAAATTCTCGCGACGACAATGTACTCTTGCACAATGTCCGCTTCATCAATATCGGAGAACGTATGATCAAGGGAGGCAGTGTGTATGATCCGCTAAACTGGGAAATCCGGTACTGCCATTTTGAGAACACACTGGTGCCCATCAACGACGCGTGCAGAAGCGATCATGACAACGGTGACTATATCGCTGGCATGGATATAATGAATGGTACGAATTGGAATGTCCACGACTGCTTTTTCAAAAACATAAAAGGCGCAAACGGCGCAGCCCGCGGGGCGATTTTCTGGTGGCGGGGAAACAGGGACATGACCGCGGAACGGAACACGTTCATCACCTGCGACAGGGCCATATGCTTTGGCAACCCGAGCGGCGACGGCGACGTGACAGACGGCATAATCCGCAATAATTTCATCGTCAAAGGCGCGTATATCGGGATTGAGGTTGATAACTGCGCAGGAATCAAAATATACAATAACACGGTGTACAGCGCCGACGCAACCTATGCCCGCACCGTACAGTTCCTGAGCAATGGAACAGGCAATGAAATGAAAAACAACATTATCTATGGACAAATAAGATACATTGACGGCGCCTTCCCGGACACCTCCCACAATGCTTTTTATTCCACCAACACGAATATTTTTAAAAATAGTCAGGACGAAAACCCCCATCTTTCGAGCAGCGCAACGATGGTTATCAACAAAGGCATTGACCTTGGGACAAATGTCATGGACGACTGGGATGGCAGCGTACGGGCGTCCATTGACGGACAAATAGATATTGGCGCTGATGAATACAGATTGAACGATGCCGTCGAACGCGGGTCTGACATGGTGCCTGACGGCATCACCCTTGTTGCAGGACCGAATCCGTTCAATCCGGTTGTCACGATCCATACAAACGCACACAGCCGCGCTTCCCTTCGGGTATTTGACGTGTTCGGCAGATCTATTACTGATCTATCCTCGTCCATTAGCCATGGAGGGGCGATGTGGGATGCGCACAGCTTTCCTTCGGGAATATACCTGATTACTCTGCAAACGGAAAAAGCTTTCAAGACGATAAAAGTGACATTACTTAAATAAAAACTAACAATGGAGGACCAATGATTTCTCGAATTGCAGTTAGCGTCATGGTGGTATTGGGCGTTCTAACCGCAGACATAGCCGCACTGTCCATTACCTCAAAACCCATTTTGATAGCCTTTGCCCGTAGGCCGTTGGATCATCCGTACAGTTACCAGGTGGAAACGGATGCGCCACGAGGAAGCAGCGTGATATATTCACTTGAAACAGCCCCTGAAGGCATGTCCGTTGACGCAACCGGTATTGTTTCATGGGTGCCAGACCACGAACAGGCATACTATAACGATGTGACGGTCAAAGCTGTTGTTGGCGCCGGCCAGACAACACAATCTTTCAGAGTATTTGTGCACGGTATCAATGACGCCACAAAACTGAATGTCATGCTGAAAAACATGGAGTTTAACAACACCCACACAGCCGAACGCCCAAGTCGCCACCTGATTTTCCATATCGGCGACAGTCAATCGTATCAGCAATTCTGGGGCAACAAGATGCTCGGCGCGTGCACAGGGCCTGTGCCTACCCACTATCCCCGTATGTGGGGCGCCTACCAATCAAATAACAACACCATTTGTTCCGATCTCCTGAACGACGGAAATCTCGGGCAAAGTTTTGTGCGTACCGGAGGGCATGGAAGCAATTACGGCAACTACAGTGGTGAGGAAGCTTCGTGGGGCGTTTCCATCACTCCCACTGCAATCCAGACCAACTGCAATGGCGGATGGGCCGCAACGGTCGCTTTTGGACACAATGACGCGAAATCGGGAAGGTCTGCTGAGGTTTTTTCAAGGAACATGGCGGCCATCTGCGATACGCTTCTAAACAGAAATATTGTCCCCATTGTTTTTGTCATACCGGACGGCGTGCCTGGCGGCAACTGGGGTTCAGCCGGTGCGCTTGCCCTCTATCCTGAATACGCGGACTCCATGGTTGCCATGGCGCAACGGAAAAACATCCCCTGCGCCGATCTGCGGGGCGGATGCCAGACGTCCGTCAATATGGGAGCCGCGACTCTGACCGCAGGGTCATTATTAAACGACCAGGTGCACTACCGCTGGAACACGACTCCTCCTGCCAATACAAACTCTTTGCACGATTGGGGCGGAGCCATGAACATTGCCATGCACGAGCTGGCCCACCTTATCGGGTATATGTATGATTGCGGCGCAAAATCACCGGTAATCGGCAATACCGTATACTACCCAAGCGGTCTGCCCTTGGATTCACTCAGGACGGCCTGGACTACTATTGAAAACAAACCAATTGCCGTGCCCACACCAATGTCTGGGACAACCATTGCCGCTGCGCCGAATCCTTTCAACCCATCCACCGAAATCACCTGCATTTTTGCCGGGATGCAGAGCTACAAAGTATCGCTGGACATCTATGACCTTACAGGCAAACTGATAACGCATCTCTATTCGGGAACTATCCATGGAAAACAAGCGGCGGCAAAATTTACCTGGAACGCTTCCGGTATTGCCGCGGGCATGTATGTCACCATGCTGCGTGCGAATGGAAAAGTGTATTCCCAGAAACTCATTCTAGCAAGATAAGGTGGTACACATATGACCTATCAATTCATTATTTCCTGTATTCTTGTGGCAAGCGCCGTACACGCCTATGTCACCTTTGACGGCAAAACCGTGCCACCACTGCCACAAACAGCCAACGTGTATAATTGTACAACGGCGTTCCAGTTCCGCGCAGCCCTGAATACCCAGACTGCAAACAGGACCATTGTCCTGGCCAATGGCACCTATGCCATGGGCAACTATGAATATCTGACCCTTACTGCGGACGGACTGACCATCAGAGGAGCGACGGACGATCCCAATGGCGTTGTAATAGTGGGAAAGGGCATGGATAATTGCGTGGATGTTGAGGAAGAGATATTCAGGTTCGAAGGAGCGAACAACGTCACCATCGCCAACCTGACAATTTCTGAATGCCGTTGCAATGCGGTAAAATTTCAAAGCGGACCTAACGCCAATGTTATTTTACAGAACATCCATTTCCTCAATGTCGGCGAACGGATGATTAAGGGCCCCCACACTCTTGATGCCCAGGCATGCTCAATACGCTACTGTCTCTTTGAAAATACACGGGTCCCGCCATCCATACGGTGTGGCGGCAGCACCGTTGATTCTAGCGGCGACTATATTGCCGGCATGGATATTATGAACGCCGACAACTGGGTAGTACACGACAACTGTTTTTTAAATATCAAAGGCGCCACAGGACAGGGCCGCGCCGCCTGTTTTTTTTGGCATGGGGATACAAACATAATCGTCGAAAGAAACACGTTCATTAACTGCGACAGGGCCATCAGCTATGGCAGCCCCGGCGGCGGCGACGGCACTACAATGGTTGTTGGAGGGTATATTCGGAACAATATGATTCTTGCGGGCGGAACAATCGGCATTGATTTAAATGGGTCTACAAACGTGAAAGTCTATAACAACACTTCCTTTTCTTCACTTGGCAGCTCAGGAGGCATCATTTCCAACCAAAACCAGGGTTGTGAAATAAAGAACAATATTCTTCTGGGCAGTATAACATACCTTGGTGAGGGCGAAGCTCCCGATACCGCGAAAAACGTATTTGTCTCACGTACCCAGAAAGCCATTATTGCACGTTGGTTTCAGGACGAGGCTAATGCCGATCTGCACTTGAAAACTGATACTGCAAGCGTGGTGAATTGCGGGCTTAACTTGTCCGGTGTGACCAATGACTGGGACAATCTTCCACGCTCTGACGGCCAGACAGACATTGGCGCGGATGAGTACTCGAACAATCCAGCGGATATTGATGTGGCGGCTGTTGTATCGGGTAAAACATACCTGGGCAATCCAACGCCAAACCCGTTCAATCCATCCACACTCATCAGATATGGCATTTCGAACAACCGAAGCGGGGCTTTTATAACAATCACAATCATTTCACCGGATGGCAGGCGTATGAAAACCCTAGTAAAACGCCATCAATTGGCTGGAAACTATGCCATTGTATGGGACGGGACCAATGAAATGGGGCACAAGGCCGCAAGCGGCATGTATTGTATCCGTCTTTCCACGGGCAGGGAAGTAATGACAACCAAAGCTGTGTTTATACAATAGTGAGGGTTTTCAAGTTCTTTTTTAGCTCGGTAAACGTGTAATGAGGAAAACGTATCAGTAGCGCTATGACAAGTCAACAGGGTGGGCAGTGAAATTGTTTTCTATAATATCAAAGGAGCGACAGGCGCGGGGTCAGGGGAGGTATTTTCTTTTGGGGCGGGAACCCTGGATACACCAACACTAACATGATTGTGGAACGGTGCACGTTCGTGGGGTGCGACAGGGCGATCTCCTATGGAAACACCTCAATAACATTGTTTTCGGCAATATAATCCATTTGTATTGCCAACGACCGGGTGGTATGGAACGCTGCTGGCATGGCAAGCGGTGTGTATGTATTGCGGATAAAAAGCGGGAATCATGTATACACAAAAAGACTATTTTTGGCTCAATAATGCATTGGCCAAGCCCCCGTCAGTTCCGTTGCGTTCTGCGGCGGAGCTGACTCTATTGTTTTCCTGGCGTATGGTCCAGAAGGATTGTATTGTTAATGAACAACTTCAAATGGACTGGTCCCTCTGTTTGTGTAGATAATTAATTGATATAAAACAAGATAGGATAATACTAAGCCGTTTGGCCGGGCATTTTGTTTTTCCATTTGTAAAAACGCTCAAGCTTTTTCCGGATTGTTCCGATATCTTTCCTGAAGGCAGCCCACTATCGCTGCCTCGAAGGACAAAGGATGTCCTTCATCAAGTACCAAACACAAAACATGGAGGTTTTGTATGCGTATCAATCACAACATCAGCTCAATGATCACGCAGGGTGCCCTGCGTCAGGTCAACAGGGACATGAACACTTCCCTGGAACGTCTTTCCACAGGTCTCCGTATCAATCGCGCCAGTGACGATGCTGCGGGTCTCAGCGTATCAGAACAAATGCGCACCCAGGTGCGCGGCATGCATCAGGCCAAATCGAACGCGCAGGACGGTATTGCCCTGCTCCAGATCGCTGAAGGAGCTGCGAACGAAATCGAATCAATGCTCCAGAGAATGCGTGAACTGGCTGTCCAATCGACCAATGACACGCTCACTACCACTGAACGCGCGTATACCAACCAGGAATACACCTCGCTCATGAGCGAAATCGACCGCATCACCAACGTAACCCAGTACAACACACAGACACTGCTCGATGGTCAGATCGGCTCTTTTGGCGCAACCGGCAGCGGATCGTGCATACTGCATATTGGTCCCAATTCCTCGTCCAATGATCAGTTCACGGTCACCATCAGCGGCACATCGATTGGCGCCATGGGTCTTACCAGCTCAAGCATTACCACGCAGATGCGCGCCAACAGCGCCCTTACCTCAATCGACGTCGCGCTCGGTTCGATCAACCAGCTGCGCAGCGATCTTGGCGCCTATGTCAACCGTCTCGAGCACGCCATCAACAACCTGGACAACCAGGAGCACAACACGCAGGCCGCCGAGTCATTGATACGCGATGTGGATTTCGCGTCAGAGACCTCGCAGTTCACGCGGAACCAGATCCTCACGCAATCGGCGACCGCCATGTTGGCCCAGGCCAACGCGATCCCGCAGAACGTGCTGACGCTGCTCCAGTAACCAGGTCGGACAACGTACGCGGACACGGCGAATAGATACGCCTCCTCCAGTGATGGAGGGGGCGTTTTTTAATTATATTCACCTAACGAACCATGGCATATGAAAAGATACTCGTCATTGCTCTGCACAAGCATGGCGATAATGTGCAGGTTACCCCGCTTTTCAAAGCGCTGAAAGAGCTCTATCCCGGAGCGCACCTGGCGTGCCTTGTTGAAAAAGGCTATTCTTTTGCCTTTGAGAACAACCCCCATATCGATGAAATGGTCCTCTTTGACCGGACCAATCCCGCGTTGGCGCGTCAATGCATCACGAACGGGGAATTTTCCCTGGTAATCAACCGCCAGAGCTCGGCAGAGGGCGCTGACCTGGCAAGCCTGGCGCGTTCAGCTAAGATACGGGGAGTGCACCTCGATGATACGGGAAGCATTGTCATTGACGATCCCTGGACCAGGCTCCTCTTTGCCCTGGTAAAAAACAGGCGTATCAATCCCTTCAACCTGGTCGATTATGGCCTGCATGTCGCGGGCGCTCATACGGGCGAACGGCGCCTCGATCTCTATTTTGATCCCCATACGGCTGACGCATATGCCGCATTGCTTCGTGCCAGGTCAGAGGGGCCGCTCCTTGCCGTACAGGCGGGGTCGCAGGCTGAATACCGGAAATGGCCGGCGCAGAGTTTTCTCCAGGCCATTAAACGCCTGCTTCTGCGCGGTCCCTGCACTGTGGCGCTTCTCGGTTCATCGGAAGACTACCGCGCAAACCAGGAGATAGTGGCGGCAATACCTGGCCATCTGCGCGCGCGGGTCATTGATACCTCGGGTATTGTGACCTTGCCCATGCTTCCGGCGCTGCTCAAAAAGTGCGGCCTTCTCATTACCAACGATACGGGTCCCATGCACATTGCGGCTGCTGCGGGTTGCAAGGTGCTGGCGCTCTATTTTGGCGGTTCGTTTCTTTCTGAAACCGGGCCTTATTCTCCGGGAAACCTCATTTTATGCGGCCGCATGGATTGCCTGCCCTGCGCCTTTGGCCATGAGTGCAAAAAGGCGTATGCGTGCAAGGAAATGGTGTTGCCGGACCAGGTCGCTGAGCTTGCCGCCTATGGCGCGGGAATGGCTGATACGGTGAATGAGAAACTTTTTGCGCAGGGCATGGTTTATTGTTCGCCGCACAAGGCCTGGGACCAGCCCCTGGTCTATTTGCCCTTTTTCAGGACACGCCTTGGCAGCGATGAACTCACGCGCCTGGTACTCTACGGCGCCCTTTCTTCAGCACTGCTTCATACGCCAATCGATGTCCGCGTTTTTGCCAGCCGGATTGCGGCCTGTTACACCAATGCCCGGCAAGCGTTCAACGCGCCTTTTTCCGTTCCATTGGACCTTTTCCATCCGGTGTTTCCCCATGCGGGCCATTTGGCCCAGTTTGGAAAGACGGTTGTTGAAACCATGGAAGCATTGCGTTCGGCCCTTGCCGCCGTTGCCTAGGCGCGCGAGCGTTTGCGCATTTTCTTTTGTTCCCGCTGGTATTGGAGCTCCTGATAGAGTTGGGAGAAATTCTGGGTAGTGAAGGACATTTCCGAACCCAGGATAATGATAAGCGCAAGCATAAGGAGCGAGACAATAAAGACCGGTAGAATGCTGAGTGAACCGTAAAGCTTGCTATATGCGAATGTTTCGCTGATAAAGTATTTGAAGATGATACGGCCTATTTCATAGAAAGCAGCGGCGAGAATGCCGCCCATGAGCGCGGCGCGTTTTTTCACCTGCGCGCGCGGCAGGCGTTCATAGAGAATGGAAAAAGCGAAACTTAGGAGAAAAAACGAAAAAATGCGGCCGGGAATTTTGATTATCAGGTTTTGTTCAAGAATAAAGCCCTGGACGCGCACGGAAAGGGAGAAAACCGCGGTAAAGAAAATGATGATGAATGTGATGAGTCCTAGCCTTCGGTGATATGGCCGCGGTTCAGGTACGTTCCAGGTCACATTAAATATGTCGATGAGCAGATCGACCAGAAGCACCAGGGTAATGATAAAGATGCCCGTCCCAATCCATCCCACTGTCATGGCGTTCCCCGCAAATGAGGCAATGTACTGGTTGATCTCTTCAGAGGTATAAGGGAGAATCTTGAGAATGAAGGCATTGACTTCCTGTTGATTCAGGAAGAGTTGTATTTTCAGTTTATTCAGTTTGTACAAATGGTTCATGAAAAGCGACAAAGAAGCGATGAGCGGTATGACCGCGAAAAGGAGCGAATAGGCCAGGGCCGAGGACCTCATGAAACCTTTTTTCTTTCTAAATTGGATGAGCGTCAGGAGTATATATATGTATATTACTTTCAGGAGCCTGAAAGGCAGAATGACGATCCTGGAAAATATTAAGAATCTGAAAAGGCGCATATGTACTTTGAAGATACAAAATGGTCGCGGTCCAATAAAAGAGTGAAGCTGTCATGAGGCTCTTTGTCGCGGCAGTGCCGGATGCAATGTGCCGTCAGCGGCTTTCTGAATACATTGGGCTGTGCGGCGCGTACCCAGACCTCCGGTGGACGCGGCCCGAGAACCTGCATTGCACACTTCTTTTTATCGGTGAGGTCCACGATGATCATGCGTCCCTTATCGACCAAGGTTTGCGCCAGGCATTGCGCGGTGTGCCAGCCCTCAGATGCGTACTGCGGATCACGGGGTTTTTCAAGAACAGGGAGGGTGCGGTCCTCTGGGTGGGTATTGAGCCTCCTGAACCGATTATGGATCTGGCCGCACGCATCAGGCAGGCGTGCCCCGGGTTTGGTGATGCCAAGCCTTTCAAACCGCATCTAACTATTGGCCGCGGTCAGGGCAGGAAGGACTGGAGAAAGATGATGAAACCCTTAGCCCCTCTCGCATGGCATATTGACCGTATTTTTCTGCTCCAGAGCAGGCTTATGCCCGAGGGCGCGGTCTATACGGTTAATAGTGAGTTTACCCTTTCACAAATTGACCCCTTATGAAGTCAGACATTATATTTTCTTTGTCGTACCTATGATTAAAGAATTCGGCAAATATAGCATTGAAAAGGAATTGGGCAAAGGCGGTATGGCAACCGTCTATCTTGCCATGCACCGCGACCTCTATCGCCATGTGGCGCTCAAGATAATGCATCCCCATCTTGCTTCCGAGGAGCAGTTCCGGGTGCGCTTCGAGCTTGAGGCGCGCGCCATTGCCCAGGTTGAACATATCAACCTTCTCCAGGTATATGATTATGGGAAACAGGGCGACCACTACTATATTGCCATGGAATACATCGATGGGGAAGAAGCGGAGCAGCTGGTAAAAAAACACGGTCCTTTTCCCGCGGAAGTGGCCGCGGTCGTGTTCCATGGCGTGGCAGCGGGGCTCAGCGAGGCGCACAAGAAGAAGATCATCCACCGCGACATCAAACTCTCCAATATCATTATAAAAAACGATGGTCTGGTCAAACTTTCTGATTTTGGCATTGTTAAAATGGAGGATGTGGCCGGTCTTACCAACACCCAGGATGTGGTGGGCACACCCTACTATGTCTCACCCGAACAGATCCGTGGTGACAAACCATCGGCCCAGTCCGATATCTTTTCTCTGGGCGTGTCCCTGTATTTCGCGGTAACGGGCAAGTTCCCCTTTACCGCGCCCACTATTCCAGCCATCTTCAATCTGATTTCCCAGGGAAATTATACGCCAGTCAGGGAGACCGGCATCTATGTGCCCGACGAGTTGGCGTTTGTCATCTCGAATTGCCTGGAAAAGGAGCCCCGGAAAAGGTACGACACTGTGGCACGGGTGGCAGAGGAATTGAACGCCTTTCTTCACCGCCACGAAATTTCGAACGATAAAGACCTTGTCGAGAACTACCTAAAAGACCCCAAAGGCTTTGCCGCGGGTCTCAAGGTGCGGAGTATCACCACCAAAATCACCAGGGGCAAGTCCTTTCAGGAAAAAGGGCTGATTTTTGAGGCGCTCAAGGAATACGAATCCATTCTGCAGCTCGATCCCGGGAACAAAGAGGTCAAGGAGCATATTGTCCAAATCCGGCAGGCAAATCCAGTGACCCAAGACACCAGCGTGACCCTCGACACCATCCTGGTGCCCAGGAGAAAAAAGACCGGCCTTATGGTCGCGGGAGTAGCGGCCTTTTTGCTGCTCTGCGTCATGGGCGCGGGCATCTATTATTCGCAGCAGCAACGCCAGCACGAGGCCGTACGTGCCCAGGAACGGTGGGACTCGCTTTCCGCCCTGCGCGAGATCGACACTATCATGTTTCCCGCGTTGCCCCGTCCTGAGGCAGTGGCAGTTGCGGCAAAAGCTCCTCCATCTGCTCCCAGAAAGGCGATGCAGAAAAAAATCATTGTCCCGGCCGATGCCAGGCCCGCACCTCTGGCCGAAGCCAAGGCCGATACCCCAACGGTCCAGCCGGCACAGCCTGCGCATGAGTGCTTTGGGTATCTTTTTGTTTTTTCTGAAGTATGGGCCACTATATTGCTTGATGAAAAAGATTATGGAAAATCGCCCACAAAAACCAAGATCAAAGTGCCCTGCGGCGAATATTCCCTGCGGCTCGAAAGCCCCGGAGGAAAACGGTACACTGCCCGTGCGGTGATTACCGAGGAACAGACCACCCGTTTCCAGGTGGGACAGGCAGATTTTCAATGAAGATATTTCAGGCAATTGTTTGTACTGTGCTGTTCGCGTCCGTCGCGTCCTGGGCGCAGGAATCCCCGGCCTTCGAGGAAGAACGCTGCTTTGACCATTACCGGCAGGGTGAATACGAACGCGTTGTCGATTGTCTCAACAGCTTCCTGTATACCGCAACCACCACTGATACCGCGCGGCTCATTGCGGCGTATGAATATCTCGGTGTGTGCCTCATGATGGTCGATAAGAAGCTTCCTGCGCGCGCGGCATTTGACAAGCTCCTGGGCATGGACGCCGATTACGAACTGAACCCCAATAAATACCTTCCCGAGGTAATTTCGCTTTTCCAGATAGCAAAGTTCGAAAAAAAGACCTCCCTGCGCGTTATGATAGTCGATTCCATGCCCGCCTATTCCGCGGTTTTCAACCTCATTCCAGGCGGCGCGCCCCAATATATGAACGGCGAGAAGAAGAAGGCGTTCCTGCTTGGCGTAACAAGCATCGCCTCGCTTGCGCTCTCCATCTATGCCTATACCCGGGAATCATCGTTTGAATCCGGCACGTACGGGTATAGGGAAGAGGACGTGGCAAAGGCGCGACGGTATCATGTCATGCACCAGATTTCAGTCACCGTTTTTCTTGGCGGGTATCTCTATGGCATCATTGACGGGTTTGTCAACAAGCGTATTGTGGTCAAGCAGTAAGGAGTTTGCGTGGCGCGTATCGTGGTGACTAAAGCCGGCAAGGAGCTTTTCAGGCATGAGATCAGGAAAAAACTGGTCTCCATAGGCCGCTCTCCCCAGTGCGATATCGTTCTTGCCGAGGCCGATGTCTCTTCGCTCCACGCCAATGTGCTTGGGCTCAGAGACGGCTACCAGCTGGTCGACCTCGACAGCACCAACGGCACACAGGTCAATGGCGCTCCGGTCACCGAACAGACGCTCAGGCATGCCATGGTTTTTTCCATAGGGCAATTCGCGCTCAGGTTCGAGGAGGCGCCTGCGGCCGCTGAAGGCGTCACGGCCTTGTTCCCTGGCGCGGACAGCCTGCGCGAAAGTAGCGATTTGCTCAAAACCATCCGCTATTCCCATCTCTCACATATCGCCCAGGCGAACAAAGGCGCGGGCATTGCCCTCGAACGGTCGCTTACCGATCTTGAGGCTGCCATTGCGTCGGCTGAACGGTCCAACGCCCAGCTTGCCATTCTTTTTGAACTTGCGGAAGCCATCAACTCCGCAAAGGGATATACCGTCATACTCGAAATCATCCTTGAAAAAGCCCTTTTAGCAACAGGCATGGAGCGCGGCGCTGTGGTGCTCTACACTGCCGAAGCCGCGCTCGAACCAGTCGCTTCCGTGGGCATGGAGCAGGATGTGGCTGATAAAAATGCCTTTGTCATGAGCCATAGTATCATCAACAAGGCCATTGAGGCGGACCAGCCCCTGGTGGTGGCCGACACCCATGCAACTTCTGAATTCAACGCGGCCAGTAGCATTGTAACGCAGGGCATAAAAAGTTCTATCTGCCTGCCGCTGAAAAGCAGGAGCAGAAAAATGCTGGGCGGCCTGTATCTCGACAGCAGGTTTGCTTCCATGCATCCGGACAATACGCGTCCTGAATTTCTGCGCATCTTCAGCATTTTCACGGCCACGGCCATTGAGACGCGCCAGGCGGCCCAGCGTGAAAAAGAAATGGCGGAGGAGCTTGCCGCAGCGCGCGAACGGGAAAAATACAACCGCCGGCTCCAGGAACTGGAACAGGAAAACAAGCGGCTGGTGAAAAAGGCGGGCGCAAACCGCAGACACGATGTGCTGGGAGAAAGTCCCGCCATACGCAACCTTTTTGACATGGTCGAAAAGGTCGCGCCCACGGACGTTCCCCTTCTGCTCACGGGCGAAACAGGCACGGGAAAAAGCCTCTTGGCAAAATTCATTCACGATTTTTCAGAGCGCAGGCAGGCCGAATGCGTGATCATCGACTGCGCCTCCATTCCTTCGGAACTGCTTGAGTCCGAGCTTTTCGGATACGAAAAGGGCGCCTTTACCGGCGCCGCTGCTCAGAAAAAGGGCAAAATAGAAACCGCGGACAATGGCACTCTTTTTCTCGACGAGATCGGCGACATGCCGCTTGCGCTCCAGGCCAAGATGCTCCGTTTTCTCCAGGACCGCCAATTTGAGCGCGTGGGCGGTACCAAGACTATTTCCATCAACGTGCGCATCATTGCCGCTTCCAATAAAGATTTGAAAAACGCGGTTTCCCTCAAACTCTTCAGGGAAGATCTCTTTTACCGGCTCTGCGGGGTCACGCTCGATATGCCGCCGCTGCGCGAGCGGGGAGAAGACATCCTGATCATGGCGAGCTCCTTCCTGAACGAAGTGGCAACGCGGAACAGTCTTACCATCAAGGGGTTTACTCCCGAGGCGCGCAACCTGGTGCTTGCCTACGCATGGCCCGGCAATGTCCGGGAGCTGCGGAATGTGGTCCAGCGGGCCGCCATTTTGTGCAAAGGTGAATTCATTGAGCCGGACGACCTTGGACTCGATAGCGCGGGCATAGACCGGAAAAAGGAACAGACGCTCAAAGAAGCGCGCGACGAAGTGGATAAAAAGGTTGTTCAACAGCAGCTTATTGAACAAAAAGGGAACCTTTCCAAAGTGGCCCGCATTCTCGATCTTGATCGGGGCACGTTACGCGAACTTATAAAAAAGCATAATCTGTCCCTGCAGGAGGAACCGTGAAGCGCTGGAAGAAACCCGGTATGGCCGCTGTTTTAGTCATTGCTCTTGCATTGGCCGCTGGGTGCGGGTATTTCGAATCAGCCATTACCCCCATTGAGGCTGGACAGACCCAGCTTGAGGGCCGGGTGGTTGACGCTCTTTCGCGCCAGGGCGTTCCGGGCGCAATCATTACGCTGAGTGGCAAGAACGATACTACGGTAATCAGCGGAGAGGGAGGGACGTTTCGGTTCCCCTATGCGGCAACAGGGAAAAAATCGCTCCAGGTCAGCGCGCCAGGATACAATCCCTTTGCCCTTGAAACAGATCTTACACTCGACCTTAATGATATAGATTCACTCTTTCTTGTCCGCACCAACAATCCCCCGCTTTTTATCAGCGCGCTCTATCCGTTGTCAAACGAGCAGGAGGTGCCGCTTACCCTGCAGTTCAGTTTTGCGGTTGCAGATTCTGATTTTGCCCGCGATTATACCTGTGAAGCGCTCTCTTTTTCCTTCTATTTTGGCGACTTTCAGCCGCCGGCGCTTGTATTTCAGGGCAGGGTCGACACGTTGGCCTCTCGTCTGTATGGCCGGCACCCAGGCTTTAATTCGTATATTATCAATGCTCCCGATACCGCGCTTGCGCTTACGGCCGGGCAAACCTATTTCTGGAAACTTGTGATCAGCGACACGCTGGGTGATTCAGTGGTCCATGGAATAGACTCCTTTGTTACCCGGTCGAGTTTTGATTCGACGTGTCCGCAAGAGATGGCGCTTGTAGAAATGGAGACGCTTTCATTCTGCATGGACAAATATGAATTCACAAATGCGGATTACGAGGAATTTGACACGCTCTATACCAGCGCTGACTACCGGTGGTATTCCCAACGCACTGACGGTCCGGTGATCTTCAAGAGCTGGCAAGATGCACGCCAAGCATGCCAATCGCTGGGGAAAAGGCTTTGTACCATGAGCGAGTGGGAGGCCGCAAGCAGTGGATACCAGCGGTGGAACTATCCCTATGGGCCAGTGTACGACTCTTCAAAATGCAATACAGAGCTTCTCGATACCACTCAGAACCCTTTTAATGGATCTGCCCAGGCCGTGGGTGACAAGCCTGACTGTGTTTCGTGGGCAGGTATCTACGATTTATCAGGGAATGTTGAAGAATGGATTATGCTAAGTAAGAATATGCCGTTTCAATTTGACCAGAATACCGGACTGCAGGTTTATTCTTATATTGGCGGTTTTTGGGGTAGTAGCGAACGGGCGACATCGTTCAGCGTAAAAACAACCAGTTATAACTACAATGATTTCATAGGGTTCAGATGTTGTAAAGATATTGAATGATAAATGATGGTGAAAATTTCACCATCTGTCCTTATTTGATGGTGGAAAAACCATCAAGAAATCATGAAACGCTTTGTGATATAAGTTATAAGCCAATAAAAAACAGCATCTTATATTAATTAATGTTTTGGCATGGAAAATGCTCTATTAATCTTTGAGAAGATAATTATGAACTGGAAAGCAAAATTAATAATTTCGCTCGTTGAAGCAGCAGGTTTCTGTCTGCCGCTTTTTGCGGGCGGAAACTATAGTCCAACCCCAAGGGAGTTGGAAGCTTTCAGGAACCTCTATACTGGTGTCACGCAATGGCCTGTGTGGAAAATCAGCAACAGCCGGATTGCATTGGATGGCAAGCTGGACGAGGTTGAATGGCAGCATGCACAGAAGATATATCTCACTGGTGAGAAAATGTGGAACGACAAATTTTACTCGCACCCCTTTCTCTGGACTGGCCTCAAAGATTTTATCGCTGTCTGGCGTTTCCTGTACGATGCCCAGTATTTATACATTTCGTGCGAATTTTTCGATAATTTCCACAGCGAAGGCGATAAAAGCAGCGATGGCGCGCTTGCCACCGAACCCTGGTGGTTCAACGATGCAGTGGAAATCGCCCTGCTTCCCTCGATTCCCGCACAAATGGGAAGTACTCCGCTTGCGATAAACTGGGCCCAGCATATGGTGCAGTTCACCAGGAAATTCACTGGTGAAATCGGTCTTGTGGGCAATATTTGGGGTGCCAGGGTCCCGGCTGAGCCATACGATACTGAAGGCAATTGGCTCACGGTCCCCGAGGGCAGTGATATCATCGCGGGCATTGAAACCCGGGCCCTGCCGCATCCCGATATCGTGCGTCTTTTCGCATATCCCGGGGCTTGGTGCATGGAAATACGCATTCCCTTTGCCGGCATATTTCCCGAAAAAGGCAATGGGTTCATACCGCCTACGGGAAGTGTCTTTAAAATGAATCCTTCCATTTGCGATGATGACAATCTGCTGCGAGCGCCCGATGACAATACTTCTCACCGGATCGACATGGACCGGTTTAAAGTCGATTCCCTTGCCTGGTGGGGAGCAATAAATGCCAGCGATACCGCCCTGTTCAATAGCTGGAGAAATCCCGCCTTTTTTCCCACATTTGCCTTTGCTGGTCTGCGCAATGGTACATCTGTTTGGGAAAAAATGCCCGATGAATTAAACCTCTATTGCGGCGCCACCCCGGCCAAATATGAGGAAATTATTTTGACCGCTACTTCCGTTGAAGCCGGAAATGGCGCGTTTCCCGCCGCACCAGCGCTGCATGTGTCTCCCAATCCTTTTGCTTCCAGTGCGGCAATCACCTTCTCCGTGCCAAAACGCAGCGTAGTCAGTCTCAAGGTATTTGATCTGTCAGGCGCTTTGGTAGGCGATCTTGGCAACGCGACCTATGCGGCGGGTACGCATACTGTCCTGTGGAACGGTAAAACAATACACAACCTTCAGGCCGCTCCTGCGGTGTATCTGGTCCGTCTGAACACAGGCTTCCAGATACTTATAAAAAGAATAACAATAGCCCGGTAGACAATTTTTAGCTTCACTCTCTTTTCACAGAAGCGCTGATGGCCCTGCTTAGTGCGCAGGGTCGTCAGTGCATTATACCTGCAGAAATGGTTTTTAACACCGCGTAGTGTAATTTCTGATCCAAAGGAGCAAGTTCATTATATTATATTCAATAGGATATAATGGTACGCAAAATCCTCTATCTTATCGGCCCCGGCTGCATTACAGCCTCGCTGGTCATTGGTCCAGGATCAGTTACTGTTGCTACAAAGGTCGGGTCGCTTTTTGGCTTTGATCTTGTCTGGTGGCTGGCGGTGCTTTGGCTTTTCATGGTCACCTTTACGCTTATGAGCGCGCGGATCGGTCTGTTTGCCGGATCCAGCTTTATGACGCTGGCTGCGCGCAAACTCGGCAGGCCCTTTACCATTGTACTCGGTATTTCCGTATTTCTCATCTGCTGCTCTTTCCAGGCCGGCGATGTCATTGGCGTAAGTTCGTCCCTTGCCGCGATCACCAATGCGCCCGAGACCTTTTTCAAGGTGGCTTTTCCCTTGCTCTGTCTTACACTCTATTTTTTCTCGCCCAATATCTATACGTATATCGAACGGCTCATGCTTGCCATGGTCGTCATCATGCTGGGGTCGTTTCTCACTAATCTTATCATGGCGCGGCCATCACTGACCCTGCTTGCCGCTGGTTTTGTGCCGAAAATGCCCCATGCCGGACAAATGAGACTCTTTACGGCCATGGCTGCCACGAACTTTGTCGTTGCCGCGGCGCTTTATCAATCCTACTTGGTCCGTGAAAAAGGATGGAGCAGTGAGGATTATTCCCGTGTCCGCGCTGATACCATCATTGGTATTTCAGTCCTCTTTCTTCTGGTTGGCGTTATTACCGTCACCTCTGCAACAGTGCTCAAGCCGCGCGGCATCAATGTCCAAACAGCGGCTGATATGGCGTTACAACTCGAACCCCTCCTTGGCGCGTTCAGCAAATACCTCTTCTGTTGCGGTCTTTTCGCAGCCTCATTCTCGTCCCTTGCGGTGAACGCGCTCACCGGCGCGACCCTGCTTTCCGACAGTCTGGGAAGGGGAGGGGACATGAAGTCAGGAAGCGTTAAAATCCTTGCTTCATGTATCATGCTATTCGGGCTTGGCGTGTCGCTTTGCATGGGAGGCGCGCCGGTCAAATCAATCATTCTGCTCCAGCGTCTTACTCTACTCACGGTGCCGCTTCTGGCTTTTGCGCTGGTGTACCTTGCAAACACGCGCGAGATTACCGCGCACCGGAAGGCCGGAATAGCCATGAATTGCATCGCGGGCTTGGCGTGCTGCCTTGTCGTGCACCTTTTTATGAATCTTGTCAAGTCGTTTTTTTAAACAAGGAGTTGTGTATATGGGAAAAAAACCGTGGAAATTGGCAGACATAACCCAAAAGGACGTGCTTGGGCTTGGTTCGCCGGCATATGAAGTGGCAATCATTCCCTTTGGCTCAACAGAACCGCATAATTTCCATCTACCCTATGGGTCTGATCATTATGAGGCTTCGCACATCGCTGACGCACTCTGCGCCCGGGCATGGCAAAAGGGCGCGCGCGTGGTGCAGCTTCCCACAGTGCCCTATGGCGTGGACTGGAACATGATCGAATTTCCCATGGCCATACACATGAGCCCCAGCACCCATCTGGCCATTTTGCGCGATATCTTAAAATCGCTCAAGGCGCACAACATCATGAAGGTGATTGTGCTTAATTCCCACGGCGGCAATGAATTCAAAGGACATCTACGCGAACTGCATGCTGAAACGGATCAATTCCTTTGTCTCGTGGATTGGTGGAAGTGCTGCCAGGACAAGGCGGAGAAGATTTTTTCCACGCAGGGCGAGCATGCCGGACAGATGGAGACCAGCGTATGTCTGCACTTTTTCCCTGAACTGGTGAACATGAAGCACGCGACCAAAGGCAAGACCAGAAAGTCGCGTTTCAAGGAAATTGAGAATGGCAGCGTCTGGATGTCGCGCCCCTGGCATCTGCTCACCGAGAATTCGGGCCATGGCGACCCCATGGACTCCAGCGCTGAAAAGGGAAAGCGATATATGGAGGCGATTACCGAGGAGCTAGGGCAGTTTATCGCGGAGCTCTCGGCAGCGAAGATGGATAAGAAGTTTCCCTATTAAAAGACACGGTCTTTTATAACCTCTTTATCGAATGAGTATAGCTTGTATTTTTCTTATATAATTATTTCAAAATCTTGATGATTTCCCGGAAGGCCGCGTGTTCGGCTGTTTTTAAAAGTTCAAACACGGCCATTTCAGTGCTGGAGATAATGGCGCCTTCTGCCTTCATTCTATCCAGGGCAATCTGTTTGTTCTGGGGCAGTCGTGATGATACGGCATCTGCCAGCACATGCACCTCATACTTCTGACGCAGCAAATCGGAAACTGTCTGGTATACGCATACATGGGCCTCAATGCCCGCGACCAGGACTTGTTTGCGGTGATATGACCTTAAAACCCCAATAAAGGCTTCGCATCCATAACAACTGAAACTCATTTTAGGGATAGGGTCTGCTGTTGGCAGCAATTGAGCTATTTCAGGGATTGTCTGGCCCAGGCCTGTGGGATTTTGCTCTGCCAGAAGCACAGGGACTTTCAGGATAGCAGCGCACTTCACCAGGCGTTGTATGTTGGCGTGCATGGTCTCCTTATCATGTACCAGATGGGCCAGCTTGCCCTGTACATCGATAATTACCAGCGCGGAATTGTTTGGTTCCAATCCAGGCATATGTTTTCCTCGTTGCCGCTAAAGGCGGTCCTCATGACAAATGTGGGCCTGTTCAACTAGAACAGCAGCCCTCCTGAAATCGCTACCTTGGAAACGGTCTCACTTTCAATGTTATGGTAGCTAAAATTAAAATTAAGCAGGATTCGTGTTCCGGTGAACGGAATGGCATAGCCTGCCCCTGCAAGAAAACCGAAGCCAGCGTCGCTGCTGGAGGCGTTGCCAAAAGTAGTTTGGACCACCATCCTTGCCAGACCAAGGTCGCCGCGGAGGAAAAACCCGTCGCCGATATTGCGGCTGACGAAGTGCATGACACTGGCCCCGTAAATGTATTGGTTGATTTGGACCCATATGCCTCCTTCAGACACACGGTCGCCAGCGCCGTTTATAATGAACCCTATGGCGGTCCGGTGCTGGTTGACGGGGAAGTAAAATCCAAGAAAATCAAATTCAACGCATGTACGGCTTACTCCGGGAATATTTTCAATAGTGTTCATCAGTTCCTGCAAATTCTTTGGATAGGTAATACCAGTCCATCCCAGGCCCCAATAGGTGTACCAGGACTCGTTTTTTGTCCGCAGATTGGTTTCGGCAACAAATTCATTATCACCCGGACTAGCAAGTGTTTCCTCTTGGGCAATCGGGTAAGACAGAGCTGCAAACCCAATGATCAGCACTGTCAGGAGGATTTTCATTCGGAACCCCTTTGGTTTTTGTGGTGTGGCCATTGCGCTATTCAGTACCTTTATACATGCTGCGCCAGCGTTACTTTTAAGTAAGATTATATTTCCGTCAAAGAAAAAGCAAACTTTTTGTTTCAGTTTAACATCGGCCAAAAAATTCCGTTTTCTCATGCGCCTGCGTCTCTGGAAAATGGTCATTTTTTTGCCTAGGCCCGAGATTCGCGCCAACTGCCTAATATTGTTTTCTGCTTAACTAATATTTAAAGCAGGAAAAATTTGTGTTAAAAAAGACAGAAGAAATATTTGCTACGGCAGAAATGTCTTAGAGTGCTTCAGCTTGTACGGCAGGTATTCGTCCATCACATAGTTGAGCGTATGGGCCGCAAAGGCCTGTTGCTCGGCGCGTACGCCCATTTCAATCAACTGATTAATGGCTTTTTGCCATTCTTTGTGGTGTTTGAAGAAGGGATCATTTTTCAGCGCATCCTTTGCCCGCTTAATGTCCACTTCCTGCAATGGATGCGTGGGAAGCTTAAAATCTTTGATGTCCTGTGGCGTAACCCCTAGGTATTGCGCATGGGGTACGCAAAAGAACCTGTTGATGTGCGCCGCGTTTCCCGAACCAACCTTGAGAGTACGGTATATATTGGAAAAACCGTAGGGGTCGCAGTCAACAAACGCGTAGACCGGGAGTTTGCATTGTTCTGACAGTCTGCGGACAAACCGCCGGGTTGCCCGGGTGGGTACGCCGCCCAGCGAAACCAGGATGCAGTTGGCTTTTGCCCAGTATTTATGGCTTTGGAGCCGCTGAAAAATACCGCCAGTCTCAATCGCCAGGACGAATTTCGCCTTGGTCTCGAATTTCAAGTGTTCATTCAGGCTGGGAATGGAGTAGGCGCCCGATCCAAAGCGTGTACAATCGATTTTCTCGATTTTCCCGCTTTCAAGGTCTTTGTCGTATACGATGAGCTTGCCCGCAACCGCACCGCCATGCTCTTCCGGAATAAATCTGAGTTGTTCGCGTGATACTTCGTATATAGAGAACATGGCCTCAATATCATCCATGACCGTGTCCGACTCTTCCTGCTCGTCAAATCGCGCCTCTTCCCAGTTTTTTGACTGGTAATACGCGTCCCTCTTTGTGGCAAAGTCATTTGTTTCAATAAGGCCTTTTGAGAGCGACATCATGCGCAGGGTCTGGGCAAAGGGTTTTACCGTGCTTACCGAAAGCGTGCGTGATTTTTTTTGGTTCAGGATCTTAAAAAAGCCCTCGGCAGCGTCGTATCTTACATTGGAAAGCGCGCGCAGGGGGAAATAGAGCGAGGGCGTGGTTTTTTTCAAGATTTTACCATGGATATCTGACGCGGTTTTTTTAATATATCCGACAATTTGTTTGTCGTTGATCTCGGGTCTGATGTCCAATGTTATCTTACGTTCCTGCTTTTTTGGACTCATATGGCCCTCTTTTTCTCAAGCACTTCGGTGAGGGTGGTTACAGCCCGTTTCACCTCTTTTTCATTCAGGCCAAGGATGTCCTTGAGCGCAATACCGATCTGAGGGATATAGGTCTGGATGTAATTTATTTTTTGGAGCGCATCGGCCACTCGCCGTTTGTGGCTTATGTGGGCGGAAATTTTTCTGCCGCACTCCTGGAGAGCCAGGCGCATCTCCTTGATGACCTCATCATAGCTGGCAATAGCTTCTTTGCTCTCCGAAGTGAAAGGCACCCAAACCGACGCCATATGCACCATGATAACCAGGGGACCGGAAGGCAGGGCGCCTCGCGCCTGATCGAGACCGTAGTTTTTCCAGTCAATGCCCTGCACAGTTTTGAAAATGGCGCAGGCAGACTGCTGGTAGAGGAGGGGAACGCGGTTGGCAAACCTGAATACCTGGGCAAGCTCGTCACCCGGCAGTTTTCCCCCATAGGCAATCCCCGCCTCTATCTGGAATGGGTTGCCGCGGTATACGGAAGGCGGTCTGGTCGTTGCCACGAATATCTCAGCTTCAACTTGCTGTTTGAGTCCGCTGACAATAAGATCCTCGCCAATGGGCGAAATGCAGTCAGTGGGTGGGTTCATTATTTTTACTTTTTGTATGGCCCTGAATAAATTGTCAGCCTCTTTGAGTGCAATGGCCTTGGGCGATGCGTTGGGATTCAGGTTCGCGGCAGCGCATATTTCCCCTGCTACCTTTGAGCTTACACGCGAAAAGTCTGACTGTAACGCGCCTTTGAGCGCGCGTGAGTTGGTGGTTTTGAGCATCTTCATGAGCATACCCAATTCAACGCCATATGGATGCGGCTTGATCTCCTTTGGCGGAAGCGGCAGCTGTTTTACACTCCGGATATATTCTGCCTTTTCCTCCCCGGTAAGCAGTTGGAGAGTATAGGTGATGGAAACGTGCGGGTTGGCAATGGCTGTCTGGCGGACATATTCGTCAACCGATGAACGGCCCTTTTGGTATCTTCCTTCCAACTCGATTTCAACCAGAGTGCCGTGGTCTTTTGGCCAGTCCATCTCAATATCACGCAGAATTTCTGGTTTGTTTTGGGTTGTATTCAGATGCAGATGGTAATGGTGCGCGGGTTTGCCTTTGCCTATTTTCGAGGTTATCTTAATTGGCTGGCCTGTTGTAAGCTGCCCGTACATGCCGGCCGCTGAAATACCAATGCCCTGTTGGCCCCGTGACATCTTCATTGAATGGAATTTTGAACCGTAGAGCAGTTTGGCAAAGATATTGGGTATCTGGTTTTTAACAATGCCAGGACCGTTGTCTTCCACAGACATTGAAAAGCGATCTTCGCTCAATTCTTTGAGGGTAACCGTGAGATCAGGTAGAATGCCAGCTTCTTCGCATGCGTCGAGGGAATTGTCCACGGCCTCTTTGACAGCGGTCAGAAGCGCGCGGCGCGGGTTGTCGAATCCGAGTAAATGCCTGTTTTTGGAGAAAAATTCAGAAACAGAGATGGTCCTCTGTTTCTCCGCCATTTGTTCCGCGTCAGCGTAGACGTTTTTCTGTTTCTTAGGCACCGGCATCTGATACTTTGGCGCTCAAATTGGCGAGTTGTTCCGCCAGCATCTTTTCGTAGTTTTGTCCCAGCACTTCCACTTTTTTCATGTAGCGAGTGCAGAAAGTTGCCACGTTGGTCAGCGCTTTGGCGTTCAGGTCGTCGATGAGCTCTTTCAGTGAGTTGATGTTGAGTATTTCGTTTGTTGAAACTTCGAAATAGATGTTGGGACGGCTGGTAATGCGGTTCTGGATGTCGGACGCCATGAGAACCATGTCAGCGATGATGGATTCATTGCTTTCGTCTGTTTTGAACAGATCGATACCTTTAATTAGCTGGTCGACCAGATATCTGCCGTTAAAGACATATTTCCGGGCGTTTTTATACACCTTGGGATCATAGTAATATTCTCCCAAGATGCGGCCACGGTCGGTTTTGACAACGGATTTGGGAAAGCGCGTTTGCTCAACCTGCTTATATGTCTTATATATGGAGGGAAGCGGACCCTGGGGTTCTGCTTGCGTCTCTTCGGCGGGCGCTTGCACTGTTTCCTGTTTGGACAGCGTCTCAATTGGCGTCTGGTTGGGTGACGCCGCTGAAACTACCTGAGCTGTTGCGACCTCGTCCTTCAGGATAATGACTGTGTAGAGGCTGTCGATGACCTCTTTCTCGTTGGTTGAAAGCTTCTGGAACAAGGTCTCGCTTTTTTCCTTGACCTCTTTTTCCTTAAGCCTGAGCTTTTCCTGCTTTGCCCTGAGAAAATCGATCTCCTGGGTGCATTCTTCCAGTTCCTGTATTATTTGGGCGAGGTCTTTCTGCCATTTCCTTTTTTCGTCAATAAGCTTCACGGATTCCTTGCCGATGGATTTGAGGCGCTCCTCTTTTTCGCGCACGTTGTCTATTTTTTTCTGGTAGTAGTCAATGAGCATGTCGATGGTTTTCGCGTCTTCCTCGCGTCCGCTTTTTTTCAGCAGCCACAGTTCCTCAAGCGCCCGCTTGCTGTTCTCTTTCTCACGCTCAATCATGCGCCCGGAAATATCGAACATGTTTTCCTGGCCGCGTTCTGTCTCGGCTTTTTTCAGGGCGTCAAAAATGCGGTTGTTGCCTGCCACGGGAGAAGCCGGCCCATTTATGGTGATTGGAGAGGGAACCCACCTTTTTTCATTTTCTTCCATAACAAACCCCTGTCTATGGTTGAATGCCTTCACTATAATATAAATTTGCAGAGGGGAATTGTAAAACGAAAAATATTTTAGAGCGTTTATTCACCCGCTTGCCCGCATACGGAGAAATAGTGACTGAAAAACCTATCACTGTCCACGGATAGTGCAATGGCATGCGGACCCGGTTTGGTCCCGGGTGTCCATAGAGTTTTCCCGCTGTATTTTCCTTCATGCAGATCTACAGTAACTTTTCCTTGAGCAAACCCGCATATGTTCGGATTGAAAATGGTTACAGCGGCAAGGGGATCGTGAAAGGTGATAGTGTTGCGTTCCCGGAACCAGACACGGGCGAAGTCGAGCACCGGACGCAGCAGACGCGTCTGAAAGCGCTGTGTGACCTCGTCGGTATTCATGACAACCTTGGTGGTCACGTCCAATCCTATAGACCGGTGCGTACGCACAGGCGCGTTGAACACGATCGCGGATGCGTGCGGATCGACCAGTGAATTCCACTCTGCAAGGGGAAGCGTCCGGTCTTTCCGGTTAAAAACACCGATCATCATGACCAGGGCCTTTAGTAGATGCGGGATCTCCGGATCCACACAAAACAGGAGTGCGATGTTGGTCATTGGCCCAATGGCCAGCAGGGTGATCTCTCCCGGGTGCTTCCGGATGGTTCGCCTCATGAAGTCAATGGCTTGACCCAGGGGAAACTTAGTGTCATGTTTCCACTTCCCAAGCGCCGCGGACTGGGGAACCAGAGGCTGTTTCTGAGGGATAATGAGCGGGTCCCGTGAGCCGGGGAATATAGGGATTTCCCTGCCTGCGAGCCTGCATAGCACGCTTGCGAGCATGGCGCGCTTCACGGTATCGCCGGTGACTGTTGTGATACCGAGCAGGTCGCATTTGGGCTGGGAAAGGAGATAGGCGAGACACACTGAGTCGTCGATGTCTGAACCAATGTCTGTGTCCAGGAGGATCTTTATTTTTTTCATTTGTCTAAAAAAATACACCTTCCAGCCCTGAAAAACAAGTCTGAGAATAGGCGTGAGCGATTCATTTGACAATGAGTAAGAATTGGTATATATTAAATAAAAAGAAAGTGGGGGTATTATGAGACAATGCGTCCTTTCCCTGTTTTTGCTTTCATCCATCGCATGCGCAGGCGGGTTAACAGGTCATACGGGAACAAATATCGACATCTACTGCGCGGAATTCACTCCTGAAATGGTCACGTATCTTAAAACCCTGAATGCCAAGTGGAACCTCAATAGCGGATGGAGCAAATACCGGACTATAACGTTTGGTAACAGCATCACGGTTGACGGCAATCACTGGTCGCCGCTTGCGAATAACGTCACCGGTATTGCGAACGCCACGGACATCAACGCATTCAAGGATTCCACCATCAACCTGGGTACATGGATAGCAAACGGCAAGGTCGCGGAGAGCGGTCGCACTATACAATGGGTCTCCAAACAGGTCGCCTCAGCGCTTTCAAACCGCAAGCCCATGTTTGCGGTGATAATGATAGGCACCAACGATATTTCCATCAGCCATCCGCCTGCCGACCAATGCGAACCGTCGAATGACTGTTGGGGAGATACGGTGCATTACAAACAAATCACCGACCAGCTTATCAATGTTGGCGTCATTCCTATTATAACCACCATTCCTCCAATCGATTTTTCGCTTATGGGCAATGCGTCAAACAGGGAACCCGCGTTGAGGGCATACAACAATAATCTCCGAACCTTTGCTGAAAACCACAAGTTCCCTCTCATCGATCTCCACCGGTGGAGCGATGACCACGGTCCTGTATCAGCCCTTTTAGGCGATTGGGCGCATCCGTCTGGATGTAGCGACGGATCAGCCAGCTTTTCCGACAATTGCCTTGACGGTGGTTCGTCCGGCGGGCTTCAAAACGTGCGTAACTATATGATTATTATGGCTGTTAACGACTTGATACGATATGTGGTTTTTAACGAACCTGTTCCGGTGGACACTATTCCCCCCGGTGTTGTTACAAACCTTTCCGCAATAACCGGCGCGGGCAATGGAACAGTGGTTCTTTCCTGGACCGCTCCTGGCAGTGACAGTACCGGCGGCCGGTATGTCCGGTCCCTTGATATACGATATTCGCAGAGCAATATAACAGAGCAAAATTTTTCTTCTCTTCCCAGACTGCCTAACATTCCCAAGCCGGTCTTGTCCGGCACCTTGCAAAGCATGAACGTCCTCAATCTCACTCCGGGACAAACCTATTATTTTGCCATGAAGGCCGCGGACCGTACCGATACCAGCGCTCTCTCCAATGTAGCGAGCGTGCAGGCCAGGTCTGGACTGCCGCTGGTGAAGGACAGCGTACGCCTCGATGCCTATCAGGATACTTATTTCAAAAAGAACGAAACCGACAACAAGGGCGGCCTTGCTTGGCTTTCGCTCAGTTCAGCATATAATGGAATCACCTATTTGCGTTTCGATATGTCCGTCTGTACAAAAATGCCCGATTCAGCGGTCATTGTTTTGCAGCCCTGTGAATGGGGCGCCACCACGTTCCAATACACGACAGTGATCCGGCCCGTGACCAAAGCCATGACCGAAGACGCCTTTTTTGCAGGAGGGCCCATTGCCTTCTGGCTAGGAAACGCCTTGGAATATCCTTCAGCATCATATACAGGCCCCTATAACGGCCAGACCAAGTACTATTTTCCCGTTGCGCGTGAAGCCATTCAGATGTATGCGCAGGGAACGGCCTATGGCCTTGCCATTATCAATACAGACAGCGCCAATGCGGCCAATCAGTTCTGGAGCAAGGACCGGGGGGCCGCTGAAAGTCCCTATATGATAGTGTATTCGGGATTGGACAATGTTTCCGCCGAACAGCCGGATGACTTTTCCGTTGGTCCGGCAATACTCACAGTCATGCCCAATCCATTCAATCCGTCAACTACAATAACGATTTCGAATTGCAAGTCGCACATTGCGGAAGAGGAATTGAAAATATACAACGTTAAAGGGGAAATGGTTGACGATTTGTCCTTATTGATTAACAACGCAGAATTTCCAATTCGTAATTCCATCATATGGGATGCGTCCCGCCGGCAAAGCGGCGTGTATGTTGTCAAGGCAAAGATTGGTGGCCAGGTTCTGACAAAGACAATTACGTTTCTTAAATAAGTACCAAATTGACCAAATAACGTCAGCGGAAGGCTTTCCGGCAAATCCAGGCGGCAAAGGTGATGCAGGCGGCGCCGATCATAAAACGGAGTCCTGGCGGGGTATTGAGATAGAGACCAGATACGCAGGTGGCTAGTATAGGGGTAAAATAAGAAGCGGAAGCCACCAGTACCATGTCGCCTTTGCGCATGGCCAGTTCAAAGAAAAGATACGCTGTAACGGTCAATACCGCCATGAGACCGGCCAACGCGAGTGTAGAGGCCGAAAAGACCGGATTTTCAGCAGCGCGCCATCTCAGGACCAGCAGTACAATTCCTGCAACAGCCATGAATAGAAAAACCGCCGAGCCTTGGGCTTGCGCCGCATATTTCCGGCTGAAATTGGAATAGAGCCCCCACGTAAGAGCGCAGATGAACGCCAGACCATAGGGAAACGGATTGTGCGTCACTCGTGCGGCAGCGGCAGACAGATCGAGTCCAGAACTTAAGGCAACAATGACGCCCGAGCAAGCCAGCAGTACGCCCGGTAGCAGGAGCATTGTGGGCCGGGTAGACAGAATGGGCATTGAGAACAGCAGAATAAAGGTGGGCCAGAGATAGTTGATGAGCGCCACTTCGAGTGCTTGATGCCGCGAGGCCGCGCTGGTCAGCGCCTGGTAGATACAAGGCATATAAAGCGCGAACAAAGAGCCGCAGACAACAAGGTACTTCCAGGAGAAGGAACGATACACGCGAAGGCCATGCGGCAGGAGAAAGGCCTGCAACGTGAGTCCGGCCGCGCCGCCAGCTAGATATACTGCCGCGCCTGCTGAATAGGGACCCAGCCGTTCGCCGAGGACACGGACCATGCCCGGGGTCACACTCCATATGGCAAGTGCGATAAACCCAAGGAGAGTAAAAGACCGGGATGGGGAAATGGTCATGGTGTTACAATGTGGAAGGCATGGTCTTTTTGGATTTGCATGTTTGTTAAGAAAAATAACCCTTGCATACGTGTGAAACAAGGGAAAATGAAAAACCGCTTTTTCGCACTGGCGTCTGGATACCTGGAAATCATTGATTTCGTTTACCTTATTTGTTATTTTCATTGTAAATGAATTGGTTGGACCTGATCATTCTTGTTGTGCTTGCTGTTTGTATTTTCCTCGGAGTAAAACGAGGGGTCTTTCAAAGCCTTTTCAGTCTTCTTGCGATTATTGCGGCTTTTTATCTTGCCAGCTACATTTCAGTCATGTTCAGTCACATAATAGGAAACAACAAACTTATCAGTTGGGTGGTTTTTACAGGAATTTTTATCGGATCAGCTATCTTATTGATGTTCATTGGCAAATTCATCCGGTTTATCGCCATTACGGTTCTTTCCGGACTTATTGATCGGCTTGGCGGTTTTGCCATCGGAGCACTGCAGGGTATTGTGATCTGCGGTCTCCTGCTTTTCGGCGTATTGGTCCTTGGGTTTGAAAAATCAGGCCCAATCAAAGGTTCTGCCATTGCTCCGGCTATTCTTGTGTCTATCAAGGGTTTGGTGGCCGGCACCCCAATAGGAATCAAGAACCGTTTTGACGAGAAGCTCAAAGAAACCCTCAAAGCAGGCAAAGAACTTATTAAATAGTAGCCCCAGTTTTAGCGAAATTCGTGCCCATATCTGTAACTTCAAAAATATTATTTGACATCAACTTTTTAAATAATTTATACTTAACGGTCTATATTCACGGGGATTGTATTGCCTGCGTAGCTCAGTTGGTAGAGCAGCTGATTTGTAATCAGCTTGTCGGCGGTTCGATTCCGTTCGCAGGCTTGGATAATAGCTTTTCTTTGAAATGTATGGACAGATGCCCGAGTGGTTAAAGGGGACGGACTGTAAATCCGTTGGCAATTGTCTACGGTGGTTCAAATCCACCTCTGTCCATTTTTTTGCGGGCGTAACTCAATGGTAGAGTACCACCCTTCCAAGGTGGTCGTTGTGAGTTCGAATCTCATCGCCCGCTGGTACTCGCCCAAGTAGCTCAGTCGGTAGAGCACGTCCTTGGTAAGGACGAGGTTCACGGGTTCGAATCCCGTCTTGGGCTCATTTGAGATAAGGCGTACGATGTACTTAAATCGTAAAATAACAAATCTAAAAGGAGTCTTTCATGGCAAAAGAAAAGTTTGAACGAAAGAAACCGCACGTCAATGTCGGTACCATAGGTCACGTTGACCACGGGAAAACCACGCTGACAGCAGCCATTACCGCTGTCATGGCGACAAAGGGTCTGGCGAAGTTCATTTCGTACGATCAGGTGGCCAAAGCCTCCGAATCCCAGGGCCGCCGCGATGAAACCAAAATTCTTACTATCGCGACATCGCATGTTGAGTACGAGTCTGATAATCGCCACTACGCGCATGTCGATTGCCCCGGCCACGCAGACTATGTTAAGAATATGATTACTGGCGCCGCCCAAATGGACGGTGCTATCCTTGTTGTCAGCGCTGCCGATGGCCCAATGCCCCAGACGCGCGAACACATTCTGCTTGCCCGTCAGGTAAACGTGCCCTATATCGTCGTCTTTCTGAACAAAGTCGACGTTGTTGACGATCCAGAGCTCCTCGATTTGGTCGAGCTCGAAATCCGCGAACTTTTATCAAAGTACCAGTTCCCAGGTGACACAGCGCCCATTATCAGAGGCAGCGCTCTTGGCGCTCTACAAAACCCCACGGATCCCGAGAAAACAAAAGCTATATTCGAGCTGCTTGATGCGGTCGATAAAAACGTTCCGCTTCCCAAGCGTGATGTCGATAAACCCTTCCTTTTACCCGTCGAAGATGTTTTTAGCATTACAGGACGCGGTACTGTGGGTACCGGCCGTATCGAACGCGGCAAGGTCAAAGTCGGTGAAGAACTCGAAATCGTGGGTCTCAGGGACACGCGGAAAACTGTTTGTACTGGTGTCGAGATGTTCCGTAAGTTGCTCGATTATGGTGAAGCTGGCGACAATGTTGGTCTCCTTCTCCGCGGCGTCGACAAGGAAGAGCTCGAACGCGGCATGGTACTTGCAAAACCCGGTTCGGTCACGCCGCACCGTAAGTTTAAGGCCGAGGTATACGTGCTCACCAAGGAAGAAGGTGGACGCCATACACCGTTTTTCAACAACTACCGTCCCCAGTTTTATTTCCGCACCACAGATGTCACGGGCTCCATCAAACTGAACCCGGGTACGGAAATGATTATGCCGGGTGACAACACAAATATTGAAGTTGAACTCATTTCGAGCATCGCCTTGGAAAAAGGCAACCGGTTTGCGGTCCGCGAGGGCGGTCGTACCGTGGGCGCCGGCGTTGTTCTCGATATCATTGAATAGGGGAACTTGTGAGGGATATCATTACGCTCGAATGCACTGTGTGCAAAGACAGGAATTATTCAACCGACAAGAACAAACGCACGCATTCTGAGCGGGCTGAGTTCAAGAAATTCTGCCGCAAGTGCAACAAGCATACGGCGCACAAGGAAACTCGTTGAGAGAATAGGTCTGTAGCTCAACTGGTAGAGTAGTGGTCTCCAAAACCATTGGTTGGGGGTTCAAATCCCTCCAGACCTGTTAAAAAAATTATGCAAAAACTAATTCTGTATCTGAACGATGTCGTGGCCGAACTGAAAAAGGTCGTCTGGCCTACTCGAGACATGCTTACTCAGTCTACAATTATCGTCATTGTGATAAGTCTCCTCTTTTCGATTTATATCCTGGGCGTCGATAAAGTGCTCAATTTTATTGTTGGATTCATTTTGCGGGAATAGGATTACCTGTATGGCGAAAAAATGGTATGTGGTGCACACGCTTTCCGGTCACGAAGCGCGCGTAAAATCCCATCTCGAGCACGTCATTGATAGCGAGGAAATGAAGGATCAGTTCGGCCAGATCCTGCTGCCTACGCAGGAAGTACTCACTATAAAGAAAGGCAAACGGGTCACACAGACCAAGAAATTTTTTCCGAGCTATCTGGTCATCGAGATGGAAGACAACGCTCAGACCGTGCACCTTGTCACCTCGACCCCCGGTGTTACTAATTTCATCGGGGGTAAGAAACCCCAGCCCCTCAAGGCCGCTGAGGTGGAGCGCATCATTGGCCAGATTGATCCGCAAAAGCGCAAACAGGAGTCCGATATCCCATTCCTTATCGGCGACGCGGTTAAAATCAAAGATGGTCCGTTTCGCGAGTTTGACGGAACGGTAGATGAAATTTCGGTTGAAAAAGGAAAACTCAAGGTCATGGTGAGCGTTTTTGGACGGCTCACCCCTGTGGAACTCGATTTTCTGCAGGTCACTCCGTTGTAAAGAGATAAAGGAAGGTACCCGTGGCAAAGAAAGAAATCGCGAAAATAAAGCTGCAGATTCCGGCTGGATCAGCAAATCCCGCCCCGCCCGTTGGATCCGCCCTGGGTCCTCACGGCGTCAATATTATGGAATTTTGCAAGTCGTTCAATGCTAAAACACAGAACGACCGAGGCCTCATTATTCCGGTGGTTATCACGGTTTTCTCTGACCGGTCTTTCACGTTTATTACCAAGACGCCTCCGGCGTCGATATTGTTGAAAAAATACGCCAAGCTTGAATCCGGTTCGGGTGAGCCAAACCGCGTCAAAGTGGGGAAGGTGACTAAGGCCCAGGTCAGGGAAATCGCCGAACTTAAAATGAAGGATCTCACGGCCGCAACCGTTGAAGCTGCCATGTCGCAGGTCGAAGGCACCGCACGCAGTATGGGCATTGAAGTGGTTTAACGGAATACAGGGGAAGAGCAATGAAAGTCGCGAAACGCATCACCGCATACGCAAGCCTTGTTGACAAGGCAAAGGAATACTCTATTGAGGATGCTGTTAAGGTCCTCAAAGAGTGCCACAAAGTAAAATTTGACGAAACTGTCGACGTGGCGGTCCGTCTGGGTATCGATCCCAAAAAGTCGGATCAGGCCATCCGCGGAGCGGTTGCCATGCCGCATGGTTTGGGTAAAAAGGTTCGCGTCCTGGTTTTTGCCAAAGAGCCCAAGGCCGCTGAGGCCACGGCCGCAGGCGCCGATTATGTCGGCGCTGAAGATCTGGTTGAAAAAATCACAGGAGGCTGGCTCGATTTTGATGTGGTTGTCGCCACACCAGATATGATGAAAATCATCGGTAAATTGGGGAAAATTCTTGGCACCAAGGGGCTCATGCCCAATCCCAAGACCGGAACAGTCACCATGGAAGTGGGTAAAACGGTCAAGGAACTGAAATCCGGCAAGGCGGTCTACCGAATTGACAAAGCCGGCATCATCCATTCGGCCGTGGGCAAAATATCTTTTGAAGCCACGGCACTCACTGAGAATATCAAAACGCTGATGCACGCGCTGGTAAAGGCGCGTCCCGCAACGGCAAAAGGTACGTTTATCCGGAAGATCAGTCTTTCCACTACCATGGGCCCGGGCCTCAAGCTCGACCGGTCCTTTCTGGAAGCCGCCTGATCACACTGCGCTAAGATCGGAGAACAGACATGAAATACAAAGTTGCTGACAAAGAAAAAGCCGTTAACGCTATGTGTGAACGGTTCAAAAAGTCCAATGCGGTATATCTTATCAACGCTCTTGGACTCACGGTCGAAGAATCCACGGAACTGCGCCGGAGACTCCGCGAGGCGGACGTGTATATGAAGGTGCAGAAAAATACGCTTCTTTCCCGTGCTTTCGCCAATGCTGGGATAACCGGTCTCGACGACTATCTCGTTGGTCCCACCGCGGTTGTGGTTGCAGGGGCCGACGAAGTCGCGCCAGCGCGTATCATCACCGAGTTTGCGAAGAAACAGGTTAAAAAACTTCCCGCGTTCAAGAGCGCGGTGGTCGAAGGCAAGGTGATATCCGAGAGCCAGATAGTCGTTCTTTCGACCCTGCCCAATAAAAAACAATTGCTCGGTATGCTGGCCTCGGCGCTCAATCAGCCCACGACCAAACTAGCCGCTGTCATGCAGGCGCTCACCACCCAGATCGCGTATGCGGTCCAGGCGGTCAAGGAACATAAGGAAAAACAGGAATAGAAATACGACCAAATCATTTTCAGTACAAAAAAGGAGGTAGCTGTGTCCGCTGCATTGTCAAATGAAGAAATCGTAACTGCCATAGGGAACAAAACAGTGCTGGAACTGTCAGAACTAGTCAAAATGATCGAGCAGACGTTTGGAGTAACCGCGGCCGCTCCGGTCGCCGTTGCCGCCGGCCCCGCAGCTGCTGCGCCCGCCGCCGAGGAACAGACTGAATTTGCTGTTGTTCTCGAAAGCGCCGGTCCCGATAAAATCAAGGTCATCAAAGTTGTGCGTGAAATCACTGGTCTTGGTCTCAAGGAGGCCAAAGACCTGGTCGATGGCGCTCCCAAGATGGTCAAAGATGCTCTGCCGAAAGCCGAGGCTGAGGAACTCAAGAAAAAAATTGAAGCACAGGGTGCCAAGGTTGTCTTGAAGTAATTATGAAGTAATTATAAAGAGCAGCCCTGTTAAAGCAACCCTCTTTGTATTGAAAGGACCTCAATGAACGAACGTATGTCGTTTTCGCGGATAAAGAACAAGGTACCCATCCCCAACCTTCTTGATATCCAGTTGCAGTCCTTCAAGGATTTTTTACAGGAAGACGTGCCACCCACCTCACGCAGGAAACATGGGTTGCATCAGGTTTTTCTCTATATGTTTCCCATTTCCGATCCCAAGGGGCTTTTTTCCCTGGAGTATGTCGAGTATTCTCTCGGTGTTCCCAAGTATTCCATAGAGGAATGCAAAGACCGCGACATGTCCTTCTCTGTTCCCTTAAAGGCGGTACTCAGCCTTCTTTCTTATGAAAAAGACGGCGATACCAAACGGTTTAAGGAGAAGATCACGAATGAAGTGTATCTGGGCGACATTCCCTATATGACCGAAACCGGCACCTTTGTCATCAATGGCGCTGAGCGGGTTATTGTCAGCCAGCTTCATCGTTCTCCTGGCGTCTTTTTCGGACAAGAAAGCAGCGTCACGGACCAGAAGCAGCTCAAGGGACGGATTATTCCTTTCAAGGGAGCCTGGCTCGAGTTTATTATTACGGTCAGGAATGTCATTTACGTCAGTATCGACCGCAGGAGAAAATTTCCGGCCACCACCTTCCTGAGAGCGCTGGGGTATTCGAAGAATATAGATATTCTAAATATCTTTTTTGATAAAGAGGAAGTCAGCGTAACGGGAAAGCATAAAGAGTCTTTGCTCAACCGCGTGCTCAGCGAAGCTATTGTCAACAAGGAAAGCGGTGAGATCGTGGTCGATTCCGGCGAGGTGCTTACCGAAGAGAAAATTGCGCGTATCATCGAGCTTGGGGTAAAGAATATCACCGTGGTAAAAGGCGAGGATGTCGCCGGCTCAATTGTACATAGCACACTCGTCAGCGACCCCACCCGGTCCGAGGAAGATGCGCTTATCTTCATCTACACACAGATGCGCGCGGGCGAACCGCCCAACGTCGAGACCGCCCGGCAGTTCTTCACCAAACTCTTTTTCGATCCAAAACGGTACGATCTCGGGGCCGTTGGACGCTACAAAATTAATCAGAAACTCTACCGGAACCAGGACGAGAAGGCCACCATTCTTAATACCAAGGACATTGTCGAGACGGTGAAATACCTGGTGCGTGTGTTCGAGGGCGACCCCACCTATATACTCGATGATATTGACCATCTCGGCAACCGCCGCGCCCGCACTGTGGGCGAGCTGCTCACCAGCCAGTTTGAGGCGGCCTTCATGCGTATGTCACGTACAGTCAAGGAACGGCTTTCCATCAGGGACAACGAGACGCTCACCCCCAAAGACCTTATCAACGCCCGCGCGGTTACTTCGGTCATTGGTTCCTTCTTCGGCAGCAGCCAGCTGTCACAGTTCCTCGACGAGACTAATCCGCTAGCCTCACTCACCCATAAGCGCCGCATCAGCGCCTTGGGCCCGGGCGGCCTTTCGCGCGAACGCGCCGGTTTTGAAGTACGCGACGTGCATCATTCGCACTACGGCCGTTTCTGCCCCATTGAAACGCCTGAAGGACCGAACATCGGCCTTATTTCCTCACTATGCACCTACGCCAAGTTCAACGAATACGGTTTTCTCGAATCGCCATATTTTGTTGTCAAAAGCGGACGTGTCACCGAGGAAATCGTCTATCTCAGCGCGGACGACGAAGACCACTATGCCATCGCACAGGCCAACGCGCCGCTTACCCCGAAGCGCACCTTTGCCAACCCACTGGTCTCGTGCAGGCAGAAGGGTGATTTTCCCTTCCTGCCGCCGGACAAGGTCGATCTTATGGACGTTTCACCTACGCAGCTTGTCAGTGTTGCCGCAGGTCTTATTCCTTTTCTCGAACACGACGACGCCAACCGCGCACTTATGGGTTCGAACATGCAGCGCCAGGCGGTTCCACTCCTCATGCCCGAAGCACCCATCGTGGGGACCGGTCTCGAGGGCACAGCCGCATACGATTCCGGGGTCATGGCCATTGCAAAGCACGCGGGTGTTGTCGAGCGTGTATACGCCGACCGTATTGTCGTACGGCGCAAGGGCAAAGCCCAGGACGATGATGAATACGCTGAATTTCCCGAATTCGACACGTATATTCTTCGTAAATTCAAACGGTCTAACCAGGACACTTGTTTTAATCAGAAACCCATTGTCGACGCGGGCAACAAGGTCGAAAAGGGCATGGTACTTGCAGACGGTCCGGCAACGCAGAAGGGTGAATTGGCCTTGGGCCGTAATGTTCTCATCGCTTTCATGCCTTGGCGGGGATACAACTTTGAGGATGCCATTATCCTGAACGAACGCCTTGTCAAAGAGGACGTTTTTACCTCGGTCCATATCGAGGAATTTCAGCTCGAAGTCCGTGATACCAAGCGCGGCGCCGAGGAGATCACGCGCGAAATACCCAATGTAAGCGAAGACGCCCTTCGCAATTTGGATGAGAGCGGCATCATCCGCGTAGGCGCCGAAGTTGAACAAGGCGACATCCTGGTCGGTAAAGTCACCCCCCGCGGCGAAACTGAGCTTACTCCTGAAGAGAGGTTGCTTCGAGCCATTTTTGGCGAAAAGGCAAGCGACGTGAAGGATAGTTCGCTGAAAGTGCCTCCCGGTATCAAGGGTATAGTTTTAGATACGAAGTCGTTCTCCCGTAAAGACCGGAGTAAAAACGCCCGCAAAAGGGATAAACAGGTCATCGAGAACATGCAGGAGGAAATCGGTCGCCAAATCGCGGTTGTCAAGAAATTGCGCGACAAAAAGCTGATAGAACTTCTGAAAGGCGCGGAACTTTGCGAATTCCGCAGTCCCGAGACCAACGAGGTTCTCATCAAGGAAGGAACAAAATTTTCCGCCGATTCCCTGAAAAAGGTCGATTTTACCCGGCTCATCTCCTCGCAGGATATTGTGGCCGATAAACGTCTGAATCGGAAGATTAAAGAATTGTTGCATATAGCCAATCGTCGCATCATCGAACTTGAAGATCGTCTTGAGAAGGAGATCGACAAGATAGTCCGTGGCGACGAACTCAAACCTGGCGTACTTCAGCTGGTCAAAGTTTTTATCGCAAAGAAGCGCAAGATATCAGTTGGGGACAAAATGGCCGGAAGGCACGGCAACAAAGGGGTCATTGCCAAGATCGTACCTGAAGAGGACATGCCTGTTCTCCCGAATGGTAATACTATCGACGTCATCCTGAATCCTCTGGGGGTTCCCTCGCGTATGAACGTGGGCCAGGTGCTCGAAACGCACGCAGGTTTTGCAGCCAAAAAACTTGGCGCTACGGTGGAAACCGCGGTTTTTGACGGGGCGAAGTACGGTGACATCACGGACCTCCTAAAAAGGGCGGATTTACCACTAAACGGAAAAATGCGTCTGCTTGACGGACGTACGGGCGAATATTTTGACGAGGAAATCACCATTGGCCAGATGTACCTCATGAAACTGGCTCATCTAGTCGATGATAAAATCCACGCCCGTTCCATCGGACCGTATTCGCTGGTCACGCAGCAGCCATTGGGTGGAAAGTCGCAGTTCGGCGGCCAGCGTTTCGGCGAAATGGAGGTATGGGCGCTCGAGGCATACGGGGCGGCCTATACCCTCCAGGAACTGCTTACGGTCAAGAGCGACGATGTTATCGGCCGTTCACGGATCTACGAATCCATCGTAAAGGGCGAGAATACGCCACGTCCCGGCGTTCCAGAGTCTTTCAATGTACTGGTGAAAGAAATCCAGGCGCTCTGCCTCGATATGAGGATCATTGAGGAAGAGAGCTAACCCGATATTCGCCAGATAGAAGTAAACCGGCGTATTGTGTACAATACGGGAGGAAAACCTTGAGCGAAAAAATCACGTCTTCCATCGAGAAATTAGCGGGCATCAGCATAAAGATAGCCTCTCCGGAGGTCATCCGGAGTTGGTCGTTTGGCGAAGTCACCAAGCCGGAAACTATTAACTACCGTTCATACAAACCCGAGAAAGATGGTCTTTTCTGCGAAAAGATATTTGGGCCTGTCAAAAATTGGGAATGCTCCTGCGGCAAATACAAACGTATCCGGTATCGCGGGGTCATCTGTGATCGATGCGGCGTTGAAGTAACCCATTCACGTGTACGTCGCGAACGTATGGGACACGTTGATCTTGCGGTCCCTGTGGCGCATATCTGGTTTTTCAAGTCAATGCCGTGCAAAATTGGATATCTCCTCGGCATGACCACTTCTGGTCTCGAAAAGGTCATTTATTACGAAAATTACATTGTTTTGGAACCTGGCGATTCAGGCAAGGCCAAGAAGGAACTTATTAACGAGGAAGAATACCTTGCCCTCGAGGAAGCGGGCAAGAATTTCAAGGCTGAAATGGGTTCGGGTGCGCTGAAAAAAATGCTGTCAGAACTCAATCTTGATACATTGGCGCAGCAGCTGCGCGAGGTCTACCGTAAGGATAAATCGGATCAGCGCCGCCTCGACGCCATGAAGCGTCTCAAAGTCGTCGAAGCTTTCCGGAAATCCGGCAACAGGCCAGAGTGGATGGTACTCGATGTATTACCAGTCATTCCGCCTGACCTTCGACCCCTGGTTCCTCTAGAAGGCGGCCGGTTCGCAACGTCCGACCTTAACGATCTTTATCGAAGGGTTATCAACAGGAACAACCGGCTGCGAAAACTCATCGAAGTTCAGGCTCCAGAAGTCATTCTCCGAAACGAGAAGCGTATGCTCCAAGAAGCCGTTGACGCTTTATTCGACAATGGCAGACGCACCTATACCCTCCGTGGCGAGGGCAAGGCGCCCCTCAAGTCCCTAAGCGAATTGCTCAAGGGAAAACAGGGACGGTTCCGCCAGAACCTTCTGGGAAAACGGGTCGATTATTCAGGCAGATCAGTCATTGTCGTTGGTCCCGAACTCAAGATTCATCAGTGCGGCCTCCCCAAAAGCATGGCTCTCGAATTGTACAAGCCGTTCATTATCCGGAAACTTGAGGAGAAAGGCTACGTTCAGACGATAAAAAACGCGAAAAAATTCGTTGAGAAAGAACGCCCCGAGGTTTGGGATATCCTTGAGGAGATCATCGAGGACCATCCTGTGCTGCTCAATCGAGCTCCAACGCTTCACCGTCTTGGGATACAGGCCTTCTACCCCGTTCTCATTGAAGGCAAAGCCATCCGTCTGCATCCTTTTGTTTGCGCAGCCTTCAATGCGGATTTCGATGGCGACCAGATGGCCGTCCATCTGCCTCTTTCATACGAGGCACAGCTTGAAGCGCGCGTTATCATGCTCTCTTCGCACAATATCCTCCATCCGGCAAACGGCCTGCCACTCGCGGTGCCCAGCCAGGATGTGGTCATTGGATGCTATTATCTTACCAAAGAAAAAGCGGGAAAAGCAAAGGCAAAGGGCCTGGAAAACATTTTTAACGGGGCCAATGACGTTCTACTAGCCCTAGACATGAAGGCGATCACACTTCACGAACCCATCAAGGTCAGTATCAGCGGCCAAGCCATCCGGACTACTCCCGGCCGCGTTGCTTTTAATCAGATTGTTCCCGAAGAGCTAGGTTTTGTCAACGATACGCTCGACAAAAAGAAGATCATCAAACTCATCGACCGTTATCACAAAATTGTGGGCAACAGCAAGGCCTGCGAATTTCTCGACAGGCTGAAGGCGACTGGTTTCGAATATGCCACTCGCGGCGGTCTTACCGTATCTATTGATGATATGCTTATTCCTGATGAAAAGGAACGGATGATCAAAGAAGCTCAGAAATCGGTCGATGAAGTGAACAGGCAATACCGCAAAGGCGTTATTACCGATGGTGAACGTTACAACAAGGTCATCGATGTCTGGACCCATACCACAAACGATGTCGCTGAAGTCATGTTCAACAAGCTTGCGGAAGACCGTGACGGTTTCAACCCAGTCTTCATGATGGCCGATTCGGGTGCACGCGGCAGCAAAGACCAGATCAAACAGCTTGCGGGCATGCGTGGTCTTATGGCCAAACCTCAGAAGAAAATCGCGGGTCAGATGGGCGAAATCATCGAGAATCCCATCACGTCGAACTTCAAGGAAGGTCTTACGGTCCTCGAATATTTCATTTCAACACACGGCGCGCGCAAGGGTCTTGCTGATACGGCGCTCAAGACGGCCGATGCGGGATATCTTACCCGCCGTCTTGTCGATGTTGCCCAGGATCTTATCATTTCCGAAGAGGATTGCGGCACGGTGCGCGGTCTCGAGATCGAGGCGCTTAAAGAGGGTGAGGAAGTCATTGAGAGTCTCGCCAATCGTATTAGAGGACGGTTTCTCCAGCAGGACATCTATCATCCGGTTTCTGACAAACTCATCGGTGGTCAGGGTGAATATATCACAAACGATATCGCGGAGGCCATCGAGGATGCGGGAATAGAGCAGGTCATGATCCGGTCGGTTCTCACGTGCGAATCGGACCGGGGGGTATGCATCAAATGTTACGGACGCAACCTTGCAGACGGTAAAATTGTCAAGATAGGAGAGGCTATCGGCGTCATGGCGGCCCAGTCGATCGGGGAACCCGGTACACAGCTTACCCTTCGTACTTTCCATATCGGCGGGACATCGGGCCGTATCGCCGCCCAAACCCGCATGGAAATGAAGAAAAGCGGTATTATTCGTTACAAAAATGTCAATATTGTCCAGAACGATCTCGGTGTCATCGTCATTTCGCGTAACGGTGAACTTTTCGCTGAAGACGAGAACGGCCGCCGTCTCAATCATTATATAGTTCCTTATGGCGCGCAATTACGTGTCAAGGATGGTGACGTGGTTGCCAAGGGCGCTATTTTGTTTGAATGGGACCCGTACAACATGCTCATTTTGGCCGATAAAAATGGCACAGTCAAGTTCGAAGGCATCATTGAACGTGAGACCGTACGCGAGGAATATGACGAAACCACGGGCCTTAAAAACCTGGTGATCATCGAACACCGCGCTAAAAAAATCCATCCGCAGATTCAATTGCTTGATGAGAAAAGTGAGAAACAGAGCAGCATCTCTTTGCCGACGGGCGCCTATCTGGTGGTCGAGCAGGGCGCAACGGTTAAAGCAGGCGATACTCTTGTCAAAATCCCGCGCGAAAGTTCAAAGACGCGTGATATCACGGGAGGCTTGCCGCGCGTGTCGGAGCTTTTCGAGGCGCGCAAGCCTAAGAATCCCGCCGTTGTCTCCGATGTCGATGGTATCGTCGCTTTCGACGACGATGAACGCGGCCAGCGGAAAATAGTGGTTGTTGACGAAAACAATGAAAAACATCCCTACCTCATTCCGCACGGAAAACATCTCCGTGTGCATGCCGGCGATCGCGTCTTAGCGGGCGAACGGCTGTGCGAGGGTCCGGTCGATCCGCACGATATTCTCAGGATCAATGGCGAAAGCGCGGTACAGAAGTATCTTGTCAATGAAATTCAGGAGGTATACCGTCTCCAGGGCGTAAGTATTAACGACAAACACATAGAATCCATTGTTCGCCAGATGATGCGGCGCGTCCGCGTCACGAGCGAGGGAGATTCTGATTTTATCGTAGGTGAGAGTACTAGCAAGGCGGAAGTCCAGAAAATCAACCGTATTCTTCAGGAGAGTGGTAAAACCCCTTCCGGATACAAACCACAACTGCTCGGTATCACCAAGTCGTCCTTGGCGACTGATAGTTTTATTTCAGCGGCATCGTTCCAGGAGACCACCCGTGTGCTTTCTGATGCGGCAGTCGCGGGCAGGGTCGACCGTCTCCACGGACTCAAGGAAAACGTTATTATGGGCAACCTCATTCCGTGCGGCACGGGAGCTCCTGCTTATCGCTACCTGAAGATCAAGGACCTTGATTCTGAAATGAAGCTTGAGATGGAACACGATAGTGAGGATGTCCTTGATATGATGAAGAAAGGGGAGGAGTCTGAAGAGGTGCTTTATTAACCCCGTGAATGAGCCACGGTCTCCTGTAATAAAAGGTATTGACATAAACATATGTAATGGGTTATCTTTTAAGACTTTACAAAAAAGAGGATTTTGACACAAAATGCCGACGATCAACCAGTTAATCAGAAAAGGGCGGTCAAAGGTTTTTTCCAAGACCTCTGCGCCAGCCCTCCGAGGAAGTCCGCAGAAACGGGGCATCTGTACCCGTGTGTACACCACAACGCCCAAGAAGCCGAATTCGGCGCTCCGGAAAGTGGCGCGCGTCCGTCTGACAAACAAGATGGAGGTCATTTGCTATATTCCCGGTGAAGGCCACAATCTGCAGGAGCATTCCATTGTTCTCATCCGCGGCGGCCGTGTCAAAGACGTTCCCGGCGTGCGCTATCATATTGTGCGCGGTTCTCTCGACGCAAGCGGCGTCGAGGGTCGCAAACGGAGCCGTTCGAAGTATGGTGTCAAACGTCCGAAAAAGGCCTAACCCCACTAGGGAGAAATCATGTCACGTAGAAGAAGAGCTGAAAAACGCCCAGTAATACCGGATCCAAAGTTTAATAATGTTCTTGTCGCTCTTTTTATTAACGGGATTATGCGTCGCGGCAAGAAGGGTACTGCCGAGCGTATTCTTTACCGTGCCATAGATATTGCTGGCGATAAGCTCAAGACCGATGGAATCAGTGTGTTAAAAAAGGCCATAAACAATGTCAAACCCACTGTCGAAGTAAAGTCTCGCCGTATTGGAGGCGCAAACTATCAGATCCCCATCGAAGTACCCCCGGATCGACGGATGGCGCTTTGTATCCGCTGGCTCTCCGAAGCGGCCTGGGAACGCAAGGAAAAATCTATGGCGGAAAAACTGGGTTTGGAAATAGCAGCGGCTTCGAACAATGAAGGAATAGCAATCAAGAAAAAGGAAGATACGCACCGCATGGCCGAGGCAAACAAGGCCTTTGCGCATTTCCGCTGGAGATAATCAATGGCTTCCGGCGATGATGGCATGCCGCAACGCATACGCAACATCGGAATCATTGCCCATATTGATGCGGGAAAAACGACAACGACTGAGAGGATTTTACTTTATACAGGAAAAATACATAGGCCCGGCGAAGTCCACGATGGAAATACTATCATGGATTGGATGGACCAAGAGAGGGAACGAGGCATAACAATCACCGCGGCAGCAACGACCTGCAGGTGGAAAGAGCATACGATCAACATCATCGATACGCCGGGGCATGTTGATTTTACTGTTGAAGTTGAACGTTCTTTGAGAGTTCTGGATGGCGCTGTAGTAGTGTTTTGCGCTGTCGGGGGCGTGCAGCCCCAGTCCGAGACCGTCTGGCACCAGGCGGACAAATACCGGATACCACGTCTTACGTTTATCAATAAAATGGATCGCGTGGGAGCTGATTTTCTTGGAACGGTCGAGGCAATGAGAAAAAAGCTCAATGCCCGGCCGCTCATCCTTCAGATGCCTATCGGTTCTGAAGAGGCGTTTATCGGTATTGTTGACCTGGTCGAATTCAAGGCGGCCTATTTTTCAGAGGACGATTATGGTTCTCATGTTCGGTACGAAGAAATACCGGAAGGATTGGTTGCAGAGGCACGTACGCGACGAATGGAAATGCTTGAAGAGCTGTCGCACGACAGTGATGTCATTCTGGAAAAGCTTCTTGAGGATAAGGAGATCGAGGCGGTCGAAATCCAGCAGGCCCTGCGAACGGCAATAGTTCAATCGCGTATGTTTCCCGTATTGTGCGGAAGCGCGTTCAAGAACAAAGGCGTTCAGCAGCTGCTCGATGCGGTCGTTGCATATCTTCCATCGCCCCTAGATCGGGGAACTGTTTCAGGACATTCGCTGAGAACGCCCGAGGATATAGAGACCCGTTTCCCATCGGAAAAGGAGCCTTTATCGGCACTGGCATTCAAAATTCAGAGTGATCAGTTTGTCGGAAGGCTCGTGTTTACGCGGGTATATTCAGGAATTCTTCGGGTTGGTGATGCTGTGTTTAACGCCAATACAGGGAAACGAGAAAGGGTCCAACGAATTTTCCAGATGCATGCCGACAAACGAATCGAAATAGACCGGGCTAGATGCGGCGACATCGTCGCGCTCACCGGATTGCGGCAGACAGTTACCGGCAATACGCTTTGCGATGACAAACGCCCCCTTCTTTTTGAAGCCATCTCGTTTCCGACACCGGTCATTGAGATTGCAATCGAACCCAAGTCAAAGGCTGATCAGGAAAAGTTAGGAATGTCTCTGGCAAAATTGAGCGAAGACGATCCAACCTTCAAGGTCAGAAGTGATGAAAACACGGGCCAGACACTTATTTCGGGAATGGGCGAGCTTCATCTTGAGGTTATTACAACCCGGCTGATGCGGGAGTTTCATGTCGAGGCAAATGTCGGTAAGCCATATGTCTCGTACAGTGAAACGATCACCCGGAGCATTGATCGCGATTTCCGGTATCAGAAGCAGACCGGTGGCAAAGGACACTATGCGCATATCATCTTTTCGGTTGGTCCGGGAAAGCCCAATAGCGGCTTTATCTTCAGGAACGATATTGTCGGCGGTCAGGTTCCCCGCGAATTTATTCCTGCTATTGAGCATGGCATGAAAGATGCGCTCAATTTCGGGCCGCGAGCTGGATATCCGGTCACCGATGTTCAGGTGGTGCTTACAGGAGGCAGCAGTCATTCGGTTGATTCGTCAGATCTTGCCTTCAGGATTGCTGGTTCATTGGGAATCAAGGAAGCGCTGGCTCAGGCCGCACCGATTATCCTTGAACCAATTATGAAGGTAAACGTGTTTGTTCCGGAAGAATATACCGGACAAGTGACTGGCGACATTAATAAAAGGAACGCGCAGATTCTCGGGATTGAGAACAAGGGCAATTTTCAAATCATCACAGCCGAGGTGCCGCTTGCCGAAATGTTCGGTTATGCGACAACGGCGAGATCACTCAGTCAGGGAAGGGCGTCGTTCGCAATGGAGTTCTCACACATAAAAGAGGTTTCGAAGGAAACATATAAACGTCTGACCGGAGATATGACGGTCTGACGACCAAACATAAAAGAAAGTATTTAAAAGAGAATATTGGAAACAGGGGAAGACCGTGGCAGGAGAAACAATTCGCATTAAGTTGAAGTCGTTCGACCATAATATGCTTGATAAGTCGGCGGCGGATATTGTCCGTACGGCAAAGACGTCGGGTGCACGTATCTATGGGCCTATTCCGTTACCGACCAAGAAAAAAGTGTATACTGTGCTGAGGTCACCATTCGTAAATAAAAAGTCCCGCGAACAATTCGAGGTGCGTGTACACAAGCGTCTCATTGACATCATTGATTCAACGCCTCAAACCATAGATTCGCTTATGAAACTCGATCTGCCCGCTGGCGTCGATGTTGAAATCAAAGTATAGGACATAGATATGCTGAACAAAGTATTTGCAAAGAAAATAGGAATGACCTCCGTGTTCAATAGTGAAGGACAGCGGCTCGGCGTCACGGTGCTTCAGGCCTTTCCATTGAAAATTCTTCAGATCAAGACAAAAGAACATGATGGGTACAACGCTTTGGTCGTCGGATTTAACCGGTGCAGGGAGAAATCAATCCGCGCTCCGCAGCGAGGCCTGTTAAAAAAGGCCGGTTCTGATCCGGTTCGCTGTATTGCCGAGACGACAGCTGACGATTTTTCGAAATATTCCGTTGGTCAGGAAGTCGGACTCGACGCTTTTACAGGGGTCTCCAAGGTTGATATTTCAGGGACCTCAAAAGGGCGAGGATTTGCGGGCGGTATAAAACGCCATCATTTCCATCGTGGACGAGAAACCCACGGAAACAAGATGCATCGTGAAGGCGGTTCTATTGGTCAGCATACTGATCCATCGAACGTCTGGAAAGGGAAGCGCATGGCCGGACGCATGGGCGGGAAACCGGCCACGGTCCGAAATGTTGAGATTTTCAGCATTGATACTGAAAAAAACATCATCATCATAGAAGGCGCTGTTCCGGGCGCTAACAGCGGTGTTATCAATATTACCCGCGCATACGGAAGAAAGTAGGCTATCTCTATGACAGAAGCAGTAGTGTATACAAAAGAAGGCGTGCAAAAAGGAACAGTAATGCTTGATGCCGCCCTGTTTGAAAAAAAAGTGAACGATAATCTCATATGGGAATATGTAAAGCATTTTCAGACCAACCAGCGTCAGGGAACCGCCAAGGCAAAAGGACGCGGTGAAGTGTCGGGTGGCGGAATTAAACCTTGGCGGCAGAAAGGAACGGGACGGGCTCGTTCAGGATCAAACACATCACCCATCTGGGTACGCGGCGGCAAGGCCTTTCATCCGGTTCCCCGCGATTATTACGATGCGCTTCCGCGGCGTAAACGCCGTGCTGCTATGCTTGCGGCTCTTTCACTCAGGGCCCAGGAGAACAATGTCCGGGTCATCGAAGACTTATCGGTGCAAAGCGGCAAAACCCGTGACTTTGTTTCTGTGTTGGATGCTTTGAATCTGGGCGATGGACGTGTTTTGTTTATCACCGAAAATAATAATAAGAGTCTCTATCTGGCCGCTCGTAATGTTCCGAATGCGGATGTCCAGAGCGTCGCTACGGTCAATGCCTACGATGTTATCAAGTGCGCAAATGTCGTTCTTTCGGCAAAGGCGATTGAGGGGCTCAAGAAGAAATTGTCAGAAGAAAAGGACGGCTAATGTTGTACCGTGACCTCATCCGTGTACCATCGGTAACGGAAAAGAACAATATCATGCGGATGGAACAGAATAAATATGTTTTTGAAGTGGATCCATCGGCGAATAAAATAGAGATCAAGAAGGCCGTTGAAACCATATTCAACGTGAAAGTGATCTCGGTCAATACGCAGAACATCATGGGTAAAATGAAACGCATGGGCCGGTACGCGGGCCAACGGCCATCATGGAAAAAAGCGGTGGTTAAGTTGCAGAAGGGCGCTTCCATCCCGATTTTTGAGGGAGCATAAGCATGGGCATCAAACGCTTTAAACCAGTAACCAAGACACTTCGGTTCAAAACAATGCTCGATTTTTCCGAGCTGTTGAAAAAAGAACCTGAGAAATCCCTTTTAGCGCCTCTGCATAAAACAGGCGGCAGAAACGCACGTGGCCGTATTACTTCCCGCAGGCGCGGCGGCGGACATAAGCAGAAATACCGCATTGTCGATTTTACACGCAACAAAGTCGGTATCTCGTCAGTTGTCGTGGGAATTGAATACGATCCCAATCGAAGTGCTCGTATCGCGCTTCTTAAATATGCTGATGGCGAGCGCGCCTACATTTTGTCCCCAGCCGGGTTGAAAACTGGTGATGTGGTAATTTCAGGTTCTCAGGTGCCAATCAAGACAGGCAATGCTATGCCTCTTGGCGAGATACCGGCTGGTACCGATGTCCACAATATCGAACTAGTACGCGGTAAGGGCGCGCAAATAGCACGGTCGGCAGGATCGTACTGCACTGTCATGGCAAAAGAAGGTGATATGGTTCAGTTGCGCCTTCCATCAGGTGAAATCCGTATTGTCCACAATAATTGCTTTGCGACCATTGGACAAGTGGGGAACGCCGACCATGAGAATGTTTCGTTGGGCAAGGCAGGCCGAACCAGATGGCTTGGCCGGCGACCCAAGGTTCGTGGTATGGTGATGAATCCTGTTGACCATCCTATGGGGGGCGGCGAAGGCCGTTCAAAGAGCGGTGGCGGCAGGCAGCACCCGGAATCACCGTGGGGTCTTAACGCCAAAGGTAAAAAAACCAGGCGAAGGAAGAAGGCCAGTTCTCGTTTTATCATTAGTCGGCGCACCAAGAAATAGCCGGGAGGAAAAGTAATGGGCCGTTCAATCAAAAAGGGACCGTTCATCGATCTGCATCTGTTAAAAAAGATCCTTGAGCAGAACGAAAAGAGTGAGAAGAAGATAATCAAAACGTGGTCACGGCGTTCCACTATAACACCCGATTTTATCGGGCACACCTTTTCTGTATACAACGGCAAGAAGTTCATTCCGGTGTATGTCACTGAAAACATGGTCGGGCACAAGTTGGGTGAGTTCGCTCCTACCCGTACCTTTAAAGGTCATAGTGGAAAACTTTCTGAGCGCACACCGGCAACAACCACAGTCAAGTAACGCGGAGCACAAACGTCATGGAAAAGAAAGCATTGCTGAAATATACCAAGATCGGACCTCGTAAAGCCCGACGCATCGCTGACCAGATACGAAAGAAAACGGTCGACCAAGCGCTTTTTTTTCTTGGCGCCATGAAAAATCGGCAGAAGGCGATTGAACCCATTGAAAAAACGCTCAAGTCGGCGGTGGCAAATCTAGCGGTTGAGCAACCGAATATCGACACGGAAAAACTTTTTGTGAAGGAAGTCCTGGTCGATGGAGGTCCCATGCAGAAACGCATACGGCCCCGCGCACAGGGCCGTGCGTATAGCAGGCTCAAAAGAACAAGCCATATCACCATCATTATTTCAGATTAACGAGGAGTGGAGGAACAAGTTGGGACAGAAAGTAAATCCGATCGGCCTGCGGCTGGGAATTAATAAGACCTGGAGTTCCCGATGGTTTGCAAAAAGCAATAAGTTTGCCGACCTGCTCAAAGAAGACATGCTTATTAGACGATATATCGGTATTCGTCTGCAGAAAGCAAGCATCTCCAGTGTGGGTATCGACCGTACCGCGAAGAAGATTATCGTAAATATTTTCACCGCTCGACCTGGTATTGTCATTGGAAAAAAAGGTGAGGAAGTAGAACGTCTCAAGGAAGAGTTGCAGCAGATTACGCAGAAAGAAGTGTATATAAACATCCGTGAAATAAAACGGCCCGAGATTGACGCACAACTGGTGGCCGAAAATATTGCCCACCAGATCGAACGGCGCATTTCCTTTAAAAGGGCCATGAAGAAATCAATATCCTCTGCTGTCAAGATGGGGATACAAGGGATTAAAATAAAATGCGGGGGCAGACTCGGCGGTTCTGAAATAGCCCGAACGGCAGAAATGAAGGAGGGACGTATTCCGCTGCATACGCTCCGGGCCGATATCGATTACGCCACTTCACTTGCAAAGACTACGTATGGCATTATCGGTATTAAGGTCTGGATTTTCAAGGGAATGATCATTAAAGTAGAAAAACAACAAGAAAATTAATACTGGCGTGGAGCATACATGTTAAGTCCGAAAAAAGTAAAATGGCGCAAGGTTATGAAGGGCCGGATCCGGGGGCATGCGACTCGCGGGCAGCATCTCAGCTTCGGTGATTACGGTCTCCAGGCAGTGGAGGCCGGGTGGATAACTAACCGGCAAATTGAAGCGGCCCGCGTGGCTATCTCCCGGTTCGTGAAAAAGGGTGCCAAATTGTGGATCCGTATTTTTCCGGACAAACCAATAACCAAGAAGCCCGCTGAAACCCGTATGGGTGGCGGTAAAGGCAACCCTGAATACTGGGTGGCAGTCATCAAACCGGGACGGATACTGTTCGAACTAGCGGGTTGCGATTCTGCGCATGCGCAGGAGGCGTTGCGGCGGGGCGGGAACAAGCTGCCTCTGAACACCGGTTTTGTCACAGAAGAGGGATAATTACACTATGGCAAAGGCAAAAGACCTCCGCGTACTCGCGGATACTGAGTTGCAACAAAAAGAACTCGACCTCCGTGAAGAGTTGTTTAACGTCAGATTTCAGCAGACCGTTGGACAATTGGAAAACCCGGTCAGAAAACGCCTGCTGCGAAAGGATATCGCACGGGTCAAGACACTTAAGCGCGAACGGGCCTTATCGGCGAACATAGCGCAAGCCAAGACGGGAGCATAAATGGACCGCAACAAGAGAAGGGTACGGACAGGTATCGTCATAAAAAATGCGATGGATAAAAGCATTGTGGTGAAGGTCGAACGAGCGCAGGCGCATTTGTTGTACGATAAAGTTGTTAAGAAAAAAAGCACATTCATGGCGCACGACGATAAAAATGAGTGTAACATCGGCGATTTAGTTGAGATTGCGGAAACGCGGCCCTTGAGCAAAATGAAGCGGTGGCGCCTTACGCGAATTATACAGAAAGTGCAGTGATTGAACGTTTTGACGGTGGAGTGACACCATGATTCTTGCAGAAACAAGACTGTTGGTTGCGGATAACTCGGGTGCTAAAAAGGTCGCTTGCATCAAGGTATTGGGTGGTAGCAAGCGGCGGTATGCATCCGTGGGAGACATTATTGTCGCGTCTGTAAAAGATGCGTTACCAACGAGCAATGTGAAAAAAGGCGATGTTGTGAGAGCCGTAGTCGTCAGGACTCTTAAGGAAATGTCCCGTAAGGACGGTACATATGTGCGATTCAGCGACAATGCGGTGGTTCTGATCAATCCTCAGAACGAGCCGATTGGCACCCGTATTTTCGGGCCTATAGCCCGTGAATTACGCGATAGAAACTTCATGAAAATCGTGTCGTTGGCGCCAGAAGTTCTCTAGTGAGTAAGGAGTAGATACAGTGAAACTGAAAAAAGGTGATCAGGTTCAAATTATCGCGGGCAAAGGCGCCGCCGGCAACAAGGTTGTCACCGGCAAGGTACTCAAAGTGTTCCTGAAAAAGGACCGGGTGCTGGTCGAAGGTTACAATATGATCAAGCGCCATCGGAAGCCAACGTCCAAAAGTCCGCAAGGCGGTATCATCGAGAAAGAAGCGCCCATCCACGTTTCAAATGTCATGCTCGTGTCTCCAAAATCGGGAAAGATAACGCGTGTTGGGGCGAAATTTCTTGAGAATAACAAGAAGGTACGCTATTCACGCACACTACAGGAAGAGATTGACTGATTATGACACGTCTAAAACAGTATTATCACGAACAAGTTGTTCCTACCCTGATGCAGAAAATACAGTATAAAAATGTGCACCAGGTGCCCACAATCAAGCGGATTATTCTCAATGTCGGTACAGGCGAACCGTCAGCCAATCCTGGTCTGCATGAGGATGCCCTGAAGACGCTTTCTCTCATTACCGGCCAGAAAGCGGTGCCTACCAAGGCAAAAAAGGCGATTTCGAATTTCAAGATCAGACTCGGACAGCCCATCGGCTGCAGAGTTTCACTCACGGGCGACCGCATGTGGGAATTTCTCGACCGTTTCATCAATCTTGCGGTACCCCGTATACGCGATTTCAGAGGGCTTTCGCGCCGCGGCATGGACGGCAGGGGCAATTTTACACTCGGCCTCAAGGAACAGATTATCTTTCACGAGGTCGATCCTGACAAGATCAAGAAGCTCCACGGTATGAATATCACGGTCTGCACATCGGCCCCCACTGACAACGAGGGTATAGAACTGCTTGGGGCCCTCGGCATGCCCTTTAGAAAAGAAAAGGAAAATCTTGATAAAAAGAAGAAGAGGAAAAAGGTTCAGTCGTCTAACCAAGAAATTCCGCAAGAGAAAGAATAAGGAGGTATGTGAGTGGCCACCAAGTGCTGGGTTGAAAAATCGAAACGAAAGCCGAAATTTAAAACGCGTAAGGTAAACAGGTGCCAGCGGTGCGGAAGACGCCGCGGCTATATGGGTGATTTCGGCCTGTGCAGAATATGTTTCCGGGACATGGCCCTCAATGGGCTCATACCCGGGGTAACCAAAGCCAGCTGGTAAAGCGGGCCACTAAAACAAAGGAGAAGGCTAATCTCATGGCAGTCACCGATCCAATTGCAGATATGCTCACGCGGATCAGAAATGCGATCCAGGCCCGGCAGAAGACGGTCTCTTTTCCAGCATCGTACGTAAAGCGGGAAATCTGCCGCATCCTTGTGGAGCGTAAATTTTTGCGCAAATTCGTTGTCGTCAGCGAAGGCAACCGGAATGTTATAAAAGCCCTGCTGAAATTCAAAAATGGCGAGAGCGTGATACAGGGTTTGCAACGCATCTCTACTCCCGGACGGCGCGTTTATCGAAGTGCCGATACTCTGCCCAAGGTTCTGAATGGTCTGGGCATCGCCATCATCTCAACCTCGCGCGGCATGATGACCGATTACGACGCCAAACAGAACAAGGTGGGCGGCGAAGTCATGTGCAAGGTGTGGTAATATGAAGAAGGGGAACCCATGTCACGGATAGGAAAATTACCGATTTCAATTCCCGATAAAGTCAAAGTCAATCTTACTGGGTGTACGCTTAGCGTGCAGGGGCCAAAAGGAGCACTTTCCCAGGAAATTAATCCTCTGGTTAGTGTTGAGATTTCCGGGAATACAGTCGTTATCAAACGCAGCTCTGATGAGAAAACGGTGCGTGCACTTCACGGATTGTACCGAGCGCTTGTTCAGAATATGGTCGTGGGAGTAACTCAAGGATATGAAAAGGCGCTTGAGGTTATCGGCGTGGGTTACAAGGCGATTATGAAGGGCAGGGACGTGGAAGTATCAGTGGGTTTCAGTAGCCCGCGTCTTTTCAAATGTCCGGAAAATGTGAAGGTCGCTTGCGAGGGAACGAATAAAATCCGTATTTCAGGGTGTGATAAAAAATTGGTCGGCCAAGTTGCCGCGAATATTCGTAAGATCCGTCCACCAGAACCGTACAAAGGTAAAGGCATCAAATACGCTGACGAATACATTAAGCGCAAGGTTGGTAAGGCAACCGCATAACCAGCACCGAGGACACTATGAGCACATACAAATCACGGCATGAGCGGCGCGAAGCCAAAAAAAAGGCGATCCGGGAAAAGCTTATGCTCTCTCCCGGCAGGCCCCGTCTTTGCATACGCAGGACCCTTCAGCATATGATTGCGCAGGTCGTCGATGACTCCAAAGGAGTCTCGCTTGTCCAGATCAATTCAAAGGCACTCAATATTAAAGGTAAAAAGACGGCAGTGGCAAAGGAACTGGGAAAGGCCATGGCCGAAAAACTCATTGCCATGGGTATTTCAAAGGTCGTTTTTGACCGGAGCGGATACCTGTATCACGGCCGTGTCAAGGCACTGGCCGATGGCGCGCGTGAAAAGGGCCTTGTATTTTAGGCGTAGAGGAGGGTTCGTTTGATAGCACAACATGTCATGGACGGCAGCGACCGGAGAGCTGAAGGCAGCGAATTCGAGGAACGTGTCGTATCCATCAAGCGGGTCGCCAAAGTCGTAAAGGGCGGTCGGCGGTTCGGATTCAGCGCTTTCGTGGTTGTTGGCAACAAAAGCGGCAAGGTGGGCATTGGTCTTGGAAAAGCAAATGAAGTGTCCGCAGCGATCCACAAGGGAACCGATGTTGCCAAACGGCATCTGGTAGACATTGTATTACGCGGTAATACTATTCCCCACGAAATGCTGGGAGAGTTTAATGCGGCAAAGGTGGTATTGCGTCCTGCTGCACCGGGAACGGGTGTTATTGCTGGCGGCGCTGCGCGTGCGGTACTTGAACTCGTGGGAGTTTCCGATGTACTCACTAAGTCCCTGGGATCAAACAATGCCCAGAATATTGCGAAAGCCACTCTCGAAGGTCTCAAGGCCCTCAGAGACAAATCACAGTTTACCGAGTTACGCAACTAACTTTTTTTGAACGGACGAGGTATGGCAGGAAAAATTAGAATTATTCAGAAGCGGGGCCTTTCAGGCTGCACACAGCGTCAGATCGATACGGTCAGGGGGTTGGGTCTCCGGAAAATCCGGCATGCTGTTGAACAGAACAAGACTCCGGCGGTCTTGGGTATGGTTAAAACTGTTTCACACTTAGTAACCATAGAGGAAATCTAAATCCTATGTATCTTTCAAATCTTACACGAAACAAAGGCGCCGCCCGGAAATCCAAGAAAATTGGACGGGGTAGCGGTAGCGGGCATGGTTGTACCGCTTGCAAGGGAAACAATGGGGCAAACGCGCGATCAGGTGCTCGTCACAAGCCTGGTTTTGAAGGCGGTCAGATGCCGCTCCAGCGTCGGCTCCCCAAGCGCGGATTCTATAACCATTTCAGCGAAGAACTGGTCGCGGTCAATTTGAGCGACATTGTGCGTCATTTGGGCGACGCTTCCTTAGTGGATACGGAATTTCTGTTTAAAAAGGGCATCGTGAAGTCACCAACAGTCCCGGTCAAGGTTTTAGGGGATGGTAACCTCGATAAGGCAGTCACTATACGTGCAGCCAGTTTCAGCGCCTCTGCCAAAGAAAAAATCGAAAAAAATGGCGGTAAGGCCGAAATTGTTTAAGCAGAGAGTTCTGGGTGTTTTAGATAAACTATAATAGGGAAAAGGATACTGACTTTTGACAGACCTACTCGAAACCTTTAAAAATATTTTAAAGATTCCCGATCTCCGGCGGAAAATCGGGTATACCTTATTTATTCTCGCCATCTATCGACTCGGTGGCCATGTCCCAACGCCAGGCATTGATCCCATTGCTCTGGGAGAATTCTTTAAAGAATCTCAGAATACGCTTTTTGGCCTATACGATATGTTTGCCGGAGGTGCTTTCAAGCGGGTAACCGTCTTTGCCCTTGGGATCATGCCGTATATCAGCGCTTCAATTATTCTGCAGCTTCTTGGCACTGTTTTTCCTGTTCTTCAGAAATTGCAGCGTGAAGGCCAGGAAGGGCGCCAGAAAATTACCCAATATACGCGGTATGGAACCGTTCTGCTTTCGATGGTTCAGGCTTTTGGTATCGCAATATTCCTTGAAAACATTCAGACTAGGTCGGGCCAGGGAGTGGTTCTTTTTCCCGGCCTTGGCTTCAAATTCCTGACAATGCTTATTCTGACAACTGGTACCATGTTTATTATGTGGCTTGGTGAGCAGATCAATTCCAAGGGAATCGGAAATGGCATTTCCCTGATTATTTTCATTGGGATTGTAGCCCAGCTTCCTAACGCTATTTTTTCTGAAGCCCAGGCTTTTTTAACGGGCACCCGGTCTTTAGTTCAGGAAATTGTCCTTCTTGCAATCGTATTTGCCACAGTGGGATTTATTGTCCTTGTTTCCCAAGGTATTCGAAAGATCCCGATACAGACACCGAAACGGGTTATTGGCAGAAAAGTATATGGCGGCCAGACTTCGCACTTGCCGTTGCGGGTGAATACCGCGGGAGTCATTCCAGTTATCTTCGCTTCTTCAATCATGTTTGCGCCCAATACTCTCGCCCAGTTTTTGCCCAATGTTGAATTCGCCCAGAACATTAGTCTCTGGTTTTCTCCTGGCGCAGCAATGTACAATATTTTCTACGGACTATTAATAATCTTTTTTACCTATTTTTACACGGCTATCATTTTTAATCCCGTGGATATTGCAGACAACTTAAAGAAAAATGGGGGCTTTATTCCCGGCATCCGCCCCGGCAAGCATACAGCTGAATTTCTTGATAAAATCCTTACCCGCATAACCCTGCCGGGAGCTATTTTCCTGGCATTTATTTCGATCGCCCCCTTTGCTCTTATCAGCGTCATGAATGTATCATTTTTTCTTGGTGGTACCAGCGTGCTTATTGTCGTCGGTGTTGCGCTCGACTTCATCCAGCAGCTTGAGTCGCATCTATTGATGAGGCATTACGATGGGTTTACTAAAAAGGGACGGATAATAGGACGACGCGGGTATTAATGCTCTTTGACAGCGCAGGTAATATACGGTGATATGATCAATATCTACTCACGGGAAGAGATTGATAAGATCCGTAAAGCCTGTAGTCTGATCCCAGCAATATTCCGGAATATCCGGGATATGATACAGCCGGGAATCCAGACCAAAGAACTTAATGACATCATCGAAAGCCTGATTCGTGAAGGAAATGCGGAACCGGCTTTTCTCGGATATCGTGGGTTTCCTGCGGCATCGTGTATTTCGGTGAACGAAACGGTGGTGCATGGTATACCCGGCGACCGGCGGATTAGGGAAGGTGATATAGTTTCAATAGATATCGGAATATATCGTGATGGATTTTATGGGGACGCAGCCTTTACCTATCCGGTCGGGCGCATTGGCCGGGAGAAGGAGCGGCTCATCGCTATCACACGCAAAGCACTCGATGAAGGTATCAAGAAAGCGGTTGCGGGAAACCGGATTTCGGACATTTCAGCGGTTATCGAAGATGTGGTAACCGCCGAAAAGTGCAGTCCGGTACGCGAACTTGTTGGGCACGGAGTGGGGCGGATGCTCCACGAGGAGCCCCAGATCCCCAACTATCGTTCGCAGGGGACAGAGTATCGCATTAAGGAAGGCATGGTCATGGCAATTGAACCCATGATCAATTTGGGAACGTATGAAGTTGAAACACTTGATGATCAATGGACCGTGGTCACCAAAGACCGGAAATCGTCGGCCCATTTTGAGCATACAGTTGCCATTGTAAATGGACGGGCTGAAATTTTGACAAACGAGTAGTATTTATGGCAAAGGTCGAAGCAATAAAAATCGAAGGTACCGTGCTGGAAGCACTGCCAAACGCGATGTTTAACGTCGAGCTCGAGAGCGGCCACAAGGTACTTGCTCACATTTCCGGTAAAATGCGTATGCATTATATCCGCATTTTACCTGGGGACAAGGTCATGCTGGAATTGTCCCCCTATGACCTGACCAGGGGACGCATAACGTACCGGCAAAAATAAAGGAGCACGCATGAAAGTGCAGGCCTCAGTAAAAAAAATATGTGAAGACTGTAAAGTTGTTAAAAGAAAAAGACGGGTATATATAATCTGTAAGAACCCGAAGCATAAACAGAGACAAGGTTAAAGGAGGTGCAGATTGGCTCGTATTGCTGGCGTTGATATTCCAAATAACAAGCAGGCGGAAATAGGTCTTACATACATTTTTGGATTGGGTCGCACCAGTGCTCGCAAAGTGCTGGTAGAAGTCAATATAAGTCCCGATAAAAAAATTGGGGACCTCACTGAAGAAGAGATTGGCGCCATTAGGCGCGTTCTTGAATCGAAGTATCAGGTCGAGGGCGCTCTTCGCACTGAACGCATGATGAACATCAGACGTCTTATAGATATTGGTTCGTACCGTGGACTGCGTCATCGTCGTGGTTTACCGGTACGGGGACAGCGTACGCGGACAAATGCGCGTACAAGGAAAGGGCCTCGTAAAACAATCGCGAACAAGAAAAAAGCAGTTGTAGGATAAGGAGTACCGCGCATGACGACTACTGTCACACAGAAAAAAGAAGTAAAAAAAACAAAAAAACGGGTTGAGGTTGCCGGTGTTGCCCATATCAGGGCGACCTTCAACAACACGATTATTTCCATTGCGAATCCCAATGGTGAAGTTGTGGCGTGGGCCTCATCGGGGCGCGCTGGTTTTAAGGGATCACGCAAGAGCATGCCCTATGCGGCAACCGTGGCAGCCGAAGGTGTTGCCAAGGCAGCGCTCGATGCAGGCATGAAAAAAGTAGATGTTCATATCAGAGGGGGCGGCGCTGGACGCGAATCAGCCGTCCGCGCCCTGAAGGCCGCGGGTCTAGAAATTCTCTCGTTGAAGGACTTCACGGCGATACCCCACAACGGATGCAGACGGCCGAAGCGAAGGAGAATATAATCATGATTGTTTCAAACGGTCCCCAATGCAAACTCTGCCGCAGGGAAGGCGCCAAGCTCATGTTGAAGGGCAACCGGTGCTATCTCGATAAATGCGCCATGGAACGTCGCGACTACGCACCTGGACAGCATGGGGCGGTACAGCGCCGTAAAAAATCATCAAGTGGTTTTGCCGAACAGCTTCGTGAAAAACAGAAGATCAAACGCATGTACGGTCTGCGCGAACAGCAATTCAGAAACACTTTCAAGAAAGCGGTCCGTATGCCTGGTGTCACCGGCGAGAATTTTTTGCGGATACTCGAGTTGCGGCTTGATAATATTGTTTTCCGCATGGGATTCGCTCCTTCGCGAAATGCCGCGCGTCAGCTGGTAAAGCACGGTCATTTTCTTGTCAATGGAAAGAAGGTTGACATACCATCGTTTCAACTGAGAGCCGGTGACGTCGTCTCTATCAAAGAGCGGAGCAGAAAGGTTGAAGTTGTCCATGCGGCGCTTTCGAACCAGGGGCGGGGGGTTTCCATTGATTGGATACAGGTTGACAAGGTAAAGCTCAGCGGTACAGTGGCCGCCGTTCCCACACGGGACCAGATCCCAACACCGGTCAATGAGCTGCTAGTCGTTGAATTGTATTCTAAATAATTCATTTTGAAAGGAAATAGACCTCATGAAATGGAAAAATCTTCAGATACCCAAGGGCTACTCGAAGGACGACAGTTCCGACGAGAAAAGCAATTACGGGAAGTTCGTTGTCGAACCTCTGGAACGGGGATTTGGGATAACCATCGGCAATGCGTTAAGGCGCACGCTGCTCTCTTCGCTTACCGGCGCGGCGGTCACGCATGTCCGCATCGGCGGTGTGCAGCATGAATTTTCAACCATTCCCGGAATCGCAAAGGAAGACGTGTCCGAAGTCATGCTTAATCTGAAAAAACTTCGTTTCAACCTTAAAGTCGATGAACCGGTGGTCCTGAAACTCGATGTGCAGGGTGAAGGCGCCGTTACGGCTGAAAATTTTGAGGAAAATCCCGACTGCGATATTATCTCCAAGGACCAGCATGTCTGTACCATCAACGAGGACGCGGATCTTTCCATGGAAATCACCGTATCTCCCGGGCGGGGATACAAGACCGCCGAGATGAACAAAAGGGAAAATGATCCTATCGCTATCATTCCTATTGACGCGAATTTCTCCCCGGTCACCAAAGTCAATTTTTCTATCGAAAATACCCGTGTAGGACAGCGGCTCGATTACGACAAATTGTTGCTTGAAATTTGGACCGATGGCAGCATCAAACCAGAAGATGCTTTGGCATACGCGGCAAAGCTTTTAAGTAATAATTTAAAGATTTTTATCAATTTTGAGGGTGAGCTCAAGGAAGCCGAGGAGGCCAAGAGTGAGGATGCTGATAAGAAGCGTATCAGGGAACTCTTAAAAATGCGGGTTGACGAACTTGAACTTTCGGTTCGTTCGAGTAATTGCTTGCGTCTCGCGAATATCCATACCATAGAGGATTTAGTAAAGAACAAGGAGAGCGAGATCCTGAAATACAAGAATTTCGGACGGAAGTCACTTATCGAGCTGAACGAGATTCTCCAGAAAATGGGACTTTCGTTCGGTATGGATTTGGTATTATACCGGGATAATTAATCAAAAGGACTATGAATCATGCGGCATCAGAAACGGGGACGAAAACTTAACAGAACCTCCGAACACCGCAGAGCCATGCTCTGTAATCTGGCGACCTCAATTTTCGAATTCCACAGAGTAGAAACCGGGCATGCAAAGGCGCTTGAAGTGCGCCGGGTTGTAGAGCGCCTGATCACCTATGGTAAACGGGGAGATCTCAATTCACGTAGAATGGCGTCGAGGTATATCCGCAACAAGGCAATACTGCGGAAACTCTTCCAGGAAATTGCGCCCAAATTCCAGGAACGCAATGGTGGATATACCCGGGTCATTAAAAAGGGGTTCAGACGAGGCGATAGTGCCGCTGTTTCTATCATCGAACTAGTGGGTATACCCAGGATCGAAAAGAAGGCAGTTGTTCCTGAGACGACGGAAAAAGCGTCAGACGGGAAGAATACCGAGTCCAAGGAACAATCGAAAAAATAGCGGCATCGTACTTTCTAGAGTGTACACTGGCCCTTTCCCTGCATGGGAAAGGGCCAGTTTTATTTTGTATCCAGTGGAAAAGTAGTTCGGACAAATTGTTCCGCTTCCTCAAACGTTTGTATGGTTTCTTCGAGCTGAAGGTCTTCAACAGCGGTCAGCATTTCCTTGAAACGGGGCCCGGGCGCATATCCCATCTCAAGGAGTTGTTTGCCTGTGAGGAGTGGGGGGGGGGAGATCTTTTCGTTTCCAAATTCCTGAATTTTCCTTTTAAGGAAATCGTATGTCGAGAGGTCGCCATGACTGGCTAAACAGTCCAGACGGTGAAGGTCTAACTCGACGGCAAAAACGGGATGCCTGATAAAACGTTTGAGCCGGTTTTGGCGCATTTTGGGAGCATTGATGAAATTCATATGGTTATTGACGATATGACAAACGTTTTTAATGGTGTCATTCGGGATTCGCCACCGTTTGAGCAGTTCGCCGGAAATCCGGCTTCCCACATAATTATGGTTGTGGAAACGAATGCGGTCTTCAGCCTCTCTGAAGGTCGCTGGTTTTCCGATGTCGTGCAGAAGTATCGCAAGCACAAGAGTCTCGTTCCGTTCAACAGTATCAAGGGTGTCGAGAAGGCGGAACATCTTCAGCGTATGGTCGTATACATCGCCTTCTGGATGGAATTCCTCTGGCTGGCGTACTCCTTTCAGCGCATGTATTTCAGGGGCAATGGACAGAAGAAGCCCGCTGGCGAATAGAAGCTCAAGAGCGGTTACGGTATTTTGCTGCAGAAGCATTTTTAGCAGCTCATCGCGGATACGTTCCCAACTGACCGCGAGAATGCCAGGAGCGGTCCTTGTAAGAGCAGACCAGGTATTTTTTTCAATGATAAAGTCGAAACGCGCGGCAAAACGTATGGCCCGCATAAGGCGCAGTTTGTCTTCGTCAAACCGCTGGAGAGGGTCGCCGATAGTGCGGATTGTTTTTGAAGCGATATCATCCAGTCCTTGTATATAATCTATTACTTTGTCCCGGATAATATCGAACAAAAGACCATTAATGGTGAAATCACGGCGCATGACATCTTCGCGGGCGGATACAAAACGGACTGATTCGGGGCGCCTGCCATCGATATACCGGTCGTCTGCGCGAAATGTGGCTACTTCGAACTGGTTGTCCCCTTCGAGGACCAGGACAACTCCGAATTGGGCGCCGACCGCCACGGTATGGGGGAAAAGACGCATGACCTGTTCCGGTGGCGCCGAAGTGGCGATATCGAAGTCGGCTATTGGCCTATGCATAACCATGTCGCGGACGCAGCCGCCGACCAGATAGGCCTCGCATCCATCAGCGTGAAGATGGCGGATGATTTTATAGGCAATGTCTTTTTTTGACTGCGCCATGGAAGGGCAACCGGGGAAGGTCAGTTTTTTAACGCGGCCGTGATGCGATCCTGGAGGTCTTTTTTTGAGAGCGCGCCGACGATCTGGTTTATCACAGCGCCGTTCCTGAATATAAGGAGCGTTGGAATGGACATTATGCCGTATCTGCCGGCAATATCAGGACAGTCGTCAACATTCACTTTCCCGATCGTGATGGTCTCCTTCATGGTTTCGGCAAGTTCTTCCAGGGCCGGTGCAATGGCCTTACAGGGTCCGCACCAGGGGGCCCAGAAGTCGATGAGGACCGGTTTCTGCGCATTGAGCACTTCAGCGTCAAAATTTGAAGCATTGAATTCTTTTGCCACAACATCCTCCTGTTATAATTCCTGAATTCCGTATAAAATCTAATATTCGCGGGCAAAGTATGCAAATACTTTTTCTGGCAACGTTCAATTCATTTTCATGGAATGAGCGGGCCGTGTTTTTTATTTTAAGAGCATGAAGGTAACCTTTCTAGGAACCGGAACATCGTTTGGGATCCCTATCCCCGGATGCCGCTGCAGGGTATGCGGTTCAACAAAGAGCAAAAACCGGCGCCTGCGGCCCGCAGTCCTGGTGTCGACCGGAGGGAAAAACATCCTGATCGACACTCCACCAGAGCTTCGGATTCAGCTTGTCGAAAATTTTGTCGACCGGATCGATGCAATCTTGTTCACCCACTGTCATGCGGACCATGTATACGGACTCGATGATATCAGGGTGTTCAGCATGGTAAAGCGAATGCCTGTCTATGGGTCACCAAACACGTTAAACGAAATAAAGAGGATTTTCCCATACATTTTCATCAGGACGCAGCAAGGCGGGGGAAAACCCAAACTCAAACTCACAGGGGTACATGGCAGGTTCAGGTTTTCGGGAATCACTATTATCCCCCTTCCTGTGTTTCATGGAAAGCGGAGTGTTTTTGGGTTTCGGATAGGCGCTTTTGCCTATATCCCCGATTGCAGCGCTATTCCAGCGGCAACATTCGTGCTTTTACGCGATCTTGATGTCCTCGCGCTTGATGGCCTTAGAAAAGAGCCGCACCCCACTCATTTTTCCTTGGATCAGGCCATTGAGGCCGCACGTCGCATTGGGGCTCGCCAGACTTTTCTGACGCATATCAGCCATAATCTTGATCATTATTCAACAAACGCGGCTTTGCCCGCAGGCGTGCAGCTGGCCTACGACCGGTTGCACGTCACTATTCGACAAACGAGGGAGCCAAGATGAACGAATCAAAACGATGGAAAGTCGGTATAGCAATCCTTGTGCTTCTTTTCCTTGGCGGGGTCGGTATCGTTACTGTGCTGGGAATTTACTCCTATATGTCCAAGGACAGTGTTGTGGACGGAATGCTAGCCAGCGACCGTATCGCGGTAATCAGGGTCGACAATATCATTATCGCCTCTGAAACAACGGTGGACCGGCTTGAGAAGTTGAGGACAGACGCGTCGGTAAAGGCGATAGTTCTTCGCCTCAACAGCCCCGGCGGAGGTGTTGCCGCATCGCAGGAAATCTACGAGGCGGTGAAGAACTGCAAGGCAGAGGGAAAAAGGATCGTCGTATCAATGGGCAGTGTCGCGGCATCTGGAGCGTACTATATCGCCTGCGCCGCGGACACAATCGTAGCGAATCCAGGGACCATCACCGGCAGCATAGGCGTCATTTTTCAATTCCCTTATGTTAAAGATCTTTTCGATAAGATCGGCGTTTCGTTCGAGGTGGTAAAAAGCGGCCGTTACAAGGACGCTGGGTCGGCACACCGCAAGATAACACCCGAAGAACGCAGGCTCTTTCAAGGCCTAATTGACGATACCTGGATGCAGTTTGTAGAAGCGGTGGTCCAGGGCAGGCGGATGCCAGCTGATTCTGTGAAAGCCATTGCCGATGGCCGTATTTTTACGGGCAGGCAGGCGAGGGAAATTGGGCTGGTGGATGTACTGGGAACCTTCGAGGACGCGAAATCCCTGGCAAAGAAGATGTGCGCTCTTCCGGACGACGCAGGTGTCCGCGAATTCCTGCCGCGGCGTAAGCTGCTGGATTGGCTCTCCGGCGACCTGGACAACCTGTTTGGTGCAGTCCGTGAAAAGGCTGGTCTAAGCGGGCTCTATTATCTTTTTTCTGAATAAAAAGGAACAGGCATGGCCACGATCCCGGGGATCTACCGGCTTCTGAATGCATGGTATGGCGATTGCGGATGGTGGCCGGGTCATTCCCGGCTCGAAATAATCATAGGCGCCATTCTGACCCAGAATACCGCCTGGAGTAATGTCGAAAAAGCCATAGCTTCCCTGAAACAGTATCGGTTGCTTTCACTTGCCCGGCTACGGGTTATCCTCTGTGCGCGCCTTGCGCGCCACATCAGACCTTCAGGATATTTTAATCAGAAGAGCAAACGGATCAAAAATTTTATTACATTTCTTGATACTCGCTATCGCGGTTCGTTGCGCGTCATGGCGGCGGCCCCTACTGCCGATCTTCGCGAACAGCTTCTTTGCATCAACGGTATTGGCCCTGAGACCGCGGACTCAATTCTTCTCTATGCATGTGATAAGCCGGTTTTTGTCGTTGATGCGTATACGCGGCGCATTTTCAGCCGTATGGGACTGTTGAAGGAAGATGAGACCTACGATGCCATACAACGGTTTTTTGAAAAGCGAATGCGGTCAGACATCCGGGTATACAACCAATATCACGCCCTCATAGTCAATGTAGGTAAGGATTTTTGCCGGAAACTTGACCCTCGCTGCGGTACGTGTCCCTTAGGCAAGGAGTGCGCATGGCAGGGTTAACAGGGTACATACTGGTGTTCACGGGCCTTGGCGGGCTTGCTTTTACCATCTTTAACTCGGGAAAGGCCGGGATCAGGCGGCCACTTGTCCTGCTTGCGTCGGTGAATGCGCGTTTTGCGCTTTTGGCGCAGAGGCGCTTGTATTCCCTCAAAGCGGCTTGCGCGGGCGCGTCGTTTCCTTTTACCTTCGATGAATTTCTCGCTCTCAGAGAGGCGCTTGCTCTTGGCGTTTTTCTGTGTGTCTGGTTCGGATTAGGTATTCCGGCCTCAGCGGCAGGAATATGCGGCGCTCTCGGTTTTTTTCTCCCTTCCCTTAAACTTAACGACATTGTCAAAAAACGCAGGGCTGAATTCAGACGGTCGTTCATTATATTTCTCGATCTGTTTCTCCTGATTCTCGAATCAGGACTCGATTTCGGGCGCGCATTAAAGCTGCTGCTCGATAAATTTCCCCCGGGAATGCTGACAGACGAATTTGAACGCATGCTAGTGGACATGCGCCTGGGCCATTCCCGTGAAGAAGCGCTGTGGCATATGGCCGAACGGATTGGCGATGAGAATTTTTCCGATTTTGCATCCGCAGTGGTGCAGTCCGACAGGACTGGCGGGTCGCTTTCACATATAGTGCATGGTCTCCTGGTTTCCATAAAGACCCGGCGCGTGCAGGCTGCTGAAAAAATGGCCCATGAGGCTCCGGTAAAACTTCTTGGCCCCCTGGTTCTTTTTATCTTCCCCGTTGTTTTCATTGTTCTATTCGGCCCCATTGTTATAGGATTGCTCCAATGACCGTCTATACTCTTGTACCAACGGACAGCGCTGCCGGCATGGTTCCAACAGCGCTTGAAAAGGCAGAGACGGTTGTGGGACGCTGGGCACCCGATTCTCTGCCCGATATTGAAATCAGCGGTCCGGGTATTTCACGCAGGCACCTAGTGCTGAAACGGGATAACGACAGGCTCTTTGCGGTCAATCCTGGGTCACGGGATATCCGGATTAATGGAGAGCCGCTTTCCGGTGAACGGCAATTGCATGGTGGGGAACGCATTGATTTGCTCGATCTGTCATTTGATGTGAAAAAAGGTGCTACCGCTGTTTCCCGAAGGCATTTTGTCTTTATTTTCCTGTGCCTTTTGGCTGTCGGCGCGTGTTTGTATATTTCACGGCAAACGGCCAACACTGCCGGATCAACCGCGCTTCCCCCGGTGGAAGCAGCCTATGGTACACATGCGTCATCGTACGTGGAAACGGATGGTCATTCGCTTGCATATGCCACTATACTCCTCCGTGACCGGGAAATCCATCCAGCGAACCGGTTTCTCGCATGCGCTGAATTCAAAAAAGCCGCCCAGTCCGGAGTGCCTGATAGCGTGCGCGTTTATTTTGAAAATACCGCGCATCGTCTTGAAGCGGAAATTGATTCACTCTATCACGAGTACCGCGACCTTGCCGATATCAGTTTCCGTCAGAAACAATACGGTACAAGCAGGCGTTATCTGAACGGGATTATGCGCATGATCCCTGATGTGCGCGACGCGCGATATATTTGGGCGGCCACCACACATAGCAGGATATCAGGCAAATGAACCAGGACAAAACCAGGATCATTGTTCCAGCGCAGGGTGTGGATCCGTATCAGACGCGCCATTCCTCCGTACCGGTTGAATTCGAGGAAAAAAAAGGGGCGTGCTTTGGTGATTGCGTTATTGAGCATCCCCTGGGAATGGGCGGGGCTGCCGCTGTTTACCTGGCAAAACACCAGAAGCTGGAGGTCCTGCGCGCGATCAAGGTGCTCAAAGGGCAATTCCGTAATGATTCCCAGTTTAAAAAACGGTTTTTAAAGGAGGCAAAGCTGGTCGCGGGCCTCGACCACCCGGCAATCGTCAGAATACACACAGTGGGAGAGGCTGACGGTAAGCCTTTTATCGAAATGGAATGGATCGATGGGACATCGCTCCGCAGGCTTTTTGAAGAACGGGGAGCCATGCCGCCCGCTGTGGCAGTGGCCATTGCCGAACAGGTGGCCCATGCGTTGGCGTATGCACATACGGCACCTATCGCCGATGGGGCCGGAGTGGTCCATCGCGACATTAAACCTGAGAATATTCTAGTACAGAAGGATGGACGTATCAAACTGGTCGATTTCGGTATTGCACGAACCATGGAGTCGTCGAACGATACCGTGGCCGGCACAATCATTGGAACGCTCCACTATATGTCACCAGAACAGATCGATGGTAGAAATGCTGACGCGCGTTCGGATTTATATTCCTTGTCTGTAGTCCTATACGAGATGCTGACTGGTTTCGCTCCTTTTACGGCAGCGACTTTTACCGCTATAATTAAAAAAATATCAGAAGGCAGGTATGTTTCCCTGAAGCGGGTGAATCCCAGAACTGCGCGTATAGTATCTGACATTGTGCGTAAAGGACTGCGGTCTCAGGCAGAGGAGCGGTTTCAGACAGCGACCGAGTTGTCTGAGGCGTTCAGAGCCCTGCGCGTTAGAACACGGCTGGATCCTGACCAAATTGTGCGTGAATGGCTTTTTTCCGGAAAGGCGCCGGATCTGGTGAATACCCGAAAACGGATCCGGTATTTCGTATATGCGTGTCTGTTCGCGGGCGCTGCCGGCTTATATTTCTACGCAGATCACAATCCGCGTGCAGAGGAAAAGGCCGTTTATACTCAACCTGTTATGGCCGATTCAGCAGTCCCGATTGTACCTGTGAGGGACACCCTCTCCCGCGCAGTGCCGCAAGGGCAAGAGACCATTATTCCCTCTCAGTCGCTTGTCCGGAAAGTACGTGTTTTTCCAAAGCTGAAACCAATTGCAAAGAATATGCCGCGGCAGGTACAAAGCCCGGCTGAAACGCGATTCGAGCAGGCTGCGGCGCTTGATCAGCGCTACCGCAGGGGTGAAGTTGAATTGCGCGACGCTGTCCGGGGGGCTTGGCAGACGTATATTAAGGAATACAGCAAGGATCCGGCATCTGAAAAGTTTGTTTCCGATGCAAAGAAAAGGTTATTATATATTATAAACAATTAACCTTATATGGCCACTAAAACCATCAAAGACTTCAAAGACACGCCAACCACCCTGCGTAAGCTTGATACCACAAAGCTGGCCACGGGGACAAAGGTAGGCCAGTATGTTATCATGAACGAGATTGACCGGGGCGGCATGGCGGTTGTGTACAAGGCACGGCAGCTTGGACTCGACCGGGAGGTGGCGCTCAAGGTGCTGCCGCCGTCAATCTCTTTGCAGAGCAAATTTACTGAGCGCTTCGCAAAAGAGGCGCGCGCCATTGCGCAACTGACTCACCCGAATATTGTCCGCATCATTGAGGTGGGCGGTGACGCCGGCATCTACTTTATTGCCATGGAATTCCTTGATGGACTCAATCTTTACAAGTATATGGTCCGTTTCGAGCCGACAGTGTATACGGTCATCCAGATCATCAAGCAGCTTGCCGATGCTCTTGAATACGCGCACAGCCGCAATATCATCCATCGCGACTTGAAATTGAACAACGTTATCATGAAGGACAATGCCATTCCCATTCTTATCGATTTTGGCCTGGCAAAAGCGCGGGAAGCAGACAGTGGCGTGACCATTTCAGGTGAAATCATCGGTTCGCCGTCGTACATGTCGCCCGAACAGGCGCTGGGTAATCATGTAGACGAAAGGACCGATATCTATTCGCTGGGCATTATGGCCTACGAACTACTTACTTCCAAGAACCCCTTCTTCGATAAACGGGGATATCAACAGACTATCTGGAACGTCATCCACGGCGAAGCGAGGCCGCCGCGCGAGGTTTCGGACTGGATTCCGCGGGATATCGAAGTCATAATCATGAAAGCCCTGGAAAAGGACCGGGAAAAACGATATCAAACCATGCGTGCCTTCCGCATGGACCTTGAACGGTATCAGGCCGGGGAACCTATTCTTGCCCGCTCACCTTCGATCCTGGAACATGTGGTACGCCAGGTCCGAAAGCGGAAGGGACTCTTCATGTCCGTGGCAGCGATCACCATTCTTCTCGCGCTTTTTGGATCGTATTACCGGTATCAGACCAATCTGGAGAAGGCTGATTGGAAGGAGGTCCGGTTTGAGGCGGATATGTACACGAATCTCGACCAGCTCTGGGAAGGCAAACACGATGGTGAGGACCTCAAGTTTATTTCCATGGATTCGCCCTGGGTGGGGAGCAGCGGCCGTATACAGGTTTCCGCTGACGGATATACCTGGATTACCTGGCGCAGGAAAAACTCGAACGATATGCGGCTTGAATTCACCATTGAGGCGAACCGCGACCAGAACCGGGAATTTGGTTTTTTTATCAATGGCACTGATCCCGAAACCGGGTATACCTTCAGGTTCCTTAATGATGGCATATACCTGTCAAAAAAATCGCGCCAGTATATTATAAACCGTATTCAGCCGCGCCTTCTCAAAAAAGGCGAACATGTACGGATCCGCGCTGAAAAGGATGGATATCGGATAAATCTTTTTGTCAATAATCGCCTGAAAATGTCTTTTGATGACTATACACCCCTTTCCTCAAGTGTGCAGAATTCGATGGGGTTTTATGTGGACAACGGGAGCGTGATCCTTTCCGATATAATGCTTTACCAGTTGGGAGTGCCTCTGAAAACCCAGCCTATTGAGACCGCGGACCGTTTCTTTGAACACCGCTATTTCAAGGACGCCATTGACGAATACCTCACCATAGCAGCCCTCTATCCCAACGATCCCATGGCGGTACGCGCCCAATACAAAATAGGATTGTCATATATGGAAATGGGTGAATTGGAAACCGCCATTTCCGAATTTGAAAATATTCTGCGTACCAAGAACAATAATCTGATTCCATCGGCCATGGGACAGATAGTCCGCTGCTATACCAGTCTCGGCGACGATTTCCGGGCTGAAAAGATGCTGCTACGGTTGCGCGACCGGTATCCTGACTCACCTACTGTTATCGCCCTGCTTTCGGAAACCAGTAGCCGGCTGATCGGGATCATGGCCAAAGACAAACCCGCATTGTCCGCTGTTGTTGAGGAAAGACTCGATTTCCTGATGAAAAATTTCGCACCGCAGGAACGGTTTTTCATAGATGCGCATATGGCTTTTGGCGAATGGCATCTTAAATGGCGCGACTATGCCAAGGCGAAAAAAATATTTGAGAGCATTGAGAAGGGATATCTTCCCGGTATCGACCAGGCGGTCATCGCTTCGGTGCGGATCGGCGACATTGAAGCCTATACCGGTTCCCTGTCAAAGGCCGTTGAAAAATACAATACAATCCTTTCCCTACACCATGCCAATGGCCGGGCATGCGCTGAATCGTGGATGGGCATCGGATGGGTTGATCGGGCCCTCTGCAAAGCTGATGATGCTCTGAAGAGCTATGATTTCGTAATCAAGGAGTTCGGCTATTTCCGCGATCTTGGGGCCAAGGCAACCATCAACAACGCCTTTGTCTATCTTGAAAAGACCGTGCCTGAAAAAGCCTCTGAAGAAATTTTTAAGAGGGTCCTCCAGAAATATCGCGATTATGACGCTGAAACATGCATTGCCCGGTTCATGCTCGGGCTTTCTGATGAAAAAGAATTGGCAAGAAAATTTGCACCAGCCATGCTTAATTATTATATTGCAGAAAGGTACCGGTATCTGGGCGATAAACGGAACGCAATTGTTTATTTCTCAAAGTTTAAGAAGGATGCGGGAAACAACCAGTTGCTCATAAGACTCGTGGAAAGCCAAATGGCATATGTCAGATAGGTCAATCACCACAAAGAAGGAGGATTTTATGGTTATCAGGTTTTTAGCCGCAACAATGCTCATGCTTGCGGTGTCCGCCTACACCGCTGAAATCGGCGGAAAGTTCGCTTTTGGGTTTGAACAAGGCGTTTCCGTGGGAGGCGATGAATCGAACGGTGTGCTTGGCAAGGGTATATCGTTCAAACTATGCTTAAGCAATGTTATTGCAGTACAAGCTGCTGTTGGTTTTAATTACAGCCAGCAGACAAACGATATTTTCAATTCGGACAACACAGAACTACTATACAAAGAAGACCAGGACAGGATTGATTATAGCGCTGCCGCATATGGAATATTGGTCTTTAGAAGGTTTGAACGCGTTCATTTGAACGGCATGACTGGTATTCTCATTGCATCGCGCAGCAACCATTTCAAGGACGAGGCGCTTGCCTCGGTATCGAATCCTTCTTATGGGCGCGGTGATGGTACAAATGGAGCATTTATTTTGTCTGGAGAACCGAGCAAGATGACTGATGTGCATCTTCGTATTCTTATGGCGCCAGAAATATTTTTATTTCCCAACTTTTCTTTGGAATATAAATACGGGTTTGATATTGCCCTTACGAAAGATCCTATTGTGCTCCAAAATACTGGTTCAGGTTACACAACAGCCAACTATGTTGTCAATGAACGCAAACGCTTGAAAATCGATGTGATCGGCGATCTCAATCTGGTGAATAGCGCATCGGTCCACTTTTATTTCTAAGCGTATATAACTCGTATGGATTAAATCCCGGTCCCAAAAAGCATGGGGCCGGGTTTTTTTATGGAATATGCCCGCCTAGCCTACCTCTTTGCCGTGCTTCCGGTACTTAAGGTCCTGGTTGTTTTTTTTCCATTTTTTCTGTGCGGCCTGGTAATCCGGTTCCTGAAAGAACGCATTGATACTGTGTTGATCAATGAATATGGCAGAATACCTTATTTTATCTTTGCCGCCCTGGGCACGCCTGTGCATGAATTGAGCCATATCATAGCAAGCCTGCTCTTTGGCCACAAGGTAAAAAGGTTCAGTCTTTTTTTTCCCAGAAGAGACGGTCAACTGGGATACGTTGAACACGCGTATAATCCTGACAGTCTGTACCAGCGTGTGGGGTGTTTTTTCATCGGCATGGCGCCGGTAGTCATGGGATGCGCCTTTTTTTTCCTGCTTACACGGCTTTTTTTCCCAGGTTTCAGGTTCGCTGACGAGATATATGTCTCTTTCAAGGGCGTTGCGTCATTGAAAAGTATTTCAGCACTATCATCTTTTTTTTCCGGTCTGGCCGTTTTTTTCAAGTCTTTTATCATGGAATTTATTGGACGTATTGCAGCGGGCGATTGGAAGCCGGTTTTCTATCTGCTTCTAACCACTGGTATTGGGAGCCATATGTTTCCAAGCAGGGCTGATTTTTCCGGCACAGTCCCGGGGATTATCGTTCTCTATACCGTCATTGTTGTGTCTAATTTTGTGCTGTTTCTGCTCAGTGTGCATTTTGACAGGGTCGTCGCCATGGGTATTGCCTGGACCGCGCTCTGGGTCAATATCATGCTTCTTATTATCCTGGTCCTTGCCTTTGCCGGTGTGGCCCTTTATGCCCCAGTGCTGATAAAACGCGCTCTTTCAAGTTGAAGTCAACGTCCCTATAATGTATATTTTCCTCTCATTGCAGGCTTACGTGTTCGGAGAGGTCGCATAGTTGGCCTAGTGCGCTGGTTTGCTAAATCAGTGTGGGGTTACACCCACCGAGGGTTCGAATCCCTCCCTCTCCGCTTTTTTAAATTTTTTAGCATATGCCGCTCGAACACTCCACTGATATCATGGTCCGGTATGCAGAGACAGATCAGATGGGCATGGTACACCATGTTTCCTATGCCGTATATTTTGAAGAGGCGCGTACAAAAAACCTGGCTGCAGCTGGTCTTCCCTATCACCTCATGGAGGAGCGAGGTGTACTGTTGCCCGTGGTTGAACTGACACTGCAGTATCTGAAACCAGCGAAATTCGGCGAATATGTGACTGTGAAATCCGTTATTTCTCCGCCCCAGGGTGCACGCCTTCGAGTCGAATACCGCATTCTCAGAGGCGATGACCTCCTGGTGACCGGGAGTACTATTCACGCCTTTATGGGGAAAAACGGCCGTCCTATCAGGCCCCCCGGTGATATTATTGCTGTTCTTTCATAATATTATTGACATTACACACTTGAAAACTGCTATTTTATAGCTTCTATGAACAACAGAGGACAGGCATTTGCGGAATATACGCTCATTGTCTCGGTTTTAGCACTTTTTCTGGGAGCGGTCATTGCCCCCAGGTCGCCGCTGAACATTGTCGCGGCGCTTAAAAAATATCAGAATAATCTGGTTAAAGCCATAAATAATCCAATACCCTAACTCAGGAGGTTGTATGCGAAAGATCAGGAACATCAAAGGACAGGGAATGACCGAATATATTATTATCGTGGCTATAGTGGCCATTGCAGCCGTTGCGGCGTTTAAAATGTTTGGTCACAGGATACGGACCAGCCTTTTTAAAACGGGAACTCAGCTTGAAACCGAGGTTACTGGTGAAGACGGTATCAATAACACCGACGATGGTTCAGAATAATACCAAGCGTTCATAGTAATAAAATTGTGCCGGATTTTACGATCCGGCATTGTTGTTTATGAGCTTATATAAAGACGGTATCAGGTTTACCTGCCAAAAGTGCGGGGTGTGCTGCATTTCGCAGTCAGACACAATGTGCGTGCATTTGTTTAAACCCGATATTCTGGCGCTTGTCTTTTTTTTGAAAATAGACCCCAAGGCGTTCGTGGATCAACACTGTCTGGCGGTACGAGATACATTTCTTTTTACCGATTGCACCATTGTTCAGGATAGAATTGAACTGCGGAAGAAGAGGGGTGGGGCGTGCGTTTTTCTGGAAAAGAACCAGTGCTCGGTCTATGCGGCCCGGCCTTTTTTATGCAAGGCAGGCCCTTTTATTTCGGGTTTCATGTACAGCCGGTTGTTCTGGAAATTATTCAAGTCGTACTGCATCGGGGTTGGAACCGGAAAGTTCCATTCAGCCGATGAGATAGACCGCACAATTGCCCGGGAACAGGCAGTGGACGAGGAATATGAAAATGACCTTTGCGTGGATCCGTTTTTGAAAGATATATTTAAAAAGTCCGCGGTCGTTCGCCGGGAGATAAAAATCGACGCCACGTACGACCGTTACAGGAAATCAAAAGCATGATACGAATAGTTGCGGGGGCCGCGATCCTCTTGTTCCTGACTTCCGGGCAGGCCAGCGCCGGGTACGAGGACCTTGCATGGAGGGCGCCTTATAGAGTGGTCAAGCGGAGTTTTCCGGGCATCTCCCGGGTACGCGATCTCTGCTATTTTGAAGGCGTCAACCTTTTCGGCCAGGATTCTCTTGTCGTATTCGAAGAAAAGCAGCCCCTGGACGGTGTACGGCGCAGACTCTTTGTTTTTCAGCAGGGAAAGCTGGTGGCCGTGGAAATGCAATACGATAATTCAGCCGTTACCGATTCTCTGTTCCAATACAGCATCATCGAGCCGCTGGTCCAGAAATATGGTAAAAAGAAGATGAAATACAAGCAAGAGCGAAACCGTACCAAGGAGAACAAATACTTTATTTGGGACCAGAAAGACGACATTATTGTTGCCGTCTACGGCCATTTCAAGAAGGTTTCCCCTGATAATCTTGATTGGGTCAGGGTCAAATACTACGATAAAGATTACTATTATCAGTGTGGAACAGGTGACCAGCGCGCCTCAAAACGGGCGGGCGGACGGATATACTTCTAAAAGACTCCCTCTGTCCACACATCTCCCTGTTTTATTATATTTATCAGGGTATTTGAAAAGGTTTGTTTTTCAAAGGAAAGGACAGCCACCATGCCGTGTGGGAAAAAACGTAAGAAGCACAAGATCAATGTCCACAAACTGAAGAAACGCCGCCGGAAAAACAGGCACAAGAAGAAGAGAAAATCTTAGATTTTTCTCGCTTCACGCTCACGGTCGAGTCTGATTACCGTGCAGTTGCCGCGGCCGCGCAGGGAGAACTCGCTCGCATAGTGTTTTATGATGAGCAGTCCCCTGCCGTGCGGCTTTCCAAGATTTTCAGGCAGCAGGGGGTTGGGTATATCAGTTTCATTGTATCCGGCCCCCTCATCAACAATTCCCACTCGTACATATCCTGCTGTCACCGATGCCAGGACGACCACTTTTTTGGCAGAGTCGTATTTGTTTCCATGGATGATGGCGTTGGTCAGAAGCTCAAGTAATACCAGTCTGAAGCGCTTCTGGTATTTAATTGAATAACCGATATTGTCGGTTTCCTTGGTAAGATGGTCGATGATCGCGGACATATGGTCAAAATCGTGGATGGTCTTCATGTATACGCGCGCTTCTCCAGTCATACTGCAGAGATTGAGGAACGCGTCTATGCGACGGCTTCCGGTAATGGCAATATGTACCTGGTCATCGTATTTGTCTAAACCCATTCGAAACGAGTCGCCGGGGAACAACTCGAGTGTTGTCTCGCTGACCGGGAAGTCCTGGAATATGCCTATCGCAGGTCCGGCATTGTTGAGTGGTTGCGCGGATTGGGTCTTTTCTCGCGTCAGGGTGAGCAGGGATGAACCAGCAGTGCAATATCTGAGCGCATTGGTCCGCAGATCAAAAATGCCGAGAGAACCGTCAATATAATTGACAGTTTTTATAGTCTGAGAAAGGGCCATGTTTGTCTGCCGGATGATCTCGCCCGGCCGTGCATCGGGTTTCAGGTAGAAGCGGAGCGCCATTCTGGTCATTGCCGCGATATACGGCACCGCAATGGACTCACCTGCAACGGAAAAGAAATAAAAAGCGATTTCATCGTCTTCGAGCGGTATTGCTTCCCAGATCAATCCCTGAGAAGGGAGGGGACCGGCGGGAACCGAACAGGATAGTTCCGGTATGCTGGGAAAGTGGAGTTTCATCATACTTGAAGAAGATATAATTAGCTGGCGTAAAGGCTGTCAAGACACAAAAAAAATCCAGTGATTGCTGACTCTTGCCGGATAAATTATGTATTTTGTTGCCCTATCACTACTAGGGGAAATCATATGAAAAAAACAGCCTTGTACGAACGTCACCTATCATCGAAGGCGAAGATGGCGGAATTTGCCGGGTACCTAATGCCGATTCAGTACACCAGCATTGTCGAAGAACATCTTCAGGTACGAAAAAAAGCGGGCATATTCGACGTCTCACACATGGGGACTTTGTTTGTCAATGGAAAGGAGGCGAAGAATTTTCTCCAGCGTATTGTGACCGGCAACATCAATGCACTGCCAAAAGGCAAGGTCCTGTATACACTGATGTGCACTGAGAACGGAACCGCAGTGGACGACCTTTTTGTGTGTTCTTTGGAGGACACCAGGTATCTTATGGTGGTAAACGCCTCAAACGTGGACAAAGACCTTGCCTGGCTGAACAGGTTCAAACCTGGCGAGGTGCAGATAACCAATGCCACCCCGGGAAATTCGATCATTGCAGTGCAGGGGCCCCTGGCAGTGGGTATTATGGATTCGATCTGTTCAACACCCCTTTCTGCCCAGCCATCTTTTTCGATAAGGCCGAATTTCGTGAACGGACAACCAATGCTGATTTCGCGCACCGGATATACGGGTGAGGATGGTTGTGAAATCTACGTTGCGAATGACCATGCGGCCATGGTATGGGACTTGCTGATCGAAAAAGGGGCCTTGCCCGCTGGCCTTGGCGCCCGCGATACGCTCCGTCTCGAAATGGGATACACACTCTATGGTCACGAGATCAGCGACAGCACCAATGTGCTCGAAGCCGGCCTTGGTTGGATTATCGACCTTGCCAGCAAAGATGATTTCATTGGCAAGGCGGCCCTTGTTAAATCTAAAGAAGCTGGTTTGCAGTTCAAACTGGTGGGGTTGCTTGCCGAATCCAAGGGCATTCCGCGGCAGGGGTGTCCAGTTGTGGAAAACGAGATACTGATAGGTCATGTGACTTCAGGCGGGTATTCTCCTGTTCTCGAGAAAGGCATTGCCCTTGCCTATGTTCCCCTGGATAAAAGCGTGGAAGGTCTCAATCTTTCCATTGACATACGAGGACGGTTACTGCCGGTTACAGTTGTGAAACGGAAATTTCTGCATGGAAAATGAGAAGATACTGCGGATACTCGACGCCAATTTCAACAGGCTGCGCGAAGGTCTGAGGGTCATTGAAGAGGTAGAACGGCTGGCGAACAATGATGAAAACACTTTTCATCAACTTAAAACCTTGCGTCACGATCTGGCGGAATGCTGCAGGCTTATACCCCGGGACATTCTGCTCGCGGCGCGGGACAGCGAGCACGACGTGGGCAGGGACCGCATCTGCGCGTCAGAGGCGGAACGGAAAGATCTGACAGCGCTCTCTGCGGCAAATTTCAAACGGTGCCAGGAAGCGGCCCGTGTTATTGAGGAATTCGCCAAATTGACCTACCCGGCAGTGGCTGAGAAGGCGAAAAAAATCCGGTTTTCCCTCTATGACTTGGAAAAACTTTTTCTTTGAATTTACCTGGTCTATATAGCTATCTTTTTTTATTCATTCGCGGAGGTTTTTCATGGCATCTGGAGTCAATAAGGCAATCCTAATCGGCAATTTAGGCAAAGATCCCGAACTGCGCTATGTCTCTACTGGAAACGCGGTTGCAAACTTTTCTCTTGCCACAACCGAAAATTTTAAGGACAAATCGGGGCAGAAACAGTCCCGGACCACCTGGCACAATATTGTTATATGGGGCAAGCTGGCTGAAATTGCCAACCAGTACCTGAAGAAGGGGGGCCAGGTATATCTTGAAGGCCGTATAGACAACCGTTCGTACGATGATAAAAGCGGCAACAAACGGTATGTGTCTGAAGTAGTTGTTGATATGAATGGTAAATTGGTCCTTTTGGGCGGCAGAGGAGGGACGGCTGGCGCTGGCGATAGCGGCGTTGATGCAGGCAGTGGCGAAGACCCGTCTCTTGGTTCCGCAGGCAATGCTTCCATGCCTCCTTCGGGCAGCCCTATTCAGAGCAGTGATGATTTGCCTTTTTAACTGTAGCTTTAAACAGAAACGTACATATTCACGTTTATTACATTAACCTATTATTTTTACACGGAGGGTTCTTTTTATGGCATGCAAAATGGTTCCCCACGATGGCAATACAGCGGTTGCGCACGTAGCGCATGCTACCAATGAAGTAATTGCGATTTATCCTATTACCCCATCCTCGGTCATGGGTGAAGTGTCTGATGAAAAGTCGGCGCGAGGGGAAAAGAACATATGGGGAACGGTTCCCGTGGTGTCCGAGCTTCAGTCCGAAGGAGGCGCATCGGGCGCTGTCCATGGCGCTCTCACAACCGGCGCCCTGACTACCACGTTTACCGCCTCACAGGGCCTGCTGCTTATGATCCCTAATATGTACAAGATAGCCGGCGAACTTATCCCCACTGTTTTCCATGTTTCAGCCCGGTCTATCGCGTGCCAGGCGCTCTCTATTTTCGGCGATCATTCTGATGTCATGGCCTGCCGGCAAACCGGGTATGCCATGCTTGCTTCATCAAATGTTCAGGAGAACATGGACTTTGCCCTTATTGCCCAGGCAGCCACGCTCGAATCGCGAGTTCCTTTCCTTCATTTTTTCGAAGGGTTCAGGGTGTCGAGCGAAGTCCTCAAAATATGCGAGCTGTCGTTCGACGACATGCGCGCTATGATCGACCCGGCGCTGGTGCATGCCCACCGTGCGCGCGGTCTCAATCCATTCAACCCCATGCTCAGGGGTACCTCACAGAATCCTGACGTCTATTTCCAGGGCCGCGAGACGGTCAACAAGTATTATGACGCCTGCCCTGCCATTGTCGAAAAAGCGATTGAGAAATTCGCCGCTATTACCGGCAGGAAATACGGACTCTTTGAATACTATGGCACGCCTGACGCAGATCGCGTGGTCATTGTCATGGGATGCGGCAGCGAAGTGTGCCGTGAAACCGCTGAGTACCTCAATGCAAAAGGCGAGAAGGTTGGTGTGGTCAAAGTCCGCCTGTACCGGCCCTTTAGCGTGAAGCATTTTGTCGCGATGTTACCAAAAACGGTCAAGAAATTGGCTGTTCTCGACCGCACCAAGGAACCTGGTTCACTGGGCGAACCCCTGTATGAGGATGTACGGACAGCCATTGGTGAAGCCATGCACGAAAAGCTGGTTTCTTTCTCTGATTATCCGGTCATTATTGGCGGCCGTTACGGCCTTGGGTCCAAGGAGTTTACACCGGGCATGGCAAAGGCGGTGTTTGACGAACTCAAGAAACCAGAGCCCAAGAACCATTTTACCGTGGGTATCAATGACGATGTTACCAATACCAGCCTCCCATTCGATGCCAATCTTTCCATTGAGACCGGCGTCTACCGCGCCCTTTTTTACGGGCTGGGTTCGGATGGTACTGTGGGCGCAAACAAGAATTCCATCAAGATCATTGCTGATGAGACGGACAATTACGCCCAGGGTTATTTTGTCTATGATTCAAAAAAAGCGGGCAGTGTTACCGTATCGCACCTTCGTTTTGGTAAAAAACCCATTCGCAGCCCGTATCTGGTTTCTCAAGCTGATTTTATCGCATGTCACAATTTTACCTTCCTTGAAAAGTACGATATGCTGAAGAACGCGGTAGCGAACGGCATCTTCCTTCTGAATTCACCCTATAGTAAGGATGACGTGTGGGACAAAATGCCTCGCGAGGTCCAGAAACAGATACTGGACAAGAAACTCAAATTTTTCGTCATTGACGCCATAAAAATTGCTGAGGCAATAGGGCTTGGCGAACGGGTAAATACGATAATGCAGGCCGCATTTTTCACCATAACTAAGGTTATTGACGAGACCATTGCCATTGGCGCCATTAAAAACGCCATTAAAAAGACCTATGGTAAAAAAGGTGAAAACGTGGTCAAAATGAACGTGGCTGCCGTGGACAAGGGCATTACCGAGTTCCATGAAGTTACTGTTCCCGCGTCAGCCTCTAGCGCAATTGCCATGCCTCCGGTGGTTCCGGCCAATGCTCCTGATTTTGTTCAGAAGACCACGGCAAAAATCATACGCCAGGATGGCGATGCTGTGGCGGTAAGCGAAATGCCCTTTGATGGCACATGGCCCACGGGAACCACCCAGTACGAGAAGCGCAATATCGCGGTCAATATTCCTGTCTGGAACCCGGACACCTGCATCCAGTGCAACCAGTGTTCGCTTGTATGCCCGCATGCCGCGATTCGTCCCAAGGTATATGACGCCTCGCTGCTCGCCAAGGCGCCCAAGGCATTTAAATCAAAGGATGCTGTGGGCAAGGAGTTTGCGAGCATGAAGTATACGCTCCAGGTTGCGCCCGAGGATTGCACCGGATGCGGCACCTGCGTGTACAATTGCCTGAAGAAGGACAAGGAAGCCATTAAGATGATGCCCCAGATTCCCCTGCGCGAACAGGAACGGGAAAATTTCAGCTTTTTCCTTGGTATTCCCGATCCTGACCCAAAGAAATTCAACAGGAACAATATCAAGGGGTCGCAGTTCCTTAAGCCTCTTTTTGAATTTTCCGGCGCGTGCGCAGGATGCGGTGAAACAGCCTATGTCAAATTGTTGACGCAACTTTTTGGCGAGCGGGCCATTATCGCCAATGCAACGGGTTGCTCATCCATCTATGGCGGTAACCTGCCAACAACGCCCTACTGCAAAAAGGCCGACGGAAGCGGACCCGCATGGACAAACTCCCTGTTCGAGGACAATGCAGAGATAGCCATGGGCATGCGCCTGACCGCAGACAAGCTGAACGAGTATGCGCGTGAACTTTCGCAGAAGATGGCTGCCGCGGGCAGCGGCAGCAAGGCGCTGCTCGAAGAAATCATTAGCGCTGTGCAGACCACTCCCGATGAGATCGATCTCCAGAAGGGAAGGGTTATGACGCTCAAGGCGGCTCTTGCAAAAGAGAGCAGTGCCGAAGCAAAGGAACTGCTGAGTGTTGCCGACTATTTGGTCAAAAAGTCGGTCTGGGCGGTTGGCGGTGATGGTTGGGCCTATGATATTGGTTATGGTGGCCTGGACCATGTGCTTGCTTCGGGCAAAAACGTGAACGTACTGGTGCTTGATACGGAAGTATATTCGAACACTGGCGGACAGGCCTCAAAATCCACGCCGCGCGGCGCGGTTGCCCGTTTTGCCGACGGCGGCAAGCCTGTTGGTAAAAAAGACCTGGGGCTTCTGATGATGAGCTATGGGAACGTATTTGTGGCAAAGGTGGCCATGGGTTCGAGTCCTGCTCAGGTGGTCAAAGCTTTTGTAGAAGCTGAGGCGTATAATGGTCCGTCCATAATTATCGCATACAGCCATTGCATTGCCCATGGTATAAACATGGAGACAGGTCTGGGTGAACAGGAAAAAGCGGTCAATGCAGGCCATTGGATGCTCTACCGGTATAATCCCGATCTTTTGTCCCAGGGCAAGAATCCCTTGCAACTCGACAGTAAGATGCCGTCCATTAAAATGGAGGAATTCGAGAGCAGCGAAAATCGCTTCAAGTCGCTTACCAAATCAAAGCCTGAGGCGGCAAAGCAGTTCTTGACAATGGCCCAGGCTGATGCGGACAACCGGTGGGTGTATTACAAGGCGCTCTCCGAGATCGATTACTCAAAGAAACAGGCTTAAAATTCGTCAAGCGATTAAAAGGGCCGGACATCAGATTGTTCGCTGTCCGGCCCTTCCATTAACAGTATTTAGGAGGAGGTATTGTGCCCAAAGGAAAAGTTAAATGGTTCAACGACAAAAAGGGATTCGGCTTTATTGTGACCGAAGAGGGAAAAGACGTGTTTGTTCATATCAATGATATCAACCGCGGCGATATCCTGCTTGAAAACGAAGAGGTTGAGTTCGAACTTGCCCCTGGTAAAAATGGCCAGAAGGCCGTGAATGTCAGCGTTTTCCGGTAATTTTTCGTCAGTTTAGCAGATGTGCATTGGTTGTCCGAAAAAAGAGACCCTTATTTAATCAACATCATCCTGCGGATACCAGTATAGGTTTCTGCATGCATATGGCAATAATAGATCCCGCTGGACAGGCGTGAGTTCTGTAGTGTCAGTGAATGGCGCCCCTTTGGCAAATTCTGATCAAGAACCTGTAAAACCATTTTTCCATCAATCGAAAAGACCCGCAGCGTGACATGGCTGGCAGTTGCCACATAGAGACCGATCATAGTACTCGCGTTGAAAGGGTTGGGGCGGTTTTGTTCCAGTATGGTGGTCCTGGTATCCCGTGGTCCGTTGTTCTCAACACCGATACTGTCGATGATGAAATTAACCCTAATGGTTGTGTCTGCGCTGGAGGTCAGATAAAAGGAGTTGGCAGAGACGTCCAAGCCTCCCCAGTCTTTAAAAGCGTAACCTGGTTTTGCGATTGCGACCAGCGGCAGCGGGTTTCCATTGAAATACCCGCCTGACCAGAGACTATCCGCAACAGGAACCGTGTTTACCATGACGCTGCCTTTTTCAGGATCAGGATTGCGTATGGTCAGAACATATGTGCCGCTGAGGTTGAATTTCTGAAGCACATGGTCCCGAACGACCGGACGCCGGTTGTTGGCGAAGTAATACAGGACCTGCGTGTAATTTTCCCAATCCGGAATTCCGCCCAGGTATGCTGAACCGAATGGATCGTAGGTGCCGGCCCATTTTTCAATATGCCGGGGAATTTCCTGATCTATGAGGGCCTTGATGGAATCGATTCTCTGGCAGACATGCGCGGGGTCAAAGGTCGTGTTCATGCGGTCGGCGAATGTGTTGATGAACCTGACTTTGAACGAGTCGCATGCGAGAAGGTTTCTGAGCAACTCGGTTGAAATGGGTTTGTTCGGATAGCTGGGTCCATTGGGGTCGGTTGCTGCGTCCAGGGAGTTTCTGGTGTAGGTCGCCGCAGTCATTGAACCCCATTGCCTTTGGCCCCATGCGCAGTCAGTATCGAAGAGGAGCCATCGCCACTTGCCTCCCGGCGTTTTCGCCTTCCACCGGCGGTAGTTGGGGCCGGGCCAGTCTGTATTGTCAATATAGATTTCAGTCACGTAATAATTTATGCAATTTTGGATGTCCATTTTAGAACGCAGCTCTTCGTAGGTTGCGGAATCGTTCAGGTCCTGGGTCTTTACGAAATCTTGGAACAGGGTCCAGTCAACCGAGTCTCCCTCAGTCACCTGCATGCCGCCGGGGTGCCGGGACATGAGATCCACGCTATCGGGATTGACCCCATGGTGCGCCTCGAAATAATACCGGTCGTATTTCTCCCGTATATTATGGATGCCCCAGTACTTGCCGTTTAAAAAGAGCAGCGATGGCCGGTAGGCCTGGATGTCCATGTCAAGGTCCTCGGCGAGGCTGGTGATCATTGCGTCGCGGAACATGGTCTGCTCCCAGTCGTTTCCTGAATTCCGGAAGAGCACCCGTGTATAGCTTATATACGGCAGGTTGGGAAAGATCCGGTACGCGATTTGGTCGTAATCGTAATCACCGCGTGCATAGATGGCAAGTGTTTTCTCCGGTGATTCTCGTGTGTTGCCCCCGTAAATTTTCACTCCAGCTTCCATGTTCAGGACTTGTTGCTTGTCTGTTTCAAAAAACTCAAGGTGAACAGGACGTTCCCAATCTTCATGGAAATTCGCGCCAACCCAAGGATAGAAAGGCGAATAGTCTGTCCCAAAGGTATAGATGCCCATACTGTCGTCAAAGAAGTTGACTGGATCGGTAACCAGCGAAATGACCGGCAGGCTCGAAGAGTCGTTTATAAAATAGGTTTTGGAAATAACCGGACTTGGCGCCATGTTCGCTTCAATGGTCCGGGCCCTGATAACCGTGGTATGTGAAATTGATACTGGCGTAGTGTACGGGGTTGCCTGGGCGTTTGGTTCGCTGCCATCGAGAGAATAATAGACGGTCCCGGTTGTTCCTTGGCGGGCAAGGGTCACCAGTATCTGGTCAGCGTAGAACCCGCTTTCCATGGAAAAGACGGGAGAGAGGGAGATCCCACTCCCGGGCGCAGTGCTGTTTGCGGCAATGGGCGTTGGACGATCAAAAAAATAGTGCGAGGTGTCGCCATCAGGATACCTGCCATAGCTGATGTCTCTGTAGAGCGCGGGTACATTGCACATGTCGACAAGCACGCCAGCGCTGTTGTGCAGAAATATGGCCTCACCGTTGGCGCTTATCTTAAAATTTGTATGCATGGGGTCTGTGTCTTTCCTGTCCTCTTCAGACGCGAATACGGCCATGTAGGCGTGGGGTTGCAGTGTTGTGGCGGGAAAGACCCATTTGAAGGGTTGGCTGTAATTGTCCGAGATGCCAAAACCGGAGAGGTCTACCGTTGAGTCACCGGTATTATACAGTTCAATCCAGTCTTCGTATTTCCCTTCCGCCGTGGAAAGGGTGAAGACATTGGATGACATCACTTCATTGATAACGATTGATTGGCCTGGCGCATATGCCGCCGGACCCATGATGGCAGCGGCGCACAATGCCAGGGTGTGGAGACGCACTTAGTACCGTCCGAATTCGAGCGCAGCCTCGTACATGGCCACGATGTTTTCGGGAGGAACGTCGTCCTGGATGTTATGGGAGGGTGCGAGTATGTATCCGCCGCCGGGCGCCATGATATCGAGTATGCGTTTCACCTCATCCCGGACTTCCTGGGGCTTTTTATAGGGGAGTACTTTTTGAACGTCAATACCGCCGTGGAAAGTGATCTGTTTGCCGAATTCCTTTTTTAGCCTGGCAGGGTCCATGTCAGCGGCTGAGATTTGGACCGGGTTGAGTACCTGCACGCCAGCTTCCATGAGACCTGGAATGAGTTGATAGACCGAACCGCAGCAGTGGTGAAAGATGGCGGCTTGAGTCCGCTTTTTTACCGCGTCCATGTAGCGTTTCTGATAGGGAACGATGAGTTCCCTGTACATTTCAAGAGAGAAAAAGGGGCCGGTTTGCATGGCAAGGTCGTCGCCAAATTGCGTCATGTCGACAAGGCTGCCGCATGCACTGTAGTAGTTGAGCGCGAATTTTTCCTGCAGCTGGGTTATTTTTTCGAACAGGGCATGGACAAAATCCAGGTCAGCGACAATATCCATGAGCATGCGCTCAAATCCGCAGAGCCAGCATGATAGTTCAAACACGCCGTCAATATCGGGCTGCGCGACAACGGCAAAACCTTTTTCGCGTAATACTTGGGCGGCATCGTACGTATGCTCGTACCTGCCCGTACCCGAATCATCGGGCCAGGGATATGAAGCAAGGTCTGCTATTGACGCATTTTTGAGGACAAAGTCAACGATCTGATTGTCGCCGCTGGAATATATACGGGTTATGCCCCATTCGTCGGTTGTGGAGCCATCGGGATTACCTCGCGTTTGGGCATGGGCGGGCTTTTTAGCGTCAACGCGTCTGAAATCAATGTCAAAATGCTCCAGGATTTTTTCAGACGGAGTGTAACTGTCGTCGCCTGCTTTGAAGGGGACGCCCATGTACGCGCAGAGGCGTTTATAGGCAGCTGGTTTTATGCCACAAAGCCATCCGCCGAAATCAACAGGGACTCTGTCCGCTTCCTGGTGGGCGAAGCATTTCAGAACGCGTTCGCGATGAGTCATGACTTAGGCTGCAAGCAATGACCTGCAGAGTTCAGCAGCACGGCTTGCGTCGGGTGCATATCCCGAGGCGCCGATTTCATCCGCGTATTTCTGGGTTACCGGAGCGCCGCCAATGACCGTTTTCACGGTACCTGAAAGGCCAGCCGCTTTGACTGCGTCGACAGTGGCTTTGATCATGGGCATGGTGGTGGTGAGAAGCGCGGAAAGGCCTATGAGCTTGACGTTAGGATTTGCCTTGAGGAATTCCACGAATTTTTCCGGTGACACGTCGATGCCCAGGTCGTGCACTTCGATGCCGCTTCCCTCGACCATGATTTTTACCAGGTTTTTTCCGATGTCGTGCAGGTCGCCTTTGACTGTTCCAATCACCATTGAACCCCTGGACGAGGACGTACCGGCAATCAGGTGGGGCTTTAAAAGCGTGACCCCTGCATTAAAGGCGCGGGCGCCAACGAGCACATGGGGAACGAATATCTGGTTATTCTTGAATTTTTCACCGATAATGGACATGGCCGCGAGGAGACCTTGATCAAGGATCTCGTTGGCCTTGACGCCTTTGGCCATATGGTCGTTTACAATTCTTTTTACATCTTCCGCTTTGCCTTTTTGGACCATGTCAATGAGTTCATTGTATTCAGCCATAAAGACCTCCTTAAAAAGTGTTTTTATCTCCTGAATTTCATACAAATATATATAATTGCAGACAACAAATCCCAATATCTATGTTATTAATGTAATGTAGATACAGATTCTAAAAGGAGCGCCAAATGACAGGCAGGGAAAGAGTCCGTAATGCGTTGCAACTCAAAGAGGTAGATCGGGTGCCGTGGGTCCCTTTTGTCGGTTGCCATGGCGGGTATCTGATCAATGTGCCAGCAGAAGAATACCTGAAATCAGAGAACCATATTCTTGCGGGAATAGATGAGGCAGTAAAACGATATGCGCCCGACGGTCTGCCGGTCATGTTCGATTTGCAGGTAGAGGCTGAAGTGCTCGGGTGCAACCTGGTTTGGGCAAAGGAGAATCCACCAGCGGTCTCGACTCATCCGCTTGCAGAGGGGCACTCACTCACTGATCTGTGTATTCCCGGACCTGATGAAGGCCGGATAAGGACCGCGCTTGCCGCTGTCCGAAGAGCCCGTGAAAAATATCCTGATTTGGCCCTCTATGGGCTTGTTACCGGACCTTTCACTCTGGCCATGCATCTTGCAGGAACCGATATATTCATGAAGATGTTCGATGATCGGGACTCTGTCCGCACATTGCTCGCGTTCTGCCGGGACGTGTCGTGCGCAATGGCTGGATATTATATCCAGGCAGGATGCGATGTGGTCGGCGTTGTGGATCCCATGACCAGTCAGATCGGACCCGACGAATTCAGGCAGTTTGTCACACAGCCGGCAACAGCAGTCTTTGATCATATCAGGAACCAGAGTGCGTTTGGCTCCTTTTTTGTATGCGGTCATGCGGAACAGAATATTGAGGCAATGTGCGAATGCAGACCCGACAATATTTCCATTGATGAAAACATCCCCCTGGACTATGTCCGCGACATATGCCTGGCCCGCAACATCAGCTTTGGCGGAAATCTCCAGCTCACGGTGGTACTCCTTCTGGGGTCCGCTGAAGACGCAATGCGCAATGCCATTGGATGCCTTGAGACCGGCGGGACAAAGGGTTTTATATTGGCGCCGGGTTGCGACCTTCCTTTTGCCACGCCCCCCGCCAATCTTGAGGCAGTGACCAGAATAGTGCAGGACCCCTATCAGCGCGAGGTTGTCAATGCCATGGCGCATAAACAGACCGCGGAGAAAATTCTGGACATGAGCCAATACGGGCAGGCGGACAAGGTGGTAGTGGATATTATTACGCTCGATTCCGAGTCATGCGCCCCATGCCAGTATATGGTTGAAGCGGTGAGGAGCGTGACTCCGGAATTCGAAGGTATTGTTGAGTGGCGCGAACACAAGATCAAGCAGAAGGAATCCATTGTGTTTATGACAGCCCTCATGGTGCGCAATATTCCGACAATCTGTATCGACGGGCAGATAACCTTTGTATCGCGCATTCCTCCGCGGGAAGAGCTGGTTGCCGCGATCCAACGGCGGATCAATGAGAAGCTGAAGAAAAAAATCCAGGCAAAACAATCGGTCATGTATGTGCTGGGCACAGGCTGTGAGGCGTGTGAAACTGTCAAGAAGCATGCGGTACAGGCAATCAAGGAATTGGGCGCCAATATTGTCATTAAAGTAATCAAGGACGAGGATGAAATCCGTTCTTTCGGGGTGTCCAAGACCCCCGGCGTGGTCATTGAGCGCAGGCAGATCAAGTCAGCGGGCGCCATTCCCTCGGTCGAGGTGATAAAAGAATGGGTGAAGGAGTTGTGAGCAGGCGTCCCATCCCCGTTATCCTGATCACGGGGTTTCTTGGCGCTGGTAAGACAACGTTTCTGAATCACCTGCTCGGACTTCCTGAAATTTCCTCCCAAAAGCTTGCCCTGATCATCAATGAGTTTGGCGCTATTGGATTCGACAGCGCGCTTGTTGCCAAAGGATCCCATGCCACCTACGAACTCAACAAGGGAAGTCTTTTCTGTATCTGCATTAAAACGGATTTCATAAAGACCCTTGATGCAATAACCGCAGCTTCTGATATCGAACTGGTTATTATCGAAGCCACAGGGGTTGCGGAGACGCGCGATATTGAAGGTTTTTTCTCCGCACATCAGACAGCGGGCCTTTTTGAGATACATGCCAATCTCTGTCTTGTTGATGCTCTCAATTTTATCACCGTGGTCCCGTATCTCAAAGCAGTCCGCAGTCAGGTTGCCTGGGCTGACGGCATTGTTCTGAATAAAACAAGCTTGATTTTAGCGCAAGAGACGGATAAGCTTGTATCGGTCCTGAGGTCGATAAATCCAGCAGCGCCCATTCTGAGGACCGATTTTGGCAGCATCCCCTTTGATTTTCTTGCAGGACTGAAACATGTACGTCGAGACGGACCATTGCTTGATGCGCCACCTGAGGCAGTGGTTTCCGTTTCAATTGAAAGAGATGCGGTGCTGGATCGGGAGGCGTTCATCAGGCTGACGGAACAGATTAAGGGAAATATTCTGCGGCTTAAAGGTCATACTGATTTCGGTTCTGGCCCGGTGTTCGTTGAAATAGTGGGGGGGCGCCTGCTGGAAAAAGCGGTTTCGTACCAGATAACAACCAGGACCGCTTTTACCGTGATCGCCTGGAAGATGAGGCGCGAAGAACTGACCAGATTGTTCTCGCAGGTCTTTAAAGAGCCTTTTACTTGAAAACCGCTTCACTAAAACCTATTTTCTTTACATGGCATTACTTTGCAAATCACTGGTGTTGTTAGTGGCGGCGTTCTTGCTGTGCGCTCCAGTAGACAGTTTATCCGGTCTTCAGTCTTCGAATGTTCAAATTGAACAGACCGGTTCGTGCACTGACACTCCATGTTTTAGTGTCAGTGTCCGTTCGGTGCGCCAAGTCCGGCACGTGCATACGTCATCTGCCCATGTCGTGGCCTCGCATCCTTTTCTGAATCAGGCGTCCGAGGCTTTTCGCGTGGGAAGCAAGGCGCCTGTACACACACCTCCCAGTTTACTCGCCTCGGTTATTCTCAGAAACTGATTTTTCTTTTCCCAATTTATAATCAATTTATTATAAAGGAGAGGCATATGCCAAAACTACATAGATTTATCAAAGTGAAAAAAGAGGCCCGGTTTTTTGAACCGCATGTTTCCAACGCCTTACTGCAAATGGGAGCGAATCTTGGTGATGGGAAACTTGAAGGGTTTCAGGTGGTGAATGTTAACGCGAAAAACCGCGAAAGCGTGATAAAATATCTCGAGGAAAACGGATATTCTATTGAAGATACTGAGCAGTAGGGGTTGATCAGCAACCGAACCGTTTCAATAGTCCATTATAGGCGTCGATTCGCCGGTCACGCAGGAATGGCCAAGCGCGGCGGACCTTTTCCGTGCGATTCAGGTCCAGGGCCGTAACAACAAGATCCTCCTTGGTATCTGATGCTCTGGCAAGAATTTCTCCCTGAGGACCGGCAATAAAACTGTTTCCCCAGAACACGATACCTTTGTTTGTCTTTGTAGCATGCTCAGGACTTTTTTCAAGGCCGACTCTGTTTATAGAGACAACATGGAGGCCATTGGCAATTGCGTGGCTTTGCTGCATTGTTGTCCATGCGAGCAACTGGCGCTTCTTTTCAGCGGCCGTGTCTGACGGCTCCCAGCCAATTGCCGTGGGGTAGATAAGCAGGTCTGCACCGTTTAAAGCCATGAGACGCGCTGCTTCAGGATACCACTGGTCCCAGCACACCAGGACACCGAGTTTGCCCACTGACGATGCAATAGGGGTGAAGCCGAGGTCACCAGGAGCAAAATAATATTTTTCGTAATACGAGGGGTCGTCGGGGAGGTGCATTTTTCTGTATATACCTGCAATCTTACCTGTTTTTTCAATCACCACGGCCGTGTTATGATAGAGGCCTGCTGAGCGGCGTTCGAAAAGAGAGCCGACAAGCACGGTTTTTGTCTTTTTTGCAGCGGTACAGAGGAATTTCATGGTTGGCCCAGATATGGGTTCGGCAAAATCGAAGCATGCAGGGTCTTCGGTCTGGCAAAAATAGGGGGTTGCGTGCAGCTCCTGAAGACAGACCAGACGCGCTCCTTTTCTGGCAGCTTCGGCTATTTTTTGCCCTGCTTTTTCCAGATTTTGTTTTTTTGACGGACCGCAGGTCATTTGTACCAATGCAATAGTCATAGGTTTCATGAGAGTACCCCTGCGGGAAGCTGCATGGTAAGGCAATGGAGAGAACCGCCCTGTTCAATAACAGGCAGGCAATTGATGCCTATTATTTTTCGTTTTGGAAAGGCCATACTGATTCGCGCCAATGCGATCTGGTCGTTTCGTTTTTGGCCATAGGTGGGGACAAGGACAGCATTGTTGATCACAAGAAAATTCGCATAGGTTGCGGGACATCTCTGGTTTTTCCGGCCAAAACAAGGGTCGGGAAGCGGTAAGCCGGCGAGACAATAGCGAGTTCCCCGGGAAGTGGTATATAATTTCAGTTCCGATTCCATGGCTTGCAGTCCTTCATAATGGACATCGCGCGGATTGCCGCACTGTACGTAGAGAATGGTATTTCCCGGGGCAAACCGGGCAAGAGTGTCGATGTGGGAGTCCGTATCGTCTCCTTCAAGACCGCCATGGTTGAGCCAGAGAATCGAGCGGGCGCCCAGAAAGGTTTTCAACTTTTTTTCAATGGCTGTTTGCGATAAAAGGGGGTTTCTCCTCTTTTCACGCAGGCACTGCGCAGTGGTCATAATTGTTCCCGCGCCGTTGCTATCAATACTACCACCCTCCAGGACCATGGCGGCTGTTTTATGATGCGCTCCGGGAAAAGAACCGCCCGCATGCATGGTATGAGTGGCTCTGTTGTCGAGATTCGCGGCATGTTTACGGCCCCAGCCATTGAACGAGAAATCGAGCATGACCGGCTTTTTTCCGGAATACACGGTGATCGGGCCATAATCGCGCGTCCAGATATCATTGGTCCGCATGGGTACGTATACAATGCGCGAAAGCAACGCGTTTTTTATCCGTAAAAATTGTTTGACATGCGTTTCTTTCCCCGTGGGAACAATGAGCACCACTCTTTCGTAGCGGGTGATTACGGCCACTATATGTGCGATGACTGGTTCTATGGCGTTGAGCATTGGCGCCCAGTCAGAATGTTCGTGGGGCCACGCGAGAAGAACCGCGTCCTGGGGTTCCCATTCAGCGGGCAGGCGAAAAGAAGGCATGAAGCAAAAATACTATTTATTCCAGGCCAAGCGCGCGCTCCTCTTGGTCGAAAAGCTGTTTTTCAGCCTCATAGTGCTCTGATGTACGGTGCCATTCGTGATACAGACTGTCTATCTGTTCCCGGGCATGGTCAATGGATTTTGAAAGGCGCACCATTTCCTCCCGGTCAGGGACCCGTGAGGCTTCAACCAGTTCGTGGCTCTCGGTTTCGATTCGCTTTTCGAGTGAGGGGATGGCAGTTTCTATCTCCTCCAGGCGCTGTTTTAAAGGGTTGATCGCCTTTGCCCGCCGTGTGAAAAAATCAGCGCGAGCTTTACGAGTATCTTTTCGTGAAACCGTTTTATCGTCGCGTTTTTTTTGATTTTGTTGCGATAGAGGCGTTGCATCCTCTTCCTCTTCCCAGCCAATACGCTCAAGAAATTCGTCGTAGGTTCCGTGAAAGACCAGGATGCGGCCTTTCTGGAACACAATGAGTTTTTGCGCAACGGCCCGCAGCAACCGTTCGTTGTGAGTGACCACGATCGATGCGCCTTCGAAGCGATTGAGCGCATCGATGAGCGCCTCGCCTGATTCCATATCGAGGTGGTGGGTTGGTTCATCGAGGAGCAGCAGGTTGGCTGGCGCGGCGATTATTTTTCCCAGCAGAACACGGCATTTTTCGCCGCCCGATAGAACAGCGATTTTTTTAAGCGCATTGTCGCCCTGGAACATCATAGAGCCGCAGATGTCGCGCGCTGCTTTGCGGCCCGCTTCGGGATAGGATGCCGCAATTTCCTCCTCGACCGACAGCGTATCGCACAAACCAGCGGTATTCGCTTGTTCAAAGTAGGACATGCGTACCTGCGGATGAAAGGCGATTCTCCCGGCTTTTTTTTCGAGCCCGCCGGCGAGCAGCTTGAGCAGGGTCGTTTTTCCCTTGCCGTTTTTCCCGATCACGCAGATGCGGTCGCGTGCGGTCACGTCGATGGAAAAGCCGCTGATGAGGGTGTTGTCACCGTATCCAAAGCCGAGATCGCGCACCTCAAGCACGTATTTTGCCGGAAAGTCAGCTTTTCTGAACGAGAAGGAGAGCGTGGTAATGGCGTCGAGCTTGTCTTTTTTCTCCATTTTCTCCAGAGTTTTGATGCGCGACTGTACCATATTGGCTTGCCGCGCCTTTGCCCTGAATTTGCTGATAAATTCCTCCATTTGCCGCTGTTTGCGTTCGGTGTTCATCCGTTCCTTCTCGTAGACCTCCTCTTCGAGCGCCACCTGGCCATAGTAGTCGCTTGTTTTACCGCTTATTTTTTTTGCCCGGGCCCGGTGAATGCCTGCGATATGCGTGGCAATGGAATCCATAAAACCGCGGTCGTGGCTTATGAACAGAAGTTCGCCGTCCCACGCGCATATAAAACGAACGAGCCATCTGATTGAGACAATGTCGAGAAAATTTGTGGGTTCGTCGAGCAGCAGGCAGTGGGGATCGGAGACCAGCACTTTGGCCAGGTTTATGCGCACTTGAAAACCACCGGAAAACTCAGCTGGGGGGCGTAAAAAATCGGCTTCTGAGAAACCCAGGCCCACCAGCACCTTACAGACGCGCCATTCGTTTGTCGCCCGGTCCGCCCGCAAGCCTGTGCAGGCCTCGTCGAGTACTGTGGGCTTGGTGAACCTGATGTGCTGTTCCAGATATCCAATGCGGAAATCTTTCTGAAATGTGATGGTGCCAGTGTCGGGTAGTTCACTGCCTGCGATGATCCTGAAAAGCGTGGTCTTTCCATGGCCGTTTCTGCCCACCACACCTACCCGTTCACCGGGGTTTACGGTAAAGGTAACGTCCTCGAAGATACGCTGGGTGCTGTAGCTTTTTGAAAGGCCCTGGATGGAAATCATCGGCGTTTTACTGGTTCTGCAACACGTCGATCATTGCCGCGATGTTTTCAGGCCGTGCGTCCGCGGGTGTGTCGTGGGCGGGCGAGGCGATATACCCGCCGTTTTTTCCCACCACATCGAGCAGACGGCGTACTTCATCGCGTGTTTGCGCGGGTGTTCCGTAGGGAAGGGTCTGCTGGGTGCTTATGCCGCCGTAGAAGGTAAGTGATTGGCCAAATGTTTCCTTCATCTTCGCCACATCGATGACCTCGGGCTGAAAAGGGTTGAAAATATTGAGCCCGCATTCGATAAGGTCGGGAAATATCTCATCGATTTTTCCGCATGAATGAATGGAAACGAATTTATCTTTGGATCTGGCCAGGCCATACATCTTTTTCACACGGGGTTTTATATATTCACGCCACATATCGGCGCCCATGATAAGACCGTTCTGCTGGCCCCAATCGTCGCCAAAATGCATGATATCGATGTCAAAGGAGCAGGCGCGTTCAATGATCCGGAGGTTAAAGTCGAGGATTTTGTCCATAAGCCGATGTACAAAATCAGGATCTGTGATCATATACATGAGCAGATTTTCCATTCCCGTCAGCGTCCATGCCCGTTCAAAAAGGCTAAAACCAATAGATGAAAAATACAGTCCATGGGGATTGTCTTTAATGATTTTTGAATACGCCGCGTACCGTGATGGGTCGTTGGGGTTTGGAAATACGAATTCGTCGAAGGTTTCTGCGGTTATGGCGGTGTTGCAAACCACGCCAATATCCTTGTCCACACTCCGGTCCCAATGCACGCCGAATTGGTCGCGCCAGATGTCCGGTTTTATTTCTTGCCATGCACCGTCAGGTTCAGTGGAAAGCTTGCAGAAACAATTCCCCAGTTTTTTATCGAATTCCGGATCATTGTAGTATTTCACCATTTTTTCCCGGGCCGCAAGGGTAAAGTTGATGTTGTAGGGGATTTTATCCGGTTGCCTGTGATTCAGGGTAGTAAGCACACGTTTCCGTATTTCCATGTCTGCTCCTTATTGGCCGTAAAAGTCCCTTCAAAATGTCCGTTTGTCCCATGTAATGGGAACCGTGTCAACCGTATCCAGCAGCCAGTGCAGCAGCATTTCACGCATATCTTCGCATGTAGACGCATGTGCGTTGTCATGCGCGCAATTGCGCGTTTCGCGGGGATCGTTGAGCAGGTCGTACAATTCGTGGTGTTCACCTGGGCAGTAAATATACTTGTACTGGTTTGTCCTGACCATCAGGGTCTTGGCAAAGACTGCGGGGTCTTTTGCCGGCAGGTGGGTCTTTTCCCGGTATATTCCCGAGCTAATCAATGGTTCGCGGCAATGCGCTTCGTCCGGGAGGTGGCCCGCTTCGGCAAAGACCGCGTTGCGCAATGCGCTGGAAAAAAGGCTCCTGCTGAAGGTGCGGTTCTTTGGTTTGATCCCGGCGATATCGAGGACTGTTGCGTAGAGATCGGTCATCTCGACGAGGCGGTTGCACGCGCCTTCCGGTTTTTTGCCAGGCGCTTTTATTACCAGGGGAACGTTGATAATGCAGTCCTCGAACCCGGTCCACCATTTTTCCGTGAGCCCGTAGTCGCCTGTGTAATCACCATGATCAGAGAAAAAACAGAGCGCGGTCTCATCGTAGAGTCTTGTATCGTGCAACGTGCGCACAATACGGCCAAAGAGATCGTCCATTCTGCTGATCATGCCGTAATAGATACCCTTGATTTCCCTGAATTCATCGGTGGTAAGGCCATTGAGACCATAGGCCTCATGAATCATGCGCGCATATCGCCGTTTCTCGTTGCCGCAATAGGGGACGGGTTCAGGAAGTTTTGACCGGTCGTGCAAAGAAAACCAGGGTTCTTCAACCTCGTACGGAGGATGGACAAACTCCAGAGGTAAAAAAAGACAGAAAGGTTTTTCATGCTTTTGGCCGAGGAATTGCACTGCGCTCTCGATGCATGCCCAGTCGAAATCCTTCCACTCGGTTCCCGGCCGCTTGCCGTACAAAAATGATTTTTCGAGACGGTGTCCCTGCGGCCATGGATTTGCCATGTGCTCTTGTGCTTTTTTTATTGGAAGATTGACCCTGTCAAAGCTGAGCGAGACCGACTCCTCCGCCAGCAGGTCGTTTTTCCCGAAACAGACCGTGTGATATCCGGCCTCTTTGAGGTCGCGGAAGAGGTTTCGCTCGTGCGCATGGAGAAGATGGGCAAGGGTCCGGTGGCCATGCACATGCGGATACAGCCCAGTGAACATGCTGCAGCGCGACGGAGTGCAGACCGTATGCTGGGAGAAACAATTGGTGAAGGTTGTGGCTTCAGCGCGGAATTGATCGAGGTGGGGCGTTTGCGGTCTATAGGGCGCTTTGAACAACACATCGGCCCGCAAAGTTTCGGGCATGAAAAGGACGATATTAGGAGGACGCTTTGCTCGCATGGTCAGCAGACCCCGTAGGTACGGGTGAGATCAGCGATTTTTCGGACCATTTCAATGTCTCCCCGGTTCGGCATAATATCGCCCACGTTGAGAATGAGCCGGTCGTTTACTTCATCGATGATCCTTTTTGCGAAATCAAGGATTTCCCCCTCTTCCATGCGCTGGATGAAGAAGGGCGACGGCACGCCGCAATAGGCGTATTGCCGTGAAGCAAGCGCGGCCCGCAGGGTACGCGGTTCAAAATCGTTCATGGGCGCGGGCGTGCACCCATCGAGCACGTCGAAGCCGTTGTCCTTCACCATGGGGAGCAGATTGGTCATGCGGCCATCCATGTGCGTAAGGGTCTTTTTACCCGTTTTTCCGTGGATGTATTCGTTGAACCGCTGGTAGTAGGGGAGGAAATAATCGCGGTACCAGTCGGGCGCAATGAGGAACTCGTCCATATTGTCGCACAGGTAGATCACTTTACCGGGCGATCCGGCCACTAATGGCCAGACGCGCTGACAGTTTTCGTCAAGTACCTGCAGGATACGCTTGACTTTGTCAGGCTCGTCGAACAAGGCAAAGGCCGTTTGTTCAATGCCCATATAGTCGTGCACCAGATTGCCCATGGGTGAACGGCCAACCACCATGTTCACATATCCCTGGCTGTCCACGGTATCAATCGCTGTTTGCGCCCGAGCATAGTCGGCCGTATATTCGCGGTCGGTTACGATGTATTCGAGAATCGGAAAATCGTCCGGGCTTTTTACCATGTATTCGCGCGTGCACGAGCTATGGTCATCGGCCCTGGAGGTGAGGGCCCGAAGGGTCCCCTTGGGTGTTACATAGGTGGTTATGGTGTCTTTGTCCCTGGTCTCCGTTGTTATCTTCACGGTTTTATAGGTGGTTTTCATGAAAATGCCATACCCGTGAATGGGTATGCCAAAATCAACATCGCGCGCGATCTGAAATAAGTTCATGTCTTTATATCGTTCCGGCATAATGCCGGGCCTGCTGTTTATTTCGGCATCGGGTGGGATAATACCGCCTGGCGGATAGACCTTGGGCCACTGCTGCTCGTCACCATACCGTTGCCATTGGTACCACATGGAAATGTCGGGGAAAAAGGGAACGCGATCAACAGACTTTCCGCTGATACGGTTGAGAAAACGGTCGCGATGGGTCATTATGCACTCCTGTGTTGAAGTATAAATATAAAAAAAACATGCGTGCAATGCATGGGTTGTTTTAACGAGTCCGCAACAGCTATTTTATCCTGACGGAAGATAGAGGGAAAAAACAATGCGGGTAAAGGGCTTGGCCGTACAATCAATTTCTCAATTTGTGCGCAAGAAATTTCCCTTGCGGTACGACGAATGGCTGCGTTCCCTGCCGCCGATTGCCCAGGGCATATTTTTAAATCCGCTGGTTTCCAGCGAATGGTACGACCTGAACGACGCCATGTCAATCCCGACCCGGAAGCTCTGCGACTTGTTTTACAAGGGCGGGCTCGAAGGCGCGTGGGAATGCGGAAAATTCAGCGCGGACCAGGCGTTGTCGGGCATTTATAAAGTTTTTGTCAGGCTTGGTTCACCGGGGTTTATTATCAACCGCGCCACCTCGCTGTTCACCACATATTATTCTCCAAGCGCACTTAAAATCGTGACCAATGAGAAACATCACGCGGCGGTACAGGTTGTGCAGTTTGCGGACATCAATCCAATGGTAGAACACCGCATTGGCGGGTGGATGGAGCGGGTGCTTGAAATAAGCGGGTGCAGGGGGATATCCCTGAAAATAACTCGCGCCATTTCCAGCGGTCATCCGGTCACCGAGTACGACGCGCGGTGGCAATAAGAAAGGCGCACCCATGAATTCCGTTCCTTCGGCAACCTTTAGCGGCGCCGTTGCCATTGTAGGCGCGCCCAATGTGGGCAAATCAACGCTCCTCAACCGGATAATTGGCAAGAAGATTTCCATTGTTTCGCACAAACCCCAGACCACCCAGGGCCGTATTTTGGGCATTCTCACGCGCGCAGACCGGCAGATAATTTTCATCGATACTCCCGGCATTGGCAAGCCCCTGGGCAAACTGGCCTCACACCTCAACCGGGTGGCGGAGAACGCACGTTACGAAGCTGATTTTATTGTCGCGGTCCTTGATGCGTCAAAAGGTTTGAGAGACATAGACCTTGGTATTCTTGAGGGAGTTGCGCAGGCTCGTTTACCGGTGTTCGCGGTCATCAACAAAATGGACCTTTCGACCAATGAGCGGACCATTCCCCTTGTCAGCACATTGAGCGGACGCTTTGGCATTGAGGAGTTTTTTCCAGTGTCCGCAAAGACCGGCGACGGACTTGAAAGGCTGGTCGACGGCCTGCTCAAGCGTCTCCCTGAAAACCCTCATATATACGAACCCCATGAGCAGACTGACCAGACCCCGGAATCCGTGGTCGCTGAATTCGTACGCGAACAGATATTCCTGAACGCTGAGCAGGAACTTCCCTATTCGATCATGGTGAAGACCGAGGAAGTGGATATTGAGGGAGAAATCGTGCGCGCCGCGGCCGTGATTTACGGGTTGAACGCGCGGCACCGCAAAATCCTGATAGGCGATGGCGCCTCTTTTGTTAAAAAGATCAGGCTTTTTTCAAAGAAGCGGCTGAAGGAATATTTCGGCAAGCCGGTCCAGCTTACGCTGAGAGTCAAAGTCAATGAAGGTCTGATGGACGACCTAACCGCGTATTCGGAAGAGTAGGGGGATTTTGCCATGGCATTCAGAATCCTTTCGCTTCTCTATACCATAGTCACCCTGGTCCGCACGGTTCTCTACGGCACGGGAATATTAAAGGCGCGAACATTGCCCGTAACAGTCATTTCCGTGGGCAACATTACCGCCGGAGGAACGGGCAAAACGCCGCTGGTCATGCGGATCGGGTCGCTGTTGAGCGAATCGGGACTGCGCTGCGGAGTGCTCAGCAGGGGATATGGGAGAACATCACATCGCCCTTATTGCGTTGATTCGGCTGCCGGACTAGGCTGGCAGGAGATAGGCGATGAACCGAAAATGATCGCTGAAAATATTCCGTGCTGCCTGGGTATAGGGGCGGATCGTTTCAGAATCGGCGCGCTCCTTGTCAAAAAATTCGGTCCCATGCCTCTTATACTTGACGATGGCTTTGCCCACCGGAGTCTCTATCGGGACCTGAATATTCTCACTGTTGACGCCCATGATCCGTGGGGAAAGGCGATGTTGCCCCATGGAACGCGCAGGGAGTTGTTGCGGGGTATCATGCGCGCCGATATGATCGTCGTCACCTGTAATACGGGTTTCGCAGGCGGCAATGGGGTTGTGGACGATATCAGGAGGCGCGGGTTTAAAAAGCCCGTGTTTACAGCCGTTCGGACCGTTGAATGCATTGCCTGTCCCGATGGGAAAAAGCAAAGCGTTGAAGTAATGCGCGATCATCCCTTCTATGTTTTTTCCGGCATAGCCCATGGAGACCGTTTTGTCAGCATGGCGCGTTCGCTTGGGCTGTTGGTGGCCGGGTCACTGACCTATGCCGACCATTACCCCTTCGATGCGGCTGAAATGGACCAGATACGCGCCAATGCGGGAGGAGCATCGCTTCTTACGACCGAGAAAGACTTCTGGCGGCTTGAAGACGCGTTTCGGCGCGGCCTGTATTATCTGAAGATTGCTCTCCGCATAGACCAGGACAAGGCTTTCTGCGATATGGTTCGCGGTGTCATTGCCCAAACCTCTCTGGTCAGTGTGTGAAAAAACTGGCAATAAATGTATTAAATCTATTATTTATATCTTGAAAATGGTTAAAAAGGTGAAAATAATGAAAGGAATGGTTGTATGAAAAACATTCTTCCGGTTCTCGCCCTTACCCTCCTGGCAGTGCTTTTTGTTCTGCCGCAGGAGAGTCATGCGAAGAAGGTAAAGAAAATTGTCCATGTTCTGGCTCCTTTTACCCCCATTCTTGAGGAGCGGCGTCCTGAGTCTCCCATCATTGTACAGGCGAAAAAGGGAGACCGTTTTCCTCTGGTCCAGGAAGGCGAATATTGGGCCCAAGTGTATATTCCTGAAAAAGACGAGGTGGGATGGATCGAAATTGGCCTTGAAACAAAGAAAATTGAGGTGCTGGACTCGGATTCACGCCTGCCCTTTTTGCGCGATATCCTCATTTTCGCGATCATTCTTGGCGCAATCGGCATTGTTGTCCTGATCATGAGGAATTATCACGAGGCAAAACGCAAAAAGGCGCTTGAGAGCGTTGGCGGCGCTGGGGAAGGGCGGTAAAGGTTGACGAACAGGAGGGTTCTGGCAATCGATTTCGGCGAACGTCGCATTGGTATTGCCCTGAGCGACCCTGCCAATATCATTGCCAGTCCGTTCTGCACCATTGATACCCGCTCTATTGCCGATCCCATAGCGAAAATAGCAAGCATTATCCAAGACGAGGACGCGGGGTCTGTTGTGGTAGGATATCCCTATCACAACAGCGGCGCAGCGGGCGACAAGGCTGGAGCAATTGACGGTTTAATCGAGGCGCTCCAGCATGCAGTGGGCCCGTCAATACGTATTGTCCGGATCGATGAAGGATATAGTTCGGTTGCCGCCCAAGAAATACTGAAAAAACAGGGAAAAAATACGCGTGAGAACAAGGATGCGGTTGATCGAATAGCCGCAGCGCTTTTTCTGCAGGATTATTTGAATGAAAAGGACCATGCATAAGCGGATCTGCCTGACTGCCAGCCTGGCCCTGCTGGTCTCTTTTACCCAGGTGGGGTTTGTCTGCAGTCCCACTACTGTCACCCATTCCCCCAATAAAAAGCCGTCGCCACCGCGGATTGAGGGGCTTGAGGTTGCCACGGCGAACGATGTTGAGGCGTGCGTTACCATCTCTTTTTCCGATACCAATGCAATGGATGTATCCTATAACATTTACCTGAAGGGTCCGGCTGACGCTGAATTCAAGAGGGTTGTGGGCGGTCAGGGAATACCTGGAACCTACACCTTTTTCAAAGACCGTTCGGTTCTGAACGGTATTACATACACACAGGATGTCAATATCTACGTCTATCGGATGTACGCGGTTTCAGCCGAAGACAGCGTAAGCGACCCTTCGAACGCCGATACCATACTCCTTGCTAAGCCCGCGAATATTTCGCTGGTCACGCTCGACTATGGGTATCCATTTATTCAATATTCGCTTACCGGTCAGCATGGGAAAGAGTGGCGGGTAGATATAATGCGAGGGGATATATCTCTCGACTCCATTATATATGAAGAACGTTTTAGCGATGTTATCAACGAAACCTCGGTATTTCCCGATATACCGGTCGATACTCTGCGCGCCATTGCACAGAGGGACACGATTGCACATGCCATCTTTGGCGTACGAATCATCTCATGGACTGGGAGCGCATTTGGAGGCAAATCGTATGGTATAGCTGTCTCTCAGTTTGACGCGGGACCATGAAAAAGAAAACTGGCGCGGCATTGTTTTCACGGATATTGGCGACCGTGCTCCTTTGCACGGCATCGCTCTCGTTTAGCATTGATGTCGCAGTGGTCAAAGATGATGGCAAGAGCCTTATTTTTACCTATTCGCTCGCCGATTCCCTAGGCGCGCTGCCAGCCGCTGACGCTACTTTTTTTTATCCACTCACCTTTGCCCTCCCCAATGGCGCACGTATTAGTTCGCTATCGTGTACAAGTCCGCAGGGTCCAGTCAGGTGCGAGAAGGGCGCGGCGGGACTGGTGCGAAGCGTCTATGCCGTTACTTTAAAACTGTATCCCGGGGCAACTACGCAGGGACGCGTGACTGCCGTCTATTCTGTTCCTCTGGTCAAGACGGCCGCATCCCAGCCCGTGGCTGAAAGCCGTTGCGTGGAACAGTTTTATTCCTCGTTTCTCAGCAACTATGCATCAGCGTCGAATTACCGGGTAAACCCCGCGGGACTTCTCGCCAAAAACGCTGGCGCTGTTTTTCCATTGGCAAAAATCAAAATGTTCGTGAGGGCCGATGGTATTTATGCGATTTCATACGACCAGATTTCCCGCTGCGGGTTCAACCCTTCGACGATCAATCCAGATATGTTCAGGCTTTTTTCAGGCGGCCGCGAGATCCCTCTCTCCATCGAAACCGCAATCAAGGGGTCTTTTGGGCCGGGCGACCGCTTGCTTTTTTATGGTGAATTTCGTCGGGGACAAACCAACTACTATCCCGAACAGACCCTTGGCCGGGCCTATTACCTGGATTGGGGAACGGTCCCTGGGTTGCGCGTTCCTTTGGTGAGCGGCGCGGCCAAGGTGCTCAACCGCGACGGTACGGTCCAATTCATCGATCCTTATAAATTCAACCAAAGCGTGCAGACGATAAAAAAGGTGACCCGTTTCAAACGGTCGGTCCATCTTGAAGAGGACAATGTCATTCTACGGTTGTCGAGCCCCGCTGAGACCCACTCACAGGCTTCCGTCGATCCCCGCGATTACGAATTTAAACTTGACGACTACTGGATGTGGATGGATATGTGTCATTCAGTAAATACTCTTGCCTTCCAGCTCGATGCTGGGCCATCCCCGGCGGGGAAGGCGCGTATCAGGGCGAATTTCATGGGATACAGCAAGACCCCCCATTTTCTTTCACTTCGCGTCAATGGCGATCCCATCTATATTGAAGGATACAGCGAGCCAGACAGCATGCAGTGCTTCTGGCTCGGGCAAACTTCAAAGACATTTGTTTCGCAAAATACCCCGGAACACTTGAAACTGTTACAAGGCGGCGCAAACACCCTTACGGTCCAGCTCGATCCCAACGATTGCGTATATCTCAACTGGCTCGAGATAGAATACGATGCTGAGCCGGGCATGGTCTCCTCCGACAGCACTCAGCTCATCATCCTCGATTCCTCGTCGCTATCGGGCGCGGGAAGCTACCAGTTCTCCATTTCGGGAATGAGGTCTGTCCCGGAGATATGGGACATACACGGACGGCGCTTTACCAATGCGTCAGTTGCGGACAACACGCTCTCGTTCTACGACATTGTCTACGGACCCACAACGTATTTTGTGTCCGGCCGTGTTTTCTCTCCTGACCATCTCGCGGCCGTTGTCCCTTCGGACCTTGTGAATTCGGGAAATGGTGCAGACCTGCTTATCATTGCGCCTCGCAGTCTGAGACCGGCCATTGCCAGCTATGCCGCGTATCGCCGAAGCCAGGGCATGGAAGTTTTTATCGCCGATGTTGAGGCGATATACGACCTTTTCGGCGATGGGAGCGTGAATCCCGACGCGATCAAGGCGTTTGTCAAATACGCGTACGAACATTTCAATCCTTCACCCTTTTATCTGCTGCTGATCGGCGATACTTCAGAGGGTGCGGACAAACTTGCGCCTGAACGGAATTTGGTCCCCACCTATTTTGTCCAGATCAACGGCTGGGGGCTTGCCTCGGCCGATACCCGGTTTACCACGGTGAGCGGCGATGATTTATTTCCCGATCTTTCCGTGGGCCGCATACCGGGCAGGAACGCGCAGGAAATTTCCCAGGCTTTAAAGAAGATCATGGATTATGAGCGATATTCCAGTCCGGGAACCTGGAAGAACGATTACCTTCTCATTGGCGGCTGGGAATCAATTTTTTCAACGGCAAACCAGCGGTTGCAGGATTTTATTCTGAAGGACCGTTTCAATGTCCGGAGGGTGGATGTGGACACTGCGTCCGCCTATTTCTTCGGCAACAGCTCTCCGCGTGAAGTACAGTCCATCATCGACAATGGCGTCATGTTCGTCAATTTCTACGGACATGGCGGCGGCAGTGTCTGGTCTGATTTCGATCCCAATATCATGGGACATACAGAGGCGCGTGCCCTCACGAACTACGCCACACTGCCCATTGTCTACAGCCTCACCTGTCTTACCGCTTCGTTCGAAGCCGCAACATTTGGCCTGCCCTATGACCTCTGGCCGCCGCTTGGTGAAACCATGCTGCTTTCGTCAAAGGGCGGCTGTGCCGCTTTTTACGGGGCTTCCGGCCATTCATTCACCGAATCAGATTACCTGCTCAGCTTTCTGGTGGCCGCGAAAAGCGGTGAGCGCAAGCCTCGTGTAGGAGACATCATTTTCGATACCGAACAGGAAATGCTCGCTGCCTATGGCACGGACTATTTCCCGGTTATTGGCCAGTACAATCTGTTGGGCGATCCAGCAATGAGCATTGTCTATCCCGCTTCTCTTGAAGTGAAGCTCGAAAAGAGCGTGCTGGCGCGCGGCGATTCTCTCAGAATCTTCGTTTCCACGGATTCCGTGGACGTGGGAAACGGTGTCGCCCAGGTCTTCAATGATGATGGCACATTAAGTTTTTTCAAGAATTTTTCTTTCAATGGACGCGTGGATACGATTACAGTTGGTCTAAAGGCAAACCAGGATTTCTCCGCTGGACTGATACGTGTCACTGTTTGGGACAATGGCCGCGATGCCATGGGTCAGGCCCGGTTTTCCGTGGCCCGTCTGACCGCCTGCCAACTTGCCTGTGTTGCCGATACCACGGGTACGGGAAAGGTGATCATGGGCGATACGTTGCAATTTACCGCAACCCTGGCCCTTCCAGAAAGTTGTATTATCGATACCGTTCGTCTCCTTTGGAAGGCAGATACCTCGTATATGCGACGTTCCTTTACCCAGGCCGCAGCCATGGCCGCCACAGGCCCTGACAGCGCCGGTATGGCGGTCTATGCGACAGTTAGCGGGATTCCTCTTGTTACCGGTATTTTTGATACGCTCAGGGGCGTCAGTTATGCCTTGGCCGCTGACTACACGCTGGATCACGTGTCGCGCACCGATACACTCGCCTATGGGCATGAACGCATAGCCGGTCGCGCGGACATCTCTTTTCAGAACGCCAGCCGTGTGCAGGCGGTGGTAGTCGACAGTCTGGTGCTACGGACCCGGTTCAGAAACAATGGGGAGAGTCCGGCGAGGAATTTCCTTATTCAGCAAGCTGTCAATACCTTTCCCGACGATACGGCCTATTATACCTCTCGTCTCGATTCAGGAGAAGTGGATTCCGTTGATCTTCCGCTGCACGCAAACGGCTTTCTCGATGTTCGGGTGCGTCTCGATAGCAGGAATGACATTGCTGAGAAGAACGAGGTGAACAATACCGTGAGAGCTGTCTTCGGGGTCTCGGGCGCATACTTCGGGAAAAGGGACACAGTTATGACCGGGCCCATTTTGGGAATTTCCATCAGACCGGTCAATGACCGTGATACATTCAGGCTCTACGGGGTGATGGACAACATCGATTCGCTTGCGCCGGGATATGTTCCAATATTTTCATCGGAGAATAATTACCCGCTTTCCTATCATCAGGCTTTTTACCGGCCCCGGGGAACGCTGCAGCTGGAACGGTACGATTTTTTCCTTGCCAGCGACCGGAATATGGGCGATTCCGTTATTGAAGTCCGGTACAAGGCCGTGGGAAAGGCAAATGATTCGCTCGGTTTCTTTCAATGGGACACATCGCTCAATTTCTGGACCTGGGCTGGCGGCGTTGTGGATACAGCTGACTCAAGCGTACGTATCATGACAGGTCTGAACCGGCGTATCGTACCCGGTAAAAAGCGTGATTATACCGGGCCGTCAGTATTCGCTTCAGCAGGCGGCCGTGTGCTGACCTATAAGAACTATATACCGATCCAAACACCCATTGATATCACTATCAGGGACGAATCAGGCGTGGACTCGCATACAGTGGTTGTATTCAAGTCGCGGGGCGATGTCCTTTCCCGGAGACTCTATTCCATGGGATATGCGGGTTCAGTTGGCGATGTGAGCGTGAGCTTCAAGCCCGAACACGAAGGGTCAGATTCCCTGTATGTCGTGGCAGCGGACATCAACGGGAATTTCTCGGATACGGCCGCTTTTGCCTATCAGCTGGGTGCGGAGCTTACGGTCAAGTTTTTCGCAAACCATCCCAATCCCTTTGGTAAAAGGACGGTTTTTGCCTTTGTCATTACCGACGATGCTGATGTCTCAATCAGGATTTATTCCATTGCCGGCAAGCTGGTTAAAACCTTTTCGCAAAAGAATATCATAGGATACAATGAGATAGAGTGGGACGCCCTTGACCAGGATGGCCGCAGGCTCTCGAATGGAGTCTATTATCTCAAATTCACGGTTTCGAACAGCAGTACCACCATTGAGCAGATCCACAAGATTGCCAAGACAGAAGGCAGATAGATTTTTATGCCCCTTTATATTGTCAGTACTCCCATAGGCAATCTTGGCGACCTTTCCCTTAGGGCCATTGAGGTCCTTAAATCGGTCCATGTTATTGCCGCCGAAGATACACGCCATTCGGGCATTTTGCTGGCCCATTTCAACATTGCCACTCGTATGGTCAGCTACCACGATCACAATAAACTGCAGCGGACGCCGGAGCTTATTGCCGAACTGCAGCAGGGAAGGTCTGTGGCGGTCATTTCAGACGCGGGTACGCCCGGCATCGCTGATCCAGCCTTTCATCTGGTGCGAGAGGCTATTCGTAATACTATTGATGTTGTTCCTGTTCCTGGCGCTTCCGCGCTTCTGGCAGCGCTGGTGGCGTCAGGATTTCCTACGGACCGGTTTGTATTCGAGAACTTTCTCCCGGCAAAAGAGGGGGCGAGAAAAAAGAAGCTTGAAGCGCTTAAAACCGAAGAACGCACTGTTGTTTTTTACGAGAGCCCCCATCGCTTATTGAAGACCCTTGCGGCAATCCAGGAAGTTTTTGGCGATATTCCACTTGTAGTGGGGAGGGAAATAACAAAAAAATTCGAGCGATTTTACCGCGGCAAAACTTCAGACATTGCCTCGATTTTTGAAAAAGAGGGCGTGAGAGGCGAAATTGTTGTTTTGTTTAATCTGAAATATGCGGGCAGCAATGAGCCAGCGCGCTAAATATACGCTCTCCATTGCGTCGGGTCTTCTTTTTCTGCTTTCCTTTCCCCCGTTTCCCTTTGGATTTCTCTCTCCTGTCGCATTGGCGCTTTTTTTTGGTTTATCTATTAACCTATCGAAAAAAGAAAGCTTTTGGTACCTTTTTCTGGCTGGAGCGGTCAGTAGCGCAGGCTTGCTCTACTGGATGGTTTTTCTCATTCAGGATGGGCTGCTGGCAGTGCTCATTATCAGCCAGATACTGCTTGTCGCCTACATGGCATTCTGGATAGGCATTGGCGGGCTTGCGATACATAGCGTGGCTTCGTGGAACCGTCGCGCGGCCTTTATACTGTATCCGTTCATCTGGACCGGTATTGAAAAGGTGAGGGAGTTGGGTGAAATGTCTTTTCCCTGGGTGCATACGGGGTATACCTTTGGGCCCTATATCACGTTGCTCCAGTTTTTGTCCGTGGGCGGCGTCTATTTTTATTCATTCATTATTGCGGCAACAGCAGTGTTGCTCTGGACCCTCTACGAGAATCGCACGTCCCTGCCGGTCGTATTCCGGTGCGTTGGTGCGCTTGCGCTGGTCTACGGTCTGCTTGGCCTTTTTGGCGTGCTGCGGCTTCAACAGCCTCACGACCAGCAGGTACTGACCGTCTCGCTAGTGCAGGCCAATATAGACCAGAACGTGCGCTGGGATCTTGCGTTTACAGACTCGGTCTATTTTGTTAACCTTGTCATGACGCGTGAGGCCGCAGCCTCAAAACCGGACCTTGTGGTGTGGTCGGAGAGTTCCATGCCCTGCTATTTTCTAAAACGTACCAGGTATCGTGAAGGCGTGCGCAGGTTCCTCGATTCCCTTCGCATTCCCGCGGTTGTCGGCGGGCTTGACTATACCGTGAATCCGGACAAAGTGAAGGGATATGATTTCTATAATTCAGTCTTTTATTATCAGCCTGAAGCGGGCCTGTTCGAGAAATATGACAAAATCCAGTTGCTTCCTTTTGCCGAGCGATTGCCGTTCGAGGGCCTGTTTCCGATCATAAGCAGGGTAGACCTGGGAGAGGCTGATTTTACACCGGGAAAGGAGCAGCGTCTCTTTTCGGTGAAGGGCCATTCTTTTTTCACGCCTATCTGCTATGAAGTCGTATATCCCGAGAGTATCAGACGATTTGTGAACACAGGCGCTGATTTCATGGCCAATGTGACCAATGATGGTTGGTTTGGCAGGTCTGCCATGCCCTTCCAGCATATGAACATTACACGGTTTCGCGCAGTTGAAAACGGGATTTCCATAGCCCGGTGCGCGAACACCGGCATCTGTGGATTCATAGACCAATATGGCCGGATCAGTAATGCCACGGATATATTCACTCGCGTAGTGTGTACCGGAGCGGTCGACGCCAGCCGGATTCCTACCTTTTATGGAAGACACGGCGATATTGCCGGCTGGGTCTGTCTGGTTGTGTGCTTGTGTGCAATGATTTTTGGCCTGTGGAACTCACGCCCTTTAAAAGGGAGGAGGACAAACGCTAGATTTTGTGTCTATGGGAGAGAGTTACATTAACCGCGAAGATAAAGGCTTTCAAAGCCTGTCATGCACCTTTCGATACGCAGCCTCTTGATATTTACTCAATATATTGAGTAAATATACTCACAAAGGAGAGCAAATAATGCCTTCGTACGTCTTTTAATTCGGTCATTTCTTTCGCGCGTTTATCATAATGAATATTGTGTTGACATTGTTTGATTGCATAAATAATATTGCCATTTTAATACTATTTTTGGACATTAAGCTGAAAAACGGGCTTTGCCATGGTTTTGTCCAGAAAATAGCCAAAGTCTCGCCGACAACCGAGATCATCCTGGTCACCGGCTTGACCATTGAGAAAGCAATGATGGAATTTGTTTCAAAGACGGTCCCCTATAAGATCATAACAAAGGATTTTGGGTTCGAAAAAGAGCTTTGCAGGCAGATAGATAATGGCATCATTTTCGCGAGAGACAGAAGAGGCAAGATTCCAGGAAAATATTATCATTTCCCGTTAGGCGAATTCCGGTCCGATATAGCAAAAGCGATAGCATAACAAAATGACTTCAAATAGCTGGTCGTCCTGTTCTGGGATATTTGAATTTAAAATATTATATTAACATAAAACAAACGGCGTACTGTCTACTATATTCAGGAAGGCGGGTTGATGTGAAACTAAAAATCTTTTTGCTACGATATCCGGTTATACTCGCAACCATGGCTTCCGCAATGCCGGTTTATTATTCCGTGGGCACAAGCACCTCTGACCTGAAAACAGACGGACCAACCATCTCAATATCCAACGATACCGCAATATTTTCAACCGCCCAAACGGGCGCTATTGGTATTGGCGATGTGATTACATATGATACGGACGATAAAAAGGCGTATATAAAGGGAAAAATATCAAACACGCAATGGAACGTTTCAACCGCCACAGGAACTACGCCTTCCGGTGTAACGAACAAAACAGTCACGTCAATTACGCGGGCCTTTCATTCGCTTGGCGCAGCTGTAAATGGCCCCAGTCCAGGCGCAGCGAATTCCAGCCATTTGAATACAAAGAACCTTGTGTCGAACAATTATCTACTCGTCATTGCCTGTTATGCGGACGGCGTCGATACATCCATGACCACGGTTGACTATTCATGGACAACAGACACTGCCCATTATATCAAAATATTCACGCCCACGGACACAACGGCTGAGTGCAATGCAAACCAGCGCCACAATGGGGCAATAAATGGCGGCGGATATACGCTTAACAGTCCAAATTCAAATTCGTATGTGTATAACCTGGACATTGACGCCTATTACACAAAAGTGTTTGGATTGAAAGTTATTCGGACGTCAGCAAATTGGGACTATGGCTACTGCATTGGCCATCGGAATTATACCGTCAATTCAGGCATTGGCTGCGAAGTGGCGTATAATTTGTTGTATGAATCCAGCGGCGGGGGCAATGGGGGCGTGTTATCCTGGTCAAACGTATCATGGACATCCGGATATGGGCTGAATTGTCATGACAATATTATAGTAAGCGGATCGAGCACAGCAAAATACGGATTATCATTGTATGCCGGTTACCAGAACGATGCCGCGCACCGGATAAAAGCATATAACAATACCGTCTATGGGACATTTATTTCCTCCGGTGGCGCATTTCGAATATATGTACACAATAGCAGCGGATCGTCGTACCTTCCTTTGATCAGGAACAATTACGCGGTATGCACTGGGAATGGCCCCGACTATCTTCTTCCAGACAGCAGCAATCTCAACAACACCCTCAGTGCATTCGCGTATAACGCAAGCGACGACAACACAGCAGGGACCAGTAACAACAATAAAACGATAAGCGCGGCAAATATGCAGTTTGTTTCAACAACAAGCGGCAGCCAGGACCTTCATATCCAGTCTTCTTCCTCCGCAAGAGGCCAGGGCATTGGCCCATCGGACGATGCTAATGTTCCCACAAAGGACATAGACGGAGAGACCCGTGCAGGATCAACATCTGACATAGGCGCGGACAAATACGTGACAACGTCAGGCTACCAGGTGCGTTATGTGTCCATTGGCGGTCGTGAAGACGATGAAGCAGGGCTGGTTTCGGTTGACTCAGGTTCAACGATTGTTACCGGCACAAGCACAACATGGATGGCCAATAACCGTGGCAGGGGCGATAGTCTGATAATTAATGACGTCAGTTATACGGTCGATTCAGTAACCTCTGATACACGGATTGTGCTGACAAAACCAGCAACAGCCGCGGCCTCTGGCGCATCGTATGTCCTGAAGAGAAAATATGCCACATTTAGCGCATGGGAAAACCAGGACAAAGACCTGGTAAGTGAGAACCAGAGCGAAGTGGTGTATCTATATAATGACGGGGCATCATTTACCAGCCAGTTTGTTGAAGATTGGACAACGGATTCAACGCATACCATCACCATTACCGCACAGGGGATCAACCGGCACAATGGCACTGCTGGTACAGGCGTCATAATGGATTGCGACTCAGCTTTCTGGCGTTTGACCCCGGGTAATATTATCGTTGAGAACCTGGAAATCATACGCATGTACATGGTGGGTGTATTTATCAACGGTGATAATACCGCTATCCGGAATTGCATAATTCATAATTCCGTTTCAGGCTCGGGCAACTATGGAATATATGTAGAGTACGGGAAGAACAATGCCAGGGTCTACAACAATATTGTGTATGATGTGACAGCCGACGGCATCCGGTCCGATGTCGAGAGCGGGTCTGTTATGCCCATTATCGCGAACAATACGGTGTTCAATTGCGGCGGCCATGGAATTTGTGTTGCCAGCGGCGATAATATCATTATAAACAACATTTGCATGGGTAATGACTGGGATTTCTATGAGGTGTCCAGCAGCGGTATAGGCGACAATGACACCAATAATATCTGCGGCGATGCCAGTCTCAATATTATCGGCAATGGCGCGAAAAACCATTACAATGCCACATTCCCTTCGCTCGCTTTTATGGATACGGCATTATCTTCATGCGATTTGCATGTTCACAGCTATAGCGTGGCAAAAGACGCTGGCAGCGACCTGAGCGCATTTTTTACCACAGACATTGACGATGTTGTCCGCAGTGGCGCATGGGACATTGGCGCTGACGAATATACAGGTCCTGGCGAAATCGTGCTTTCGGCCCATCCTGAAGGACAAGAGGCAAACGCGTTTACAGGCAAGGGAAGTGAAACCAATGCCGAACTGTTCGCATTCAAGCTTTATTCTGTAGATAATCCATCCATTACCCGGCTGGTTTTTGATCTTTCGGGTGTTCAGGGGCTTACTGCGTCTGATTGGGCAGGAGTGGAGCTTGCTGTTGATGCTGACAGCAGTGGGACCATTGACGCGGGAGAGACTTCAACGGTTGGTGGGGCAGGCGTTGTTGATCTTGATTCAGCGACCATTACTTTTTCTACAAGCTTTTCTGTTGGTGCAACTATGTATCTGATATTAAGGGCGGATTTTGCGACACTGTCGCATAACGACGCAGTGAGCATATTGTTGAATAGTGATAGTATCATCACCACAGCAGACTTGTCAGGAACAGTTCAGTCAACCAGACACCATGAGTGGCGTCCTTCAGCAATTACAAAGAGTATGACGCGTTACAATGATAAGGCCCAGATCGACTATTTGATTATCACAAAAAATGACGTGAACATGATTCATGAGTTTGAACGCCTGGCCATTTACAAACAGGCCAAGGGTATGAAAGTTAAGATTGTGACTGTTGACAGCATCAAGACCTTGTTCGAAGGGTCTGACACACAGGAGAAGATACGGAAGTATATTCAATACGCCAAACAGGAATACAAAATAACCTGGGTGCTTCTTGGCGGCGACTATACGATTATTCCGGCGCGGTATCTGTATTCAAGCATGAATGGCGGCAGTGCCATTCTGAGCGATATGTACTACGCGTGCCTGGAGTCGGATTTCAATCTCGATAAAGACAACCATATTGGAGAAGTGACCGATGACGTTGATATTTTTCCCGATGTGGTCCTTGGCCGCATGCCCTGTTCCGACTGGAATGAGGCGCGGAAAATGATAGATAAGAGCCTTGAATACGAGCACAAGGGTTTGGTAGGAACCGGGGAGAGGAAAATATTCCTGTCTGGTATAGATATGCTTGGAAAACGGTATAGCCCGCAGGATTCCAGCTACATCGATGATGGCACATATTATAATCACAGAATACTCAAGGACATTATTCATGAGGGTTTCCCGAGTTATACCGATGAAGATTTCACGGAAATATACGAGGATTCCATTGCTCCTGGAGATTCGGTCATTGATGACACAATTGAGGTGTCATTGAATTCTTTTTTAACCAGATTATTCGGCAATCCTGACAGCAGTATGTCGCCGGCAAATCTTTGGGTCCATTACGGACATGGTGCAGAGGAGGGCCTTATTTACAACAGCGGCGATGTTCTCACTACGCATTTATTAAAATTAAACAGCAATCCTCAAAAGAATAAGAACACGGGACATTCGCTTATTATTGGCTGTGGTACCATTACCCCGAACTCAGCTTCCTTTGCAAAGAAGATGCTCACCTATTATGAAGGGTCCAATACATACTATGCTGCCTCAAATTGGGATTATCCTTCAACGTCATTGAATATCCACATTGCGTATTTAAAGGCACTGTTCCAAGATACAGTTATGTCAGCTGGCCTTGCCGCAACCTTATCAAAACTCGATGAAAATGCTGCTTCAGGAGCTGATCAGTTTGATTTCAGTAAAAGATGGCTTTTGTTTGCGTATAATTTTCTTGGCGATCCGGAACTGCCTTTGTGGAAAGACACTTTGTCAGAGTCAACAAGGCTGAATATTTCAAATATTGGCTCACTGGCGCTTGTTAAAGGTAGCCAGATTTGCACACTCGATGTTGATGCAGGCAGCAGTAGTGCGGATGAGGGAACCATGGTAACCATGTTCCAGAATAATAATAACATGGTCCGTGGCCAGGTAGACGGCGCGGGCAAGGTAATTTTGAATTTTACAGGTTTAGCAGACGTGCAGGCAGCGGTATATATCGGAGTAACGCATCCTAAATACGCCCCAAACATGTATCGTATTGACGACATCGCAGCCGCAGGGAATCCCTACCTGTTTGTTACTACTGAAGCAACGCGGGATTCGTCGCAGACAAGCTCTGATACGCTGTCATTCTCCTTTGGCGTGAAAAACAGCGGTCCGACCACTGCTTTTGGTGCGCTTACCATCATTTCGTTGATCGACTCTTCAGACACTTCATTTGTTACTATTATCGACGGCGTTGACAGTATTGGGTCTATCGCACCGGACAACCAGGACGATTTCAGCTACATGCTGAGTATCAACCGGAGCATTCAGACGCACAGAGTCATTCTATTTAATGTTGCCATGTATTGCGATGGCGGGTTTGAATTCAACAACCGATTTGCATTGGACGTGGGTGAAAAGAAGCTCTCTTTAAGCAAAGGTACTGCGTCCGGCAATGGTACGAGCCGTTCCGCGCAATACACGCTCAAAAATGTTGGCACTCATGGTGTTACCGGAGCTACGCTCTATCTGCAGAAAGAGGCAGATGACAGCGCTATCGTATCAATTTCACCGTCATCAAGGACAGTAACCTCAATGGCACCTGATTCTGAGAAGACTGCGAGCGCCTTTACGGTTACTCTGGACACGAATTATTCTTACCAGACATCTGCCCTTACACTTATTGTTTCTTACGATGGCATAAGCGATACCCAGATTGTCGATGTTACTGCGCCCGACTCTATTCCGGCGCTTGTCGCTGTTTCATATGGACCTGGCAAAATATATCTTGAATGGAGCAAGCCTGCAAGCGCGGATATCGCAGGCTATCATTTGTACCGAAAGCACGCGGACAGTACGAGTTTTACCCAGGTAAATGGATTAATCTGCAACAGTTTTTATTTGGACGACGATTCCGCTGCTCTAAAGAGCGGAAATACATTCATATATTATGTAAAAGCCTATGACCACAGCATGTACGAAAGCGACAGTATATTTGATACGGTCACAACAGAACTCCCAATGAAGTCTGGATATCCGATTGATCTCGAAAACGGGCATGGCGCTTCGCCAAAGATCGCTGACCTGGACAATGACGGCGATAAGGAAATGGTTTTCCCGCTTGCTTCGAGCGAAGTGAAGGCATACCACCACGATGGCCAGGAATATCTGCAAATTTATGAAAACGACGGGTATTTATTCAGTTTCAAGTCGAACAATTATACCATTAACCACCAAATAGGACTTGGTGATGTAACAGGTGACGGCAAGCGTGACGCGGTCATTGCCGCAGGTGATACGGTGTATGTGAATCAAACAACCGCGTCCCCGACTGCCATGCTAAAAAAGGGGATTGAACAGTATGTTGCGCCCTGGGCTGGCAAACATCAGAGTTTCAATGTAAGTGCGCCCATTGTGTACGACTTCGATGGCAATGGAAGGGACGAGATTGTTGTCAATTGTTGGTTAGGCAAGGCATTTATTCTATGGTATGATGGAACGTTTAACATCGACAGCACTGAGAATGCTTACCAGTTCTCCCGGCCTATGAGCTTGGGTGATGTTTATGGCGATAATACCAAAGAATTGGTGGCACCTGTCCGCGTGGGCAACCACATTCATTTCTTTCATGGCGGAACCGACGGATTTACGAATCATGATTCCCTGCGATGGAAAATGGAAGACAAAGACACCAAGGTCGAGGACGCTATTTCCCTTGCCGATCTAAACCATGACGGTAAGGACGAATTAGTGTTCTTTTACAGCCATGGAGGCGGTGCCGGTGTATCGGTCTGTGCTATACGTGTGGACACGGTTGCAGGCAGTGATTCGTTGGCCATAAAAGATACATTGTTCGATATTATTCTTGATCTGGGCGCAACGCCGACACTGACATTCGATAATCCAGTGGTGGGCGATGTGGATGGTAATGGCGATTATGAGGTCGTATGGAACTACGGAGACACGCTGTATGTGGCCTTCCTGACATACAATGGTCATTTGGATACCTTAGTAAGCCGGAATGTGAACAAGAATTCGTATAACCTGGTTTCTTCTCCCTATTTTCCATTGTTAGCTGATATCAACAATGACAGCAAGGCTGATATATTGTTCGCGACAAAAGATGGGTGGATATATTGTTACGAAGGCGGGGATTATCGGACCAGTGATCCGAGATTAATGGATGGTTTTCCTCTTCGGATATCTCCTTCCGGGTTGTATGAAAAGACTGGTTTTGCAATCGATGATATTGATGATGATGGGAAATACGAGATTGTAGATAATAGTGGTGACGGCTTCTGCCGGGTTTGGGAGACAGAAGGGTATGTAAATGGGACAATGCAGTGGCTGCAACGGTCACATGATGCGAGGAATACCAATTCAGCATCGTTCAATGAAGGACCGGGAGTGCAAAACAATAGTACATTGAAGGGTAGGGTCCTTGGATTGGACTATGGAATAAGGATAACAGAAACTGCCGCTCCAAAATATCGTGATTCTGTGTCGATTGATAATTTCTCAATTTATTGTGGCGAACAATTGTATTCCAGGGAATTGCCGTACGACAGATCACTTTTGTACGCGCACTTGTCGGGTCTCAGGAATTTTTTCTATGCAGACAGCGCATTAGGCGGCAGTAAATATTTTGCATTATTCAACCATAAAAACACACAGGAGTGGGCTGACTATTCATTGGCCGCACCATCTTATTCTAATACTGTAGCTGCCGTTAACTTGAGTGGTATTGAAGTGCAGAATGGATGCGATTCTTGCGCTGGTATAACATTTTATAATTCAATCCCTGATGACGAGACCTCATATTATTTACTGCTTAAAGATGGCAGTTCTGTACATTTAAGTGGAATGTATAATGGGGTTCCGATAAGCCTAATACCACTTGAAGGCACAGATCTTACGGCTGGTATTAACACGACTGGTTTAACGAATTATTCGATTACTGTAAAGACTTATCCAGATTCAACGAAAATCATTATTAGAACCGATAAAGATTCAGAAGGCGAAATCGTTCCAGATAGTATTATTGCAACTGATGTCTCGACGAACCACCTTACAAAAGGTGCCGCAGGGTATTACTTTTCAAGAGGCAATGCCGTTACCAAGCGTATCTTTAAAGGTTTTGCAGCGCAGAAAATAGTTGAGGAACCAAAGACCTTTTTTGTGAGTATTACGGGTGATGATGCTGATGATGGAGAATATACTAGTCCTTTCAGAACATTGCAGAAAGCATATGGAGAATTGCCAGATACGCTGGAAGAGCCTTGGACCATTTATCTTATGCCAGGCGTCCACGATTCAATAGACTGCATTTACAGCGATCGAGAGATACTATTCGCGGACTCTTCAAAGCATTTCACTAAAACAAACAAATTGATCATTAAATCGTATTACAACAATCCTGACAGCCAGGCAACGCTGTATATCGATACTGCACACATGCGTGATGATGGAAAGTCCCAGCTAATCACCCTTGCCAACCACAATATTACGATTGAAGGTATCAAATTCAAGGGTTGTCTTGGCGGCAAGACCAAGATCAATGGCATTGGTTATGATCAGTTTGACAGGGCCCCAACAGGCCAGATACACAACCTTACTATTAAAAACTGCTACTTTGAGATGGACAGCCTTGCAATTGGTGTGGACTACGACCTATCTTCTGACAGCCTGAATGTCATCAATTGCATTTTCAAGGGCAATGATTCTTCCGCTACCACAGGTGCAATTGGCATTAATGATTCCGGCGAGTCCCAGGCAAGGGGCAACCATATTATTAACAGCACTTTCCACGATCTGGGAAAGGCCATTGCCGTTGCCTTTGACAGCGTTTCAATTATTAACACCATATTCTCCAACTGCGCATATGCATATTTTGGCTATGCATCTGCGGACAAAGCGGTCTTCAAAAACGTGCTCTTTTCCGATGTTACGACTCTTGTTGAAACCGGCACAGGATATTTCCATGACACTCTCAAGAGCAATCCAGCATTCATGAGCCTCAGCGAATCGTCATATGACTTCATGAGACCCTATGCCTACAGCCCCTGCAAGAACGCAGGAGCCAGGGATACTGGTTCTTTGGAAGGCCTGATTCCCGCATACGACTACACATATGCGCACCGGGGATATGCTACTGACATTGGCGCGGTTGAAGCCTCGGAAATTCGTGGCGATGAGGCAAATACTCATATGGTCATCTATTCCGTAGGCCAGAACACGGACGACCACAAGACAAGTTCGCCTACTGTTTCCATAAACAATGGAGTGGCTACGTTTTCCACGGCCCAGACATCCGATTATCTTGGCGCTGGCGACAGACTGACCTATGATGGATTAAAAAAGTGCTACCTTAAGGAAAAAATATCGTCAACCAAATGGAAAGTGGTCAGTGCGCATGGTATGTGGCCGCTGAATATTGTTTCAAAGACAGTGAATTCCATTACGCATTGCTTTCCATCGCTCGATTCAGCCATTAATGGCGATCCGGGAACAACAGGCGTATATGCCCTTCTGGGGGATAGTGTCCTGACTGCTGCCGGCTCTGATATTTTGGTCAAACTGGCTTGTTATGACGACGGCAGCGATGATACCTCCATGGTAGTGATAAGCTCAGGCTGGGCCACTGATTCCATGCGATACATTGTTATTTTCGCGCCTTCTGACACTCTTATGGAGTGCAACAAGTCACAACGGCATGATGGTAGTGTAGATGGCAATGGGTACACCATGAAATCGAGCATTGGAGGAGATTACAGAAATAACATCCATGTAATTGCCAACTATACAAAAATAGATGGCGTCAAGGTCATCCGCACGTCTGAGAATTGGAAATATGGTTTTGCCATTGGCGTGAGATGTGCGTATATGTATACCTGTAATTATCTTGAGGTGAGGAATTGCCTGCTGATCCAGGAGAGTGGTGGACAATATGGTAGCTTGCTGAATGTGTCATGTATCAGTGCTACAAACAATTATGGGTGCTATTTCCATGACAACATGATTGTGAGTCAATCTGACTCATTGAAATACGGCATTCATGTTGAAGGCGGGTATCAGACTGCGGCTGCGAGGCAGTCGAAGTTGTATAATAATACCGTATATGGAAAGTTCGTTGTCGCGGGATTCAGTGTTGATATAGACAATTCCTACGGATCGTCGTACATGCCGAAGATCAAGAACAATTATGTTTGCGATATTAAGGTTGACGGATTGGATTATGAATTTGGAGGGAATTATTATAATAGTCTGTCTGTTTTTGATTATAATGCGGCTGATGATGGGTCTGCTGGGACGAATAACAGCAACCAGACCATCTTAGTGGATAGCTGTAATTTTGTGAGTACAACATCTGGCTTGGAGGATTTGCATATACAGAATGGGTCTGGGTTGCTCGATCAAGGAATAGGACCGGTTTTGGATCCGATTGTATCGGAGAAAGATATTGATGGCACAAAAAGGTCTGGCAATATATCAGAAATAGGAGTGGATGAATTATGATTATGTTTATTTGCTGCATTTAAGAAGGTTTCTTTGGTGTACGGCTTTACCTGGTTTATAATATTATGCTTAACACGAGGAAATGATAATGCGATTATATATCATTAGAAGTTTATTGTTTCTATTTGTTATACCGGTGTTACCAATGAAGCAAATTTATAACGCCAACGAAAATAAACAGATGTTTGATATAGCATATAATAATCTAAAATATTTTATTAGAGCAATCCCGTTAAATGATGCCGAACTTTATGGATTTAAAGATAAAGGTGAATTTGATTCTGTATATTTGGGAGAACCTATATATTTATATGCTATCGATGAAAATAAACTACAGAAAATAAAAACAAATAAAATAGATTCAGTCATTATCATTTCAGATGAAATTATATTTCCGGTTTTGTCTAAAGGTGAATACAAATCAGTTTTAACTATAAAAAAGATTGATGGCCAATGGAAGGCCATTAGTTTTGGGTCGCGTCATTTGGCTATCGAACTTAAAAAGATAAGAGATTGTTGGGTTGGTCATGGTGTAAAAATAATTAAATTATACAAAGCGAATAAATATTACTTTACAATACCTGAGTTGGGCGGATCCAATTTAACAGAAATAGATTTGAGTAATGGAACAAATACTGACTATACGAAGACGTCAGACATGAAACAAGTATTTAATAACTAAAGGATATAATTGTGAAAAATATACTATTTATATCAATACTATTTGTCAAATCGTTACTATTTAGCTTTGACCCTTGCTCTTGTGTATATTCTGGCGGTCTGTTTCAACAAGATTGCGAAATGAAGCTTAGTGGGTTTCCTATAACCATGCAAGAAAAAACAAATTGGTGTTGGGCTGCATGCTGTTTGTCGGTAGTCAAATGGTATGATGAAGACGCTTTCCTAAACCAGTACAATATTGTCTATTATGCTACGGGTGGTGACGGAAATGTTACAAATAATGTGTGCAGTGATGCTAGTGGCAAAAAAGGCATGTACAATATATTAGAACATTATACAGGATTGAAGACAATATGCAAATCCAATAAATTAACTTTAACAGAAACGCTTGAACTGTTGGAGTCAAATATTCCCATAGTTGCTGAACTTGATTGGCATGTTGTAATTATTTATGGCGCGATAAAAGAGAGATATTGTGCGAATTTTACTCAAGTAGACGGTCGTGGGTGTTACAATTGTTCTGATTGGCAATATATTTATTATGTTATGGATCCACTAGAGGGTGCGAGGATGGTTTTCTCAAACAGTATAGGTGATATTTATGGTGAGTGGGAAAGAACGTTATATATCAATAGTACGCCTGAAAGATATACAGTTTCAATTTATGGAAATTAATATAGTTTGATTGCATGATTATCTTTATTGTAATTGCACTCCTATCTGTCAATGTATGTTATTCAAAAATATGTCTTATAGCCAATGGTGGTTTAAATCTGTCATCATTGTATCCGTATAATATCGATCAACCAGTCGGGGCTTTGCCGATTGCGGAGAAACGTGTTGGATATAATTTGTGCGCGAAGCTCGCTTTAGATGTAAATAATATAATGTCTCTGGAAACAGGAGTTAGCTATGAAACGCGGGGGATAGTTTTCGGGCAATGGTCATATAAAGGCAAAGTTCCTCTTGAGAAGACAGGGGAGCTATCTTATAATCTGCATTATATCGCTTTGCCTATAAATTCGAAAATATTTATCTTAAAACTAACGAGAGGCCCTTTTGTTTGTTTTGGTTTATTGTTCGGTTATTTGGTAGTATCTGATATAAGTCCTGGAAATTATAATATTTACGAATATACTAACGGAGTGAATGTTGATGCTATTTTAAATGTTGGGTATCAAGTAAGTTTAATAAAAAAAACCGTTTTACTGTTTGTCGAATATGATTATGGGTTAACGGATGTATATAAAAAAGATGCTCCTATATACAAAGGAAGAGTAAGAAATAGGAATATAAAAATAAATGTCGGTTGGCAGATTATGTCATTTTAGTTGTGTAGAATCCCGCATTTAATACGCACTTAATTTTTGCGATAATTTCATAAAGTGATTTGGGTGGACAAGCTGGTTTTCTGCTGTTCGCCCAGTTTGCTCAATCCGCTTGATCCATCGTAATCATATTGACGATATCCGCCGTGATGATTTTTTCCTGTCTTCGAGCAGCTTCTTCGAGGCAGAGGGCGGCGAGGTTCATGAGTGTGCGCCTGTTTCCTGTGGAATCAGCAGCGATTGCTTCAATGGCTTGTTCGTGGAAGAGGTCTGCATCAGCTTCGGCGGTTTTAAGGCGGTATCTGACGAATTCCTTTGTTTCGTCGATGGAGAGTTTTGGGAGGAGGAAGCGGCATGCGAGCCGAGTCTTGACCGGGGCGAAGATGTCCAGTTTGAGGATGTTTTTTAGGACGGGTTGGCCGGCAAGGACCAGGGCCGCTGCGGCGGTCCTTGATTGAGCGTCGTGAAGGAGGGAACAGAGGTTGAAGAAGGATTGTTTTTCCAAATCATGGGCGTCATCGACGATAATAACGGGGAAAGGTTTTTCGGATTGAGGGCGGAAGTTTTTTTGGAGTTTTGAGAGTAGGTTTTTTCTTCCTGAGCTATCGATGTCAAAGGCTTCGCAGAGTTCACGAAGGATGGCTGAAGGTTTGAGTCCGCCGTAGGGGATTGTTGCGACGCGATAGGATTTTGCGTCGAGCTGCTGCGCGATGGATTTGATGAGCATGGATTTACCTGCTCCCGCTTCGCCGTATATGGCGAGGCTTTTTCCCTGGCGTATGAGCGCGATGGAGCGGTTGAGGATGAGGGCCTCTTCCTTGCTTTGGAATGGTTCCTGGATTTCGTAGGTATCTGCGAAGGGCGGATAGCGGTAGCGGAAGAACTCCGCAGCAGAGAGGGGCGCTGTGTTTTTGACGGGCTTGTTCATGACAGTTTCTCCTTTTAGTTATTGGTATCGTTGTTTCTTTTTCCTCTGACGGGCTTGTCGAACCGGCGTGCGTTTTTGAAGGGGTCGATGGGTCTGGTGAAGATTTTATCAGGACCACTGAGAAAATAGTTGTGGTCCCATGGCACGTAGTAGATGGTGACCTCTTCTCCTGGATAGGCATCGGGGATTTCAAACCGTTTTCCCCACATTCTGATACATCCGTCTGAGCGTACGGTCTTGGTTGTTTCCATACGGAAGAGATCGTTGATGTTCACGGTGGGATCGATTTGTTCTAAAGGCTGTCCTTGGTCTGTAAGTTTTCTGTTGAGGGGAGACATGCCCATGGATGAATGGACGGTCTGGTGGTATCGCGCCACCCATTCCGCAAGGTCTGCATTGAGTTTTTTAAGGGAAGAGCGTTGCCTTCCATTGAGGAAGCCTTCACGTATGGAACGGAAGAGTCGTTCGATCTTTCCGCGGTTATGTGCAACTGCACATAACTTGGGTTATGGAGAGTTAATCGTTATGTAGAGTCCATTGCTAACTGCATTATAAAATACTGAACCAAAACAGAATGGACTCTACATAATAATAGGCCGACTACGTCCCCAGATTCTGTAACCATTCTAACAACCCCGTGTTTTGCTGCCATTCCGGCAATTTATCTGCTACTATATTTGGATATGCATTTTCCAGCGCCTTTCTTTTCATGCGACTATCAGTCCTCGCATAAATTTCTGTTGTTTGGATGCTGGTGTGTCCAAGGAGATCGCGAATATAGATCAAATTTACGCCTGATTGAAGCAAATGCATGGCTTTGCTATGGCGCATGACATGAGGAGACACTGTATTCGGAAAACAATTAGGAAACATCCTTTTTGCATCATTGAAATATTTTTGCAGAATATAGGTGATTCCTGAACGTGTTAGTTTGTTATCACCTCTGTTGCGAAAAAGTGGAGATTCGTTCCATTGTGGCAAGTTTAATTTGTTTTCCTTTAAATACTGTTCGACTAATTTAGCCATAGGTTCCATGAGTGGAACAATTCGGGTTTTATTCCCTTTACCCGTTATCTTTAAAGTTGCCGGATGATTTAGTCTGATATTTGCCACTTTCAGGTCTGCAATTTCTTGTACCCTGGAACCGCTATCGTATAAGAGGCTTAACATGACCAGATCTCGTCGACCTTTTATTGTTTTTCTATCCGGCATGTCTAACAGCTTTTTTATGGCGTCAAGGGTCAGATAAAAGATGGGTTTCTTTTCAGACTTTTTAATTGGGATTGCAAGAATCTGTTGATATTGATATATTGCATGTGGTTTTTCCGACTGAAGGTGCTTAAAAAATGCATGGATAGCCGCCAACCTTTGATTTCTCGTTGAAACGCTGCATTTTCTTTTTACTTCAATCCAGCTCAAGAAGCTTTCAATCATTTTTTTATCCAATTGACCAAGAATCAACTTTTCCGCTGGAATATGTTTTTCAGCAAAGCAATATTTAATCAAAAGTGAAAATGTGTCACGGTATGACTGGATAGTGTTACTGCTTGCGCCGACTTGACCGGGAAGATGTTTGGATAAATATGCGGTGAGTGAATAGGCAAAATCTGTTGGTTTCATTTTATCTTTACCTCCGGAAAAATGTAGGCGCAGGTCGCGCTAACCGTACTGAGGATTTCCGGATAGACCTCTGCTGTTAATCTCACGTATCTTTCTGTTGCCGCTATCGAGGCATGGCCTAAATAAGTTGAAAGAATAGGTAAGGCGCAGTAAAGCTCTACCTTTTTCTGTACCATTTGATTCAGGGAATGAACGGCAAAGGTATGACGAAAATCGTGCAACCGCGGACCTCTCCCTTTTCCTCCATGAGAGGTGCCGCTTTTCCATAGTATCTTCCGGAAGTTTTTATATACCGTATTAGCAGCAATAGCGGTTCTGTCTCTTTTTAAAAAGAAATAATTTACCGGGATGGATGTTGCGTGGACTTTCAGGAAATATGATTTCATATACATAACTAAAGAGGGTGACATAGGGATTAGTCTATCTTTGTCGAACTTGGAACCACGAATGGTTATAATTCCATGGTTCAAGTCCACATCCCTGAGTTTTAGAGCGACCGCTTCAGATATCCTGAGTCCACATCCATATAGCAACCGATAAATAGCCGGGAGAAACAAGTGTTTGTAGGAGAGCGGATGATGTTTAATGTTTTCGCATTCAGTGAAAAATCGTTGCAGTTCTTCAGTACTAAAAATGTACGCACATATGAAAGCCGATCGACTTTTACCCTGCAAACCGGAATATATGCATCATATCCAAGATCGTTTAGGTACTTGGCGAACTGCCCTAGCGTATGGGTTCGGTTTTCCCATGTACGCCCTTGCTCCATCGGTCTTTTTTCTGTCCAACCATCAACGATTTCTTTTGTAAGAGCATGGTTTTTTATTTTATGCTTCATCGTAAATATAGAAAATCGCTTTAAAATGTCGCCCTCCGTAGCATACTTAAAACCCAACGATTGTTTCAGGCTAACAAATTGAATCAGCAATTTCTTGAATTTTCCGACAAAGCCTTCAAAGTTATATGGTTTAGAGTACATGAACTGCTCCTCCTTGCTCTGTCTTGTTCCATTCAAACGCTGAGATGTCCAATGCGCAATGCCGCAAATGGTTTACATCAATTTTCAAATAGATTGAGGTGGTATCTGTGTTTGTATGTCCCAGAACCTCAGAAATAACTGGTAACGGAGTATTCTCTTCTAAAAGAGCACTTGCAAGACTATGCCGAAGCGCATGCGGGCCATGCTTCTTTCCGTCAGGCACCTTGATTCCTGCCAGTTGCAAATATTGCCATACAATGCTATGAAGCGTGGGCGGCATCAAAGGTGTAATAGGACAAGTATGACGCACAAAAATGGTGTCGCATTTCATTGTCGGCCGACCATTTTTCAAGTAATCAATTATAGCTGAACCAACTTCCGGCAACAGGGGTAATATGGTTTTACCCTTTGTTTTTCTTTGTATAAATTCTATCTCATTATGCTCCCATTTGATGTTTTTAAATGACAACGCGCATATGTCGCTCGCCCGCATCCCAAGCCTTGCGGCTAAAAGTAATATGGCATAATCGCGTCTTCCTTTAGGACTCCCGCGATCAATGCTGTCCAGCAATCTCTGCACCTCCTGCTTATTGTATGCGGACGGTATCCTTGAAGTTTTATCAATCTTGATCTTAGGCACAATAGAGGTGAAATCTTTCTTCAGGATTTTATCTTCATGCAAATAACGGAGTAGCGCTCTCAAGGCTCCAAGCGTACAGTAAACTGTAGCATTTGATTTTCCAGCCAAAGTATTTATAAAACCTAAAATGTGACTGGTATCCAAATCGGAAATATTGCCTAATTTCTTTTTCGATAGATGTTCAGAAAAACTTCTCAAATAGCATTCGTTCGATTGTAGTGTTTTTTCTGATATGCCGTACTGCCTTCTCGATGCAACAAAACCATTAAATGCTTTATTGACTACAGGAGTATATTCTTTATCAATAGTTACTTTCTTGGAAAGTATGATGCCGTGCAACTGATACTCCCCAAGCATATTAATCGCCCTTACTTTTATTCCGTTCAAAGAAGTCAGATGCTTAAATACGGTAATTCCATATTCTTCTTCTAAAAAACGAAGACCAATCTTCATATCAAAGACCTTCAAGTTCCTTTTACTCATGTACCCTTCAAGGGTTTCCCAAATGGAGCTATAAAGATTTATCCTTTGCTCTTTGTATTGAACGCGGAAAAGTTCTGCGCGGACTGCTTTAATAATGTCGCCTACTGGGAATGGTTTTTCTTTCACTGTCTTCCTCCAATCTTGTTAATGGTTAAATCTACCACATTAAGATTGAAGGATTATGAAGAGTAAATCAACAGACAATACGTTGATTTGCAAGGCATAATAGGGCTGACTCTACATAACTATTAACTCTCCATAACCGCGGCCTTGCGGTTTGTAGGGCGGCGTATGGGGCAGGGCAACACGCAATTTAGCTGCAACCAAGCGGAGATGATAGCTGCGGAACGCAGGGCCGTTATCAGTGTAAAAGCGCCTGGGGACGCCGAACCTTCTTATTGCCATCATCAGGTCACCCAGGAGACTTTCCGTGTCCTCTGCCAGATGAAAGGTTGCTGCCACGATATAGCGTGTGGCATCGTCGATAATGGCGTGAAGATAAGCCTTTCTTTCATAGAGGCCCTCTTTGACCGCAGGTCCATGGAGAAAGTCAGCACTCCAGAGGTCGCCGAAGTGGGCGAATTCAAAAGGCTTGACGCTTTGGGGTTCTTCTTGGGTGTTGCGATTCAATCCTTGCGCGGCAGCGAAGCGATACATGGCCGTACGGCTGGGTTTACGGCCGTCCCACATACCCTTCTGCAGCAGTTCATCAAGCAGGCGCTTGACTGTGAAAAGAGGGTGCTCCTTCCTTTGCAGCGTCAATCCATTCCGCAGCGGTTCTGGTATCTTTGTCCCGCCATGATCTTTCCTTTGTTTGTTGCGCAGGCCTGCCAATCCCAGGTTCTTGTAACGCCAGAGCCACAAGCGCAGAGTGTCGGCGGAAAGCTTTTTCTCCTGTCCGTCGGGTGTGTAGTAGATGCGCTGCGCCAAAGCGCACAATTCCCGGTACAAGGGCGGAGAATCCTCATGGCGGTGCAGCAAGGGCGCAATGATGCCAAAGCGCCACAGCCCCAGGTCGTCCGGGAGTCTCGAAAAGTTTGTCATCACCTTACCTCCTCATGCTTTTTGGTGAAAAAACCATCGGAGATAAAGTAAAAACTCCCATCAGCAGCGTTTAATGCCCAAATTGTGTGGGTTGAAGATATGCCCGGAGCGGCAGGGGTAAAAACCGTGGAACCAGTGGCGGGTAAACGAGAACCAGGACATGGTCTTCCGCACTGCCTGGATCGCTCCTTGAAACCCTGTTGCTATCATCCCGGCGGCTTCCCGATGCAGTCGCCCAAGCCAAGGCGTCACCATTTTGATCAGTCCGACAGCGCGGAGAATGACCCGCAGGGGAAGATGCCACCGATACTTCGATATCCAGTAGGCAGTTCTCCCGTCAGTCAAATCATGAACAATACGCAACAGACCGCTCAAGTAAAACCGGCAATAGGGCAAGACCTCCTCCGGCAACTTCGAGAATGTATGTTCACACGGAGGGTTCAGGCACAGATATCGTTGAACAGTCTCTGTCCCGTGCTGTTGTTCCCCAGGGAGACGATGGAAGCCTTTACGTTCATAGGTGCCGTGTTTCCAGCACCGGCCAAACCCGCAATACGGGCAGTTTGGGCATGAAAGATTTCCTTTGCTTCCAAGCTTGCTGTTTGTTAATTTATTCACGGGTGACATGCTTATGTCCTCCTTTCTTCTCAAAAACCACCGCTCAAAGTAGTCATGAGAGGAAAGAAACTAAAATGTCACCCGCTTTTTTCTCAATATTTTTTACAACAATGTTCCCAGATTAAGAAAAAAGCGCGGAATTAATCAGCAGATTTCTGAGAAAAATAGGCGGGATTTAAGACCCCGTTTCTGAGATCGTGTCCGCTTTCCCGGATCAATTAAGCTAAGTTTATAGGGTAACCAGAGAAGTAACAGGTGGGCGGAGAAACAGGAGCACTCTATGGAAAGCGGACAGCAACAGGATGGGATCCGGAAGCGGAAGCATCTTTCAGGCGAGCAACGGTATCAGATTCTTGAAGAGGTAAAGCGCAGTCCAGGAAAGAAGGGCGAGATCCTCAGGCGGGAAGGGCTCTATACCAATGATGTCCAACGGTATGCCGAGGTAGCCAGAGAGGCGAGCATCAGGGCGTTAAGCCAGATGCGGCCTGGGAAAAAGAAGATTCGTGAAGTCCCTCTCGAAGTCTTCGAGGCTATGAAACGCGAACATGATAAGAAAGAAAAGGCTCTTGCCGAGTTTACCGTTGAGTTCATGGCGCTTAAAAAAAAAGTGAATGGGGAATAATCGGTCCGATAACTGAGAAATGGGTATCAGCAGAGATGAAAAAGGCGATGATGGACACCATAACCGAGTGCGAAAACCAGGGTGTTAAGCGTACGGATGTCTGCACGCTGCTCCAGATAGAGGAGCGGCGTGTCCGACGCTGGTTCACGAAGGATGACCTTGCCGATGCCAAGCCTGGTCCGGAACATGCACCCCATGCGATTCTTCCTGAGGAACGGGAAGCGATAGTCGCGTTAGCTAAGGATGAGCGGTATGTGGACGATTCCCACCGTGTTTTGACAGCCAAAGGAGTAGATGGTGGTCAGATTGCTGTGAGCGCCTCCACCGTGTACCGTGTAATGCGTTCTGAAAAGTTGACCACAGACAGAAGCGGGAGATCGCACCGTTCCGGGAAAAGCCGGAAGCCCGACCGTCCGGAACTTACCGGACGGGATCAGCGGTGGTGTTGGGATATCAGCTATCTGCGCACACTTGTAAGCGGGGTATTTCTGTATTTGTATGTGCTTATGGATGAATACTCGCGAAAAGTTGTCGCCCACCGTGTCAGCTGGTATATGACGCACAAGGAAGGCATGGAGCTGGTCGAAATGGGCCTTGAAAATGAGCATTTGACAAAGGACCAGGTTGAGATTCTTTCACTCTATAACGATCGTGGCGCTCAGATGAAAGCCAAGCCATTCATGAAGATGCTTGAGGTCCTGGGGATAAGCCAGAAGTTCTCCAGACCACGGACACCGAACGACAATCCTTTTGTGGAGTCATTATTCGCAACGACAAAGGGTGCGCCGCAGTATCCGGGGGAATTTACGGATGACAGAGCAGGGATTGCATACTTTGAGAGCTATTTTAATTTTTACAACAATGTCCGGCTTCATGGAAAGATCGGGTATGTAACACCTGCGCAGCGGCATTCAGGTGCGGACAAGGCGATATTGGCAGCTCGGAAAGAACGGTGCGAAAATGCGCGTGCGCAACGGCTTCGTCAAAATCGCGTGGTTCTTGGCTTGGCTGCATAAATGCCTGTTTGAATGATTTTTGGAGGGATGCAATATCATGGGTTGGATGAAGATCGTTGATTATAGGGCTCGTGGCGAGGCCTCTTTTGACATAAGGACAAATAAAATACTTGCAAACAGGGAGCGTTCGAGATTAATTTAACTGAAGAGCGGACATTGTCTCAAAAACGCGCCGCATGGGACCTCTCAATGAAGCAATTCATTGTGAAGGTTGTTGCGGGACGGGGGAATCCACGGAAAATGTCTTTCCCCATCCCGCTTCTTCTTACAAGAATATAAGGAAATCCGATGGATAACTGGCTGAATAAATGCTTCGCACTAAAGAAATTATAGCGCGAGAAACGAACCTAATTTATGTTACTATAAAGAGAGAAATACCACAGGGAGTAGGACCCTCTACGGATACAAATGTGCTAGAATATGATTTTGATGGAGAAGTTAGAAGCGGAAACGTCTGTGACATTGGAATGGATGAGAGATGAGAGTACTTGGAAAGAATGGGAAAAAGATTGGAGAATAAAATGAAGATGATGATTTGTTAAACTGATTTGAAGTGTAATAAACCATAGCCTGTAGAAAACTGGAGTTTAAGATGAAATTATTGTTTTCTTCCGTAATATTCACGCGTCGTCAACAGATAAAAAATGGTATCATTCTGTGCTTGTTTTGTTTAAGTAATGCAATCATTGCACAGGGTACTGGTGAACCAAATTACTCTCAAGAACAAATTGACGCATATAACAATTTGGATGATTTTTCTTCTCAGTTGAAGAAAACATTTCCATGGATTGAGAGTGTAAATACAACAAAATGGAACCTACGAGATATCTTGTTGCAAGGAAACGCGAATATTAAATTCCAAGGTACTTGTGGCTCATGTGTAGCTAATTCAGTAATTGGGGCGTTAGAATACGTCACGAAAAGACATCTTATTTTTGATCTAGGGTGGTGTTATTCACCTTATCCGATGCGCCTGTCGGTTTCACAATTGTTGGGGTGTAATGCTTATTTCTGCGATGGGCAGAACAGAGCTGAAGTGTTAAATGATATGATTACAAAAAGAACTAAAATTATTTTAGAAGAGTATCTAAATGATGAACCTCAAACACAAAACATATGTCGAATAGATAAGGATGAATTTGTTAATGTGACCCATTTTTCGCGAGTATCGAACAATACCGTTGCGATAAAAAAAGCCCTCTTAAATTATTTTCCAGTTATGATTAGTGTTCAAACATTTGATGGTTTTGGAGAACTTGAATACGTTGATGTTGATCCGCCAACAGATACTACAAACCATTCGGTTCTTATTATTGGTTTTGATGATTTGGATCACGGTGGATCATGGATTGTTCAGAATTCTTGGGGAAATTGGAGTCATAAAGGAGGAAATGGTATCTTCAGATTAAAGTATGGTAAAATGAATATGAACTATCCGATGGTTATTGATGGAGTAATTACAGGAGTAGGAATTGGACTTGTTCCTAATTCATATCGATCAAAATTTACAGATGGAATTAAATCAGTCTGGTGTGACGCTGCTACCTCGGGATATAATAGGTACACCGTTGAAGGTTATACGTCAATTGATGAAAATTATTCTGGTGTATCCCAAATTGGGAGTCATTCCTTTGAATATATTTTCCCATATTTGTCTTGTCCTTCCAGGCCCTATATACGTTATAAAGTCACAAGGAAGATAATACTTCCTAAGGACATGGAATTCCATCTATCTTATAATCTTACGAAAGGGACGGATGCTTCAGCGCCAAATTGCGATAAGGGACCCTTTGGAGCATCTTCAAGTAGACTTGTATACATTCCAGCGGGGAAAAACTATCAAATATTCCGGGAAATAACATTATCGACATATGTGTATAAATTATCCGAGACAGTAGGAACTATATGGTGGCCATGCAAGCAAGAAGAAGTAAGGTTTACTTATACTGCCTACGGTGAGCCATTTTGTGGCGAAACAAGTATAAGAAAGTGAAAACATCCTCCTTGATTTCTGTTAAATATTTGGGGTAGATTCTCACATTATTCCAGTTTTATTCTAACTTAGAAAACCACTTTGTTTGAAAGTGGTTATGGGGGACCTCTAAAAATTCACTTTTCAACCGTCTTTTTTCCTGATTTCCAATTTTCATTGACATGATGGTTTCAGTTAACTGTTTTCCGGTGATTTTCGGCTGATTTTCTTCTCTTTCTCACCCCCGC